>ERZ1036412.2-NODE-2-length-521382-cov-11.789115_pt1 | contig 521382 bp, 487 predicted proteins | sample MGYA00514218_ERZ1036412 | MGnify/ENA primary metagenome ERZ1036412 (study PRJEB33795, sample SAMN09464944) | human gut metagenome | host: Homo sapiens | place: USA: Stanford, California | collected 2016-11 | study: EMG produced TPA metagenomics assembly of the...
AGCAGCATTATCAGCAGCCGGCGCAGCCTGTTGCACCGCAGCAGCATTATCAGCAACCGGCGCAGCCTGTCGCACCGCAGCAGCATTATCAGCAGCCGGCGCAGCCTGTTGCACCGCAGCAGCATTATCAGCAGCCAGCGCAGCCTGTTACACCGCCGCCGCAGGATAGTCTGATCCATCCGCTGCTGATGCGTAATGGCGACAGCCGTCCGGCGCACCGTCCAAGCACGCCGCTGCCATCGTTAGATCTGCTTACACCGCCGCCGAGCGAGGTTGAGCCGATAGATACGTTCGCGCTGGAGCAAATGGCACGTCTGGTGGAAGCGCGTCTGGCGGATTTCCGCATTAAAGCCGATGTGGTGAACTACTCTCCAGGCCCGGTGATTACCCGCTTTGAGCTTAATCTGGCTCCTGGGGTTAAAGCGGCGCGTATTTCCAATCTGTCGCGAGATCTGGCGCGTTCATTGTCGACCGCAGCGGTACGTGTGGTCGAGGTTATTCCAGGCAAACCGTATGTCGGACTGGAGTTACCGAATAAAAAACGTCAAACCGTTTATCTGCGTGAAGTACTGGATAACGCTAAATTCCGTGATAACTCATCTCCGCTGACTGTGGTGCTGGGTAAAGATATTGCGGGCGAACCGGTGGTGGCCGATCTGGCAAAAATGCCGCACCTGCTGGTAGCAGGGACAACCGGATCCGGTAAGTCTGTTGGGGTGAACGCCATGATCCTCAGCATGCTGTATAAGGCGCAGCCGGAAGACGTTCGCTTTATCATGATTGACCCGAAAATGCTGGAACTGTCGGTTTATGAAGGCATTCCGCATCTGCTGACCGAAGTCGTGACCGATATGAAAGATGCTGCTAACGCCTTGCGCTGGAGCGTCAATGAAATGGAACGTCGCTACAAGCTGATGTCGGCGCTTGGCGTGCGTAACCTTGCCGGTTATAACGAGAAAATCGCTGAAGCCGCCCGCATGGGGCGTCCGATTCCGGACCCGTACTGGAAGCCGGGTGACAGTATGGATGTTCAGCATCCGGTGCTGGAAAAACTACCGTATATTGTTGTGCTGGTGGATGAATTCGCCGACCTGATGATGACGGTTGGCAAAAAGGTGGAAGAACTGATTGCTCGTCTGGCGCAAAAAGCGCGTGCGGCGGGGATCCACCTGGTGCTGGCAACCCAGCGACCGTCGGTTGACGTTATCACCGGACTGATTAAAGCGAACATTCCAACGCGTATCGCCTTTACCGTGTCCAGTAAAATTGACTCGCGTACCATCCTTGACCAGGGCGGAGCGGAATCGCTGTTAGGTATGGGTGACATGCTCTATTCCGCACCGAACTCGACGATCCCTGTGCGTGTTCACGGCGCCTTTGTTCGTGATGAAGAAGTTCACGCGGTGGTTCAGGACTGGAAGGCGCGCGGTCGTCCGCAATACGTCGACGGCATTACCTCTGACAGCGAAAGCGAAGGTGGCGGTGGCGGCTTTGATGGTGGCGAAGAGTTGGATCCGCTGTTCGATCAGGCGGTAAACTTTGTGACCCAGAAACGCAAAGCCTCAATCTCCGGCGTCCAGCGTCAGTTCCGTATCGGTTACAACCGAGCGGCGCGCATCATCGAGCAGATGGAAGCGCAGGGTATTGTCAGCGAACAAGGGCATAATGGTAATCGTGAAGTGCTGGCTCCGCCGCCCTTCGAATGATTGCAAAGTTAAGTAATTCAGTATTTTCTACTTTCCTCATGCTGATTTTTGGCCTGAAATGGATAGCAGAGGGATCTCCCCGTTGGGAGTGACGTATTTTGAGGAATAACGATGAAAAGAATCGCAATCACCTGTGCATTACTGTCGAGCTTTGTGGTGAGCAGTGTCTGGGCTGACGCTGCCAGCGACCTGAAAAGCCGTCTGGATAAAGTCAGTAGCTTCCATGCCAGCTTTACTCAGAAGGTCACGGACGGCAGCGGCGCAGCGGTGCAGGAAGGTCAGGGTGATTTATGGGTTAAACGTCCTAATCTGTTTAACTGGCATATGACCCAGCCTGATGAGAGCATCCTGGTTTCCGATGGGAAAACGCTGTGGTTCTTTAACCCGTTTGTTGAACAGGCGACCGCGACCTGGCTGAAAGACGCCACGGGCAATACGCCGTTCATGCTGATCGCGCGTAACCAGGCCAGTGACTGGCAGCAGTACAACATTAAACAAAACGGCGATGATTTCGTGCTGACGCCAAAAACCAGCAGCGGTAACCTGAAGCAGTTTACGATCAATGTTGGGCGTGACGGGACGATCCACCAGTTTAGCGCCGTTGAGCAAGACGATCAGCGCAGCAGCTATCAGCTGAAATCTCAGCAGAATGGTGCGATTGAACCTTCCAAATTCACCTTTACCCCGCCGCAAGGTGTAACGGTTGACGATCAACGTAAGTAGAGGCGTGTGAGTGAGCAATCTGTCGCTCGACTTTTCTGATAATACCTTTCAGCCACTGGCCGCGCGTATGCGGCCAGAAAATTTAGCGCAGTATATCGGCCAGCAGCATTTGTTGGCTGCGGGTAAACCCTTGCCGCGCGCTATCGAGGCCGGGCACCTGCACTCCATGATTTTATGGGGTCCACCGGGGACGGGTAAAACCACCCTTGCCGAAGTCATTGCCCGTTACGCTAACGCCGATGTCGAACGCATTTCGGCGGTTACGTCTGGTGTAAAAGAGATTCGTGAAGCGATTGAGCGTGCGCGTCAGAACCGTAACGCTGGTCGGCGTACGATCCTGTTTGTCGACGAAGTTCACCGTTTTAATAAAAGCCAGCAGGATGCGTTTTTACCGCATATTGAAGACGGTACCATCACGTTTATTGGCGCCACCACTGAAAACCCCTCGTTTGAACTGAACTCGGCGCTGCTGTCACGCGCACGCGTTTACTTACTGAAATCGTTAACCACCGACGATATTGAACAGGTGCTGGACCAGGCGATGTCAGACAAAGCGCGGGGTTACGGCGGCCAGGATATCGTACTGCCGCCAGAGACGCGTCGGGCTATTGCCGAACTGGTTAATGGTGATGCGCGCCGGGCGCTGAATACGCTGGAAATGATGGCCGATATGGCCGAAGTTGATGATTCTGGCAAGCGCGTATTGAAACCAGAATTGCTCACTGAAATTGCCGGTGAGCGCAGCGCACGCTTCGATAATAAAGGCGATCGCTTTTACGATCTCATCTCTGCATTACATAAATCGGTTCGCGGCAGTGCACCGGATGCAGCGCTTTATTGGTATGCGCGCATCATTAGTGCAGGCGGTGACCCACTGTATGTTGCTCGTCGCTGTCTGGCAATTGCCTCTGAAGATGTGGGCAATGCCGATCCACGCGCCATGCAGGTGGCAATTTCCGCATGGGACTGCTTTACCCGCGTGGGACCAGCGGAAGGAGAACGTGCGATTGCTCAGGCGATTGTTTATCTGGCCTGCGCGCCGAAAAGTAATGCAGTTTACACCGCCTTCAAAGCTGCGCTGGCTGATGCACGTGAACGTCCGGATTACGACGTGCCGGTTCACCTGCGCAATGCGCCGACGAAGCTGATGAAGGAGATGGGCTACGGCCAGGAGTATCGTTACGCCCATGATGAACCAAATGCCTATGCCGCCGGAGAAGAGTACTTCCCGCAGGAAATGGCACAAACGCGCTATTATCACCCCACAAACAGAGGTCTTGAAGGCAAGATTGGCGAAAAGCTCGCCTGGCTCGCCGGACAGGATCAAAATAGCCCTATAAAACGCTACCGTTAGTGTTATCGTTGCGGTAATGTTGTCTCTGTATCCCTGTGACCGCAGGCTGTGGTCACTTTCTCCTATTTTAATTCGATAAGCACAGGATAAGCATGCTCGATCCCAATCTGCTGCGTAATGAGCCAGACGCAGTCGCAGAAAAACTGGCAAGCCGGGGCTTTAAGCTGGATGTAGATAAGCTGCGCGCTCTTGAAGAGCGTCGTAAAGTTCTGCAGGTACAAACTGAAAACCTGCAGGCAGAGCGTAACTCTCGATCGAAATCCATCGGCCAGGCAAAAGCGCGCGGGGAAGATATCGAGTCTTTACGTCTGGAAGTGAACAAACTGGGCGAAGAGCTGGATGCCGCGAAAGCTGAACTTGATACCTTACAGGCCGAGATCCGCGATATTGCGCTGACCATTCCTAACCTTCCAGCGGACGAAGTTCCGGTGGGTAAAGATGAAAATGACAACGTCGAAGTCAGCCGCTGGGGTACACCACGTGAGTTTGATTTCGAAGTGCGCGATCACGTTACTCTGGGTGAAATGCACACGGGTCTTGATTTCGCCGCGGCGGTTAAGCTGACTGGCTCTCGTTTCGTTGTTATGAAAGGCCAGATCGCACGTATGCACCGTGCGCTGTCTCAGTTTATGCTGGATCTGCATACCGAACAGCATGGTTACAGCGAAAACTACGTTCCGTATCTGGTTAACCATGACACGCTGTACGGAACAGGCCAACTGCCGAAATTTGCTGGCGATCTGTTCCACACCCGTCCGCTGGATGAAGAAGCTGACAGCAGCAACTATGCGCTGATCCCAACGGCAGAAGTGCCGCTGACCAATCTGGTACGTGACGAAATCATCGACGAAGATGCGCTGCCGATCAAAATGACTGCGCATACGCCGTGCTTCCGTTCTGAAGCAGGTTCTTACGGTCGTGATACCCGTGGTCTGATCCGTATGCACCAGTTCGATAAAGTTGAGATGGTGCAGATCGTTCGCCCGGAAGACTCTATGGACGCGCTGGAAGAGATGACCGGTCATGCTGAGAAGGTCCTGCAACTGTTGGGTCTGCCGTATCGCAAGATCATCCTGTGCACTGGCGACATGGGCTTCGGCGCATGCAAAACCTACGATCTGGAAGTGTGGATCCCGGCGCAGAACACCTATCGCGAAATCTCCTCTTGCTCCAACGTGTGGGATTTCCAGGCTCGTCGTATGCAGGCGCGTTGCCGCAGTAAATCCGACAAAAAGACCCGTTTAGTACATACGCTGAATGGTTCTGGTCTGGCGGTAGGACGTACGCTGGTTGCGGTAATGGAAAACTATCAGCAGGCTGATGGCCGCATTCAGGTTCCGGAAGTGTTGCGTCCGTACATGAATGGCCTGGAATTCATCGGCTAAGCTACCTTTCCCTGCTAAAAAAGCGCCTCCGGGCGCTTTTTTTATGCCTGTTTGACGCTGGACAATAACATCTACCTCCATAGGAGTAATACTGCCTTCAAATGAAAGTCAGTATTTATCTCTGTCTTTTCGCAAATTCAGTATCTACCAGTCTTTATATCGATAGTAACGTTATATAAAAATCTATACAACGGATATTTGCCTTTTGTTTATTGTGAGCAGCAGAGTGAGCCACTATGAAAACTAAGATCCCCGATGCCATGCTGGCAGCTGAGGTTAGTCGCCGAGGTTTGGTGAAAACGACGGCGATAGGCGGACTGGCGGTGGCCAGTAGCGCGTTTACCCTGCCATTTACCCGTATTGCAAATGCTGCAGAAGCCCTTAATCCAACACAGGCCAGTGAGAAAGTCATCTGGAGCGCGTGTACGGTGAACTGTGGTAGCCGCTGTCCTCTGCGTATGCACGTGGTAGATGGTGAAATAAAGTATGTTGAAACCGACAACACCGGTGATGACAACTACGACGGTTTGCATCAGGTACGCGCCTGTCTGCGAGGTCGCTCCATGCGTCGTCGCGTCTATAATCCCGATCGTCTGAAATACCCGATGAAACGCGTCGGCAAGCGTGGCGAAGGTAAATTTGAGCGTATCAGCTGGGATGAAGCCTACGATATCATTGCCAGCAATATGCAGCGTCTTATCAAAGACTACGGCAACGAGTCTATCTACCTGAACTACGGCACAGGTACGCTGGGCGGCACCCTGACACGCTCCTGGCCACCGGGCAAAACGCTGGTAGCACGTCTGATGAACTGCTGTGGTGGCTACCTGAACCACTACGGTGACTACTCTTCAGCGCAAATCGCTGCCGGGTTGAACTACACCTACGGCGGCTGGGCAGACGGTAACAGCCCGTCAGACATTGAAAACAGCAAGCTGGTGGTTCTGTTCGGGAATAACCCAGGTGAAACCCGTATGAGCGGGGGTGGGGTAACCTATTACCTTGAACAGGCGCGACAGAAATCCAATGCCCGCATGATCATTATCGATCCTCGCTACACGGATACTGGTGCGGGTCGTGAAGATGAGTGGATCCCCATCCGTCCTGGTACGGATGCCGCGCTGGTAAATGGGCTGGCGTATGTTCTGATCACCGAAAACATGGTTGATCAACCGTTCCTTGACAAATATTGCGTAGGTTACGACGAGAAAACCTTACCGGCAGATGCACCGAAAAACGGTCACTATAAGGCGTATATTCTTGGGCAGGGCAAAGACGGTATTGCCAAGACCCCGGAATGGGCAGCGCAAATTACCGGGATTCCTGCTGAACGAATCGTCAAACTGGCACGTGAAATCGGTAGCGCTAAACCGGCATACATCAGCCAGGGGTGGGGACCGCAGCGTCATGCTAATGGTGAAATAGCGACCCGCGCCATTTCTATGCTGGCTATTCTGACCGGTAACGTTGGGATTAACGGCGGCAACAGCGGGGCGCGTGAGGGCTCATACAGTTTGCCGTTTGAACGTATGCCTACGCTGGAAAACCCTGTAGAAACCAGTATCTCGATGTTTATGTGGACGGACGCCATTGAGCGAGGTCCGGAGATGACGGCGCTGCGTGACGGTGTTCGTGGTAAAGATAAGCTCGATGTTCCGATTAAGATGATCTGGAACTATGCGGGTAACTGCCTGATTAACCAGCACTCCGACATCAACCGCACACACGAAATCCTACAGGATGATAAGAAGTGCGAGATGATCGTTGTCATCGACTGCCATATGACCTCCTCGGCGAAATACGCGGATATTTTGCTGCCGGACTGTACCGCTTCGGAGCAGATGGACTTCGCACTGGATGCCTCCTGCGGGAATATGTCGTATGTGATTTTCACCGATCAGGCGATCAAACCACGCTTCGAATGCAAGACTATCTACCAGATGACCAGCGAGCTTGCGAAACGCCTAGGCGTTGAGCAGCAGTTTACAGAAGGTCGCACTCAGGAAGAGTGGATGCGTCATCTGTACGAGCAGTCGCGCAAAGCAATTCCTGAACTGCCAACGTTTGAAGAATTCCGCAAGCAGGGGATCTTTAAACAGCGCGACCCACAAGGGCATCACGTGGCGTACAAGGCGTTCCGTGAGGATCCTGACGCCAATCCGCTGACTACTCCGTCAGGTAAGATCGAAATTTATTCGCAGCAACTTGCCGAGATCGCGGCGACCTGGGAACTGCCGGAAGGTGATGTGATTGATCCACTGCCGATTTATACCCCAGGATTTGAAAGCATAAACGATCCTCTGGTGGAGAAATTCCCTCTGCAACTGACCGGTTTCCATTACAAGTCTCGTGTCCACTCGACCTATGGCAACGTGGATGTTCTGAAAGCATCCTGCCGTCAGGAAATGTGGATCAACCCGATGGATGCGCAGAGACGCGGCATTAACAACGGCGACAAGGTGCGCATCTTTAACGATCGTGGCGAAGTGCACATCGAGGCGAAAGTAACGCCGCGTATGATGCCTGGCGTGGTGGCACTAGGCGAAGGGGCGTGGTATGACCCGGACGCAAAACGCGTGGACCAGGGCGGTTGTATTAACGTCCTGACGACCCAGCGTCCGTCTCCTCTCGCGAAGGGGAACCCATCACACACGAACCTTGTTCAGGTTGAAAAGGTGTAAGGAGTAACCGATGACAACCCAGTATGGATTTTTTATTGATTCCAGCCGTTGCACCGGTTGCAAAACCTGCGAACTGGCCTGCAAAGATTTTAAAAATTTAACCCCGGAGGTCAGCTTCCGCCGCATTTATGAGTATGCAGGCGGTGACTGGCAGGAGGATAACGGCGTCTGGCATCAGAACGTCTTTGCCTATTACCTCTCCATTGCGTGTAACCACTGCGAAGACCCAGCCTGTACCAAGGTGTGTCCGAGCGGCGCGATGCACAAACGTGAAGATGGCTTTGTCGTTGTCGATGAGGACGTGTGCATTGGCTGTCGGTATTGCCACATGGCCTGTCCTTACGGCGCGCCGCAGTACAATGCTGAAAAAGGGCATATGACTAAATGCGATGGCTGCCATGAGCGCGTCGCTGAAGGTAAAAAACCTATCTGCGTCGAATCCTGCCCACTGCGTGCGCTGGATTTTGGTCCGATTGAAGAGCTGCGCAAAAAGCATGGCACCCTGGCTGCGGTTGCGCCACTGCCGGGCGCGCACTTTACCAAACCGAGTATTGTCATCAAACCTAACGCCAATAGCCGCCCGACCGGGGATACCACAGGTTATCTGGCCAATCCGAAGGAGGTGTAAGATGGGAAGTGGATGGCATGAATGGCCGCTGATGATCTTCACGGTCTTCGGACAGTGTGTGGTTGGTGGCTTTATCGTTCTTGCGCTGGCGTTGATGAAAGGTGACTTGCGTCCAGAATCGCAGCAGCGCGTGATTGCCTGCATGTTTGGATTGTGGGTATTAATGGGCATTGGCTTCATTGCTTCTATGCTCCACCTGGGCTCGCCGATGCGCGCCTTTAACTCGCTCAATCGCGTTGGGTCTTCGGCGTTGAGTAACGAAATTGCCAGCGGTTCAATCTTCTTTGCCGTTGGTGGTATCGGCTGGCTGCTGGCCACGTTGAAAAAAATGTCGCCCGCATTACGCAATCTGTGGTTAGTTGTCACCATGGTGCTGGGTGTGGTTTTTGTCTGGATGATGGTACGCGTTTATAACACCATTGATACTGTGCCGACCTGGTACAGCGTCTGGACTCCGCTGGGCTTCTTCCTGACGATGTTTATGGGCGGTCCGCTGCTGGGGTATCTGTTACTGAGAATTGCTGGCGTGGATGGTTGGGCGATGCGCCTGCTGCCGGCAATTTCAGTGCTTGCTCTGGTCGTAAGCGCCATTATGTCTGTCATGCAGGGGGCTGAACTGGCGACGATCCACAGTTCTGTTCAACAGGCTTCTGAGCTGGTTCCGGATTACGGCTCGCTGATGGCGTGGCGGATTGTGGCGCTGGCATTAGCGTTGTGCTGCTGGATTGTACCGCAAGTGAAGGGCTACCAGCCTGCTGTTCCGCTGCTTTCCGTGGCGTTTATTTTGCTGTTAGTCGGCGAGCTGATTGGTCGTGGCGTGTTCTACGGGCTGCATATGACAGTCGGTATGGCGGTGGCGAGTTAATCCAAACTATGCCGGATGGCGGTTTGCGTCTTATCAGGCCTACAGATCTGTAGGCCTTAAAGCTGCGCGTCATCAGGCAATATGTCAGGCCAGGGCTTTCGCCCTGGTTTTACTTCTGCTTAGTTAACGTGTCGTAGCTGGTCATCAGATTGCGGTAGTCCGGAATGTGATTCGAGAACAGCGTTGCCAGACCTTCGATATCGTTGCGCCAGTCGCGGTGCAGCTCGCACGCTACTCCGAACCATGTCATCAACTGAGCGCCTGCTTGAGACATCCGATCCCAAGCTGAATGACGGGTAATTTCATTAAATGTGCCTGAAGCATCGGTTACCACAAAGACGTCAAAGCCTTCTTCAATAGCTGAGAGCGCAGGGAAGGCGACGCAAACTTCCGTCACGACACCAGCGATAATCAGCTGCTTTTTGCCGGTCGCTTTCACTGCCTTCACGAAATCTTCGTTATCCCATGCGTTAATGTTTCCTGGGCGAGCAATATAGGGCGCATCGGGAAATTGCGCTTTCAGTTCCGGTACCAGCGGCCCGTTTGGTCCTGTTTCAAAACTGGTTGTCAGAATGGTTGGGAGGTTGAAGTATTTTGCTAAGTCACCCAGGGCTAGCACGTTGTTTTTAAATTTATCGGGATCGATATCCCGAACCAGAGAGAGCAGGCCAGCCTGATGGTCGACCAGCAGTACTGCCGCATTATCTTTATCAAGTCTTACGTAAGGTTTAGTCATGATATTTTTCCTGTTCAGCATCAGTGGGGGAAATTTGATGAGTTTAAGTCTACGAAAAGAACGATATCTGGAGTAGATGCCTAAATAAGAACTCACTGTTCTATTTTGAAGACAATGCAGCTCAGCATCCCGCATTGAGTTTAGTAAGAAATAAAAGTAAGGGTAATCCATGAAATTTTTCGACTGAACGTAACGCGAGATTTTTGTTTTAGATCAATAAAAACAAGCAGATGTGATTTTGTATTTTTTATCTATTCACATTAAGAATCAGTAATGCAAATCGATCGACCAGAAAGCGCCTCAGCCCTCTGATTACGCCGATTGACAATGTTTTTAGCAGTGGCATGATGCGCATGAAATTTGAACTTCCTCACGGTTTTTATTCATGTCCACCTATACCCGTCCCGTCATGCTATTGCTGTGCGGGCTACTTCTGTTGACCCTGGCGATCGCCGTGTTAAACACGCTCGTCCCGCTTTGGCTCGCCCATGAAAATCTGCCCACCTGGCAGGTAGGCGTGGTGAGCTCGTCCTACTTTACCGGTAATCTGGTAGGGACGTTGTTGACAGGGTATTTAATAAAACACCTTGGTTTTAACCGCAGCTATTACATCGCCTCGCTTATTTTTGCCGCGGGCTGTGTCGGGCTGGGGATTATGGTGGGATTCTGGAGTTGGATGACCTGGCGTTTTATCGCTGGTGTTGGCTGCGCCATGATTTGGGTGGTGGTGGAAAGCGCGCTGATGTGCAGCGGGACTTCGCGTAATCGCGGACGTTTGCTTGCCGCCTATATGATGATCTATTACGTAGGGACGTTTTTAGGCCAACTGCTGGTGAGTAAAGTATCCACGGAATTGATGAACGTCCTGCCGTGGGTGACGGGTACTATCCTGGCGGGTGTTTTGCCACTGCTGTTTACGCGCATTGCCAATCAGCAGGGTGATGAGCAGCAGTCTACGCCTATTGTTTCCATGCTGAAACTCCGCCAGGCGCGTCTGGGCGTGAATGGCTGTATTATTTCCGGGATTGTGCTGGGGTCTTTGTATGGCCTGATGCCGCTGTATCTCAATCATCAGGGGGTGAGTAACGCCAGCATTGGTTTCTGGATGGCGGTCCTGGTAAGTGCAGGTATTCTGGGGCAATGGCCGATTGGCCGTCTGGCGGACAAGCTGGGACGTCTGTTGGTTTTACGCGTCCAGGTCTTCGTGGTGATCGTCGGGAGTATCGCCATGCTGAATCAGGCGGCGATGGCGCCCGCGTTGTTTATGTTGGGTGCGGCAGGCTTTACCCTCTACCCGGTCGCGATGGCCTGGGCCTGTGAAAAGGTGGAGCATCATCAGCTGGTCGCCATGAATCAGGCATTGTTATTGAGCTATACCGTGGGCAGTCTGCTGGGTCCTTCATTTACAGCGATGCTGATGCAGAATTATTCAGATAGCTTGCTGTTTATCATGATCGCCAGCGTATCGTTTATTTATTTACTGATGCTGTTGCGTAAAACGGGCCATACACCCAATTCTATTGCGCACATTTGACCTGATTTAACAGAATATGAACAGGTTCCCATACATACTGTTTATGTATGCTTTATGGGAACCTGCATTATTTAATCACACACTTCTTTCCTGAAAATAAAGTGTGCAGAAGGTTATAGTTTTACATCCTGCCGTTTCCGCTCGCTCATTTTACCGCGCATAATCCCACGCCTCATTTATTTATAATCATAAAGCTTCCACGAAGGATTGCGTATGGCTGGTGTGCAGGAAAAACAATTGCGATGGTACAACATTGCATTGATGTCTTTTATTACCGTTTGGGGTTTTGGCAACGTCGTTAACAACTATGCCAATCAGGGATTAGTTGTTGTCTCCTCTTGGATCTTTATTTTCGCGCTCTATTTTATACCTTATGCGTTGATCGTCGGGCAGCTTGGCTCAACTTTTAAAGAGGGTAAAGGCGGCGTCAGTACCTGGATTAAACATACCATGGGGCCAGGGCTGGCTTATCTTGCTGCATGGACCTATTGGGTTGTGCATATTCCTTATCTGGCGCAAAAACCGCAGGCTATTCTGATTGCGCTGGGATGGGCGCTGAAGGGCGATGGTTCGTTGATTAAAGAGTACACCGTCGTGGCGTTGCAGGGGCTGACACTGGCGCTGTTTGTCTTTTTCATGTGGGTTGCGTCCCGTGGCATGAAGTCGCTGAAAATTGTTGGGTCAGTTGCAGGCATCGCGATGTTTGTGATGTCCATTTTGTATGTCGTGATGGCGGTAACTGCGCCTGCAATTACGGATGTGCAGATAGCGACAACTAATATCACCTGGGAATCGTTTATCCCGCACATTGATTTTACCTACATTACCACGATCTCCATGCTGGTCTTTGCCGTGGGCGGCGCGGAGAAAATTTCGCCATACGTTAATCAGACACGTAATCCGGGCAAAGAATTTCCGAAAGGGATGCTCGTTCTGGCTGTTATGGTGGCGGTATGTGCGATTCTCGGATCGCTGGCTATGGGAATGATGTTTGACTCCCGGCATATTCCAGATGATCTGATGACGAATGGTCAATATTACGCCTTCCAGAAACTGGGTGAGTATTATGGTATGGGTAATTCGCTGATGGTTATTTACGCGATTGCCAATACGCTGGGACAGATTGCGGCATTGGTATTTTCTATTGATGCACCGCTTAAAGTTCTGCTGGGTGATGCTGATCGTAAATATATTCCCGAGAGCCTGTGTAAAACCAACGCTTCCGGTACGCCGGTAAATGGTTATATTCTGACGCTGGTGCTGGTGGCGATTCTGATTATGTTGCCAACACTGGGAATTGGCGACATGAACAATCTGTATAAATGGCTATTGAATCTTAACTCTGTCGTGATGCCATTGCGTTATTTATGGGTGTTTGTGGCATTCATTGCCGTTATTCGTCTGGCGCAAAAATATAAATCAGAATATGTCTTTATTCGCAACCGATCGCTTGCGATGACCGTGGGGATCTGGTGCTTTGCCTTTACCGCATTTGCCTGTCTGACCGGGATTTTCCCGAAAATGGAAGCCTTCACCCCTGAGTGGACATTCCAGCTCACGCTGAATATTGTGACGCCATTTGTGCTGGTTGGACTGGGATTGATTTTCCCGTTACTGGCGAGAAGAGGGCGTTAAGGCAGAGTCAGGTGGGTAACGTATCTGTTACCCACCATAAAACTCAATACATCACTTTATGTCCATATTGCTCGAGAATACCCTTCACGCGCTCCATGGTCTCTTTCTTCGGCGGCTTAACGCCGTCGAGTTTGTACTCTTCGCCCATTGCCACCCATTTGTGTTTGCCCAGCTCGTGGTAAGGCAGCAGCTCGATTTTTTCAACGTTGCCCATATCGCGGGTAAATTCGCCAAGGCGGTGTGCGGAGTCGTCATCGTCAGACCAGCCAGGTACGACAACATAGCGGATCCACACTTTGATGTCTTTGTTGGACAGGTAACGCGCGAACTCGAGTGTACGATGGTTAGACACACCCACCAGATTCTGATGGATTTCATCGTTCATTTGTTTGAGATCGAGCATGACCAGGTCGGTGACTTCCAGCAACTCATCGATCACCGGATCGTAGCGGCGAACAAAACCGTTAGTATCCAGACAAGTATGAATACCTTCTTTTTTACAGGCCCGGAACCAGTCACGTACGAATTCAGCTTGCAAGATAGCTTCGCCGCCAGACGCTGTCACGCCGCCTCCGGAGGCGTTCATAAAGTGGCGGTAGGTCACCACCTCTTTCATTAATTCGTCAACGGTAACTTCTTTACCGCCGTGCGTATCCCACGTGTCGCGGTTATGGCAATACAGGCAGCGCATCAGGCAGCCCTGAAAGAAGGTAATAAAACGGATGCCCGGGCCATCAACAGTGCCACAGGATTCAAAGGAGTGAATGCGACCAATAACTGACATTGCGGTGTTTCTCCAGGTGTGGCCCATCCGGGGCCAGTGTTAGTGCACAGTTATTAACTGTGTCGAGTCTGTTTTGGCTGCTATCCATAAGTATAGATGGCTGACAAAGCAGGCTATTAAAAAGGCCCCACTTACGTGGAGCCTTTATTGTACGCTTTTTAAAGTACGATTTCAGTCAAAACCAATTACATGGTCTGAGTGAAGGTACGAGTGATAACGTCCTGCTGCTGTTCTTTAGTCAGGGAGTTAAAACGTACTGCGTAGCCAGAAACGCGGATGGTCAGCTGCGGATATTTTTCCGGATGTTCCATCGCATCCAGCAGCATTTCACGGTTCATGACGTTCACGTTCAGGTGCTGACCACCTTCGATGGACGCTTCGTGGTGGAAGTAACCATCCATCAGACCCGCCAGGTTGGTCTTACGAACTTCGTCGTCTTTACCCAGAGCGTTCGGAACGATAGAGAAGGTGTAAGAGATACCATCTTTAGCGTAAGCAAACGGCAGTTTAGCAACGGAGGTCAGAGAGGCAACAGCACCTTTCTGGTCACGGCCGTGCATTGGGTTAGCACCCGGTCCGAACGGCGCGCCAGCACGACGACCATCTGGGGTGTTACCAGTTTTCTTACCATAAACCACGTTAGAGGTGATGGTCAGAACAGACTGAGTCGGGATAGCGTTACGATAAGTAGTCAGTTTCTGAATTTTCTTCATGAAACGTTCTACCAGGTCAACCGCCATGTCATCAACGCGAGAGTCGTTGTTACCAAACTGCGGGTATTCGCCTTCGATTTCGAAGTCGATAGCCAGACCGTCTTCGTCACGAATCGGTTTAACTTTCGCATATTTGATTGCAGACAGGGAGTCAGCAGCAACGGACAGACCAGCGATACCACACGCCATGGTGCGGATAACGTCACGGTCGTGCAGCGCCATCAGAGAGGCTTCGTAGCTGTACTTGTCGTGCATGTAGTGAATAACGTTCAGTGCAGTGACGTACTGTTTAGCCAGCCAATCCATGAAGTGATCCATGCGGTCCATAACTTCGTCGAAGTTCAGAACGTCGCCTTTGATCGGTTCAGATTTAGGACCAACCTGCATTTTCAGTTTTTCATCAACGCCACCGTTGATTGCGTACAGCATGGTTTTCGCCAGGTTTGCACGCGCACCGAAGAACTGCATTTGTTTACCAACAACCATCGGGCTTACGCAGCAAGCGATAGCGTAGTCGTCGTTGTTGAAGTCCGGACGCATCAGGTCATCGTTCTCGTACTGCAGAGAAGAGGTGTCGATGGACACTTTAGCGGCGAATTTCTTGAAGTTCAGAGGCAGTTTTTCAGACCACAGAACGGTGATGTTCGGCTCCGGAGAAGGACCCATGGTGTACAGGGTGTTCAGGAAGCGGAAGCTGTTTTTGGTAACCAGAGTACGGCCATCAACGCCCATACCACCGATTGATTCAGTTGCCCAAATCGGGTCACCGGAGAACAGTTCATCATATTCAGGAGTACGCAGGAAGCGAACCATACGCAGTTTCATGACCAGGTGGTCGATCATTTCCTGTGCGTCTTGCTCGGTGATTTTGCCTGCTTTCAGGTCACGTTCGATGTAAGCATCCAGGAAGGTGGATACGCGACCGAAGGACATTGCTGCACCGTTCTGAGATTTAACAGCGGCCAGGTAGCCGAAGTAAGTCCACTGGATAGCTTCCTGAGCATTGGTAGCCGGACCAGAGATATCGCAGCCATATTTAGCAGCCATTTCTTTGATCTGACCCAGAGCGCGGTGCTGTTCAGCAATTTCTTCACGCAGACGGATAGTTGCTTCCAGGTTTACGCCGTTTTCCAGATCGGACTGCAGAGAGACGAACTGAGCGTATTTGTCTTTCATCAGGTAGTCGATACCGTACAGCGCAACGCGACGGTAGTCACCGATGATACGGCCACGGCCATACGCATCTGGCAGACCAGTCAGAACACCGGATTTACGGCAGTTCAGAATGTCTTTGGTGTAAACATCGAATACGCCCTGGTTGTGGGTTTTGCGGTATTCGGTGAAGATTTTTTTCAGCATCGGGTCCAGTTCGCGATTGTACGCTTTGCAGGAACCTTCAACCATTTTGATGCCGCCAAACGGAATGATCGCACGTTTCAGCGGAGCTTCAGTCTGCAGACCAACAATCTTCTCGAGCGCTTTGTTGATGTAGCCTGCGTCGTGAGAAGTGATGGTAGAAGCAACGGAGGTGTCAAAGTCAACAGGCGCGTGAGTGCGGTTTTCCTGTTTAACGCCTTCCATCACGCTGTCCCACAGTGCAGTGGTCGCATCAGTTGCGCCAGCCAGGAAGGACTCGTCACCCTCATATGGAGTGTAGTTTTTCTGAATGAAGTCACGTACGTTTACTTCATTCTGCCAGTCACCTTTGGTAAAACCTTCCCAGGCTGTGGCTAACTTTTCATTAAGCTCGGACATGTAACACCTACCTTCTTAAGTGGATTTTTTATTTACTGCGTGTAATGGGCATCATCAGATTAATGATGATCGTTACCACGCAGATAAATGACCCAGTATGTCAACCCGACCAACAAACCGCCGCCGATAATGTTACCGATCGTAACCGGAATCAGGTTATCGGTGATGAAATTCATCACGGTCAGGTGAGAAAAATTCTCCGGAGAAGACCCAACTGCGGTCCAGAATTCCGGGGTGGCGAAATCGCGTATTACAATACCCATAGGGATCATAAACATGTTTGCGATACTGTGCTCAAAACCGCTGGCAACAAACATTGCGACCGGTAATACCATGATAAACGCTTTGTCCATTAGGCTGCGGCCCGAGTAGCTCATCCATACGGCCAGACACACCATCAGGTTAGCCAGGATGCCAAGACTTACCGCCTCAACAAAAGTATGGTGCACTTTGTGGTCGGCTGTTTGTAGGACGTTGAGCCCCCACGCGCCGTTGGCGGTCATGTATTCGCCGGAAAGCCACATCAATAGCACGAAGAGCAAGCAACCCACCAGGTTACCGACATAAACGTTAAGCCAGTTTTTAGCCAATTGGCCCCAGGTAATACGACCACTGGCTTTTGCTACGACAATCAATACGGTTGAGGTGAAGAGGTCTGCGCCGCAGACAACACAAAGAATCAGCCCCAGGGAAAAGCAGATACCACCTACTAATTTTGCCATGCCGAAAGGCATAGTTCCGGTACCGGTTGTGGCGGTGATATAGAAAACAAAGGCAATTGAAATGAATACACCGGCAGTAATTGCCAGATAGAACGTCTTAAGCGGATGTTTCGTTGCTTTATAGACGCCTGCTTCTTCGGCAACTTTGGCCATTGCAGCAGGTAGAATAAGATCAAAAGGGTTGTCAGCTTTCACACTAACTCTCTCTTTATTAAGTCGGCGACGAGATACTAACAAAGCATTATAGATGAGAATTTGATATAGATCATATCTCGCCTGGCTTATAGGCCCGCAAGACGCATGGTTTTTATGCGATTACGGAGTAACTTGTTGATTATCCATATAAAAATAAATTTTAAAAATTATAAAGTGAGTTGAATTTTTTCTTTTTGTCTCCTGTCAGACGGTTAATTAAAATGGAGTAATTGAGATAAAAAACCACATTAATATGCTAATTTTTTTAATATCAACTACTAATATTTAACCTTGTTTTTACATTTATTTTCCGATTTGACCAAAATAAAAAAACAGGGCGCTTAAAGCGCCCCGTAATATATCCCAGACAATACTTTTAGCCTACTTAGCGCAGGCTGACTGTCATTATTTTGACCAATGTGCCGCTTTCGCGCGCTGCAGTTTTTCATAGGCTTTCAGCAGAGACTGATGCGCCGGGAAAGCTTGCAGATCGTTATCAACGGTTTGCAACCCGTAGAATGGCGCTTCGCCACTCAATGCCGCACTTGCCGCTTCAACCGCCTCGGCACCGTACATGCGGACAAACGCATTCAGATATTGCAGCGGCTGACGGTCTTCTTCCTGAGACAGCAGCAACAATGTTTGCAGGCAGCGATAGTAGTTTGCACGTTCCGCGCTAAAGACGGAGGCGTTAAATTCCATCGTCCATTCTGTCCACACCAGCGCCTGCTCCAGATCGCCACCGGCCAGCGCCAGCATCACTTTAAGCTCGCCAATACGCAGGGTGTACCAACCGTTATCCGCACCGGTCGCCAGACCGAGTAGCTCGCGTACGCGGGTGAAGTCGTCAAACCCTTCTTCATCCAGTTGTTCGATCAGATTGAGATAGTCTTCTTTATCCCATTCGCTGCCCGGCAGAGAGAGAATGGTGTCACGCAGATGGGCGCCCATAGCGTTGTTAGCTAACCACAGATCTTCTGCCGGATAGATGTCAGACATTCCCGGAACAATAATGCGGCACGCGTAAACGCTCAGGTGTTCATAGTCAGCGATATACACTTCTTTATCTTCAGCATTGAAGATGGCCATCAGGGTGGCGAACTCTTCTTCCGTGGTGCCAGAGAAATTCCAGTCAACGAACGGATAATCGGCATCCTGCTTGAACAGATCCCATGAGATCAAACCGCTGGAATCGATGAAGTGAGTTTCAAGGTTGGTATGTTCTGCCACTTCCTCATCGTCGAAGGTCGGTGGGGTGAAGACATCAAGATCCTTCAGACCACGGCCCTGCAGCAGTTCAGTGACGGTACGCTCCAGCGCCACGCCGAAATCCGGGTGTGCGCCGAAGGAAGCGAAGCAGGTACCGTTGGTTGGGTTGAACAGGACAACGCAAATCACCGGATACTTGCCGCCCAGCGAGCCATCATAGGCAAAAATTGGGAAACCTTCAGCTTCCAGTGTGGCGATGGACTCCACCACTGCCGGATAGCGCGCCATGACTTCGGCCGGGATTTCCGGCAGGCTGATGCTTTCCGCAATAATGCGGTTCTTCACATGACGCTCAAAGACTTCAGACAGGCCCTGAACGCGCGCTTCGTTAGGCGTGTTACCCGCGGACATGCCGTTAGAAACATACAGGTTGCCGATAATATTCATCGGAATATAGACAGTCTGGTTATCCGACTGACGGGTAAACGGCAGGCCGCAGACGCCACGTTCTTCATTACCAGACTGCAGATCGATAAGCATGCTGCCAGTCAGTTCGTTATCTGGATCGTAAAACGCTCGCAGACGTGCATCCAGTAAACCTTCTGGTACATCGTCTTCTTCTGTCAGCGGGAACCATTTTTCGTTCGGATAATGCACGAACGGGCCATTGGCGATAGTTTCGCCCAACCAGAAATCCGCAAAGAAATAGTTAGTCGACAGACGCTCAAAATATTCGCCCAGCGCGGAAGCCAACGCCGCTTTTTTCGTCGCGCCTTTACCGTTGGTGAAGCACAGCGCGCATTCTTTGTCGCGAATATGTACAGACCAGACGTTAGGGACGGGATTCAACCACGAGGCTTCTTCAATTTGAAAACCGAGGTCGAGCAATTTTTGCTGGAAGCGAGCGATGGAGTCTTCCAGAGCGGCATCTTTGCCGGGGATAAATGTTTGCGTCATGAAAATCACTTTTGTCGTACGGAAAGCGCGCAATGATACGGGTTTTCAATGAACGGCGCTATCGCCGCCGGAGCTCAGGCGTAAATAAAAGCATTGGCTATGCTTTCTTACAACCAACCACGTTTAGAGCATATTAATGAAAGCTTTCGATTTGCACCGTATGGCGCTTGATAAGGTGCCCATGGATTTTCTGGGGGAAGTTGCGTTACGCAGCCTCTACACCTTTATATTGGTTTTTCTGTTTTTAAAAATCACCGGACGTCGCGGCGTACGCCAGATGTCGCTTTTTGAAGTGCTGATCATCCTTACGCTGGGTTCTGCAGCGGGAGACGTGGCATTCTATGACGATGTCCCGATGCTGCCAGTGCTGGTGGTTTTTATTACTCTTGCTGTGCTGTATCGGTTGGTGATGTGGCTGATGGCGCATAGTGAAAAAATGGAGGACCTGCTGGAGGGCAAACCCGTCGTGATCATTGAAGACGGCGAGCTGGCATGGTCAAAGCTCAATAGTGCCAATATGACGGAATTTGAATTCTTTATGGAACTGCGTTTGAACGGCGTGCAGCAATTGGGACAGGTAAAACTGGCTATTCTGGAGACGAATGGGCAAATCAGCGTCTACTTCTTTGCCGATGAAGACGTAAAGCCGGGGCTCAGTATTTTACCTAAGCACTGTACGCAACGATTTAAAGTAATGCCTGAAGCAGGAGACTATGCCTGTATACGTTGTAGCGAAGTGGTGCAAATGAACGCCGGAGATCATCAATTATGTCCACGCTGTGCAAATCCAGAATGGTCGAAGGCCAGTCGGGCAAAACGGGTTACCTGACAGCAAAAATCTCGGTTTTTACCCGTCAATCCGATAGATTCTGTTGTGTGACCAATGACACATTTTTACCCTGGTCAGTTTTACCCATTGCGGCGCGTGTCACTGAATGATAAAACCGATATCCACAGGAATAACTTATACCAATGTCTGTCACCGGATTATCGTCAATGACAGGATGTTGATTGGACAACAACACAACGTGGTGAGGGGAAATGGCTCAGGTCTTTAATTTTAGTTCAGGTCCGGCAATGCTACCGGCAGAAGTACTTAAACTGGCTCAACAGGATCTTCGCGACTGGAACGGTCTTGGCACGTCGGTGATGGAAATTAGCCACCGTGGCAAAGAATTCATCCAGGTCGCCGAGGAAGCGGAGCAGGATTTTCGTGATCTTCTTAGCATCCCCTCCAACTATAAAGTGTTGTTCTGCCATGGCGGTGGTCGTGGGCAGTTCGCGGGTATCCCGTTAAATATTCTGGGGGATAAAACCACCGCGGATTACGTCGATGCCGGTTATTGGGCCGCCAGTGCAATTAAAGAAGCGAAAAAATACTGCACACCAAACGTTATTGATGCCAAAGTCACCGTGGACGGCCTGCGTGCTGTTAAGCCGATGAGTGAATGGCAGCTTTCTGATAACGCGGCGTACCTGCACTATTGTCCGAACGAAACTATCGATGGCATTGCGATCGATGAAACGCCGAATTTTGCCAGCAACGTTGTGGTCACGGCGGATCTGTCCTCTACCATTCTTTCCGCACCGCTTGACGTCAGCCGTTATGGCGTAATTTATGCCGGTGCACAGAAAAACATCGGCCCGGCCGGCCTGACGATTGTCATCGTCCGTGAAGATTTGCTGGGTAAAGCTCATGTATCATGCCCGTCAATCCTCGACTATACCGTGCTGAATGACAACGATTCCATGTTCAATACGCCGCCAACCTTTGCCTGGTATCTGTCTGGCCTGGTCTTTAAATGGCTGAAAAAGCAGGGCGGTGTTAATGCAATGGATAAGATTAACCAGCAAAAAGCGGAACTGCTGTACGGCGTAATTGATAACAGCGATTTCTACCGTAACGATGTGGCGAAATCCAACCGTTCACGCATGAACGTACCGTTCCAGCTGGCTGACAGCGCACTGGATAAACTGTTCCTGGAAGAGTCTTTTGCTGCGGGCCTGCATGCGCTGAAAGGGCATCGTGTGGTCGGCGGTATGCGTGCGTCCATCTACAATGCAATGCCGCTTGAAGGTGTAAAAGCACTGACCGATTTCATGGTCGATTTTGAACGCCGTCGCGGCTAATCTGCTGTACTTTTCATCCCCACAGCCCGTCTGTGGGGTTTTTATGTCTGTTTTTGAGAGTCGAGTTTCATGGAATCCCTGACGTTACAACCCATTGCGCGGGTGGATGGCACAATCAATCTGCCTGGATCCAAAAGTGTTTCTAACCGCGCTTTGCTGCTGGCCGCATTAGCCAATGGCACCACTGTCCTGACCAACCTGCTGGACAGCGATGATGTTCGCCATATGCTCAATGCTCTGAATGTGTTAGGGATTAGCTATACCCTTTCTGCTGATCGTACCCGCTGCGAGATTATTGGCAATGGTGGTGCATTACATGCGCAAGGCTCAGTGGAACTGTTCCTTGGTAATGCCGGAACCGCCATGCGCCCGCTGGCCGCAGCGCTATGTCTGGGCAGCAATGACATCGTGCTGACGGGCGAACCGCGCATGAAAGAGCGCCCGATTGGCCATCTGGTTGATGCGCTGCGCCAGGGCGGAGCCAAAATTGACTATCTGGAGCAGGAAAACTATCCACCTTTACGTCTGCGCGGTGGCTTTACCGGAGGCCAGGTTGAGGTAGACGGTAGCGTTTCCAGCCAGTTCCTCACTGCGCTGCTGATGACTGCGCCGCTTGCGCCGCAGGATACGACGATTGCAATTAAAGGTGACCTGGTATCCAAACCTTACATTGATATCACACTGAACCTGATGAAAACGTTTGGTGTTGAAATTGAAAATCAAAACTACCAGCACTTTGTCGTGAAGGGGCAGCAGCAGTACCAGTCACCGGGTGCATACCTGGTTGAAGGCGATGCTTCTTCCGCTTCCTATTTCCTCGCGGCGGGTGCCATTAAAGGCGGTACGGTAAAAGTTACCGGGATTGGTCGTAACAGCATGCAGGGTGATATTCGTTTTGCCGATGTACTGGAAAAAATGGGTGCTACCATTACATGGGGCGACGATTTTATTGCCTGTACTCGCGGCGAGTTGAACGCAGTGGATATGGATATGAACCATATTCCTGATGCGGCGATGACCATTGCAACGGCGGCGCTGTTTGCGAAAGGCACCACAACATTACGTAATATCTACAACTGGCGCGTCAAAGAGACCGATCGTCTGTTCGCGATGGCGACGGAGTTACGCAAAGTGGGCGCGGAAGTGGAAGAGGGGCATGACTTTATCCGCATCACCCCGCCTGCAACATTGCAATTTGCGGACATCGCGACCTATAACGATCACCGCATGGCGATGTGTTTCTCGCTGGTGGCGCTGTCTGACACGCCTGTGACCATTCTTGATCCAAAATGTACCGCCAAAACTTTCCCGGATTATTTCGAACAGCTGGCGCGTATTAGTACATCTGCCTGATCCTCACGAAACGTCGGTCCCCGGACTGGCGTTTCTGTGTCCGTAACCGCACTGTTTTTACGCTTACAACTAATGCTAACTTGTGGATGATTTAACTTATTTATTTTTTTTTATTATAAATATCATCGGAAGATTAGCATGAAAAATAAATCACTCTTTTTGGCATTGACTGTTTCCGCTACGTTGCTGGCAGGTTGTAAAAATGGTGTAAATGGCGACCTTGTTGCCAGTTCTGGTATGGCAGCTTATAAAGCTGCGACGCTTACCGACGCTGATGTCAAATCCCTCTCTAACAGCTCATGTAAGCAGATGGATAGTGAAAACCAGCTGGCGGGCGCAAAAAGCAAATACACTAAGCGTCTGAATAAAATTGCGAAAGCGTTGGGTAATAACATTGATGGAACGCCGGTCAACTATAAAGTTTATATGACCAGTGATATCAATGCCTGGGCAATGGCGAATGGATGTGTACGTGTTTATTCGGGCTTGATGGACCTGATGACCGACAATGAAATTGAAGGCGTGCTGGGTCATGAGTTGGGCCATGTTTCTTTAGGGCACTCACGTAAAGCAATGCAGACCGCGTATGCCACACTTGCTGCGCGCGATGCTATTTCTGCGACCAGCGGCGTCGCTTCTCAGCTTTCCCAGTCTCAGTTGGGCGATCTGGCGGAAGGTGTGATTAACTCAGCCTTCTCCCGTAGCCAGGAATCGGATGCGGATGACTTTTCCTATGATTTGCTGAAAAAACGCGGTATTGACCGTCAGGGGTTAGTGACTGCGTTTGATAAGTTTGCCACGATGGACGCAGGCCATGCAAAATCACTGATGGATTCTCATCCGGCATCTGACGATCGCGCTCAGCATATGCGTGAACGTATCGCAGCAGATAAAAAGTAAAACAGTGCCATCTTCCGGGCTGGTTTCTCGCCAGCCCGCTATAATTGCGCAATTCTTCCACATATCGTTACAGACTAATCGGGTTTTTACACTCTGTATTAACGATCATTAGCGTTGGCGCGTATAATGCGCGGCGTTCACGTTAATGTACGCCCGTTTAAGGAGAAAAAGATGACGGCAATTGCCCCGGTTATTACCATTGATGGCCCAAGCGGTGCAGGAAAAGGCACCTTGTGCAAGGCAATGGCGGAAGCATTGCAGTGGCATCTGTTAGATTCAGGCGCGATCTACCGCGTACTGGCGCTCGCAGCGTTACATCACCATGTTGATGTCACTTCTGAAGATGCTCTGGTACCGCTTGCCTCACACCTGGATGTGCGTTTTATCTCAACAGACGGCAACCTTGAAGTCATTCTTGAAGGTGAGGATGTCAGCGGTGAAATCCGTACCCAGGAAGTGGCGAATGCCGCCTCTCAGGTCGCGGCGTTTCCTCGCGTGCGTGAAGCGCTTTTACGTCGTCAACGCGCATTTCGCGAAACCCCAGGTCTGATTGCTGATGGACGTGATATGGGGACCGTGGTGTTCCCGGATGCGCCGGTGAAAATTTTTCTAGACGCCTCCTCGCAAGAACGTGCGCATAGACGTATGCTACAGTTGCAGGAGAAGGGCTTTAGTGTTAACTTTGAACGCCTTTTGGCCGAGATCGAAGAACGCGATTATCGCGATCGTAACCGTGCTGTAGCGCCGCTGGTTCCTGCTGCTGATGCTTTAGTTTTGGATTCAACCCGATTAAGCATTGAGCAAGTGATTGAAAAAGCGTTACAATACGCGCGCCAAAAACTGGCTCTCGCTTAAGTGCGACCGAATTTGCAGTACCCCCGTTGCAATGGATTGACAGCGGGTATGTTAAACAACCCCATCCGGCATGGAGCCAGGTGGACGTTAAATATGAAACCTGAAGATTAAACATGACTGAATCTTTTGCTCAACTGTTTGAAGAATCCTTAAAAGAAATCGAAACCCGTCCGGGTTCCATCGTTCGTGGTGTTGTTGTTGCTATCGACAAAGACGTAGTACTGGTTGACGCTGGTCTGAAATCTGAGTCCGCCATTCCGGCAGAGCAGTTCAAAAACGCCCAGGGCGAGCTGGAAATCCAGGTTGGTGACGAAGTTGACGTTGCTCTGGATGCAGTAGAAGACGGCTTCGGTGAAACCCTGCTGTCCCGTGAAAAAGCTAAACGTCACGAAGCTTGGATCACGCTGGAAAAAGCTTACGAAGAAGCTGCAACCGTTACTGGTGTTATCAATGGCAAAGTCAAGGGTGGCTTCACTGTTGAGCTGAATGGTATTCGCGCGTTCCTGCCGGGTTCCCTGGTAGACGTTCGTCCGGTCCGCGACACGCTGCACCTGGAAGGCAAAGAGCTTGAATTCAAAGTAATCAAGCTGGATCAGAAGCGTAACAACGTTGTTGTTTCCCGTCGTGCCGTTATCGAATCCGAAAACAGCGCAGAACGCGATCAACTGCTGGAAAACCTGCAGGAAGGCATGGAAGTTAAAGGTATCGTTAAGAACCTCACTGACTACGGTGCATTCGTTGATCTGGGTGGCGTTGACGGCCTGCTGCACATCACCGACATGGCATGGAAACGCGTTAAGCATCCGAGCGAAATCGTAAACGTTGGCGACGAAATCACTGTTAAAGTGCTGAAGTTCGACCGCGAGCGTACTCGTGTATCTCTGGGCCTGAAACAGCTGGGCGAAGATCCATGGGTAGCTATCGCTAAGCGTTATCCAGAAGGTACCAAACTGACTGGTCGCGTGACCAACCTGACCGACTACGGCTGCTTCGTTGAAATCGAAGAAGGCGTTGAAGGCCTGGTTCACGTTTCCGAAATGGATTGGACCAACAAAAACATCCACCCGTCCAAAGTTGTTAACGTTGGCGACGTAGTGGAAGTTATGGTTCTGGATATCGACGAAGAACGTCGTCGTATCTCCCTGGGTCTGAAGCAGTGCAAAAACAACCCATGGCAGCAGTTCGCGGAAACCCACAACAAGGGCGACCGTGTTGAAGGTAAAATCAAGTCTATCACTGACTTCGGTATCTTCATCGGCCTGGACGGCGGCATCGACGGCCTGGTTCACCTGTCTGACATCTCCTGGAACGTTGCAGGCGAAGAAGCAGTTCGTGAATACAAAAAAGGCGACGAAATCGCAGCAGTTGTTCTGCAGGTTGACGCAGAGCGTGAGCGTATCTCTCTGGGCGTTAAACAGCTCGCAGAAGATCCGTTCAACAACTGGGTTGCACTGAACAAGAAAGGCGCAATCGTAAACGGTAAAGTCACTGCAGTTGACGCTAAAGGCGCAACCGTAGAACTGGCTGACGGCGTTGAAGGTTACCTGCGCGCTTCTGAAGCTTCACGTGACCGCGTTGAAGATGCAACTCTGGTTCTGAGCGTAGGCGACGACGTTGAAGCTAAATTCACCGGCGTTGATCGTAAGAACCGTGCAATCAGCCTGTCTGTTCGTGCTAAAGACGAAGCTGATGAGAAAGATGCAATCGCAACTGTTAACAAACAGGAAGATGCTAACTTCTCTAACAACGCAATGGCTGAAGCTTTCAAAGCAGCTAAAGGCGAGTAATATCGAGTGCTCTAAATCCTTTGTGCTGTTAACGGCACAAAGGATGACGAGTAGCTTGACAGATTACAGGATTCGTCCTGTAATCAATGACAAAGGGCGGCTACGGTCGCCCTTAATCAATGCAGCAGCTAATTATGCCTTTAAGGAACCGGAGGAATCATGACCAAGTCAGAATTGATTGAAAGACTTGCAACCCAGCAACCTCATATTCCCGCGAAAGCGGTTGAAGATGCAGTTAAAGAGATGCTGGAACATATGGCCTCGACTCTTGCGCAGGGCGAGCGTATTGAAATCCGCGGTTTCGGCAGCTTCTCTTTGCATTACCGCGCACCACGCACCGGACGTAATCCGAAGACCGGCGATAAAGTGGATCTGGAAGGGAAATACGTTCCGCACTTTAAACCAGGTAAAGAACTGCGCGACCGCGCCAATATTTACGGTTAAGTTTTTAGCGAGACTTAACGCCGAGAAAAGCACCCACATGGGTGCTTTTTTCATTTCTGTGCGCCTATCCTGGAATCCTCATCCCAGTTAATTTGTACGTTACAACCCCCACTAAATGTCTGCGGAACTCAGGTCGTATAACGATAAATTGATGCCAGACAATCGTCGAAGAGTACTGCACACTCCCTGTAACAGGGAGGTTATTGATGAAAATAACAACGGTGAGTACGTGTGCATTATTCGGCATTCTCCCACTCATGCTATTACCTACGCTGCCAGGCATGTTGTGTATCGGCATTGTATTTTGTCTGGCATGTCTGCTCTGTTTTCTCCCACACAAATATATACGTTCCGCCGGACTAACCCTGCTGTTTTTTCTTTGGGGAGTCCTGGCTGCGAAAGAGGCTCTGTGGGCCGGTAATACGCTGCCTGCGAAAACCCAGCAAGCCATTGTGCGGATAACCGGAACTGACAATATGACAACGCACTACGGCCAAATCACTCACCTTCAGGGGAAACGAATCTTTCCTGCACAAGGAATCGTCTTGTACGGACAGTATTTACCCGGTGATGTTTGTGCGGGTCAGACATGGGCGATGACATTGAAAGTCCGCGCCGTACACGGTCAATTAAACGAAGGCGGATTTGATAGCCAGCGTTACGCATTGGCGCAGCATCAACCGTTGACGGGGCGATTCTTACAGGCTTCGGTTATCACACCACAATGCAGTTTGCGTTCGCGATTTCTCGACTCATTGAAAACGGTACTCGCCGACTATCCCTGGCAGCAGGTCATACTGGGTCTGGGAATGGGTGAGCGCTTGTCCGTGTCACAAGAGGTGAAAACGATTATGCGTGATACCGGCACGGCTCATTTGATGGCAATCTCCGGGCTGCATATTGCGTTTGCTGCACTTCTGGCTGGCGGAATAATTCGCGCGGGACAATTTTTTATGCCCGCCAGATGGATTTGCTGGCAGGTTCCATTAGTGGGTGGGATTGTTTGCGCCACATTATATGCCTGGCTGACGGGGCTGCAACCCCCGGCATTACGAACGGTTGTTGCGCTGCTAGTCTGGGGGGCGCTAAGACTTAGCAGCAGGCAGTGGAGCGGATGGTCGGTATGGATCTGCTGTCTGGCAGCCATTCTGGTGGTGGATCCTGTTGCCGTTCTTTCGCAAAGTCTATGGTTGTCTGCATCCGCCGTTGCGGCACTGCTGTTCTGGTACCAATGGGTACCGCTCCCGGGCTGGCCGCTGTCGCGTGCTGGTCGTCAATTTCTGGCGCTGGCTCATCTGCAATTGGGTATTACGCTTCTGCTTCTTCCCGTACAAATCGCAATGTTTCACGGTTTTAGTCTGACCTCGTTTCCGGCTAATTTGTTTGCCGTCCCTTTGGTCACGTTTGTTTCCGTACCCTTGATATTAGCAGGCATGATCGTGCATTTAGCCGGACTGGTGATGATTGAATCGAATCTGTGGTATTTAGCGGATCGTTCTCTGGCGCTACTATTTTGGGGGCTCAGGAGCCTGCCTGAAGGGTGGATCAATATTGATGCACGCTGGCAATGGCTCGCATTTTTACCCGGAATGATGATTATCGCATGGCGACTAAATATCTTGCGTACGCTACCGGTGGTCTGTTTCTCTGCGCTACTTTTGCTGAGTGGGCCGCTTTGGCGTGCACCGCGTACAGATGTGTGGCAAGTGCATATGCTGGATGTCGGGCAGGGGCTAGCGATGGTGATTGTGCGTAATGGAAAAGCGCTGCTTTACGATACCGGTCTGGCATGGCCTGAAGGCGATAGCGCGCAACAGCTGATTATTCCCTGGTTGCGTTGGCATAACCTGGAGCCGGAAGGGGTCATTTTAAGCCATGAACATATGGATCACCGAGGAGGGTTGCACTCCTTACAACAAGCCTGGCCATCACTATGGATAAGAAGTCCGCTAGGCTGGAAAGGACACCTCCCGTGTTTTCGCGGAGAACGTTGGCAATGGCAAGGGTTAACCTTCAGTGCGCACTGGCCTGTGCGTGGAAGTGCAGGGCAGGGGAATAACCACTCCTGCGTGGTTAAAGTTAATGATGGGTATCAGAGTGTTCTGCTGACCGGCGATATTGAGTCTCCCGCTGAACAAAAAATGCTAAGTCACTACTGGCAGCATCTGCAGTCTACGGTGATGCAGGTTCCGCATCATGGCAGCAATACTTCATCATCACTGGCACTCATTCAGAGAGTTGACGGGCAGGCCGCATTAGCCTCTGCATCCCGTTACAACGCCTGGCGTCTGCCATCCTGGAAAGTGAAGCAACGTTATCGGAAACAAAATTATCAATGGCTGGATACACCACATCAGGGGCAGATTACGCTGGATTTTTACCAAAAAAACTGGCGAATACACAGCTTGCGGGATCAGATTTTACCTCGTTGGTATCATCAGTGGTTTGGCGTGTCGGAGGATAACGGGTAGAATATGCGGCTATTCTAACAAATGCTGGTTTTTTGAATGCATAACGATAAAGATCTCTCTACGTGGCAGACGTTTCGCCGACTATGGCCAACCATAGCGCCTTTTAAATCGGGTCTGATCGTGGCGGGTATAGCGTTAGTCCTTAACGCGGCCAGCGATACCTTCATGTTATCGCTCCTTAAACCATTACTGGATGATGGTTTTGGTAAAACGGATCGTTCGGTGCTGCTGTGGATGCCGCTGGTGGTCATTGGGCTGATGATAGTTCGTGGCTTAACCAGTTATGTCTCCAGCTACTGTATCTCATGGGTGTCAGGCAAAGTGGTCATGACCATGCGTCGCCGCCTGTTTGGTCATATGATGGGCATGCCAGTCTCCTTTTTTGATAAACAGTCTACAGGTACGCTGTTGTCACGTATTACCTATGATTCAGAGCAGGTCGCGTCATCGTCTTCCGGCGCGCTGATCACCGTGGTACGTGAAGGGGCCTCAATCATTGGCCTGTTTATCATGATGTTCTATTACAGCTGGCAGCTGTCACTGATCCTGATTGTACTGGCGCCGATTGTGTCAGTGGCGATCCGTGTGGTTTCCAAGCGCTTTCGTAGCATCAGTAAAAACATGCAAAACACTATGGGGCAGGTTACGACCAGTGCGGAGCAGATGCTGAAAGGCCACAAAGAAGTTCTGATTTTTGGTGGTCAGGAAGTCGAAACCAAGCGCTTTGATAAGGTCAGCAACAAGATGCGTTTGCAGGGTATGAAGATGGTTTCCGCTTCTTCTATCTCCGATCCTATCATCCAGTTGATTGCGTCTCTGGCTCTGGCCTTCGTGTTATATGCGGCCAGCTTCCCAAGCGTAATGGAAAACCTGACGGCAGGGACAATTACGGTTGTCTTCTCCTCAATGATCGCGCTGATGCGTCCGTTGAAATCGCTGACCAACGTCAACGCGCAGTTCCAGCGCGGTATGGCGGCATGCCAGACCTTATTTACGATTCTGGATAGCGAACAGGAGAAAGATGAAGGTAAACGTGTTATCGAGCGTGCTACCGGCGATCTCGAGTTCCGCAACGTGACTTTCACCTATCCGGGACGTGAAGTACCGGCTCTGCGTAACATCAACCTGAATATTCCCGCGGGTAAAACCGTTGCTCTGGTTGGCCGTTCGGGCTCAGGGAAATCCACCATCGCCAGCCTGATTACGCGCTTCTACGATATTGATGAAGGGCAGATTCTGATGGACGGACACGATCTGCGTGAATATACCCTGGCATCCCTGCGCGATCAGGTTGCGTTGGTTTCGCAGAATGTGCACTTGTTTAACGATACGGTTGCCAACAACATCGCCTACGCGCGTACCGATATGTACAGCCGTGAGCAGATCGAAAAAGCGGCACAGATGGCCTACGCCATGGATTTCATCAACAAGATGGATAATGGCCTGGATACGGTGATTGGTGAAAACGGCGTCCTGCTTTCCGGCGGACAACGTCAGCGTATCGCTATCGCCCGTGCCTTGTTGCGTGACAGCCCAATTCTGATCCTTGATGAAGCAACATCAGCTCTTGATACCGAATCTGAACGTGCGATTCAGTCTGCGCTGGATGAGCTACAGAAAAACCGTACTTCTCTGGTCATTGCTCACCGTCTTTCAACCATTGAACAAGCCGACGAAATCATCGTGGTGGAGGATGGTCTGATTGTCGAGCGCGGAACCCATAGCGACCTGATTGAGCAGCGCGGGGTCTATGCGCAATTACACAAAATGCAATTCGGTCAATGATCGCACGTATCTGGTCTGGTGAATCGCCGCTGTGGCGATTGTTACTTCCACTCTCCTGGCTTTATGGCCTGGTGAGTGGCGGGATCCGCCTATGCTACAAGCTTGGGCTGAAACGCGCTTGGCGCGCGCCAGTACCGGTTGTGGTGGTCGGAAACCTTACAGCCGGCGGCAATGGCAAAACACCGGTGGTGATTTGGCTGGTTGAACAACTGCAGCAACGCGGGATTCGCGTGGGCGTGGTGTCGCGTGGTTACGGCGGGAAAGCGGCTGCTTATCCGTTGTTATTGACCGCAGAGACCACTACCGCAGAAGCGGGTGATGAACCTGTGCTGATCGCCCAACGTACCGGCGTGCCGGTAGCGGTATCCCCGGTAAGATCGGATGCGGTAAAAGCCATTTTGGCCCAACATGACGTGCAGATTATTGTGACCGACGATGGGCTACAGCACTATCGTCTGGCGCGAGATGTTGAAATCGTGGTTATTGACGGCGAACGTCGGTTTGGCAATGGCTGGTGGCTTCCCGCTGGTCCAATGCGGGAACGCGCAGGTCGTCTAAAATCGGTGGATGCGACTATTGTTAACGGTGGCGTTGCGCAACCAGGGGAAATCCCTATGCGACTTGAACCGGGGCTGGCCGTTAATTTACGTACAGGCGAACGCCGTGATGTAGCGCAATTGCCCAATATTGTCGCCATGGCGGGCATTGGTCACCCTCCGCGTTTTTTTGCCACGCTGAAAGCATGCGGTGCCAGCGTGCAAAAAAGCATTGCGCTGGCAGACCATCAGTCTCTGACCTACAGTGACGTCAGTGCGTTTGTAAACGCCGGGCAAACGCTGGTGATGACGGAAAAAGATGCGGTTAAGTGCCGGGCATTTGCCGATGAAAACTGGTGGTATTTACCTGTTGACGCACATTTGTCAGGCGATCGGCCTGACATGTTGCTGGATAGCTTAATCTCGCTGACTCGCTAACTGATTCACGCTGCGGCAGCGAATCATTTATGAGGCCATAGATGTCGTTGCCGCACCTTTCTCTGACGGATGCCCGTCATCTTCACCTTGCCGCTCAAGGTCTGCTGAAAAAAACACGCCGTCGGGCGACCCCGGCAGATATTCTCACGACTATTTCGCGCATGTCGTTACTGCAAATCGATACCATCAATATTGTGGCGCGAAGTCCTTACCTGGTGCTGTTTAGTCGTTTAGGAGATTATTCACCCCAATGGCTGGACGACTCGTTACAGCAGGGCGAACTGATGGAATACTGGGCGCACGAGGCCTGCTTTTTGCCGCGCAGCGATTTTATGCTGATACGTCACCGCATGCTGGCCCCGGAGAATATGGGCTGGAAGTATAAAGCGGCGTGGATGAAAGAACATGCTCATGAAATTGAGCAACTGCTCCAGCACATCCAGCATAACGGACCGGTACGATCTGCTGATTTTGAGCATCCACGCAAGGGGACCAGCGGCTGGTGGGAGTGGAAACCGCAGAAGCGTCATCTTGAAGGGCTGTTCACTGCCGGGAAAGTGATGGTGGTGGAACGGCGTAATTTCCAGCGCGTGTATGATTTAACCCATCGCGTCATGCCACACTGGGACGATGAACGCGACCCACTTTCGCAGGAAGATGCTGAAAGCGTTATGCTGGATAACAGCGCCCGCAGTCTGGGGATTTTCCGCGAACAATGGCTGGCAGACTACTACCGCCTGAAGCGCCCGGCGCTAAAAAACTGGTGCAACGAACGGGCGGAACAGCAACAGATTATTCCTGTCGACGTTGAAGGGCTGGGAACGCTGTGGCTGCATAGCCACCTTCAGCCGCTGCTCGAACAGGCGCTGGCGGGCAAATTAACGGCGACCCACAGCGCAGTGTTATCGCCTTTTGATCCGGTGGTTTGGGATCGTAAACGGGCAGAGCAGCTATTCGATTTTAGCTACCGGCTGGAGTGTTACACGCCAGCACCAAAACGTCAGTACGGTTATTTCGTCTTGCCGTTGCTGCATCGCGGGCAGTTGGTTGGACGAATGGATGCCAAAATGCACCGTAAAACGGGCGTGCTGGACGTGATTTCGCTGTGGTTACAGGATGGGGTTAAGCCTGGGGTGACTTTGCAAAAAGGATTGTTTCAAGCGATTGACGATTTTGCCCGCTGGCAGCAGGCAACACGCGTTACGCTGGGACGTTATCCTGAAGGTTTATTTGCTGATGCACGCCATGGTTGGGAAATAGACCCAGCCCTTTAAGCGATTATGTTAATATTTACGGATTCACAATCCGGTCCATCTGGAGGAACTATGGATCATCGTCTGCTTGAAATCATTGCCTGCCCGGTATGCAATGGCAAACTCTGGTTTAACCAGGAAAAACAGGAACTGATTTGTAAACTGGATAACCTTGCTTTCCCACTGCGTGATGGCATTCCTGTGTTACTGGAAACCGAAGCCCGCGTTCTGACTGCTGATGAGAGTAAATCATGAGCTTTGTGGTCATTATTCCTGCGCGTTATGCGTCCACTCGTCTGCCGGGCAAGCCGCTACTGGATATCAACGGCAAGCCTATGATCGTGCATGTCCTGGAGCGTGCGCGTGAATCTGGCGCTGAACGTATCATCGTGGCCACCGATCACGAGGATGTTGCTCGCGCGGTAGAAGCGGTGGGGGGGGAAGTGTGCATGACCCGCGCCGATCACCAGTCTGGTACGGAGCGCCTGGCGGAAGTCGTCGAGAAATGTGGTTTTAGCGATGATACCGTTATTGTGAACGTACAGGGTGATGAGCCGATGATTCCGGCGGTCATTATTCGCCAGGTGGCTGAGAATCTGGCGCAACGTCAGGTCGGCATGGCGACTCTTGCGGCTCCGATTCACAGTGCGGAAGAGGCATTTAATCCGAATGCGGTAAAAGTCGTTTTGGACGCTGAAGGATATGCGCTCTATTTTTCACGCGCGACCATCCCATGGGATCGCGATCGTTTCGCCAAAAGTCTGGAAACGGTGGGGGACACCTTCCTGCGCCATCTGGGCATTTACGGCTATCGCGCCGGTTTTATTCGCCGCTATGTTAACTGGCAGCCTAGCCCGCTTGAGCATATCGAAATGCTGGAGCAGCTGCGAGTGCTGTGGTACGGCGAAAAAATTCACGTTGCCGTCGCAAAAGAAGTCCCGGGTACCGGCGTAGACACTACCGAAGATCTCGAGCGCGTTCGCGCCGAAATGCCTTAGTTTTTCTCACGGCACTCCCCCATATTGATGCGTATTTTTGGGAGGAGTGTCGTATCGTTGCGCTTTCCCTCAACTTTTCTTTTCATCAATTGATCTCATCCGGGTGACATCTGTCTGCCCGACGCTCATTATGAAAGCAGTAGCATTTATGAGGGCAATCTGAAATGGAACAGTTGCGTGCCGAACTCAGCCACCTGCTGGGCGAAAAACTCAGTCGTATAGAATGCGTGAATGAAAAAGTGGATACGGCCCTGTGGTCACTGTACGACAGCCAGGGAAATCCGATGCCGCTGATGGCGAGAAGTTTCACCACGCCAGGTATGGCGCAGCAACTGGCATGGAAAACCTCCATGTTAGCGCGCAGCGGTACGGTGCGTATGCCCGTCATTTACGGGATCTTAACCCACGAAGAGCATCCCGGCCCCGATGTGTTACTGCTTGAGCGTTTACGGGGTGTGCCGGTGGAAGCGCCAGCCCGAACGCCCGAACGCTGGGAACATTTAAAAGATCAGATCGTAGAAGGTCTGCTGTCATGGCATCGGCAGGATAGCCGTGGCTGCGTGGGCATGGTGGATAACACGCAAGAGAATATCTGGCCATCCTGGTATCGCCAGCGTGTTGAGGTGCTGTGGACCACGTTAAATCAGTTCAACAATACTGGCTTGACGATGCAGGATAAGCGCATCCTGTTTCGTACCCGTGAGTGTTTACCCGCGTTATTTGAAGGATTCAATGATAACTGCGTACTAATCCACGGTAATTTCAGTTTACGTAGCATGCTCAAAGACGCCCGTAGCGATCAGCTACTGGCCATGGTGGGACCGGGGTTGATGCTGTGGGCGCCCAGAGAGTATGAATTGTTCCGTTTAATGGATAACGCGCTGGCGGAAAGCCTGCTTTGGCAATACCTGCAACGCGCGCCCGTGGCGGAGTCCTTCATCTGGCGGCGCTGGCTGTATGTGTTATGGGATGAGGTGGCGCAACTGGTCAACACCGGACGTTTTAATCGCACCAACTTTGACCTGGCAACGAAATCACTGCTGCCGTGGCTCGCCTGACTATCCCGTTACGGCATTGCCGGATGGCGGCGTGAGCGCCTTATCCGGCCTACAATTCTGCGCTGAACGCCTGGGGCTGATAAGCCGCGTTAGCGTCGCTGTCAGGCAATATTTCTGTCAGTGCTCCGATCCCTTTAACCACTGCCAGATGCGACCCAATGTTTCGTAACCAACACGATCGCTATGCATCAACCAGACGGGAGAGGGGATCGCGCGCTCCCACGGATTTAGCGGTGAATCAATTGCTAACTGATTAGCCGGCGCGGGCAACGGGTGTAGTCCAGCTTGTTGGAAGAAAATCATTGCTCGTGGTAAGTGCGATGCGGAGGTCACCAGCAGGAACGGCGCGCTGCCGATGGCCTGCTTAACCGCTGCGGCTTCTTCTTCAGTATCTTTAGGTTTATCCAGCGTGATGATATCACCGGGTGGCACACCCAGTGACTGCGCTACGCGGGCTCCCGCTTCTGCAGTACTGACGTTATTGCTCTTTGCCGCAGCACCGGTAAAGATAAGCTTCGATCCCGGATTAGCACGCCAGAGGCGAATACCTTCATTCAGACGCGGAAGACTGTTGCTGATTAGGTTTGAACTTGGTGCCCACTGAGGATTCCAGGTATACCCTCCGCCCAGCACCACAATGTATTCCACTTTTTGTGTATCCTGCCAGGTTGGATAGCTGTCCTCAATCGGTTTCAGTAGGCTATCAGCGACGGGTTGCAAGCTAAGAAGTAACAGCGCCAGCCAACTCAGGCTAATGCACACTTTCCCTGTTTTTTGAAAGCGACTAAACCAGAGCAGCACCAGGCCTGTACCCATGATAATGAGCATTAGCGGAAGTGGCAGCATCATACCGCCAATCACTTTCTTCAGCGTAAAAAGCATCCTTTTTGGTTCCTTTTTTAACCATACAGCAGGGGATCTGCAGGGATATTACACCAGGAAGGTTCATTCTCGGCGTGGGTGTGACAAAATAGCGGTTTTACTTAGTCACCCTAAAGCCAGCGTGTGGAGAGCCCGATGCGGGATCGCAATTTTGATGACATTGCAGAGAAGTTTTCCCGTAACATTTACGGCACCACTAAAGGTCAGCTTCGCCAGACGATCCTCTGGCAGGATCTGGACAAACTTCTTGCCGAATACGCGGGCCAGACATTGCGTGTGCTTGATGCGGGTGGCGGAGAAGGGCAGACAGCCATTCTGATGGCGCAGCGGGGCCATCACGTTACCTTGTGCGATCTTTCTGCTGAGATGGTGGCGCGAGCGCAGCGGGCGGCAGAAGAGCAAGGTGTGAGCGACAACATGCATTTTATACATTGTGCCGCTCAGGACATCCCACAGCATTTGGATTCTCAGGTTGATCTGATATTGTTTCATGCTGTGCTGGAATGGGTGGCCGATCCACAAGCCGTCTTAAAAACATTGTGGTCGATGTTACGCCCGGGCGGTGCTTTATCGCTGATGTTCTACAATGCAAATGGCCTGTTGATGCGTAATGTGTTGGTCGGTAATTTCGGCTATGTACAGCAGGGAATGTATAAAAAGAAACGGCGCACGTTGTCTCCCGATTTCCCGCGCGACCCTCAGCAGGTCTATGGCTGGCTGGAGGAGATTGGCTGGGAGATAACCGGTAAAACGGGCGTGAGGGTGTTTCATGATTATCTGCGTGATAAACAAAAACAGCATGACTGTTTTGATGCTTTAACAGAAATAGAAACGCGCTATTGCCGCCAGGAACCGTATATCAGCCTTGGGCGCTATATTCATGTCACCGCGATTAAACGTCCGGCCCGAGCCGCAGATGCAAGGATAACCTATGAGTGAATTTTCCCAGACAGTCCCCGAACTGGTTGCCTGGGCCAGAAAAAATGACTTCTCCATCTCTCTGCCGGTAGACAGACTTTCGTTCCTGCTGGCGGTCGCCACATTGAACGGTGAGCGACTTGACGGTGAGATGAGTGAAGGTGAACTGGTGGATGCGTTCCGCCATGTGAGTGATGCGTTTGAGCAAACCAGCGAAACCATCGGCGTCCGCGCCAACAACGCGATCAACGATATGGTGCGTCAACGTCTGCTGAACCGCTTTACCAGCGAGCAGGCTGAAGGCAACGCCATTTACCGTTTAACGCCGCTCGGGATTGGCATCACAGATTACTATATTCGTCAGCGCGAGTTCTCTACGCTGCGTCTTTCCATGCAACTGTCGATTGTTGCAGGCGAACTGAAGCGCGCGGCGGATGCGGCAGCGGAAGGTGGCGATGAGTTCCACTGGCACCGCAACGTCTATGCGCCATTGAAATACTCGGTGGCGGAGATTTTCGACAGTATCGATCTGACCCAGCGCATCATGGATGAACAGCAGCAGCAGGTAAAAGACGACATCGCACAGTTGCTAAACAAAGACTGGCGGGCGGCGATTTCCAGCTGTGAACTGTTGCTCTCTGAAACGTCTGGTACGCTGCGTGAACTGCAGGATACGCTGGAAGCGGCGGGGGATAAGCTGCAGGCTAACCTGTTACGCATCCAGGACGCCACAATGACGCATGATGATTTGCATTTTGTTGATCGGCTGGTGTTTGATTTACAAAGCAAACTCGACCGCATTATTAGCTGGGGTCAGCAGTCCATTGACTTGTGGATCGGCTACGATCGTCATGTGCATAAATTTATCCGTACCGCGATCGATATGGATAAAAACCGCGTCTTCGCCCAACGTCTGCGTCAGTCCGTGCAGACCTACTTTGACGACCCATGGGCGCTGACCTATGCCAACGCCGATCGTCTGCTGGATATGCGTGACGAGGAGATGGTGCTGCGTGACGAAGAGGTCACCGGTGAACTTCCGGAAGATCTGGAATATGAAGAATTTAACGAGATCCGTGAACAACTGGCGGCGATCATCGAAGAACAGCTGGCTATCTACAAATCCAGACAAACACCACTGGATCTCGGTTTGGTAGTGCGCGAGTATCTGGCGCAATACCCACGTGCGCGTCATTTCGACGTCGCGCGTATTGTTATCGATCAGGCGGTACGCCTTGGCGTAGCGCAAGCAGACTTCACCGGACTGCCAGCCAAATGGCAGCCGATTAATGATTACGGAGCCAAGGTACAGGCGCATGTCATTGACAAATATTGAACAAGTGATGCCGGTAAAGCTGGCGCAGGCGCTGGCGAATCCGTTATTTCCGGCGCTGGATAGCGCCTTACGTTCGGGCCGCCATATCGGTCTGGATGAACTGGATAATCATGCCTTCCTGATGGATTTTCAGGAATATTTTGAAGAGTTTTACAGCCGCTATAACGTGGAATTGATCCGTGCGCCGGAAGGGTTCTTTTACCTTCGTCCGCGTTCAACGACGCTCATTCCGCGTTCGGTCCTGTCTGAACTGGACATGATGGTGGGTAAAATTCTGTGCTATCTCTATCTCAGCCCGGAACGCCTGGCGAACGAAGGGATTTTTACCCAGCAAGAGCTGTATGACGAGCTGTTAACGCTGGCGGATGAAGCCAAACTGCTGAAGCTGGTAAACAACCGTTCAACCGGTTCTGACGTTGACCGCCAGAAGCTACAGGAAAAAGTGCGTTCTTCGCTCAACCGCTTGCGCCGCTTAGGCATGGTGTGGTTTCTGGGCCACGACAGCAGCAAATTCCGTATTACAGAATCTGTCTTCCGCTTTGGCGCGGATGTGCGTAGCGGTGACGATCCGCGTGAAGCACAGCGTCGCTTAATTCGTGATGGTGAAGCGATGGCGGTCGAGAACCGTCTGCAGCTCAACGATGAGCCCGAAGAGAATCAGCCGGACAGTGGAGAAGAAGAATAATGATTGAACGCGGTAAATTTCGCTCACTTACGCTGATTAACTGGAATGGTTTTTTTGCCCGTACGTTTGATCTCGATGAGCTGGTCACCACGCTGTCCGGTGGTAACGGTGCGGGTAAATCCACCACCATGGCGGCATTTGTTACGGCGCTCATTCCGGACTTAACTCTGCTGCATTTCCGTAACACCACCGAAGCTGGTGCAACCAGCGGTTCACGTGATAAAGGTCTGCACGGTAAGCTGAAAGCAGGGGTCTGTTACTCAATGCTCGACGTCCTCAACTCGCGTCATCAGCGCGTGGTCGTGGGTGTGCGTCTGCAACAGGTTGCGGGTCGTGATCGCAAAGTGGATATCAAACCGTTTGCCATTCAGGGGCTGCCGATGTCGGTACAGCCAACCCAACTGGTGACGGAAACGCTGAACGAACGCCAGGCGCGCGTACTGTCTCTACCTGAGCTGAAAGAGAAGCTTGATGAGATGGAAGGTGTGCAGTTTAAGCAGTTCAACTCAATAACCGATTATCATTCGCTGATGTTCGATCTGGGCATCATTGCTCGCCGTCTGCGCTCCGCGTCTGATCGTAGTAAATTCTACCGTTTGATTGAAGCCTCGCTGTACGGCGGGATCTCCAGCGCCATTACCCGTTCACTGCGTGACTACCTGCTGCCGGAAAACGGCGGCGTCCGTAAAGCGTTCCAGGATATGGAAGCCGCGCTGCGTGAAAACCGCATGACGCTTGAAGCGATTCGCGTAACCCAGTCTGACCGCGACCTGTTTAAGCATTTGATCAGCGAAGCGACCAACTATGTGGCTGCGGATTATATGCGCCATGCCAACGAACGTCGTATCCATCTGGATAAAGCACTGGAATATCGTCGTGAACTGTATACCTCACGTAAGCAGCTGGCGGCAGAGCAGTACAAGCACGTGGATATGGCGCGTGAACTGGGCGAGCATAACGGCGCCGAAGGCGATCTGGAAGCCGATTATCAGGCCGCGAGCGATCACCTGAATCTGGTGCAAACCGCGCTGCGTCAGCAGGAAAAAATTGAACGCTACGAAGCGGATCTCGAAGAACTGCAGATCCGTCTTGAAGAACAAAATGAGGTGGTTGCGGAAGCCGTTGACCGCCAGGATGAAAACGAAGCCCGCGCGGAAGCCGCCGAACTGGAAGTGGATGAGCTGAAAAGCCAGCTTGCCGATTACCAGCAGGCGCTGGACGTCCAGCAGACGCGAGCCATCCAGTATACCCAGGCGATTCAGGCCCTAAATCGGGCGAAAGAGCTCTGCCACCTACCAGATCTGACAGCCGACAGCGCCGCAGAATGGCTGGAGACTTTCCAGGCCAAAGAGCAGGAAGCCACTGAAAAGCTGCTAACGCTTGAACAAAAAATGAGCGTGGCGCAAACCGCGCATAGCCAGTTCGAACAGGCTTATCAGCTGGTGGCGGCTATCAACGGCCCGCTGGCACGTAGTGAAGCCTGGAGCGTGGCGCGTGAACTGCTGCGCGAAGGCGTTGAACAGCGCCACCTGGCGGAACAGGTTCAGCCATTGCGTATGCGACTGAGCGAACTGGAGCAGCGTCTGCGCGAACAGCAGGATGCCGAGCGTCTGCTGGCCGAATTCTGCAAGCGTCAGGGTAAACAGTTTGATATCGATGAGCTGGAAGCGCTGCACCAGGAACTGGAAGCGCGCATCGCCGCCTTGTCGGACAGCGTCTCGTCTGCCAGCGAACAGCGTATGACGCTGCGTCAGGAACAGGAACAGCTACAATCCCGTATTCAGCATTTGATGAAGCGGGCACCTGTCTGGCTGGCTGCGCAAAATAGCCTGAATCAGCTTAGCGAGCAGTGTGGCGAAGAGTTTACCTCCAGCCAGGATGTGACCGAGTATCTGCAACAATTGCTGGAGCGCGAGCGTGAGGCCATTGTTGAGCGTGATGAAGTCGGTGCACGTAAAAATGCGGTTGATGAAGAGATTGAACGTTTAAGTCAGCCGGGCGGTGCGGAAGATCAGCGTCTGAACGCGCTGGCTGAACGCTTTGGCGGCGTGCTGCTGTCAGAAATTTATGATGACGTTAGCCTTGAAGATGCCCCGTACTTCTCTGCGCTGTACGGTCCTTCGCGCCATGCCATCGTGGTACCAGATCTATCACTAATTACCGAACAGCTTGAAGGGCTGACGGATTGCCCGGAAGATCTCTATTTCATCGAAGGGGATCCGCAGTCGTTCGATGATAGCGTCTTCAGCGTTGATGAACTGGAAAATGCGGTGGTGGTGAAAACCGCCGAGCGTCAATGGCGTTATTCCCGCTTCCCGAAGGTGCCTATTTTTGGTCGTGCAGCGCGTGAAAGCCGTATCGAAACCCTGCATGCCGAGCGTGAAGGGCTGTCTGAACGTTTCGCCACGCTCTCCTTTGATGTACAGAAAACCCAGCGTCTGCATCAGGCGTTCAGCCGCTTTATCGGCAGCCATCTGTCGGTGGCGTTTGAAGCCGATCCAGAAGCGGAAATTCGCCAACTGAATAGCCGTCGCGTTGAACTGGAACGTGCGCTGACCAATCATGAAAATGATAATCAGCAAAGCCGTATGCAGTTTGAACAGGCGAAAGAGGGCGTCTCCGCGCTGAACCGACTGCTGCCGCGCTTGAATCTGCTGGCAGATGACACGCTGGCCGATCGCGTGGACGAAATTCGCGAGCGTCTGGATGAAGCTCAGGAAGCCGCGCGTTTTGTACAGCAACATGGTAATCAGTTGGCGAAACTGGAACCTATTGTTTCAGTTCTGCAAAATGACCCTGAGCAGTTTGAACAGCTGAAGGAAGACTATACGTATTCCCAGCAGATGCAGCGCGACGCACGTCAGCAGGCTTTTGCGCTGACTGAAGTCGTACAGCGTCGGGCGCACTTTAGTTATTCCGACTCAGCCGAAATGCTGAGCGGTAATAGCGATCTGAACGAAAAATTGCGTGAACGCCTGGAACAGGCGGAAGCCGAACGTACCCGCGCTCGTGAAGCGCTGCGTAGTCATGCTGCACAGTTAAGCCAGTACAACCAGGTCATGGCATCGCTAAAAAGCTCTTATGACACCAAAAAAGAGCTGCTTAATGATTTACAACGTGAACTGCAGGATATTGGCGTTCGTGCGGACAGCGGTGCCGAAGAGCGCGCGCGTATCCGTCGTGACGAACTGCATGCGCAGCTCAGCAACAACCGTGCACGCCGCAACCAACTTGAGAAAGCACTGACCTTCTGCGAAGCGGAGATGGAAAACCTGACCCGCAGACTGCGCAAGCTGGAACGTGATTATCATGAAATGCGTGAGCAGGTAGTCACCGCCAAAGCCGGCTGGTGTGCAGTCATGCGGATGGTGAAAGATAACGGTGTGGAACGTCGTCTGCACCGTCGCGAGTTGGCCTATCTTTCCGGTGACGAACTGCGTTCGATGTCGGATAAGGCGCTCGGTGCACTACGTCTGGCGGTTGCGGATAACGAACACCTGCGCGATGTGTTGCGTATGTCTGAAGATCCAAAACGCCCAGAGCGCAAAATCCAGTTCTTCGTCGCGGTTTACCAGCATCTGCGTGAACGTATTCGCCAGGATATTATCCGTACCGACGATCCGGTTGAAGCCATCGAACAGATGGAGATTGAGCTGAGCCGTCTGACGGAAGAGCTAACCTCTCGTGAACAGAAACTGGCGATCAGCTCTCGCAGCGTGGCGAACATTATTCGTAAGACCATTCAGCGTGAACAGAACCGTATTCGCATGCTGAACCAGGGGCTGCAAAGTGTGTCGTTTGGCCAGGTTAACAGCGTTCGCCTGAACGTCAATGTGCGTGAAACGCATGCTACCTTGCTGGACGTACTTTCAGAGCAGCATGAACAGCATCAGGATCTGTTTAACAGCAATCGCCTGACCTTCTCAGAAGCGCTGGCGAAGCTGTATCAGCGTCTGAATCCGCAGATCGACATGGGGCAACGCACGCCGCAAACCATTGGTGAAGAGCTGCTGGACTATCGTAACTATCTGGAAATGGAAGTTGAGGTTAACCGTGGCTCTGACGGCTGGCTGCGTGCTGAATCTGGCGCGCTGTCAACGGGTGAAGCGATCGGGACCGGGATGTCTATTCTGGTGATGGTGGTGCAAAGCTGGGAAGATGAAGGTCGCAGATTGCGCGGGAAAGACATCTCTCCTTGCCGCCTGCTGTTCCTTGATGAAGCAGCACGACTCGATGCGCGATCTATTGCGACTCTGTTTGAGCTGTGTGAGCGTTTGCAGATGCAGCTGATTATCGCTGCGCCGGAAAACATCAGCCCAGAGAAAGGCACGACCTACAAACTGGTGCGTAAAGTCTTCCAGAACACCGAGCACGTTCATGTGGTGGGGCTGCGCGGATTTGCGCCTCAGTTACCGGAACCACTGCCGGGGACTGAAGATGCCTCCTCGCAGGCAAGCTAAATAGAAAGGCGGTCATTTGACCGCCTTTCTTCTTTTCCGAAAAGTCTCAATTGCAGGTGCAATTTCTTTTAACTTCTTTACATTATACCAGGTAAAACATTGGCGAAGTTTATATACTGAAGATAAGCCTGACGGGTATGCAGGCTTACTCGTCATACTTCAGTTGTATTGGCGTCTACAGGCGTTGCACACCCGATTTATGGTGCCTGGCTATAGAGTATGATAAAGAAAACAGGGGGCAAGGGATGTTGCTTAATAAAATGTGTGGTCGTCGGCTGTCGGCAATCAGTTTGTGCCTGGCCGTAACATTCGCTCCACTGTTCAATGCGCAGGCCGATGAGCCTGAAATGATCCCTGGCGATAGCTCCGCGAGCGTCAGTGAACAGCCAACAGCATTATCGCAGCCGCAGGTACAATCTTCCGCGACGGCTATTATGGCGGGGATTCAACCGTTACCGCAGGGCGTGTCAGTTGATCAAGCCCGCGCCGAATTACAATCTCAACTTCCAGCGGGCTTCACGCCAGTGTATATGAGCCAGCTGGAATTGCTGTATGCCGCACGCGAAATGAAACCGATGTGGGAAAATCGCGATGCGGTAAAAGCCTTTCAGCAACAGTTAGCCGAGGTGGCGATTGCCGGGTTTCAGCCGCAGTTTACTACCTGGGTTGCACTTCTGACTGATCCGGCAGTGTCCGGCCAGGCGCGAGATATCGTGCTCTCTGATGCGATGTTGGGATTCCTGCACTTTATTGCCAATATTCCCGTTAAAGGGAATCGCTGGCTTTATAGCGATAAGCCCTATGCGCTAACAACGCCGCCGATTTCCGTCATCAACCAGTGGCAGGTCGCACTGGATAACGGTCAACTAACTTCGTTTGTTGCCAGCCTGGCACCGCAGCATCCGCAGTACGCCGCAATGCATGAATCACTACTCAAGCTGGTGAGCGATACGCGGCCCTGGCCTCAGCTCACCAGTACCGCGACGCTGCGTCCGGGAGAGTGGAGTAACGACATCCCCGCGCTGCGTGAAATTTTGCGCCGTACGGGAATGCTGGAGTCCACCGTCAGTACATCTGCTAAAGAAGGACGTAGCGCTTACGATCGTGAACTTGTCGATGCGGTAAAACGTTTTCAGACGTGGCAAGGGCTTGGGGCTGATGGCGCGATAGGTCCTGCGACGCGTGACTGGCTGAACGTAACGCCTGCTCAGCGTGCTGGCGTGCTGGCGTTAAATATTCAGCGCTTGCGCCTTTTGCCGAGCGATCTGTCTACCGGCATCATGGTAAACATTCCTGCCTACTCGCTGGTTTATTATCAGAACGGCAATCAGGTGCTGGCCTCGCGCGTTATTGTCGGACGCCCCGATCGTAAAACGCCGATGATGAGCAGCGCGCTGAATAACGTGGTCGTTAACCCGCCGTGGAACGTGCCGCCGACGCTGGCCCGAAAAGATATTCTGCCTAAATTGTGGAATGATCCGGGGTATCTTGAACGTCACGGCTATACCGTGATGCGCGGTTGGAACAGTAAAGAGACGATAGATCCGTGGCAGGTTGACTGGGCCACCATCACTGCGTCCAATCTGCCGTTCCGCTTTCAGCAGGCTCCGGGCGCACGCAACTCGCTCGGACGCTATAAATTCAATATGCCGAGTTCGGACGCTATTTATCTGCACGATACGCCGAACCACAATCTGTTCCAGAAAGATACGCGGGCGTTAAGTTCCGGCTGTGTGCGTGTGAATAAGGCATCTGAGCTGGCGAATATGCTGCTACAGGACGCGGGTTGGAATGATACCCGCATCTCGGATGCCCTGAAGCAAGGGGATACGCGGTACGTGAATATTCGCCAGAATATTCCGGTCAACCTCTACTATCTGACCGCATTTGTTGGCCCGGATGGTCGCACGCAGTATCGTACAGATATTTACAATTACGATCTGACAGCGCGATCCAGCGCACAAATTGTGTCAAAAGCCGAGCAATTAATCAGATAAATGAAGCAGTTCGAGGAAAATGATTGTCGTAAGTTATGCTGGAAACGGGGCAAAATGGCCGTGAGCCCCGTATTTCCTGGGGTTGGGAGCCTTGACGTGGACTACTTAGCCAGATAAGGTTTCCCGCGTGCGCTAGAGCATACATACGATAACATTGACCTTGTAGACCTTAATACCATGGACAAATTTGACGCTAATCGCCGCAAACTGCTGGCGCTTGGTGGCATTGCCCTCGGCGCTGCCATCCTGCCTACGCCTGCGTTTGCAACACTCTCTACCCCACGTCCGCGTATATTGACTCTGAATAACCTGCATACCGGTGAGTCAATAAAAGCAGAGTTTTTTGATGGCAGGGGCTATATTCAGGACGAATTAGCAAAACTTAACCACTTTTTCCGTGATTTTCGGGCCAATAAAGTGAAATCCATTGACCCCGGACTGTTTGATCAACTCTTCCGTCTGCAAGGCCTTCTCGGCACGCGTAAACCTGTACAGCTGATCTCCGGTTATCGTTCCGTCGATACCAATAACGAACTACGTGCGCGCAGTCGCGGTGTGGCCAAGAAAAGCTACCACACCAAAGGGCAGGCCATGGATTTCCATATTGAAGGCATCGCATTAAGTAATATTCGCAAAGCTGCGTTATCTATGCGCGCAGGTGGTGTAGGATACTACCCCAGCAGTAACTTTGTGCATATTGACACCGGCCCTGCACGGCACTGGTGATCCATAAGCTTAATGAAACAGGAGCTGTATGAACTATCGTATTATTCCGGTCACTGCATTCGCCCAGAACTGCTCGCTAATCTGGTGTGAGCAGACTCGTCTGGCCGCGTTGGTCGATCCCGGCGGCGATGCCGAGAAAATCAAACAGGAAGTGGATGCCAGCGGTCTGACGCTAATGCAGATCCTGCTTACTCACGGTCATCTTGATCATGTTGGGGCGGCAGCTGAACTGGCACAGCATTATGGTGTACCGGTTATTGGTCCGGAAAAAGAAGATGAGTTCTGGCTACAGGGGCTCCCTGCGCAGAGCCGCATGTTTGGCCTGGGCGATTGTGAGCCGCTGACGCCCGATCGCTGGCTGAACGAAGGTGATCGGGTCAGCGTTGGCAACGTGACGTTGCAGGTGTTGCATTGTCCGGGTCATACACCGGGACATGTGGTCTTCTTTGATGAGCAATCAAAGTTACTGATTTCGGGTGACGTGATTTTCAAAGGTGGCGTAGGGCGCAGCGATTTTCCACGCGGAGATCACAGCCAACTGATCGATTCGATTAAACGTAAACTGTTGCCGCTGGGCGATGACGTGACGTTTATTCCGGGTCACGGCCCACTTTCTACGCTGGGTAACGAACGGCTTCATAACCCGTTCCTGCAGGACGAAATGCCTGTCTGGTAATACCGCAGATAAATAAAAAGGCCGCTATTGCGGCCTTTTTTGTACGCGATAGATTACAGTACTGCGACAATCGCTTCGCACAGCGGCGCCATGTTATCTGGCGTCATTCCAGCTACGTTTACACGTCCGGAAGCGACAGCGTAGACACCAAACTCTTCACGCAGACGCAGAACCTGCTCTTTTGTCAGGCCGCTGAATGAGAACATGCCGTTCTGTTTGATGATAAAGCTGAAGTCGCGGTTCGCACCTTTCTCCTGCAGCGTATTCACGAACAGTAAACGCATGCGCTGAATGCGTTGGCGCATATCGGTCAGTTCCTGTTCCCAGATGGCACGCAGCGCGTCATTGCTCAGAATCGTGGCAACTACGGATGCGCCGTGTGCTGGCGGGTTGGAATAGTTAGCGCGAATGGCTGATTTCATCTGACTAAACGCACGGTCGACGGTTTCAGCATCAGCAGCAACCAGCGTACAGGCACCTACGCGCTCATTGTACAGACCAAAGTTCTTGGAGTAGGAACTGGCAACGATCAGCTCTTTGTGCAGCGCGGCGAATGCGCGCAGACCTTCTGCATCTTCTTCCAGACCGCGGGCAAAGCCCTGGTATGCGAAGTCAAATAGCGGTAACCATCCTTTCTCGACAGAAAGCTGAGCCAGCGTTTGCCACTGCTCAAGCGTAGGATCGATACCGGTTGGGTTATGACAGCAGCCGTGGAACAGTACCACATCGCCAGCCTGAGCTTCGCTGAGGCTGGCCAGCAGCGCATCAAAGTCTAATGAGTGGTTCGCCGCATCGTAATAGTTGTATTCACGAACTTCCAGACCGGCAGAGTTAAAGACGCTCTTATGGTTCGGCCAGCTTGGGTTGCTCACCCATACGCGTTTAGCCGACGTATTTCTTGCGAGAAAATCAGCTGCCACGCGAAGTGCGCCAGTGCCACCAGGGGTCTGTGCTGTACGTGCGCGTTTATCGTTGATAAGCGAACTCGTTTTACCAAACAGTAATTCCTGAGTACAACGACCAAACTCTGGAATACCGTCAATGCCAAGATAGTTTTTGGTGATTTCATTTTCCAGTATATATTGCTCGGCTTTTTTAACGCTGGTCAGCACCGGCGTTTTGCCTGTCTCATCTTTATATACACCGATCCCGAGGTTTATTTTTCCAGGGCGGTCATCGGCACGAAACAAATCAGCCAGACCCAAAATGGGGTCGGCAGGAGCGGCGGTAATGTTCTCAAACATGACGAGGTTCCATAGTGATTACAGAAGGGAAGTCCGCTATCAGGTTAACGGTAGATTTACAAAATGCCAACCGTTACTGACGAAAAGCTGAGGTGTTTTTTTAAGACGCAAGAATCCGCTGGCAGATATAAAAAAACAGGACCGAAGTCCTGTTTTTAAGGCATTTAACAAAGAGGTCTGCTATTAGAACTGGTAAACGATACCAACTGCAACGATGTCGTCAGAGTTCACGCCCAGTTTGTTGTCAGAATCGATTTGGTTAATCTTGTAGTCAACATAGGTGGACATGTTTTTGTTGAAGTAGTAGGTCGCACCTACTTCGAAGTAATCGACCAGATCCACATCACCGATACCTTCTACGTCTTTCGCTTTAGACTTGTTGTAGGAGAGGGACGGACGCAGGCCGAAATCGAACTGGTACTGAGCAACGACGAATACGTCTTCAGTTTTGTTCGCAAAACCGCTGTTACCAGCACCTGAGATGCGGGTCGCGTTACGGGTTTCACCGTAGTTCGCTGCCAGGTAGATGTTGTTAGCATCGTATTTCACGCCGGTCGCCCACTGCTCAGCTTTTTTACCGCCATTGCCGTAGAAAGAGTTTTCCTGCGCGTTGGTGCGGTCAGCTGCGCCGTAAGCACCCACGATACCGAAACCATCCATTTCGTAGCTTACAGAACCGCCAACGCCGTCGCCGTTAGAGCGACCGGTATTGCCATCACGTTCGTTTTTACCCAGATACTGGATACCGAAGTTCAGACCGTCAACCAGACCGAAGAAGTTGGAGTTACGGTAGGTTGCAACACCACCAACACGACCAACGAAGAAGTTGTCGCTGTATGCGGTATCACCACCAAATTCTGGCAGCATATCGGTGTAACCCAGAGCATCGTAAACGATACCGTAGTTACGACCGTAGTCGAAAGAACCCAGATCGGCATATTTCAGACCAGCAAATGCCAGACGGGTTTTGTTGCCGTTCTGAGCGTCACTGCCGCCTTCAGAGTTGTTACCGGCAAAGTTGTATTCCCACTGACCGTAACCGGACAGCTCGGAATTAATCTGAGTTTCCCCTTTGAAACCAAGACGAGCATAAGTCTGATCGCCATCGTCAGCAGCGCTGTCAGAAAAATAATGCAGACCAACGGTTTTACCGTAGATATCCAGCTTGTTACCATCTTTGTTGTAAACTTCTGCAGCGTTAGCTGCCCCGGCTACCAGCAGAGCAGGGATAACCACTGCCAGAATATTGCGCTTCATCATTATTTATTACCCTCATCGGTTTTTATATGACACCTGCCACTGCCGCCAATAAATTCCGTCAATGAAAATTTACGGAACTATTGATGAGAGTTTGGTGTCTTTATGTGTCTGACAGGCATCTTTCCATTCAAACTACCGTTTCGCTACCGTCAAAGTGCTACAAATATAAAGATTTGGTTTCAAAAAGAAAAAATGTGTAACAAAATGTTATTTTTGTGCAACTTTGTGAACAGCGTCAAACTTCGGATACCCCTGAGCTGAAAATTCTCGTTTTTATTTCTATTTATATGATTTTCTTATATTTAATTTTACTAAGGTTATTTTTTCTCCGTAATACCGGAAAGTTTGGATTTTACAGATAACGATTTTTGGACGTCTGGAGTGCCGTGCGAAAGGCTAAAAAATGTACTATTTAATCAGAAAATGCTAATCCACAATAAAATTACTGGTTATTTTTTGTGCAAATGTATTGCGATGAAATATTACGTAACAGGTGGAGGGGAATGAATGGTTGTGTTTAACGTGAGATGGGTATCCAGATAACATGAAAAGGGTATAAAAAAGGCCAGCAATGCTGGCCTTTGAAACAATAACGCATGTTTAGAAGGTGGCGTTACGCGGAGTACGCGGGAACGGAATAACATCACGGACGTTTTGCACGCCGGTGACGTAAGCGATCAGACGCTCGAAGCCCAATCCGAAGCCGGAATGCGGAACGGTACCGTAGCGACGCAGGTCGCGATACCACCAGTAATCCTCTTTGTTCAGACCCATTTCCAGCATACGGGCATCCAGCACGTCCAGACGCTCTTCACGCTGAGAACCACCGATGATTTCGCCGATTCCAGGAGCCAGAACGTCCATTGCAGCAACGGTTTTACCGTCTTCGTTAAGGCGCATATAAAACGCTTTGATATCTTTCGGGTAGTTTTTCACCACCACCGGCGCTTTAAAGTGCTCTTCAGCAAGATAACGTTCATGCTCGGAAGACAGATCCACACCCCAGTAAACCGGGTTTTCAAACTGTTTGCCGCATTTTTCCAGAATGCTTACCGCGTCGGTGTAATCCACCTGCGCGAAGTCAGCGTCAATGAAACGTTCCAGGCGTGAAATCGCGTCCTTGTCGACACGTTCAGCGAAGAATTTCATATCATCCGCACGCTCTGCCAGTACGGCTTTGAACGCGTATTTCAGCATCGCTTCAGCCAGGCCTGCAACATCGTTCAGGTCAGCGAACGCCACTTCTGGTTCCAGCATCCAGAACTCTGCCAGGTGACGACTGGTGTTAGAGTTTTCTGCACGGAAAGTCGGACCAAAGGTATAAATTTTGGACAGGGCGCAGGCGTAGGTTTCACCGTTCAACTGACCGGAAACGGTCAGGAAGGCTTCCTTACCAAAGAAGTCTTTGTCGAAATCGACTTTACCCTGATCGTTACGCGGCAGGTTTTCCAGATCCAGTGTAGAAACACGGAACATTTCACCGGCACCTTCCGTATCGGAAGCGGTGATCAGCGGAGTCGATACCCAAAAGAAACCCTGCTCGTGGAAGAAGCGATGCAGCGCTTGCGCCAGCGTATGACGTACGCGCGCTACCGCACCAATCATATTGGTGCGCGGACGCATATGCGCCACTTCACGCAGATACTCGATGCTGTGACGCTTAGCCGCCATTGGGTAGGTATCAGGATCTTCAACCCAGCCCGCGACTTCAACTTCAGTGGCCTGAATTTCAAAGCTCTGTCCTTGTCCAGGTGATGCAACGACTTTACCCGTTACGATAACTGAACAACCCGTCGTCAGGTGCAGTACGTCCTGATTGTAATTGGGCAGAGAATTATTGATGACGGCCTGTACAGGATCAAAGCAGGAACCGTCATAAACGGCGAGGAAGGAGATGCCAGCTTTTGAATCTCGGCGGGTACGCACCCATCCGCGCACGGTGACTTCGCTGTCAACGGCTACGCGGCCCTGGAGTACGTCGGCTACAGGCACAACGCTCATAATATTCTCTCTGTTAATAGTCGGATATATAAACACATGTCCACCCATAATGGGGGGGGATACCTATGTTACCTGGCATCTGCAATCAGACAAGCAGAATTCGTAGCTGGAGTGAAAGATTTCGGAAATAAACGCGAATAAGGGAGCCAAAATGGCTCCCTGGAAGGATTAACTGGCTTTTTTAATATGCGGGAGATCGAAGGCTTTGCGCAGTGCACGAACAAATGCTTTATCGTGGCAGATGGTTTTACCCGGGCTGTCAGATAACTTCGCCACTGGTTTGCCGTTACATTCCACCAGCTTAATTACGATATTAAGCGGCTTAACCTGTGGAATGTCGCATGTTAGCCGTGTCCCAATACCAAAACTCAACTGTACGCGGGAAGAGAAGTGGCGGTAGAGTTCAATCGCTTTTTTCAGATCGAGGTTATCTGAAAAGACCAGCGTTTTGCTCAGCGGATCAATACCCAGTTTTTCATAATGGGCGATGGCTTTTTCACCCCATTCCACCGGATCGCCTGAGTCATGGCGTAATCCCTGGTAGCGGGTCGCAAACTCAACGCCAAAGTCGCGTAAAAATGCGTCCATGGTGATGCAATCGGTCAATGCAATGCCGAGTTGATCAGGATACTCATTTAACCAAGCGGCCAGGGCAACACGTTGGCTGGTGGCAAGTTCAGGACTGATTTGCTGATGAGCCTGGAACCACTCATGCGCCTGCGTACCCATTGGGGTTAATGACAGACGGCGGGCCAGATCGTAGTTACTGGTGCCGACAAACCAGGGCTCTTGCTGCAGGCGTTTAACGATAGCCTGCTGTACTTCGCGCGAAAAACGACGACGCGTACCGAAATCCATCAAATGGAAGCGGGACATATCGACATCTTTCGTTAAAGCAGAGAATTCTACTAGTTTGCTTTCCAGCTCATCGAGTGCCTGCGGGACGCCTGATTCAGGTGAGCGGTAACGGTGTACCAGTTCGCTAATCACCGCTAACAGCGGGACTTCCCACATGATCACTTCACGCCACGGACCGGTTAAGCGGATGTTTAGCTTACCGTTATCATTGGTGACGCAAACCTGTTCCGGGTTATAGCGGAAATCACGTAACCAGGTGAGGTAATCAGCTTTAAAGAAAGGCAGGCCGGAGAGCCACTGGTACTCATCCTCCTGCAGTCGCAGGTGCTGCATAGCATTCACCTGCTCACGAATAGAATCGGCATAAATACCGAGCAGGTCATCGCCACGGCAACGAAATTCAGCCGCTACTTGTACGTCATAGTAGTGGTGAAAAACGGCTTGCTGCATATGCAACTTATAAGCGTCTGTATCCAGCAGCGAGTGCAGAACAGGAGAAGCGAATTGTGTCATAGGTGCGCAGTAGCATCCTCTCACGGGAGCGTTTAGTACAATAAACAACTAAGAAAACCGCTGGAGTATACCCTGTTTAGCGATTTATTGAACCCCGATCACACCATAAGCTCTCTTTCTGGTCGAGGGCAATTCGTGCCACGTGTTATAAAAATGTAGCAAAAAGGGTGTTTGTGCCTGAAAAGATGAACATTCTGCGTAGCGCGATTTACGCAACAGGAATAGACTGAAGCCGAGACTCTATTAAAGATGCTAAAGGTTTTTTTATGACACAACAGCCACAAGCCAAATACCGTCACGACTATCGTGCGCCGGATTACCAGATTACTGATATTGATTTGACCTTTGACCTGGATGCTGAAAAAACCGTGGTCACCGCAGTGAGCCAGGCTGTCCGTCATGGCGCGTCCGACGCGCCCCTGCGCCTGAATGGCGAAGATCTGACCCTGGTGTCGATCCACGTAAACGACGAACTGTGGACAGAGTATAAAGAAGAAGAGGGCGCTCTGGTCATCAATCAACTGCCGGAACGTTTTACGCTGCGTATCGTGAATGAAATTAGTCCAGCGGCGAATACCGCGCTGGAAGGGCTGTACAAGTCAGGCGATGCGCTGTGTACCCAGTGCGAAGCAGAAGGTTTCCGCCATATTACCTGGTATCTTGATCGCCCGGACGTGCTGGCGCGTTTTACTACCAAAATAATCGCCGATAAAACGCAATATCCGTTCCTGCTCTCCAACGGTAACCGCGTGGCGCAGGGTGAACTGGAAAATGGTCGCCACTGGGTTCAGTGGCAGGATCCATTCCCGAAACCGTGCTATTTATTTGCGCTGGTGGCCGGTGATTTTGACGTCCTGCGCGATACTTTTACTACCCGCTCAGGGCGTGAAGTAGCACTGGAACTGTACGTCGATCGCGGTAACCTGGACCGCGCGCCATGGGCGATGACCTCGCTGAAAAACTCCATGAAATGGGATGAAGAGCGCTTTGGCCTCGAGTATGACCTCGACATCTATATGATTGTCGCTGTGGATTTCTTCAACATGGGCGCGATGGAGAATAAAGGTCTGAACATCTTTAACTCCAAATACGTGCTGGCGCGTACCGATACCGCCACCGACAAAGATTACCTCGATATTGAGCGCGTCATCGGTCACGAATATTTCCATAACTGGACCGGCAACCGCGTGACCTGTCGCGACTGGTTCCAGTTGAGCCTGAAAGAGGGTTTAACTGTGTTCCGCGATCAGGAGTTCAGTTCCGATCTCGGCTCACGTGCGGTAAACCGCATCAGCAATGTGCGTACCATGCGCGGTCTGCAGTTTGCTGAGGACGCCAGCCCGATGGCGCATCCTATCCGCCCGGATATGGTCATCGAAATGAACAACTTCTATACCCTGACCGTGTACGAGAAGGGTGCGGAAGTGATTCGTATGATCCACACCCTGTTGGGTGAGGCTAACTTCCAGAAAGGGATGCAGCTGTACTTTGAGCGTCACGACGGTAGCGCTGCAACCTGTGATGATTTTGTGCAGGCGATGGAAGATGCGTCTAACGTTGATCTCTCCCATTTCCGCCGCTGGTACAGTCAGTCCGGTACGCCGATTCTGACCGTGCGTGATGACTATAACCCATCAACTGAACAGTACACGCTGACCATTAGCCAGCGCACGCCGGCCACGCCGGATCAGGCCGAAAAACAGCCGTTGCATATTCCTTTCGCTCTCGAGTTGTATGACAACGAAGGGAAAGTGATCCCGCTACAAAAAGGCGGGCACCCGGTGAATTCCGTACTCAACGTCACCCAGGCAGAGCAGACGTTTGTCTTTGATAACGTCTACTTCCAGCCGGTTCCGGCGCTGCTGTGCGAATTCTCCGCGCCGGTAAAACTGGAATATAAATGGAGCGATCAGCAACTGACCTTCCTGATGCGTCACGCGCGTAATGATTTCTCTCGTTGGGACGCGGCGCAAAGCTTGCTGGCGACCTACATTAAGCTCAACGTTGCCCGCCATCAGCAGGGACAACCGCTGTCGCTGCCGGTACACGTGGCCGATGCATTCCGCGCAGTTTTGCTGGATGAGAAAATCGATCCGGCGCTGGCGGCAGAGATCCTGACGCTGCCTTCAGTAAATGAAATTGCCGAACTGTTCGACATCATTGATCCGGTGGCGATAACCGAAGTTCGCGAAGCGTTAACCCGCACGCTGGCGGCCGAGCTGGCGGATGAATTCCTCGCCATCTATAACGCTAATCATCTCGATGAGTACCGCGTTGAGCATGCCGATATTGGCAAGCGTACGCTGCGTAACGCCTGCCTGCGATTCCTGGCCTTTGGCGAAACCCATCTGGCTGACACGCTGGTAAGCAAGCAGTACCGTGAAGCGAACAATATGACCGATGCGCTGGCGGCGCTATCCGCGGCAGTCGCTGCGCAGCTTCCTTGTCGTGACGCGTTGATGCAGGAGTATGACAATAAGTGGCACCATGACGGTCTGGTGATGGATAAATGGTTTATCCTGCAATCCACCAGCCCGGCTAGAAACGTACTGGAAACGGTACGCGGCCTGTTGAAGCATCGCTCTTTTAGCATGAGTAACCCAAACCGCATCCGTTCTCTGATCGGTGCCTTCGCGGGCAGCAACCCGGCAGCATTCCATGCGGAAGATGGTAGCGGTTATCAGTTCCTGGTTGACATGCTGACTGAGCTCAACAGCCGTAACCCGCAGGTGGCGTCACGCCTGATTGAGCCGCTGATTCGCTTAAAACGTTATGATGCCAAACGTCAGGCGAAGATGCGTGCGGCGCTGGAACAGCTGAAAGGTCTGGAGAATCTGTCAGGCGATCTGTTCGAAAAGGTCTCTAAAGCGTTAGCCTGATAATATTGCCGGATGGGTCCGGCCTACCATTCACGCGTAGGCCGGATAAGCGGTAGCGCCATCCGGCATTTTTAACCTTGCTTGCGTAGCTGAACTTCATTGTCGCCACGCTGCATCACCCGGTTCAACACCTCGGCTTCCAGTTCTGTCAAACGCACGGAACCAATCCGGCGAGGTCGTGCAATATCCACCGTTAAATCCAGTCCGATTTTTCCGTCCTCAATCAGCAAAACGCGATCGGCCATTGCTACCGCTTCGCTGACGTCATGGGTGACCAACAGTACGGTAAAGCCGTGCTCTTGCCATAAAGAGACGATCAGCTCCTGCATTTCAAGGCGGGTTAAGGCATCCAGTGCGCCGAGGGGTTCATCCAGCAGCAGCAGACCAGGGCGATGAATTAATGCCCGGGCCAGGGCCACGCGCTGTTTTTGTCCGCCAGAAAGCGCTGCGGGCCACTCCTGAGCACGATTCTCCAGTCCAACGGCGGCCAGCGCATCTCGGGCCGCATTGTGCCAGTGACCTTTCAGACCCAGACCGACGTTATCGATAACCGTCTTCCATGGCAGCAGACGCGCATCCTGAAACATCATACGCGTATCATCCTGAATTTCCGCCAGTGGGGTGGTTCCGGCAAGTAATGCGCCTGAGGTGGGCGACTCCAACCCTGCCAGCAGACGCAGCAACGTGCTTTTACCACCACCGCTGCGGCCAACCACGGCAACGAACTGCCCGGCCTGTATATGCAAATCTAACTGATTGAGCACCGTATTGGCGGCGTATTGTTTTGTCACGGCGCTCAGCAACAGCGGCGTACCCTGGTTCAAGCGAGCGGTATTCATACGGTAGCCTCCTTTATATGGTAAGCCGGGTGCCAGCGCAGCCAGACTCGCTCCAGCAATTGGGCGCTGACGTCGGCAAGTTTGCCGAGTAAGGCGTAGAGAATAATGGCCACCACGACCACATCGGTTTGCAGAAATTCGCGGGCGTTCATCGCCAGGTAGCCAATACCGGCATTGGCTGAAATGGTTTCTGCGACGATAAGCGTCAGCCACATCAGCCCGAGAGCGAAACGCACACCGACCATAATTGAGGGCAGGGCGCCAGGGAGGATGACATGAACAAACAGTGAAAAGCCGGACAACCCATAGCTACGCGCCATTTCTACCAGCCCACGATCGATATTACGGATCCCATGCCAGGTGTTGATGTAAATCGGGAACAGCGTGCCCAACGCAACGAGAAAGATCTTGGCGGATTCATCAATGCCGAACCACAAAATCACCAGCGGGATCAGCGCCAGATGCGGTACGTTACGCAGCATCTGCACCGAGGTATCCAGCAGGCGTTCTCCCCAACGCGAAAGACCGCTGATCAGTCCCAGCGTCAGGCCAATCGATCCACCGATGGAGAATCCGATCAGCGCGCGCCAGGAGCTGATGGCCAGATGCTGCCAAAGCTCGCCGCTGGCGGAAAGCGTCCAGAAGGCTTCGATAACACCCTCCGGAGAGGGCAGTATGCGGTTGGACAGCCAGCCCATTGATGATGCGAGCTGCCAGAGCGCCACCAGACCTACCGGTAAAAACCAGGGCGCGAGGCGCAATAACCATCTGTTTTTCGTCGTTGCCATTAGCCGCTCCTTAGCTTTGTGCGACTTTGCGCGGGATGAATTCGTTTGCAACTGCTTCTCCTTGCTGTTGCAGGCGCTGCGGTTGCGGAATTTCGGGTATCGCGACATCCAGATGCGGGAACAGCAGCTCACCAACCCTGTACGCTTCTTCCAGATGCGGATAGCCGGACAGCACAAAGCTGTCGATTCCCAGCGCGGCATACTCGTTAATACGTGCTGCGACCGTAGGACCGTCTCCAACCAGTGCGGTCCCTGCGCCACCGCGTACCAGTCCTACCCCTGCCCACAGGTTCGGGCTAATTTCCAGTTTGTCGCGTTTACCGTTGTGCAGTGCAGCCATTCGCTGCTGACCAACCGAATCCGTTTTTGAGAAGGCGGCCTGGGCTTTGGCGATGGTGTCGTCATCCAGATGGGCTATCAGACGATCCGCTGCCTGCCATGCCTCGTGCGTTGTCTCTCGTACGATCACATGCAGACGAATACCGAAGCGGATCTTACGCCCGAGCGCCGCTGCTTTGGCCCGCACCTCTTCAATCTTCGCTTTCACCTGTTCGGGCGGCTCGCCCCAGGTCAGGTAGAGATCAACCTGTTCTGCAGCAAGATCTTGTGCGACATCAGACGAGCCGCCGAAATAAAGCGGTGGTCGGGGTTGTTGTACGGGAGGGAAAAACAGCTTCGCGCCGCGGACGTGAATATGTTTGCCGTTGAAATCCACCGTTTCACCTTGCAGCAAGCGCCGCCAGACCTGAGTAAATTCAGCAGAGGCTTCATAGCGCTCGGTGTGATCGAGGAACACGCCGTCGCCTGCCAGTTCCTGTGGATCGCTGCCGGTCACCAGGTTAAATAACGCCCGGCCATTTGAGAGTCTGTCGAGCGTTGCAGCCTGACGTGCGGCAACCGTTGGCGAGGTAACGCTTGGACGCAGCGCGACCAGAAACTTTAATCGCTGGGTGACCGGGATCATCGAGGCGGCGACCAGCCAGGCATCTTCGCAAGAGCGACCAGTTGGGATCAGAACGCCGGTAAACCCAAGACGATCGGCCGTTTGCGCGATTTGTTGCAGATAACCGTGATCGACAGGGCGCGAACCTTCTTCCGTTCCAAGATAATGACCGTCACCATGGGTGGGTAAAAACCAAAACATGTTCAGACTCATAATTTTTCTCCTGCCTGCTGAGTGGGTTGCCAGATACGCTGGCGAATATCGATTTTTTTCGGCACCAGACGGTTGTCATAAAACAGATCGGCGGTTTGTTGTTGCAGGGCTGCAACAGAGGCGTTGACTGGCACAATGGTGGTTGGCGGACGGTGATCCAGATAAGACGCAATCACCGGTTCTTGCAGTCCCATGGTTTTGGCCAGCAGGGTAATACTTTGCTGGCGCTGGCTGAGGGTTAACGCATCGGCCTGGCTAAAGGTATCCAGTACGCCAAGAACAAATGCGCCATTTTTCTCGGCATAGGGACGGGCGGCGAGATAAAACGAACCGGTTTGCTTGAGGTCTGAGCCGTCTTTTAGCACACGTACATCACCTTGCAGTAACGCGGCGGAATAATAGGGGTCCCAGATAGCCCATGCATCAACGTTTCCTTGCTGAAAGGCTGCTCGCGCGTCGGCGGGAGTCAAATAGGTCGGTTGAATATCGGTGAATTTCAGTCCAGCCTGTTGCAGCGCCCGGAGTAGTAAATTGTGGGCGCTGGAACCTTTCTGGAAAGCGACTTTATGTCCTTTAAGCTGCGCGACGCTCTGGATCGGGCTATTTTTCGGCACCAGAATCACTTCGGCTTTCGGCTTGGGCGGCTCGACGCCCACGTAAACCAGATCGGCTCCGGCAGCCTGGGCGAAAATTGGCGGAATATCACCGGTGCTGCCGAGATCGATACTGCCGATGTTGAGCGCTTCCAGCATTTGCGGCCCAGCCGGGAATTCAATCCACGAGATTTTAGTCTGCGGATAGCGTTTCTCGAGTAGCTGATGGCTTTTGGCCAGTACCATACTGACGCTTCCTTTCTGGTAACCAATACGCAAGGCATCGGGGGCCGATTCTGCGGCATGCCCCAGAGTTGATAGCGACAACAACCCACTCAGTGCCAGCCATGACGTGTGACGCTTGAGAAGATTAAGCATGGGCGGCACCTCGCAGGGTGTTCAGTTGAGGAAGTTGGACATCGCGACGATGTAACGCCAGCCAGAAGGTATCGAGCGCACTGTCCAGACGCTGCTGAAGGTTAGGCGTAAACTGAGGTTTATGTTGATAATCAATTACCTGCGAATCATCGGCAAACACACCGTGCAGGATCTCCTGGGCCTTTAATGCGCTCAGTACCGGTTTCAGCGCGTAATCGACGGCAAGCAAATGCGCCACGCTGCCGCCGGTAGCCAACGGCAAAACTACTTTCCCTTCCAGCGCTCGCTCGGGGAGCAGATCGAGCAGGGTTTTCAGGGCGCCAGAGTAAGCGGCTTTGTAGACCGGCGTGGCGACAATCAGCCCGTCTGCATCCTGCAATTGTTCGCTAAATGTCTTCAGCGCCGGACTGTCGAAACGGGCATAGATCAGGTCTTCTGGGGCAAAGTTGTGCAGATTCCAGTGAAAAACCTCCACATCCTGACCGTTTAGTTTTTCTCGAGCATATTCCAGTAACGCGCTGGAGCGAGAGGGAAAGCGTGGGCTTCCCGCCAGAGTAATGACGCGCATAATTTTAATCTCCCCTTATAACTAATTGTTTGCTTTTGCTTAACATTGATAACAATTTATGCAGTCTGGCAGAGAGATTTTGTTTATCGAAATGATTTATACGGCATAGAAAAGTTGAAAAGTGAATAAAACGGCAGAAGCAGGAAAACGATTGCTATTTATTGCCGCAGGTCAATTCCCTTTTTGCTCGCGATCGCACATAATACGCCCCCGGTTTGCACACCGGGAATCCAGGAGAGTTCATGTACTACCCCTTCGTTCGTAAAGCCCTTTTTCAGCTCGATCCAGAGCGCGCTCATGAATTGACATTCCAGCAATTACGTCGCATTACCGGCACACCGCTTGAAGCGCTTGTGCGCCAGAAAGTACCGGCAAAACCGGTTACCTGTATGGGGTTAACGTTTAAGAATCCGCTCGGGCTTGCTGCCGGACTGGATAAAGACGGGGAGTGCATTGATGCGCTCGGCGCGATGGGATTTGGTTCCATTGAGATTGGTACCGTGACGCCACGCCCTCAGCCGGGTAACGATAAACCGCGTCTGTTCCGTCTGGTCGATGCAGAAGGTTTGATCAACCGTATGGGGTTTAATAACCACGGGGTTGATAACCTGGTTGAGAACGTTAAAAAATCGCATTTTGACGGTATTCTGGGGATTAATATTGGTAAGAATAAAGATACCCCAGTAGAGAACGGCAAAGATGACTATCTGATTTGTATGGAAAAAGTCTATGCTTATGCGGGTTATATCGCGATTAATATCTCTTCACCGAATACGCCGGGATTACGTACGCTGCAATACGGCGAGGCGCTAGACGATCTCCTGACGGCAATTAAAAATAAGCAAAATGATCTGCAAGCGATCCACCATAAATATGTTCCAGTGGCGGTAAAGATCGCGCCGGATCTTTCTGTGGAAGAACTGATCCAGGTTGCTGACAGTTTAGTTCGTCATAATATTGATGGCGTAATTGCGACTAACACTACGCTCGATCGTTCTCTCGTTCAAGGAATGAAAAATTGCGATCAAATGGGTGGCCTGAGCGGTCGACCATTACAATTAAAAAGTACAGAAATTATTCGCCAGTTGTCTCAGGAATTAAAAGGCCAGCTGCCGATTATTGGTGTTGGTGGTATCGACTCGGTGATTGCTGCACGTGAGAAAATAGCTGCTGGTGCAACCCTCGTACAGATTTATTCGGGCTTTATTTTTAAAGGTCCGCCGTTGATAAAAGAAATCGTCAGCAATATCTGAATGCTACCTTAATCACAAACCAGGGCTTTATTTCTAGCCCTGGTTGTTTTATATTCCTTTACTGTTGCTTATTTAAACATTCTGAGCTTTTATTATTAGGGCAATAAACGAAGCGGCAAAAGGATACTGTCGTAACGGTGATGATTAAGGAAAGGAGAGAAACTGATGCGAATTAAACCCGACGATAACTGGCGCTGGTATTATGATGAAGAGCATGATCGTATGATGCTCGATTTAGCCAATGGCATGTTATTCCGTTCGCGTTTTGCTCGTAAAATGCTCACTCCTGATGCATTTTCTCCGTCAGGTTTTTGTGTTGATGACGCCGCGCTTTATTTTTCCTTTGAAGAAAAATGTCGCTACCTGGATTTAGCCAAAGAACAAAAAGCGGAACTGGTGCTCAATGCGCTGGTGGCGATTCGTTATCTCAAACCGCAAATGCCGAAAAGCTGGCACTTTGTTGCGCACGGTATTAACTGGTCGCCGGTCGTGGGTGACGCTGCCTGTGTTGATTTAAGCGATACCGATGAACAGGTAAACCTGTTAGTGGTTGAGCCGGGTGAAAACGCCGCGCTTTGTCTGCTTGCGCAACCTGGTGTGGTTATCGCCGGGCGCACGATGCAGCTTGGCGATGCGATTAAAATAATGAATGACAGACTGAAACCGCAAGCAGTAGTTGACAGTTTCAGCCTTGAGCAGGCGGTTTAGCTCTCCAGCCTGATTGCCGTTTTGGGAATACAGCTGCAGCACAGAATCGTTCCGTCGTCCCCTATCGCTGATTTCTTCAACGGGCTAACTTCGCCATCTATCAGTCGAATTCGACAGCATCCGCAAATGCCTGCCCGGCATGAATAGGGAACCCGGATACCCTGGTTTTCCAACTGCTCAAGCAATACCTGCTGATTATTTCCGCGAAAGGTCTGTCCCTGCCAGTCAATAAGCACCGTGGCATCAGGTTGTTGTTCGGGTGCAGTGTCGTCTAATTCCGCTGCGCCGTACGCCCTGGCGGGGCCGGTTGCCAAAATCTCTACCTCATCGCCGACGCGAATAACGCCACTGTTGCGTGCGATAAGATTCTGGCCGAAATCGACATCGCCGTTATCTACCGCAGTACGGAAGGTTTGCAGTGTTGCGAGCGGTTCGCCGGATGGATGTTTCTGGCCTTTTTCCGGGCTAACGGTAGTGAAAATACAGCGGCTACAGGGTTTTGCAACATCAAAAATGACGTCGCCAATACGAATCACTTTCCAGGTATCTTCTTCCCAGGCGCCAGCTCCCGAAACCACCAGATTGGGGCGGAACTGTTCCATTTTGACGCTTGCCGGACAGCGCTGTTGCACATCGCGCAGGGATGCTTCGTTGGCCAGCAGATAGGGATAACCATCAGCGAAGGATAAAGGAACATCAACATGTCGTTTTACACGGCGCGTCAGCTGTGGACCGACCCAGCGTAACTGCACGTCACGGGAGAAAAAACTGCTAAGCCACTGGTTAATAGCCACTGGCGCAATGCGCGCGGTAAAATGATTACCCCATACTTCAGTTGGCGCATCCTGGGTGGCGAAGTCGGCAAACCGTACGAGCGCACTGCTGCCGTCTGGAGCCGTAAGATGCAGCCCATCGTGGAATGGGGAAGGCGTAAAACGGACCATTTGTGGGAACTGGCGGGCGGTTATGAACGTTCCGTCAGGTTCAGTGATCATAAATATACGGTCAAAGGCGAGACCGCTGACGTCGGCCAGGGCATGCGTGAGCCCAATGCCGCGCATTGATTTAACCGGATGAATAAAAAGTCGGGTTAACGTGACCACTGTACAGCCCTCGAATGAAAATAAGCCTTCAACTTTATGACATACAGCCCATATTAGCTATAATGCGCAGCAATTTTCTCGGAGTAAAAGTGACATTATGAATTCTCTGTTTGCCAGTACGGCCCGCGGGCTGGAAGAGCTGTTAAAAACTGAACTGGAAAACCTCGGCGCGCTGGAGTGTCAGGTCGTTCAGGGTGGGGTCCATTTTAAGGGCGACACGCGGCTTGTTTACCAGAGCCTGATGTGGAGTCGCCTGGCCTCGCGCATTATCCTGCCGATGGGAGAGTGCAAGGTCTACAGCGATCTTGATCTGTACCTCGGCGTTCAGGCAATCGACTGGACAGAGATATTTAACCCTGGTGCTACGTTTGCCGTTCATTTTAGCGGCCTGAACGAAACCATTCGTAACAGCCAGTACGGCGCGCTAAAGGTCAAGGATGCGATTGTCGATGCATTTACCCGTAAAAATATGCCGCGTCCGAATGTGGATCGTGAATCTCCGGATCTGCGCATCAACGTCTGGTTGAATAAAGATACCGCCAGCATTGCGCTCGATCTGAGCGGTGATGGTTTGCACCAGCGTGGCTATCGCGATCGCGCGGGTCAGGCACCGATTAAAGAAACGCTGGCCGCCGCTATTGTTATGCGTTCTGGCTGGCAGCCGGGAACCCCGTTACTCGATCCGATGTGTGGTTCCGGCACACTGCTGATTGAAGCGGCGATGTGGGCAACCGATCGCGCGCCGGGCCTGCACCGTGGGTACTGGGGCTTCAGCGGTTGGGCGCAGCACGACGAAGCCGTCTGGCAAGAAGTTAAAGCCGAAGCGCAGGTGCGTGCGCGTAAGGGACTGGCTGACTATACCTCGCATTTTTATGGATCCGACAGCGATGCGCGCGTGATTGAAAAAGCGCGCAGTAACGCTCGCCGCGCCGGTATCGCCGATCTGATGACGTTTGAGGTTAAAGATGTCGCCAAACTGAGCAATCCGTTGCCGAAAGGACCGTATGGGACAGTTATCAGTAACCCGCCTTACGGCGAACGTCTGGATAGCGAACCGGCGCTGATTGCCCTGCACAGCCTGCTGGGCCGTACGATGAAAAACCAGTTTGGCGGCTGGAATTTGTCGCTGTTCAGCGCCTCTCCGGATCTGCTCAGCAGCCTGCAATTACGTGCCGACAAGCAGTTCAAGGCGAAAAACGGCCCGCTGGATTGTGTGCAGAAAAACTATCACGTTGCAGAGACCACCGCGGACAGCAAGCCTGCCACGGTCGCGGAAGATTATGCTAACCGCCTGCGCAAGAACATCAAGAAACTGGAAAAATGGGCGCGCCAGGAAGGCATTGAATGTTATCGCCTGTATGACGCTGATCTGCCGGAATACAACGTTGCTGTGGATCGTTACGGTGAGTGGGTCGTGGTTCAGGAATATGCCCCACCGAAGACAGTTGATGCGCAAAAAGCGCGCCAACGCCTGTTTGACATTATTGCCGCAACGCTGTCAGTACTGGAAATCGCGCCCAATAAACTGGTGCTGAAAACCCGTGAACGCCAGAAAGGCAAGAATCAGTATCAGAAGATGAATGAGAAGGGTGAATTCATTGAGGTAAGCGAGTACAACGCGCGCCTGTGGGTGAACCTGACTGACTACCTTGATACGGGTTTATTCCTCGATCACCGTATTGCGCGCCGTATGCTGGGGCAGATGAGTAAAGGTAAGGACTTCCTTAACCTGTTCTCCTACACCGGCAGCGCCAGCGTACATGCAGGATTGGGTGGTGCGCGTAGCACCACGACGGTTGATATGTCGCGTACCTATCTGGAATGGGCGGAACGCAACCTGCGTTTGAACGGCCTGAGCGGTCGCGCTCACCGTTTAATTCAGGCCGATTGCCTGGGCTGGTTGCGTGATGCCAATGAACAGTTTGATCTGATTTTCATCGATCCACCGACGTTCTCTAACTCAAAACGTATGGAAGACTCGTTTGATGTGCAGCGCGATCATCTGGCGCTGATGAAAGATCTGAAACGTCTGCTGCGTAAAGACGGCACGATCATGTTCTCCAACAACAAACGTGGGTTCCGTATGGATCTCGACGGTTTGGCTGAACTGGGATTGAAAGCACAAGAAATCACCCAAAAAACTCTTTCCCAGGACTTTGCCCGTAACCGTCAGATCCACAATTGCTGGCTGATTACCGCAGCCTGAAAGGAAAATTAAATGTCATTAATCAGTATGCATGGTGCATGGCTGTCGTTCAGCGATGCGCCGCTTCTTGATAATGCTGAACTGCATATCGAAGATAACGAGCGGGTCTGTCTGGTTGGCCGTAATGGCGCGGGCAAATCGACGCTGATGAAGATCCTGAACCGTGAACAGGGTCTTGACGATGGGCGTATTATTTATGAGCAGGATCTGGTTGTGGCGCGTCTGCAGCAGGATCCGCCGCGCAACGTGCAGGGTAGCGTCTACGATTTTGTCGCCGAAGGGATTGCAGAACAGGCGGTTTACCTCAAGCGTTATCACGATATCTCGCATCTGGTGATCGCCGATCCGAGTGATAAAAACCTCCAGGAACTGGCGAAGGTTCAGGAACAGCTGGATCACCACAATCTGTGGCAGCTGGAAAACCGTATTAATGAAGTACTGGAACAGCTTGGCCTGGAAGCAGACATGGAGCTGGCATCGCTTTCCGGCGGCTGGCTACGTAAGGCGGCGCTGGGCCGCGCGTTAGTGAGCAACCCGCGCGTGCTGCTGCTGGATGAACCGACGAACCACCTGGATATTGAAACCATCGACTGGCTGGAAGGGTTCCTGAAAACTTTCAATGGGACAATTATTTTCATTTCCCATGACCGTTCATTTATCCGCAATATGGCGACGCGTATTGTCGATCTTGACCGCGGCAAGCTGGTGACCTATCCGGGGAGTTACGATCAGTATCTGCTGGATAAAGAAGAAGCGTTGCGCGTAGAAGAGTTACAAAACGCGGAATTTGACCGCAAGTTGGCGCAGGAAGAAGTCTGGATTCGTCAGGGTATCAAAGCGCGTCGTACGCGTAACGAAGGTCGCGTGCGCGCACTGAAAGCCATGCGTCGCGAGCGTGGCGAACGTCGCGAAGTGATGGGCACAGCGAAGATGCAAGTCGAAGAGGCTAGCCGTTCAGGCAAGATTGTTTTCGAAATGGAGAATGTGGATTACCAGGTTGACGGAAAGCAGCTGGTGAAAGATTTCTCCGCGCAGGTGCAGCGTAGCGACAAGATCGCGCTAATCGGACCTAACGGCTGCGGCAAAACAACGCTGCTGAAGTTGATGTTAGGTCAGCTTCAGGCTGACAGCGGACGCATTCACGTCGGTACCAAACTGGAAGTGGCCTATTTCGATCAGCACCGCGCCGAACTGGATCCCGATAAAACCGTGATGGACAACCTGGCTGAAGGTAAGCAAGAGGTGATGGTTAACGGTAAACCTCGCCATGTGTTGGGTTACCTGCAGGACTTCCTGTTCCATCCGAAACGTGCGATGACGCCAGTACGTGCGCTCTCTGGCGGGGAACGTAATCGCCTGTTATTGGCGCGTTTGTTCCTGAAACCCAGCAATCTGTTGATTCTCGATGAACCAACTAACGATCTTGACGTCGAAACGCTGGAACTGCTCGAAGAATTGATTGATAGCTACCAGGGCACCGTGCTGCTGGTGAGCCACGACCGTCAGTTTGTCGATAATACCGTGACCGAATGCTGGATCTTCGAAGGCGGCGGTAAAATTGGTCGTTATGTCGGCGGTTATCATGATGCGCGCAGTCAGCAATCGCAGTATGTGGCGTTTAAGCAGCCAGTTGCGAAAAAAACAGAGGAGCCAGCCGCTCCTAAAGCAGAAATTGTCAAACGCGGCACCAGCAAACTAAGCTATAAACTGCAGCGCGAACTGGAGCAGCTCCCCGCGTTGCTTGAAGAACTGGAAGCTAAGCTGGAAGCCTTACAGGCTCTGGTTGCTGACGCCGCGTTTTTCAGTCAGCCTCACGAGCAAACGCAACAGGTGTTAGCTAATTTGAACGAAGCGGAACAAGAACTTGAGCAAGCCTTTGAGCGCTGGGAGTATCTTGAGTCTTTGAAGAATGGCGCATAATTAAAGGAGCACCTATGTGCGAACATCACCATGCCGCGAAGCATATTTTGTGCTCGCAGTGTGACATGCTGGTGGCGTTACCTCGCCTTGAGCATGGTCAGAAAGCGGCATGTCCACGATGTGGCACTACGTTAACCGTTGAGTGGGACGCGCCCCGGCAGCGTCCCACTGCCTATGTTTTAGCCGCACTATTTATGCTGCTGCTGTCAAACCTCTTTCCCTTTGTGAATATGAACGTCGCAGGGGTGAGTAGTGAAGTGACGTTGCTGCAAATTCCCAGCGTACTCTTTTCTGAAGATTACGCCAGTCTCGGCACTTTCTTTATCTTATTCGTTCAGCTGGTTCCGGCCTTTTGCCTGCTGACGATCCTGCTACTGGTAAACCGGGTTCAGATGCCCGAGCGGCTTAAAGCATGGCTGGCGCGCATTTTGTTTCAGTTAAAAAGCTGGGGAATGGCAGAAATCTTCCTCGCCGGCGTGCTGGTGAGCTTTGTTAAGCTGATGGCCTACGGCGATATCGGCGTGGGCAGCAGCTTTATTCCGTGGTGCTTCTTTTGCGTTTTACAGTTGCGTGCATTTCAGTGCGTTGACCGTCGCTGGCTATGGGATGATATTGCGCCAATGCCTGTCATAAAGCAGGCCTTAAAACCTGGCGTGCCTGGTATTCGACAGGGACTGCGTTCCTGCTCTTGCTGCACTGCAATACTTCCCGCTGATGAACGGGTGTGCCCACGCTGTCAGACGAAAGGCTATGTGCGGCGTAAAAACAGTCTGCAATGGACGTTGGCATTACTGTTTACGTCGATCATGCTTTATCTTCCTGCCAATATTCTGCCGATTATGATTACCGATTTGCTCGGGTCAAAGCTGCCGTCAACCATACTTGAGGGGGTGGTTTTAATCTGGAGCGAAGGCTCGTATCCGGTGGCTGCGGTTATCTTTATCGCCAGTATTATGGTGCCGACGTTGAAAATGATCGCCATTGCCTGGCTATGCTGGGACGCCAAGGGGCACGGCAAGCGCGACAGTGAACGGATGCATTTAATTTATGAGGTCGTGGAATTTGTCGGTCGCTGGTCAATGATCGACGTCTTTGTGATTGCGGTACTCTCTGCGCTGGTGCGCATGGGAGGGTTAATGAACATTTATCCTGCAATGGGTGCTTTGATGTTTGCTTTAGTCGTCATTATGACAATGTTTTCTGCGATGACATTTGATCCGCGTCTGTCGTGGGATCGTGAACCAGAACCAGGCCATGAGGAGTCCTGACAGCATGGAATCTAAAAGTGGGGAAGCCAAAGTGCAAAAGGTAAAAAACTGGTCGCCCGTGTGGATATTTCCTATCGTCACTGCACTCATTGGCGCGTGGGTTCTGTTTTATCACTACAGTCATCAGGGGCCACAGGTCACGCTTATTACCACCAATGCCGAAGGTATTGAAGGGGGCAAGACGACGATTAAGAGCCGCAGTGTGGACGTCGGCATCGTTGAGAGCGCAACCCTGACGGATGATCTGACCCATGTGGAGATTAAAGCGCGCCTTAACTCCGGAATGGAAAAGCTGCTGCATAAAGATTCTGTCTTTTGGGTGGTGAAGCCGCAGGTTGGACGTGAAGGTATAAGTGGGCTCGGCACGCTATTGTCCGGGGCTTATATTGAACTGCAGCCTGGCAATAAAGGCAGTAAGCTGGAAAATTACCAACTGCTGGATTCACCGCCGCTGGCCCCGCCAGATGCAAAAGGGATCCGTGTGATTCTGGACAGCAAAAAAGCCGGTCAGTTGAGTCCGGGCGATCCGGTGCTTTTTCGCGGCTATCGTGTAGGTTCGGTTGAAACCAGTACATTTGATGCGCAAAAGCGTACGATCAGCTATCAGCTTTTCATTAATGCGCCTAACGATCGTCTGGTGACAAGTAATGTGCGTTTCTGGAAAGACAGCGGGATCGCCGTAGATCTTACCTCAGCAGGTATGCGCGTAGAAATGGGATCGCTCTCCACGCTGTTTGGCGGTGGTGTAAGTTTTGATGTGCCAGAAGGTTTAGAGCAGGGCGAGCCGGTCGCACAACAGTCAGCGTTTAATCTTTATGACGATCAAAAAAGTATTCAGGATTCACTGTATACCGATCATATCGATTATCTGATGTTCTTTAAAGATTCGATTCGTGGCCTGCAGCCTGGTGCGCCGCTGGAATTCCGTGGCATCCGCTTGGGTACGGTGAGTAAAGTACCTTTCTTCTCACCGAATATGCGCCAGGTGTTCAACAATGATTATCGCATTCCGGTGCTGGTACGCATCGAACCAGAACGTCTGAAGGCGCAGCTGGGCGAAGATACTGATGTTGGTGCTCATCTGGCGGAATTGCTTAAACGCGGATTACGGGCATCGCTCAAAACCGGGAACCTGGTGACCGGCGCGCTTTATGTCGATCTCGACTTCTATCCGAAAGAGCCGCCGATTACTGGTGTACGCGAATTTAATGGTTATCAAATTATTCCGACCGTGAGCGGTGGTCTGGCGCAGATCCAACAGCGTCTGATGGAAGCGTTGGATAAGATTAATAATCTGCCGCTGAACCCGATGATTGAGCAGGCAACCAATACGCTGTCGGAAAGCCAGCGCACGATGAAGCATCTGCAAACCACGCTGGATAACATGAACAAGATCACGTCCAGCCAGTCGATGCAGGATCTTCCGGCGGATATGCAGAACACGCTGCGTGAACTAAATCGTAGCATGCAGGGCTTCCAGCCTGGTTCTGCGGCCTACAACAAGATGGTGGCAGATATGCAGCGTCTTGATCAGGTGCTACGTGAACTGCAACCGGTACTGAAAACGCTGAACGATAAGAGTAATGCGCTGGTATTTGAAGCGAAGGACAAGAAAGATCCAGAGCCGAAGAGGGCGAAACAATGAAAAAGTGGCTAGTGGTGATGATGGCGGTCTGGTTGACGTCATGCAGCTCCAGCGGAGAGAATAAAAGCTATTACCAGCTCCCTATCGCACAAGGCGGTGTGCAGAGCTCCGCCAATCAGGGAAACCGTCTGCTGTGGGTTGAACAGATTGCGGTACCTGATTATCTGGCCGGTAATGGGGTGGTTTACCAGACCAGCGATGTGCAATATGTTATAGCCAATAATAATCTCTGGGCCAGCCCATTAGATCAGCAATTGCGCAATACGCTGGTTGCTAACCTCAGCATGCAGTTGCCTGGCTGGGTTGTTGCTTCGCAGCCGCTGGGAAGCACTCAGGACACGCTGAACGTCACCGTAACCGGCTTCCACGGTCGTTACGATGGTAAGGTTATCGTGAGTGGAGAATGGTTGCTGAATCATCAGGGACAACTGATCAAACGTCCATTCCACATCGAAGCTGTACAGACTAAAGACGGCTACGATGAGATGGTGAAGGTTCTTGCTAACGCCTGGAGTCAGGAAGCGACGGCTATTGCTCAAGAGCTGAAACGCATCCCATAAGCTTAAATAATTGTAAATTATGCCGCCCCTGGCTCACCGCCCGGGGCGGTTTTTTTTATTTTTTTAGCCGTGGAGATAGCTGTTCTGACTGACTATTTTTGTACAAATGATTTAGAGGCTAGCTCACAAATATGACACTGGCGTGAATTTTGCGCATTGACGAGCCTAATGTTTAGGGGTATTCGTTTAGTGTGATTGCACACTTAGTAATCACTGTTTTCTTTTCCACCAGACCAAAAAATGAGGGAAACGAGGCATGAAGAGACAAAAACGAGATCGCCTGGAACGGGCACATCAACGTGGATATCAGGCCGGCATTGCCGGACGCTCAAAAGAAATGTGTCCCTATCAGACGCTGAATCAGAGGTCATACTGGCTGGGAGGCTGGCGAGAAGCCATGGGGGATAGGGTTTTAATGGCCTGATTCTGTCTCTTTAGATAAAAGAAACCTCCGCAGAGCGGAGGTTTCGCCTTTTTGCACACCAGATAAAACGGAGAAACGTTAATGTCTGGCTGCTACGCAGTCCTGGATTAGAACGCGGAAGTGTCCTGGAACAGACCCACTTTCAGATCGTTTGCGGTGTAGATCAAACGACCATCAACCAGCACTTCACCATCAGCCAGGCCCATGATCAGGCGACGGTTAACGATACGTTTGAAGTGAATGCGGTAAGTGACTTTCTTCGCAGTCGGCAGAACCTGGCCGGTGAATTTAACTTCACCTACGCCCAGCGCACGGCCTTTACCTTCTCCGCCCAGCCAGCCGAGATAGAATCCAACCAGCTGCCACATGGCGTCGAGACCCAGGCAGCCCGGCATCACCGGATCGCCGATAAAGTGACAACCGAAGAACCACAGGTCTGGGTTGATATCCAGTTCAGCTTCAACATAACCTTTGTCAAAGTTGCCACCGGTTTCGGTCATCTTGATGACACGGTCCATCATCAGCATGCTTGGTGCTGGCAGTTGTGGCCCTTTTGCGCCAAACAGTTCACCGCGACCAGAGGCAAGAAGGTCTTCTTTCGTATAGGATTCGCGTTTATCTACCATGTTCTCTGTAAGCCTTATTTTATTGAAGCACGCAGGATAGCTAACACGTGTACGCTGAACAAGTCCGATCAGTTCGGAATAATCCAGTTCAGCCAACGTAGCGGCCATGGAAAACGGTGACGACCTTCCTGTTGCGTAGCCGTGGCAATACGCTCCTGAATGGTTTGCATCAGCGTTGTCTGGCCTTCGCCATCCCACACCAGATTTAACAACAGTGGCAGCGCATCAGTTACGTCGTCCACCGCCCAGATAGTGAATTTTTCTTCTTCTATGGCCTGTAGCAGCGCGGGATTCAGGCTGAGGTGTCTGACGTTAGCCGAAGGAATGATAACGCCCTGCGTGCCCGTCAGCTCACGTTGCTGGCAGATGGCGAAGAAACCTTCAATTTTCTCATTCAGACCACCGACAGGTTGCGCCCGACCAAACTGATCGACAGAACCGGTAATGGCGATACTTTGATTAACAGGCACGTCGGCGAGGGCGCTGATCAATGCGCACAGTTCTGCCATAGACGCGCTGTCACCGTCCACTTCGCTGTAAGATTGCTCAAAGGTCAGCGAGGCAGAGAAGGGGATTTGCTGCTCAAGCTGGAGTTCCGACATCAGGAACGCCTGCATAATCATCATACCCTTGGCATGAATATTTCCGCCGAGCTCGGCTTTGCGCTCAATGTCCGTAAACTCGCCGTCGCCAATATGCACGACGCAACTGATACGAGAAGGCTCGCCAAATGCGCGTGGGTGGCCTGGAAACTCAATCACCGACAAGGCGTTGATCTGGCCAATACGCTCGCCTTCTGTCTCGATAAGGATTTGCTCTTGCAGAATTTCATCCTGCATGCGTTCAGCCAGGAATCCCTCACGCCATTCGCGCTGAGCCAGCATCAGGCTGAACTGCTCAGCGTTGCAGGTTTCGCTCTCGCATAACGGGGCCACCTCTTTGAACTGTCTGGTGATCCACAGCGGGTTAAGCGGCAATGTATCCTGTTCACCGGTATAGCGAACGGCTTCACGGATCAAAACCTGCCAGGCATCAGGAGCGGGGTAAGGCAAATTATTGCGCATGGCAGTATGCGTGACCCACTGACACCACTGCGTCATGGTTTCGGCATCCACGATCTGCAGATTATCTTCAAACTCGCTGTAAATGGCCTGTTCAGCCAACTCTGGTTCCATGTCCTGGAAATCCGCCAGCGATTCACGCTCGCCCACCAAAATCACTTTCAGTTTAAGCGGCATAGGCGGAACAGAGACAGGCAGCGGGCGAGACTCATCAAAAGCCACCCAATCAAAACGCTCGTGGCTGACAATGGCTTTCAGACGCATCCACAACAGAGGTTGGGCCAACAGCGTGCGCAATGAGATAACCAGCACCCCCCCATTGGCCTGATGTACCAGACCTGGCTGCAGCGTAATTTCGCCATTGAACTGACGTAGACAACCAAACAGTTGTTCAGCTTCGGCCCAGTCAGCGCTGACCACCTGCGTCAACGTCGCAAAATTGTCTTCCGCTTTTTCAGCTGTACGATAACGAATAGTGTGACCGGAGATGTCGTAATGACCGCCAGTCAGGCTTCCTGCATCCGTGTGCAAGGGACGTGCAGCCTTTGCAATAAGGTTGAGATACTCAAGCTCCTCCGGTGCTTTCACCAACATGAACGAGGATGTTGTCCAGTGCTGAAGAAGCTGCTCTAGCGCGAATTGTAAACGTGGCTGAGTATCACTAAGTAAGGTGTCGGTGTCGTCAGTGACGTGCGGCTGTGCAAATACTTCCTGATAACTGTCGGTATCAGGAACCAGATCACGCCATGCAAGTTTCGTAATGGTCAAAGTTGATGTTTTTTAGTCTGTTGTAAAAAACGAGATTATACCGTAACCCTCACCACTAAACACCTGGAAAGCGCCGCGAAACGGTTGTGATGACGCGCGGCAGTTCACAGGCTGGATATTCTTTTCTTCAGATGCCGAAAAAGCTGATATTCTGATAAGAGTTACACGGTAACATTGAGATCGCAATGAAATATCAACAACTTGAAAATCTTGAAAGCGGATGGAAATGGAAGTACCTGGTGAAGAAGCATCGCGAGGGGGAGTTGATTACCCGCTATGTGGAAGCCAGCGCTGCCAAAGAAGCCGTTGATTTGTTGCTAACCCTCGAAAATGAACCGGTTCGGGTCAACGCCTGGATTGAAGAATACATGAACCCTGCACTGCTCAATCGTATGAAGCAAACGATCCGGGCGAGGCGTAAGCGGCACTTTAATGCAGAGCATCAACATACGCGTAAGAAATCGATCGATCTGGAGTTTATGGTCTGGCAGCGTCTGGCTGGTCTTGCGCAGAGGCGCGGAAAAACGCTTTCTGAAACTATAGTGCAGCTGATTGAAGACGCAGAGCATAAAGAGAAGTACGCGAACAAAATGTCGACATTGAAACAGGATTTACAGGCGTTGCTGGGAAAAGACTAGCGGTTGGCTGGTGTAACAAGAGGCTTGTTTTGAGTGGAAACAGATGAAAAAAAACCCCGCATAGCGGGGTTTTTTATAAGACGATAACTTAAGCCTGAGGCTGAGTTACAACGTCTTTGATGCCTTTAACTTCGATCTCAACACGACGATCCGGAGCCAGGCAGTCGATCAGTGCAGCGCGAGCTTTCACGTTGTCACAGGTGTTGCCAGTAACTGGGTTGGATTCACCCATGCCACGTGCAGAGATTTTGTCAGAAGGAATACCTTTAGAGATCAGGTAATCAACAACGGACTGAGCACGTTTCTCGGACAGACCCTGGTTGTAAGCGTCAGAACCGATGCGGTCAGTGAAGCCCAGAACCACTACGGAACCGTCTTTCGGATCCAGGTTGCTCAGCTGGCTGTACATCTGGTCCAGAGCCTGCTGGCCTTCTGGTTTCAGAGTTGCTTTGTTGAAGTTGAACAGAACGTCAGACTTCAGAGTGAAGTGCTTGGTCTGTACTTCTGGAGCCGGAGCCGGAGCAACAACTACTGGAGCTGCTTCTTCCTGCTGGCCGAAACGGTAAGAAACACCAACGCTCAACAGGCCGTTATCCGGACGACCACCAACGGTGTTCGCGTCACCGATGTTGTTGGTCCACTGGTATTCCAGACGGGTAGCGATTTCAGGAGTAATTGCATACTCTACGCCACCAGCGAATACTGGGGATACACCAGTGTCGTGGTCTTTGAAGCCTTCGTTGTTTTTAGCGTCTGCACGCCAAACCATACCACCCAGACGGGTATAAACGTCCAGATCGTCAGTGATTGGGTAACCCAGTTTAGCGGTCAGCTGAACGCCCTGAGCTTTGAAAGCGCCGTTTTGATGAGTCTGGTCGGTGTAGCCTTTGTACGGCATACGGCCTAACCAGTCGTAACCCATTTCAAAACCAACGTACGGGTTAACCTGATAACCACCGAACGCACCGGCACCCAGTTGGCTTTCGTGGGTCGGACCGGCGTTGTTGATCTGGTTGTTGCCAATATCATGGTACTGAGACCAGCCCATTTTAGCACCAGCGTACCAGGTGTTATCTTTCGGAGCGGCCTGCGCCACGGTAGCGAAACCAGCCAGTGCCACTGCAATTGCGATAGCTGTCTTTTTCATTTTTTGCGCCTCGTTATCATCCAAAATTCGCCATGAATATCTCCGAAGAGAGATAACACGGTTAAATCCTTCACCCGGGGACCAGTTCAATAGTTGCTCTACCGATATCTGCGGCTTACGCCGAGCACCCCTGGCGATGTAAAGTCTACAACGTAGTTGAAAACTTACAAGTGTGAAGTCCGTCAGGCATATGAAAAAAAAAGGCTTGTATACATAATATTTAACATTTATTGATGACTAAATGCACTGAGGATTTCCTGAAAACCGCTTGAGACAGGCGTTCGGACGAAAAACGCGTTAAAGCTCAAAGGCAAATTGAAGCATGAAAAAAAATTCCAGGATAAATCCTAATTTTACTCAATGATACAAATTCGAGTGAATTTTTAGCCCGGAATGCTGTCTCCCCGCAAGTGACTGTGCGCAAACAGGACGCATGATAAAACCCATCGCATTTCCTTCATCAGCCGCTTTGACTAGTTCGGCATGTTCATCTTCCGTTAATTCTTCCGCCAGCCAGCCAATGACAACACTGTAATTACCTGTGCGCAGCGCACGGATCATCGATTCCAGCGTATTGCAGGGGGAGAGTTGGCTAATCTGCATTACTTTTGTCAATGGAAGTCCGGCTGACTGCACCCACTCCCGGCTTAATTTTTGCTGAGGCGTCAGCCACAGCTGCCAGCGTGATTGCTGCCCTAACTGTTGCAGCAGAGGAAGCAGCAGTAGTTGCGTCATCATGGGCTGGTCCTCGCGATAGACTACTTCACTGATAAGCCCAGCGGTTGCGTTCTCTGATGAAACGCGCGCAATGCTGCTTGATGCGGAAGAGAACGACGAAGAACGATTTGCATAGCCTGAAGTGTACATAATCAATCCAGCCCTGTGGGTTACTGTATGAATATACAGTAACCCTGCTATCAACAAAGATCAACCTTATTTTCGGAAACAGGTTCGCAATTTTTAGTCGTCGTCACGGGAAAAATAAAATTCATCTTGCCCCATACGCATAAGTTGCCTATTTTCGTCATTAACGGATCCGCTATTGAAAATCATTTGCTTACGTTATGATTTAAAAAGGATTTTTATGAAAGAGCTTTCTTATGCAAGGATCTATAAATCGCAGGAATATCTGGCTTCTCTGGGGACAATTCACTATCGCTCACTGTTTGGTGGCTACAGTCTGACGGTTGGCGATACGGTCTTTGCCATGGTCGCCAATGGTGAGTTGTATCTTCGCGCCTGCGAACAGAGCGCCCAGTATTGTGTACAAAATTCTCCTGTCTGGCTGACATTTATTAAGCGAGGACGTCCTCTTGTACTTAATTATTACCAGGTGAACGATGCCCTGTGGCAAAACCAGCAGCAACTGGTGTCGTTATCGCGATATTCGTTGGATGCAGCGGTTAAGGAAAAACAGAGTCGCTTTACCCAGCATCGTCTGCGGGAATTGCCGAATATGACGTTTCATCTGGAGACTCTGCTGAATGAAGTTGGAATTAAAGATGAGGGGACCATGCGGTCGTTGGGAGCACAAATGTGCTGGCTGAAACTTCGGCAAAATAACCCGGCTCTAACGGTAAAAGTACTCTATGCCCTTGAAGGCGCGGTAGGGGGGATACATGAAGCCGCGCTCCCGGCGACGCGTCGCCAGGAGCTGGTGGAGTGGGTAAGTTCTCTTACGCCGGAACCGGGGTATTAGAAGGCAGAGCGGCAATTTGCTGCTGTAATCGCCGGATTTCCGGGAGCAGAGCGATCAATAACCCAACTTGCTGAACGACCAGAGGCTCTTTACTGTCCGGGCGTGGTTCCAGGTGCTGAATTCGCTGCTTCAGCCCTTCTAACGCCTGGTATACGCGTTGCTCGTCAGCGGGTTGATGGTGAAGGGCATCATCAACATAGCAAACAGCGTCATCCAGCAATGCCAGAACGTCTGGATTGGTCAACTGTTCGCGATGTGCGCCAAGCGCAGAAATATAGCTGGTAAACGTATGGTTGAGACACAGTAAACGGAACGCCGTTTCGCGGGTTTGGGCCGTCACATCCGGCTCGCTCGACATGTTTGACACCACGGAGGCGAGTTCAGCATCACGGTTATGCGCGTCACGGCGAGCGATACGGTAGGCCAGACGATTATCACGACCCTGATGATATTGTTCGAGAATTGCATCAAGGTAGCGGCAGTTAGCGTCAGTCGCCCGCTCAATTACCCGTGGTAGATTACGAAAACGCCAGTCTGGCCAGATGAAACTGACAGCCGCCCAGGCGATAGCACAGCCAATTAGCGTATCGATGACACGCGGCAGCGCAACCTCAAAGCCTTCGCCGAGCAGGTTAAAGCACAGTAATACCAGCAGCGTGATAAACATGGTGGCATGCGCATACTGGACGTTGCGAAAGGCAAAAAACAGTACACCAGTGATCACTAAAAGTATTAGCTGCCCTTCTAAAGAGGGCACAAACCACAGGATCGGTAAACCGATGGCAATCCCAACCAACGTGCCGATAATCCTGAGCGCCAGGCGATGTCGGGTGGCATTGTAGTTTGGTTGACAGACAAACAGGCTGGTCAGCAAGATCCAGTATCCGTGATTCATGCCGGTTACCTGGATAATGGCATAACCAACACAGAGCACTAACGACATGCGGACGGCATGGCGAAACAGTGCGGACTCTGGGGTGAAATTACGGCTCAGGCGTAACCAGATATCACTGAATCCATGGGGACTGTCATCAGCAAGCTGATTTTCAGACTCATTGCGCGAGAGTACCTGAGCCTGTTCAGACTCAATGGTGGCCAGTTGCGCATCGATAGCCCGCAGGTTCGATAGTAAGAATCCCAGCGTATTGAGCAGATCTGCAGGCTCACCACTGGCACGCATGCGCTCAAGTGCGGCATCTATATGGGTGAAGACGCGCTCAAAGTGCGGATCGTGCTGGTAAGGCGTGCGCAATAAAATACAACGAGACAATTGTGAACAGGCTTGTCCTTGCATCGACATCAACCGCTGGAAGCGGAACATCACATCGCTATGACGGAAATGATCGCGTAGCGTTTGATATTGAATATGTGAGGAGCTTGCGCGTTCATGAATATCCTGCGCCACAAAATAGTAATGTAGCGTGCGACGTGTTCCCCGTTGTCCACGGTCACCGCGCAGGCGAGTCAGCAGCGACACTTTGGTCTGGTTTAGCGTTGCCATCAGTTGCCCATTAGCGAGGGCTAAATCATACAACGGCGCCTGGCTTTCATCTTCGATGTCGGGATCAAAAAGACGCGACTTCAGTTCCAGGTAGTGCGCTAATTGTTCGTAGCTGCGGGCCAGATTGTCCTGTAAGGGGCGGATGGGGAACAGAAGATGTCCGGTGAGCGTCAGCAGGTTATACCAGATAGCGCCAGCGAGCAGCAGGATTGGTTGTTGATACCACTGATCGTAAAGCGAGGTGCCCAGCATCGTGTAAATGGCGATGAGCAACGCGCCAAAAGCGATGGTTGCATAGCGCTGGCCTAATCCCCCCAGCAGAATAAAACCGCTGGTGGAAAGCGTTAACCCAATAGCAAACAGCCAGGGCCATGGGAAGAGCAGTTCAACGGAGGCTGAGGCAATAAAAAAGCACACCAGCGTGATGATTAAATTGCGCAGCCGGCCCGCGAGACGATCATCGAGATCGGTAAGTGCGGCAGCGACCATACCTAGCGTGAGAGGGATGGTCAGCTTGACGTCACCCAGCCACCAGGGCAGCGCCGTTGTACCGCATAGCGCGATAAAAATCCGCACGTAGTACAGCCAGGTGCTGTTCCAGGTATAGCGTTTGAGCAGAGGACTTAACATAAAGGCCATTGGTCCTGATTATTCAAAGCGACGACGTGCATTGGCTTCACGCGCTGCACGGGCAACTTCTACTGAAACTACCCGGCGACCCACCGGCCAGAGCGCAATGGCAGCGATTTTAAAGTTCGCAATGCCAACCGGAATACCAATAATCGTTATGCACTGAGCAATACCAGAGACAATGTGCATCAGACACAACCACCAGCCGAAGAAAATTAGCCAGAAAATATTGAGCACGGTGCCGCCGGTATTCAACAGGACGCTTTTACCGGCAGGATTCAGTTCATCGACATGTATCGCTTCGTTGCCATAGGGAAACAGCGAAAGTCGGGTTATCTCCCAGCATGAACGGGTCAAGGGTAAAGTAAAAATAAGCACGATACTGACCAGCGTTGCCAGTAACCAGGCCAGGGTGGTGGCGAACCCCCCAAGCACAAAATTTAAAATATTCAGAACAGTACGCATAAACCCTCGGTTAACTCTGGTTTTCTGTGAATTCGGCAATTGTAACGTTTTTTTGGGCTGGAGCACGTTTTCTCTGGCGGTTACACTGATAAGCAAACCTCTTCGTGTGGATCCGCTTGAGTCTTATGGAACTGAAAGCTACTTCTCTTGGAAAACGTCTGGCACAACACCCTTACGATCGGGCCGTTATTCTCAATGCCGGGATTAAAGTTTCCGGCGATCGTCACGAGTATCTTATTCCCTTCAATCAGTTACTGGCTATTCATTGCAAACGTGGTCTGGTGTGGGGCGAGCTGGAGTTTGTACTCCCGGATGAGAAGGTGGTTCGTCTGCACGGTACAGAGTGGGCGGAAACCCAGCGCTTCCATCATCATTTGAATGCACTCTGGCAGCAGTGGAGCCAGGAAATGAGTGACGTTGCTGCGGGGGTTTTACAGCAGCAGTTGGATGCGATAGCGGCGCGTACTAGTGAAAGTAAATGGCTGACGCGCGAACAAACGTCAGGGCTGCAGCAGCAGATTCGCCGTGCCTTTGCCGCGTTACCGCTCCCGGTTAATCGGCTGGAAGAATTTGAAAATTGCCGGGAGGCGTTACGTCAATGCCAGGCATGGTTGAAGGACATTGAAGCCTGCCGCTTACAGCACAATCAGGCGTACACCGAGGCAATGCTGGAAGAGTATGCTGAGTTTTTCCAGCATATTGAATCTTCGCCGTTGAATCCGGCTCAGGCGCGTGCGGTAGTGAACGGTGAGCAATCTTTATTGGTTCTTGCGGGGGCCGGAAGCGGCAAAACATCCGTATTGGTCGCCCGTGCGGGCTGGCTGCTTGCACGAGGAGAAGCCGCGCCAGAACAGATCCTGTTGCTGGCGTTTGGACGCAAAGCAGCCCAGGAGATGGATGACCGCATTCGTGAGCGTCTGCATACGGACGAGGTCACTGCACGGACGTTCCATTCACTGGCGTTGTACATTATTTCGCAAGGTAGCAAAAAAGTTCCAACAGTGAGCAAGCTGGAAAATGATGCCGCCGCTCGCAGTAAACTCTTTATAACGACCTGGCGTCAGCAGTGCAGTGAGAAAAAGGCTCAGGCTAAAGGCTGGCGACAATGGTTAGAAGAAGAAATGCAGTGGTCTGTACCCGAAGGTAACTTCTGGGATGACGAAAAATTACAGCGCCGTCTGGCCTCCCGGTTGGATCGCTGGGTTAGTTTGATGCGGATGCATGGTGGAGCACAGGCGGAGATGATTGCTAATGCTCCGGAGGAGATCCGCGATCTGTTCAGTAAACGCATAAAGCTAATGGCGCCGCTGCTCAAGGCCTGGAAGAGTGCCCTGAAGGATGAGAATGCCGTCGATTTCTCCGGGTTGATCCATCAGGCTATTGTCATTCTGGAGAAGGGGCGGTTTATCAGTCCGTGGAAACATATTCTGGTCGATGAATTTCAGGATATTTCCCCTCAGCGCGCCGCCCTGTTAGCCGCCTTGCGAAAGCAAAACTCGCAGACCACGCTGTTTGCCGTGGGAGATGACTGGCAGGCCATTTACCGGTTCAGCGGAGCACAGCTTTCTCTGACGACCGCATTCCAGCAAAATTTTGGTGAGGGCGATAGCTGTAATCTGGATACGACTTACCGTTTTAATAGCCGGATTGGCGAAGTCGCAAACCAGTTTATCCAGCAAAACCCACATCAGCTCACGAAACCGCTGAACAGTCTGACGACCGGTGATAAAAAAGCTGTCACGTTGCTCGATGAAAGTCAGTTAGATCTGTTGCTGGATAAGCTGTCGGGTTTTGTGAAAGCTGAAGAGAGAATTCTGGTGCTGGCGCGGTACCATCATCTGAAGCCAGCCAGCCTGGACAAAGCGGCCACCCGCTGGCCCAAGCTGCAGTTGGATTTTGTGACTATTCATGCCAGCAAAGGGCAGCAGGCGGATTACGTCATTGTTATGGGGCTTCATGACGGGAATGACGGTTTTCCGGCCCCGGCTCGCGAGTCGATTATGGAAGAGGCGTTACTCCCGGCTGTTGAAGATTTTCCTAATGCTGAAGAGAGGAGGTTGCTGTATGTGGCGCTAACGCGTGCACGGCATCGGGTATGGCTACTGTTTAGCAAAGACGCGCCATCATGTTTTGTTGATGAGCTTAAGCAATTAGACGTTCCGGTGACCCGGAAACCCTGAAAAGCAGGCGGCAGTTGCCGCCTGCTTAGCGTTTATTTGAGGCGTTCTGCAAGATAACGGGCGTAATCCGGGATCAAGATATCCGTTGCGTCGTTGAAGTTTGGCGACTGGATAATAAAATCAGCCGTTGACACGTTGGTGGCGACCGGAATGTTCCAGACTGTGGCCAGGCGTAGCAGGGCTTTGACATCAGGATCGTGGGGAACGGCGTTGAGCGGATCCCAGAAGAAAATCAGCACATCAATTTTCCCTTCTGAAATTAGCGCACCCACCTGCTGGTCACCACCCATCGGGCCGCTCAGCATGGCGTTGACGTCCATTCCTGTCGCGCGTTGAATTAAATTTCCAGTTGTTCCTGTAGCATACAGAACGTGTTTTTCCAGTAATGGCTGGTGGCGTTCAACCCAGCTCATCAACATCTTTTTGCAGTGATCGTGTGCGACCAACGCAATATGTTTCTGCGCTGGTAATGTGCGAGTCGTTAATTCCATAGTACAGCTCCCAAGTTAACCTTGTTACAGAGTACTGGAAGCACTTGACGCTGCAAGAGAAAGACAAAAAAAATGCGTATGCGAACATAAATGTCACGATGGGGGCTGTTTCTCAGCCCATTGTAAGAAGTTACTTCGCGTTTGTGCGTCAGCCTGTTGAAACCAATATTTTAAGCGCTGCTCAGTCAGCGTTTGTGACTGAGGCGGCACGCGGTCCAGTTCAGATACCCCGGAAAGCAGCGAACTGTCATCGGCCATCATCGTGGCAAATTGCGGTAAAGACGCATGCTTAGCCGCTTTGTTATAGCGCTCTGTTTCCATTTCATAATCTACGATTTTTGCGGTGGATGTGATTGACAGAATATCCAGCTTAACCGGTATAGGCATGGAATCCCCATCCAGCAGTTCTACGCGTGGGGCATCATCAAAATGCGTTGCATCTCGCTCGTTGCTCAGACGTGGCAGGTGAAAATTAACCTGACTGACGAGTTGGGTATCAAAGCTGATGACCAGCGGGGGCGAAATATACAGACGTTCTTCGTGGCTGGACAGGCGAATGGTTTTTTCTACGCGAAACACGAGCTGGTGCCGACCATTTTCCAGCTCAATACTTTCGGCACCACGCAGTAATGAGCTGGAGACTTTTTTTCCGTCCAGCACCAGAAGGTCAATATCATTAGACAGACGTAGAGAGGTAGCAAAAACGGTTACCGGCAAACACAGGGCAATTAAGGCTGTCACAATGCCGGCTTTCATAGGTTTCTCCTGTCCAGAAAAAATCTGTATAAGATGTATCTAAATTTTTCGATAATCATGTTTACTAACATATAGACATATTTTTGAGTTTAGCTCTCATGCGCCAGTATGGGATGAATGGTCGCAAAGTCAGGTTTGTCGTACACTTTGCTAAACAGCCTGGAGGAAAACGATGAAAGAGACCGATATTGCTGGCATTTTGACAACGACCCGCACGATTGCACTGGTGGGTGCAAGCGATAAACCCGATCGCCCAAGCTATCGGGTTATGAAATATTTACTCGATCAGGGCTATCACGTTATTCCTGTTTCACCGAAAGTTGCCGGAAAAACACTGCTGGGGCAGCAGGGCTATGCGACGCTGGCAGATGTACCAGAGAAAGTGGATATGGTAGATGTCTTCCGTAATTCCGAAGCGGCGTGGGGTGTTGCTCAGGAGGCAATTGCCATCGGCGCGAAGACCCTATGGATGCAGCTCGGCGTGATTAACGAGCAAGCAGCCGTACTGGCTCGTGATGCAGGGTTGACGGTGGTGATGGATCGTTGCCCGGCGATTGAGATCCCGCGGCTGGGACTGGCTAAGTAAGGTTGATCTGTAGCCGAACAAAACGCACAGACCCGATTAGCTAATCGGGTCTGTGTTTGCATCAATTGCGCAGGCGCGGGGCCTGAAGCTGTTTTCGAATTGTTCGCGCCAGTTCATCCATCGACGGTTGCTCCGGATGTTCTTCCTGTAGCTCGCTACTCAGTTGTGCTTCGGCCAGATACGTATGTACTGGCAGACCATTATCGTCTTCCATCACCACGTGATACCAGGGAGCGGCGCGAAGTTCGTCGTTAACCGCCAACTCATCGGCTGACGGTTGATCAAGCGAATATTCCGGGTCGATATCCACGACCACTCCGAGGTAACCTAACAGGGAATGGCGGACCTGCTGGCCGATACCGAATTTGCTGGCAATCATAGTCACCTCCCGGGAAATAGATACCCTCTATGTAAGGGTAATATTCCACTTTTCAAGTTACATGATGCGACAGGCAAACCCTTTCAGATACAGCCCTTCCGGGTAGGTAGCGATCACCGGGTGATCGGCGGCCTGACGGAACTGCTCTATAAATTGTACATCACGACCAGCATCTATTGCGGCATCAGCGATGATTTTCTGAAATAAATCGGTGGTCATAAGCCCAGAGCAGGAGAAAGTCAGCAGTACGCCGCCCGGATTGAGCAACTGAATAGCCAGCATATTGATGTCCTTATAGCCGCGGCAGGCGCCCATCAACTGGCTTTTGTTTTCGACAAATTTCGGCGGATCCATCACGATGACGTCGAATTTCTCACCACGATCGCGATAAGCTCGCAGAAGTTTGAACACATCATCACGCACGAACTCAGCTTTGCTCAGATCCAGCTTGTTCAGTTCCACGTTCTGGCGGGCAATATCGAGCGCTTCCTGAGAGGTGTCAACGCTGACGACCTGACGGCATCCACCCATTAATGCTGAAACCGCAAATCCACCGGTATAAGAGAAACAGTTCAGCACACGCTGATTTTCCACATAACGACGCGTGGCCAGGCGGCTATCGCGTTGATCGAGGTAGTAGCCGGTTTTGTGACCATGCTGAATATCAACCAGCAGCTTCATGCCGTGCTCTTCAATTGGCAGCAGTGCTGGCGGAAGCTCGCCCGTTACTGGCCCTTGAGTCAGCTCCATACCTTCTTTTTTACGCACCGCTACGTCGCTACGGTCATAAATGGCGCAGTCCGGGAACACAATTTGCAGAGCGCTAATCAGCGCGGCGCGTTGGTATTCAGCCCCCGCACTGAGCAACTGCAACACCAGGAAGTTGCCGAAGCGGTCAATGGTGACACCCGGCAGACCATCGGATTCGCCGGCGATCAGACGGTAGCTGTCCAGACCGTCTTTTTTCGCCAGCCAGTCACGCCATGTCTGCGCCTGCTGCAGACGACGGGTAAAGAAATCAATATCGATGGACTCAGACTTGTCAAATGTCCAGACGCGTGCACGGATCTGCGACGCGGGTGAGTACGCGCCGCGTGCTAACCATTTACCCTGATGGTCAACAATATCGATGGTTTCACCGAGGTTGGCTTTACCTTCCATACGTGCGACAGCACCGGAAAATACCCACGGATGGCGGCGCAGTAATGATTTTTCGCGCCCTTTGGCTAACACTAAACGTACACTCATAATTTACTATTCTGTCAATTCAAAGAAATGGGCGCCATTGTCCTGAGTTTTACGCATATTTGCAACGCGCGCTGTGATGATAAGGAGAACCGCAATGTCGAAAGTCTGCATAATCGCCTGGGTCTATGGCCGGGTTCAGGGGGTAGGATTTCGCTACACCACCCAGCATGAAGCACAACGGCTGGGATTGACCGGATACGCGAAGAATATGGATGACGGCAGCGTAGAGGTTGTCGCCTGCGGTGAAAGTGACCGGGTGGAACAACTGATGAAGTGGTTGAAAGCCGGGGGGCCGCGAAGCGCCAGGGTAGACAGAGTTCTCAGCGAACCCCATCGTCCTGGCGACGAGCTAAAGGGATTTAGTATCCGTTATTAAATACATTTCACCGGTTTCGGCAGGCCGGCAATTTTAGTCGCCTGCTTGGCCGGACCTTTCGGGAACAGGCGGTAGAGATAACGGCTGTTGCCTTTCTCTTCGCCGAACTTGTTGGCCATCGCTTTTACCAGCATGCGGATAGCGGGGGAGGTATTAAATTCCAGATAAAAATCGCGGACAAAACGCACCACTTCCCAGTGTTCTGCGGAGAGCGTAATGCCTTCGTTTTCGGCGATTTTCTCGGCCAGCGGCTCGCTCCACAGCGTGGTATCTTTCAGATAGCCTTCGCTATCGGTACTGATTTCTTTACCTTCAAAGATCAACATAATTTGTCACTACGTTAGTCAAACTGGCGGCAGTTTACCAAAAAAGAAAGCCCCGCATAAGCGGGGCTGGATAGTGCGAGTTGATAACTTAGTCGCGGCTGGCGAAGCCCAGAATGCTCAGCAGGCTGACGAAGATGTTGTACAGCGAAACATACAGGCTGACCGTTGCACGGATGTAGTTGGTTTCACCACCACGGATGATATTGCTGGTTTCAAACAGGATAGCGCCTGAAGAAATCAGAATAAACACCGCACTGATGGCCAGATGCAGAGCTGGCAGTTGCAGGAAGATATTCGCAACCATACCAATCAGCACCACCACGATACCTGCCATCAGCATACCGCCGAGGAAGGACATGTCTTTACGGGTGGTCAGCACATAGGCAGAACAGCTGAAGAAGACCAGAGCAGTGCCGCCCAGCGCCATACCGATAACATCACCCATGCCTGCAGACAGGTAGGTGTTCAGAATCGGTCCCAGAATGTAGCCCAGGAAGCCGGTGAATGCGAAAGCAGACAGAATTCCGACCGGCTTATCCGCAGTTTTATATGTCAGGAACATCAGACCATACATACCCACCAGCGTCAGGATTAGACCCGGGGATGGCAGCATCAGCACGGTGCTTGCCGTTGCGGTGATGGCAGAAAACGCCAGCGTCAGGCTGAGCAGAAAATAGGTATTGCGCAGCACTTTATGCGTGCTGAGTAGCGATGTACGGTCGCGCGAAGAACTAATAATACGATCCATGAGTCACTCTCTTATGACAGATGTAATTAATGATGGAGGATAATGAAATCAAGGGGAATGACACAGCGGTTTTACCCATCTTTACGCATTTTAACCCGCCAGACTTAAGCATATTATTTCAGCAAAAGTGTCTAAATTAGATGTTACCACTTATTGTTTGAAAATGTCAGATCGACATCTTATAGGTCACTGAAAAATATTGCGTTATTTACTGCATCCCTTTATGAGTGATTGCGGTGTCATCACAAAACAGAACAATAAGGTGCAGGGAATGACTCAACACAAATCGAAGGTATTTACGTTTACGCTGTTGGCCGCCTGTGTGATATCAATAAACGGCGCGGCATGGGCAGCTCATGTTCCCGCAGGAACAGCATTGGCTGAAAAGCAGGAACTGGTGAGAAATAACGGCAGTGAGCCGGCATCGCTGGATCCGCATAAAGTCGAAAGCAACGTTGAGTTTAATTTAATCAGCGATATGTTCGACGGTCTGGTTGCTGTCAAGCAGGATGGGTCTATCGAGCCCCGCCTTGCGGCATCCTGGGAGAATAAAGACAATACTATCTGGACCTTTCATTTACGTCCGGGCATTACCTGGTCTGATGGCTCTGCGATTACCGCACAGGATGTTGTCTGGAGTTGGCAGCGTCTGGTCTCGCCGCAAACGGCTTCACCTTATGCTTCGTATCTGGGCAATATGCATGTTGCGAACGCGGTTGATATTGCCCAAGGGAATAAAGATCCCGCTACACTAGGGGTCAAAGCCCTGGATGATACCACGCTGGAAATTACCCTGACGCAACCGACGGCGGCGTTTCTGGCGATGCTGGCGCATCCATCGCTGGTGCCGCTGGATAAAGTTCTGATTGGGCGTTTTGGCGACAAGTGGACCCGACCAGAACATTTTGTCAGCAGTGGGCCGTACAAACTATCGCAATGGGTGGTCAATGAGCGCATCGTTGCCGAGCGTAACCCACATTACTGGGACGATCGGCATACGGTTATTAATAAAGTTACTTATTTGCCCATCAGCTCAGAGTCGGCTGACGTAAACCGCTATAAGGCCGGTGAAATCGACATTGTTTATAGCGTACCGGTCAATCAGTTCGCCCAACTGAAAAAAACGATGGGCGATGAACTGCATGTCTCTCCCCAGCTTTCAACGTATTACTATCAGTTCAATACAACCCGCGCGCCGTTTAATGATCCGCGCGTGCGCCGGGCGCTGAATATGGCGCTGGATAAAGACATCATTGCGCAAAAGGTGATGGGGCAGGGGCAGCGAGCAGCGTGGGTTATCAGCCAGCCGGAAATAGGTGGGGTGAAACTGCATGCACCGGAGTATGCGTCATGGCCGCTCGAAAAACGTATTGCTGAAGCCAAAAAACTGCTTGCTGAAGCCGGTTTTGGTCCTGAGCATCCGCTTAGCTTGAATTTGCTCTACAACACCTTCGAAACGCACCAGCGTATTGCGATTGCCGCATCGTCGATGTGGAAGAAAAACCTTGGCGTCGAGGCGAAGCTGCAAAACCAGGAATGGAAAACCATGCTGGACACTATGCACACCGGTAATTTTGACGTCGTGCGCTATGCGTGGATAGCCGACTATGATGATGCTTCAAGTTTCCTCAATATTTTCCGTACCGGTGATAGCGAGAATACTACCAAGTACAGCAATCCCGCCTTTGATGAAGCGATGCGTAATGCGGCGAAAGCAAATTCACTGGAAGAACGAGGCAAATACTATCAGCAGGCTGAAGATCTTTTAGGTGATGATGTCCCTGCGATTCCGGTTTACCACTATGTCCGCACGCATCTGGTGAAGCCGTGGGTGGGGGGATTTGCGCCGGATAACCGGGGAAATTACTACACCAAAGATATGTACATCAAAAAACATTAAGCGTTGTAGTCGGTATTTGTGCTGATTAAATGGTCAATCTGTTGTTATTTCAGTCGATTAACAACATTTTGGCTGTTTTTCAGGCAAACGAACACATTGGTGCTTTACAGGTCCGTTCGGGATGTTTATAGTGCGCCTCATTGGAAGCGTGGCCGAGCGGTTGAAGGCACCGGTCTTGAAAACCGGCGACCCGAAAGGGTTCTAGAGTTCGAATCTCTACGCTTCCGCCAAACATAAACCCCAAGCTATCAAATAGCTTGGGGTTTTTCGTTTTGCTCGGTTTATATTTTGTCTTCCTTTACTCGTCTTAGTCGCGCAAGAGCAACAGTGCTGCTGACCGGTTGAATGCTGGTGAACTGAGTAATCACCCCGCCTCGCAAAAGCTACATGAGCGAACGTCTCTTCATTCGTCGTAATATCCATAGCAGCCCCAGCATAATAGCCAGATAGCCCATAACGTAATTCCCTTGCTGTTTTCGTTCAGAGAGCGCCGGATCGGCTGCCCATGCCAGAAAGGCGGTAACATCCCTGGCGTATTGCTCCTCAGTTTCAGCTTTCTGCGACGCCGGACTCCATTGGATCTCTCCGCTATTCAGCGGTTTCGGCATGTTAATCACGCCGCCCGGAAAATAGCGGTTAGCCTTCAGTTCGGGATCGTCAGGCAGATAGCCGGTGAGTAGCGCGTAGACGTAATCAGCTCCCTGGTCCGTGTAGGGCAAAAAAGCATCTAACAGGAATTGCGGAAATCCACGATCGTATGAGCGGGCGCGGACGATATAGCTCAGGTCAACAGGTTCTGCGCCATTATTAAGGTATCGAGCTTCCCGCTCGTTTAAATATGGCGATATAAAGCTGTCATTTAGCGTCCCGTCCCGCTCACCCATCTGGCCGTCATCCTGAATCTCAGGAAACTGATAGCCGTTAGCGATACTTCTTGCTTCTTCTTCCGTGAGTTCCGGGCCGCCGGATCTGGTCAAGGTTCGAAAGGTAAGGTGCTTCATGCCGTGACAAGCGCGACACTTCTCTTCATAAACCTGCAGACCACGCCGAAGCTGCTCTTTATCATACTGGCCATTGATGCCGCTGAAACTCCATTCCTGTCGTTCAGGCGTGGCTTCTTGCGCATAGGTGGAGCCCAGTCCCAATAGAGAAAAACACAGAACACTGAATTTCAATAGTCGTTTCATTATCAGTCCTGTTTTTCCAGAAAACGACGGCAAGGTAATACGATTAAAAACCAGGCAAACCAAATCAGCGTCGAAAGCTGGGACGCGGCACGTATCCAACCTTCTTCGTTACGAAAACCGTCAAGAAGGTCGGGGCCAACCAGCGCTTTCGATCCTAACCAGCCTAAAAAGCAGGCATTGATGACCCACAGCCAGAATCCGCATTTGACCAGTTTGCTGTAATGGCGAAAACGAGCCCGGGAGGTATCAAGCCAGGGAAGAAAATAGAAAATCAGTATCGAACCGCACATCGCGGCTAGTCCCACGAATTCATTCGGGAAGCAGCGCAAGATGGAGAAGAAGGGAAGGAAATACCATTCTGGCGCAACAATCGCTGGTGTAATCGTTGGGTCTGCGGGAATAAAGTTATCGGCGCTGCTCAGATAGTGCGGAGCAAAGAATAAAAACCAGGCGAAGAGCATCATAAAAAGGGTGATTTTGATGGCATCGAGATCGGTAATTTTGTAATCGAACAACAGGCTCCTGGACTCTTTCTCGCTGAACCTCTTTTTCATCGCCTGGGCAAACGCTGACTGTACGGTACGTATATGAAAAACCGTTGCCACGACAATCATAAAAGGAAGAATAAAGTGGATAACAAAAAAGCGGCCAAGCATCGGTGTTCCCGGCGTATGGCTACCGACTAAATATGCGTATAACGTATCACCCACTAGCGGAATGGCCTGGGCAAAGCGAGTAATGACCGTTGCCGCCCAGTAGCTTTTTTGCCCCCAGATAAGACTATAACCAAGAAATGCGGTTATCATCAGGAGGATATACAGCGTGACGCTAATCAACCACATTGTTGTCCAGGGCTTGCGGTACACGTTGTAGTACATACCGCGAAAAATATGCAGATAACAGGCAAAGAAAAAGAGCGATGCGCCAATAGCATGCATATTGCGTATCAGTTCTCCGTGGCGAACCGCACGCATAATATGAATAATGGAGTCAAATGCCAGCCCGGCTGTCGGCACGTAAAACATCGCCAGTACGATACCTGTCAGGATCTGCACGCCGAGCATAACCAGCAGGATTGCGCCGATAGCGAACAGCCAGAGTCCGGCAATCGAACGAGGAAAAGGAATTCGCCAGCGAAGCGAATAGACGCGCTCACTCATCATGTCAGGCTTCCTTAGTGCCGATACGCACGATCTGACCATCAGAATGAAAGGCGTAATCCGGGATTGCCAGGTTGGCCGTTGCGGGGCCGCGCGTCACGCGCCCGGAGGTATCAAATTCCGAGCCGTGGCACGGACAAATCCAGCCCAGCCCTCCCGGCTGGGCGTTGGGGACACATCCGGCATGTGGACAGTACCCTTGAACCACCAGCCATTGGGGATGAACCGCAGAGACCCTCTCGCTGTCAGACTGTGGGTCAATAAGCGTATGCCAGTCGGTATTTCTGGCGGCGACAATCTCTTCCTGCGTACGGTGGTGAATAAGAATCAGCTTTCCCTGCCATATGCGCCTGATGGTTTGTCCAGCAGCAACACCCGCAAGAGAAACATCAATCGGTTCATTTTCCCCTAGCGTTTTCTCATCCGGGCTCAAGGCCGAAACCAGCGGCCACACGGCAGCCGCGACGCCCGCCGCGCCGACGAATTTCGTCAGTTTACACAGGCATTCCCGACGCTGTTCCTGGATTTCTCCATCTGCAAGTTTTTTATCTGCCACCTTGTATTTCTCCCAGAGTAATGCGGATTATTGTTTGTCGATACGCGCGTAAATTTCCTGAAAGCGCTTATCAGCAATACCCGGCGCTTTGAATGCCCGATAGCTGTCCGGTAACGTGGTATCGCCAACCTTAATCATCATCACCATGCCCTGAGCGTAATGCGGTGAACATTTGATGCCGTAAAATCCAGGATTGTCATAAGTCACCTCGATCTCTTCATCTATTTTTCCCATGAAACCGGGATAGTCAGCCGGAGACAATTCAGCAATTGAAGCCGCGTTGTGGCTCTTATGCTTACGGATAAACTTCACCGTATCACCGGGTTGGATCTCCAGATAATCCGGCTCGTAGACCATCGGCCCCGCAGACCCACGATTCTTCATCAACACTTCGTGAGTTTGCGCGAAGGCTGAAGAGGCGAGGGCGAGTAAACACAAAACTTTCAGACTCTGTTTGAGGTATTTCATCGATTCTTCCTTAAAATTCATCAGGTCTTTGATAACGAATAAAACAGTTTTCACTACCCGCTTCATGTTCGACAACGGCGTCGATACCAAACCAGGCATGGAGATTATCGCGGGTAAAAACGGTGCAAGGTTTACCCTGCATCGCCATTTGTCCGGAGGTCATTACGATGATGCGATCGCAGAACATTGCGGCATGATTAAGGTCGTGCAGAGCAGCAATCACCGTGAGCTTTTCACGTTTAACCAGACTCAGCAGGCCAATCTGATGTTGAATGTCGAGATGGTTGGTGGGTTCGTCCATCAGCAACAATTGCGGCTGCTGCGCCAGCGCCCGTGCAATATGCAGGCGCTGTTTTTCTCCCCCGGAAAAGGTATGCCAGCAGCGGTGTTGTAATTCACTGAGATCGACCTTCTCCAGCATCGTTTGTACGATATCGTCATCTTTGGCAGACCAGGGGGTGAGCAGGCTAAGCCAGGGGGTCCGTCCCAGAGAAACGGCTTGTAAAGCGGTAAGCCGCTCGCTGGTTTCAGCCTGTTGTTCGACCAGCGCCACATGTTGCGCAAGATGACGCCGCGAATAGTGCTGGAGCGCTTTTTGCCGCAGAGTGATGTGCCCGGAAGTCGGCTTCAGCAAACCGGCCAGCAGTGAAATCAGTGACGTTTTGCCCGAGCCGTTGGGACCGATGATACCGACAAACTCGCCGGGAGTTACGCGGAGAGAAATATCATCAACAATCGTCTTACCCTTTACCTTCCAACGCAGATTGCAGGCTTCAATAACGGCTTGCGCAGAGATAACAAGTGGCTGTACGAGGTTTACCGTCATTTGTTCTGGTTTCCTCTTATCAGAATGATTGAAAACGCAGGCGCGCCGACCAAAGCCGTGATTACCCCAATGGGCAGTACCTGGCCGGGTAGTAACGTGCGGGAAATAACATCGGCGACAATGAGGAAAATGGCGCCGGTAAGCGCACTAACCGGCAGCAGTCGATGATGCTGGTTGCCGACCAGCAAACGAGCGGCATGAGGGATCACCAGACCGACAAAGCCGATCGCACCAACAATGGAGACCATAATCGCAGTCATACCGGTGACAGCAGCAATTAGTACTGCGCGAGTACGTTTGACTGGAATGCCCAACGATGCCGCGGATTCAGCGCCAAAGGAGAACGCATCAAGGTGGCGGACATAACAGAAGCACAGCGCAATACCGACCAGAGCGGTAGGAATAGCTAAGACAACATCGGGCCAGCGTACACCGCTCAAATTGCCTAACAACCAGAACATAATTCCGCGTGCTTGCTCGGCGTTTGCTGAGCGGGTGATGATAAGCGACGTAATCGCATTGAACAGTTGCGAACTGGCGATCCCGGCAAGAATGATTTGGGTTGTAATCCCGCCGCCTTGTTTACCGCCAGCGGCCATCGCCAATAGCGCAACGAACAGAAATGCCGTCAGCGCACCAATGAACGCCCCTAAAGACATACTGATGATGCCAGCCCCCAGTCCCGTGAGCGCAATCAGCACCGCACCGGTAGATGCTCCGGCAGAAATCCCCAGTAGATAAGGTTCGGCGAGCGCATTGCGTAGCAACGACTGCAACACTACGCCGGAAACAGCCAGGCAGGCGCCGCAGCTGGCTGAGACCAGTGCTCGGGTCAGTCGGTAGTTCCAGACGATCCCGGCATCCAGTGCATCGACAGGATAGTGGGTATCGAAAAGATGATTTGCCAACGTGCTGAGTACGTGCCGCCAGGGGATAAACGTTTCGCCGATGGAAATCCCCGCCAGCAGTACGCAACACATCAGCGCACTGACCCAAACGGCATGACCACCGACTCTCACCGCAAGCTGACCAACAGCGCGACGCATCCTGCGAGAATCACTCATGATTATCTGCGTTCCTGAGTAACGGAGATGCGCTATACCGTGCCGTGATATAGCGCAAAATGTAGATTAATGAGCAGCCTGCGGATGCGCTAAGCCATATTCAACCAGAGCGTCAGCCAGTTTTTCCACCCCATCAATAGTTCTGATCCCGGCATTCATTGTCTGTACGTCAATGGCCGGCAGATGGTTTTCTTTGACGGCAGGAATCAGTTTGGTGACAGGATCGGACTGGAGGTATTCCATCTTGATCTTCCAGTCATCTGCCGGGAAGCGTCGGCGGCTCATCTCACCGAGCACAATGACAGAAGGGTTAGCTTTAGCGATGGTTTCCCAGCCCACCGTTGGCCACTCTTCAGCAGAATCAATGACATTTTTCACACCCAGCGTTTGGGCTATCCATGCTGCTGGGCCAAACTTCCCGGCAACGTAAGGATCGAGCTGTAAATCGGCGCTTGAGAACCAGAACACGGCAGAAACATTCTTATCCATGCCGGTAATTTTATTTTTTGCTGCTGATTCACGCGCTTTAAGGCTGGCAATCAGCGCTTCGCCTTTATCCTGAACATCAAAAATTTTTGCCAGATCGGCGACTTCCTGATACACCATAGCAATATCAAACATGCCCTTACGAACACCATCACCCCCATCTTCGTTATCCTTAGCACAGTCAGATGGCGCGGTGTAAACGGGCACCTTCAGTTCACTAAACTGTTCGTATGATGCAACTGTGCCAGCAGGGCCGATTTGCCATTCAAACTGGCTGGCGACCAGATCTGGTTTTTTAGCCACAATTCCTTCAAAGCTGGGAATATTTTGCGCAATGACGGCAACTTTTTCATTTGCTGCTTTGTAAGCATCCAGTACCGGGCCAAACCACAACGAAGTACCCACGACGCGATCGGCCAGCCCCAGTGAATAGAGAATCTCGGTACTGTTCTGACCCACGGTTGCCACGCGCGTTGGTGCCTGATTAAAGGTAATATCGCGTCCACAGTTTTTAATCGTCAGAGGATATTCGGTTTTTGCCGCGTTAGAAAAACCGGAAGTCAACAGTACAGTGGTTCCAACAATAGCCAGAAGCGTTTTTTTAGAAGAGAAAAATGTAGAATTAGCGTGCATTATCATCGTCCCGTTGATGCCAGAATCTTAAAGTCTGGTCATGGCTCATTTCATTCCATATATCGGGAGGAGACATGAAGATAGATGACATTAAATCGTGAATTTTAAGAATGAAGATATGCAACAAATGCAAATAAGCCTTACTTAGCCAAAATCTTATTCATAAATACACTACTGCTTACGTCAAATAATTCATCCCATGGACCATCCCGTCCACTTAATGGTATACATCGTTGACAGCAGGTCTCCTGACTCACGGTAATCAGAATATCAGCCTTCCCATAAAGACGAGCTTTACAGTGACCTGTGGCTTATTAACCACACAAGGATATTCTGCATCCGCCTACAGTTGCGGGGGCAGTTATGGAATTGAATTGAATAATTCTCACCATATTCCTATTCATATACAAAAATGTAATGAAATGCTGTCAAAAGCGACTCTAACGGCAATTGTTAACGAGGTCAACCGTATGAATAAATAGGGAAAACCTCACACCTCTGGTAAAATTGTTATATTTTACAGTTGGTTATGCTTAAATCCTTTATCTCGGAGGTCTACATGAAAATAACAATAAAAAGCTAAATGAGAATTGATTGATATTGATCAAACTATAAACACAGTTTTATTTTTTCAATTTAATCATATTGATCGTTATCAATAACGCAGTTAATTAGCGTTGGGTTAATTTAATAATGTGATCTCTGCATATGTACCAATTGCCATTCATCCTGCATATCCATAACGACGCTAAAATCTTTACGCAACCAAAAATGATACCCTCCAGGCAAGAAATGATGAGTATGAAGATATAAGGTTTTATATTTTTGCTGCTGGCAGAACATTTGAGCTAAAGCAAACAACCGGCTTCCGATTCCCTGTCTGCGGTAGCGCGCATCCACGTAGCAACGACAAATTTCTGCCGTTTCAGGCAAATTATAGTGCCCACGTAGCTCAGTGATACGATCATCATATTGACATACCGCAAGTGTAGCGATGAGCTCTTGTTTTTCACTCCATGCGCAAAGTAATAGATTTCTTTCTTGCAAAATATACTGCTGCTTGAGATCGAAGATATCTTCTTCAGCAGCAGGCATGACTCTCCCGGCATTGAAGAACAAATTAAGATGCTTAATAAGGAACGACTGAACAGCAGGTATATCGGCGTGAGTCATCTCACTAAACCTTAATCGGGTCATGGCAGGCATCCAAGCTTAGAGTGGAATACGATAATAACAATAAGACCACTTTCAAAACAATATTGACGCTGCTATGGCTACTCGCGCCAACGCGGTAGTCACCAGCGATTTGGGGGCTAATCTGTTCTTTTATTGTTCTGGGTCTTGCTTTTCCTAACTGTTGCCGAGGCATAGTTTTCCTCTGCATCCTAAGCCTGCAACTCTAACTCTCAGAAATGAGAGGCCGATCCTTTGAGCAGGACTTTTGTCCTCAATCCTCTGCAAACGTCTGGTTACAATCCCTGTATATCTCCAATACCCATAATTCAGGAATTGTTATGACTGCACATATTAATGCTAAAGTGGGTGATTTTGCGCCAACTGTGATTATGCCGGGCGATCCGCTGCGCGCAAAATTTATTGCCGAAAATTATCTCATGGATTACCGCGAAGTTACCAACGTGCGTAATATGCTGGGCTATACCGGTCTTTATTTTGGTCAACCTGTTTCGGTGATGGGACACGGTATGGGTATTCCGTCTATGACGCTATACGCCCATGAGCTGGTACATGATTTTAATGTGAAGAGAATTATTCGCGTCGGTAGTCTGGGGGCAACACAACCGCATGTCAAAATGCGCGACATTATTCTGGCTCTCGCTGCCGGTACTGACTCTGTCACAAATTTAAAACGTAGCGCGGGCTACACGATGGCGACGTCCGCTCACTTCCCATTACTACAACAGGCGTGGATGCTGGCACAGAAGGCCGGAATCGACATTAAGGTCGGTAATGTTTTCAGTGGCGATCTTTATTACGATCCTGACGAAAACCTCATTCCTGCACTGGAAAAGTTTGGTGTACTGGGTGTGGATATGGAGGTGGCCGGCTTATACGCCTTAGCACACCAATTTAATATTGAAGCACTGGCTATTTTAACGGTATCCGATCATTGCCTGACAGGCGAAGAAACCACGGCAGAGGAACGACAATTAACTTTTAAAAATATGATTGAGCTGGCGCTAAATACAGCCGTTACGGCTTAGCATTGGCTTTTAATTGAACCAATCAGGGATGTCATTATATGAAGAATAAAATAGCACTTACACTGATTAGTTTTCTGGCAAATTTTATTATGGCGGGGTTTGCCAGTCAGTTTGGAATGCTGATTGAACCGATTGCGGTACGTTACAGTGCTGATGTGAATACCGTTGCCTCGATATTTTCGCTGCTTAACGGTGGGGCATTAGCGGGGACCATCGCCGCCTTTTTCCTGATAGAAAAAATTGGCGTCAAGCGAATGACGTTTATTATCTATTCGATAGTGTTCCTCTGTTCGCTGGCAATGCACTTAAGCCCCGGCTTATGGCCAGTGATGGTTGCCATGACTTTGGTGGGCTTTTGCGGTGGGATTGGCCTGTGTGTGGCAGGAACGATTGTCGTTTCGGTATGGCAGGATCGCATTCAAAGTACAATGTTGGTGGTACAAGACGCCACCTTTAACGTCGCAGGCGTGGTTTTCCCGCTGATCACCACCTACGCCCTGACGCACAATATGTCATGGAGTTACAGCTATCTAAGTGTTGGCATGGTGGCCTTACTTACGTTAGGTGTGGTGGCGCTCACTCGTTTTACTGCCTGTGAAACCGCGTCTGCGGAGGAGCGGACAGACGCGGTGAAGTCTGAGTGGAACCCAGGGATTATTAGCGGAGGTATTGGTCTGTTCTTAGGTATGCTGGCGCTGTATACCTTCCTGACTTGGGCACCATTATTTGTGAAGAACAAATTTGGCATTCCTTTTGAAGAAGCCGGTAATATTATTACGCAATACTGGGGAGCGGCGTTGGTTGGGGCGCTAGTATCAACTGTTATTGTTTCTCGAGTGAGGATACATTATTTCCTGTTGAGTATTATTTTGCTCGCTTGCGTTATTACGACCATTATTGTAACGAAAGAAAACATCTCGGGGCTTGATTATCTGGCTTATAGTTACGGATTCGTCTGTGCGGCGCTGTATAACTCCTTTATTGCCTACGGAGTTTCATTTGTGAAGCGCGCAAGTAGTCAGAATGTTTCATATATTTTAATTAGCGGTAGCGCCGGGGCTATGTTTAGTCCAGCGATCAGTGCGCTAATGGAAAAAACAATGGGCTTGCAGAAAATTATGTACGCAATACCAGTATTATATTTAATAATCTTTATCATGTTGATGGGTACATTAAAACTTAAACGTAACAAAGCACAGTAATAACACTTACCTCTCTAATTAGATAGTCAGTCGCCACACCATTTATTTGGTGAGGCGACACTCAACCTTGCTCAAAGGAATTGAAAATGATGAAGAATAAATCAATGATTAAAAAAACAGTTCTGGGCGCAATCGTTGCAATGAGCTGTACGCAAGCGCTTGCTGCTGATTATACCGATGGCAACGTCCGTAAAAATGATTTTAACTGGATGCAGATGAACTTAATGCAAAGTGTGGATGCGAAAGTGCCTTATGGTATTCGTAATGACACTTATCTGGAACTGGAGTTTGGGGCGCGTTCCGGAATTATCGATCTGTATGGTTATGTCGATTTCTTTGATATTTTTGACCGCAAGCAGGATGACCGCCATGGTGGCGATAACTTTTTCGCCAAGATATCCCCACGGTTTTCCCTGGATGCTATTTTAAATAAAGATTTATCCGTTGGGCCATTTAACGAATTCTATATCGCAACGGTAAATAACATTGGCGACCGGGAATTATTTGAACATTATGTCGGTCTGGGCACAGATGTTAAGGTTCCGTGGTTTGGTCTGGTGGGAATGAACATCTATGCGCATTATGTGCGTGAAAACTACGGTGCGGATAACGAAGGCAAGTGGGATGGCTACATGTTCTCGACCAACTGGTCGACGCCGTTCTATACCTTTGCCAACGGCAGCTACCTGAACTATCAGGGTTACTTTGACTATCAGTTCGCCGCTAACAAGATTGCTAATCAACCGTTATACAGCAATAACGCGATTGAATGGTATAACGGTATCTACTGGCATTCAGAGCATTATGCGGTGGGTTATGGCCTGAAGTATTTCCGCAATATGGCATTGATGGAAAATCACGGCGGAGCAGGGCGCACCACCGGACTCGGTCACTACTTCAACCTTACCTATAAATTCTGATTGCGCTGAACTGACACACCAACCTTCTCTACGGAGATGGTTGGTGTGTCAGTCAATGATGTCATTGCCGAGGAATTTACGCAGCCCATCCAGATCCTTAATTTCCAGTCCTTGCTTCGTGCGCGTTACCAGTCCGGCATCCGTCAGGGCTTTAACCGCCCGCCGATAGACCCGATCGGTGGTGCCGAACCGTTCTGCTTCCTGGTATTTTTTATGGAAACCATCCATCGGCTGTTTGTTCTGATGCTGGCGATACAAATCATACGCCACGTTATGAACGATAGGGTAGAGCATCCGGTGCAGGAAGATTTCCAGCATATCCTGATAATCAATCGCCATCGCACTGGCAAAAAATATCGCCAGTCTCGGGTGCTGGTTTAGCGCTTCTTCAAGACGATCACAGCTGCACACCGCCACGGTCAACGGCTCTTCGGCCACGATATCAAGCTGGCAGCGATACCCGGTAAAAAACTCCATTTCACCAAATAGTTGCTCATCACATTCCATTGCGCCCAACTGAAAACGGCGACCATTTTCCGCGCTGTAACGCAGGGAAATTCTGCCTGATTGCACCATGATAAGTCGATCGACTACCTGTCCCTGGCGATAGAGATACTCATCTTCGTGGATCATCTGCGTTTCAGAGAGCAGTTCCTGGAATATCTTCTCAATTAAGGCATCATCTTGCTGCCAGATATTGTGAAAACGACCTTTTGTGAGGGGCTTAAGCTGCATGGCTCAACGTCTTATTGTTTGAGATAATTCTTATCTCTGACTGTATGCTATCTACTGCTTAATGTCATTAAGAGCGCGGGGCGGACAATAAAAGGGCCAGCACCATGCTGGCCCTGACGCACTAAGGATGGCTGATAAAACGGGACAATCGCTGGCGCAGCAGGCGATTTTCCTGACGTAACTGAGCGTTCTCTTCCAGCAACGTCAATGCAACGGCAATCCCTGGCCAGTCAAGTTCCAGCTCCTGACGCAGGCGCATCGCGCGACGCATTACGGTCAGCGCATGATCGTCAAACGTCTCGTCTTCATGGGGTTCTATCACCCCTAAGCCGACAACCTCATGCAGTTCTTCTTCTGACACACCGGTGTACAGACAAAATTCGGTAATGGTAAAAGTGACGGTAACGTTAGCCATTATGCTTTCCCCCACTCTTTGCGCGGATCAAAGGTCTTTTGTGCATCCGCCAGTTGTTGCCACAGGGCGGCACTGGTGTCGTCAGGTTTCGGTGGCATGACGATCTTGATCACCGCATACAAATCGCCGGTATGTTTTTTACTTACCAGACCCTTGCCTTTAATGCGTAGCCGCTGACCGGCCTGGCTGCCTGCAGGAATGGTCAGCAGGATGCTCTCTTTCAGCGTCGGAACGGTTACTTTCGCACCCAGCGCAGCTTCCCACGGCGCCAGAGGAACGACAACTTCCAGATCCTGATTAACGATATCGAACAGCGGATGCGGCGCAATATGAATCACCAGCCACAAATCACCGTTCGGCCCACCGTTTTCGCCGGGCGTGCCCTGACCTTTCAGGCGGATACGCTGACCGTTACCGACGCCAGCCGGAATTTTCACGTTCAGTGTTTTAGGAATTTCTCGTTCTACCATGCCAAACGCATTGTAGACTGGCAGGTTGTAACTGATAGTGCGGCTATGCTCAGTAAGCGTTTCTTCGAGGAAGACGGCAACTTCTATTTCGATGTCATGCCCGCGGCTGGCAGGGCGCTGGCGCGACTGGTGCGCACGCTGACCAAAAATGGAGGAGAAGATATCGTCGAAATCTTCGGCGCTGTAGCTTTGCCCCTCTCCTTGCTGGAATTGACGGCTGAACTGAGGGTCGTTGCGATGCTGCCACAGTTGGTCGTACTCGGCTCGTCGCTGTTCATCACTCAGGACTTCCCAGGCTTCAGCAACCTCTTTAAACCGGGCCTCAGCGTCAGTCTCTTTGCTGACATCAGGGTGGTATTTACGGGCGAGTCGACGATAGGCGGTCTTGATTGTCTTGAGATCGTCTGTCGGTTTCACGCCCATAATGGCGTAATAATCCTTTAATTCCATAGCGTTCTCTCGTGTAAATCAACACTTGAAGAAGGTGTACCCCGACAACAGGTAACACCGCTAAGTTTAGGGTAATCCTGATAACGGCGAATGCCAACCGGGAAGAAAGGATATTGGTCTAAATGATGTGATTGCGCACCACCAACAGCGCTTTTGACTGTTGTGTGGTGCGAAAAGTGAGATTAGCGAAACGTCAGGATTTGGTGATCAGATAGCGAACCGTATCCGCGTAGCTCTTCACAAAAGAGTTTAGGTCGTCAGATTTCAGTCCTTTTGGATTGATCATATATTTACCGTTGATAAAAATGGCGGGCACACCGGTTAAATCTACCGCTTTAGCCATTTCTTGTTGTTTTGCGGTCAGGGATTTCACGGCAAAACTGTTCCAGGCGGCATCATAATCACTGGCGCTGACGCCCGCGCTGATAAATACGTTACGAATATCATCCGCTGTTTTAACGGTTTGTTTTTTCTGAACGGCATCAAAAAGCAACGGTTTAACTTTATCTTGTACGTTTAACAGCATGGCGACGGACCAGGCGTGCGTCATGTCTTGCCCCAGCGGACCTAAAAAGTCGACGTGGTATTCGGTGAGTTTGACATCAGCAGGCAGTACTTTTTTCACGTTATCCGTGATTTCAAAAACTTCATCGTACTGATAACAGGAAGGACAGTAAAATGAGAAAAACTTCAGCGCAGCTGGGGCGGAAGCGACGGGTTTTTCCAGGGTGATATACTCTTTACCGTCGGTAAATGATGCTGCCTGAGCGCTAACTGTAAAAAGTAACCCAATCAGGGGTAATAAATATTTTTTCATTTCCATATACTCTAAATAACATTTGATAAACAAATTATCTGCTAATGAATACGTTATTCATTGCGTATGGATATAATAAGGAAATCCCCTGAAAATGCGCTGACCCTTACTTTCATTTACGCATCAGTACGTAGCGGGCATTATTTGTGTGCTGGCATTGAAATATTCTCTGGCATTCTTCGTAAATAGTGAATGATAACTTCCGTGATATTTTCAGGGGTGTTTTTAGCAATGTTATAGTGTAATAAACAAAGACGAAAATATGATTAATTATCATTTCGCCTTTAAAGCGTGAATGGCAAGGTATTTCGCTAAGTATTTGCAAATACCCCTGTAGATTGTCTTTTTCTTGTCGCGCGCGAATGAATAGGGTAAGTGTCAGAGACGAGCAACCCAAATGGATATCACTATGATCGACCACCTGGATCACCTGGTACTAACCACCAATCATGAAGAGGCTTGCGTTCGTTTTTATGTCGAGCTTTTAGGCATGAGGTTGGAAACTTTCGCACAAGGTCGGAAAGCCTTCGTCTTTGGCAATCAGAAAATCAATCTCCATATTCGGGGAAAAGAGTTTGAACCTAAAGCCTACGCGCCAACGCCGGGGGCGCTGGATTTGTGTTTTATCACCACGCGTACACTGGAAGAGGTGACAGAGACGTTTCAAACCCACGGAGTTGAGATTATTGAAGGGCCCGTTGCACGAACCGGCGCGACAGGACCGATTCGCTCGGTTTATGTCAGGGATCCCGATCTCAATCTGATTGAAATCGCGGTATATCCAGCAGATGCCAGGACATAACTTTACAGCGCAAAGGTTGCCAAAAACCGGCGAGTGGTTAAGATAACTCGCATCAATGAGTGAGGGTATAATGGCGAAACGTCAACGGATGGGATGGTGGTTCCTCTGTCTGGCATGTGTTGTGGTGATGGTTTGCACCGCACAACGCATGGCGGGTCTGCACGCGTTGCAGATGGATACCGCCGTTACAAGCGTTGTCGCCAGCGCACAAGTGCAGGCCGATGAGGCCTCACCCGTTACCCCTTGTGAACTGAGCGCGAAGTCATTACTGGCTGCGCCACCCGTACTGTTTGAAGGTGCTATTCTGGTGCTGTGCCTGCTGCTGTCGTTGCTGGCGCCAGTGCGGGCGTTTCGTCTACCTTTTTTCCCACCGCGAGCTATCTCGCCGCCCACTCTCCGGGTGCATCTCCGATTTTGCGTCTTCCGTGAATGACAGAACAGCCGTTGCTGACTGTTAGATAATTATTCACGGAGAAAAACTATGATGACTGTTTTCAGGCAGACACTGCTCTGTCTGTTATTGCTATGGCTGCCCGTATCCTGGGCGGCTGGACCCGGCTGGCTGCGTTCACCCGATAACGATCACGCCAGCGTGCGGTTACGCGCTGATACGTCCGCTGGTGGTGAAACCCGTCTGTTGTTGGATGTCAAACTGGAGGACGGCTGGAAAACCTACTGGCGTTCTCCGGGCGAGGGGGGCGTTGCGCCTGCTATCGCCTGGAAAGAGGAAATGCCTGCGGTCGACTGGTTCTGGCCAACCCCAGCTCGTTTTGAGGTCGCCAATATCACTACCCAGGGGTATCACGATAAGGTGACGTTCCCGATGGTGGTGCGAGGTAGAGCGCCCGCCACGCTCAGCGGCGTTTTGACGCTATCCACCTGTAGCAACGTTTGCCTGTTGACGGATTTTCCTTTTTCCGTAACGCCCACAGCCCAGGACCCGACTTTTGCACATGACTATGCTCAGGCGATGGGACAGATCCCACTTGCCAGCGGCCTGACCGATGCTCTGAGCGCCGGCGCACGGGCGGGAGAGTTAGTCGTCGAGGCTCACCGTGCGGGAGGCTGGACTGCACCAGGGCTGTATCTGGATGCTGTTGATGATGCGGATTTTGGCATGCCGCAAATCCATGTTGAGGGGGAGACATTACGCGCCACGGTACCTGTACATGACGGTTGGGGAGAAGGCGCGCCGGATCTGCGTGGTAAGTCAGTCACCCTGGTGCTGGCAGATAACGGTGTTGCCCAGGAAAGTCGTCTTGCGATTGGCGAAGCCCCGGTTGTTGAGAACGCCTCACTCCCACTGTGGCAAGTGGTGCTAATGGCGCTGCTGGGCGGTTTGATCCTCAATCTGATGCCCTGTGTGTTACCGGTTCTGGGCATGAAGCTGGGCTCGATTTTGCTGGTCGAGGAAAAAAGTCGTCGCCAGGTCCGTCGTCAGTTCCTCGCATCGGTAGCCGGAATACTTGTCTCATTTATGGCTCTGGCTCTATTGATGACGGTGCTGCGTTTAACCAATCAGGCGCTTGGCTGGGGGATCCAGTTTCAGAATCCATGGTTCATTGGCGTGATGGTACTGGTGATGCTGACGTTCAGCGCCAGCCTGTTCGGGTGGTTTGAATTCCGACTCCCTTCTGCGATGACTACCACGCTGGCGACTCACGGCGGCAACGGTCTGTCGGGACATTTCTGGCAAGGTGCATTTGCGACGCTGCTTGCTACGCCGTGCAGTGCCCCGTTCCTTGGAACGGCGGTGGCGGTGGCATTGACCGCTTCGCTGCCGACATTGTGGGGATTGTTTATCGCACTTGGGCTGGGAATGAGCTTACCGTGGCTGCTGGTGGCTCTGCGTCCCGGTCTGGCGCTGCGTTTGCCGCGGCCAGGACGCTGGATGAATATGTTGCGGCGTCTGCTCGGCGTGATGATGCTGGGTTCCGCTATCTGGCTTGCGACGTTGCTGCTCCCGCATTTCGGGTTCGTAGGGCAAAGCACCGGCAAAGAGAGCGTGAACTGGCAACCGCTAAGCGAGCAAGCTATTGAGGATGCGCTGGCGCAACATAAGCGCGTGTTCATTGACGTCACAGCAGACTGGTGCATCACCTGTAAGGTAAACAAGTTCAACGTCTTGCATAAAGATGACGTACAGGCCGCATTGCAACAGCCGGATGTGGTGGCGCTGCGCGGCGACTGGACACTCCCTTCTGAAGTCATTACCGAATTTCTAAAAAAACGCGGCCAGGTTGCTGTGCCGTATAACCAAATTTATGGCCCCGGTCTGCCGGAAGGCCAGGTGTTACCCACGTTGTTAACCCGCGATGCGGTACTGCAAACGTTGAACGATGCCAAAGGAGTTACCCCATGAAGATGATGATTGTTCTGCTGTTAACCCTGTTTTCTGCCGTCAGTATCGCGAAAGAGCCTGCACCGTTTACCCCGGAACAGGAAAAGCAAATTGAAGCATTAATTCAGGAAGCCCTGTTTAACGATCCCAACAGCCCGCGGATTGGCGCAAAGCAGGCAAAACTGACCCTGATAAACTTCACCGATTACAACTGCCCATACTGCAAGCAGTTGGATCCAATGCTGGAAAAAATTGTGCAGAAATATCCTGACGTGGCGGTAGTGATCAAACCGTTGCCGTTTAAAGGTGAAAGCTCGGAACTGGCGGCGCGGACCGTGCTGACGACATGGCATCAGCATCCGCAGCAGTTTCTGGCGCTACATGAAAAACTGATGCAGAAGAAGGGCTACCATACCGATGTCAGTATCAAACAGGCGCAGGAAAAAGCGGGGGCCAGTCCGGTGACGCTGGACGCCCAAAGTGCTGAAACGCTGAGCACTAACCTGCAACTGGCGCGACTGGTGGGTGTACAGGGAACCCCCGCAACGATCATTGGCGATGAACTTATTCCCGGTGCGGTGCCGTGGGAAACGCTTGAGGAAGTGGTAAAAGAAAAACTGGCGGCGGCCAATGCTCAGTAAACTGCGCCGCTGGCTGCGCGAAGGGCTGATCTTACTGGCTCTGTTGGCGGGGGCGATGCTGCTGATGGATGCCTGGCGCGCGCCGCAGCTCCCTGCCTCTTTTGACAGTACGCCTTTACAAACGTTGGATGGTGAAACCGTCACGCTGGCGGCGCTCAGCAAAGACGAGCCAGTGTTGCTTTATTTCTGGGCGAGCTGGTGCGGCGTATGCCGCTTCACAACGCCGGAAGTCGCCAGGCTGCGCTCGGAAGGGGAAAATGTGATGACCATTGCGTTACGCTCCGGAAATGAAGCTGAGGTATCTCGCTGGCTGTTGCGTAAAGGCGTGGAATTTCCGGTCATCAATGATGCGAATGGGGCTATTTCCCACAGTTGGGCGATTAGCGTCACGCCCACGTTGGTGGTGATGTCAGAAGGTCGGGTGGTATCAACCACCAGCGGCTGGACCAGCTACTGGGGCATGAAACTTCGGTTGTGGTGGGCGAAAACGTTCTGATAAATGTGCCGGGGAAACCCGGCATTTTTTTATGGCCTCGCCCTCCTCTGGAAGGCATATTTCGTTGCCTGACGAAGCAAGCACAGTGATTAACGTCCAGAATCAGTCATCTTCTCTTTTCCAGGAAAGTGCAACATGACGAGTTCTTTAGCGTTTGGACCCGCTTTGGTGGTGATGATTGCCGCCACATTTGTCCTCGCCGGGATGGTGAAAGGCGTTACGGGTATGGGGTTGCCCACCGTGGCGATGGGGATCCTCGGATCGCTTATTTCACCGGTTGCCGCGGCGGCTATGCTGCTATTGCCTTCGCTGATAAGCAATTTGTTCCAGTTTGGCGGTGGTGGAAATACACGCCAATTACTCAAACGACTGTGGCCAATGCTGTTGACAGTGGTAGTGGCGACTCTGCTTGCCAGCGCCTGGATTACCGGGGGCGACACCACCCGAACTCAGTTTGCGCTCGGCGTGGCGCTGGTGGCCTACGCTATCTGGACGCTGGCGGGAAAGAAAATCACGGTGGCTCCGCAGCGTGAAAAACCGTACTCCCTCGTTATTGGATTTGTGACCAGCTTATTGACCGGCGGAACCGGGGTGTTTGTGATGCCCGCCGTACCCTGGATCCAGTCCCTGGGCTTTGAGAAAGATGAACTGGTACAGGCGCTCGGGATCTCTTTTACCTTTTCGACCCTGGCATTGGCGCTGGGTCTGTGGTGGCACAACGCGCTGCCCGTACAATCCCTAAGCTTGTCGGCTTTGGCCATTGTTCCTGCACTTATTGGTCAGTGGATAGGAACCCGTGTGCGAAGGGTTATTTCTCCGCTCGTGTTTAAACGCTGTTTTCTGTTTTGTCTGGTCGGGTTGGGTACAGAGATGATGCTGCGTGCTGTGTGACCGGTTCGGTGACTTTGCGCGACTTTCATGGCATCGTTAATTCAGAGATTCAGGGTCAATGAGGTCGTTATGGCATCCGTGATGTTACATGAAGAAGAGGGCGAGCTGGAGTCGAAAATGGCACTCACTGCGGCAGTGATGGCCGATAAATCGCGCTCGCGTATGCTGTGCGCCCTGATGGATGGCCGCGCCTGGACTGCAACTGAGCTCAGCGCGGTGGCGGATATATCCGCGCCGACCGCCAGCGCGCATCTCGCACGTCTGTGCGAACAACGTTTTGTTATAGCGTTGGCGCAGGGCAGGCATCGTTATTTTCGCCTTGCAGGTTCCGATATCGCTGAACTGCTGGAACGCCTGATGGGCGTTGCGTGGGCGACATCAATGTCCCGGAGAATCACAACGCCGCCAGGTTTGCGGCATGCCCGCACCTGCTACGACCATCTCGCCGGAGAGGTCGCGGTGAGGTTGTTTGATACATTGGTTTCCCGTCAGTGGTTAACGCCGGATGGTGAAACGCTGACTCCTCTTGGCCAGGAAAAGCTGGCCCAGATGGGGATTGTCCTGGCGGCGGGTTCATCCCGGCGGAAGTTAACCTGCGGTTGTCTGGACTGGAGCGAGCGACGTTATCATCCTGGTGGTGTGCTTGGCGCAACGTTGCTGCGCTGGTTCAGTGAACAGCGATGGATAAAAACAGTACAGGGCAGCCGCCACGTCATCTTCACACCTCTTGGCATTCGTAAACTCGAAACCGAGTTTGGTGTTAAAACGACACGCTAGATGGTCTGTTTTGCGAAAGCGTTCCCGGAAATATGTCATATTTCTGTCACACTCTGTTGTGATTGATAACAACAAGAGGTCGTAGGGATGAATAAATCGTTAATCGCCGCCGCTGTGGCAGGGGCTGTATTACTGTCCAACGCCGCGCAGGCGCAGACCGCGCCGGAAGGGTATCAGCTTCAACAAGTATTGATGATGAGTCGGCATAACTTACGTGCACCTTTAGCCAATAATGGCAGCGTTCTTGAACAGTCCACCCCCAAGGAATGGCCAGAATGGGATGTCCCCGGCGGACAACTCACTACTAAAGGCGGTGTGCTGGAAATCTATATGGGCCACTACATGCGAGAGTGGCTGGCAGAGCAGGGGATGGTGAAATCGGGCGAATGTCCGGCACCGGATACGGTGTATACCTATGCTAACAGTCTGCAGCGTACAGTTGCTACGGCGCAGTTCTTTGTCACCGGTGCCTTCCCTGGTTGCGACGTTCCGGTCCATCATCAGGAAAAAATGGGCACCATGGATCCCACCTTTAATCCGGTGATCACCGATGATTCCGCCACCTTCAGCCAGCAGGCCGTTCAGGCCATGGAGAAAGAGCGAAGTAAAATGCAGCTCAACGATAGCTATCAGTTGCTTGAGCAAATGACCGACTACAAAGACTCTCCATCCTGTAAAGAAAAACAGCAGTGTTCCCTGACCGATGCCAAAGATACGTTCAGCGCGAAATACCAGCAGGAGCCAGGCGTATCGGGGCCGCTGAAGGTGGGGAATTCGCTGGTCGATGCCTTCACGCTGCAGTATTACGAAGGCTTCCCGATGGACAAGGTTGCCTGGGGCGAGATTAAATCGGATCAGCAGTGGAAGGTTCTGTCGAAGCTGAAAAATGGCTATCAGGACAGCCTGTTCACCTCCCCGGAAGTGGCGCAGAACGTCGCCAAACCTCTGGTGAAATATATTGATAATGCGCTGGTTACGGAACGCGCGAAAGCACCGAAAATAACCGTGCTGGTGGGACATGACTCAAACATCGCTTCGCTGCTCACCGCGCTGGATTTCAAACCATACCAGCTTCACGATCAGAACGAGCGTACGCCGATTGGCGGGAAGATTGTCTTCCAGCGCTGGCATGACAGCAACGCAAATCGTGATCTGATGAAAATCGAGTATGTGTATCAGAGCTCGCAGCAGTTGCGTAATGCAGATGTTCTGACGCTGAAATCCCCGGCGCAGCGCGTAACGCTTGAGCTGAAAGGATGTCCGATAGATGCGGATGGTTTTTGCCCGATAGATAAGTTCGACAGCGTGCTGAATGAGGCGGCTAAATAAAAGAAAAACTCCCCCGTGTTCGCGGGGGAGTCTGAGCGCTAGACGTTTTTACGTTCGATAGTCTGTTCACCCCAAAAGAGCGAATCTTTGTCTGTTTTTTCAAAGGCTTTGATGAGTACCTCATCGCTACCTTCTTCCCAAATTTTTTCCGCCAGTTTCTCGTCATAATGTGCGACTTCAAAAATGGCTTCGGCTATTTCCGGCGATGTATTGCGCAGACTTGCCCATTCGCCGACGCGATGGGCTTTCGCTTCTTGAGTTGGCATTCGAATCCTCCTGTTGAAGATTAGCCGTTGAGTTTTACTGCCAGACCTGCGACATATTCACCCTGATAGCGGGCGATAGATAATTCTTCCTGACTTGGCTGGCGAGAGCCGTCGCCTCCGGCAATGGTGGTTGCACCGTAAGGGGTACCGCCGCGAACTTGAGAGACATCAAACAGCTCTTGCGCCGCGTAACCGATAGGCACAATCACCATCCCATGGTGGGCAAGCGTAGTCCAGGTTGAGGTAATGGTTTGTTCCTGACCGCCGCCGGTTCCCGTTGAGCTGAATACGCTGGCGAGTTTGCCGTACAGACCACCAGAGGCCCACAGCCCGCCAGTCTGGTCGAGGAAGGTACGCATCTGACCGGACATATTGCCAAAGCGCGTGGGGGTACCAAAAATGATGGCGTCGTAATCAGCCAGTTCTTGCGGGGTTGCGACTGGTGCGTTTTGTGTTTTGCCGCCAGCCTTAAGGAAAATCTCAGGCTGCATGGTCTCTGGTACGCGCTTAATAATCACTTCCGCGCCATCTACCTTATTTGCGCCTTCTGCGACTGCATGGGCCATAGTTTCAATGTGTCCGTACATGGAATAATAAAGCACCAGAACTTTTGCCATTTTACACTACTCCTCGAGTTAACCGTGTCCGTAGCGACTCGCTACCTACCTTTAAAGATATGACGTACTGCCAGGAGTGCAAATTTCACAATCACTTCTTTGATTTATAACAATTTTTATAACAACCTGCTTTGTAGCAAAATGATACATATTTAACTGGGTTGAATTCGGTAGTCATAAGAAAGACTTATTGATTTCTTAGGGTGATTATTTGTTTGGCACTCCTGATCCTGTTGCAGGATATTACAGTTAGCGTCTGCCCAGTCCACGCTTCACTATGCTTAATCCCACGCAGTTATTTTCAGGGCCTCGCCCGTAACGCTGCGTGAGGTATCACTCCTCAGTACCTATGCAATATGATGTCTAATCAATGACGGAGGTCAGTAATGGCAAACCATCGGGGCGGTTCCGGCAACTTTGCGGAAGACCGCGAAAGAGCATCAGAAGCAGGTCGAAAAGGTGGCCAGCACAGCGGGGGCAACTTTAAGAATGACCCGCAACGCGCTTCAGAGGCAGGCAAAAAAGGGGGCAAAAATAGCCACGGCAACAACAAATCGTAATTGTCGGGCTATCTGTCAGATATGTCGTGACGGATGAGCGTCAGAGACAGACGTTACGTAGCCACCGCCGCCGGATCCTTCCGGCGGTTTTTTTTGTCTGCAAGGTTGAACTGTAACAAAACGCAACGCAGACTAATGACATTCAGTTAATCGGGTGTCTCATGTCATTACTCTCTCGTTATTCCTTTTCTGTTAAACCTCAGGAAGCGATCCTCATTGTGATCACCATGTTCTGGGGTGGCACGTTTCTGGCGGTGCAATATGCCGTTACCCTGAGCGGGCCTTTTTTCTTTGTCGGTGTGCGTTTTGCCACTGCCGCGCTGGCGGTCGCGATTTTGTCGTTACACACACTGCATAAGCTGACATGGCTGGAAGTCAAAGCAGGGGTTGCAATCGGTATCGCCATTGCGCTGGGTTATAGCCTGCAAACCTGGGGGCTACAGTTTATTCCCAGCAGTAAATCGGCGTTTATTACCGCGATGTACGTTCCGTTGGTACCGCTTTTACAATGGCTGTGTCTGGGGCGCATGCCTGGACTGATGCCGTGCGTCGGTATTGTACTGGCCTTTATCGGATTGATTTTTCTCGCCGGACCGGGAGGCAATTTACTAGCTTTAGGCGAAGGTGAGTGGATCACGCTCGCCGGTGCGGTGGCGATTGCGGCAGAAATTATCCTGATTAGCGCGTGGGCGGGAAAAGTGGATGTACGGCGGGTAACGGTAGTGCAACTGGCAACGGCTTCGATAGTGGCGTTTATTGCGATGGGACCAGCCGGAGAGACCGTACCTCCAATGTCTACCGGATTGCTGGTGGTGGCGCTGGGGCTGGGGATTTTCAGCGCGATTATTCAGGTCACCATGAACTGGGCGCAGCGTAGCGTTTCGCCGACGCGCGCGACGGTTATTTATACCGGTGAGCCAGTGTGGGCGGGGATCTTTGGCCGTCTGGCGGGTGAACGCTTACCGCTACTTGCATTGCTTGGTGCGGCATTCATTATTGTTGGCGTGCTGGTCAGCGAGCTGAAGTTCAAAAAGAAAAAAGCGCAGCCGCAAGAGGCGCCTCCGGAATCGCTTTAATTTAACCATTCACCGCGTGATTTGGTATGCTGACGCCCTCACAAGAAGGAGAGGGCGCATGGTCCAACGCGCAGAGAAAAAAACAGGTAAGCGTTCGCAGGCCGTCAGTGCAAAACGCCAGGCCATATTAACCGCGGCATTAAATATCTTCTCCCAATATGGGATCCACGGCACGCGCCTGGAGCAGGTGGCAGAGCAGGCGGGTGTGTCAAAAACCAATTTACTTTATTACTACCCGTCAAAAGAGGTGCTTTATATCGCCGTTTTACGGCAGATCCTCGACATCTGGCTGGCTCCATTGAAAGCTTTTCGCGAAGACTTTGCGCCGCTGGTGGCCATTAAAGAATACATTCGCCTTAAGCTGGAAGTGTCGCGCGATTACCCTCAGGCATCACGGCTGTTTTGTATGGAGATGCTGGCCGGAGCGCCTTTATTGATGGCAGAATTGGAGGGGGATCTCAAAACGCTAATTGATGAGAAATCCGCGCTGATTGCCGGTTGGATCAAAAGCGGAAAACTGGCTCCTGTCGATCCGCATCATCTGATTTTTATGATTTGGGCTTCAACTCAGCACTACGCCGACTTTGCCCCACAGGTTGAGGCGGTGACAGGCGCAACGCTGCGTGATGAAGCCTTTTTTAACCAAACGGTCGAGAGCGTACAGCGGATGATTATTGAAGGGATCCGCGTGCGTTAACTGGCCGGTGGTAACGGGCAGCTTAAATCGCCTTCTTCACACTGCAAGAGCGAGGCGAGAAACGCTTCGCGCTCGTTGGTCTTATCCGTCAGGCACTGGCTGGAAATCATCGCCTGAACGCTACCGCCTTCGGTGCCAGAACTGAGTAATGCACAGTCCGCATCGCGCAAAGTTATCCAGGATATTTGCGCTTTTTTCAGTAAATCGCGCTGGGTTGGAGCGGCGCGCTTCAGCGCATTCTGATAAGTTTCATTAAGTTTGGCGTCGGCCGCCTTATACTGCTCTGCCGCACAGGTGTTCATCTCAATCTGCGTGTTCGCGTTGGCGCAGTCATCCGCCAGCGCCTGGCCGCTCAGCAGCAGCGCTGCACATGTCAGTACGATTCGTTTCATGCTTCCCTCTGGCTTCATAAAAAAAGGCCCCGTTACCGGAGCCTTAATTAACCACAACCTTAGCCGATTGTCATCAGGCTGGCGTTCCCGCCAGCTGCGGCGGTGTTGACGCTCAGGGAGCGTTCAATGTACAGCCTCTCCAGCAGAATATTGCTCTCGCCACGGGCAAAGCCCTGGACCGACACAATCGCCCCTTCGCGGGCCGCCACTGCTTCACACAGTGCGCGAAGCTGATCGGAATCGCCGTGGAAAATAACGGCATCAAACGGCTGCGTGGCGATGTTGTCCGCTTTGGCAAACTGAATGCGCCCGGAGACCGCGGCTGGCAGGCGTTTTGCCAGGTCGCGATGGAACGTATCATCTGGCCACAGGATTAAGCTACCAACGGAAGTTACAGCGGCAACCTGTACCAGTGCGTCCTGTTCATCATCGGCGATACATAGAACGCGTTCGCGCGGCAACAGCGTCCAGGTATTGCGCTCGCCGGTGGGTCCTGGCAGCAGGCGTTGCGTTCCGGCCTGCGCCAGTTCGCCAAACTGCTGGCAGAGCGCACGCAGTGCTGGACGGTCGGTTGCCCATTCGCTGAGCGCTTCCAGCGGTTGAACGAGTGCGGCTTTAAGCTGCGCATCGACCGGGTAGTCTGCATCCTGGCGGGCAAGGGTAATGCCTAACGCATTTTCCGGACGGTTTGCCAGCAGGCGGTACAGATACAGCGGCCCACCCGCTTTTGGCCCGGTTCCTGACAAGCCTTCACCACCGAATGGCTGCACGCCGACGACGGCGCCGACCATATTGCGGTTAACATACAGGTTCCCCACATGTGCTGAGCCCGTGACCTGGGCGATGGTTTCATCGATACGGGTGTGTACGCCCAGCGTCAGACCGTAGCCGGAGGCATTAATTTGCTCAATCAGGCTGCCCAGATTATTACGGGTGTAACGCACGACGTGCAGTACCGGACCAAACACCTCTTTTTGTAATTCATCGAAGCTTTCCAGCTCAATAAGCGTCGGGGCGATAAAGGTACCGGTTTGCCATTCCCGCGCATCGTCGCTATTTTCGCGCACGGCCTGGAACACCGGACGCCCTTTGGCGCGCATGGCCTGAATATGGCGCTCAATATTGGCTTTGGCTTCTTCATCGATAACCGGTCCAATATCGGTGGTCAGGCGGCCCGGGTTACCCATGCGGCATTCCGCCATCGCGCCGCGCAGCATTTTCAGCGTATGGTCGGCTACATCGTCCTGCAGACACAGGACGCGAAGCGCAGAGCAGCGCTGCCCGGCGCTGTCAAAGGCAGAAGCCAGGACGTCGACCACCACCTGTTCCGTCAGTGCGGAGGAGTCGACGATCATGGCGTTCATCCCGCCGGTTTCGGCGATAAGCGGGATTGGACGTCCCTGAGCATCCAGGCGGGTCGCGATATTGCGTTGCAACAGCGTGGCAACTTCCGTTGAGCCAGTAAACATGACGCCGCGTACGCGCTCATCGGAAGTGAGCTGCGCCCCGACCGTTTCGCCCTGACCAGGCAACAGTTGCACCACGCCTGGCGGTACACCTGCTTCGAGTAAAATGGCAATACCCTGGGCGGCAATCAGCGGGGTTTGTTCCGCGGGTTTTGCCAGTACGCTGTTGCCCGCCGCCAGCGCGGCGGCAATCTGCCCGGAGAAAATAGCCAGCGGGAAGTTCCAGGGGCTGATACAGACTACAGGCCCTAACGGACGATGGGTTTCATTATCGAAGTCATCGCGGACCTGACCGGCATAATAGTGCAGGAAGTCTACCGCTTCGCGCACTTCCGCAATGGCGTTGCTGAAGGTTTTACCTGCTTCGCGCACCAGAATGCCAATCAATTGCTGCATCTGGCCTTCCATTAGAACGGCGGCGCGATGCAAAATAGCGGCGCGCTCTTGTGGCGGTGTGGCGAACCAGATCGGCGCGTTATTTACTGCGTTCTGCAATGCCTGTTCCACTTCGCTGTGAGTCGCTTCACGCACGTAACCGACAATATCTTTCGGTTCGGCCGGGTTGACGACTGGCGTCATTTCACCGTCAGCAACCGGATGTTCGAGTATTGGCTTAGCGTGCCATTTTTGCAGCGCGCTGTTGAGCAGGGCGGAGGACAGCGAGGCCAGACGATGTTCGTTAGCTAAATCCAGTCCGCCTGAGTTTTCGCGGCCTTTACCGTACAGGTCACGCGGCAGGGCAATCTTCGGATGTGGCAGACCAGCCTGGCCTTCCTGCTGCGCCAGTTTTTCAACGGCTTCGACCGGGCAGGCTACCAGTTCATCCAGCGGCAGGGTAGTGTCTGCAATGCGGTTGACGAATGAAGTGTTGGCGCCGTTTTCCAGCAGACGACGCACCAGATACGCAAGCAGCGTTTCATGCGTGCCTACCGGTGCATAAATGCGGCATGGACGGTTCAGTTTGCCATCGGCAACTTTACCGGTGACCTGCTCATATAGCGGTTCGCCCATACCGTGCAGGCACTGGAACTCGTACTGACCCGGATAGTAGTTTTGACCGGCTAATTGATAAATCGCCGCCAACGTATGGGCGTTGTGGGTGGCGAACTGCGGGTAGATCAGATTCGGTACCGCAAGCAGCTTTTTCGCACAGGCCAGATAGGAAACGTCGGTGTACACCTTACGGGTATAGACCGGATAACCTTCCAGACCGTCCATTTGCGCACGTTTGATTTCGCTATCCCAGTAGGCGCCCTTAACCAGGCGGATCATCAGGCGACGGCGGCTGCGCGTGGCGAGGTCAATCAGGTAGTCGATAACATACGGGCAGCGCTTCTGGTAGGCTTGAATAACAAAGCCGATACCGTTCCAGCCCGCCAGTTCAGGTTCAAAACACAGTTTTTCCAGCAGATCGAGGGAGATCTCCAGTCGGTCTGCCTCTTCAGCATCGATATTGATACCGATGTCGTACTGGCGGGCCAGCAGAGTAAGCGACTTCAGACGCGGATAGAGTTCATCCATCACGCGGTCATACTGCGCGCGGCTATAACGCGGATGCAACGCCGACAGCTTGATAGAAATGCCCGGCCCTTCATAGATGCCGCGACCATTTGAGGCTTTACCAATGGCGTGGATTGCCTGTTGGTACGAAACCATATAAGCCTGGGCATCAGCGGCGGTTAGAGCCGCTTCACCCAGCATGTCATAAGAGTAGCGGAAACCTTTTTCTTCCAGTTTACGCGCGTTAGCCAGCGCTTCGGCGATAGTCTCTCCGGTGACGAACTGCTCGCCCATCAAGCGCATTGCCATGTCGACGCCTTTACGCACCAGTGGTTCACCGCTCTTGCCGATAATACGGTTGAGTGAGCGTGAAAGGCTGGCTTCATTATGCGTAGAAACCAGACGACCGGTAAACAACAGTCCCCAGGTCGCCGCGTTGACGAAAAGTGACGGACTGCGTCCAATGTGCGACTGCCAGTTGCCGTTGCTGATTTTGTCGCGGATTAACGCATCGCGGGTTGCCTTATCAGGAATACGCAGCAAGGCTTCCGCCAGACACATCAGCGCGACGCCTTCCTGTGAAGAAAGGGAGAATTCCTGCAATAAACCTTGTACCATCCCGGCGCGGCCGCTGGCGGTCTTCTGGTTACGCAGTTTGTCGGCCAGGCTGTACGCCAGCTTGTGCGCTTGCTCTGCGATGGGTTGCGGCAGACGAGCCTGCTCCATCAGCATCGGCACTGCGTCGGTTTCGGCGCGGCGGTACGCGGCGGTGATTGCTGCGCGGGAAACTGACTGCGGCAGGATCTGTTCGGCAAATTCCAGGAAAGGCTGATGCGCTTCATTCTGCGGCGTGGTTGACTCCTCACCCTCATTCGCGGCACCCGCCAGCAGGGCCGGTAGTTCAGGAAGCGCGTCGTCATTTTCCAGTCTTTCGAGATAATTAAAGATGGCTTGTTTGATCAGCCAATGTGGCGTGCGATCGATTCGTGATGCTGCTGTTTTAATACGCTCGCGAGTGGCGTCATCCAGCTTAACCCCCATCGTGGTGGTTCCCATGCCGTTTACTCCTGTTGTACTGAAATACGGGTCTGATAGTTACCGAGAAATATCTACTATGTTGCAACTTTGTGCAACCGTGTTAAATGTGACTTGGTTTGCAAGCTTGGAAATGAATGAGATGTTAATAAATATGAGTCTTATGATGTGGGCTGTAAAAATTACAGAATCTTTTTCTCTGCGGTAGTTAACACTTTTAAAAGGTGCAACCGAAAAAAATGTGAGAGAGTGCAACCTACAGAAAAATGCTATCTACTCTGGATCAAATTTGATGTAAATGGTGTGTTAAATCGATTGTGAATAACCATCGCTTCCGGCAGGATACGGTCGCCCTGGTCAACATAGATATCTTTGCCACGTTCCGGCAGGGTAATAAAACGGCAAGCCACGGCATTGCTGATACATAATTTTGGAGAGTTTTGATGGCTATTAGCACACCGATGTTAGTGACATTCTGTGTCTATATTTTCGGCATGATATTGATAGGGTTTATTGCATGGCGTTCAACCAAAAACTTTGACGATTACATTCTGGGGGGACGCAGTCTGGGTCCGTTCGTGACCGCGTTATCCGCTGGGGCATCTGACATGAGCGGCTGGTTGCTGATGGGTCTGCCTGGCGCAATTTTCCTGTCGGGCATTTCAGAAAGCTGGATCGCCATCGGCCTTATTTTGGGCGCCTGGATCAACTGGAAGCTGGTGGCCGGACGTTTACGCGTACACACCGAATACAATAACAATGCGCTGACGTTACCGGATTACTTTACCGGTCGCTTTGAAGATAAAAGCCGAATTCTACGTATTATCTCCGCGCTGGTTATTCTGCTGTTTTTCACCATCTATTGTGCTTCAGGGATTGTGGCAGGGGCGCGTCTGTTTGAAAGTACCTTTGGCATGAGCTACGAAACAGCACTTTGGGCGGGCGCGGCCGCGACGATCATTTACACCTTTATCGGTGGTTTCCTGGCAGTAAGCTGGACCGATACCGTCCAGGCCAGCCTGATGATCTTCGCCCTGATCCTGACGCCGGTGATGGTTATTATTGGTGTGGGTGGGTTCGAGGATTCGCTGGAAGTGATTAAACAAAAGAGCATTGAGAACGTGGACATGTTCAAAGGGCTGAATTTTGTTGCCATCATTTCCCTGATGGGCTGGGGTCTCGGCTACTTTGGTCAGCCGCATATTCTGGCGCGCTTTATGGCGGCAGATTCCCACCATAGCATTGTTCATGCTCGCCGCATTAGCATGGCCTGGATGATCCTCTGTCTGGCGGGTGCCGTGGCTGTGGGCTTCTTTGGTATTGCTTACTTTAACAACAACCCACAGCTTGCTGGTGCCGTTAACCAGAACGCCGAGCGTGTGTTTATTGAACTGGCGCAAATCCTGTTTAACCCGTGGATTGCCGGTATTCTGCTGTCTGCGATCCTCGCTGCGGTTATGTCGACCCTGAGCTGCCAGCTGCTGGTGTGCTCCAGCGCAATCACCGAAGACTTGTACAAAGCATTTCTGCGTAAAAATGCCAGCCAGAAAGAGCTGGTATGGATTGGCCGCATCATGGTGCTGGTCGTGGCGCTGGTGTCCATCGCGCTGGCGGCGAACCCGGAGAACCGCGTGCTGGGTCTGGTAAGCTACGCCTGGGCGGGCTTCGGCGCGGCGTTTGGCCCTGTGGTTCTGTTCTCGGTAATGTGGTCGCGTATGACCCGCAACGGCGCGCTGGCAGGGATGATCATCGGTGCGGTAACGGTAATCGTCTGGAAGCAGTTCGCCTGGCTGGGTCTGTATGAAATCATCCCGGGCTTTGTTTTCGGCAGCATCGGTATTGTGGTCTTCAGCCTGTTGGGTAAAGCACCTTCAACTGCTATGCAGCAACGTTTTGCCGAGGCTGACGCGCATTATCACTCAGCTCCGCCATCGCGTTTACAGGCAGAATAATTTATCTCCTGTCCCTGAAGCCCGCCGTGCGCGGGCTTTTTATTGCGCCCCCGCAAACCTGCATAACCATTACCCGCCTAACTGTTTACATTAAGTCATCATTCTCAAAACATTCTGCTTGAGTTTTTCTTTGCTGTAATGATAATCACTATCACTGTAATTTACTTTTCTTTTCATCAATTGACCGAGAATAACGTTTAAGGGTTCTTCGCATGTTTGTTCCATTTCTAATTATGTTGCGCGAAGGGTTAGAGGCCGCGCTGATTGTCAGCCTGATTGCCAGCTACCTGAAACGGACTCAGCGTGGTCGATGGATTGGTGTGATGTGGATTGGTGTTCTGCTGGCGGCGGCATTATGCCTGGCGTTAGGGATTTTCATCAACGAAACCACCGGTGAATTTCCGCAAAAAGAACAGGAGCTGTTTGAAGGCATCGTGGCGGTCATTGCCGTGGTGATCCTCACCTGGATGGTGTTCTGGATGCGTAAAGTTTCCCGCAACGTCAAAGTCCAGCTTGAACAGGCTGTCGATAACGCGTTGCAACGCGGTAATCATCACGGTTGGGCGCTGGTGATGATGGTCTTTTTTGCTGTTGCGCGAGAAGGGCTGGAATCGGTGTTCTTCCTGCTGGCGGCATTCCAGCAGGATGTAGGCATCTGGCCGCCGTTAGGCGCGATGCTGGGACTGGCTACCGCAGTGGTACTGGGATACCTGATTTACCTCGGCGGCATTCGCCTCAACCTCGGGGCGTTCTTTAAATGGACCAGCCTGTTCATTTTGCTGGTAGCTGCCGGTCTTGCCGCTGGGGCGATCCGCGCTTTCCACGAAGCCGGGTTGTGGAATCATTTTCAGGATGTGGCGTTTGACCTGAGCAGTGTGCTGTCGACGCATTCGCTGTTTGGCACATTGATGGAAGGCATTTTCGGCTATCAGGAAGCGCCAAGCGTTAGTGAAGTCGCTGTCTGGTTTATCTACCTGATTCCGGCGTTGATTATGTTTGCACTACCGCCGCGTTCAGGCACTACGGCATCGCGTACCGCACCTTGATAAAAACGCGATGCAGAATACTTTTTAGTTACAACATACTTATTTATAGGGATAGGTTATGACGTTTAATTTTCGCCGTAGTGCGCTGCAGTTGGGTATTGCCGCGCTGTTTGCATCCGCTTTTTCTGCACAAGCCGCCGATATTCCGCAGGTGAAAGTCACGGTTAACGACAAACAGTGTGAACCGATGACGATCACGGTTAACGCCGGGAAAACGCAGTTCATCATCCAGAACCACAGCCAGAAAGCGCTGGAGTGGGAAATTCTTAAAGGCGTTATGGTGGTTGAAGAGCGCGAAAACATTGCACCAGGTTTTAGCCAGAAAATGACCGCTAACCTGCAGCCTGGCGAATATGATATGACCTGCGGTCTGTTGACTAATCCGAAAGGCAAACTGATCGTAAAAGGCAGCGCAACGGCGGATGCCGCACAGAGCGATGCTCTGCTGAGTCTGAGCGGCGCGATTACCGAATATAAAGCTTATGTGACAGCTGAAACCGCGCAACTGGTGGCGGGCACTAAAGCCTTCACCGATGCAATTAAAGCCGGTGATGTGGAAAAAGCGAAATCCCTGTATGCGCCAACCCGTCAGCATTATGAGCGTATTGAACCGATTGCTGAACTGTTCTCCGATCTCGACGGCAGCATCGATGCGCGTGAAGACGATTACGAGCAAAAAGCCGCCGATCCTAAATTCACCGGCTTCCACCGCCTGGAGAAAGCGCTGTTTGGCGACAATACCACCAAAGGTATGGATCAGTACGCCGACCAATTAAATAGCGATGTTCTTGACCTGCAAACGCGTATTAGCGAGCTGGCTTTCCCACCGTCTAAAGTTGTTGGCGGGGCTGCAGGACTGATTGAAGAAGTTGCTGCCAGCAAAATCAGTGGGGAAGAAGATCGCTACAGCCATACCGATCTGTGGGATTTCCAGGCGAACGTCGATGGCGCGCAGAAAATTGTCGATCTCCTGCGTCCTCAGTTACAAAAATCCAATGCTGAGCTGCTGGCAAAGGTGGATGCGAACTTCAAAAAGGTCGATACCATTCTGAGCAAGTACCGTACCAAAGACGGTTTTGAAACCTATGACAAACTGACTGATGCCGATCGTAATGCGCTGAAAGGGCCAATCACGACGCTGGCGGAAGACTTGTCGCAATTACGCGGTGTTCTGGGTCTGGATTAAGCACTATGCAGCAAGATAATGAAAACGGCGTGAGCGAACCGTCACGCCGACGTTTACTGAAAGGGATGGGCGCCCTGGGTGGGGCGCTGGCGCTGGCGGGTGGGTGTCCGGTTGCCCACGCGCAAAAACCAAAAAGCGCGCCGGGAACGCTGTCTCCGGATGCGCGTAGTGAAACGCAGCCGTTTTATGGTCAGCATCAGGCGGGGATCCTGACGCCGCAGCAGGCATCAATGATGCTGGTGGCATTCGATGTTCTCGCCAGCGATAAGGCCGATCTTGAGCGTTTATTCCGGTTGTTGACTAGCCGATTTGCGTTTCTGACCACCGGTGGACCGGCACCGGATACGCCCAATCCGCGTCTCCCTCCTATGGATTCAGGTATCCTCGGCGCTTACATTGCGCCAGACAACCTGACGATGACGTTGTCGGTTGGTTCATCGCTGTTCGATGAACGTTATGGCCTGAAACCGCAGATGCCGAAAAAGCTGCAAAAAATGACCCGCTTCCCGAATGATTCGCTGGATGCGGCGCTGTGCCATGGCGATCTGCTGCTGCAGATTTGTGCCAACACCCAGGACACTGTCATCCACGCGTTGCGCGATATCATTAAACATACGCCCGATCTCCTCAGCGTGCGCTGGAAACGTGAAGGGTTTATTTCTGACCACGCCGCGCGCAGCAAAGGCAAAGAGACCCCGGTCAACCTGCTTGGCTTTAAAGACGGCACCGCGAATCCGGACGCTACGGATGCGAAGTTGATGCAAGACGTGGTGTGGGTGACGGATGAGCAGGGCGAACCTGCCTGGGCGCAAGGTGGCAGTTATCAGGCCGTCAGGCTCATTCAGTTCCGCGTTGAGTTCTGGGATCGTACGCCGCTGAAAGAGCAGCAAACGATTTTTGGTCGTGATAAACACACCGGCGCGCCGCTGGGTATGCAGCATGAGCATGATGTACCTGACTATGCCAGTGATCCTGAAGGTGAGGTGATTGCGCTCGACAGTCATATCCGCCTGGCAAACCCGCGCACGAAAGAGACCGACTCGAGCCTGATGATGCGTCGTGGCTACAGTTATTCGCTCGGTGTGACTAATTCTGGTCAACTGGATATGGGGCTGTTGTTTGTTTGCTATCAACACGATCTGGAAAAAGGATTTTTGGCGGTGCAGAAACGTCTGAATGGTGAAGCGCTCGAAGAGTATGTCAAACCGATTGGTGGGGGATATTTCTTTGCTTTGCCGGGTGTTAAAACTGCAGACAATTATCTGGGACAGTCTCTGCTCGAAGCCTGATGATTATGCCCCGCAGTACAGCGGGGTTTTTCCTGATATCTTGATGAAGGAACAAATTATTTTTTATGATCGGTATGCGACTGAAATAATTCTGTCATCTCTCTGCAAGAGACTGTCTCTGGTGATAAGATAGAATTTAAGTTAACAATAAGTAAAAATATTGTTGCATTAGCGAAAGGTTATGATGTAATTATAAGTAATAGCGGTAGTTCCCGGCGGTGATAGTCATTCACTATGGAGATCGCGAATGGAAAAGTCCTGTACTGGACACGTTTTTCACAGTAACAGCAGTACCTTACGCGGACGTTTCTCTTCCGGTAGCCTCCTCGTCACCGCTAAATCTCTCTCTCATTCACTTCTTCTCCTTGTAACTGACGCCCTGTACGGTGCGCGTAGCCGTGTGTGGCGTCTTATCCGAAAGCAAGCAATGGCTTACAAGGAAGCCAACCCTCAGATGTTCGTGCGCATAATCGTGCCGCCAACGGCGCGTGTGATGTATACCTACAACTCAAGGTGCTATCCATGGGAAGACAAAAAGCAGTGATCAAAGCTCGTCGTGAAGCAAAACGTGTGCTGAGGCGGGATTCGCGTAGTCATAAGCAACGTGAAGATGAATCGGTCACCTCGCTTGTGCAGATGGGCGGCGTAGAAGCGATCGGTATGGCGCGTGATAGTCGCGATGCCACCCCAATCACGGCGCGAAATGAGGCTCAGGCGCACTACCTGAATGCTATCGAGAGTAAACAGCTGATCTTCGCCACCGGTGAAGCCGGGTGTGGTAAAACCTGGATCAGCGCGGCAAAAGCAGCAGAGGCCCTGATCCATAAAGATGTGGACAGGATCATTGTAACCCGCCCAGTTCTGCAAGCTGATGAAGACCTCGGCTTCTTACCTGGGGATGTTTCGGAGAAGTTCGCTCCCTATTTTCGCCCCGTGTATGACGTGCTGGTGAAACGGCTGGGAGCCTCCTTCATGCAATATTGCCTGCGACCTGAGATTGGTAAGGTGGAAATCGCACCGTTCGCCTATATGCGTGGACGTACATTTGAAAATGCAGTGGTCATTCTTGACGAGGCTCAGAACGTCACTGCTGCGCAAATGAAGATGTTTTTAACCCGCCTCGGGGAGAATGTGACGGTGATTGTGAATGGGGATGTGACCCAGTGCGATCTACCTGCGCACGTTCGCTCAGGGCTAAGCGATGCGCTGGCCCGTTTCGAAGAAGATGATATGGTTGGGATCGTTCGTTTCAATAAAGACGATTGCGTCCGCTCGGCGCTCTGTCAGCGGACGCTCAACGCTTACAACTGATAAGTACTCCGTCTTCAAGGCCCGGGAAACCGGGCTTTGTTATTTGTGTGTTATTAAGTAAATTTTAGAAATTGAAATAGTATGCTCTGATGAAATAGAACATCGAAAACGAGTAGAAACCAGGATATCTGAAGTCGAGGGGGAGCCTTGCCTGACTTGAGATATGTCAAAAGTTTGATTTATGAACTGTGGAATAGAGAACACCTTATTTTAGACTCATGCGTTTATCCAGTGATGAATGCGTCTCGCGGATCAGCGACCCGTTGAGCTCACAGCACTCAGCGGACGTTCGTGTAATGGTTCGCCAACGCGGAACGATAGCTACGCTTTTATCGAGATGTCGCATTCATCAGCCAGTTTCTGAGCTGAGTTACGACATTATGTTACATCTGATTTTGCAGAAGAATCATGATTTCCTCATTAATATGATCCAACAGGTCATACCGTCTCCGGTATTCCGCGCGTTTTTTACTGGCAAGCTCATTAAATGACTTACGCTCTACATAAATTGGCAACTTATACCAATTACCGTATGGACGACCAGCAACTGATTCCCAAAAATCACTGTACAGGGCAACAAAGTATTTACGTTTCTTGTACCGGTATCGCCATTGCCTGAAAACATGGCTCTGTTCACTAACTGCTAAAATATTAGTGATATCACAGCAACGCATCAATGAACAAAGAACCTCAAAAACGATCCGCTTAGGGAATAGTCCATAGCAGGCTTTAGTAGCGTCACGAATAATGTCTGGGCCAATATTTTTTGGTGCCCCCTGCAGACCGCCAATAAATGCACAATGTCCTTTTTTTGACGGGATAACCGAGAAGGACAATCGGGCTACCGGGGTGTTGTTAAAACTCAGAGATAACATCAGTTCTCCTTCACGATCAAAACCGCCTGAAGAACAGTGAATATCAAAATCCTCACCATTTTTTCCGGTAAAATGGACCAATAGCACATCTCTGTCGGGTAATAATAACGCCTGGTGTTTCACTGGTAAACTCTGGACAAAACGGTAGTGACCAATAATGTTTTTCCTTCGATTCCATGCCCGCCCTCCTTTATGTAAATAGGGACGATGAATTTTGGCTGGTAACGTAGGTTGCATCTCCAGAATCTTATCAATTGATTTAAGGGAATGTAATTCTTGATAATACCGAATACTGGAGACAGGACTTATCATAGATCGTAAAAGATACATGAGTCGAAATTTTTTGTTCTTCCATTTGCTATGCAAAGGGCCACGTGCCAATAGAATTTGGTTAAAGAAACTTAGATATGATGTATTTTTCATAAGTATTCATTATTAATTCAGGGTGTTTAAATTTATTTACGTGCAAGGTGTAAATACTGGAATCTCTGACGCTGTTTTGTTAATGCGAAACATTTTGAAAATAAATTCATGTCTGACATGCCAGTTTTGTTGATAATCATTAGGCGCTCTCTCGTCCGCATATCCTGATGAAAACAAATTTTTTTCATTCTACAGAGAAGAACATATATATTTGTTAAACAAAGTATACTTTACAAACATACCGATGTTCATTGAGTAAACTGGTAGGTTGACTTGTCAACCACATAACGAAGTAAATCATGTGATTCAGCGAGCCATGGGTGTTTGGAAAACGCACGACTTTGAACGTCAGGACAAATTTTGGACGATGACAGCTATCACAATTGGCTGTATTCCCGCGCAATACGCCGGTTTTCGTGGATTATTGTCAAATTGAATAACTTAAATTGGGATATACACATTCCTGACTTTCTTTCCAGATATAATGCCCAGTATATTTTTGGTAACCTTTTGTACTGAAAAGGAGTTTGCATTGTATGGTTATGAAACAGGCCCGCAAAACAATACCAAGGGGAACCTGATTCGCTGGCTGACGCACGAATAGGGTACTGCCGTTAAGAATATTTCCGGATACAGAGACTTTACCGATCGGCCGCAACATTCTCTGGTCACTCACGTTCTCAGAGAAATGCACTAGCTCGATGCCTGGTTGCAGTGCGGCAGTGTTCCGGGGGATTCACCGGTGATGAACAGTGCCAATCTGTATAAAGGTATCGGAAAAATTTTTTTGTCCGGCTTTAACCATGAACATGCAGTCAACTGTCCTATGTACCTAAATGACGTGGTAATCTTGAATAAACAAACTCGAGTTGTTTACTCATTCATACCTGAGCGCGTGTTCCAGGGAAACGAATAAGCGTACTGAGTTTTATATTCTGCATGTACATCACCGTAAAGTGCCTGCAGGATGATTACTTTCAGACCGTGGAGGATTACGTCGGTAATGATAGTAAAGACTCTCAAATATACATAGCAACAATCCAAACCATACCGCTGAAAAACAAAATAGCTCGGAGTAATTAATAACTTCTCCAAATATAAGTATGGCAATGAGAAATTGCAAAGATGGTTCTATATACTGAGCAAGACCTGTCACAATAAGAGATGTACGATTTAGCGCTACTGCAAATAAAACTAACGGAATTACTGTAACGGGAGCGGTTAATATATAAAGGAACAGAGGGATGTCAGATGATGTAGTTATACTCGAGCCAGTATAGATAAAGATGAAAAGAGCAACAGGTAGAGCCCAGAATGTTTCAAGCGTGATTGAGGTTATTGCATCGTAATGGATAAATTTTCGCGCCAGTCCGTACAATGCAAATGAAAACCCCATGATTAACGCTAGTGAAGGAAAACTGTTTGCGGAAATAACCTGATAGCCAAGACCACATACGCCGGATATTACTGCTATAAGTTGAAATAATGATGGTTTTTCTTTAAGAAAAATACAGCCAAGGCAAATGACAATAAGTGGGTTGATAAAATATCCCAGACTGGCGTCGAGTACCTTATGATTTGTTAATGCATAAATAAAAGCTGACCACGAAATTACCATTAGCAAGCCTGCTATCATGCAGGATATGAAGGAGGTTTTATCTTTCAGTAAATCGCGAAAAAACGTTCTCTTACGAAATAATAATCTTATTGGCAGTAATAGAGGTATAGACCAGAAAACTCTGTACATCAAAATTTCAGCGAGGGCTCCGCCAGATAGATATTGATAAAACAATGGGATCAGGCCCCATAATATAAATGCCAGAACAACAACTGCGGGTCCATTTCGCAGAAACTTTACCATATATGTGTATCCTTGCTTGCCATACCGACATGTTCTTCTGAAGAGCATTGTCAACCCTTCACTCTGGCATGTACCTGCTCTTAAGAGAAACGTGTGCTGTTACAGTACTCAATCTCATTTACAGTCAGGGTGATATAAAAAACAAGGTGAAATTTATCATAATCGTATCTATAAAATGATGATAAAAATCAAGGGGAAGACTTCCGATTTGTATTGCGGGCTGGATCATCTTTCAGACGTCTGACGGGGAGTATTTGCCTTTCCCTGATTTCCTCGTCAATATCAAATAAGCACTCGTCGCAGAATTCTTTATCGAGTGAGAGCCACTGTTCAAAGACGCTCCTTTTCTTATTACACCGTGCGCATCTCTTCATCACATCATCCTTTATGCTATTTCCCTGCCGAGCTTCCAGGACAAAAGGTGTTCGCTCCTAAATAAGACAGGAATTAGATTTATAAACAATCAGTTAAATTCGTTTTAGAGATTGTGGCACAGGGACAATCATGCGGGATAATTCATTTTGCAGATCAATTTTTACGTAATCGATCGACGAAATCGATCGATGCTTACACCCCTGTATTACACACCATTCGTGATGCTGCCGGACTCACAACACCTGGCCAGCATTCCTTGCTTAAGCGCATCATTACCGGGTGCAATGCCGCGCTGGAATAAATTAAAGCGATGCTCCACCAGCTTGCTGATATCTCAGCACAACCGGGAGTATTGGCGGGCAAACTGCGCAGGACTAGGCAATGGATGATGGCTTCCGCTGCTGGTTGCTTGAGAAAGAGTAAACCGCTATAAAGGTCATTACCTGCAATCTGGACCGGAGGATCTGGCGTGATTTGTTGAAGATATCCGGCATGATAAGTCTCATGCATGCCGCTACCAGCGATAAGTGGAGCAGAAACCTTGAGCGGGGCGATATCCCCGTCAGGCTGTGCAATATGCGAAAAAAAAGCCCGTACTTGCGTACGAGCTCTTCTTAAAATATGGCGGTGAGGCGGGGATTGACTCGCTTCGCTCGCCCTGCGGGCAGCCTGTTCGCTGTGCTCTCAGTCTGTCCAACTGGCTGCGCCAGTAGTCGAACCCCGGTCCGGGCTTCTCATACCCGCCATGCTGTGTAACATACGAAAAAAAAGCCCGTACTTGCGTACGAGCTCTTCTTAAGATATGGCGGTGAGGCGGGGATTGACTCGCTTCGCTCGCCCTGCGGGCAGCCTGTTCGCTGTGCTCTCAGTCTGTCCAACTGGCTGCGCCAGTAGTCGAACCCCGGTCCGGGCTTCTCATACCCGCCATGCTGTGTAACATACGAAAAAAAAGCCCGTACTTGCGTACGAGCTCTTCTTAAGATATGGCGGTGAGGCGGGGATTCGAACCCCGGATACGTTGCCGTATACACACTTTCCAGGCGTGCTCCTTCAGCCACTCGGACACCTCACCATATTGTTGTTCCTGTGCTACCGGAACGGGCGCTAATGTAGGGGAAACACAGCCCCGTCGTCAATCAACTTTTTGAAAAAAATGTGCATTTACACAAACTTCAAGCAACATGGAGCATAAATAAGCGGGAATTGTTTTTTTTGCCAGCATCCTAAAATTTGCTACTCTGATGTTCCCTCGGAAAATGATGATAATAAGTGCGAGAAAGTTCCGCACAACAATGTTCAGGAGACAATGTGGATATAATTTTCTATCACCCAACATTCGATACGACCTGGTGGATTAATGCGTTGGCAAAGGCAATACCTGGTGCAAACGTACGTGAGTGGAAAGCGGGTGATAATGCACATGCTGACTATGCGCTGGTCTGGCATCCGCCGATTGAAATGCTCGCAGGACGAAAATTAAAAGCCGTATTTGCGCTGGGCGCGGGCGTCGATTCTATTCTCAGTAAACTCAATGCTCATCCGGAAATGTTGGATGCGTCGATCCCGCTTTTCCGTCTGGAAGATACGGGTATGGGCCTGCAAATGCAGGAATATGCGGTTAGTCAGGTGCTGCACTGGTTTCGTCGCTTTGATGATTATCAGGCATTGAAAAATCAGGCGAAATGGCAACCGTTGCCAGAATATACTCGTGAGGAGTTTACCGTCGGGATCATGGGAGCAGGGGTATTGGGCGCAAAAGTTGCCGAAAGCCTGCAAGCATGGGGATTCCCACTGCGCTGCTGGAGCCGTTCGCGTAAATCCTGGTCTGGCGTGGAAAGCTTCGCCGGTACTGAGGAACTGGGCGCGTTTTTGAGCCAAACTCGTGTGCTTATCAACCTCCTGCCTAATACGGCAGAAACCGTAGGTATTATTAACGCTGATTTACTTAGCCAATTGCTGGATGGCGCCTACGTGCTGAACCTGGCGCGTGGTGTTCATCTCAATGAAGACGATCTTCTGGCATCGCTGGACAGCGGCAAGGTGAAAGGTGCCATGCTGGATGTCTATAGCCGTGAACCGCTGCCGGAAACCAGTCCTCTGTGGAAACATCCGCGTGTGGCAATGACGCCGCATATTGCCGCGGTAACGCGACCAGCAGAGGCAGTGGACTATATTTCCCGCACGATTTTGGACCTGGAGAATGGGAAATCCGTAACGGGTCAGGTCGATCGCGTTCGGGGATACTAATGCTAACCCGGCGGATGCCGGGTTTCAGCTAATAAATAGCGGCGATACCTGCTATCCTTGACGAAAAATGACTACAGGAGAGAGTTATGTATCCCGTTGACCTGCATATGCATACCGTCGCCAGCACCCACGCCTACAGCACCTTAAGTGATTACATCGCTGAAGCCCGTCGCAAAGGCATCAAGCTGTTTGCTATTACCGATCATGGACCGGACATGGCGGACGCGCCTCACCACTGGCACTTTATCAATATGCGTATTTGGCCACGTGTTGTAGATGGCGTAGGGATCCTGCGCGGCATTGAGGCGAATATTAAGAATATTGAAGGCGAAATTGACTGTTCAGGTCCGATGTTTACCTCTCTGGACCTCATTATTGCGGGCTTCCATGAGCCAGTTTTTGCACCTCACGATAAAGAAACCAATACCCAGGCAATGATAGCCACGATGGCCAGCGGTAATGTGCACATCATTAGCCATCCGGGAAATCCCAAGTATCCGGTTGATATTACTGCAATTGCCCAAGCGGCGGCAAAGTACCAGGTTGCACTGGAAATCAATAACTCTTCGTTTTTGCATTCGCGTAAGGGCAGTGAGGATAATTGTCGTGCGGTTGCTGCGGCTGTGCGCGATGCTGGCGGCTGGGTGGCATTAGGGTCGGATTCACATACTGCTTTCACGCTGGGAGAATTTGGCGAATGCCGTAAAATCCTGGATGATGTTAATTTCCCTGAAGACAGAATTTTAAACGTCACACCTAAACGCCTGTTGGCATTTCTGGAATCGCGAGGCATGGAGCCGATCGCGGAATTTGCTGAACTGTAATTGTTACTAACTGGAATATATCAATGAACGAGTTTTCTATCCTGTGTCGTGTACTGGGCTCGCTGTTTTATCGCCAACCGCAGGACCCTTTACTGGTTCCCCTGTTTACTTTAATTAGTGAAGGTAAACTGTCTGCCAACTGGCCGCTGGAACAGGACGAACTGCTCACTCGTCTGCAGAAGAGCTGCGATATGCCCCAACTGGCTGCAGATTACAACGCGCTGTTTGTCGGTGAAGAGTGTGCTGTGCCGCCTTATCGTAGCGCTTGGGTAGAAGGGGCGAAAGAATCGGATGTTCGTGCATTTCTTTCTGCCCGCGGCATGCCGCTGGCAGATACGCCGGCAGATCACATTGGTACGCTGTTGCTGGCGGCTTCATGGCTTGAAGACCAGTCTGCGGAAGATGAAAGTGAGGCGCTTGAAACCTTGTTTGTAGACTACCTGCTGCCCTGGTGTGGTACGTTCCTTGGCAAAGTTGAGGCGCACGCAAACACGCCGTTCTGGCGTACCATGGCGCCGCTAACACGTGATGCTATTAGTGCAATGTGGGACGAGTTGCAGGAAGATACTGACGAATAAATGTGATTTAAATCACTTTAAACTGCAACACAAATTATATGCTTGCATAAATTGTGTGCACGATCTCATTCCTATGCCGTTTTTCTGCTAAGATACGCGGCATGAACATACTTCTCTCAATTGCAATCACAACGGGCATTCTCTCTGGGATCTGGGGATGGGTGGCCGTTTCTCTTGGCTTACTCAGTTGGGCTGGCTTTCTGGGTTGCACGGCCTATTTCGCCTGCCCGCAAGGTGGGCTAAAAGGACTGTGGATCTCGGCGTGTACGCTGCTAAGCGGTGTGGTGTGGGCGTTGGTGATTATTAACGGTAGCGCGCTTGCCCCGCATATGGACATTATTGGTTATGTCATGACGGGAATTGTCGCGTTTCTGATGTGTATCCAGGCAAAGCAATGGTTGCTTTCATTTGTACCGGGCACGTTTATTGGCGCATGTGCAACATTTGCAGGGCAGGGCGACTGGCGACTGGTTGTACCTTCACTGGTACTGGGCCTGGTATTCGGCTATGCGATGAAAAACAGTGGTCTGTGGCTGGCGTCTCGCCGTGAAAATCGAATATCGCCGACGCTGACCAGTAAATAAAAAAGCGTGAGGGTTTTCCTCACGCTTTATATGCAGTAAAGATCCATCAGGATTCTGGCGGTACCGACATATGGCGGTATTTAACCAGAATGTCATTATCAACTTGTTTCTTATCCTGCAAATCCCACAATCCGCGATCGATGCCGTCATTAATTAAGAAGATAACGCCTGTTTCAATCGCTGACATCAGACAAAGCATAACCGGTTCGTTAGAGGTGTAGCCAATTTCACCTTCCAACAGACGCTGGTAGTCAATAAAGCGGAACACTCCAGCCTGTACTTCATAAGACAAAATGGTTTTACTGGTGTTCACTGACGACAGGATCTCACCGGTGCTGACGTTAACTACGCGCAGGTTTACCGCTATCTGGTCGAGCTGGTATTGCGTATCGGCGCCAATACCGAAATAACGCGCACCGACACCACCCGATTTAACGTTGCTTTCATAACCGATAATTGACCCTTCCACCATGACGTTTGCCGCGGTCAGGGACTGTAGCGGGATCCGGTTATTAATCGCAACCGTACCGTTTTCCTGAGCCGCACGAATGATTTTACGTTCGTTCAGCAAGTTCTGTAGCCCCTGACGTTCCAGAGGGACGAACCAACGAGAATCTTTCAATGCGGTGACAAGCATAGCCGTGGCGCTTTGCGGGACGGCGGTAGAGAAGTTACTTGCCGGGTAAGGTTTAAATTGGCCAGTCTCATCCTGAATGTTGTATACCGACACAAAGATCTTACCTGTAGGCATAGGCAGATGCGTCAAATCTTTATAGCTTTGGGCCCGGGGCATTAATGTCGGCTTAGCGGCTTCTTGAGGCGGAGCTGTTAAACATCCGCTGAGTAAAATTACTGCCACCATGATAAGTAAGCGCTGCATGATTTTTTCCTTTCGTGGCTATAATTTAGAAATCGGTCGACTGATTTTGTAAACCCGACACTTCAATAGTCGACGTTCTCCCCGTTTTCCTGTCCGTGACATTCAGTTGCAGTTGCCCATCCCGGTTGGCGATATCAACGATAAAATCGCTGGTTACCATCCTCCCCGGTTTACCGGTATTGATATTGGTGAGCAAGCCACCGAGTATTTGCGACTGTATTGCCTGGGTAAAGTTATCCAGTGCTGATGGGGTTTCAATCCCGTAATCGCCAGCACTCGGATCCTTATACGAGTTTTGCGCCTGAGCGCTGTTCAGTAAAAAAGAGCCGTTGTTTGGGTTGCCACCAAAGTTAGGGTTGCGGAACTGGAACGTCATATTTCCGGCCCAACTTAATGGTGAAATCAGCATGAGCAAAACCACTGCATGTTTGACACGCATGAAAGCCTCCGGACTAAATCATGTTTTAGAATTCATCGCGCGCTAAATCGCTCGTACTTAATAGCGTTTGATCTATTTGCCGACGATTTAATGCTTCCTCAGTTTCTGCCAATGCGAAGACCACAATTTTGTCGAAGTCTCTTTTCGTCGGGAATAAAAAAGTCTGGAAGATAACGTCCTGATTGACAGTTATGGTGATCCAACTTCCCCAACGTGCACTGGGCCTTTCATTAATGGTTAAGTTTCCTGTGTACTTACTTTCCCACTTGTCACTAAAGGCACGATAAAAATCATGGCCAATGGAAGAGACAGTGTGGTCAGTCAACAGTCCGGGAACCTCCACCTCTACAGCAGCGTGTAGATTCCCGGCAGCAAGGAACAAATTTGCTGCCACAATCCAGGACAAATAGCTTTTCATGGCTTTATCGCCTGAGGTTATCATTGGCCCACGAGACCGCCTGCGTACGATTTTTGACAGCTATCTTTTTGAAAAGATTATAAAGATGTGTTTTAACCGTATTTTCACTAATAAATAGTGAACGCGCGATTTCAATATTTGAGGCGCCAATACGCAGTTTATTAAGGATCTCTTTTTCACGGTGCGTAAGTAATGCCGACTCCGTGCTGTTATAGCGGTAGTTCCCGGAATGCGTGATCAGGTAGCTGGCGAGCTTTTGGGAAAAGTAGCATTCGCCACGCAACACACCTTGCAATCCGCTGACGACACGCTGCTCATCTTCCGTTGCGTAGAATACGCCATTGATATGCGGCCAGTTTTCAATATCCCGATAAGGATAATCATCTGGGGTATTCAACAATAACGTCTTTATATTGTTGTTTTTTCTGCTCAAATTATCTTGCCAGTAATGGATCAGTTTTTTGTCTGCCTCCATCATGTCCAGTAGAACAATGCAGCTGGAGGAAATATCATCCAGAGAACGTTGAATATTATGTAGTTTTCCGGTTAACGCCAGCGATTGTTTTAAATGCTGTAATAACGCAGTTGCCTGCAGGGATGGTTTAGTGATCAACAATAATGTATGACCATGAATACTATGGACTTCATTAAACATGATGAAACTCCACTTTTTTAGTCGCACACCTGACAGCTGTCTCTACTAAAATAGAGGCACCAGAAGTACTGACAGATGTTGCACTGCTGTGTAGAAATAAAATATCGACCCAACGGGGTGAAAATATTAAAACAAATGGACTTCAACTGATTTCAATCTAGCTATTACAAATCTTAAAGCAAGTGTTAAACATGTTACAGAATGTAAATTTATATATTAAAATGTGATTTTAGGGTTTTTTAGAAGTTTAGATTTGATAGTAAAGTTGTACATTTTGGCGATACTGCATAGATTTAAAAAATCATACAAATTATAATATGGTATTGATTATTAAGAATTAAATTTATGCTTAGATGGTTTTTGATTTCTAATGAATTCCGATCTTTTTGTCTCACTCTAAGTTGAACAATTTTAGATAGAAAAAAATGACGCTTGTCACGACTTGTACTGCTAACTATCGAAGTACCTCGCTACGAGGCCCAGAAAACGCGGAAAACGCGTTTTTTTTGTTACTGCATAGAAATTCATTTACCGGGTTAAAAAAGAAATGAAATCCAGAGCTGTAACGGTATTGTTCGCTGTTAATTAGTACTTTGGGGTGAATCTGAATATAAAAATACAACTGGCGGGTGAGTTATTTAAAATGTTTCCGCAGACATACTCTTCATCGTAACGTGGCGTTAACAAATGTAAGTCATGTTAACAACAATTTGAGTGGTAATTAATTTAACTTCATGTACGACCAGGTCCAGGGTGACAACATGAAAAACAAGTTGTTATTTATGATGTTTACAATGCTGGGTGTGCCTGGGATTGCAGCCGCGACTACAAGTTATGATTTAGCTAATTCAGAATATAACTTTGCGGTAAATGAATTAAGTAAGTCTTCATTTAATCAGGCAGCCATTATTGGTCAGGTTGGCACTGCGAACAGTGCAAATACCCGCCAGGGGGGCTCGAAGTTATTGTCAGTCATTTCGCAAGAAGGTTCTGGTAATCGAGCGAAAACAGACCAGACGGGATCATATAACTTTGCATATATTGATCAAACGGGTAGTTCCAATGATGCGAGTATTAAACAAGGTTCATACGGTAATACGGCGGTAATTATCCAGAAAGGCTCTGGTAATAAAGCCAATATTACCCAGTACGGTACACAAAAAACAGCAGTTGTGGTGCAGAGACAGTCGCAAATGGCAATTCGCGTGACTCAACGCTAATCCATTAACGACGTTTAAATCAATCCAATGGGGGTTTACCATGAAACTTTTAAAAGTGGCAGCATTCGCAGCAATCGTAGTTTCTGGCAGTGCTCTGGCTGGTGTTGTTCCGCAATGGGGCGGCAATCATCATGGTGGTGGCAGTAATTATGGCCCAGACTCTTCACTGAGTATCTACCAATATGGGTCAAACAACTCTGCAAATGCTCTGCAAAGTGATGCGCGTAAATCAGATGTCACCATCACACAACACGGGCGTGGCAACGGAGCTGTTGTTGGCCAGGGTGCTGATGACAGTACCATTAGCCTGAAACAGACCGGCTTCCAGAACAGTGCCACTATCGATCAGTGGAACGCAAAAAATGCTGATATTAGCGTGACCCAGTTCGGTGGCCGCAACGGTGCGTTGGTTAATCAGACAGCCTCTGACTCCAATGTGCTGATTCAGCAGGTTGGCTTTGGTAACAATGCTACAGCTAACCAACACTAATTCAGTTTTCTGACTGATAATAAACAGGGCGTGAGCCCTGTTTTTTTTTCGGGAGAATATGATGCATACGCTATTACTCATTGCCGCGCTGGCAAATCAAATAACATTCAATACAACTCAGCAAGGTGATATGTACACCATTATTCCTCAGGTGACGTTAACTCAACCGTGCGTATGTGAGGTACAAGTCCTTGCCATACGTAAAGGGTCCGGGGGACAAAGCCAATCGCAGCAGAAAACAAGCCTTTCGGTCCCCGCTAATCGGCCGATTGAATTAACTAAACTGAGTTTTAATATTTCACCTGAGGATTCGGTCAAAATTATCGTTACCGTTTCGGATGGGCAGTCTCTGCATCTGTCTCAGCAATGGCCAGACTCAAACAGTCACCCATGATTTTTTTGCTGTATTTGCATTAAGGGTGTGGCTGGGAATGCACTGCTGTTCTATGAATATAGAGACGTGTGAACGTTTTAATTTGATCGTTAATCACAGCGGCGAAGGATCATTTCGATCCCTCAAGGATGGCTAATCATTGAGGAACCCTTATGTGTACATTATTAAAGCGTTTTTTAAGTATCAGCTTGTGCAGTATTTCTCTTTTTACCCTCCCCGCAATGGCGCAACAAATCTCAACCGGCGGGGTTATTCATTTTCGCGGTGCAATAGTTGAATCACCTTGCGATGTTAACGCTCGGCAGCAGCAAATTGAATTGTCATGTATGCGCGACGGCACCACCCGTAATAGTCTCTACAATCAGCAACAGGTCGCGACTGCCCCTCAAAATGTGCAGCAAATTGCCACAGTCAAAATGCACTATCTCAATGAACAGAAAAACATGGCAATTCTTAACATTGAATATAAATGAATCATTCCGGCGTACATATGCACACGTTTGGTTAAAAAGTGAGATTTCCGGGAAAACCCTGCTGTACACTTAACAAATAGTGTTTGGTCAGGGGGAACTTATGCAATCACGTGTTCATGTGTTACATGGCGATATTACGACGATCGCTGTTGATGTGATTGTCAATGCGGCGAATCCATCGCTATTGGGCGGAGGTGGCGTCGATGGAGCGATTCATCGCGCTGCAGGGCCTGCGTTGCTGGCGGCCTGCAAACAGGTTATCCAGCAACAGGGCGAATGCCCAACCGGTCATGCGGTTATCACCCTGGCGGGAAACTTGCCCGCCAGGGCAGTAATCCACACTGTGGGGCCCGTATGGCAGGGTGGCGATCATCATGAAGCTGAACGCCTCGAAGAGGCTTACTTTAATAGCTTGCAACTGGCCTTAGCCAATGGATATCAGTCCATTGCTTTTCCGGCGATTAGCACCGGGGCTTATGGTTATCCCCGCGCTGCAGCGGCAGAGATCGCGGTGAAAACGGTGTTGAAATTTATCACCCGACGTACGCTTCCCGATCAAATATACTTCGTGTGCTTTGATGAAGAAAACGCTCGGCTATACAAGAGATTACTTACCCAGCAAGGCGATGAACGCACGGACTGATATGACGCGACTTGAGCGTGCCATCACGCCACTTTGTGAAAACCACCCGGGAGAATGCGGCATTCTGACGTTGGATGACAGCCTGGATGCATTTGCTGCTCGCTATCGGTTGACGGAAATGGCGGAACGTACCCTGGATGTTCAGTATTACATCTGGGAAAGCGACATGTCCGGGCTATTGCTATTTTCCGTTTTGCTGGCCGCGGCGAAGCGGGGCGTCCGGGTGCGTTTGTTGCTGGATGATAACAACACGCCAGGTCTGGATGACACGCTGCGTTTGCTGGACAATCACCCTAATATAGAAATCCGTCTGTTTAATCCCTTTTCCTTTCGTATCCTGCGTGCACTAGGCTATTTAACCGATTTTGCCCGGTTGAATCGACGTATGCACAATAAAAGTTATACCGCTGACGGCGTCGTAACTCTCGTGGGCGGACGAAATATCGGCGATGCCTATTTTGGCACAGGCGAACAACCGCTGTTTTCCGATCTGGATGTTATGGCTATCGGGCCGGTGGTCCAGGATGTTGCTGACGACTTTGAGCGTTACTGGCACTGCCGCTCGGTTTCAACATTGCAAAATGTACTTGAGGTGGCTGAGCCAGCTTCAACGCAAAAAATCGAACTTCCAGAATCCTGGTATAACGATGACATCACGCGTCGCTATCTACATAAGCTGGAAACCAGCCAGTTTATGACCCACCTCGATCAGAGGTCGCTACCGCTGATTTGGGCGAGAACGCGCTTGCTGAGTGATGATCCCGCAAAAGGAGAGGGGAAAGCGCCGCGCCACTCACTATTACCGCAGCGTTTGTTTGACGTGATGGGATCTCCCACCGAGCGTATTGATATTATTTCCGCCTACTTTGTACCAACTCGCGCCGGTGTGGCGCAGCTCCTGAGACTGGTGAGAAAAGGCGTTAAGATCGCGATTTTAACTAATTCTCTGGCGGCGAATGATGTCGCAGTCGTTCACGCAGGCTATGCACGCTGGCGAAAAAAGCTCTTGCGCTACGGTGTGGAGTTATACGAGCTCAAACCAACTCGCGATCGCGTTTCAGCAGTACATGACCGGGGATTAACCGGTAATTCAGGCTCCAGCCTGCATGCGAAAACCTTCAGTATTGACGGTCGTAAAGTGTTTATCGGCTCGCTTAATTTTGATCCCCGTTCAACGCTGCTCAATACGGAAATGGGGTTTGTGATTGAGAGTGAAGTACTGGCCGAGTTGATTCATAAACGTTTTATGCAAAGCCAGCGTGAAATGGCCTGGCAACTACGTCTTGATCGGTGGGGAAGAATCAATTGGGTCGACAGACTTTCTGGCAGTGAACAGGTACTGAAAAAAGAACCCGCCACAGGATTCTGGAAGCGGGTTCTGGTAAAGCTGGCGTCCGTGTTGCCCATTGAATGGTTGCTCTGAACCATTCAATGCAAGAAAACTAACCGGCCACGGCCTTGTTTTTATCCTGCCTGACGGGTGGTTTACCCGAAAAGAGAAACTTCAGCACCGGGATCCGTAAATGGATTTCGTACAGTATTACCGCAATCCCGACCACAAACAGCAGACCGCAGAGAAAACCCAGCAGATTCGACTTGATATGCGGTGTGATGTAAGCGCCAAAAAACAGCGTTAACGGATGATGCACCAGATAGATAAACAGAGATGCGTTGACAAAATAGGTTACGCGGGCTGACTGAAAATTCAGCAAACGGTGACCAAGTGAAAAGACGACGTTCACCATCCACAGGCCCATGACCATGGTAATAACATATTCGGTTTCATACATCCAGGCATCGCCGTTGCCGTAACGTTGATTGAGCAGGTATGCGACAAATGCGCATGCGGCGCCTAGTGTGCAGCCGCGCGATGGCGTGGTAAACAGGGCTTTCAGATTAGGATTGATAAACGCCAGCGCACCGAGCATAAAGAAAGGCACATAGAACAGCGTTTGCATAACGACAAAATTGAACATACCGTCGCTTAGAATCGAAGGATAAAGGATAAAAATCGTCCTTCTGACGGCGGCATAACCGAAACCCAGCACTGCAAAAATCAGCGTTAACTTCGTCATTGACACCGCAGGCGCGCTGCCGACGTCGCTTTGCGTCAATCTGTGTTTCATCTGGGTAAACACCCACATGCTCAGGGTTGTTAACACCACGAGAACCAGTAAAAACCACAGATGGGAAATCAGCTCCCAGGCCAGCGCGTTGTATTTATCGTAGCCGCTGAGGGTATGCCAGCTGTCTGCTTTGCCTTTCACGTATTGCAGCATGATAAATTGCGGCAGCGTAAGCAGCGGAATCGCGGTCAGCATAGGGATCCCCACGCGTTCTACACGCACTTTCCACCAGCGCTTTAACGGATAGCGTAGAAATAGCATGTAGGAAAAATAACCCGAAATGACAAAGAAGACTTGCATGCGAAAAGCATGGATAAAGTCATTGAACAAGGTCAACCACCACGATGGTTCTGCGCTGTTCACGTGCCATGTGTGGGTGGAGTAGATCAATGAAATATGAAACGGGATCCCTAACAACATTAGCCAGGCACGGATGGAGTCAAGAAAATATTCGCGTGGTGGTGATACAGAGCTCATAGACAGTTATGTATTCTCAGACTTTTCGTCTTATCCCTAAGACGAATAATGGTTACATTCGAGGGCAACCCTACACGAAGTCTAACAACCTGTCTCCAGGATAAGCACGCAAAGTGAAAACAGGCAGACGAACCTGCTTAAACCATGAGCCAGCGCGCGAACAATACAGGGATTCAGTTGTCGGAATACCCGATTATCCATTAAAATGGATCGGATCAATATAAGCACACAAAGGGGGAAGTGCTTACTAATTATGAAACATAAACTACAAATGATGAAAATGCGTTGGTTGGGTGCAGCAGTCATGTTAACGCTGTACACATCATCAAGCTGGGCATTCAGCATTGATGATGTTGCAAAACAAGCTCAATCCTTAGCCGATAAAGGCTATGAGGCGCCAAAAAGTAACTTGCCCTCCGTTTTCCGCGACATGAAATATGCGGATTATCAGCAGATCCAGTTTAATCGCGATAAAGCCTACTGGAGCAATCTCAAGACCCCATTTAAGCTCGAGTTCTACCACCAGGGTATGTACTTCGACACGCCGGTCAAAATCAACGAAGTGACCGCTACTGCGGTGAAAAGAATCAAATACAGCCCGGATTACTTTAATTTCGGCGATGTTCAGCATGATAAAGACACGGTAAAAGATCTCGGTTTCGCCGGGTTCAAAGTGCTGTATCCGATCAACAGCAAAGATAAAAACGACGAAATCGTCAGCATGCTCGGTGCCAGCTATTTCCGTGTTCTGGGTGCAGGCCAGGTCTACGGCCTTTCTGCGCGCGGTCTCGCGATTGATACCGCTCTGCCTTCTGGTGAAGAATTTCCCCGCTTTCGTGAGTTTTGGATCGAGCGTCCGAAACCAACTGATAAACGTTTAACCATTTATGCCTTACTGGATTCTCCGCGTGCAACCGGAGCGTATCGCTTTGTCATCATTCCTGGTCGTGACACGGTAGTCGATGTTCAGTCCAAAGTTTATCTGCGCGACAAAGTAGGCAAACTTGGCGTGGCACCGTTAACCAGTATGTTCCTGTATGGACCGAACCAGCCTTCTCCGACGACTAACTATCGTCCAGAACTGCATGACTCTAACGGTTTGTCCATCCACGCTGGCAACGGCGAATGGATTTGGCGTCCGCTGAATAACCCGAAACATCTCGCGGTGAGCAGCTTTGCTATGGAAAATCCGCAAGGTTTCGGTCTGTTGCAGCGTGGCCGTCAGTTCTCGCGTTTTGAAGACATCGACGATCGTTACGATCTGCGCCCGAGCGCCTGGATCACGCCAAAAGGCGATTGGGGCAAAGGTAAGATTGAGTTAGTTGAAATTCCAACTAACGATGAAACGAACGATAACATCGTTGCGTACTGGACCCCGGATCAGCTGCCTGAAGCCGGTAAAGAAATGAACTTTAAATATACCCTGACGTTCACGCGTGATGAAGACAAGCTTCATGCGCCTGATAACGCTTGGGTACAGCAGACACGTCGTTCTACCGGTGATGTTAAACAGTCCAATCTCATTCGTCAGCCTGACGGTACCATCGCGTTTGTGGTGGACTTTTCCGGCACCGATATGAAAAAGCTGCCGCAGGATACGCCGGTTACTGCACAAACCAGTATTGGTGACAACGGTGAAATCGTTGAAAACACCGTGCGCTACAACCCGGTCACTAAAGGTTGGCGTTTGGTATTGCGCGTGAAAGTGAAAGACGTGAAGAAAACCACTGAAATGCGTGCTGCCCTGGTCAATGCAGATCAGACGCTGAGTGAAACCTGGAGCTACCAGTTACCTGCCAATGAATAAGACAACTGAGTATATTGACGCAATGCCGCTTTCGGATATCGAAAAAGCGGCACTGCCGAAAACTGACATCCGCGCCGTTCATCAGGCGCTGGATGCTGAGCATCGTACGTACTCGCGCGAAGATGATTCACCGCAGGGTTCTGTAAAAGCTCGTCTTGAGCAAGCATGGCCGGATTCTCTGGCTAAAGAGCAGTTGGTTAAGGACGATGAGGGGCGCGATCAGTTACAGGCGATGCCAAAAGCAACGCGTACCTCTATGTTCCCCGATCCCTGGCGTACCAACCCGGTTGGGCGTTTTTGGGATCGTCTGCGTGGGCGCGATGTGACTCCGCGTTATCTTTCGCGTTTGACTAAAGAAGAACAAGAGAGCGAGCAAAAATGGCGTACCGTAGGCACCATACGCCGCTATACGCTGTTGATCTTAACGCTGGCGCAAACGGTCGTTGCAACCTGGTATATGAAGACGATCCTTCCTTATCAGGGGTGGGCATTCATTAATCCTGCAGACATGATGGGGCAGGATTTGTGGGTCTCCTTTATGCAACTGCTGCCCTACATGCTCCAGACCGGCATTCTTATTTTGTTTGCCGTACTTTTCTGTTGGGTATCAGCGGGGTTCTGGACCGCGCTGATGGGCTTTCTGCAATTGCTGATTGGACGGGATAAGTACAGTATCTCGGCCTCAACGGTCGGGGATGAACCGTTGAATCCTGAACACCGTACGGCGTTGATTATGCCTATCTGTAACGAGGACGTTGATCGCGTATTCGCGGGACTTCGCGCCACGTGGGAGTCGGTCAAAGCAACGGGCAACGCTGAGCATTTCGATGTTTACATTCTGAGCGACAGCTACAATCCTGATATCTGCGTGGCAGAACAAAAAGCGTGGATGGAGCTGATTGCCGAAGTACAGGGCGAAGGACAGATTTTCTACCGTCGTCGTCGTCGTCGCGTGAAGCGTAAAAGCGGCAACATTGATGACTTCTGCCGTCGCTGGGGAAATCAGTACAGCTACATGGTTGTGCTGGATGCGGACTCAGTGATGAGCGGTGACTGTCTGAGCGGCCTGGTGCGCCTGATGGAAGCGAATCCGAATGCCGGGATTATCCAGTCTTCGCCGAAGGCTTCCGGTATGGATACGCTGTATGCGCGCTGTCAACAGTTTGCGACCCGTGTTTATGGGCCGCTGTTTACTGCCGGGCTTCACTTCTGGCAGTTAGGCGAATCACACTACTGGGGCCACAACGCAATTATCCGCGTGAAGCCGTTTATCGAGCACTGTGCGCTCGCGCCGTTACCGGGCGAAGGCTCGTTTGCGGGCTCGATCCTCTCCCATGACTTCGTGGAAGCGGCGTTGATGCGTCGTGCTGGCTGGGGCGTGTGGATTGCTTACGATCTGCCAGGCTCTTATGAAGAGCTACCGCCGAACCTGCTGGATGAACTCAAGCGTGACCGTCGCTGGTGCCACGGCAACTTGATGAACTTCCGTCTGTTCCTGGTTAAGGGGATGCACCCGGTTCACCGTGCGGTGTTCCTGACTGGTGTGATGTCCTATCTGTCCGCGCCGCTGTGGTTTATGTTCCTCGCGCTCTCTACCGCATTGCAGGTGGTACATGCGTTGACGGAACCGCAGTACTTCCTGCAACCGCGTCAGCTATTCCCGGTATGGCCGCAATGGCGACCTGAACTGGCGATCGCGCTGTTTGCTTCAACGATGGTGCTGTTGTTCCTGCCGAAGTTGCTGAGTATTTTGCTCATCTGGTGTAAAGGGACGAAAGAGTACGGTGGGTTTATCCGCGTTACGCTGTCGCTGCTGCTGGAGGTTCTGTTCTCCGTGCTGCTGGCACCGGTGCGCATGCTGTTCCATACCGTCTTCGTCGTGAGCGCTTTCCTCGGTTGGGAAGTGGTGTGGAATTCGCCGCAGCGCGATGACGATTCCACCCCATGGGGTGAAGCGTTTATGCGTCACGGTTCTCAGTTACTGTTGGGGCTGGTGTGGGCTGTGGGTATGGCCTGGCTGGATCTGCGTTTCCTGTTCTGGCTGGCACCGATTGTCTTCTCGCTGATCCTGTCGCCGTTTGTTTCCGTGATTTCCAGTCGTTCCACGGTGGGGTTACGTACCAAGCGCTGGAAGCTGTTCCTGATCCCGGAAGAGTATTCCCCGCCGCAGGTGCTGGTGGATACCGATACTTATCTGGTGATGAACCGTAAACGTACGCTGGACGATGGCTTTATGCATGCGGTGTTTAACCCGTCGTTTAACGCACTGGCCACGGCCATGGCGACTGCACGCCACCGCGCCAGCAACGTGCTGGAGATTGCACGCGATCGTCATGTGGAACAGGCGCTGAACGAAACGCCGGAGAAACTGAATCGCGATCGCCGCCTTGTATTGTTGAGCGATCCAGTGACCATGGCACGTTTACATTATCGCGTCTGGAATTCACCTGATAAGTATTCTTCGTGGGTGAACTACTATCAGGGATTGACTCTGAACCCGTTGGCGCTCAGGAAAAAATAAGCGTTCTGTAACGTGAAAATACCGGCCTGGTGCCGGTATTTTTATATATTGAATAGAATGGGTCGTGAGGTAGCAGGTGCGAATATTGGCTGTAGGAATAATGATCTTCTTCCTGAGCGGATGCGGCAGCATTATTAGTCGTACCATCCCAGGGCAAGGACACGGAAATCAATACTATCCTGGCGTGCAATGGGATGTTCGGGACTCGGCATGGCGCTACGTCACGATCCTCGATCTGCCATTTTCGCTGGTGTTTGATACGTTGCTGCTGCCGCTCGACATACATCATGGACCTTACGAGTAATTATCGCTCATCCCATTCATCGGCTGCGGTCTGCCCCTCTTCGGTATCAAGGGGAGGTTCCAGCTGGAATTCACCTTCATCCCATTCGTGAAGCGTATTTTCTTCCTGCCACTCCTGGCGAATTTCAATTTCATCATAGTCGCCATCAAAAACGCTCTGAGCCGCTTCTCCGCTCAGCATTGGTAGACATTCACCATCTACATCATCCTCGTCAGCAAAGAATTCCGCCTGCCACATAATGTCGCCATCCTGTAGCACGTATTTTTGGATGCTTAGCTGTTGAACGCTGGCATCGTCTGACTCAAGGTCAGGGTTATCAGCCAGAAACACTTCACGAGCTGCATCAATAGCCTCTTCCAACGTGGCATAAAAATTCATGTCATTCTTTGCCATATTTCTTCTCCTAAGGCGAACAATAAAGGGGGATGATTCAATCTATAGACGGCGATCCGCAGAGCGTCAAACCCGTTAGCTCAGATGATTACTGCCTGCAATGCCAACGAGAGCAGGTGAAAGTAACTTCGGTAGTTTATGAAAAAATTTACATTGGCAGATACTGAAGCCTACGTAATATCAGGAAAAAAATTCAAGAAAAAAGAGTAATGTATGTGGTTTGCAATGCAGTAATGAAAATCAAATAAATAAAATCTGGCGTTATATTAGAAAATCTTCAGTTTTAAACACCATTTTTTATGTGTTTTAGAGGGGGAATGCGAGCGCTTATGAATTAATATTGCATAACTCAATCAAAGTAAAGGAGAAAATTAATGCCCAATACGGAAGTGTTGCAGAGGTAATCAATGAAAGTGGCTAAACTTAGTGGTGTCTCTGGAAGTGACAAAGTGTCTTTTGTGTATAGAGGTTGTGAATGGTGTGAGTGATACTAAAATAGTATACATAATAAAATATTATTAATGACAAAGGTTATAAATCTATAAGAAACCATTAAATAAGAAATGAATTAATGTTATTGAAATTGTGCGGGTATAATAGTTTGCAAAATCTTATGCTTTATTATATAAAATGCAAAATTAAGAATTACCTTAAGGTTGTTATGGATAACTATAATTCAAATAATGGAAGGTTAATGGCTTTCTATATAATCTGTTTGGCTAGCTATGTTCTTGGTGGTTTGTGTCTTACACAATTTAAATTAACGATGCAAAGTGTCCCACAAACTGTATATCTGATTATAATTGTAGGGTTGTTCTTTTTATATGGAATAATTTTCCTGTTTATGTTATTTCAGTATATTTGTAGAAAAGATCTCACCTGCCTCATGATATTAGGCATGGCGTTTCTTGGCAATAACATATTTTTCGTCGAGACTATCTACATCGTTCAGGACTTGATTAATGATCATGCATCAATCGAAAAAAGAACTAACGATATAGCTATATTCTATTACTTTCGGCAGATTAGTTTCATCGCTCTGCTATTTGTTTCATTGAAATCTTATAAAATATCATCGACAGTTATTGAAACCAAAGAAAGAGAACCTTGCTATATCGTTCTGTCATTTTTAATTATGCTAGTTATCGCGGTGATGGCGCACACTCTGGCCAGTTACAACCCTAATTTTACACTCGAGATAACAAGCCTGAAGCCTGATAATGTCACGGTGCACTGGCATATTGGGTACATTTATTCGCTTATTGTATCCTGGGGACTGGTCCTGTTGTATTTAATCATTAAAACCAAAACGCACAACATCTTGTGGAAAAGTATAGGGCTACTGTGTTGCTCAGCAATATTGACCAATGTACTACTTCTGAGCCTGGATGAATATAGCATGTATATTTGGTATGTTAGCCGGGGGATTGAGGTGATAAGTGCCCTGTGTATAATCTCAATACTGATGTACAACACCTTCATCATCTTAAAAAAAGAAAGGGACTCAGCTATTAAAGACGCAATGACTAAAATATATAATCGTAAGCTATTCTATAAGTCATTAAAATCATCATTAGCAAAAGGTGCAGTGTGTGTAATGGTTCTGGATATTGATAAATTCAAACGGATTAACGATACCTACGGTCATCAGGAAGGTGACAGAGTAATAATCAGCATTGTCGATATTATCAATAAATCAATCAGAGATACGGATATTTTTGCCAGAATAGGTGGCGAAGAATTTGCGATCCTTCTTAAGTGTAACGATCAAGATGAGGCAATTGTTGTTGCAGAACGAATTAGGCGAAATGTCGAGAATGGTACGACAATACCAAATTCATATGATTTAAAAGAAAAAATGACGATAAGTATCGGTGTATATTGCAGTAAAATTGATGATGAATCAGCGGATAAAGTTGTTTCATATGCTGATGCCGCTTTGTATGAAGCCAAAAATTCTGGCAGAAATAAGGTGTGTTACTATTATCATTAAGACTGAAATATATGTCATGTGAGATAATTTTTATTCTGAACATAAGAATATAAATATATAAATTATCCCACGACCTCTGTACTCCGACGACGGCGCAGGCTATTCCATGAGTACAGGGCGTTGAACAGTACGACTCCTGCGGTCACACAGAATACAGCACGAAAACCGTAGTTGGCGGATATCGCTGCCCCCATTAGAGGTCCTGTTACGTTACCAATGTCGCGAAATGACTGGTTATAACTGAAAATACGTCCAGCTATTTGATTAGTCGAGTTATAGACCAGCAGCGTTTGTACCGCCGGGAGCAGAGCTCCGTCGGCCGCCCCCAATAAAAAGCGCAGAATACCAAGCTGCCAGGGCGTCTGGACAAATGACATTGGAATTAGCAGTAACACGGAAACGATCAGCGCGACGATCAGGATCTTCTCCGGGCCAATCCGATCGCCTAATTTGCCAAGTTTAGGGGCGCTGATTAATGCCGCAACGCCGGGGACTGAGGCTATCATCCCACTGATAAACGCAATATTGCCGACGTTGCCAGCCAACTCCCGAACGTACAGTGTCAGTATTGGCGCGATAGAACCGGTGGCTACCTGAATGATCAAAGTGGTGACAAACAGGCTCAGCACCAGTTTGGGGTTCTTTAAAGAGGCCACGACTTCACGAATGTGCAGCATTTCCTTCTTGCTCACTGGCTGGAATCGCTCGCGGATAAAAAATAGCGTCAAGATGAAGCAGACCAGCAGCACGCTGGCGGTGATGAAAAATACGGGGCGCAGTCCGTACTGATCCGCGAGGAGGCCGCCCGCCAGCGGCCCGAGCAGTGCGCCACTAACACCACCGGTGGAAAGCGTTCCCAGTGCCCAGCCGCTTTTATTGCGTGGAACCTGGGTGGCGATCAGTGCATTCGCATTGGGGATGAATCCACCAAGCAGCCCCAACAAGGCGCGCAGGATCAAGAACTGCCAGATATTTTGCGCCAGTCCCATCAGCAGCATCACAACAGCCATACCCAACGCAGATCGTAGCAGCATGATTTTTCGCCCCTTGCGATCGGCAAGGCCACCCCAGAAAGGAGAGGCGATGGCGGAAAAAAGAAAGGTGATGCTGAAGACCAGGCCTGACCACATATTCAGTGCGCTATGTCCCGTGACGCCGAGACTCTCGACGTAAAGGGGCAAAAAGGGCATGACCAGGCTAAATGCTGCGCCGGTTAAAAAACAACCTAACCAGGCAACGGTGAGGTTGCGTTTCCAGTTTATGGGATCATCTGAGGGTGACATAGCGTTCCGCAGTGTGGCGCGCTGTTTGCGCTATCGATTGAATATAAGTAAGCAGGCTAATTATGCGCCTGGTTGATAGTTGCTGCAATGCGGATAGCAGTTAAACCTAAAGCAGGCAGGGAAGGTGTTGCAGCCCACAGGACTGCAACAGTGTTTTAGTACAGGGAAGGAGAACCTTCAGGGCGCGTCTTGAAGCGACGATGCAGCCACATATACTGCTCTGGTGCCATCATGATGCATTGCTCAACAATTTTGTTCATCCACGCAGCAGTGGTCTCTGCGTCGTCCAAAGGCGGTGAACACTCCGGAGGCAGCATAATCAATTGATACCCTTTACCGTCAGGTTTGCGGCGAGGAACAAACGGTACCAGGCAGGCATTGGACATGCGTGAAAGCATCCAGGTCCCAGAGGTCGTTGCGGCTTGTTCAACGGCAAAAAGTGGTACAAACACACTGGCACGAGGGCCGTAATCGTGATCCGGCGCGTACCAGACCACTTCGCCCTTTTTCAACGCTTTAATCATCCCTTTCAGGTCTTTACGATCGAGCATTGATTTATTCGAGCGCATACGGCCCCAGGTTTGTAGCCAGTCGAGAAGCGGGTTGTCGTTAGGGCGATACACACCAATACCCGGCTCCTGCAAACCAAACTGACGCGCACCCAGTTCCAGAGTCAGAAAGTGCAGACCCACTAACAGGATCCCGCGTTTTTGCGCCTGAACGTCACGGATATGTTCCATCCCGATCACTTCAGTCCAGCGTGAAATACGCTTATCGGACCAAAACCAGGCCATCCCGGTTTCCATTACGCCCATGCCCACGGATTCGAAGTTCTTGACGACCATCTGCTTGCGTTCCTGCTCACTCATCTGCGGGAAGCACAGTTCCAGATTTCGGGAAACAATTTTTGCCCGACGTTTCATCAAACGTAGCGCCAGTCGACCTAATGCACAGCCCAACTTAAAGAGGATGGGGTAGGGTAACTGCACAATTAACCAAAGGATGCCAATACCCAGCCAGGTTAACCAATAACGTGGATGCAGTAACGCAGCCGAAAACTTGAGTAAATTCGTCATGTCTATCCTGTCTTCAAACGACCAATTCCCTGTATTGTCGCATTTTTTCGCGCGTATCAAAAATTTGTGACGGGAGAACGGTGATTAATTCCACAATTGTTGTTGCAACTTTATAGTGAAGTATGAAATGTAGCGTAAAATGTGTGGATGTAAATTGGCGATGTTTGCTTTATTATGCCGCCGATTTCCATTTATTCCCTATTTGCAGGATACGTACACCATGCCAGTGTTACACAACCGCATTTCAAACGACGCCCTCAAAGCCAAAATGCTGGCCGAGACCGAGCCGCGTACGACGATCTCATTCTATAAATATTTCACCATTGCCAATCCTCAGCACACGCGTGATGCACTGTACCAGATGTTCACCGCATTGAACGTCTTCGGGCGAGTATATCTTGCCCATGAAGGAATTAACGCGCAAATCAGCGTACCGCAAAGCAACGTCGAGGCATTTCGCCAGCAACTCTATGCGTTTGATCCTGCATTGAACGATTTACGTCTGAATATTGCGCTGGATGATGACGGTAAATCGTTCTGGGTACTGCGTATGAAAGTCCGTGAACGTATCGTGGCGGATGGTATTGACGATCCTGACTTTGACGCCAGCAACGTGGGGGATTATCTCAAGGCAGCAGAAGTGAATGCCATGCTGGACGATCCTGAAGCGGTATTCATTGATATGCGCAACCATTATGAATATGAGGTGGGTCACTTCGAGAATGCGCTGGAGATCCCGGCAGACACGTTCCGCGATCAGTTACCGAAAGCGGTTGAAATGATGCAGGCGCATAAAGATAAAAAAATCGTGATGTACTGCACGGGTGGGATCCGCTGTGAGAAAGCTAGCGCCTGGATGAAACACAATGGATTTAGCAAAGTCTGGCACATTGAGGGCGGTATTATTGAGTATGCCCGCAAGGCGCGTGAGCAGGGACTTCCGGTGCGTTTTATCGGTAAAAACTTTGTCTTTGATGAGCGCATGGGCGAAAGGATCTCTGAAGATGTTATCGCACATTGCCATCAGTGCGGCACGGCGTGCGATAGCCATACTAATTGCAAAAATGATGGCTGCCATCTGTTGTTTATTCAGTGCCCGGCTTGTGCGCAGAAATATAAAGGCTGCTGTAGCGAGCTGTGTAGCGAAGAGAGTGAGTTGCCGGAAGAGGAACAACGGCGTCGTCGCGCGGGGCGTGAAAATGGCAATAAAATCTTTAATAAATCACGTGGTCACCTGAATACCAAACTGGGTATTCCAGACCCTGCGCAATAACATGATTCCGGATGAGGGGCAGAACCTCATCCGGCAATTCATGCGTTACTTCTGTTGAACACCTTCCACTGAGATGATCAAATCGACTTCCTGCGACGCCGGACCGAGATCGGTGGTAATGTTGAAATCCTTCAGCTTAATCTTACCTTGCGCTTCAAAACCAGCGCGCGTACCGCCCCAAGGATCGCCGCCCTGACCGATGAGCTTCGCGTCCAGCGTAACCGGTTTGGTAACGCCGTTCAGGGTTAAATTACCGGTGATATCCAGGTCATTACCTTCTTTCTTCACGCTGGTGGAGCTGAAGGTCGCCTGCGGGAATTTTGCTACGTTAAGGAAATCTGCGCTGCGCAGATGCTTGTCACGTTCGGCGTGATTAGTGTCAACACTGTTGGTGTTGATGGTTACGTTAACCTTATCGGCTGCGGGATTTTTCTCATCAAAGGTAAACGTACCGTCGAAATCTTTAAATGTGCCGTACAGCCAGCTGTAACCCAGATGCTGAATACGGAAATTAACAAAGGCATGCTGTCCTTCCTTGTCAATTTTGTAATCTGCCGCCACGGCCGACCCGGTGGTGAATAACAGAGAGGCGAGTGTAAGTCCCAGCAGGTTTTTTTTCATTTTAAGCTCCATAGTCAGATGACGATTTTCCCAACATGCGATTGAGGGTATCGTCGTTATCAATAAAGTGATGTTTCAGGGCCATCAGTCCGTGCAGTAAGGATAAAATCACCACGGTCCACGCAAGCCACAGGTGCAAGCTACCGGCGAGGTCGGCCTGAGCACCAGCGTTGGCAACGGTGGCTGGAATGTCGAACCAACCAAAGACGCTTATCGCTTTGCCATCTGCGGTGGAAATTAGATATCCGCTGATGACAATTGAAAAGAGCAGCAAATAAAGAGCGAGGTGACCCATTGCCGCTGCGATGCGGGTTAAACGGGAGTAGCTTGCCAACGCAGCAGGCGGAGGGGAGAACAACCGCCAGATAACGCGGATAACCAGTCCCATCATGAGTAGGATGCCGATGCTTTTATGCAGTTCAGGGGCCTGGTGATACCAGCCGTCATAGTAGCTAAGCGTGACCATCCATAAGCCCAAGGCGAACATGCCATATACAGCAATCGCAACCAGCCAATGTAATGTGGCTGACACTACGCCATAGCGCTGTGAACTATTTTTGAATTGCATAAGCACACCGATTGATATTTCAGAAGTGAATGAAAATGGCGTGTAAAAGACATTAATGCAACTAATAAATAACAATGGTGATGATATTTGTTTTTTGTTCAGTAAAGTTGACTGAATATTGAATTGATCATCAAGGGATTAGTGTGAGAGTAGGTGATAATGCTTGGTTTATGGGTGGTTATGATTTTTATTATTGTTCAGTTTATTGCAATGAAAATTAAGATAATTTCAATTTTTGTCAATTATTGTCAGCGCGCAGGAATCAGAAAAACATAATATATATTACATCCATAATGGCCAGCAGCGACCATAAAATAATGTAGAGCATAAAATGCTCGCGAATATTATTAACAAGATAGTGAAAGATACGGCGCATTGACGTTATTCCTGTCATTAAAAATGGCCTCACCATCGAGGCCATTCATTTATTATCACTTAAAACGGCTTAGCCTGAAGGGGGTCAGGTCAAAGTCAGACGGTTTGTCCTGAGCGAAGTTTGCCGCAATCTCTCCCAGAACAGAGGCAAACTTAAAGCCATGTCCGCTCAGCCCGGTAATGATTAGCGTGTTGTCGTGCGCTGGCAGAGTATCGATAATAAAGTCTTCATCCGGTGAATTATCGTAAGTGCAGGACGCGCCGTGCAGGCAGCAGCCAACGCCCGGCAGAATTGTGCGCAGGAATGGGAAGGCTTCAGAACCATCGCTGGCTACAGCGGCAAATGGCTTACGCTCATCAGCAGAGTGAATGACTTGTCCGCCGTTGTGCTTACCAATTTTCAGCTCGTCGTTTTCTGCCGGGAAACCGTAGTATTGATCACCATTTGGCAGCTCGCCGGTGAAGGCTGGGAAGTTATTCTTAACGCTGTAGCGCCCATCGGCCTGATACCAGGCGAACACTTTGCGCACCGGTTGTATCGGTAGTTCAGGGACTAAAGCCTGCACCCAGGTACCGGCGCTGATCACTGCTTTTTTCGCGTGGTAGTCACCGTCAGCCGTTTCTACCGTGATGCCATCATCACCGTGATGAATTGCGCTGACCGGGCATTTAAACAGTTGCGCACAGCCTGCTTCTTCCGCCAGACGGATCCAGGTTTTAATTGCTAACTCACTGCGTAAAAAACCGGACTCCGCTTCAAACAGACCGATATAGTTGTCAGGTACACGAATCTCCGGCCAGCGCGCCATGATGGCTGCCGCATCCAGTTGTTCAACGTTGAGTTGCCACTGTTTGGCGCTTTGCGCTGCAGTCGCTAAGAAGGTGGACTCTGCTGGACCGAGGTTGATAACACCGGAGCGAACAAAAATCGGTTCTTCATTATGGGTGGACAGTTCATCCCACAATGTTTGCGCACGTAGTACCAGCGGAACGTATTTTTCACCTTCGCCATAAGCATGACGAATTAATCGAGTGTCGCCGTGGTGGCTGCCCTGCTGATGAGGAGGCATATGTGCATCGATCATCAGAACCTTCAGACCGGCACGAGTGGCATAGTATCCAGCTGCGGCGCCTACTGAGCCGCTGCCAATAATGATTAAGTCGTATTTCATCCGCTTCTCTCTGCAATCGCGATAGTAGCAGGTTAAATAACTGACCCGGAATATTCAACCTGGAAATAAGAAAGGCACCGTTAAGGTGCCTTTTGATGGTTGGATGTATCAGGTTTAATGTCGCTGATACTCATTTACCTGGTAATCGCCAGATTCAATTTTGGCGATTCCTGCTTCTAATATCGAAATAAATTGCCTGGCAACATCAGTGGTTAACCAGAGCGTTTGACCAACTTCAGTCCCATCCGGGTCAGGGCGATTCGGGGTCTGGTAGTGCAAACGCAGCATCAGCGCATCGTAGCTATCAACAGTGCTGATGTCCCACCCTACAAGCGGATGAGTCTGAATGACTTCATTATTCTTTTCCATCATGCCCCCTAATTCGTGTTACTAGACAACGGTTTTCGAGGTTCAATGCGTTTTTTTCTGAAGCAACTTCAGTATATCAATAAATAAGGGTATTCATTGAAAATTTAAAGAGGGAAGGGCATAAATTTTTTGTTTTCAGCGTTATCTGACTAAGAAACCAACATGTTATTCATTTTTTTTTAGTATGTTGCACAATTATTTTGTTGTATTGGTTAAAAGATAATCGGTGAGTTAATATTAAATTAAAAACTCGTCAGAAGAAATGCGCGATTGATTACAGGATAGTGTGTATAAAAAAGCCGGGGCGACCCGGCAAACAAACATCACTGCATATCATTATTTATTCGTTGATGAACCAGTCATCCGCGCTTTCCCAGGTTTCCTGTAGGATCTCGCTGATGCGTTCTTTGTCCTCTTTAGTCGCGCCAATAACCGACAAATTGTTTGCGCCGGCATAACGGACGGTAACGTTACCTTCGTTATCTGGAAAATGGTGCTGAATACGGCGGGAGAGTTCACCTGCCAGTGCGTCAATTGCACCGGCAGGTAAAGGTGAAGTTTTGGCAATAGTGACTTCAATACGCATAGTAGCCCCCTGTGGAATATACTGTTTATTTATACAGTTATTCGCATCAGTTGGCTACACTTTTTTTAGCTTTTTACTGACCAGCGTACCGTTTCGCCATCCAGGAAAGGCACCAGCGTATCGTCTTCCAGTGCAATGCTCTCAGGAACCAGGTGCTCCACGCGTTCCAGCTCAATAAAGGTCTCATTTACCGGCAAGCCATAGAACTGTGGGCCGTTGAGTGAGCAGAAGGCTTCGAAATGGTCGAGCGCATTCATCTCTTCAAACACGGTGGCATAGCTGCCCAGCGCGGTCGGTGCATTAAAACAGCCCGCACAGCCACAGCTTGACTCTTTGCGATGACGAGCGTGCGGCGCTGAGTCGGTACCGAGGAATGCGCGCTTAAACCCGCTGGCAACCAGTTCACGCAGCGCCTGTTGGTGGACGTTACGTTTGAGGATTGGCAGGCAATACAGGTGAGGGCGAATCCCACCAACCAGCATGTGGTTGCGGTTAAACATCAGGTGCTGTGGCGTAATGGTCGCAGCCAAAAGTTCGTTACCGTCGCGAACGTATTCGGCAGCATCTTTGGTGGTGATATGCTCGAACACCACTTTCAGCGAGGTCAAACGCTGACGCAGCGGCTCCATCACCGTTTCAATAAAGCGCGCTTCGCGATCGAAAATATCGATATCTGCATGGGTGACTTCGCCGTGCACCAGCAGTGGCATACCCAATTTTTCCATCCGCTCCAGCACCGGCATGATGGCGTCAATAGAGGTTACGCCATGCGTCGAGTTGGTGGTGGCATTGGCTGGATAGAGTTTTGCCGCGGTGAATACGCCTTCGTTGAATCCACGTTCCAGCTCGTTGGGATCCAGCGTATCCGTTAAGTAGCAGGTCATTAATGGCGTGAAGTCGTGTCCGGCAGGTACCGCGTCAAGAATGCGCTGGCGATAAGCGATAGCCGCGTCAACCGTGGTGACGGGCGGTACCAGGTTCGGCATGACAATGGCGCGGCCATAAACTTCACTGGTATAGGGCACGACAGTTTTTAACATGTCGCCATCGCGAAAGTGAAGATGCCAGTCGTCTGGGCGGCGGATCTTTAAAACCTGGGATGGTGCAGTCATCAATATGCTCCGGCTGAGGATGGTCTTTTTTGCCGGAAACAAAGGATAAGCGGAAACGTTTTCGTTTGCACGAAAAAAAAGGGCGCATCAGCGCCCTCAGTTTTATTAGTCGGTGAACGGGATGATGATTTCACCCGGTTTGACCTCAATACCTTTCGCCAGTTTTTTCGCCAGCGCTTCACCCTGGCTGCTGTCTTCCTTCAGAATGTACGCTGGTTGCTGGTTGAAATAGTTACGCAGCGACTGATTTAAATAAGGCATCAGGGTTTGCAGTACTGACTGCATTTTCTCTGGCGTGACGGTGGCGTCGACGACTTCCATCTCTTGCAGATAAATCGCGCCTTTTTCTTTATTGAAAACCGGTAAGGCTTTCAGCTTCAGCTTCATGGTCGCTTTCTGACTGCCAAACAGGGAGTTCATGTCCAGGTTGGCATCGCCGGTCAGGGTTACTTTGTTTGGCTCTTCACGACCAATCTGGCTGGCGAGATTATTCAGTACGATATGTGCTTCAGCAACGCCGGGCAAACCGATGTCTTTTGAAAAGTTATTATGCTTTGCCAGGGCTTGATTAATTTCTTGCTCGCTAACCGTGTATTGCGTGAGTTGATTACAACCAACCAACAGGCCGCTGACAATCAGTGCAGCGGCAAAAAAAAACTTTTTCATGGGGTTCCTCAACATGATGCATGTGGCGTAATCGTGACACAAAGCATCATCGAGTACCAGCGCCCCGGACGCCAGCAGAAAAAACTGAAAAGTGCCCGGGCGCGGGTTCGGCTATCAGGCGTCTGGTTCCAGCATACCTCGCGTTGGGCGTTTGAGACTGAATTGCCAGCCCAGCGCCAGGAAGGTGATGAAGCCAATAATACCGAGCATCATCCAGGGCAGCTCAGGCTGTGCCAGGGCCTTGCCCATGTCAAACAGCCAGCCGCCGCCGACATAGCCAATTGCGCCACCGATGGCGAGTCCCAGTCGGCTGAAGCCCATATAGCTTCCTCTGGCCCGCGCATTCGCCAGCGAGGCGCTCAGAGTTTCACGCGCCGGTTCGGCGATGATCGAGCCAATATAGAACGTGCAGATCAGGGTGAACAACTGCTGTAAATTCCCGACCAGGCCAATGGGCATCATGCTCAGAGACATCACCAGCAGGCCCGCCATCAGGCGATGTTCAAGGCGAAAGCGTTTTTCACTCCAGCGGGCAATCGGGTACAGCAGCGTTAAAGAGAGACATGCCTCAATGGCATACATCCATTTCACGGCGGCTGGTGAGCCAGCGATGTCGTTCACCATGATGGGCAGCATCAGCATCACCTGTACCGCCAGCATGTAATAGCCCGCCAGCGTCAGCACATAGGTGACAAAGCGCTTGTCATGCATCACATGGCTCATCCCTTCACGCACCGGAATTTTCACCGTCGACAGCTTCCATGCCGGGAGCAGCCAGGCGTTAAACGCCGCGCACAGAACGAACAAAATTGCGCCGGTGGCACATACCAGACGGAAATCGTATTGCAATAACCAACTGCCGAGTAACGCGCCGACCACGGCCCCGGCGCTATCCTGCATCATCAGAATAGAGAAAAAACGCCCGCGCTTTTCCGGGCGGATCAGCTTGACTACCAGCGCCGAACGGGGAGGATCAAACAGCGTGCCACCCAGCCCGGAAAGAAAGCAGGAAAACCACAGCAGCCACGGTTCATGCGCAATGCCCATGGTGGCGAACCCGGCTGCGCGCATCAGCATGCCGGTGACGATCATCGGTTTGGCGCCGAAACGGTCAGCAATAGCACCACCGAAAATACCCAACCCCTGCTGGATAAATTGACGTAATCCAAGCGCGATACCGACCATCACGGCGGCCCAGCCCATTTGGTCGACGAAACGAATTGAGATCAGCGGGAAAACGACGAAGAAACCCAGCACGACCAGCATATTATCGATGAGAAGGAAGTATTTACCCAGGTTCCTTGCCTGCGAGACTTGCGACATTTCCCCTCCAGGGAAAAACTCGTCACTCTGGATAGAGTTTAAAAGATAAGCACCTTCTATTCTGCGGTGTCGTCATCGCTTTTCCCACCCTTCGCGGGACAATATTTTTTTATCAAAAGTCCGTCTTGATAGAGAGTTTTCATCAAAATGTGTGAATAATTCAAAAAATGGCATTTTGCTCTTTTCACAGGGTGTATTCGCACAGGTATAGTAATGCGAATAGCGTATTGAAGACGTTACGGGAAGGAGTAGGTATAGAATGTTTGGCTATCGCAGTAACGTGCCAAAAGTGCGCTTAACCACGGACCGCCTGGTCGTGCGTTTAGTGCATGAGCGTGATGCCTGGCGTCTGGCAGATTATTACGCAGAAAATCGTCATTTCTTAAAACCCTGGGAACCTATTCGCGATGAAAGCCACTGCTATCCGTCCGGCTGGCAGGCGCGTCTCAGCATGATCTCTGAGTTTCATAAACAGGGTACCGCTTATTATTTTGCGCTGCTCGATCCGGACGAAAAAGAGATTATCGGCGTTGCGAACTTCTCAAACGTAGTGCGGGGATCCTTCCATGCCTGTTATCTCGGCTACTCCATTGCGCAGAAATGGCAGGGGCAGGGGCTAATGTATGAAGCCTTAACTTCGGCCATCCGTTATATGCAGCGCACGCAGCATATTCACCGCATTATGGCTAACTACATGCCACATAATAAGCGCAGCGGTGACCTGTTGGCGCGACTGGGTTTTGAAAAAGAAGGGTATGCCAAAGACTACCTGCTGATTGACGGGCAGTGGCGCGATCACGTGCTGACGGCGTTGACCACATCAGAATGGACCCCCGGCCGCTAAGTTTCAGATGCAGCCATGATTAATGGAGAAGACGATGAAATACGAATTAACCGCCACCGAAGCACGAGTGATTGGCTGTTTATTAGAAAAACAAGTGACAACGCCGGAACAGTACCCACTCTCCGTTAATGGAGTCGTAACAGCCTGCAATCAAAAAACGAATCGTGAACCGGTGATGAACCTGTCGGAATCGGACGTGCAGGAGCAATTAGATAACCTGGTTAAGCGACATTTTCTGCGCACGGTGAGCGGCTTTGGCAATCGCGTTACGAAATATGAGCAGCGTTTCTGCAACTCTGAATTTGGCAATCTGAAGCTCAGTGCCGCAGAGGTGGCCGTAATCACTACACTGCTGCTGAGGGGCGCTCAGACGCCTGGTGAATTGCGTAGTCGCGCATCCCGTATGTACGAATTCAGCGATATGGCCGAAGTGGAATCGACACTGGAAAATCTGGCAACCCGGGAAGATGGGCCTTATGTGATCCGCCTGGCGCGCGAGCCGGGCAAACGTGAAAGTCGCTATATGCACCTGTTTTGCGGTGAGGTTGATGAAGCCATTGCCGCGGCAGATCAACTCCCTGCAGCCTCCGGTGATCTGCAGGCTCGCGTGGAAATGCTGGAAACGGAGGTCGCAGAACTTAAGCAGCGACTTGATTCATTGCTGGCGCACCTGGGAGACTGACGTGAATAAATTACGTATCGGCGTTGTCGGCCTTGGCGGTATTGCACAAAAGGCCTGGCTACCCGTGCTGGGCACCTCCGCAGACTGGACGCTGCAAGGCGCCTTTTCACCTTCGCGCGATAAAGCACAGCGTATCTGTGATACCTGGCGGATACCCTACGTGGATTCACTGATGAATCTGGCGCAAACCTGCGACGCGGTTTTCGTCCATTCCAGCACCGCGACGCACTATGCGGTCGTCAGTGAATTGCTGAATGCCGGAGTTCACGTGTGTGTGGATAAACCGCTGGCGGAAAACCTGCGTGAGGCTGAGCAACTGGTGGAGCTGGCCGCGCGGAAAAAACTCACGCTGATGGTCGGGTTTAACCGCCGGTTTGCACCGCTGTATCAGGATCTCAAAACCCAGTTGAGCACCGCAGCGTCTGTACGTATGGATAAGCACCGTACGGATAGCGTTGGGCCGCACGATCTGCGTTTCACTTTGCTGGACGACTATCTGCACGTAGTCGATACCGCACTGTGGCTGGCGGGAGGGCAGGCGCAGTTAAATAACGGCACGCTGCTGACCAATGAATCTGGTGCGATGCTTTACGCCGAGCACCATTTTTCTACCGGTCAAATGCAGATAACGACCAGTATGCATCGCCGTGCCGGTAGCCAGCGTGAGAGCGTGCAAGCGGTGACGGACGGTGGCCTGATTGACGTAACTGATATGCGGGAATGGCGGGAAGAGCGTGGGCAAGGTGTTGTTCATAAGCCGATAGCGGGCTGGCAAACGACCTTAGAACAGCGTGGTTTTGCCGGATGTGCGCGTCATTTCATTGAGTGCGTGCAAAATCAGACGGTTCCCCAGACGGCAGGCGAGCAGGCGCTACTGGCCCAGCGTGTTGTTGAAAAGCTGTGGCAGGAGGCGATGGCTGAATAACCCCCTGTAACATCTGGCGGTAGTAATTCATTGTAATCCAGGTACTATATGCCCACTCAAAATAACACCTCTTTTCAACCATAGGCTGATTTGTCGGCCTGATAAGGCGCTACGGTGTCGCCATCAGGCGCAGCAAAAGTGTCGGATGGCGGCGAGAATGCCTTATCCGACCTACGGGCAGGTTTGTCGGGGTTTTGCCTCAGAGTCTGGAATACAACATAGATGAATTTATTAAAGTCGCTGGCAGCCGTCAGCTCGATGACGATGTTTTCACGAGTGCTGGGTTTTGCGCGTGATGCGATTGTCGCCAGAATCTTTGGTGCAGGGATGGCGACAGATGCCTTTTTTGTGGCATTCAAACTTCCTAACCTGCTACGCCGAATTTTTGCCGAAGGCGCATTTTCGCAGGCGTTTGTGCCGATTCTTGCTGAGTACAAAAGCAAGCAGGGGGAAGATGCTACCCGCGTGTTTGTTGCCTACGTTTCCGGACTGTTGACGCTGGCGCTGGCTGTGGTGACGGTAGCCGGGATGTTGGCTGCGCCATGGGTGATTTTAGTTACCGCGCCGGGGTTTGCCGACACAGCGGATAAATTTGCGCTGACCACTCAACTGCTGCGGATCACTTTTCCCTATATTCTACTGATTTCACTGGCCTCACTGGTTGGTGCGATCCTTAACACCTGGAACCGCTTTTCTATTCCTGCGTTTGCCCCGACTTTTCTGAATATCAGCATGATCGGTTTCGCGCTGTTTGCGGCCCCTTATTTTCATCCGCCAGTGCTGGCGCTGGCGTGGGCCGTTACCGTGGGTGGCGTGCTACAGCTGATTTACCAGCTTCCGCATCTTAAGAAAATTGGCATGCTGGTACTACCGCGTGTGAACTTCCGCGATGCGGGGGCGATGCGCGTCGTCAAGCAGATGGGCCCGGCGATCCTTGGGGTATCAGTTAGCCAGATTTCACTGATTATCAATACGATTTTCGCCTCGTTTTTGGCCTCTGGCTCAGTTTCGTGGATGTACTATGCCGACCGTCTGATGGAGTTTCCGTCTGGTGTGCTTGGCGTAGCGCTGGGGACTATCCTGCTGCCATCGCTGTCCAAAAGCTTTTCCAGCGGTAATCATGATGAGTATTGTCGCCTGATGGACTGGGGCCTGCGCTTGTGTTTCCTGTTGGCATTACCGAGTGCCGTAGCGTTGGGTATTCTGGCCAAACCGCTGACGGTGTCTCTGTTCCAGTACGGTAAATTTACCGCCTTTGATGCCGCGATGACCCAGCGTGCGCTGGTGGCGTATTCGGTAGGTTTGATTGGCTTGATCGTAGTGAAAGTGTTGGCTCCGGGCTTTTACTCGCGCCAGGATATAAAAACGCCAGTGAAGATTGCCATTGTTACGCTGATTATGACCCAGGTGATGAACCTGGCGTTTATCGGGCCGTTAAAGCATGCCGGGCTGTCGCTGTCGATTGGTCTGGCGGCGTGTCTGAACGCTTCACTGCTGTACTGGCAGTTGCGTAAGCAGAAAATCTTCACCCCTCAACCGGGCTGGACCTGGTTCCTGGCGCGACTGGTGATTTCCGTGTTGGTGATGTCGGCTGTGCTGGTTGGGATGCTCTACATCATGCCAGATTGGTCGCAGGGAACGATGTTGTGGCGCCTGCTGCGTCTGATGGCGGTCGTGGTGGCAGGTATTGCTGCTTACTTCGCAGCACTCGCTGTACTGGGCTTTAAAGTAAAAGAGTTTGTGCGCCGGACGGCATAAAGAATCAATGCCGGATGGCGGCATAACGCCGTATCCGGCCTACAAAAAGTGTAGGCCTCTGATAAGCAAAACGTTATCAGGCTTGCATCAGATAGAGAATTTTTTCCCGCCGCGGTGCGCAGCTGAAGTTTGACCGTTTGCGCCATACAACGCCGGTTCCTGGTGCGGTTTCAGCACTTGTATTGCTTGTTGATTACGCTCGATCTGCCCTTCCAGCAGCCAACCATTGTGCTGGTTGAGGTCGCGTAAGTGCTGTGTTTTCTTGGTGATAGTCTGCCAGCGTTCAGCAATCTCATCATTGGCGCTGCGCGTGGCGTCATGCTCCAGGCGGCGCTGTTGCTCAAGATAATCAAGGGTTGCCAGCAGCGAGCTTTTTTCTTCTGTAATACGCTGTAGCTGGCTGCCATTGATATGCCCTGCGGAAAGCTGCTGCTGTTCAGCATCCATTACCGTTTTCAGGTCATTGAGGACAGTCGTCATCTGGTCAAGTATTTCTGACAAACGAGTCATACTTTATTTACTCTGTAGGTAGCTCTGCGCCTCGCGAATCAGCGAGTCGGCAATTTTTCCGGTATCCATTTTCAATTCACCGTTACGGATTGCGGTTTTCAGTGCTTCCACGCGTTCCATATTGATGTCATTGGTGCCGGGCTGCATCAGTTTGGCCTGGGCGTCGCTCAGCATGACGCTGGTGCTGGTGGTCGCGGTGGTTTTTTCCTTCTGCGCTTTTTGTACCGGCGCATCGCTGGTTTCACGCGGCTGAACGGTGCTTACTGGCTTCAATGGTGAGGTACGATCAATGCTCATTTTATTTTTCCTCATCGAGGGGTTACGCTATAGCGGCCCGCTGTAATCATTGGTTGTTTATCTATCGGCACACGCTAAAAAATCTTTAACCTATTATAGGTTAATAAGAATATTCCCATCAGAATCGACGACGCCGCTCACCACCTGGCCTGAAATCATCCGCACTCGCGCATTCTGTGCGACAGCGGCGTTGTTCAGCGCTTTACCTTCGGCATTAACCCGAAAGCCATCTCCGTTGGCAATAACCAGCACGCGCTGACCGGCCTTGATCCGCCATGCCTGGCGCAACATCGAAAGCTGTATCGGTTGGCCCGGGACCAGATCGCGCAGGCTCACAGCATCCTGCACCTGACTCATATCCAGCACCGCGCGCGGCGGTAGTTGGTCCAGTCGACCACGTTTCAGCGTTACGCTGGCTGGGGTCAGGGTGCTACCTCGCGCTACAGGCGCGGCGGCTACTACGTAGTTTCCCGTCGCCTGGACGTTCACCTGCAGATAACGTTTTTCGTTGGCACAGCGAGCCAGCACATTCACATTACCCCACAGTTTCGCGCTACCTGACACGCTTAATGCCGGTTGCTCACAGCTCGGCAATAAGTTTGGCGACGTTCGGACAGTGACCACCACCTCATCGCTAAATCCGGCCAGGCGCTGGGAAAACCATGCCGTTAGCTGCGAATTCAGGTCTTGCGCCAGCGTCATAGGGCTGAACAGCAGTGCTGCCACGACTATTCCACGTTTAAACGTTTGCATCAAAACCTCGCGCTTTTTCAGGTAGTGGCAGAATTTTACCTGTGTGACGCAGTCATCAACGCAACAAATAGCGACGCATTTTGCGTTTATTCCGGCGATAACGCGCGCGTAATGGGATTTAAGCTGTCGGCTGAATTTTGTCATTTGCGGAGGAGATATGCTCGATAAGCTCGACGCCGCCTTACGTTTTCAACAGGAAGCGCTGAATTTGCGCGCCCAACGCCAGGAAATATTGGCGGCCAACATTGCCAATGCCGACACGCCGGGGTACCAGGCGCGTGACCTGGATTTCGCCAGTGAATTAAAAAAAGTCATGGTGCGAGGACGGGAACAAACCGGCGGCGTTTCGTTGACGCTGACCTCTGCACAACACATTCCGGCCCAGACCGTTTCTTCGCCGTCTACGGAGCTGCTCTACCGTATTCCTGACCAGCCATCTCTTGATGGCAACACGGTGGATATGGACCGGGAGCGCACGCAATTTGCAGACAACAGCCTCAAGTATCAAATGGGGCTGACCGCGCTGGGTGGGCAAATCAAAGGCATGATGAACGTGCTGCAAGGAGGGAACTAATTCGTGGCGCTGTTAAATATTTTTGATATCGCAGGTTCTGCGCTGACGGCTCAGTCTAAACGCCTGAACGTCGCGGCCAGTAACATGGCGAATGCGGATAGCGTCAGCGGGCCCGACGGTCAGCCGTATCGCGCGAAACAGGTTGTTTTTCAGGTAGATGCTGCGCCAGGTGCGGCTACCGGTGGCGTAAAAGTTGCTGACGTCATTGAAAGTCAGGCGCCGGATAAGCTGGTTTATGAACCCGGTAATCCGCTGGCCGATGCGAATGGCTACGTAAAAATGCCGAATGTGGATGTTGTTGGCGAGATGGTCAACACCATGTCTGCCTCACGTAGCTATCAGGCAAACGTCGAAGTGCTCAACACCGTGAAAAGCCTGATGCTCAAAACGTTGACGCTAGGCCAGTAAAGGAGGCGCACATGTCTATTGCTGTAAAAATGAATGACCCGAGCACGACGGGGGTTAATGCCGCCACGGGGAATAGCTCTCTGACGGGCAGCAATGCCGCTGACCTGCAGAGCAGCTTTCTTACGCTGCTGGTTGCACAACTGAAAAACCAGGATCCTACCAACCCGCTGCAAAACAACGAACTGACTACCCAGTTGGCGCAAATCAGTACCGTGAGCGGGATTGAGAAACTGAACACCACGTTAGGGTCGATCTCCGGGCAGATCGACAACAGTCAGTCGCTGCAGGCCAGTACGCTGATTGGCCACGGGGTCATGATCCCGGGTACTACCATCCTGACCGGTAAAGGGACGGAAGAGGGTGCCAAAACCACGACAACACCATTTGGCGTTGAGCTGCAGCAACCGGCAGATAAGGTTACCGCAACCATTACCGATAAAGACGGCAAAGTGGTACGCACCATTGACATTGGTGGATTGAAAGCGGGCGTTCATACCTTTACCTGGGACGGCACCATGACCGATGGCACGGATGCACCAAGCGGTTCTTACAACGTGTCAATTGCTGCCAGCAATGGCGGAACGCAACTGGTGGCACAGCCGCTTCAGTTTGCGCTGGTGCAGGGCGTTATTCGCAGTAACGGCGGTAATACGCTGGATCTTGGCACCTATGGAACCACCACCCTCGACGAAGTACGGCAGATAATTTAAGCCTTCACACTTATCAGGAGTAAGTCATGGCCTTTTCTCAAGCGGTCAGCGGTCTGAACGCTGCAGCGACCAACCTCGATGTCATTGGCAACAACATCGCCAACTCCGCCACCTACGGTTTTAAATCCGGTACGGCATCTTTTGCCGATATGTTCGCCGGTTCTAAAGTGGGTCTGGGCGTTAAAGTTGCGGGTATTACCCAGGACTTTACCGACGGCACCACCACCAACACCGGCCGCGGGCTGGATGTTGCTATCAGCCAGAACGGTTTTTTCCGCATGGTAGACAGTAACGGTTCTGTTTTCTTCAGCCGTAACGGTCAGTTCAAACTCGATGAAAACCGCAATATCGTTAATATGCAGGGGCTGCAACTGACGGGCTATCCGGCTACCGGTACACCACCGACAGTTCAGCAGGGTGCAAACCCGGGGCCGATTACGATCCCCAACACATTGATGGCGGCACAGGCAACCAGCAAGGCCTCAATGCAGATCAACCTCAACTCATCGGATAAAATCCCGACAACGACAAAGTTTGATCCGAAAGATGCTGACAGCTATAACAAAAAAGGCCCCGTCACCGTTTATGACAGTCTGGGAAATGCCCACGAAGTTAACGCCTATTTTGTAAAACAGCCTGATAACAAATGGGCTGTCTATACCGTTGATAGCAGTGATCCTAAGGCTGCTGTACCAACCGCACCGACGTCCACGCTGGAATTTGATACTAATGGAGCGCTAATCGGCGGCGGTACATTCAATATCACCACAGCTGCGCTCAATGGCGCACCGGCTGTCACCTTCGCAATGAGTTTCCAGAACTCCATGCAGCAGAACACAGGTGCCAACAACATTGTTGCCACTAAACAGGACGGCTACAAACCAGGCGATCTGGTGAGCTACCAGATTAACAATGACGGTACCGTAGTCGGCAACTACTCCAACGAACAGCAACAGGTTCTAGGACAGATCGTGCTGGCAAACTTTGCCAACAACGAAGGTCTGGCGTCTCAGGGCAACAACGTCTGGGCGGCCACTCAGGCCTCCGGTGTGGCGCTGCTGGGTACCGCGGGTACGGGTAACTTCGGCAAGCTGACCAACGGGGCGCTTGAAGCGTCAAACGTGGATTTGAGTAAAGAACTGGTGAATATGATTGTCGCCCAGCGTAACTATCAGTCGAATGCGCAGACCATCAAAACCCAGGATCAAATCCTCAACACGCTGGTCAACCTGCGCTAAGCGCCTGACGGGATGGCTTAATGGATCACGCAATTTATACCGCCATGGGCGCGGCCAGTCAGACGCTGAATCAACAGGCGGTGACGGCGAGCAACCTGGCAAACGCCTCCACGCCAGGGTTTCGTGCGCAGCTCAATGCACTGCGCGCGGTTCCTGTAGAAGGATTGTCTTTACCGACGCGTACGCTGGTCGTGGCCTCCACACCGGGGGCCGATATGACACCGGGTCAGATGGACTATACCTCCCGCCCGCTGGATGTGGCGCTGCAACAGGATGGCTGGTTGGCTGTGCAGACCGCGGATGGTAGCGAAGGATATACCCGTAACGGTGCTATTCAGGTAAGCCCAACGGGTGAACTGACTATTCAGGGACACCCGGTAATTGGCGAAGCCGGACCGATAGCCGTACCGGAAGGTTCAGAAGTCACCATTGCGGCGGACGGGACAATTTCTGCACTTAACCCTGGCGATCCGGCTAATACGGTCGCGCCAGTGGGGCGGCTGAAGCTGGTGAAGGCTACAGGGATCGAAGTGCAACGTGGCGATGACGGTATGTTCCGTCTGACCCAGGCCGCACAGGCTACCCGTGGTGCGACGTTACAGGCCGACCCCAGTATCCGTGTGATGTCGGGCGTGCTGGAAGGCAGTAATGTTAAACCGGTTGCTGCGATGAGCGACATGATCGCCAACGCCCGCCGCTTTGAAATGCAGATGAAAATTATCAGTAGCGTGGATGATAACGCGGGCCGCGCCAACCAACTGCTGTCGATGAGTTAATACAGGACATTTTATGATCAGTTCATTATGGATCGCCAAAACCGGCCTGGATGCGCAGCAAACCAACATGGATGTGATTGCCAACAACCTGGCAAACGTCAGCACCAACGGATTTAAGCGTCAACGCGCCGTGTTTGAAGATCTGTTGTACCAGACGATTCGTCAGCCTGGCGCACAGTCTTCTGAACAAACCACGCTGCCGTCTGGTTTGCAGATTGGTACCGGTGTACGTCCGGTTGCAACCGAGCGTTTACACAGCCAGGGTAACCTGTCGCAGACCAACAACAGTAAAGATGTGGCGATTAAAGGCCAGGGCTTTTTCCAGGTCATGTTGCCCGATGGTACGTCCGCTTATACCCGCGACGGTTCTTTCCAGGTGGATCAGAACGGTCAGTTGGTGACGGCGGGTGGTTTTCAGGTTCAGCCTGCCATCACCATTCCGGCTAACTCGCTCAGTATCACCATTGGACGCGACGGGATTGTCAGCGTGACCCAACAGGGACAGGCGGCGCCTGTTCAGGTCGGGCAGCTTAACCTGACAACCTTTATGAACGATACCGGTCTGGAAAGCATTGGTGAGAATCTGTACACCGAAACGCAGTCATCCGGTGCGCCGAACGAGAGCACGCCGGGGCTGAACGGCGCGGGTCTGCTGTATCAGGGCTATGTTGAAACCTCTAACGTCAACGTGGCGGAAGAGCTGGTAAACATGATCCAGGTTCAGCGCGCTTACGAAATCAACAGTAAAGCGGTATCGACCACCGATCAGATGCTGCAAAAACTGACGCAACTCTAAAGTGGAGTCCGGTGGGGTGAAAACCTCACCGGCACACTGATTTTGAAGATGACCGCAATGCGAAAATACGCGCTTCACCCATACCCTATTTTAGCCCTGCTGGTGGTTTCACTAACAGGATGTGCCTGGATCCCGGCTACTCCCCTCGTGCAGGGCGCGACGACTGCCCAGCCCGTTCCAGGTCCAACGCCGGTGGCGAATGGCTCAATCTTCCAGTCGGCACAACCGATTAACTATGGTTATCAGCCACTCTTTGAAGACCGTCGTCCACGCAATATTGGCGATACGCTGACCATCGTGTTGCAGGAAAACGTCAGCGCGAGCAAAAGCTCTTCGGCGAACGCCAGCCGCGACGGCAAGACAAACTTTGGCTTTGATACCGTACCGCGCTATCTGCAAGGTCTGTTCGGTAACGAACGTGCCGACGTAGAAGCCTCAGGCGGTAACTCCTTTAACGGTAAAGGCGGCGCGAACGCCAGAAATACCTTCAGCGGCACGCTGACCGTAACGGTCGATCAGGTACTGGTGAATGGCAACTTACATGTCGTGGGTGAAAAACAGATCGCCATAAATCAGGGCACTGAATTCATTCGCTTCTCCGGGGTCGTTAACCCGCGCACCATCAGTGGCAGCAACTCCGTACCGTCAACCCAGGTTGCGGACGCGCGTATTGAGTACGTCGGAAACGGCTACATCAATGAAGCGCAAAATATGGGCTGGTTGCAGCGTTTCTTCCTTAACTTGTCGCCGATGTAAGCGAGGTACCCGGTGTTTAAATTTTTTGTTGGAATGGCACTGGTGCTGGTAACCGCCTTCGCGCATGCCGACCGTATTCGTGACCTGACCAGCGTGCAGGGCGTGCGGGAAAACTCGCTGATTGGTTATGGGTTGGTGGTGGGTCTGGATGGTACAGGTGACCAGACCACCCAGACGCCGTTTACCACGCAAACGCTCAACAACATGCTGTCGCAGTTGGGGATCACCGTGCCCACCGGCACTAATATGCAGTTGAAAAACGTGGCAGCGGTAATGGTCACCGCGCAGTTCCCGGCCTTTGGTCGTCAGGGGCAAACTATTGACGTTGTAGTCTCTTCCATGGGTAACGCTAAAAGCCTGCGCGGCGGAACGCTGCTGATGACCCCGTTAAAAGGGGTCGATAGCCAGGTATATGCGTTGGCGCAGGGGAATATTCTGGTTGGCGGTGCGGGCGCAGCTGCGGGTGGCAGCAGCGTGCAGGTAAACCAGCTCAATGGCGGACGCATTACCAACGGCGCGACCATCGAACGTGAATTACCCAGCCAGTTCGGCGGCGGTAACACCATTAATCTGCAACTGAATAATGAAGATTTCACGATGGCGCAGCAAATTACCGACACTATTAACCGCTCGCGTGGTTTTGGCAGCGCAACGGCGTTGGATGCCCGCACTATTCAGGTGCGCGTGCCAAGCGGCAACAGCTCGCAGGTGCGTTTCCTTGCTGATATCCAGAATATGGAGGTGAACGTCACGCCGCAGGACGCTAAAGTGATTATCAACTCGCGCACCGGATCTGTCGTCATGAACCGCGAAGTAACGCTGGATAGCTGTGCCGTGGCACAAGGCAACTTGTCGATCACGGTGAACCGCCAGGCGAACGTCAGCCAGCCGGACACACCGTTTGGCGGTGGACAAACCGTAGTGACGCCACAAACTCAGATTGACCTGCGCCAAAGCGGTGGTTCGCTGCAAAGCGTGCGTTCCAGCGCCAACCTGAACAATGTTGTGCGTGCGCTGAATGCGCTGGGAGCAACGCCGATGGATTTGATGTCCATTCTGCAATCGATGCAGAGCGCGGGTTGCTTACGCGCCAAACTGGAAATCATCTAATGATTGGTGACAGCAAACTGCTGACCAGTGCCGCCTGGGATGCGCAATCTCTGAACGAACTGAAAGCGAAAGCGGGTCAGGACCCGGCGGCGAATATCCGCCCGGTCGCCCGTCAGGTTGAAGGGATGTTCGTGCAAATGATGTTGAAAAGCATGCGTGAAGCGTTACCGAAAGATGGCGTGTTTAGCAGCGATTCAACGCGCTTGTATACCAGCATGTATGACCAACAAATTGCGCAGCAGATGACCGCAGGCAAAGGTCTGGGGCTGGCTGAAATGATGGTCAAGCAGATGACTGAAGGGCAAGCGCAACCTGCGGATGACGCGCCGCAGGTGCCGATGAAGTTTTCACTGGAAACGGTGACCAGCTATCAAAATCAGGCACTGACGCAACTGGTCCGCAAAGCCATCCCCCGGGCGACAGAAAGTAATGATCAGCCGCTGTCAGGTGACAGCAAAGACTTCCTCGCCCAGCTGTCACTGCCGGCTAAGCTGGCCAGTCAGCAGAGCGGGGTCCCGCATCATCTGATTTTGGCGCAGGCGGCGCTGGAGTCCGGATGGGGGCAGCGACAAATTCGTCGCGAGAATGGCGAACCGAGTTTCAACATTTTTGGTGTGAAGGCTTCGGGAAGCTGGAAAGGTCCAACCACTGAAATCACCACCACTGAATATGAGAACGGTGAGGCGAAAAAGGTGAAAGCCAGATTCCGTGTCTATAGCTCTTACCTTGAGGCGTTGTCGGATTATGTCGGTCTGATATCCCGTAACCCGCGATATGCGGCGGTGACCGCTGCCGCGACCGCCGAACAGGGGGCGCAGGCATTGCAAAATGCGGGTTACGCCACAGACCCTAACTATGCACGTAAATTAACCAGCATGATCCAGCAGTTGAAATCGATGAGCGAAAAGGTGAGTAAAACCTACAGCACGAATCTCGATAATCTCTTTTAAATAGCTCAAGTCTACCGACCTGCTGCCGATAATAACGAGTATTGAAGGATTACAAGGAACCTCCATGTCCAGCTTGATTAATAACGCGATGAGTGGACTCAGCGCAGCGCAGGCCGCGTTGAATACTGCCAGTAATAACATCTCCAGCTATAACGTTGCCGGATATACCCGACAAACAACAATTATGGCGCAAGCGAACAGCACGCTGGGTGCGGGGGGCTGGGTAGGCAATGGCGTCTATGTTTCTGGTGTACAACGTGAATATGACTCCTTTATCACTAACCAGTTGAGAGCAGCGCAGAACCAGAGCAGCGGTCTGACGACGCGCTATGAGCAAATGTCAAAAATCGATAATTTGCTCTCCAGCAAAACCAGCTCTATTTCGACCTCAATGCAGGGTTTTTTTACCAGCCTGCAGACGCTGGTCAGTAACGCCGAAGATCCGGCGGCGCGCCAGGCTCTGATCGGCAAAGCGGAAGGTTTAGTCAACCAGTTCAGAACAACCGACCAATATCTGCGGGATCAGGACAAGCAGGTAAACACGGCGATTAAGGCCAGCGTTGACCAGATCAACAATTACTCGAAACAGATTGCCAACCTTAACGACCAGATTTCCCGTATGACGGGCGTCGGCGCGGGGGCATCGCCGAACGATTTACTCGACCAGCGCGACCAGTTGGTGAGTGAACTGAACCAAATTGTCGGCGTGGAAGTCAGCGTGCAGGACGGCGGGACTTACAACGTGACCATGGCGAATGGCTATTCGCTGGTGCAGGGCAGCAACGCTCGCCAACTGGCGGCAGTCCCTTCCAGCGACGATCCCTCTCGCACGACTGTCGCTTATGTTGACGGCGTGGCCGGAGAAGTTGCCATCCCGGAAAAGCTGATCACGACCGGTTCGCTGGGCGGGCTGTTGACGTTCCGTTCGCAGGAACTCGACCAAACGCGTAATACCCTTGGTCAGTTGGCTCTCGCTTTTGCTGATGCGTTTAACACGCAGCACAAAGAAGGTTTTGATGCCAACGGCGACCCGGGCAAAAACTTTTTCGATATTGGTGGCCCGGCAGTCCTTAGCAATACGACGAATAAAGGGACCGGTGCGCTTGATGTTAAAATAACGGATAGTTCGTCGGTGCAAGCCACAGACTATAAAATTACGTTTGATGGTACTGACTGGCAGGTAACCCGTCTGGCTGACAATACCAGCTTTAAGCCGACCGTCACTGGCGGAAAAATGTCGTTTGATGGGCTGGAAATCACTGTCAAAAATGGTGCGCTGGCAAATGACAGCTTTACGGTGAAACCCGTGGGTGACGCCATTATCAATATGAAAGTGGCGGTGACCGATGAGTCGAAAATCGCCATGGCAGAAGTATCCAAAAACGACCTTGATCCGAATGTTGATAAAGGCAAAAGCGATAACCGTAACGGTCAAAAGCTGCTGGATCTGCAAACCAAGTCTACCGTCGGTGATAAAACGTTTAATGATGCCTACGCTACGCTGGTGAGCGATGTCGGGAACAAAACGGCGACGCTGAAAACCAGCGCCACCACTCAGAACAACGTGGTAACGCAGCTTTATAAGCAGCAGCAGTCTATTTCCGGGGTTAACCTCGATGAAGAGTACGGAAATTTGCAGCGTTATCAACAATATTACCTGGCTAACGCGCAAGTTCTGCAAACTGCGAATGCGCTGTTTGATGCACTGATCAATATTCGCTAAGGGAGAGGGAGACTATGCGTATTAGCACCCAGATGATGTACCAGCAGAATATGCGCGGCATCACTAACTCTCAGGCGGAATGGATGAAGTTCGGCGAGCAGATGTCGACGGGTAAACGCGTGATCAATCCATCTGACGATCCGATTGCCGCCTCGCAGGCCGTAGTACTTTCGCAGGCTCAGGCGCAGAACAGCCAATACACACTGGCGCGCTCATTCGCGACGCAAAAAGTATCGCTGGAAGAGAACGTGCTGAATCAGGTGACGACGGCGATCCAGACCGCGCAGGAAAAAATCGTTAGTGCGGGAAACGGTACGTTAAGTGATGATGACCGTGCATCGTTGGCCACCGACCTGCAGGGGATCCGCGATCAACTGATGAACCTGGCGAACAGCACCGACGGTAATGGGCGCTACATTTTTGGCGGATATAAAACAGAATCTGCACCGTTTGCCCAGGCTGATGGCGCTTACAGCGGCGGTACGACAAACGTCACCCAGCAGGTTGATGCCTCCCGGACCATGGTGATTGGTCATACCGGTGATAAAGTCTTCGCCAGTCTGACCAGCAACGCTGTGCCGGAGCCAGGCGGCGGTACCCAGGAAAAGAATGTGTTCAAAATGTTGGATACTGCTATTGATGCGCTTAAGACACCGGTTGAGGGCAATGATGCGGCAAAAGCTACTGCCACTGCAGCCATCGATAAAACCAGCCGAGGTCTTAAAAACTCGCTGAATAATGTGCTGTCCGTGCGTGCAGAATTAGGCACGCAGCTTAGCGAATTGAGCTCGCTGGATTCACTGGGCGCCGATCGTGCATTGGGGCAAACTCAGCAGATGAGTAATCTGGTGGATGTCGACTGGAACGCCGCGATTTCGTCTTACGTGATGCAACAAGCCGCACTACAGGCATCATATAAAACGTTTACCGATATGCAGGGAATGTCGCTGTTCCAGCTTAACCGGTAACGATCCATTTTGAACATATCATGAAACTGGGTATGTTTGTCTGCCCGCTCCTTTAACACCCCGGAGCGGGCATTTTTTTTAGGCAACCGACGCCTTACTAAGCGACGGGTTCCCCGTCAGTCTTATGACCAACGCGATCGCACTGCTGAATGTTGCCAGCGTCACCACACCTTCCCAATTGGCAAGCGCATAGACCTGACTCCCGAGAACGGAACCCAGCGCCATACCGATAAACACCATCGTAAACAGCAGAGCGTTCAATCGTCCTCGTGCCTGAGGCTCCAGGCTATAGACCAGGTTTTGGTGGGCAACCAGGCTGGATTGCAATCCGAGATCAAAACCTACCGCCGAAAGGGCGATAAGCAGCCACTGCCCCTGAACGGGCAGGGCGGGTAACAAAAACATCAGTGCGAAAGATACCGTTACCAGCAAAGCACCCAATTGCGTCACTTTTGCTGCACCCACTTTATCGGCAAGATGGCCCGCCATCGGTGCAGCAAGCGCTCCGGCTGCTCCCGCGATACCAAAAGCACCCGCTATAGCGCTACCCAGGTGGTAATGCTCAGATAACATCACCGCCAGCGTAGACCAGAAGGCGCTAAAAGCAATGGACAGAAAGCCTTGTGCCAGTGCTGCTCGGCGCAAGGTGGAATATCGTTGCCAAAGTTGCACCATCGAGAGCATTAATGATGGATAGCTCAACGTGGAATGGACCGTAAAACGAGGCAGTGCTTTCCACATAATCGCGGTGATTACGGCAATACTGACGGCAGCAAGTTGGTACATCTCACGCCAGCCAAACGCCTCACCGACCAGTCCACTGACGGTACGTGAGAGTAAAATTCCCAGCAGAAGGCCCGTCATTACGGTGCCCACCGTTTTTCCCTGTTTGCCTTCGGGCGCCAGTATTGCCGCCGCAGGCACAATATCTTGTGCCATGGTTGCCGCCATGCCCATCATCAGGCTCACTATTAACAGTGAATGTAACTGCCCGGTAAAGCTGCATGCCAGAAGCAGCACAGCAAGAGAGATACTTTTCAGCAGGATTAATGTCCTGCGGTCATAACGATCGCCCAATGGCAATAAAAACAAAATACCCAGCGCGTATCCCGCCTGGGTCAGCGTCGGGACCAACCCCATGCCGGTAATACTTAAGTTCAGATCCTGACCCATTAAAGGCAGAAGGGGTTGAGCATAGTAGATAGCAGCGACACTGAATCCGGCACCTACTGCCAGAACGAAAGTGACCCAACGGGAAAGTGCGGTAAATGTGTTCACAGATGATTCCTCAATCACAGGATGTGCGGCTATTTTTATCCTTCAGCGAGTGGCGTGGTAGCGAGCGCAGTGGTAAAACAGTTATACGTCAGACGTATGATGAAACTGAAAATGATAAAAAATGAGCGTATAGACAGGGTGGAGCTGATGCGTACGTTTGTACGTATTGTCGAAGCAGGATCGCTTTCGGCAGCGGCAAAACAGATGGGGACAACGCAAGCGACCGTAAGTCGACGGTTGCAATCCCTGGAAACCCTGCTGGGTGTGAAACTGATCATGCGTACCACGCATGCGATGAAATTGACCGACGACGGCGAAAGAGGCTACCAGCATGCCAAGAAGATTATTGATGCCTGGCTGGCGCTGGAAGATGGACTTAATGTCACAGAAGATGAACCTGTGGGGACGTTGCGAGTCCGTGCACCGCATGCGTTCGGGCAACAACAACTGCTTGAGCCGCTTTTGCAGTTTCTTTCGCGCTATCCCCAGGTAGCAGTAGAGTGGATGCTCAACGATAAAACCGTTGATTTTCTGAGCGATAATATTGACTGCGCTATCAGGGTTGGTGCCGAGGTGGATCCGGCCACGGTTGCCGTTTTACTGGCTGAAGTTCCCCGTAGTATGGTGGCGAGCCCTGGGCTGCTGGAGCAATACGGCGAGCTTTCTCATCCTGAGCAGTTATCAGCGCTGCCCTGGATTGCCGTGAATACGTTTTATCAACATAGCGTTTCGTTGTTGCACCAATTGCGTAATGAGCCAGTCACGTTGAATATTTCACCCAGATTAAGTACCGACAGTATTTATGTCGCAAGGAATGCCGCGCTGGCGGGGTTGGGAGTGACTATTGTTTCAAGTTGGATGGTGGCGGAGGATATTGCCAACGGACGTCTGGTTGCGTTGCTACCTGAGTGGCATGCGGCGCCGTTGCCTGTACATTTGGTTTATCCGTGGGCGCGTTACTATCCGATTCGCTTACGCAAGTTTCTGGACTTAATGAAGGATGTTATGCCGCAGCTGACGGGGATGAAAGGAGTAGATCAGATATAAAAAAGCCGACCCGAAGGCCGGCTTTGATATTGATTATGGCTTACTCGACAGGCTGAGGACGTGTTGCTGGCGCAGTCGCTTGATGCGTTGCACTGTGTCCACCTGCGGCACCTTTGCCTTCAAAGGCGAATGCCGGACGCTGCCAGTCGCTATGACGCGGCGCTTCTGGCACATATTCCGGTGCCGGGGCGCGGGTCATCGGTGCGGTCGCATGGCTGTGAAGGTGTTCAGCATCAACACTGGCTGCGACAACTTCAGGCTTAACGACAGTCGCTTCTACAATTGGCGCTGCAACAACTTCCTGCGGCGCAGCAATCTCTTCAGCAACTGGCGCTGTTTCCACAACTTCGGCAATCTCTTCAACCACTTCTGGCTGGGAAATAACAACCTCTGCAGGCTCTTCAACAACCGGCGCAGTCACAACGTCAGCCACAGGTTCGGCTTCAGCGGCGATTTCTTCTGCAACGGGCGCATCAGATGCAGCGATAATTTGCGGTTGTTCCTCGACCGGGGTCGCAATGACTTCCGGATGCGTGGTTTCAACCTGTGTGGTTTCAACAACGGCGGCCTGAGGCTCAGCTACGACAATCTCTGGCTGCACGGCTTCAACTGGCGCAGGGGCATCCACAATGTGTTCCACGGCAGCTGCAGCAACCTGAGGCTCTACGGCGACAGGTGCGGCTTGTTGCTGGAGCATTTCTTGTTCGCGCTGTTCTTCAACCTGCTGATCCTGAGGACGTGCGACAGGGTAGCGGATCCAAACTTTACCGGACGCTAATTCAGGAGATGCACAGGCGACCGTTAACGGCATTGGTGACTGAACCGGATAACGCTCGTCACGGTAACGACGACGACGCTGTCCACTGACGCGCAGATGGCGAGGGGAGCGACGGGAACGACGCGGCATACCATTGGAGTCACGCGCGTCGCTGTTGTCTTCCTGCTCAGTCGCAACGACGGCTGGCAGATCAACTTTCGCCAGTTCGGTGCGTTGTGCTGGTGCAGGCTGTTCTGTTGGCTGAGCGGCAGAGGTTTCAGCAACTACTGCGGCAGTTGCCACTTCGGTTTCAACCGCCGGGCTGTCAGTGAAACGCACTTTCTGAGTCAATTGACGCTGTTTACGGCGAGTCTGAGGCTGACGTACGCGCTCTTCCTGCTCGGCATCCTGCACAGGTTGTTCAGCCTGGTTCAGCTCTTTAACTTCCTGCTGAGCCTGACGCTTGTCATCGTTACGACGGCGGTTGCGTTCGCGACGCGGAGCTTGCTGCTCATCGCCAGATTTCGCTTTGTCTGCAACGTCAGTAGTTTGCTGGCGGTTATCGCGAGCTTCCGCATTTTGCTGCTGTGACTGACGACGGTTACGGCGGTTATCTTCACGGTTTTCGCCGTTTTCTGAACGTTCGTTACGGTTGTCACGGTCACCGCGATTATCACGGTTATCACGACGATCGTTACGGTCACGACGATTGTTCTGACGCGGTTTACGACGATCCTGCTGGCGTTCGGTTTTCTCTTCTGCTTTCGGCGCAGGTTGTTCAACCGGTTTCACTTCTTCGCTACCACCGAAGATGGACTTCAGTGCGCCAAAGAAACGGCTAATCAAACCGGGCTGTGCGGCAACGGCTGCAGTCGCTGCCGCAGCTTTAGGCGCGGCGGCTTTCGCGGCAGGTTCCTGCAGAGCAGGAGCTGGCGGAACGTCTGGCATGGCGAAGGTGGCCAACGCCGGTTGCTCAGGCTGTTTACGCTCGACGTACTCTTCTTCCGTCGGCAATGCCATTGCCTCTTCATGCAGTTTCGGCAGTAGATAGCTCAGGGTCGGCGTTTCTTCCCCTTTACGTACGCGCAGCACAGAATAGTGCGGGGTTTCCATTTGATCGTTTGGCACGATCACACAGCGCACGCCATTTTGACGCGTCTCGATTGCATTTACCGCGGTACGCTTTTCGTTGAGCAGGTAGGAAGCGATCGGCACAGGAACAATAGCGTGTACTTCCTGCGTATTTTCTTTCAGTGCTTCTTCTTCGATCAGACGCAGAATAGACAGCGACAGTGATTCGTTATCACGTACGGTACCGGTGCCGGAGCAGCGCGGGCACACGTGATGGCTGGATTCACCCAGTGACGGGCTCAGACGCTGACGGGACATTTCCAGCAGACCGAAGCGAGAAATATGGCTGATCTGAATACGCGCTCTGTCCTGGCGTACGGCCTCGCGCAGACGGTTTTCAACCGCGCGCTGGTGACGAACCGGTGTCATATCAATGAAGTCGATTACAATCAGACCGCCGAGGTCGCGCAGACGCAGCTGACGTGCAATTTCATCGGCTGCTTCAAGGTTGGTGTTGAACGCTGTTTCTTCGATGTCGCCGCCGCGGGTTGCGCGTGCGGAGTTGATATCGATAGCGGTCAGTGCTTCAGTGCTGTCGATAACGATTGAGCCGCCGGACGGCAGACGCACTTCGCGTTGGAACGCGGACTCAATCTGAGACTCGATCTGATAGTGGCTGAACAGCGGGATTTCGCCGGTGTACAGTTTGATTTTGCTGCTGAAATCCGGACGACCCAGCGCGGCGATGTGCTGACGCGCCATCTCCATGACTTTTGGGTTGTCGATGAGGATTTCGCCGATGTCCTGGCGCAGATAGTCGCGGAAGGCACGCACGATAACGTTGCTTTCCTGATGGATCAGGAACGGAGCAGGGCGGCTGTCAGCGGCTTTTTGAATCGCTTCCCAGTGCTTCAGGCGGAAGCTTAGATCCCACTGCAGCGCTTCGGCGGATTTGCCTACACCTGCGGTACGCACGATAAGCCCCATGCCATCAGGCAGTTCCAGGCTTGCCAGCGCTTCTTTTAATTCGGTACGGTCGTCGCCTTCAATGCGACGGGAGATGCCGCCCGCGCGCGGGTTGTTCGGCATCAGAACCAGATAACTACCCGCCAGGCTGATAAAGGTAGTCAGCGCAGCGCCTTTGTTGCCGCGTTCTTCTTTATCGATCTGAACGATGACTTCCTGACCTTCACGCAACACGTCTTTAATGTTGGGACGACCATGGGAGTTGTAGTTAGCGGGAAAGTATTCGCGGGCAATTTCTTTTAACGGGAGGAAACCGTGACGTTCAGCGCCGTAATCAACAAAAGCAGCTTCCAGACTCGGTTCAATACGGGTAATTTTGCCTTTATAGATGTTGGCTTTTTTCTGTTCGTGTCCAGGACTTTCGATATCCAGATCGTACAGACGTTGCCCATCTACAAGGGCGACACGCAACTCTTCCTGCTGAGTCGCGTTAATTAACATTCTTTTCATCGTAACTTACTCATTATTCTTACATTGACGACTAAGCTGCGGGCAGAGTAATGCCTTTCCGGGTGTGAACCGATGGCCTCGTGTCTATTCGCGTCGCCAACCTCACGGTTATCGTCAGCTCAAAGAGGCGCAGAGTGTCGGTTGCCTGTATTTCATACGGAAACACAGCGCAATTATCAGGGGAACAGTCTGGGTGTTACTCTCCAGAGAAGCTTCCATTGTGCTTGTCGTCTTTCACGCTGTCGGTGCGTTGGCTTTATCTTCTCACCCTGGTCACTTACAGGAGTAAGAACCTGGGGGTATCCAGACTTGCCGCCTTCCTACAATGTGAAATCCATAGAGCACTTACCGGTAAGGACTGCAACCCGCAGCCCGCTAACTGCCTGAAAGATCAATACGTCTTACGCCATTGCTGCGTTGATGATCGGTCGGGCAAAATTGGGTCATTCCGGAAAAGTTCTTGTTTTAACAAGATTCAACACGGAAACAACCGCATTATTCCACTGCTAACCTTGTTATAGCAAGATGACTTTTGCCATTTATCACCCGGTTACTCACAGTTTTTTCACTTCCGCGTAGTGATTGCTTTAATAACCACCAAATCGGCTATGTCAAACTTAAGTAATAAGGTATAGCAGTTAATATAAGCATAGAAAAATGTGTGGCGCGAATCTTGATGGCTATTTAAAATCGGCCCCCATGAAAACAGAGACTCCAGCCGTAAAAACAGTTGCCATTACTGCCGACGAAGCAGGGCAACGCATCGACAACTTTTTGCGCACCCAGCTTAAGGGCGTGCCGAAAAGTATGATTTATCGCATTTTGCGTAAAGGCGAAGTGCGGGTGAATAAAAAACGCATTAAACCCGAGTACAAACTCGAAGATGGGGATATTGTGCGTATTCCACCTGTGCGTGTCGCTGAACGTGAAGAAGAGGCCATTTCGCCAAACCTGCAGAAGGTTGCGGCGCTGACCGATGTCATTTTATATGAAGATGACCACATTCTGGTGCTGAACAAACCTTCAGGTACGGCCGTGCATGGCGGAAGCGGGTTAAGCTTTGGCGTCATTGAAGGATTACGTGCGTTGCGTCCGGAAGCGCGTTTCCTTGAGCTGGTGCATCGCCTCGACCGGGATACCTCCGGTGTGCTGCTGGTTGCCAAAAAACGCTCAGCCTTGCGTTCATTGCATGAACAACTGCGTGAAAAAGGCATGCAGAAAGATTACCTCGCGCTGGTTCGAGGCCAATGGCAGTCGCATGTCAAAACCGTGCAGGCGCCGCTGTTAAAGAACATTCTGCAAAGCGGCGAGCGTATTGTGCGGGTGAATCAGGAAGGCAAACCGTCAGAAACACGTTTTAAAGTGGAAGAGCGCTATGCGTTTGCCACGCTTGTGCGCTGTAGCCCGGTGACCGGCCGTACGCACCAGATCCGTGTGCATACCCAGTATGCCGGTCATCCAATTGCTTTTGACGATCGCTACGGTGACCGTGAGTTCGATAAGCAACTGGCGGATACGGGGTTGAACCGACTTTTCCTGCATGCCGCAGCGTTGAAGTTTACTCATCCGGGTACGGGGGAAGTGATGCGTATTGAAGCGCCAATGGATAAACAGTTGAAGCGCTGCCTCGAGGTATTACGCAGCAAAGCCTGATGCGCGTTGCTTATCAGGCCTACAATCGTGTGATGGACCGTAGGCCTGATAAGACGCATCGCGTCGACATCAGGCAGATTAATCAGGCGTTCAACGGGTTCATTTCTTCCCGCCGCAGCATTTGACACAACGCGATCAGCGGCAAACCTACCAAGGTATTTGGGTCACGACCCTCCAGGCGTTCAAAGAGTGCAATACCTAATCCTTCACTTTTGAAACTACCTGCACAATGGAGCGGACGCTCTTTGCGCAGATAATCATCAATTTCCGCCTCGCTTAAATGACGGAAATGGACGTCAAAAGGTTCTACTTCAGTTTGTAAATGTCCGGTCGCAGAATTATACAGCGCCAGTCCGGTGTAAAATGTCACAATATTGCCACGGGCTTTGAGTAATTGCTGGCGCGCATTTTCTTCTGTTAATGGTTTGCCGGTTATTTCACCATCAAGAACACAAATTTGATCGGAGCCAATAATCAGATGCGAGGGATAACGGTGGGCGAGTGATTGCGCTTTTTGCTGCGCCAGTCGCAACACCAGATGACGTGGCGCCTCGCCTGGTAATGGTGTTTCATCAACCTCTGGTGCTGCGCATTCGAACGGAATTGCCAGTTTTTCGAGTAAAGCGCGACGCCAGGGAGAGGTGGAAGCAAGAATAAGTTGAGGCATATTTTTTCCCTCGCATATAGCGTATTGATGAGAGCCATTTTAAACTATGGACTTCGACCTACAAGCTGGCTGTAGTGGCTTGTCTTGAGCGATTTTAAGTCGATGACCCGCAATGTGTGCGAATTATTGGCAAAAGGCAACCACAGGCTGCCTTTTTCTTTGACTATATGACGTTACAAAGTTAATATGCGCGCCCTATGCAAAAGGTAAAATTACCCCTGACTCTTGATCCGGTTCGTACGGCTCAAAAACGCCTCGATTATGAAGGTATCTATACTTCTGATCTGGTTGAGCGCGTCGCCGATTCTGTAGTCAGTGTGGACAGTGATGTGGAATGCTCCATGTCGTTCGCTATCGATAACCAGCGTCTCGCCGTTATAACCGGTGATGCGAAGGTATCGGTTACGCTCGAATGTCAGCGTTGCGGGAAACCGTTCCCACTTCATGTTCACACAACATATTGTTTTAGTCCTGTCCGTTCTGACGAGCAGGCTGAAGCACTCCCGGAAGCGTATGAGCCGATTGAGGTTAACGAATTCGGTGAAATCGATCTGCTTGCAATGGTTGAAGATGAGATTATCCTCTCCTTGCCGGTAGTTCCGGTGCATGATTCTGAACACTGTGAAGTGTCCGAGGCGGACATGGTCTTTGGCGAATTGCCTGATGAAGCGCAAAAACCAAACCCATTTGCCGTATTAGCCAGCTTAAAGCGTAAGTAATTGAGGAGTAAGGTCCATGGCCGTACAACAGAATAAACCAACCCGTTCCAAACGTGGCATGCGTCGTTCTCATGACGCTCTGACCGCAGTCACCAGCCTGTCTGTAGACAAAACTTCTGGTGAACAACACCTGCGTCACCACATCACTGCCGACGGTTTCTACCGTGGCCGTAAGGTAATCGCTAAGTAATCACGCATGACTCAATGGCTTTCCCACCCTGGTGAGAAAGACAAAGAGTGAACGCGTGATGAAGCTTAGTGAGGCTTTCCCCGGGTAACTGGGGAAACACCTAACCGGGCAGCGACGATACCTTGACACGTCTAACCCTGGCGTTAGATGTCATGGGGGGAGATTTTGGCCCTACCGTGACAGTGCCTGCAGCATTGCAGGCACTGAATTCTAATTCGCAACTCACACTTCTTTTAGTCGGGGATCCCGATACAATCACGCCATTACTTGCCAAAGCTGACTTCGAACAACGTTCGCGTCTGCAGATTATCCCTGCTCAGTCAGTTATTGCCAGTGATGCCCGGCCCTCGCAAGCTATTCGCGCCAGTCGTGGAAGCTCAATGCGTGTTGCCCTGGAGCTCGTGAAAGAAGGTCAGGCACAAGCTTGTGTCAGCGCCGGTAATACGGGCGCACTTATGGGACTTGCGAAGTTATTGCTCAAACCCCTTGAGGGGATTGAGCGTCCGGCGTTGGTGACGGTTTTACCGCATCAGCAAAAGGGCAAAACGGTGGTGCTGGATTTGGGCGCCAACGTAGATTGTGATAGCACGATGTTGGTGCAATTTGCCGTCATGGGTTCCGTGCTGGCAGAAGAGGTTGTTGGCATTGCCAATCCTCGCGTAGCGTTACTCAACATCGGCGAAGAAGAAACGAAAGGTCTCGACAGTATTCGAGATGCTTCAGCTGTGCTAAAAACAATCCCTTCCATTAATTATATCGGCTATCTTGAAGCCAATGAGTTACTGACTGGCAAAACCGATGTGTTGGTCTGTGACGGCTTTACAGGTAATGTCACATTAAAGACGATGGAAGGTGTTGTCAGAATGTTCCTTTCACTGCTGAAATCTCAGGGTGAGGGCAAAAAACGGTCGTGGTGGCTTCTGTTATTAAAACGATGGTTACAAAAAAGCCTGACAAGGCGATTTAGTCACCTCAACCCCGACCAGTATAATGGCGCCTGTCTGTTAGGATTGCGCGGCACGGTGATTAAGAGTCATGGTGCGGCCAATCAGCGAGCATTTGAAGTCGCGATTGAACAGGCAGTGCAGGCGGTGCAGCGACAAGTTCCTCAGCGAATTGCCGCTCGCCTGGAATCTGTATACCCAGCTGGATTCGAACTGCTGGACGGTGGCGAAAGCGCAACCTCACGAGCACACAGATAACGGTGCGTTTGTGAATGTAGCCAACGTATCAGCGATTTGCTCGTGGCGGTATATAACCAAAAAGTGACTGAGCGTACATGTATACGAAGATTATTGGTACTGGCAGCTATCTGCCTGAACAAGTGCGTACTAACGCCGATTTGGAAAAAATGGTTGAGACATCTGATGAGTGGATCGTCACTCGTACAGGTATCCGTGAACGCCATATTGCAGCGCCAAATGAAACAGTTGCGACGATGGGCTTTGCCGCCGCAAACCGTGCGATTGAAATGGCGGGCATCGACAAAGAACAAATTGGTCTGATTGTGGTTGCTACCACATCATCCACTCACGCATTTCCAAGCGCGGCGTGCCAGATCCAAAGTATGCTGGAGATCAAAGGCTGTCCGGCGTTTGACGTTGCAGCCGCTTGCGCTGGTTTCACTTACGCCCTGAGCGTTGCCGACCAGTATGTTAAATCTGGCGCAGTTAAGCATGCTCTGGTCGTTGGCTCTGATGTTCTGGCGCGCACCTGTGATCCAACCGATCGCGGAACGATCATCATTTTCGGTGATGGGGCGGGCGCGGTTGTACTGAGCGCATCAGAAGAGCCAGGCATTCTCTCCACGCATCTGCACGCTGACGGTCGCTATGGCGAACTGTTGACGCTGCCTAACGCCGATCGCGTGAACCCAGAAAACCCGATCCATCTGACGATGGCGGGTAACGAAGTATTTAAAGTCGCGGTGACCGAGCTTGCGCACATCGTTGATGAAACGCTGGAAGCCAATAATCTCGACCGTTCTGCGCTGGACTGGCTGGTACCGCATCAGGCTAACCTGCGCATTATCAGCGCGACAGCTAAAAAGCTGGGTATGTCGATGGATAATGTTGTCGTGACGCTCGACAGACATGGTAATACCTCTGCTGCCTCCGTACCGTGCGCGCTGGACGAAGCCGTCCGCGACGGGCGTATTAAAGCTGGGCAGTTGATATTGCTTGAAGCCTTCGGGGGTGGATTCACCTGGGGCTCCGCGCTGGTTCGTTTCTAGTATAAGGATTTAAACATGACGCAATTTGCATTTGTGTTTCCGGGGCAGGGTTCCCAGACCGTTGGGATGTTGTCTGAAATGGCAGCAAGCTACCCAATTGTTGAAGAAACATTTGCTGAAGCATCAGCTGCGCTGGGCTATGATCTGTGGGCGTTGACTCAGCAGGGGCCGGCCGAAGAACTGAATAAAACCTGGCAGACGCAGCCAGCGCTATTGACCGCATCTGTCGCGCTTTACCGCGTATGGCAGCAGCAGGGTGGTAAAACACCTGCGCTGATGGCGGGTCACAGCCTGGGCGAATATTCTGCGCTGGTCTGCGCAGGCGTGATCGCATTTGCTGATGCCGTACGTCTGGTAGAACTGCGCGGTAAGTTCATGCAGGAAGCTGTACCAGAAGGCACAGGCGGTATGTCTGCGATTATCGGTCTTGATGATGCGTCTATCGCTAAAGCATGTGAAGAGTCAGCAGAAGGTCAGGTTGTTTCTCCGGTTAACTTCAACTCGCCAGGCCAGGTGGTTATCGCGGGTCATAAAGAAGCGGTTGAACGTGCGGGCGCTGCCTGTAAAGCTGCGGGTGCGAAACGTGCTCTGCCACTGCCAGTTAGCGTGCCGTCTCACTGTGCGCTGATGAAGCCTGCTGCTGAGAAACTGGCCGTTGAGCTGCAGAAAATCACCTTTAACGCACCGACAGTTCCGGTCGTGAACAACGTCGATGTGAAGTGTGAAACCACGGCAGACGCAATTCGCGATGCGCTGGTTCGTCAGCTGTATAGCCCGGTTCAGTGGACTAAAACCGTTGAATTTATGGCATCCCAGGGCGTAGAGCACCTGTATGAAGTCGGTCCGGGTAAAGTTCTGACCAGTTTGACGAAACGTATTGTTGACACCCTGACTGCTTCGGCACTGTCTGCGGCGCTAGAGCAATAAAAGAGGAAGACCATGAGTTTTGAAGGAAAAATCGCGCTGGTTACCGGTGCAAGCCGTGGCATTGGCCGCGCAATTGCTGAGACACTCGTTGCCCGTGGCGCGAAAGTTATCGGTACTGCTACCAGCGAAAGCGGCGCGCAGGCCATTAGCGATTATTTAGGTGCAAATGGTAAAGGTCTGATGTTGAATGTGACCGATCCTGCATCTATCGAATCTGTTCTGGAAAATATTCGCGCAGAATTTGGTGAAGTCGATATCCTGGTCAATAATGCCGGGATTACTCGTGATAACCTGTTAATGCGCATGAAAGATGACGAGTGGAACGATATCATCGAAACCAACCTGTCATCTGTTTTCCGTCTGTCAAAAGCGGTAATGCGAGCTATGATGAAAAAGCGTCATGGGCGTATTATCACTATCGGTTCTGTGGTTGGTACCATGGGAAATGCAGGTCAGGCTAACTACGCTGCGGCGAAAGCGGGTCTGATCGGCTTCAGTAAATCACTGGCGCGCGAAGTTGCGTCTCGTGGCATTACTGTAAACGTTGTTGCTCCGGGCTTTATTGAAACGGACATGACGCGTGCGCTGTCTGATGATCAGCGTGCGGGTATTCTGGCGCAGGTTCCTGCGGGTCGCCTTGGCGGCGCTCAGGAAATCGCCAGTGCGGTTGCATTTTTAGCTTCTGACGAAGCAAGTTACATCACAGGTGAGACTTTGCACGTCAACGGCGGGATGTACATGGTTTAACCACGATTGAAAAATATTTGCGTTATTAGGGTGAATGGCCTCAAAATAGCGCAAAATCGTGGTAAGACCTGCCGGGATTTAGTTGCAAATTTTTCAACATTTTATACACTACGAAAACCATCGCGAAAGCGAGTTTTGATAGGAAATTTAAGAGTATGAGCACTATCGAAGAACGCGTTAAGAAAATTATCGGCGAACAGCTGGGCGTTAAGCAGGAAGAAGTAACCAACAATGCTTCCTTCGTTGAAGACCTGGGCGCAGATTCTCTTGACACCGTTGAGCTGGTAATGGCTCTGGAAGAAGAGTTTGATACTGAGATTCCGGACGAAGAAGCTGAGAAAATCACTACCGTTCAGGCTGCCATTGATTACATCAACGGCCACCAGGCGTAAGTGAACATCTCCAGGCGGTCATTCGACCGCCTGAGTTTTATCTTTTTATCCCACTTGAATTATTTTCCCTCCCTGGAGGACAACCGTGTCTAAGCGTCGTGTAGTTGTGACCGGACTGGGCATGTTGTCTCCTGTCGGCAATACCGTAGAGTCTACCTGGAAAGCTCTCCTTGCCGGTCAGAGTGGCATCAGCCTGATCGACCATTTCGATACTAGCGCCTATGCAACGAAATTTGCTGGCTTAGTAAAGGATTTTAACTGTGAAGACATTATCTCGCGCAAAGAACAGCGCAAGATGGATGCTTTCATTCAATATGGAATTGTCGCTGGCGTTCAGGCCATGCAGGATTCTGGCCTCGAAATAACGGAAGAGAACGCCCACCGTATTGGCGCCGCTATCGGCTCTGGTATTGGCGGTCTCGGTCTTATCGAAGAAAACCATACCTCTCTGGTAAATGGTGGACCGCGTAAGATCAGCCCGTTCTTCGTTCCGTCGACGATTGTTAACATGGTGGCAGGTCACCTGACCATCATGTACGGCCTGCAAGGGCCAAGCATCTCCATCGCAACCGCCTGTACTTCAGGCGTGCATAACATCGGTCATGCTGCACGTATCATTGCATACGGCGATGCGGACGCGATGGTTGCGGGTGGTGCAGAAAAAGCCAGTACGCCGCTGGGCGTGGGTGGTTTTGGCGCGGCACGTGCGCTGTCTACGCGTAATGATAACCCGCAAGCGGCAAGCCGTCCGTGGGACAAAGAACGTGATGGCTTTGTGCTGGGCGACGGCGCAGGCATGGTTGTACTGGAAGAGTACGAACATGCGAAAGCGCGCGGTGCAAAAATCTATGCTGAAGTCGTTGGCTTCGGTATGAGCAGTGATGCTTACCACATGACGTCACCACCGGAAAACGGTGCAGGCGCTGCGCTGGCAATGGTCAACGCGCTGCGTGATGCGGCTATCGAAGCGGGTCAGATTGGCTATGTCAACGCGCATGGTACATCTACGCCTGCAGGCGATAAAGCAGAAACCCAGGCAGTGAAATCTGTCTTTGGTGATGCGGCAAGCCGTGTAATGGTAAGCTCCACCAAATCTATGACCGGACACCTGTTGGGTGCGGCGGGCGCGGTAGAGTCTATTTTCTCTATCCTGGCGCTGCGCGATCAGGCTATTCCGCCAACCATCAACCTGGATAACCCGGATGAGGGTTGTGATCTGGACTTCGTACCTCACGAAGCGCGTCAGGTTAGTGGTCTGGAGTATGCACTGTGTAACTCCTTTGGCTTCGGTGGTACCAACGGCTCTTTGATCTTTAAAAAGATTTAAGCCCGTTAGCTGATGCGCTAGCATCGATAGCAAATTGAAAAGGTCCGCTTGTCGGGCCTTTTTTTATTCGGTTTTCCGCCCTTGTCCTGTGTTACTCATCCTGCCAAACTAGCGGACCAGAAATAAGGAGCCACCATGTTCTTAATTAATGGCTGCGAGCAGAATATGCTGGCAGCAAGCGATCGAGCGACCCAATTTGGTGATGGCTGTTTTACCACTGCCTGTATTATCGACGGCGAAATCCCTCTCTTTGCAGCGCATCTTGAGCGTTTACAAGACGCTTGCCAAAAACTGCTGATCTCTTTTGAAAATTGGCCCGAGCTGCAAAATGAAATGAAAATGCTGGCGAAAGGGCACGTACGCGGGGTGTTGAAAGTGATTATCAGCCGTGGCACTGGAGGCCGGGGCTACAGTGGCAAAAGTTGTCACAGCGCCACACGCATCCTCTCCGTTTCAGCCTGGCCCGTTCATTACGATCGTTGGCGGCAAGATGGCATTGTGCTGGCGCTAAGCCCAGTACGTCTGGGACGTAATCCACTGCTTGCCGGGCTTAAACATCTGAATCGACTGGAGCAGGTGTTGATTCGCTCTCATCTTGAACAGACGGACGCAGATGAAGCACTGGTTCTTGACAGCGAGGGATGGGTTACGGAATGCTGTGCGGCTAATTTGTTCTGGCGTAAAGGTGATGTGGTTTACACGCCCCGCCTGGATCAGGCCGGAGTAAACGGCATTATGCGACAATTCTGTATCCGGATGCTGGCACAATCGCCATTCAGTATTGTCGAAGTGTATGCCGGGTTGGAGGAGGTTATGCAGGCTGATGAAATCGTCGTCTGTAACGCGTTAATGCCCATTATTCCCGTGCGTGCCTGTGGCGACACATTGCTGTCTTCACGTTTGTTATTCGATTTTTTAGCCCCACTTTGTGAGCACCCGAATTAGTCATGAAAAAACTGTTACTCGTTGTCCTGTTATTGCTGGTTGTGCTGGGCATTGCCGCGGGAGTGGGAATGTGGAAAGTTCGCCATCTGGCGGACAGTAAATTATTGATTAAAGAAGAGACGATTTTTACGCTGAAAGCGGGGACGGGCCGCCTGGCCCTTGGCGAACAGCTGTATGCGGACAAGGTTATTAACCGTCCACGCGTGTTCCAATGGCTGCTGCGTGTGGAACCTGAACTGTCGCATTTTAAGGCCGGAACCTACCGTTTTACACCCGACATGACGGTTCGGGATATGCTGCAACTGCTGGAAAGCGGAAAAGAGGCGCAGTTCCCGTTACGTCTGGTTGAAGGGATGCGCCTAAGCGATTACCTGAAACAGCTGCGCGATGCCCCGTATATCAAACATACGTTAAGCGACGATAGCTATGAGACCGTGGCCCAGGCGCTGAAACTGGAAAACCCGCAATGGGTGGAAGGTTGGTTCTGGCCAGATACCTGGATGTATACCGCCAATACTACTGACGTAGCGTTGCTAAAACGCGCGCATCAGAAAATGGTTAAAGCGGTGGATACTGTCTGGGAAGGGCGCGCTGACGGCCTGCCTTATCAGGACAAAAATCAGCTGGTAACCATGGCTTCTATTATTGAAAAAGAGACTGCGGTTGCCAGCGAGCGTGACCAGGTGGCTTCGGTGTTTATTAACCGTTTACGTATCGGTATGCGTTTACAAACCGATCCGACGGTGATTTACGGTATGGGGTCACGTTATAATGGCAAATTGTCGCGCGTGGACTTAGACACCCCGACCGCTTATAACACCTATACCATTACAGGACTGCCACCTGGCCCAATTGCCATGCCGGGAGAGGCATCGTTGCAGGCCGCGGCACATCCGGCAAAAACGCCGTATCTTTATTTTGTGGCTGACGGTAAAGGTGGCCACACGTTTAACACCAATCTTGCCAGCCACAACCGGTCCGTGCAGGATTACCTGAAAGTGCTTAAGGAAAAAAATGGGCAGTAACTATATCGTCATCGAGGGCCTGGAAGGCGCCGGAAAAACCACCGCGCGTAACGTAGTGGTAGAGACACTTGAGCAACTCGGTATTCGTGACATGGTTTTCACCCGCGAACCTGGCGGCACGCAACTGGCTGAGAAACTAAGAAGCCTGGTGCTGGACATTAAGTCGGTGGGTGACGAGGTTATCACCGACAAAGCCGAAGTTCTGATGTTTTACGCTGCGCGCGTACAACTGGTCGAAACCGTTATTAAACCTGCGCTGGCGAAAGGCGCGTGGGTAATTGGCGATCGTCACGATCTGTCTACCCAGGCGTATCAGGGTGGTGGACGTGGTATCGATCAAAACATGCTGGCAACCCTGCGCGATGCAGTGCTCGGCGATTTTCGCCCGGATCTGACTATCTATCTGGATGTGACGCCAGAAGTCGGGTTGAAGCGTGCCCGTGCACGCGGCGAGCTGGATCGTATTGAGCAGGAATCTTTCGATTTCTTTAATCGTACCCGCGCGCGCTATCTTGAGCTGGCTGCCAAAGACGCCAGCATTCGCACTATAGACGCTACGCAGCCGCTGGAGGCTGTGATGGCTGATATTCGCAATACCATCACCCAGTGGGTGAAGGAGCAGGGCGCATGAAATGGTACCCATGGTTACGACCGGATTTTGAAAAACTGGTGGCCAGCTACCAGGCGGGTCGTGGTCACCATGCGTTACTGATTCAGGCGTTACCTGGAATGGGCGACGACGCGCTGATTTACGCCCTCAGCCGCTATTTAATGTGCCAGCAGCCGGAAGGACATAAAAGCTGCGGACAGTGCCGTGGCTGTCAGCTGATGCAGGCGGGGACACACCCTGACTACTATTCGCTGCTGCCAGAAAAAGGCAAAAGCACGCTGGGGGTTGATGCTGTACGCGAAGTCAGTGAAAAGCTGTACGAGCATTCGCGTCTCGGCGGTGCGAAGGTCGTGTGGATCCCTGATGCCGCCCAGTTAACCGATGCTGCCGCCAATGCCCTGTTGAAAACGCTGGAAGAACCCCCGGCACAGACCTGGTTTTTCCTCGCCAGCACAGAGCCAGCTCGTTTGCTGGCGACATTACGCAGCCGTTGTCGGTTACATCATCTTGCGCCACCTCCGGAGTCGTATGCTATCTCCTGGCTTGCTCGAGAAGTGACTGCGTCGTCAGAAGCGCTGCTTAGCGCGTTACGTCTAAGTGCCGGTTCGCCAGGCGCGGCACTCACGCTGTTACAGGCTGAAAGCTGGGCGCACCGTACAGATTTTTGTGCGGCACTGGTGAATACATTAAACGCCGGTGATTGGTATATCTTGCTCGCGGCGTTAAACCACGATCAGGCTACCGCCCGTTTACACTGGCTGGCAACGTTGTTTACGGATGCGTTGAAACGTCCGTATGGGATTGCCCATTTAACCAATCCCGATGCCCTGGACCTGATATCTTCCATCGCAGAACGGTTATCCGTTGCCCAGATACAGGCGATACTCGGTGACGTTTGTCATTGCCGTCAGCAGTTGCTGAACGTGACGGGCGTAAACCGCGAGCTGGTATTAACCGATCTTATTCTTCGTATTGAGCATTACCTGCAACCAGGCACCGTACTGCCTGTTCCCCATCTTTGAGAGAGACATTATGTTTTTAGTCGACTCACACTGCCATCTTGATGGCCTGGATTATCAATCTCTGCATAAGGACGTTGACGACGTGCTGGCGAAAGCGGCCGCACGCGATGTGAAATTCTGTCTTGCCGTTGCAACCACCTTGCCAGGATACCGCAGTATGCGTGAACTGGTTGGTGAGCGTGACAATGTGGTTTTTTCCTGTGGCGTGCATCCGTTAAATCAGGATGAAACCTATGATGTTGAGGTGCTGCGTCGTTTTGCCGCCGAAGAGGGGGTTGTGGCGATGGGAGAAACCGGACTGGACTATTTTTACACGCCGGAAACAAAGGTGCGCCAGCAGGAATCCTTTATCCACCATATTCAGATCGGCCGTGAGTTACAGAAGCCGGTTATCGTGCATACTCGCGATGCGCGAGCCGATACGCTGTCTATTCTGCGCGAAGAAAAAGTGACGGATTGTGGCGGCGTACTACACTGTTTTACAGAGGACAGAGAAACGGCGGGCAAATTACTGGACCTTGGATTCTATATCTCGTTTTCCGGCATCGTCACGTTCCGAAATGCAGAGCAGCTCCGTGATGCCGCCCGCTATGTTCCTCTGGACCGGTTATTGGTCGAGACGGATTCTCCCTACCTTGCGCCTGTACCGCATCGTGGAAAAGAGAACCAGCCCGCCATGACTCGTGACGTTGCAGAGTACATGGCCGTAGTGAAAGGTGTTGCCGTTGAAGAACTGGCGCAGGCAACCACTGATAACTTTGCCCGCCTGTTTCACATCGACGCTTCTCGCCTGCAATCTGTTCGTTAACTGACTTTTTTTAAAGCTCGTAATTAATCACTAATGCGAGTAAAGTTCACCGCCACAAAATGGGCGGTGAATAACCAGCTTGACACATTCAGAAACGCATTTTATCGGAATGTGCGGATTTTGCGGCCATTCACGACTGAACTGTGATAGCCGTCAAACAAAAACAAACTGAATTATTTTACTCTGTGTAATAAATAAAGGGTACTTAGATGCCCTGTACACGGCGAGGTTCTCCCCCCTCGCTAATGCGTGAGAACGTAGAAAAGCACAAATACTCAGGAGCACTCCTAATTATGTTTAAGAATGCATTTGCTAACCTGCAAAAGGTCGGTAAATCGCTGATGCTGCCGGTATCCGTACTCCCAATTGCAGGTATCCTGCTGGGCGTCGGTTCCGCTAACTTCAGCTGGCTGCCAGCCGTTGTATCGCACGTAATGGCAGAAGCGGGCGGTTCTGTTTTTGCGAACATGCCGCTGATTTTTGCTATCGGTGTTGCGTTAGGCTTCACTAATAATGACGGTGTATCTGCACTGGCATCCGTTGTTGCTTACGGCATCATGGTTAAGACCATGGCTGTAGTTGCGCCGCTGGTTCTGCATTTACCTGCTGAAGAGATCGCAGCTAAACACCTTGCTGATACAGGTGTCCTCGGGGGGATTATCTCCGGTGCGATTGCAGCGTATATGTTCAACCGCTTCTACCGTATTAAATTGCCTGAGTATCTTGGCTTCTTTGCGGGTAAGCGCTTCGTTCCTATCATTTCTGGTCTGGCTGCTATCTTCACCGGTGTGGTTCTGTCCTTCATTTGGCCGCCAATCGGTACTGCTATTCAGACGTTCTCCCAGTGGGCTGCATACCAGAACCCGGTCGTGGCGTTCGGTATCTATGGCTTCATTGAACGCTGCCTGGTGCCGTTTGGTCTGCACCATATCTGGAACGTTCCATTCCAGATGCAGATCGGTGAATACACCAACGCTGCAGGTCAGGTGTTCCACGGCGACATCCCTCGCTATATGGCGGGTGACCCGACTGCGGGCAAACTGTCCGGTGGCTTCCTGTTCAAAATGTACGGTCTGCCGGCTGCCGCTATCGCTATCTGGCACTCTGCTAAACCAGAAAACCGCGCGAAAGTGGGCGGTATCATGATCTCCGCTGCGCTGACCTCGTTCCTGACCGGTATTACCGAGCCGATCGAGTTCTCCTTCATGTTCGTGGCGCCGATCCTGTACATCATCCACGCGATTCTGGCTGGTCTGGCATTCCCGATCTGTATCCTGCTGGGTATGCGTGACGGTACGTCGTTCTCCCACGGTCTGATCGACTTTATCGTTCTTTCCGGTAACAGCAGCAAACTGTGGCTGTTCCCGATTGTCGGTATCGGTTATGCGATTGTTTACTACACCATCTTCCGTGTGCTGATCAAAGCACTGGACCTGAAAACTCCGGGTCGTGAAGATGCCACCGAAGACAGCAAAGCAGGTGCGTCAGGCGAAATGGCTCCGGCTCTGGTTGCGGCGTTCGGCGGTAAAGAAAACATCACTAACCTCGATGCGTGCATCACTCGTCTGCGTGTCAGCGTGGCTGACGTTGCTAAAGTGGATCAGGCTGGCCTGAAGAAACTGGGTGCGGCAGGCGTTGTGGTAGCTGGTTCCGGTGTTCAGGCTATCTTCGGGACTAAGTCCGATAACCTGAAAACTGAAATGGATGAGTACATCCGTAACAGCTAAGCAGTAAGAAATTGGGGAGAACTAAGGCAGCCTGCGGGCTGCCTTTTTTATTGCATTAATTAGCCTGAACGCGAATTGGTGCGGTGGCAGCGAACAGCCAGGGACGTGCCTCTGCGTTCACGCGCGGGGATAGCGTCTCTCTGACCTGTTGGTGGTAATCATCAATCCACTGCTTTTCAGCTTCACTCAGCAGATGCAGTTCAACCAGATTCAAATCAATCGGTACCAGCGTCAGCGTTGAGAAACGGCAGAAGCCTGGACGACTGTTGATAATCTCCACCTGGTTTTCAATGCGGATCCCATATTGCCCGGCCAGATAGTAACCCGGTTCGATGGTGATGATATTGCCCGCGACCAGAGGCCAGGGGTTTACTTTCTTGGCAATGCGATGGGGCTGTTCATGGATAAGCAACTGGTGGCCTACTCCGTGTCCTGTTCCATGATCAAAATCCAGGCCTAAATCCCACAACGCCCGACGGCTAAAGGCATCCAGTTGATGGCCCTGAGTGCCGCTGGGAAACTGCAGTGAAATAAGCGACAAAAAGCCTTTCAGCACGGCGGTGTAATGCAGACGACGTTGCGGATCCTGTGGACCAAACGCGAAGGTACGCGTCGTATCCGTCGTACCATTGTGGTACTGGCCGCCGGAATCATTCAGATACATGGCCTGCGAGGTAATTGGCGTATTGGTTTTTTCACTGGAGTGGTAATGACACATCGCCGCATTGCTGGCAGAGGCCGATATCGTGCTGAAGCTTTGCTCAATAAATCCCGGCTGCTGCTGGCGAAATTCCAGTTGCTTCGCCTGGGCTTCCAGTTCGGTGACCGGATTGCCAGCCGCTTCGCGCAAAGGGACTTCATGGGCCAGCCAGGCAAGGAAGTTTACCCAGGCTGCGCCATCTTGTTCATGGCATTCCCGATAGCCCGCCAGTTCAACGTCATTTTTGTGGGCTTTCATCAAGGTGATGGGATCGGGGGCCCATAAGACGTTGCCACCGTGTTCTTCAATGGCAAAACGCAACGCAACTGGGGCGTAGTCTTTATCGACCAGAAAGCGTTTCCCACTGGCCAGTTGCTGGCAACGTACCAGGAAACTCTCTTGCGGGGCCAGCGTTAGCGTGTTTAGCAGTGATACGGGGAGTTGCTGCGTTTTGTTGCTATCCACAAACCATTCCAGCTCACCGCTGCGATGGAGCAGGGCAAACGAAAACGGTACTGGCACCATAGCCAGATCTGAACCGCGTACATTCAACAGCCAGGCAATGTTATCCGGCAGGGTAATTGCCAGTACGTCAGCCTCATGTTGAGCGAGTTGTTCCACGACGCGGGCACGCTTTTGCGTGCTGCTTTCCCCGCTGATTTCAATGGGCATTTCACGAATGATGCCGCAGGGGGCTGCCGGTCGGTCAAGCCACACCTGGTCAAAAGGATCTTGCTCAAGAGGTACCAGCTCGCAATGAGTTGCCGACAAGGCTTCAAACTGGCTGTTGACCATCAGCAGTGGTTCAAAGCCGATACGTGTACCCGCTGCAACGTGAGACTGCAAATAGTCGGCCAGCGGTTCATCGTGTAAATGATGAATTTCAAAATCATCCAGCGAGACTTCATTGCGTACCTGGACCTGATAGCGTCCATCGACAAACATTAACGCGCGATCCCGAAGGACCAACGCGAGGCCGGCAGAGCCGCTAAATCCGGTCAGCCAGGCCAGTTTATTGTCATGCGGCGTACAATCTTCGCTTTGATGAGCGTCGGCGCGCGGAACAATCATGCCATCCAGCCCCTGCGCTATCAGCAGGTTGCGCAGGGCGGAAAGAGGAGTTGAGTTGTGCATAGTTAACCTTCAGGTCTTAACGGAACGGCGGTTCGTTGAATGTACGTAATTTACGGGAGTGCAGTCGGTCGCCTTCAGCACGCAGACGATCGATAGCCCGGATACCTATTTGCAGATGCTCAGAAATAGCACCTTCATAAAAACGGTTGGCCTGACCAGGTAGTTTGATCTCACCGTGCAGCGGCTTGTCGGAAACGCACAGCAGCGTGCCGTACGGAACGCGGAAACGGTATCCCTGAGCGGCGATGGTGGCGCTTTCCATATCGATAGCCACCGCGCGACTGAGGTTGAAACGCAGCGCAGAAGCGGAATAGCGTAGCTCCCAGTTACGATCGTCGGTGGTGACGACAGTACCGGTACGCAAGCGCTGTTTAACTTCTTCACCGGGCATACCGCTGACTTCTTTGGTGGCGTCATACAGGGCGCGTTGTACTTCCGCAATGCTCGGAATCGGAATATCCGGCGGTAGTACGGCATCCAACACGTGGTCGTCACGCAGATAAGCATGGGCCAGAACATAGTCGCCAATCGCCTGGCTTTCACGCAGACCACCGCAGTGACCAATCATCAGCCAGACGTCAGGACGCAGTACGGCCAGATGATCGCAAATGGTTTTGGCGTTAGACGGGCCAACGCCGATATTGACCAGCGTGATCCCCTGACCGTCAGCCGTGATTAAATGCCAGGCGGGCATCTGGTGTTTCTTCCAGGCGAGATCGGAGATGGCTTCTTCTGGCGCTTCGGTTTCGGCGGTGATCCAGATCCCGCCCGCACAAGAGAGCGCGATATATGGGCTGTCCGGGTCGAGGATCTGGCTGCAACCCCAACGCACAAACTCATCGACGTAGCGGGTGTAGTTGGTGAACAGTACAAAAGGTTGAAAATGTTCAACCGGCGTTCCCGTGTAATGACGTAGTCGCGCCAGCGAAAAATCCACGCGTCGGGCATCGAAGTGAGACAGCGGAGAAAATTCCGCCGGATGAAAAATCCCGTCTGCCGTTTCGTCACCAATCTGCGACAATTCAGTGGTGGGGAAATGGCGCGTTAATCCGGCGCTCATCGAGCGATCCAGCGTCAGTTCTGAACCGTCAATCACATAGGGATAGGGGATTTCATGCTGCGACGGCTCGACGGAGATATGCGCATCATAATCCTGATACAGCAGCGTGAGCTGTTCTTCAAGATACGGACGAAAAAGCGACGGACGGGTAATCGTAGTGGTGTAGCTGCCCGCATGGGTAAAACGACCATAGGCTCGGGTTTTCGGGGGATTGGTGGCGATGCCATCCCAGGTGACACACAGTGATGGGTAAACAAAAAGACCGTTATGGCGGGCGATTACATCAGGGAGCGTCCCTGTTTCAATATACTTACCAATGGCGCTACGCAGTGCTTTAACCGACTGCTCGTACAGCGCGTCCAGTTTATCCAGTGCCTGAGTTGGGGTCAGGCTGGAGCCCTTATTGTTCATGTCTGTCTCCTTGTTCCACAGATGTACTGCTCTCCCGATAGTATGTCACAGGAATGTGAAACAAAAGTCAGACGTTGAGGAAGATTGTGCGAAGACCGGACGGCCTCCGCACCCTGGCTTAACCGTGCTGCTTATCCCGCATCAGCAATGCTGTAGTCGCGGAAATAAGACAACCCGCCATCAGATAAATGGCTACACTGTGCCAGTCTCCGCCGGAGAATGTTACCAGTGCAGCAGCAATGAAGGGGGTAAAACCGCCGCCAACTACGCTTGCTACCTGATAACCAACGCCTGCGCCGCTGTAGCGATAGCTTGCGCCAAACAAACCGGTAAACATAGGCTGCTGTACGCAGACCACCATATCGTGTGCAATGTTGGCCAACATAATCGCGAAGAACACGATCCAGAAAATGGATTGCGCTTCTAACGCCATAAAGAACGGGAATGCGCTAAGCGTCCCGACCAGTGCGCCAGTAATGTAAACGCGCCGGCGACCAAAGCGGTCGGCGAGCCAGGCAAAGCAGGGGATGGTCAGACAGCTCAGTCCACCAACTAACAACCCGATATTCAGAAACAGTTCGCGAGGTAAGCCCAGATTCTGCGTGGAGTAATTAAGGGCAAACGCGGTGACGATATACATCGTCAGCAGTTCACACAGGCGCAGAGCGATAATTTTCAAAAACGCCCCTGGATGACGGATTAATGCCTCGACTACAGGTAGTCTCTTTTTCTCTGGTTGCGGTGCCTGCTGCTGCTGTTCGAATTCGGCCGATTCATCCATTCGGTTACGCATCCACAACGCGCCCAATACCAGCACGATGCTGAACAGGAATGGAATACGCCAGCCCCAACTCAGGAACTGCTCATCGGTGGTTTGCGAGCTAATCAGCGAGACCAGACCGGTAGAAAGTAACAGTCCGACGCCGTAACCAACCTGAACGCCGCTGCTGTAGAAGGCTTTTTTATTTTTCGGCGCGCTTTCGACCGAAAGCAACGCTGCGCCGCCCCATTCACCGCCAACGGCGAATCCCTGAATAGCACGCAGCGTCACCAGCAGAACGGGAGCCCACCAGCCAATGGTGTCAAAAGAGGGAATAATCCCGATCAGCGCAGTGGCAATACCCATCATCCAGACGGTGAGCATCAGCATACGTTTACGGCCCAGACGATCGCCGAAGTGGCCGAAGATCACCCCGCCTAACGGACGGAACAAAAATCCGACGCCAAAGGTAGCAAATGCGGCAAGTGTCCCCATCGCTGGGCTGACTTGCGGGAAGAACTCGCTGTTAAAGACCAGTGCGGCAGTAATGCCATAAAGCAAAAAATCATACCAGTCGACCACGGCACCCGCGAAGCTGCCAAGCGCAGCGCGTCGGGCGCGGTTAAGCGAAGAGGCGTCCTGTTGGGGACCCGTGGAGGTGAGGGTGGAATCCATAGTTATCCTGTCTGTACTGTTTTTTAGTTATTAGTATTTGAGTTGGGTTACACACATTGCAGTCGCAATATTAACGACCGTTATGAGATTACCGCGACAGACGGGAAGTGAAAACGATTATCTCCCTCATCTGATGGCAACATGAAAAATAAGATGAATGAAAAATCTGAATCAGGTGGAATCGTGGCCTGTCAGGAGTGTTCTGATTTCAGGCGGAGCATTAGGAGTACTGTATTTGGGGAAGCCATAAACCCACTTTCATAATGGTATACGGAGATTCAGTGAAACCACATCGCTCATAAGCACGAATCGCACGCCCGTTATCTCCGTGGACATATAAGCGAAGCTCCAGTACCTTTTGTACAAAGTGTGCGCGGTAGATGCGGTAGCCCAGCGCATTAAGCAACATCGCGTCTGCCGGTGTGGCGTCACGGATTTGTAATGTCATGAATGATTCCCGTCCTGGTAATAAATTGACGATTACTAAATTATATCAAAACTGTCAGTGATACAGTGGGATGCGAATATTTCAGAGGCTTGTCAGTATGAAGATTGTTTTTATCCCTGCGTTGATCGTAGTCCTGATTGATAAAGAACAGGACATAGGACGGGAATTGACCCGCGATGAGGTTGAGTCCATTCGCGATGGTGCTACAGCCATCCGCCTGCCGGCCGAAGCAGCCGAGGATATAATCAGAGAGCGTGGCTACCGCGATATTGATCCTGAGAATGTCTGGCGCGAGTGGCAGGCGTATAAAGCTGACTGAATGTCGATGGGAACACACTGCTTTAGTGGCACATGAAAATTGTGCACTTACACGGATGCGTTTACTCAACACCTGGTGTGGAGCTGAGGGGCAACTTTGAGCGAAAAGCAGCCCTTGGGGATTACCCCGCAGCGTAAACCAACCACTAATTTCTTTATCTAAAGGTCCATTCGCATGCCCAACTTTCGTTCAGATTTTACCATTCTCATATACTGGACTATGTACTTTCCTGTATCCGGGACATATTGACATGAAACATACCCACCGGTATGTTTCATGAATGACTATTAATAATAAACGTAAAAAACAGCCCGAAATCGTAAGGGCAACCTTGCTCAGATGTGCGAAGACGCTGGCAGTCAGAAGCGGTCTGTCCGCTATCAGCGTACAGGCGGTATGCGATCAGGCTGGTGTAACAAAAGGGGCTTTTTTCCATCACTTTGAGAATAAGGACGCGCTGCTGAAGTGCGTCTTTGAACAGATGATCACAGATTATTCAGAAGAAATTGGCCGACTTATATCTGCCGACCCCTGTGAGAAAGGTGCATTTACTCGAGCCTATCTGGAGCAGGGGTTCGCAACCCTGAAAAATGCCGGTCTTATGACCTTATGGAAATCAGCCATGGATGATGAATACATCTGTTCCCGCTGGCGTGATTGGTATCAGGGAATGCTTGAAAAACGCGGCGACCTCGACGACAACCCACAACTTACCTTGGTGAGACTGGCCGCTGATGGTTTATGCCTTAGCCTCAGCATGCAGATAGCGCAAGGAGATCCGGATAATCTCATTGCTAAGCTGCGCCAGATGGCGTCCTTACCCTAGAACCAACTTTATTCAATCCTGGAGCAACATATGACCCATCCATTTCTTATTATCGGGGGATACGGCACAGTGGGTTCCCATCTTGTGTCTATACTCAACCAGTTTCTGCCGGAACTGCCTGTTGTGATCGCTGGACGAAATGCGCAAAAAGCCAGTGAAGCGGCATCCCGCTTCAGCAATGCGACCGGCATCGCCGTTGATACACAACGTGCTGACCTGGGGTTAGATCCACAGGCTCAGTTCAGCGGTATTGCCTTGTTGACCAATGATTTATCCACTCACCCTGCAGAATACGCTATTAGTCAGGGCATACCGTACACTAGCATTGCCACTCAACTGAAGCACATCGCACCAAAACTTGCATTGTACCTGAATCACCTATCGACCTGTCGCGTTCTCATTCAGGATACCAGCTTTGCTGGGGCGCTAATTTCTGCAGGAATTTTCTGCACTAAAGATTTCAGGTCCGTGGAACAAATCAGGGTGGGCGTGCTGATGGATGAAAATGACCTCGGTGGCCCTGCCAGCATGGCTGATTTTGATGATTTTTCCCAGAAAGAGGCGGGCCTGGTGCTGGAACGCTCGCAGTGGAAGGTACCCCGTAACGGCGATGAGCAGCGGAAATATATCCTGAATGATGGTTCAAGTTTTATTGCTTCAAGCCTGCCAGGATTTGATGCCGCAGAATTGGCTCAGATGACGAAAGCACATTCCGTCAGGGTCGATCTGGTTGTCGGTCAGTCTCCCGGAAGCCTGAAGGGAGACAATCCGTCGGTAGAAATCCTGTATGAGATTGACGGCATCCTTGTCAACGGCCAACATGAGAGCGTGTCATTTCAATTGACCCATCCGAAGGGCCAGTCTTATCTGACGGCCGTCGGAGTAGCCGCAGGTATTGAGTCAATGCTGATGAATGCCGAAAAGACAGGGCTGTATCTGACTTCGCAAAAGATCAATCCAGAACTGATGATTGAACGGCTTGAACGAACCGGGGCAAGACTACAGCCTGTGAAGATGTAAGGGTATAGCTTCTTTTCGCTAAAATTCATGCTATCGGAAACTAAAGCTGCAGGTTCATTTCAATAACATCCCCTGTAAGTCTCCACTCATCACAGGGGTAATATCGACTGGAACGTCCGCTCCTGGCACTCAGCGGACGTTGGTATGAAGCAACCCGGCGCCCGTTAATATTAAGCGGAAAGATGAATTAACGCGTCTCCCCGTTTCTCCATCCTCTTCGCTTTTTCCTTTATCCTGCCTCTCTTGCTGTGCATACAGCGACGTGTTATCACTCGGTAAATGCAAAAATTACCGAAGTTACGAAAACTTGCATCAGCCACGGGTAATCAGCGTACCGAAACCTGCATTTCACGGGTTGCTATGGTGCTGAGAGTAATCCCTGAACACCGCCTGTCTGCAGTTTATGAACCGATGATTAACATGGTTTTGACTGGTCCTAAACGCATGATGATTGATGACAGAACGCTGCAATATTATTCAGCTCAGAACAGTTGAAATGTTACCTGGGCAGAGTGAAGTCATCACAGCGCGAGTGATATGACGGCGACCTGTTGAGACCATGGTACCATTACAGCCTGTGTCATTTACCTCACTACACACATCGGCCTACCAGATACTGGTTCGGGGTGTATTTCCGTATCCACGTTGAATACGGTTCTCAGCAATCCAGGGTTCATCACCGCTTCTGGTGTGCCTTGCGCCATAATATGTCCGTTCGCCATTACCACCAGATGATCGCAGTACCGGCTGGCCTGATTAAGGTCGTGCAGCACTGCGACCACCGTTTTCCCCTGAGCCCGGAGTTCGCCCATCAACCGCATCAGTTCCACCTGGTGATTGATATCGAGATAGGTGGTTGGCTCATCGAGTAGTACGACGGGTGTATTCTGGGCCAGGACCATCGCCAGAAAGGCGCGCTGGCGCTGACCGCCGGAAAGTTCGGTTAACCGTCGGTCGGCAAGATGTTGGATCCGGGTCTGGTGCATAGCATCTTGGACCCGCGCATTGTCTTCAACGGAGAGGCGCCCCCAGAGTGACAACCACGGGTTGCGACCGTACGAAACAAGCTCCTGGACGGTGATCCCCTCCGGAGTTAAATGGTGTTGGGGCAGCAGCGCCAGCCTGCGGGCTAGCTGGCGTGATGAGAGCGTGTTGATGGCATTATCGCCGAGAAATACGCCACCGGATTGCGGCGTTAACAGCCGTGAAAAACAGTTTAGCAACGTCGATTTCCCGCAGCCGTTAGGGCCGAGCAGGGCGGTTGTCTTCCCCGCTGGTAGGGCGAGTGAAACGCCATCAAGGACCTTGTTTGTACCGTAACAGACCGTCAGATTTTCAGTTCGTAATGTCATTTATCGCATTCTCACAAGCAGCCAGACAAACCACGGTGCACCGATAATGGCGGTCAGTACGCCAGCCGGAAGCTCCAGCGGGGGATGAGTAATTCGCGCCAGCAGGTCGGCAACCACCAGCAGCAACGCACCTGTCATGGCCGATATGGGCAGCAGCCAGCGGTGACGCCCACCGGTAATACTGCGCACCATATGCGGCACCACAAGACCAATAAAACTAATTGGGCCGCAGACGGCCACGCTGGTAGATGTCATGGCGACGGCCAGTAGCAAAGCCAGGAGCCGGATACGCGGCACCGACACCCCGAGCGTGGTGGCGCGGGCATCGCCCAGTGCCAGAAGGTCGAGATCGCGGCAAAAACCCAGGCTCAGCGGCAGAAACAACATCAGCAGCGGGACGGCAATCTTCACAAAGCTCCAGTCACGGCCCCATAAGCTGCCGGTCAGCCACAGCAAGGCGCTGTTCACATCCTGCGGGCGCGAAAGCATCAGCCAGTCCGTCAGGCTGGCCCAGCAGGCAGACAGCGCAACACCCGTGAGTGCCAGCTTCATCGGCTGGCTGGTGTTCGCCAGCATTCGCAGCAGGATCAGGCCCACCATGCCACCGGCAAAGGCCAGCAGCGGCAGAGCAATCACTGACAGTGACGGTACGAGAAGCAGTGCGCCCACAGAGGCAAGGCTGGCGGCATGGTTTACGCCGAGAATATCCGGCGACGCCAGAGGGTTACGCACTATCCCCTGTACCAGAACGCCTGCCACCGCGAGGGCTGCACCGACAAACAGCGCCAGCAGCAGTCGCGGCAGGCGGTACGCCGTTAACACGTAATGATACTCACGCCCGGTTTGCCAGTCGGTCAGCAGGGCGCGCCAGGGGACGGCGATCACCCCCATTTGCAGAGACAGCAGCGAAAATCCTGCCAGTGCGAGGGCGATAAAAATGACTAACACAATTTTCAACCACGCCTCCTGACCAGCCAGACAAAGCAGGGCGCACCAATCAGAGCCGCCACGGCCCCCGCGGGTAATTCGCCAGGGAAGGCCAGCGCGCGGGCCAGAACATCCGCCACTAGCATCAGCGTGGCGCCCATCAGTATGCTCATCGGCAGGACCTTGCGTTGGTCGAATCCTACCCAGAAGCGAGCCAGATGCGGCATCAACAGACCGATAAACGCCACCGGGCCAGCCACGCTGACACAGGTACCGACCAGAAGCAGCACCAGAATGTTGATGATCAAACGCAGCTTCGGCAGATTCACCCCCAGCGTGCGGGCGGTGCTGTCGCTGACGTTAAGCAGGTTCAGTTGATTGGCCAGCAGCAACACCACCGGTACAGCGACCGCCACCACCGGTAAAAGCTGCCAGAACTCCTGCCAGCGTGCGTGAGATACGCCCCCTGCGAGCCAGTAAAAAATGCCGTAGGCGTGATCTTCCGTCAGCAGCAGGGTGATGCGGGTCAGGGCCATGCAAAACGCCGAGAAAGCGATACCCGCGAGGATCAGTTTGTTTCGGTCCTGGGTGTGGCGAAATCCGCCGCCTGCGGTCATCACCAGCAGCCAGCTAACGCCGCCGCCACAGGCGGCGATAAAGGAGATGGAGTAACCCGAAACGGGCACGGGGCTGAGCGCGCTGGTCAGTGCCATAGCCAGCGCCGCGCCGCTGTTAATGCCGAGCAGTGAAGGGGAGGCCATTGAATTATGCGTCAGGGTTTGCAGCAGCGTTCCCGCGAGAGCCAGGCTTGCGCCGATCAGAATGGCGACCAGGCTTCGCGGCAGACGTAGGTTTTGCACCAGCGCTTGTGCAAGCGTCGGCACGTGGCCCGGCAGCAGGGCGCGAATAGCATCAACGCCAGAAACAGGAATGGCCGAGTAGCAAAACAGACTCAGCCAGAAAATTGCGATAAGCGCGGCAAGGGGCAGCCCCCATTGCAGTGCCGGATGTCTGAGAACTGTCATTTCACATCGGATAAAGGCTGGTGATGAAAGATTTTTACCGTGTCGCTGGCAATACGTTCGGCCGCAAAAATGCCGCGCATCCGCGCCCAGGTGTTACTGTCGACCGACGCCGTCTGCTGTTTTTGCGCAGCCGTTAACATCTGCCACAGCGGGTCTTGCTGCCAGCGTTTGACGATGCTCTCTTTGCGGTAGTGGGCGACCAGCAGCCATGCAGGATTGAGCGCCAGCAGCTGTTCCAGGCCGATGGACGGCATAGACGCACCCGCCATCGCCGCAGGTACCTTCAGCCCCAGAGAGGTCAGGACGCCCCCGGTCCAGGTCCCCTGCGTATGAAGGTTAAACTGCTGCTCCCGGGACGTACCAAATAACACCAGCGTGCCTTTTGGCAACTGGCTGGCCCACGCTGACATCTGTTGTTTGTGTTTCGCCAGGCGTGACTGCATCTGTGCCTTTTTGCCCACAATCTCGCCGATGATGGCCGCAGACTGAAGATTTTCAGCGTAGGTTTCATTGCGAGATTTCAGCAGCAGCACCGGTGCAATTTGCTGTAAGGCGCTGAAAATACCCGCATGACGGCTGCTGTCGGCAATGATCAGGTCCGGTTTCAGCGCGCTAATGGCTTCTAAACTCGGCTGCGCACGCGTGCCGACAGACTGCCAGGGTTTCAGATGAGCGCGAACTTCGGGAAGAATGCGCGTGGCATCGTTATCGTCGGCAATGCCGATCGGACTAACATCGACGGCAGCCAGCGCGTCCGCGAACGACAGCTCCAGTACCACTATCCGCTGTGGCGTTTTATCAAGCGTAAAGGCGCCATGTTCGTCCTGAACCGTGGCGGCAAAAGCGTGGCTGGTGACCAGCAGCAGAGCGGCGAAAAGTGTGCGGATAAATGTGAACATCGGTGCTCCTGAAAGCCGGGTGGCGCTGCGCTTACCCGGCCTACGAAATCGGTTGAATTAGAACTTCAACGACCCCTGCATATACAGCGTGCGCGGCTGGCCTGCGTAGATGCCTTTATTGTTGTCGTCGTAAGAGCGGGTGAAATACGCTTGGTCGAAGATATTCTTCACGCCGAACGCCAGGTTCAGGTCTGCCATCTGCGGACCAAAGTCATAGGCTACGCGTGCGCCCCAGAGCATGAAGCCCGGGATGCGGCCGGTGCTGCCGTCGGCGCTCTCTTTCACGGTATTGGCGTTATCCGCAAACTGGCTGGACTGGAAATCGCTGTTCAGGTTGAAGGTCCAGCTACCCGGTTTATAATCCACGCCCAATGTGCCTTTGTGTTTCGGCGAGAACGGCACCTGGTTGCCGTAGGTGTCGCCTTTCTCGCGGATCTCGGCATTCACATACGCATAGCTTGCGTAGACCGAAACGTTGTCGAGCGTTGGCGTCAGCGTGCCGAGGTCATAGCGGGCCTGGGTTTCCAGCCCGGTATGGCGTGTTTTACCCCGTGCGGTTACAGTGTCGTTGGTCTGGTTGGAGTCGTACTGATTATTAAAGTTAATCAGGAACAGCCCCATTTCCGCGGTCAGCGCGCCACCGTCGTATCGGGTTCCGAGCTCCCAGGTTCGCGCTTTTTCCGGTTCCACATTGCCGCTTTGCACAGCCTTGCCAATTTGGCTGTACTGTACGGTGCCGAATGAGCCTTCAGTGTTTGCATAAAGATTCCAGCTGTCAGTCAGGTGATAGAGCACGTTTAGCGCCGGAAGTGGGGCGTTGTAGCTCACTTCCTCATGCGTGCCTTTGATGGCGTTGTTCTGGTATGACTCGATATGTTCAAAGCGCATACCCGGTGTGATCGTCCAGTTGCCTACGTCGATTTTGTCATCCAGATACCAGGCGTGCGCTTCGGTACCGGAACGGGTGTCGCGATCGTAAGGGCTGGAGTTGGACGGCAACTGCCCGCTGCTGGTGGCGGTGTAATAACGCATTTCATGCGTCGACTCGCTCACATAGCGATATCCCACTCCGACTTCGTGCGCGGAAGAGCCAAGCATAAAGCTCTGACTGTAGCGCGGTTCAATGCCGCGTACCCAGTAGTTACGCGGTGAAAGGGTGAGGCGTTTGCCCTGCTCCAGGTAGCCGCTACGCAGGGTTTCGGTGTAGAAGCCCTGAATATTGAATTTATGCTGGCTGTCCGGCTGAAACTGATAGCCGAGGCTTGCCAGCTTGCGGCGCCCCCAGAAGCGATCGTAAGGGCGCGTGGACTGCCAGCGGTCGGCGTTGTAATCCGCGCGCGACAGGCCGCCGGGCATGTCGGCTTCACCGTCGTAGTATTGCAGCAGGCTGTTGAAAGTATGCACGTCGTTCGGCGCATATTTGCTTTTCAGCATCAGATCGTCGATGCGCGTCGCGCTGTGCTCGCGCCAGTCGCTGCCGCGTGTGCCGGAGTAAAGCAGGGCGGTACCAAAACCGTTATCCGCCGTGCCGCCCACCATCAGGTTGTGCGTCTCTTTAGGATTATTTTGTGAGGACGTTGGGCTGAGCTGGCCTTCCATGCCGGCTTCGATCCCGAAGTCTTGCGGAATGGCGCGGGTGACAAAGTTCACCACACCGCCCACGCTCTGCGGCCCGTAACGTACGGCACCGCCGCCGCGTACCACATCGATGGCGTCCATATTTCCGAGCGAAACGGGCGCCAGTGAAAGCTGCGGCTGGCCGTAAGGGGCAAACGGCACCGGAATACCGTCCATCAGTACCGTTGAACGGCTGGCCAGGCGTGGGTTCAGGCCGCGAATACCAAAGTTCATCGCCAGATCGTGGCTACCGGTACCGTTGTTTTCTGGGGCGGTAACGCCAGGAATGCGGTTCAGCACCTCGCGCATGGTCGTCGCGCCGGTTTTGGCGAAATCTTCACGGCGGATAACGTCACGCGCGCCAGCATGTTCGAAAACGTCGTTTTCGCGCGCATCCCCCAGCCAGTCGCCCACCACGGTCAGGGAATCTTCTTGCGGTGCGGGTGCGTGCTCCAGTGTCCAGCTGTTATTACCCAGCGGTTTCACCTGCAGGCCGCTACCGTTCAGCAGGTGTTGCAGGCCGGTTTCGACGTCGTAGTCACCGTGAAGACCGTTACTCTGTTTGCCGCGCGTCAGGCTGGCGTCAACCGACAGGGTAATTCCGCTGAGCGCGGCATACTGATTAAGGGCTTTGTCGAGCGAACCCGGTGCAATATCAACCTGCGCTGCGAAGGCGGATAACGACAGCCCGGCCAGCGGCAGCAGGCTCAAGCGAACGGCGTTAACCAAAGGTGTTGTTTTGCGAAAAACGCGTAAAGGCGTCATACCTTCTCCATCATCATTTTTGTTGTGTTCATCTATGAGTCGAATGAGAAGGGGAAAAAGGATAATCGAAATGAGAATTATTTTTCTTACAATGCTGAGATATTTACCCAGTATCGCGTAACCGACTGAATTTTCACTGGAAGAGTCTTGGCGATAATATCCAGGATTGCATCAGTATCTTTCAGCGGGAAAGAGCCACTCAGGCGTAACCCGGCCACAGCCGGATCGCAGCGCAGCACGCCGTTGCGATAACGGCTCAGCGTGGCAATCACTTCACCCAGAGGTTTATCGCTAAAGCTCAGAATGCCCTGCGTCCAGGCGGCGCTTTCATCATCCGCTGAGGTAATTGCACCAAATTCAGACGCGCTAAACTGCAGGCTCTCGCCAGCGCTGACGATGCGTTTTTCCTGCGGACGATTTGCCAGTAAGACTTCAACCGCGTGTTGTTGAACGGTAACGCGTGTGACGTTGTCCTGCTGGTAGACGGTAAATTCTGTGCCTAACGCGGTGAGCTGGCCCTGGCGGGTCACAACGTGGAAAGGTCTTTGCTGCGCGTCTTTTGCGGTAGTAATAGCAATTTCGCCGTACCAGAGATGGACAGCGCGTTGACGCGTATCAAAACGAACGTCCGCGGCGCTTTGTGTGTTGAGCGTCAGCAGCGAGCCATCGTCCAGCCGCTGATGGCTGACCGCGCCTTTGGCTGTGCGGTAGTCTGCGCGCAGACCTTCTCCGGCTTCGGATTGCCAGAGCTGCCAGCCGCCGCCCACGCCGAGCAGCAGCAGTAGCCCTTTCATGACATGACGACGGGTAAGATGCGTATCGTGCAGCGCCCGGCTGGCGACATCGCCCGGAACGCTGCTGAGCTGGCTGCGCAGGTTTTCAACCTGTTGCCAGGCCCACTGATGATCTTTGTCCTCTTCATACCATTGTTGCCAGCGCGCTTCCTGCTGTGGACTGACACGCTCGCCGCTCAATACGGCATACCAGTGTGATGCCGAACGCAAAGCCTGACGGCGAGAATCGGTGATAGAAGCGTTCACAGACCGTGCTCCAGACGAAACAGCAGACAATGTTCGATAGCCTTTGCCATATATTTTTTCACTGAACTGACCGAAACACCGAGCTTTAGCGCTATTTCGCTGTAGGTCAGACCATCCAGCTGTGAAAGGAGAAACGCTTCGCGTGTTTTTCCGCTCAGCCCGTCAAGCATGCTGTCGATGAGTTGCAGGGTTTCGAGCTGACTCTCGCGTTCCTCGGGCGAAGGCGCGAGATTTTCCGGCATAAGCGCCAGCATCTCCAGATAGGCTTTTTCCAGCGCGTTTCGGCGAAACAGGTCGACCATCACCCGTTTGGCGAGAGTGCACAGAAAGGAACGCGGATCGCGGATCGTCGAGAGCGACCCGCTGCCCATTACCCTTAGAAAAGTGTCTTGGGCAATGTCATCTGCATCAAAGGCGGACTGGAGTTTGCGCGTCAGCCAGCTTTTCAGCCAGCCGTGATGTGCGCCATAAAGCGACTCGAGCGTAAAGGAAGCAGTGGTAGTGGCGTGGTCAGACATGCGGAATGTATCAAAAGTTAATTATCACGCGATTATAGTAATATGAGAATGGTTATCATTACAATTGGAAATATAATTGTATTACGCTGAACGTCTTAACACATTGTTTTTTATAAAAATCTCATGATGTGGATATTGGATGGGAAAAGGAGTCTGCTTTTGGCATGTGATGGTTGGAATGACATCTGACCATGTCTGTTGCGAGCGAGAATCGGACACCTCAGTTCCTGTCACCAGTTGCGGAAACCTTGCTCATGCTGCTGGTGTTAGCGTTTAACTGGATGATGCGGGCACTAAAACGACGGGCGTTATTCGCCGTGATCAGCCCAGAACTATTGATATGGAAGCTCGGAACGGCAAGCGCCTGGAACAAATACCTGCGGTCATTATAAATGAAGTGTTGGCCAGACTGAGCAGGGGCTTTGATATGCGCAATGAGCAATAGCAAAAAGCAAAAAGCAAAAAGCCTGCTTAGTTTCCTAAGCAGGCTTCTTAAATATGGCTCCTCTGACTGGACTCGAACCAGTGACATACGGATTAACAGTCCGCCGTTCTACCGACTGAACTACAGAGGAATCGTTTGAACGAGGCGCATATTAGCGAGGGTGGTGAGGCTTGTCAAAGGGGTAAATACATTTGTGTGTTCGTTTGCTGACAAAATCAGCAAAGCGGCGATCTTTCCGTCTTTTTATGCTTTTGCCCCATTCTGGTGCGTTTCTACCTCTTCCAGGGCAGCCTGAATGAGATATTTCGGTGTGCAGAATGATCTTCCTTCGCTTTTACTCCTGACTTTGTGCGGCTTTAACCATAAAACACCGTTTTAGACGAAAGTGGCAAGCATCTTGCAATCCTGAATTCAATGACTGCCAGCACGGGTTCTGGTATTCCGACAGGAGGCAAAATGAACTTCAGACGACTGAAATATTTCGTGAAAATCGTCGATATTGGTAGCCTGACCCAGGCAGCGGAAGTATTGCACATTGCGCAACCCGCGCTGAGCCAGCAGGTCGCAACGCTGGAAGGTGAGCTTGATCAACAATTGCTGATTCGTACCAAGCGTGGCGTCACGCCGACGGAAGCAGGAAAAGTGTTATATACCCACGCCCGGACGATTTTACGTCAGTGTGAACAGGCGCAACTTGCGGTTAATAACGTGGGACAGACCTTGACAGGCCAGGTCTCTATCGGCCTTGCGCCGGGGACAGCAGCGTCATCCATTACCATGCCGTTATTACAGACGCTACGTGCCGAACTGCCCGATGTGCAGGTCTATCTGCATGAAAACAGTGGGGCAGTGCTGAATGACAAGCTGCTCAGCGGGCAATTAGATATGGCAGTGCTCTATGAGCGTTCACCCGTGGCGGGCATCAGCAGTCAACCGTTGCTTAAAGAGGATCTGTATCTGGTCGGCACGCGTGAGTGTCCGGGGCAAAGCGTCGATTTAGCCGCGGTGGCGCAGATGAATTTATTCTTGCCACGGGATTACAGCGCGGTTCGCCTGCGCGTGGATGAAGCTTTTTCGCTACGTCGCTTAACGGCTAAAGTGATTGGCGAAATTGAGTCTATCTCCACCCTGACGGCCGCCATTGCCAGTGGTATGGGCGTCACAGTGTTGCCCGAGTCGGCCGCCCGTTCATTATGCAATGCAGCGAACGGCTGGATGGCGCGCATCACAACCCCATCGATGAATCTGCCATTATCGTTGAACGTATCAGCCAGAGGGAGCTTATCGCCCCAGGCGCAGGCAGTGAAGGAGATCCTGCTATCGCTGGTTAGCCGTCCGGCGCTGGAAAATCGCGAACTGCAGCTGGTCAGCTAAACCTTATTCCCGCGAGGAATAAGATGCAGGTTTTTATTATTTGTTATGCCGGGCATCAGACTTTAACAATAGCGTAATGTCTGATGTGCCCGGAGTGAAACGTGAATTTCCAGCAACTCAAAATAATCCGCGAGGCGGCCCGTCAGGATTACAACCTGACGGAGGTCGCGAATATACTGTACACCTCGCAGTCGGGCGTCAGCCGACACATTCGTGAACTTGAAGATGAACTTGGCATCGAAATTTTTATCCGTCGCGGTAAACGCCTGTTGGGCATGACTGAACCGGGTAAAGCCTTGCTGATCATTGCCGAACGTATTCTGAATGAGGCCAGCAATGTTCGTCGACTGGCGGATCTGTTTACCAATGACACGTCCGGCGTTCTAACGATTGCCACCACGCATACCCAGGCACGCTATAGCTTGCCTGCGGTGATAAAAGCCTTTCGTGAGCTGTTCCCTGAGGTGCGTCTGGAACTTATTCAGGGCACACCACAGGAGATTGATGTCCTGCTACAAAATGGCGGGGCAGATATCGGAATTGCCAGTGAGCGGCTGAGCAGCGATCCATTGTTGGTGGCTTTTCCCTGGTTTCGTTGGCACCACAGCCTGCTTGTTCCTCATGACCATCCATTAGTGAAGGCTTCTCCGCTAACGCTGGAGTCCATCGCTCACTGGCCGTTAATTACCTATCGTCAGGGGATTACAGGGCGTTCCCGCATCGATGAGGCGTTTGCTCGCAAGGGGCTGATACCTGATATTATTCTCAGCGCCCAGGACTCGGATGTGATTAAAACTTACGTGTCACTGGGATTGGGGATTGGGCTGGTGGCAGAGCAATCCAGCGGCGAGCAGGAAGAGGGGACGTTAACCCGTCTGGATACCCGGCATTTGTTTGATGCAAATACCGTTTGGCTAGGGCTTAAACGCGGACAACTGCAGCGCAACTACGTCTGGCGATTCATCGAGCTATGCAACGCAGGGTTATCCGTCGATGAAATTAAGCGTCAGGCGATGGAGCCAGATGAAGCGGTGATTGATTATCAGATTTAACAATAAAAGCCCGTGAGAAACGGGCTTCTCTCGTTGCCAGTATGGAAAAGCCTGGGTGTGAAGTGAAGCGCTCTACCTGGTTAATGGGATCGCAGAAAAGCAAAAAGCCTGCTTAGTTTCCTGAGCAGGCTTCTTAAATATGGCTCCTCTGACTGGACTCGAACCAGTGACATACGGATTAACAGTCCGCCGTTCTACCGACTGAACTACAGAGGAATCGTGTGAACGAGGCGCATATTAGCGATGCCGCTCAGCGTTGTCAAAGCCTGAATGGATAAATGCGATCGTTTGCTGAAATATTCCCCATTTCGCCGATTATTCAGACGCAACCGGTTGTTTTATGCACTTTTCGCGTTCGGGGCGTGGGTATTTCCACAACCAGCGGCCTGTGACCATACGCCAGTAAAATAACGCGGCGCGCACGGCCCAGTCGAAGAACATACCTAACCAAACGCCGACAACTCCCCATCCTAATACGATACCCAGAGTGTAGCCCGCGACTACGCGGCAGCCCCACATGCCCAGCATCGATACCCACATAGCAAAACGTGCATCTCGCGCACCTTTAAAGCCCGCTGGTAATACCCAGGAGGCTGCCCATATCGGCATAAATGCTGCGTTGAGCCAAATCAGGATGACTATGACCTCTTTTACATCCTGATCGTGGGTATAAAATGAGGCCATCACCCCGGCGAAAGGTGCGGTTAGCCAGGCAATTGCCGTTAGGCCAATCGTCGACAGCCAGAACACATGCCGTAGCTGGATTTCAGCCTGGGCAATCTGGCCATTTCCCAGACGCCTGCCGGTAATGATTGTCGACGCGGAACCTAAAGCATTCCCTGGTAAATTGATAAGTGCGGCGATAGAAAATGCAATAAAGTTCCCGGCGATAACGCTGGTTCCCATGCCTGAAACAAACATCTGCGTCAAAAGTTTACCGCCATTGAACAGCACTGACTCGATACTTGCCGGAATGCCGATCCCCATCACCTCCCATATAATGGCGAGATTGAGTGGCTTAAAATAGCTTTTGAAGGGAATTCGCAGCGCGGGGTTAAAACCAATCATCAGTACCCAGATGATGGCAATCGCCCCGATGTAGCGCGAAATGGTCAGTCCCAGGCCTGCTCCCACAAATCCCAGACCTTGCCAGGAAAAGATCCCGTAAATCAGGATGCTACTGATGATGATATTCAGGATGTTCATACCGCCGTTTATCAACAACGGTATTTTAGTATTTCCGGCCCCACGTAGTGCGCCACTGCCGATCAGCGCAATGGCTGCCGCCGGGTAGCTGAGCACCGTTAGCTCCAGATAGGTAAGTGCCAAAGCTTTAACGTCTGGCGTTGCTTCACCTGCGACAACGTCAATAATCTGTTGACCAAAATAGTGAATGACCGCTGCCAGCACGGTAGCAAAAATTGTCATGATCACCAGCGATTGTCTGGCTGCGGCTCTGGCCCGTCGACGATCTCGTTTCCCGAGGCTAAATGCTACAACTACGGTGGTACCCAGATCGATGGCGGCGAAAAATGCCATGATGACCATATTAAAACTGTCGGCGAGTCCGACACCGGCCATTGCTTCTTTTCCCAACCAACTTACCAGGAAGGTACTCAGAACACCCATCAATAGCACACAGGTGTTTTCCAGGAAAATGGGGACAGCCAGCGGAGTGATTTCGCGCCAAAAGAGAACCTTATAACTCTTGCGTTTGGCATACCAGGGCGTGCGGGAAGCGACCTGGCGTAAGGCAGCGGAGACGTTCAAAGTGGACCTTAACGAAGAAAGTTGAAACCTCATTTCAAATGATGAGGGAGAATCAAAAAAGCTGCAAAGTTTTTTCTATTTAAAATGTCTGTAAATGCAACAAACTGTCGAGAGAAGCATCAATTGATTCGCATTCGAAGAAATGAGGTTTGACAAAAATTTTTTCGCCGCTAAGATAAGCCTCCACAACGATTCCTCTGTAGTTCAGTCGGTAGAACGGCGGACTGTTAATCCGTATGTCACTGGTTCGAGTCCAGTCAGAGGAGCCATATTTAAGAAGCCTGCTCAGGAAACTAAGCAGGCTTTTTGCTTTTTGTTTCAAATCTGGTCGCGCGAAGCGACACCGGGTTCTTAAGCCGGGAAATCCCCATGCTGACGCGCAACCAACGTCAGAATGGAATACAGCGCCACCGCCTGCTGGTGCTGATTAAAGATCTCCACCGCCCATTCCACCACGCCAGTCGCTTTTTCTTCGGCATTGCGCTGAAGTTTCACCGTTTTGCGTTTGCAGGTTAAACGCACCTGGATAGTGTCGCCCGGCTTAACCGGCTCGATAAAGCGCAGATTTTCCATACCGTAGTTGGCGATAACCGGGCCGACGCCCGCGTCAACAAACAGACCCGCAGCGGCGGAAATCAGGAAATAACCGTGCACCACGCGCTCGCCGAAAATAGACTCGGCCGCTGCAATTTTGTCCATATGAGCGTAGAAGTGATCGCCGCTCAAACAGGCAAAATTGACGATATCCGCTTCGGTAAGCGTGCGGCGCGGAGTCAGCAGGCTATCGCCCGGTTGGATCTCTTCGAAATATTTGCGGAACGGGTGAATGCGATCTTCCGTAACCTGCGCGCCGCGTACCCACTGCTGGCTAACGGCGGCCAGCATGGTTGGACTGCCCTGAATGGCAGTGCGTTGCATGTAGTGTTTCACCGCACGCAGACCGCCCAGCTCTTCACCGCCGCCTGCACGTCCAGGCCCACCGTGGACCAGCTGTGGCAGTGGAGAGCCGTGGCCGGTCGATTCCGCCGAGGATTCTTCGTTCAGCACCTGAATACGCCCGTGGGCGCGGGCTGCACCGAGGATAAACTCTCGCGCCAGTTCGCCGCTCGCCGTCACCAGTGTTCCTGCCAGACTGCCTTCACCAGCGCGCGCCAGCGTCATGGCATGCTCGGTATTCTGATACGGCATCAGCGTGGCGACCGGACCAAAGGCTTCAATTGCATGTACCGCGGTAATTTCATCCGGCTGCGGACAAAACAGCAGCGTTGGCGGGAAGAAAGCTCCAGCGGTGCTCAGATCTGCCTTTCCGCCCAGCAGCACCTCACATCCGGCTTCAACCAGACGATTCACATTATCCTGCACGTCCTGACGCTGATCGTTATTCACCAGCGACCCCATCTTCACGCCTTCCTGCGCCGGATCGCCCACTACCACCTTTTGCAGGCGGGCAATCAGCGCTTCACTGACGGCTTTCACCTGCGCCTGCGGCACGATAATGCGGCGGATAGCGGTACATTTCTGCCCGGCTTTGGTGGTCATTTCGCGCACCACTTCGCGAATAAACAGCGCAAACTCCGGCTGCTCCGGGGTGATATCGTCGCCCAGTACGCAGCAGTTCAGCGAATCAGCTTCCATGGTGAAGGGCACAGATTTCTCCACCAGATTCGGATGCACGCGCAATTGCTGTCCGGTATGCGCAGAGCCGGTAAAGGTCACTACGTCCTGGCTATCCAGATTATCCAGCAGATCGCCCGCGCCGCCGCAGATCAGACTTATTGCGCCGTCCGGCACCAGCCCGCTGTCGACAATGGCTTTGACCATCACCTGCGTCAACTGTGCGGTGGCGGTCGCCGGTTTAACGATCGCGGGCATGCCGGCAAGCCAGGTCGGCGCCAGCTTTTCTAACATCCCCCAGCAGGGGAAGTTAAAGGCGTTGATATGTACCGCAACGCCGGATTTTGACGTCAGCACATGGCGCGCGGCAAAACCGCCCTGTTTGGACAACGGAATCAGCTCATCTTCCGGCCACAGCACATCATCCGGCAGCTCACGCCCGCCGAGGCTGGCATAGGTGAAAAGCGTGCCGATGCCGCCTTCGATATCGACCCAGCTGTCACCGCGTGTTGCTCCGGTTTGCGCGGATATGGCATAGAAATCGGCTTTCAGTTCCATTAAATGCTTCGCCACCGCTTTTAGCATCGCGCTGCGCTGAATAAAGCTCATTGCCTGTAACGCTTTGCCGCCGTGCTCGATGGCGAAGCGGCGCGCCTGCGCCATATCCAGTCCTTCGCTTGTCACTTCCCAAAGCGGTTCGCCGCTGATGGCGTGGTGGATAGTACGGGTGCGGCCTCGGCCGGTCTGCCAGGCGCCGGATAAATAGCTGGCTAACTGCTGCATCGTTAATCTCCAGATGTGTTCCGTAATCTCTCTATAAATAGTTATTTTGTGAATCATAAAATGCAAGCGTGATTTTAATAATTTATTAACAATGCGATCGCGAACACTTTATCTAAATTGATTATGATTCTGTTTTTACTCAATAAACTAAAAGGCTTTGCGTAGCGTGTCACAAAATCCACAAACAAAATTTGTGGTTTTATTTAACCAGGATGTAACTTTTACAAAACAAAATGATTCACAAAAAATGAATTGCTTGATTTATCGGAATCATAAGGTGATGACGTGACAGAAGAACAACGCTTTGACCAGCGCATCGCGCAGGAAACGGCCATCGAGCCGCAGGACTGGATGCCGGACGCATACCGTAAGACGCTGATCCGCCAGATTGGCCAGCATGCGCACTCGGAAATCGTCGGCATGCTGCCAGAAGGCAACTGGATAACCCGCGCACCCACACTGCGGCGTAAGGCCATTCTGCTGGCGAAAGTACAGGACGAGGCCGGACACGGCCTGTACCTCTACAGCGCGGCTGAAACACTGGGCTGCGCGCGTGAAGACATCTACCAGAAGATGCTCGACGGCCAGATGAAATACTCCTCCATCTTCAACTACCCAACCCTGAGCTGGGCGGATATCGGCGTGATCGGCTGGCTGGTCGATGGCGCGGCGATCGTCAACCAGGTGGCGCTGTGCCGCACCTCCTACGGCCCGTATGCCCGGGCGATGGTCAAAATCTGCAAAGAAGAGAGCTTCCACCAGCGTCAGGGCTTTGAAGCCTGTATGGCGCTGGCGGCGGGCAGCGAAGAACAGCGGCAGATGCTCCAGGATGCGATCAACCGTTTCTGGTGGCCTGCGCTGATGATGTTTGGCCCGAATGACGACAACTCGCCGAACAGCGCCCGCAGTATGGCGTGGAAAATCAAACTGCATTCCAACGACGAACTGCGTCAGCGCTTTGTGGATAACACCGTTCCGCAGGTTGAAATTCTTGGCATGACCGTGCCGGATGCCGATCTGCAGCTTGATGAAGCGACGGGGAAATACCGATTCGGCGAGATTGACTGGCAGGAATTTAATGAGGTCATCAACGGTCGTGGTGTCTGCAATCACGAACGTTTGGGCGCCAAGCGTAAGGCCTGGGAAGAGGGGGCATGGGTGCGCGAAGCTGCGCTGGCGCATGCCCAAAAACAACAGGCCCGCGATGCGGCGTAAGGAGAGAACCATGAGCAAAACATACTGGCCGTTATACGAAGTGTTTGTCCGCAGCAAGCAGGGTCTGTCGCATCGTCACGTGGGCAGCCTGCACGCCGCCGATGACCAGATGGCGCTGGAGAACGCCCGCGATGCGTACACCCGCCGCAGCGAAGGGTGCTCTATTTGGGTCGTGAAGGCGAGTGAAATTGTTGCCTCGCAGCCGGAGGATCGCGGTGAATTCTTCGACCCGGCAGAAAGCAAAGTCTACCGCCACCCGACGTTCTACACCGTGCCGGACGGCATGGAACATATGTGAGGCAACGATGACGACTCTCAATCCCGTTGCAACCTATGCCCTGCGTCTGGGCGATAACGGCCTGATCCTGGCACAGCGTTTAGGCGCATGGTGCGGCCACGCGCCGGAGCTGGAAATCGACCTGGCGCTGGCTAATATCGGCCTCGATCTGTTGGGGCAGGCGCGCAACTTCCTAAGCTACGCCGCCGAGCTGAACGGTAGCGGCGACGAAGACACGCTGGCCTTCGGCCGCGATGAACGCCAGTTCAGCAATCTGCTGCTGGTTGAACAGCCGAACGGCAACTTTGCCGACACCATTGCCCGCCAGTTCTTTATCGACGTCTGGCACGTGGCGCTGTTCAGCCGTCTGGTCTATAGCCGCGACGCGCAGCTCGCCGCCATTGCGGCCAAAGGGTTGAAAGAGGTGCGTTATCACCAGCGCTTCAGCCGCGGCTGGCTGGAACGTCTGGGCAACGGCACCGCGCTCTCGACGCAGCGTATGCAGCAGGCAGTCGATAACCTGTGGCGCTATACCGGTGAACTGTTCGTTGCCGATGCGCTGGAAATTGACCTGAGCGAGCAGGGGATCGCCGTCGATCCGCGCACGCTCCAGGCGGAATGGCAGGCAACGGTTCACACCGCGCTGCTCGATTCCGGCCTGCAAATTCCCCAGGAGGCGGCGTTCCGCAGCGGCGGTAAGCAGGGGCTGCACAGTGAACATCTCGGTCCGATGCTGGCAGAAATGCAGTATTTACAGCGTTCGTACCCTGGACAGCAGTGGTAACAGGAGGTGGCTATGCAACGTCTTGCCGATATCGCGCCCGCCGAAGTGTGCACCGTGTGGGGACTGTTAAGCGCGATCCCCGACCCGGAAGTGCCGGTGCTGACCATTACCGATTTGGGGATGGTACGCCGGGTTGAACGCCTCGGCGACGGCTGGGTGATTGGCTTTACGCCAACCTACTCGGGTTGCCCGGCCACCGAACATCTGCTGGGTGAAATTCGAACGGTGATGGCGGATCACGGCTATACGCCGGTGCACATCGTGCTGCAGCTCGACCCGCCGTGGACCACCGACTGGATGAGCCCTGATGCCCGCGAGCGTTTGCGCCAGTATGGTATCAGCCCGCCGCATGCCCATGCCTGCCACGCCGGCGAGATGCCAAAGGATGTGGTCTGCCCACGCTGCGGCAGCACCCACAGCTCACTGATTAGTGAATTCGGTTCCACGGCCTGTAAAGCGCTGTATCGCTGCGATAGCTGCCGTGAACCCTTTGATTACTTTAAATGTATTTGAGGCTGCGATGACAACATTTCATTCGCTTACCGTGGCAAACGTTGAGCCGGAAACCCGTGATTCGGTCACCATTACCTTTGCCATTCCCGACGCGCTGCGTAGCGTGTACGCCTTCTGTCCGGGCCAGCACCTGACGCTGAAAACCCGCCTGGGCGGGGAAGAGTTACGCCGCTGCTACTCCATTTGCCGCAGCCGTTCGCCGTCAGAAATCAGCGTGGCGGTCAAAGCCATCGACGGCGGCCGTTTCTCCCGCTATGCCCAGAGCGATATTCAGCAGGGTATGGAATTTGAGGTGATGGTGCCGCAGGGGCACTTTGGCTACCAGCCGCAGGCCGAGCGTGAAGCGGAATATCTGGCGATTGCCGCCGGTTCCGGCATTACGCCGATGATGGCGATTATTGAAGCGACGCTGGCGACCGAGCCGGCCAGTCAGTTCACCCTGATTTACGGCAACCGCAGCAGCCACAGCATGATGTTCCGTCAGGCGCTGGCCGACCTGAAAGACCGCTACCCGCAGCGTTTGCAGGTGGTGCATCTGTTCAGCCAGGAGTCGATGGACAGCGACCTGCTGCAAGGGCGCATTGACGGCGACAAGCTGCATGCGCTGGGCAAAACGCTGCTTGATTTCAGCCGTTTTGATGATGCGTTTATCTGCGGCCCGTCGGCGATGATGGACGAAGCCGAAGTGGCGCTGCGTGAACTGGGCGTGCCGGAAAAATCTATTCACCTTGAGCGCTTCAATACGCCGGGCACCAGCGTGAAACGCGCCACCGGCGTGCAGGCTGAAGGCCGCACGGTGACTATTCGCCAGGACGGCCGCGATCGCCTGATTTCGCTGAACGCCGAAGATGACAGCATTCTTGATGCGGCGCTGCGTCAGGGCGCTGACCTGCCGTTCGCCTGTAAAGGCGGCGTCTGTGCCACCTGTAAATGCAAAGTGGTGCTGGGCGAAGTGGCAATGGCCGCCAACTATAGCCTGGAAGCCGATGAAGTGGCGGCGGGCTATGTGCTGAGCTGCCAGGCGCTGCCCAAAAGCGCGGATGTGGTGGTCGACTTTGACGCACGGGGGACGGCATGAGCGAACTGCTGATTACCCGTCATGACCGCGTGCTGCAGCTGACGCTGAACCGCCCGCAGGCGCGTAATGCCCTGAACAATACGCTGCTATTGCTGCTTGCCGAAGCGCTGGAAAGCGCGGCGGCCGATCCGACGGTGAGCGTCTGCGTGATTAGCGGTAACCCGTGCTATTTCGCTGCCGGTGCCGATCTCAACGAAATGGCGGAAAAAGACTTGCCCGCCACCTTCGACGATATTCGTCCTCGTTTGTGGGCGCGCATCGATGCCTTCAACAAGCCGCTGATAGCGGTGGTGAACGGCTATGCGCTGGGGGCGGGCTGCGAGCTGGCGCTGCTGTGTGATCTGGTGATTGCCGGCGATAACGCCCGTTTTGGCCTGCCGGAGATTACTCTCGGCACCATGCCGGGGGCGGGTGGTACGCAGCGGCTTATCCGCAGCGTTGGTAAAGCGCTGGCGAGCCGGATGGTGCTGAGCGGCGAAAGCATTGACGCCGAACGCGCACAGCAGGCTGGGCTGGTGAGCGACATTCACCCGGCGAACCTCTCTGATGAATATGCCCTGAAGCTGGCTGCAAACATCGCTCGCCACTCGCCGCTGGCGCTGCGTGCGGCAAAGCAGTCGCTGCGTCTGGCGCACGAGGTGAGCCTTCAGGCCGGTCTGGTGCAGGAACGCCAGCTGTTTACGCTGCTCAGCGGTACCGAAGATCGTCGTGAAGGCGTCAGCGCCTTTTTAGAAAAACGCACACCGGAATTTAAAGGACGCTAATCGTGGAAGCTTTCATTCTCAGCGAAGTGGAACAGGGCGTCATGACCATCACCCTGAACCGCCCGGACCGACTCAACAGCTTTAATGACGTGATGCACCAGCAGCTCGCCGACTGCCTGAAACAGGCCGAACGTGACGACACCATTCGCTGCCTGCTGATTACCGGTGCCGGTCGCGGTTTTTGCGCCGGACAGGATCTGAATGACCGTAACGTTGACCCAAGCGGCCCCGCGCCGGATCTGGGCATGTCGGTGGAACGCTTTTACAACCCGCTGGTGCGTCGTTTAGCCGCGCTGCCGAAGCCGGTTATCTGCGCCGTTAACGGCGTGGCCGCCGGGGCGGGTGCAACGTTAGCGCTGGGCTGCGATATCGTGCTGGCCGCGCGTTCGGCGAAGTTTGTGATGGCCTTCAGCAAGCTTGGCCTGGTGCCGGACTGCGGCGGTAGCTGGCTGCTGCCCCGTGTGACCACCCGCGCTCGCGCCGTAGGTTTACTGATGCTGGGCGATAACCTCAGCGCCGAACAGGCCGCGCAGTGGGGGATGATCTGGCAGGTGGTGGATGACGCTGAACTGAAAGACACCGCGTTAGCCATGGCGCGTCATTTTGCTACGCAGCCGACCTATGGGCTGGGGTTAATTAAGAAAGCTTTGCAGCTTTCCGAAACCAATACGCTGGATCAGCAGCTTGAGCTTGAGCGCGACTACCAGCGCATGGCCGGTCGCAGCGACGACTATCGCGAAGGCGTCAGCGCCTTCCTCGCCAAACGTCAGCCACAGTTCAGCGGGAAATAAGCCATGAACCAGACTCTTCACACCGTCGCCGTGATTGGCGGTGGCACCATGGGGGCCGGGATCGTCGAAGTGGCGGCCAGTGCCGGACACGCGGTGCGGCTGTATGACATTTCGCCTGAGGCAATTACCCGCGCTATCGACGGCATTGCCGAGCGCCTCAACGCCCGCGTCAGCCGGGGGAAAATCAGCGCCGAGCTGGCGCAGTCCCTGCTCGCGCGGATTACACCGGCGACGGAATTACACCAGCTTGCCGACGCGCAGCTGGTGATTGAAGCCGCTTCGGAACGCCTGGAAATTAAACAGGCGCTGTTCAGCCAACTGGCGGAGATTTGTTCACCGTCGACGCTGCTGACCAGCAACACCTCGTCGATTTCCATTACCGCCATTGCGGCGGGCATCAAACATCCCGAACGCGTGGCGGGGCTGCACTTCTTTAACCCGGCACCGGTCATGAAACTGGTGGAAGTGGTAAGCGGCCTTGCCACCTCCACGGAAGTGGTCGAGCAGCTTTGTCAGTGCGTCAGCGCCTGGGGCAAACAGCCGGTGCGCTGCCGCTCCACGCCGGGCTTTATTGTCAACCGCGTGGCGCGCCCGTATTACGCCGAAGCCTGGCGGGCGCTGGAGGAACAGGTCGCCGCGCCGGAAGTGATTGACGCGGCGCTGCGCGACGGCGGCGGTTTCCCGATGGGGCCGCTGGCGCTGACCGATCTGATTGGTCAGGACGTCAACTTTGCCGTCACCTGTTCGGTATTTAACGCCTTCTGGCAGGATCGCCGCTTTCTGCCGTCTTTGCTGCAACAGGAGCTCGCTCTGGCGGGGCGTCTTGGCAAGAAGAGCGGACACGGTGTCTATCGCTGGCCTGTTGAAGTATCGCCTGATCTGGCTGTTGCAGCGGTACAGCCTGAAAATGCAGCAAAAAACATTAAACGTGACGTTGTCACTGAGCTGGATGATGTGCTGCTGCTGGAAACTACCGGTGAAACCGCGTTGGCTTTAAGCGTGCAGCATCAGCGCCCGGTAGTGGTTTATGACCATGCGGCGGGTGACACGGTAGTACTGGCGAGCGCGCAAACCAACCCGCAGTCGGCAACCGACAAAGCGGTGTACTACTTCCAGCAGCAGGGCAAAAAGGTTCTGCACATTGCTGATTATCCCGGCCTGCTGGTATGGCGCACGGTAGCGATGCTGGCGAACGAAGCGCTGGATGCGGTGCAAAAAGGCGTTGCTAACGCGGATGATATCGATACCGCCATGCGGCTGGGTGTCAACTACCCACGTGGCCCGATTGCCTGGGGTGAATCGCTTGGCTGGGGGCGCGTGCTGCGCCTGCTGGAAAACCTACAACAGCACTACGGCGAAGAACGCTACCGCCCTAGTGCGCGACTGCGCCAGATGGCGCTGCTGGAGATGCGTCATGAGTAACCAGGCCTGGCGCAACGCCCGCGCCATGTACGAGAAAGATACCTGCGCCCGCGCACTGGGCATCGAGATTATCGAAATGGATGAAGGCTATGCGCAGATGACGATGACCGTGTCGCCGTCGCAGCTGAACGGCCATCAGACCTGCCACGGTGGGCAGCTGTTTTCGCTGGCGGATACCGCCTTTGCTTACGCCTGCAACAGCCAGGGGCTGGCGGCGGTGGCGTCGGCGGCGAGCATCGATTTCCTGCGCCCGGCCTTCACTGGCGATCTGCTGACCGCCACCGCGCGGGTGAAACAGCAGGGCAAGCTGACCGGCGTTTACGACATTGAGATTGTTAATCAACAGCAAAAAACCGTTGCCCTGTTTCGCGGAAAATCGCACCGCATCGGCGGCACGATTACAGGAGAAGTCTAATGCGTGACGCATTTATTTGTGACGGTATTCGTACCCCGATTGGTCGCTACGGCGGGGCGCTGGCAGGCGTGCGTGCCGACGATCTGGCGGCCATTCCATTGCGTGAATTACTCAACCGCAACCCACACCTGGATGCCAGCGTTATTGACGATGTGATCTTCGGTTGCGCCAACCAGGCGGGCGAGGATAACCGCAACGTGGCGCATATGGCGACCCTGCTGGCGGGTTATCCGTACGGCGTGTCCGGTACCACCATTAACCGCCTGTGCGGCTCTGGTCTGGACGCAATTGGCTTTGCCGCGCGGGCCATTAAAGCGGGTGATGCGGACCTGATGATTGCCGGTGGCGTGGAGTCCATGTCCCGCGCGCCGTTCGTCATGGGCAAGGCCACCGCGCCGTACCAGCGTCAGGCGGAAATGTTTGATACCACCATCGGCTGGCGTTTTGTGAACCCGCTCATGCAGCAACAATTTGGTACTGACAGCATGCCGGAAACGGCAGAGAATGTAGCCGAATTGTTAAATATAAGCCGAAGGGACCAGGACGCCTTTGCGTACCGCAGCCAACAGCGTACGGCGAAAGCGCAGCGCGACGGCATTCTGGCGCAGGAAATTGTGCCGGTGCAGATTATTGGTAAGAAAGGTGCGGTCAGCGCGGTGCGTGAAGATGAACATCCGCGTGCAGAAACCACTTTGGAGCAACTGGCCTCGCTGAAAACCCCGTTCCGCAAGGGCGGCGTGGTGACGGCGGGCAATGCTTCCGGTGTCAATGACGGTGCTGCGGCGCTGATTATCGCAAGCCAGCAGCAGGCCGCCGCGCAGGGCTTAACGCCACGTGCGCGCATCGTCGCCATGGCGACCGCGGGCGTTGAGCCGAAGTACATGGGGCTTGGGCCGGTTCCGGCGGTGCGTAAAGTGCTGGAGCGCGCCGGGCTGAATATTAACGATATGGATGTAATTGAGCTGAATGAAGCCTTTGCCGCCCAGGCGTTGGGAGTGATGAGACAGCTTGGACTGGCAGATGATGCAGAACACGTAAATCCCAATGGGGGGGCTATCGCTTTAGGTCACCCGCTGGGGATGAGCGGTGTGCGGTTAGCGCTGGCCGCGACGCTGGAGCTGGAACGACGCAATGGACGCTATGCGCTGTGTACGATGTGTATTGGCGTGGGTCAGGGCATTGCCATGATCCTTGAGCGAGTGTGAGCTAATTGACCTGCGAGTACCCTACAACATGACAACTACAACAAAATTAGATCCAATTGAAACCGCATCGCGTGACGAATTAGTCGCTCTGCAGACCGAGCGCCTGAAATGGACGTTAAAACACGCCTATGAAAACGTGCCGATGTACCGCCGCAAATTTGATGCGGCGGGGGTTCACCCGACTGATTTCCGTGAGCTGAGCGACCTGAGCAAATTCCCGTGCACCACCAAGCAGGACCTGCGCGACAACTATCCGTTTGATACCTTCGCGGTACCGATGGAGCAGGTAGTGCGTATCCATGCGTCATCCGGTACCACGGGTAAACCGACGGTGGTGGGATATACGCAAAATGATATCGATACCTGGGCTAACATCGTCGCCCGTTCGCTACGTGCCGCAGGCGGTACCGCGAAAGATAAAATCCACGTCGCTTATGGCTATGGCCTGTTCACCGGCGGCCTGGGCGCGCACTACGGTGCCGAGCGTTTAGGGGCGACGGTGATCCCGATGTCCGGCGGCCAGACCGAGAAACAGGCACAGCTGATCCGTGATTTTAAGCCCGACATGATCATGGTTACGCCATCCTACTGCCTGAACCTGATTGAAGAGCTGGAGCGCCAGATGGGCGGTGACGCGCGCGGCTGTTCGCTGCGTACCGGTGTCTTTGGCGCAGAGCCGTGGACAACGGGGATGCGCGCGGAGATCGAACGTCGCCTCGGTATTACGGCGCTCGATATTTATGGCCTGTCGGAAGTGATGGGACCGGGCGTGGCGATGGAGTGCATCGAAACGGGTGATGGTCCGACAATCTGGGAGGATCATTTCTTCCCGGAAGTGGTCAATCCGGATGACGGTACGCCACTGGCTGACGGTGAGCACGGCGAACTGCTGTTCACCACGCTGACGAAAGAAGCGCTGCCGGTCATTCGTTATCGTACCCGCGACCTGACGCGCCTGCTGCCGGGAACCGCGCGCACGATGCGTCGTATGGATCGCATTAGCGGGCGCAGCGACGACATGCTGATTATTCGCGGCGTCAACGTATTCCCGTCTCAGGTGGAAGAAGAGATCCTCAAGATTGATCATCTGGCCCCGCATTATCAGCTTGAAGTGGATCGCCGTGGCCATCTTGATTCACTTTCGGTACGCGTGGAGCTTAAAGAGAGTAGCCTGGTGCTAAGCCACGAGCAGCGCTGCCAGATTTGCCACCATCTGCGTCATCGCATTAAGTCGATGGTCGGCATTTCAACGGATGTCAGCATCGTCAATTGCGGCAGCATTCCACGCTCCGAAGGCAAGGCCTGCCGCGTGTTTGACCTGCGTAAAGCTGCCGCCAACGGCTAAGTCTCGTAGGCCTGATAAGCGTAGCGCCATCAGGCACAATGGCGCAACGCTGCCGGATGGCGGCGTTGCCTTATCCGGCCTACAAACTCCTGGCGTATCGCTGATCTATTCCTGTGCTATGATTCAAAAAGCACAAAAAAGACAACAGTATGAATCATATGGAAAAGCTCGATAGTTTTATTCAGCAGGCGGTAACCGCAATGCCGGTCAGCGGCACCTCGCTTATCGCCTCGCTTTACGGGGACTGTTTATCGCAACGCGGTGGAGAAGTCTGGTTGGGTAGTGTTGCCGCGCTGCTGGAAGGGCTTGGCTTCGGTGAGCGTTTTGTACGTACCGCACTGTTTCGCCTTAATAAAGAAGAATGGCTGGACGTGGTACGTATCGGCCGACGCAGTTTCTACCGCCTGAGCGATAAAGGGCTACGCTTGACGCGTCGCGCCGAGAGCAAAATCTACCGTGCCAGCGCCCCTGAGTGGGACGGTACCTGGCTGCTGCTGCTCTCCGAAGGGCTGGAAAAAAACATCCTGGCCGAAGTTAAAAAGCAGCTGTTATGGCAAGGTTTTGGCGTACTGGCGCCGAGTCTGCTGGCGTCACCATCGCAAAAGCTGGCGGACGTCCAGTCGCTGCTCCATGAAGCTGGGGTGGCGGAAAACGTCATCGTTTTTGAGGCGCATTCGCCGTTGGCGCTCTCCCGCGCCGCGCTGCGTGAGCGGGTAGAAGGGTGCTGGCACTTAACCGAACAAAATGCCATGTACGAGGCGTTTATCACTCTGTTCCGTCCGTTGTTACCGTTGCTGCGTGACGTCGGGCCGGACGAACTTACGCCAGAGCGCTGCTTCCAGATCCGCCTGTTGCTCATTCACCTTTATCGTCGGGTTGTGCTCAAAGATCCGCTGTTGCCGGAAGAATTGTTGCCTGCTCACTGGCTTGGGCAGACGGCGCGTCAGCTGTGTATTAATATTTATCAACGTGTTGCGCCCGGCGCCCAGGTTTTCGTCAGCGAAAAAGGCGAGAGCTCGGTGGGGGAACTACCCGCGCCAGGGCCGCTCTATTATCAACGCTTCGGCGGATTAGCCGAGGCGTAACAGGAGAAGCCATGCCGATTTACCAGATTGACGGGATGATCCCGGTAGTTCCTGCGGAAAGCTATGTTCACCCAACCGCAGTGCTGATTGGCGATGTCATTCTCGGCAAAGGTGTTTATGTTGGCCCCAATGCCAGCCTGCGCGGAGATTTTGGGCGTATCGTGGTTAAAGATGGGGCGAATATCCAGGATAACTGCGTGATGCACGGATTTCCCGGCCAGGATACGGTGGTGGAAGAGGACGGACATATCGGCCACGGAGCGATTCTGCACGGCTGTGTGATAGGGCGTAACGCGCTGGTCGGCATGAGCGCGGTGATTATCGATGGCGCGACCATTGGTGAGAACAGTATCGTTGGTGCTTCGGCGTTTGTGAAAGCGCGCGCCGAGATGCCTGCCAACCATCTGATTGTCGGCAGCCCGGCGAAAGCGATTCGCATGTTAACTGAGCAGGAGCTGGTGTGGAAAAAACAGGGCACTCGCGAATATCAGGTGCTGGTTGAGCGCTGCCAGAAGACGCTGGCAGAGGTGCAGCCGCTGACTGCGGTAGAACCCGACAGAAAGCGGCTGGAGTTTGATGAGAATTTGCAACCTAAGTCAGCGGGTTAGCAATTTTACGCAATACCTGGTGTCAGAACTGATAGCTGGCGGTGATGCTGACGTTGCGCGGCTCACCATAAACGATAGAACCGTCGATATTCGTGTCGTAGGTTTTATCGAACAGGTTATTGAGGTTACCCTGCACTGAGAAGTTTTTTGTTACCTGGTAACGGGTGAACAAATCTACCAGGGCGTAGCTTCCCTGTTCCGCGCGGAATGTGCCATATGGCGTGACCGTATCGCTGTAAACACGATTCTGCCAATTGACTCCGCCGCCTACGGTCAGTTCCGGCATGGCTGGCAGGCGATAACGGGTGAACAGTTTTACCGTGGTCCGTGGCAGGTTAGGGTTTACAGCATTGCCTTCGTTGTCTTCAGCAACATAGCGTGTCGCGCCAAACGTCATCTGCCAGTTATCGGTGATCGCACCGTTAATTTCGAATTCGACCCCTTTGCTGACTGTACCATCCATCGCTTTAAAGGCCGTATCGCCATTGCTACCGGCGATTGGCACGCCGGTTGATTGCGCTACGTTATCCTGTTCAATGCGGAACACCGCGAGTGTGGTGGTTAAACGGCTGTTCATCCAGTCGGACTTCAGGCCAAGCTCATAGTTGTTGCCGGTAATCGGAGAGAGATATTTACCGGAACTGTCGCGCTTGTTCTGCGGCTGGAAGATTGAGGTATAGCTGGCGTAGGTAGACCAGTTATCGTCAATGTCATACACCAGGCCCGCGTACGGGGTGGTGTGGTTTTGCTCCATGCTGTAGGTCAGGGTGTCGATACGCCAATTGGTATAACGCGCGCCGACAATCAAATGCAGTGGGTCGGCCAGCGAAATACGCGTTGCGGCGTACAGCGATTTCATGTGCGTGGTATCGTCCTGAGCCAATGACTGCGGTTTCCAGTTAGTTTCCGGGAAGTTACCATCGTAGGTATAGAAGCTGCCGATTTCGTTGGGGAAAACGTTCGCCCACGAGCTTTCATAACGGTTATTCTGTTTACTGTAGCTGCCGCCCAGCATCAGATTATGCTGACGACCAAACAGATCGTAACCGCCGTCGGCAAATAGATCGACAGCATCCACTTTACGTTTACCGCTGTTCCAGCCGGTTCCTCCGACGTAGTCATATCCCGGACCATAGTTGCCATATGGGCCAATCAGCGTGCCGTCGGCCTTATTAACATAGGCATCGACGTACATCATTTTACTGTCGAACTTGACCTCGGAGTGGGTGGCGTTCATGGTCGCCTGCCAGGTATCGGCAAAACGTTGTTTGATGGTGACAAACACTTTGTTGAAGTCTTTATCGTTGTAAGCCCAGTCCGGCGCAGTGCTGCGCGAACGGTCATAGCTGTTTTTACTGCCATCGGTATTCCAGCGCGGTAATCCACCCCAGGTTGGGCTGTTGATATCAATGCGCTGGTATTCATAACCCGCAGACAGGCTGGTGGTGTCACCCAAATCGGCATCGACAATCCCGGAGAAGAACATTTTTTCGCTATTGTAGCGATCAAGCCAGGAGTCGTTATTCTGGTAACCCGCCACGATGCGACCGCGCACATTGCCGTCTGCCGTAAGCGGGCTTTGCAGATCGGTCACATAGCGTTGTTTGTTCCAACTGCCATATTCTGCAGAAACATTATCGGTGAACTCGCGGCTGGTGGCATGCTTACGGATCATGTTAATGGAGGCTGAAGGGTTACCCGTCCCGGTCATCAGTCCGTTTGCACCACGGACCACTTCGACACGCTCAAAAAGGGCGGTGTCGGAAAGGGCGTCACCAAGATTCCAGCGGGATTCAAAATAGGTCGGGATCCCATCGACCATATAGTTATCAATCTGAAATCCGCGCGAGTAATAGCTGCTGCGATCGGAATCCGCCTGGCTTTTGCTTATCCCCAACGTGTTGTCCATCACATCGCCCAGCGTTTGCAACTGCTGATCTTCCATGCGCTGCTGGCTGACAATGCTGACCGATTGCGGAATATCGCGCTGTGTCATCTGCATTTTTGTGCCCGCGGTCGTCGATTTAACGCTGTAATCCTGTTCGTCGCTGGATGCGGCTGGAGCAGAACCCTCCACGATCACTGTCTCTTCAGCAGGGGCTGCGAGGCTGGTGGAAGGTAAAAGCGCTAGCGTGATGCAGGCTGCCAGCGCAGAAGGGGCAAGCCCCGGTTGGCGTTGAATATTCCCGTTGAGTGTTGTGAAAGACATCGAAAAGTCCTTGATAATTATTAATATTAAGTTCGAATCACCGGTAGTTGTGATGAGCCCTTTGGTTGTAAATTATTAAATGCGCATGTAAATACAAATGCGAAATATACGCATTAGCACTTAATGTGTAAACGGATGCTACGACATAAATGAAATATTGTTTCAGTACTATGCTTGAGCAATAGCGCTGGGAAATGGTTATAAGAGCAGCATTGACTGGGGTTTTCGCTTAAAAAATCGAGGGTTAAAGTTGAAAGAGCGTGAGTAACTCGCTCATACTCTATACTCGCAGAGTTACCCGGCGTAGCATGGCAAAACGCTTGGGCTGTTAATGAAAAAGGAAAACGTCGTGGCAGAAGAAACTATATTCAGCAAAATTATCCGTCGTGAAATTCCGTCGGATATCGTATACCAGGATGAACTGGTCACTGCGTTTCGTGATATTTCCCCTCAGGCACCTACGCATATTCTGATCATTCCTAACATCCTGATCCCAACCGTCAACGATGTGACGGCTGAACATGAACAGGCATTGGGCCGCATGATCACCGTTGCAGCGAAAATTGCTGAGCAGGAAGGCATTGCTGCAGATGGGTACCGCTTAATCATGAACACCAACCGCCACGGGGGTCAGGAGGTGTATCACATTCATATGCATCTGCTGGGTGGCCGTGCGCTTGGCCCAATGCTCGCGCATAAAGGTCTGTAGGCATGATCAGAGGATGCATTGCACTTTCACTGGGCTTGCTGCTACTGGCGGGTTGTCGAACACACCCAGAAATTCCGGTAAGTGATGAACAGTCGCTGGTGATGGAGTCAACGATTCTGGCGGCAGGTATAACAGCAGAACAGCCCACGTTAACCACGTCTGATATTCAGGCCTCGGCATCCTCGCGACTCTATAACGAAAGACAAGAACCCGTCACCGTTCATTATCGGTTTTACTGGTATGACGCCAGAGGACTGGAAATGCATCCTCTGGAAGCGCCACGCAGTGTGACTATTCCGGCTCATTCGTCGGTGACGCTGTACGGCAGCGCCAATTTTCTGGGGGCGCACAAGGTTAGACTTTATCTTTATTTGTAAGGGGTGAATCTTGATGATCAAAATGAATCGCTACGCACTGATTGCCGCGCTGGCGATGTTTCTCTCTGGCTGTGTGGTGCAACGAGAGCCCGCACCGGTAGAGGAAGTCAAGCCGGTGCCGGAACAGCCTGTGCAGCCGCAACAGCCGGTGCCGGTAGTGCCAACGGTGCCAACCATACCGCAGCAGCCGGGTCCGATTGAGCACGAGGACCAAACGGCGCAGCCGACGCCACGTCAACGTCATTATGACTGGAACGGGGCTATGCAGCCGATGGTCGGAAAAATGCTGCAGGCTGACGGCGTAAAAGCGGGCGGCGTTCTGCTGGTTGATAGCGTGAATAACCGCACCAACGGCTCGTTAAACGCGGGTGAAGCCACCGAAACCTTACGTAATGCTCTGGCGAATAACGGTAAGTTTACTCTGGTTTCCGCTCAGCAACTGGCAGTCGCCAAGCAGCAGTTAGGTCTGTCGCCGAACGATAGTCTGGGAACGCGCAGTAAAGCGATTGGTATCGCCCGTAACGTTGGCGCGCAGTATGTGCTTTATTCCAGCGCATCCGGCAACGTCAATTCGCCTGCGCTGCAAATGCAATTAATGCTGGTACAAACTGGCGAGATAATCTGGTCAGGTAAAGGTGCCGTTCAGCAACAATAACAGACTCACGCGCGGCGAAGTGTTGTCGCGCTATTTCCCGCAGTATCATCCCGTCGCAGCCAGCCAAACTGGCCTGAGCGGCGGGAGCTGCATCATTGAGCATCATTCTCACCGACTGGTACTGCGTTGTCATCACGACCCTGATGCGCCGGAATCGCATTTCTTACGCCAATATCATGCGTTAAAACACCTGCCAGAAAACCTTGCGCCACGTCCTTATTTTTATACGCGTGGGTGGATGGCCGTTGAGTTTTTTCACGGTAAGGTAGAATCCAGATTACCGGACGCCGACGAACTCGCAGGCTTACTGTATCATCTGCACCAGCAACCCCGATTGGGCTGGCGAATCAGCCTGCTGCCGCTACTTGAACAGTACTGGCAGTGTGGCGATCCGGCGCGTCGTACACCATGCTGGCTGCGCGCGCTGAAGCGGCTGAGGAAACGAGGTGAGCCTCGACCTTTGCGTCTGGGGCCGCTGCATATGGATGTTCACGGTGACAACATCGTACGCACAGCCTCAGGGCTGCGGCTGATTGACTGGGAATACGCCGGAGACGGTGATATTGCCCTGGAGCTGGCGGCGGTATGGGTCAGCGATGAATCCCAGCACCAACAGCTGGTTAGCACCTACGCCCAACGAGCGCACATTGAGCCAGACGTTTTGTGGCGACAAGTCAGACAATGGCAACCCTGGATAATGATGCTGAAGGCGGGGTGGTTTGAGTATCGCTGGCGGCAAACCGGCGATAGACAATTTATCAGGCTGGCCGATGAAACCTGGCGGCAGCTAAAATGAAAGGATAAGGAGAGCAGTGTGGGCCCAGTAATGTTGGATGTCGAAGGGTATGAGCTGGACGCAGAAGAGCGTGAGATTCTGGCGCATCCGCTGGTAGGTGGGTTGATCCTCTTTACCCGAAATTATCATGACCCGGAACAGCTGCGTGAATTAGTGCGACAGATCCGGACTGCGTCACGTAACCATTTGGTGGTGGCGGTAGATCAGGAAGGCGGACGCGTACAGCGCTTTAGAGAAGGCTTTACTCGCCTGCCTGCGGCTCAATCGTTTGCTGCGCTGCACGGTCTGGAAGAGGGCGGCAAACTGGCTCAGGACGCCGGATGGTTGATGGCCAGCGAAATGATCGCGATGGACATTGATATCAGCTTTGCACCGGTACTGGATGTGGGCCATATCAGCGCCGCAATCGGCGAGCGTTCTTACCACGCCGATCCGCTAAAAGCATTGGCGATGGCGACCCGCTTCATTGATGGTATGCATGCTGCAGGTATGAAAACGACCGGTAAACATTTCCCTGGTCATGGGGCAGTGACGGCGGATTCACACAAAGAAACCCCAACCGATCCTCGCTCAGAAGCCGAGATTCGTGCGAAAGATATGTCCGTGTTCCAGACGTTGATTACTGAGAACAAACTGGATGCCATTATGCCTGCGCACGTCATCTACAGTGATGTAGATCCGCGTCCGGCGAGTGGCTCACCTCACTGGCTGAAAACGGTGCTGCGCCAGGAGCTTGGCTTCGATGGTGTCATTTTCTCCGACGATTTGTCGATGGAAGGGGCGGCGATTATGGGAAGCTATGCGGAGCGTGGACAGGCATCGCTGGATGCAGGTTGCGATATGATCCTGGTCTGCAATAATCGTAAGGGAGCGGTCAGTGTGTTAGATAATCTGTCGCCGATCAATGCAGAACGTGTTACACGTTTGTATCATAAAGGTTCATTTTCACGTCAGGAACTGATGGATTCGGCACGCTGGAAGACGGTAAGCGCTCAGCTAAACCAGCTTCATGAGCGCTGGCAGGAAGAGAAAGCAGGTCATTAACGCAAGTTTGGCGAGGATGCGATGATTATCTATTTACACGGTTTTGACTCTAACAGCCCGGGCAACCATGAGAAGGTGTTGCAGCTGCAATTCATCGACCCGGATGTCAGGCTGATTAGCTACAGTACGCGGCATCCCAAACATGATATGCAGCATCTGCTAAAAGAAGTGGACAAAATGCTACAGCTGAATGTGGATGACCGTCCGCTGATTTGTGGTGTGGGGCTCGGGGGATATTGGGCTGAACGGATTGGTTTTCTGTGTGATATTCGTCAGGTAGTGTTTAATCCTAACCTGTTCCCGTATGAGAACATGGAAGGCAAAATTGACAGACCTGAGGAGTATGCAGACATCGCAACAAAATGCGTGACCAATTTCCGCGAAAAGAATCGCGATCGCTGTCTGGTTATCCTGTCGCGTCATGATGAAGCGCTCAATAGCCAGCGTTCGTCGGAAGAACTGCATCACTTTTACGAGATAGTCTGGGACGAAGAGCAGACGCATAAGTTTAAGAATATCTCTCCGCATTTGCAGCGCATCAAAGCGTTCAAGACGTTAGGTTAATCCTTATTGAGTGCGTAAAAAACCAGCCATCGGGCTGGTTTTTTTGTTCTTAAAGTTCCGGTTGTCTATCTTTTCAGCATCAAAACTTGATACACATCAATTTTGGTATGACCAATGCACCGTTCGTGTTATTCTCACTCTCGAAGAACATTTTCATTACTGTAACTTGTTGTTAATTAAGAGCTATATCAATAACTTTTAATTAACAATTGGTTAATAAATTTGAGGGGGTCACGTTGACTACACCATTGAAAAGGATCGTGATTGTCGGCGGCGGTGCTGGCGGACTGGAAATGGCGACGCAGTTGGGTAAAAAACTCGGGCGTAAGAAAAAGGCCAAAATCACACTGGTAGACAGAAACCACAGTCACTTGTGGAAACCGTTACTGCATGAAGTGGCGACGGGTTCACTGGATGAAGGCGTGGATGCGCTGAGCTATCTGGCACATGCCCGTAACCATGGCTTCCAGTTTCAGTTAGGTTCGGTGATAGATATCGATCGTGAAGCGAAGACCATTACTCTCGCTGAGCTGCGCGATGAGAAAGGGGATCTGCTGGTTCCTGAGCGTAAAGTGCCGTATGACACGCTGGTGATGGCGTTGGGCAGTACCTCCAACGATTTCAACACCCCTGGCGTGAAAGAAAACTGCATTTTCCTCGATAACCCGCATCAGGCGCGTCGTTTCCACCAGGAGATGCTGAATCTGTTCCTGAAGTATTCCGCGAATCTGGGCGCTAACGGAAAAGTGAATATCGCCATTGTGGGCGGTGGTGCGACGGGGGTTGAGCTCTCCGCTGAGCTGCACAATGCGGTAAAACAGCTGCACAGCTATGGTTACAAAGGGCTGACCAACGATGCGCTGAACGTTACGCTGGTGGAAGCTGGCGAGCGCATTCTGCCTGCGTTGCCGCCGCGTATTTCCGGTGCTGCGCATAATGAGTTAACCAAACTGGGCGTACGCGTACTGACCCAGACGATGGTTACCAGCGCTGACGAAGGCGGACTGCACACCAAAGATGGCGAATACATTAAAGCCGACCTGATGGTGTGGGCGGCGGGTATCAAAGCGCCAGACTTTATGAAAGACATTGGCGGTCTGGAAACGAACCGTATTAACCAACTGGTGGTTGAGCCAACTCTGCAGAGCACGCGCGATCCTGACGTGTACGCGATTGGTGACTGCGCTTCCTGCGCTCGCCCGGAAGGGGGTTTTGTGCCTCCGCGCGCTCAGGCAGCACACCAGATGGCGACCTGTGCGATGAACAATATTCTGGCACAGATGAACGGCAAGCCACTGAAAGCGTATCAGTACAAAGATCACGGCTCTCTGGTCTCGCTCTCTAACTTTTCTACCGTGGGTAGCCTGATGGGCAACCTGACTCGTGGTTCGATGATGGTGGAAGGGCGTATTGCGCGCTTTGTATACATCTCACTGTACCGCATGCACCAGATTGCTTTACACGGCTACTTCAAAACCGGCCTGATGATGCTGGTCGGCAGTATCAACCGGGTGATTCGCCCGCGTCTGAAACTGCATTAATATCGACTTGTGGCGCCGGATGATTGTACGCATCCGGCGCCTTCCTTCAGAGTTCTCCGAATCATCCTGCGTTCGTGCCTCATCCTGCTATTTTCATCCGTAATCTGATTGGCATTCCTTACCTTCTGTTGCAAAGTTGTTGCTAATAGCAAAAAAGGAGGAAGTCCCGTGAATAAATCAATGTTGGCGGGTATAGGGATTGGCGTAGCTGCTGCGCTGGGTGTTGCAGCAGTGGCCAGTCTGAACGTTTTCGAGCGTGGCCCACAGTATGCGCAAGTTGTCTCTGCAACACCGATTAAAGAGTCGGTAAAAACACCGCGTCAGGAGTGCCGGAACGTAACTGTCACGCACCGTAAGCCGGTACAAGATGAAAACCGTTTTGCGGGTTCCGTATTGGGTGCGGTTGCGGGTGGCGTTATTGGCCACCAGTTTGGCGGCGGACGTGGTAAAGATATTGCCACCGTGGCCGGGGCTTTAGGCGGCGGCTATGCAGGTAATCAGATTCAGGGTTCGATGCAGGAAAACGATACTTACACCACCACGCAGCAGCGTTGTAAAACGGTGTATGACAAATCTGAAAAGATGCTGGGCTACGACGTGACGTACAAAATTGGCGATCAGCAGGGGAAAATCCGTATGGATAAGGACCCCGGCGCGCAAATTCCGTTGGATAACAACGGACAGTTGGTACTGAATAACAAAGCGTAAAATAGCATTATCCTGAACATTAGCCCCCCATTCGCTCAGGCTGGGGGGCTTTTTTTATCAGAAGGTTAAGGCATAGTTCAGACCAAAGGTGCGGCCCCGGCCCTTGTACTCATACAGTGACGGACTGCCGTAGGTTGGGCTGTACAGCAGTGGCGCACGTTGTCCCCACAGCGTGGTGTACTCTTCATTCAGCAGGTTTTCCACGCTAAAGGTCAGCTTACCCAACGGGAGCTGATAGCTGCCGATAAAGTCCATGGTGTTATAGCCATCCAGCTTATTGCCGCTGGCGTCGGTCAGATCAAATGTTTGCTGGCTCTGTACGCGTAAGGTCCACGGTTCTGGTGCCCAGCCGACCCACGCGGTTGCTTTCGACGGTGAGGCCAGAGTCACATCCCATTTTTGCCATTTACCGTTCTGTTTCACTTCCGATTTAATGACATTGAAGTTGCCGCCCAGGCTCCAGTCCGTATCCGCAATGAAATAATCCACCGCGCCTTCAAGGCCATAAATGCGGCGATCGTCGGGTTGAACGTTAATGGTCATATCGCTGCGGTTGATAACGATCGATTTATCCGAAGTCGAGTAGTAAGCGGCCAGTTGCGTGCGCAGACTATCGCCGGTGTAGCGCCATCCCAGTTCGTACGAGTTAACTTTAATCCCTTCCAGACGTGAATCCGCCACGTTGACGCTGCGCTGGAGCTGGTAATGATCGCCAACCAGCGAATAGGTGCCGTTACCGTAATATTTCCCTGGATCCGGAAGCTCCACGCCCTGAGAGAAATTAAACCACGTTTGCTGACGGTCAGTCAGATGGGCGAGGATACCGGCGTTGAACAGGAAATTATCGTAATCGGTTTTGCCGCCCGGAATGGTATCGGCAGAGTTCGCAAGCCCGGTCGCGATTCCCTGCTGTTGAGCATAGCCAACGAAATCATCAACCCTGTTTTCGGTCCATTGATAGCGCACGCCGCCGCTGAGGGTAAAGATGTCGTTAATGTCATAGCTGTTTTGCAGGAAAGGCGCAAAGTTGGTGATGCTGTAACCGGGGTAACGCCCGGTGGTATAAGCGGTGCGGTTATCCATGCCGCCGGAGGGCAGGGACCAGGCCAGATCGAAGAATTTCTGATTGGAATCGAAGGTCTCGTGATCGGCATCGATACCCCACGTTAGCTCCCAGTTATCCATCAACTGGCTGTTGAGGGTAATTTTGGCGCCAAACTGGTCTGTGTCCTGCTGAGATGCGGAGAAACTGGTGACCTTACCTTTGCTGAGCATCGGGAAAGGATAGAATTTCAGCGATTCGTCGCGGTAATAGATTTGGCTGACCAGGTTCTGGCCGAAAAAATCCGCATCTGAATATTGCAGGCTGATCAGATGACGTTCGGTTCCGGGAATACGATCGGAATTCAGTCCGCTGCTGGTATAAGCTTTACCGTTTCCGGTCACGGCGGACATGTTCTCGCCGAGATCCAGCCCGTAATCATCATCCCCCTGGCTCTTGTAATACTGTGTAACCAGTTGCAACTGACGGTTGTCGTCAAGTTCAATCGTCCCGGTGCCCATCACGTCCAGACGATCGGAGTGCTGTAGCCCGGTTTGGGTGTTATCCAGCAGCAGGGCATCGTGATTACCGTCATACCAGCCGCCAAATCGTTGATACGCGACGGACATACGCCCGGAAGCGCGATCTGTTCCTCCACTCACCGCCGCGGCAACGCGTTCATCATGATCGTTACTGTTGTTGAAGCCGCTTTTGCTCCCCAGTTCGAGTTCTACTTCACGCTCCGGCTGGCCTTTTTTGGTGACGATGTTGATTAATCCGCCGGTACTGCCACCGCCATAAAGTGAGGTTGCGCCTGAAATGACTTCAATGTGCGCAATGTTAAACGGGTCAATGGAGTCAAGTTGACGGCTGTCGGTTCGCGAGGAGTTCAGACGGACACCGTCAATGAGCACGACAATGGCGCGACCACGCATGTTCATGCCGTAGTTTGTACGCCCCTGGCTACTGACATCGATTCCTGGGATTAACTGAGCAAGAACATCCTTGAACTCTTTCCCCCCCTGAACCTGTTGTTCAATCTCGCTTCCTTCAATAACCCAGGTCGTTTGCGCCATTTCTGCCACGGTGCGTTGGCTACGGTTGGCGCTGACGATAAGGTTCTCTTCCTCAGCCGCAATGGCCGGGAGGGTTAAAGACAACAGGAGAGGATTGAGCACCCAGAGACGCTTATTCATTTGTATTCCTTTTAAAAAGAGTCGATCTGTTTTTGTTATGGCGGTAGAGAAACCGATGGTTACATTGTGAAACAGGTATTAAAACAAATGCGAATATTGCTGATAACAATTGTCGTTATCAATACCTTTTACAAAAAATGATCGGATAACACGATGAAAACAATGAGAAATGTAGGGACAATGGAACGGGAATCTAACCGGGGGCTTTATCAGCTCCCGGGGGTGTTAGTACAGCGGGGGAATTGCGGGAAAGGGTTAAGCTTTGACGAGTTCGGGCCACAGTCGCAGGGTGGTACGTGCGATCTGCATCAGTTTTTCAAACGTTGCACCTTCACGGGCGCTGATCGACATACCTTGTAAAATACAGTTCAGGTATTCAGCCAGTTTTTGCACGTCACAGTAGGCGGGGATTTCACCTCGTTGCTGACGTTGATGAAGAAACTGAGTAAGCGTCTGTTCCTGCATTGCATGGCGGGATTTCACCGTGTGCGCAATATCGCGGGAAGAGGCTGCCAGCGTCGCAGAAGTGTTAATCATGAAACATCCCGCCGGGGTGTCCTTGCTGGTAAAGCAGGTCGCTACGGCGGTGAAATAGTCTTCCAGTGCGGACTCAACGCTTTTTTCTTCACAAAACAGCTGAGCTTCGTGTTTCGCCGCAAAGCGGGTGATGTAGCGGTCCAGCACGGCACGGAACAACCCTTCTTTATTGGTGAACTCCGCATACAGCGTGGGCGCTTTTGCGCCGGTAGCTTCTACGAGATCGGCGAGCGAGGTCGCTTCATATCCGTGCTGCCAGAAGAGTGTCATGGCCTTATCAAGCGCGGCTTCCCTGTCGAACACTTTTGGTCGGCCACGGCTTTTTTTTGCACAACCTGTCGTTTCAGTTGTCATGGCGCCGATGTACCTTTGTTGGGTTTATTGAATAACCATTATAAAAATATTCGACTGCACACTCCAGCGGATTCACGATAAAAATAAATTATATCTATTGTCATGAAAAATAAGACCTTTATATTTTATATAACGATCATTATAAAAAAGTATTGACGTGTGACTTGGATCACATCTATGATTTACCTATCGATCGTTAAGTTAATCTTTTCGACACCCATTCATCTGCTAAAGGTCACTATCATGAAAAACGTAAAAACCCTGTTTGTTGCTGCTGTTCTTAGCTCACTGTCATTTGCAAGCTTCGCCGCTGTTGAAGTTCAGTCCACACCTGCGGGTCAAGAGAAAGTCGGTACTATTTCTGCGAATGCGGGGACTAACTTAGGTTCACTGGAAGATCAACTGGCGCAGAAAGCCGATGAGATGGGTGCGAAGTCTTTCCGTATTACTTCCGTTACCGGCCCTAACACCCTTCATGGGACTGCTGTTATCTACAAATAAGATTTAACCCATCGCAATGCCACTGCGAGTTAAATAAAAAACCCCCGCGGAATAAAATCCAGCGGGGGTTTTTTATGTGCGGAGTTTACATCGGCTGTTGAGCAACGTCGTGATGACGGGTCACATCGACCGGCATGCCTGAGCGAATCTCCATCGCATGATCCATGACGGCGGCATCTGTTTGCGCCGCATTTTTAAATGTCTGCATGGACGCGTTCAGCACGATTGGCAACAGTTGCGGGTCGTCATTGATTTTTTCGGACAGCGGCTGATGTACTTCTACTAGCCGCACGCCGTTAGGCTCAACGGATGCTTTGATCGGCGTATTGATAATATTGACCTTAGTTCCGGGCGTTACCTGACGGAACAGGGTTTCGATATCACCGTCGCGCAGACGAATACAGCCGGAACTGACGCGCATGCCGATGCCAAAGTCAGCATTGGTGCCGTGCAGCAGATAGACGCCGCCGTATGCCGCTAAGCGAATTGCATGATGGCCCATCGGGTTATCCGGACCGGCAGGTACAACGGCAGGCAGGTCAATTCCGTTTGCTTTGTATCGCGCGCGGATATTTGCCGTCGGCGTCCAGGTGGGGTTGGCGCGTTTATCAGAAATGGTGGTTACCATCGTAGGCGTCAGCGTGTCACCACCTAACTGGCCAATACCAATAGGATAAACGGTCACCGAATTGGTCCCCGGCTGGTAATAATAAAGACGCAGTTCGGCGAGGTTGATAACAATACCTTCGCGCGGGGCGTCAGGTAGCAGAGTTTGTAATGGAATAGTCAGCACGCTGCCTGGACGTGGTACGTAAGGGTCAACGCCGGGGTTGGCCTGCAGCAGCGCTAAAAAGCCGACATTATATTTTTTCGCAATCGCCTCCAGAGAACCGCCATTGTCTTCAACAACGTGAACGGTATTCTGGCCCACCAGACGGCTTCCCGGCGGCGGCAGCGGCCAGGTGTTTGCCTGAGCCGGAAGTGCTAACGCGAAGGTCGCTGCCAGCGTAAAAAACGCGAGCCAGCGAGAGAGTCGTTTATTGTTTAACATCACCATAAATCCATTGTTTTTACGTGGTTTTTATTATGTAAAAGTAAACGAGAATTATGGCGGTTTGCTGTGTCTGGAAGTGCAGGGAAGTGCAAAGAGTTTGTAAATTCATCAGGCCGGGTGAGTGGTGTGCTCACCCGGCCTGTTCACTATGCTACGGCGTTTTCTTCAAGCTGACGCATAAACTGGCGGACCCAGTCGATCCGTGTTTTACGCTCGCCCAGATCCTGCATAAATTTCAGTCGGGTTGGGCCGTCCAGACGGAAGTGTTGCGGTTGTTTTTGCAGTAAACCAATCAGCCAGACCGGGTTGACGTGGTTTTTCTCGGCAAATTCAATGGTACCGCCTTTGTCATGACCTTCGAGCTTTCTGATCCCCAGTTTCTGCGCCTGCTGGCGTAAACGAGCGATATCCAGCAACGTACGGGCCGGGTCGGGCAGCAGGCCAAAACGATCTATCAGCTCGACCTTAATCTCTTCCAGTTCGTTTTCGCCTTTCGCGCTGGCAATGCGCTTGTAGAACGATAGTCGGGTGTTAACATCCGGTATATAGTCATCCGGCAGCAGAGATGGCATACGCAATTCAACTTCGGTTTGCTGGCTGGTGAGATCTTCCAGTGATGGTTCGCGTCCCTCTTTGAGCGCATCGACAGCATTTTCCAGCAGCTCCATATACAACGAGAAGCCGATGCTTTCCATGGAACCACTTTGATCTTCACCCAGCAGTTCCCCGGCGCCGCGAATTTCAAGGTCGTGGGTCGCCAGCGCAAATCCTGCACCCAAATCTTCCAGCGAAGCGATGGCTTCCAGACGCTTTTGCGCGTCGGTGGTCATTGCTTTTGGATGCGGCGTCAGCAGCCAGGCGTACGCCTGATGGTGTGAGCGTCCCACACGACCGCGTAGCTGGTGCAATTGCGCTAAACCAAAGTGATCGGCGCGTTCGATGATAATGGTGTTGGCGGTCGGAATGTCGATCCCGGTTTCGATAATGGTGGTACACACCAGCACGTTAAAACGCTGATGGTGGAAATCGTTCATCACGCGTTCCAGCTCGCGCTCGCGCATTTGCCCGTGGCCGATACCAATACGCGCTTCCGGCACCAGTTCTGCTAATCTGTCAGCGGTTTTCTGGATATTTTCGACGTCGTTAAACAGATAATAAACTTGTCCCCCGCGCAGAACTTCACGCAGGATCGCCTCGCGTACCACCAGGCTGTCGTATTCGCGTACGAAGGTTTTGACCGCCAGACGACGAGCAGGCGGCGTGGCGATGATCGACAGATCGCGCATGCCGCTCATCGCCATATTGAGCGTACGCGGAATAGGCGTTGCCGTCAGGGTCAGAATATCGACATCCGCACGCATCGCCTTGATGCGTTCTTTGTGGCGAACGCCGAAACGGTGCTCTTCATCGACAATCAGCAGACCCAGATCTTTTAACTTCACATCCGCTTGCAGCAGTTTGTGCGTGCCGATGAGAATATCAATTTTCCCCTCGGCAACCTGTTCCAGAATCTGCGCTTGCTCTTTGGCGCTACGGAAACGGGACAACATCTCAATGCGTACCGGCCAGTTGGCAAAACGATCGCGGAAGTTGTCGAAGTGCTGCTGTGCGAGCAGGGTAGTCGGAACCAGCACGGCAACCTGTTTGTGGTTCTCTACGGCAAGGAAAGCGGCGCGCATCGCGACTTCGGTTTTACCAAAACCGACGTCGCCGCACACCAGGCGGTCCATGGCCAGAGGTTGGCACATATCGCTGAGTACAGCGTTGATCGCCTGCGCCTGGTCAGGCGTGGTTTCAAACGGGAAGCTGTCGCAAAACAGCTGATACTGTTCACGGTCATGCTTAAAGGCAAAGCCTTCTTTCGCTGCGCGCTGGGCATAAATATCCAGCAGCTCTGCCGCGACATCGCGCACCTTCTCAGCGGCTTTCTGTCGGGCGCGTGACCAGGCATCACCGCCCAGTTTATGCAGCGGTGCATTCTCTTCTGCACCGCCTGCATAGCGGCTGATCAGATGCAGTGACGACACCGGCACGTACAGTTTGGCATCGTTGGCATAGGTGAGCATCAGATATTCACCGGTGATACCGCCCGCTTCCAGCGTGGTCATCCCGGCATAGCGACCCACGCCGTGTTCCAGATGCACTACCGGCTGACCGGGATGCAGCTCTGCAAGGTTACGAATTAATGTATCCGGGTTGATGGTGCGACGCGAATCCTGGCGGCGACGCGCCACGCGTTCCCCAAGCAGATCGCTTTCACAAATCAGTGCCAGATTGCGTTTGCTATCGATGAAGCCGTGCTCAGCTGCGCCAATCATCAGATAACGACCGTTATCTACGGCTTCATCGAGTCGCAATATCCGCTTCGGTGCCACTTTGATACGAGCGAGCAACTCGCCAAGCGCTTCACGTCGGCCTTCACTTTCGACCGAGAAAATCACCGGGCCGGTAAAGCCCTCAAGGAATTTACGTAACGCATCTAACGGTGATTTTTGCTGTGCCTGCACGGCGATGTCCGGCAGCTTCTGGAACCCGAGGTTGGTATTCGCAGCTTTGTTCGCCAGACTCTCGGTTTTCAGTTGAACGCGCGGCCAGCGTTTAAGTTCAGAAAACAGCTCATCAACCCGCAGCCACAGCGATTCCGGCGGCAGAAGCGGGCGCATTGGATCAACACCGCGATTTTCAAAGCGTGACAGGGTATCGGCCTGGAAGCGTTCTGCGCTGGTCTCGATATCACCGGTATTGACCAATAACGTATTGGCAGGGAAGTAGCTGAACAGCGGCGGCAGCGGCTCGCTGAAAAACAGCGGTTGCCAGTATTCAATACCCGCAGGTAACGTGCCTTTGCTGACCTGCTGATAAATATGTTCGGCGTCGCGTTTAACCTCAAAGGTATCGCGCCACTGACTACGGAATAGCTCGATGGCCGTTTTGTCAGTCGGGAATTCGTGCGCGGGAAGCAAATTAATGGCATCGACTTCTTCCAGCGTGCGCTGGGTGTCGGTATCAAACAGACGCAGGCTGTCGATTTCGTCATCAAAGAAATCCAGACGATAAGGCAGCTCGCTGCCCATCGGGAACAGATCCAACAACGCGCCGCGCGTGGCGTATTCGCCGTGTTCCATGACCTGATCAACATGGCGATAGCCAGCGCTATCCAGCTGTTCGCGCAGGGCGTCGCGCGAAAGCCGCTGACCTTTTTTCATGACCAGCGCATGCCCGTGCAGATAGCTGTGCGGACAGACACGCTGCATCAGGGTATTTACCGGAACGATCAGTACGCCTCGCTGCATGGCAGGCAGTTGATACAGCGTAGAGAGACGCGAAGAGATAATCTCCTGATGGGGAGAAAAGCTGTCATAGGGCAGCGTTTCCCAGTCGGCCAGGTTCATCACCATCTGGTCGGTAAACTGACGAATTTCATCATGCAGGCGCAAAGCATTTTGCATGTCCGGCGCGATCAGCACCACTGGACCGGCGTGATGTTCGGCGATTTCGGCGACCAGCGTTGCGCAGGCGGCACCGGTAAGCTCACCCAACTGGCGCTGATCGCCAGCTTTCGCTGGGAGCGTGTAACGATGTTGTTCAGGCATTCGGTTGTCAGGTTCTCGTTTAGATATACATCTGATAAGCAATGTTCTTTATTATCCGTGATCGTTTCTCATAAGCAAATTGATTCGCCCCCTGATGGGGGCAAAAAGCGCGTTGGGGTTAGCGCGAATCGACCGATAAAGAAGGCGGGGAAAAGAGCAGGTCGGCCACTGTTTTTTGTGAAATTTTACGCACCAACAGGCCAAACAAGGTGCACAGCAGCAGGCAGGCGAATGGATACACCAGCAGCAGGGCCAGCTCTGCATATGCAGGCCAGGCGGCATGATTAATGTTGGGGATTAGCGTTAAGCTGAATAGCTCAACCAGAATTCGGTGGGTGGTGTAGATGGCGATGGTATTGGCACCAATCACGCTTAACGGGCCGGACTCACGCATACCAAAGCGCAGCTCAAATTGATAAAACAGCTTCATGATCAGCACAATGGAAAGAAGAGAAAGTAATAGTGAGACATTTGCCAGCCACGCGACGATGGCGGCGATTGCGCTAACCAGAACAATGAGCGCATGGCGGCGCAGGGGCACCTCCTTAATCCATACCATCAGCGTTGCGCCAAACCATGCACCGAGGCTGTACCAGGGCAGATTGCGAATCACGCTGTTCATTCCCCACCACGGCGTCGGGACAAAGTTGATCGTCACGCTCAGCGCCACAAATAACGCCAACAGCGGCACCGCCCAGCGGCTGAAAATTTTACACAGAACAAAATAGACAATCAGTGCGTACAGATACCACAAGCTGGTACTGGCGGTCAGCATCCCGTGGGTAAAACCTGCGATCGAACCAGCATAAGCGGCGTTGGCAGCATGGCTCAGATCGCGCTGTGGGGCCAGCCAGTTATTGAGCGTCACTAACGCCAGCCATTGCACCACACCCCAGAGTATCAGCACCCAGGCAATACTCCAGATCCGTTTATCCACGCAGGTGGTCCACGGGACGCTATCAATGTAGCGACGGATCAGATATCCCGAAATAAAGAAAAAGACCGGCATGCGAAACGGCGCCAGGTACAAATTGAGGTAAATCCAGCATTTGCTCAGCAGCTCTGAAAGCGGATGCTGAAAAGTAGTGAGGTGCGGGTAAAATGTGATTACCGAGTGGTAAATCACCACCAGACAAATACATAACCCTTTGATTTGATTAATCCATAGTTCTTTTTTATTCATCGAGACGGCGTATCCATATTGTTGGTTATAGCCTGCCATCCTGCGCAACCCGCTGTGCGCTGTAATGCGTAACTGTCTGCATTTTGATTTTTTAAGATAAAGATCAGGGACCAGGATGGAAGGGAAGACGGACAACTTTAGCGAATTGATTTATTTATACTTTTAGGAATAGTGCTGACGAACACTTACGGTTCAGTCATTTACCCATTCCGCTTTCGCTTATATACTCGTGACTTTGCTAACAGCAACCAGACGGATTTCATGTACCAACCTGTCGCTCTATTCATCGGCCTGCGTTATATGCGTGGGCGTGCAGCAGATCGCTTCGGTCGCTTCGTTTCCTGGCTCTCCACCATTGGCATTACCCTCGGGGTAATGGCGCTGGTCACGGTGTTGTCGGTGATGAACGGTTTTGAGCGTGAGCTGCAAAACAATATTCTTGGCCTGATGCCTCAGGCCGTTCTCTCGTCTGAACAGGGTTCCCTCAACCCGCAACAACTGCCGGAAAAAGCGGTGGTGTTGAACGGCGTCAACCGCGTTGCACCCATAACTACGGGAGATGTGGTGCTGCAAAGCGCGCGTAGCGTGGCGGTCGGCGTGATGCTCGGTATCGATCCGGCGCAAAAAGATCCGTTAACGCCGTATCTGGTCAATGTGAAGCAAACAGATCTGCAACCGGGTAAGTATAATATCATCCTCGGCGAGCAGCTTGCCGGGCAGTTGGGCGTGAACCGTGGCGATCAAATTCGCGTGATGGTGCCTTCGGCCAGCCAGTTTACGCCGATGGGACGTTTGCCGAGCCAGCGTCTGTTTACGGTGATTGGCACCTTCGCCGCCAACAGCGAAGTAGACGGCTACCAGATGCTGACCAACATTCAGGATGCTTCCCGCCTGATGCGCTATCCGGTGGGCAATATTACCGGCTGGCGTCTGTGGCTGAACGAACCGTTAAAAGTTGATACGCTGAGCCAGCAAACGCTGCCGCAGGGCACCAAATGGCAGGACTGGCGCGAGCGCAAAGGGGAACTGTTCCAGGCCGTGCGCATGGAGAAGAACATGATGGGGCTACTGCTTAGCCTGATCGTGGCTGTGGCGGCTTTTAATATTATTACCTCGCTGGGTCTGATGGTAATGGAGAAGCAAGGAGAAGTGGCGATTCTACAAACGCAGGGGCTAACGCCGCGGCAGATAATGATGGTGTTTATGGTTCAGGGGGCCAGTGCCGGGATTATCGGCGCGCTGCTTGGCGCGGTGCTGGGCGCATTGCTCGCCAGCCAACTGAACAATTTGATGCCAATTATTGGTGTGCTGCTGGATGGTGCGGCGCTGCCGGTCGCTATCGAGCCGCTGCAGGTTATCGTCATTGCGCTGGTGGCGATGGCCATCGCGTTGCTGTCTACGCTTTATCCTTCCTGGCGCGCTGCCGCCACTCAACCCGCTGAGGCTTTACGTTATGAATAAGATCCTGTTGCAATGCGACAACCTGTGCAAACGCTATCAGGAAGGCACTGTGCAGACCGATGTCCTGCACGATGTCAGTTTTAGCGTCGGCGAAGGTGAGATGATGGCGATTGTCGGCAGCTCTGGCTCCGGCAAGAGTACGCTGCTGCATCTGTTAGGCGGGTTGGATACCCCGACTTCCGGCGACGTCATTTTTAGCGGTCAGCCAATGAGCAAGCTCTCGTCGGCGGCGAAAGCGGAACTGCGTAATCAGAAGCTGGGCTTTATTTACCAGTTCCACCATTTACTGCCGGACTTTACCGCGCTGGAAAACGTAGCGATGCCGCTGCTGATAGGCAAGAAAAAACCGGCTGAAATAACCGAGCGCGCACGGGATATGCTGAAAGCCGTAGGACTGGATCATCGTGCCAGTCATCGCCCGTCTGAACTGTCTGGCGGCGAACGCCAGCGTGTGGCCATCGCTCGTGCGCTGGTGAATAACCCGCGTCTGGTCCTGGCGGATGAGCCAACGGGTAACCTGGATGCGCGTAACGCGGACAGCATTTTCGAGCTTCTGGGCGAGCTGAACCGTTCTCAGGGCACGGCATTTCTGGTGGTGACGCACGATCTGCAACTGGCGAAGCGGATGAGCCGCCAGCTGGAGATGCGCGATGGTCGCCTGACGGCAGAACTGAGCCTGATGGGAGCTGAGTAATGGCTTCGCCTTTATCGTTATTGATTGGTCTGCGCTTTAGCCGTGGTCGGCGGCGCGGCGGTATGGTTTCGCTGATATCTGTGATTTCCACTGTTGGCATCGCGTTGGGTGTGGCGGTGTTGATCGTTGGTTTAAGTGCCATGAACGGATTTGAGCGTGAGCTGAACAACCGTATTCTGGCCGTAGTCCCACACGGAGAGATTGAAGCCGTAAATCAGCCGTGGAATAACTGGCAGGAAGCGCTCGACAAAGTACAAAAAGTGCCGGGTATTGTCGCCGCGGCGCCTTATATCAACTTTACCGGACTGGTAGAGAGCGGGGCGAACTTACGCGCGGTGCAGGTGAAGGGCGTTGACCCGAAACAGGAACAGCGTTTAAGCGCACTGCCATCCTTCGTGCAAAACCATGCCTGGGATAATTTTAAAGCCGGTGAACAACAAATCATCATTGGTAAGGGTATTGCCGATGCGCTGAAGGTGAAGCAGGGCGACTGGGTGTCGATTATGATCCCTAACGCCAGCGCGGATCATAAATTACAGCAGCCTAAACGCGTGCGTTTGCACGTAACGGGAATTCTGCAGCTGAGCGGTCAGCTCGATCACAGCTTTGCCATGATCCCAATGGAAGATGCGCAGCAATATCTGGATATGGGAACCAGCGTTTCCGGGATTGCGCTGAAGGTTAACGACGTGTTTAACGCCAATAAGCTGGTGCGGGACGCGGGTGAAGTCACCAATAACTATGTTTATATTAAGAGCTGGATCGGTACTTACGGCTATATGTATCGCGATATCCAGATGATTCGCGCCATTATGTATCTGGCGATGGTGCTGGTGATTGGTGTGGCCTGCTTTAATATCGTTTCCACGTTAGTGATGGCGGTAAAAGACAAAAGCGGCGATATTGCGGTATTAAGAACCCTCGGGGCGAAAGATGGGTTGATCCGTGCCATTTTTGTCTGGTACGGCCTGCTGGCGGGTCTGTTTGGTAGCCTGATAGGCGTCGTCATCGGGGTGGTTGTCTCGTTGCAACTGACGCCGATCATCAACGGAATCGAGGCGCTTATCGGTCATCAGTTCCTGTCCGGCGATATCTATTTCATTGACTTCCTGCCGTCGGAATTACACTGGCTGGATGTGATTTACGTGCTGGTGACAGCACTCGTGCTGAGTCTTTTGGCAAGTTGGTATCCGGCGCGTCGCGCCAGCAATATTGATCCTGCGAGAGTACTTAGCGGCCAATAACAACAATAATACACGACAGCATTCATGCTGCATCAAGGCGTAGCCAACGCAGAGGCATCTTGAAGGATGACGTGTATCAAGGAGCGGTGATGTATTACGGATTTGACATCGGCGGGACCAAAATTGCGCTGGGCGTGTTTGATAAGCAACGTCGTCTGCAATGGGAAACTCGCGTCCCTACACCTCGCGACAGCTACGACGCTTTCCTTGATGCGGTCTGCAATCTGGTGACGGAAGCTGACCAGCGTTTTGGTATCAAAGGTTCGGTCGGTATCGGGATTCCTGGCATGCCGGAAACGGAAGACGGCACGTTGTACGCGGCCAACGTTCCTGCCGCCAGTGGCAAACCGCTCCGCGCAGATCTTAGCGCTCGCCTTGACCGCGATGTTCGTCTGGATAACGATGCGAACTGTTTTGCTCTCTCCGAAGCCTGGGATGACGAGTTTACCCAATATCCGCTGGTGATGGGGTTGATCCTCGGTACGGGCGTTGGCGGCGGCCTGGTGCTTAACGGGAAATCCATCACCGGACGCAGCTATATCACCGGCGAGTTTGGTCATATTCGTTTGCCGGTCGATGCGCTGACGCTGATGGGCTTTGATTTCCCGCTGCGCCGCTGCGGATGCGGCCAACTGGGATGCATCGAAAGCTATCTTTCCGGCGGTGGATTTGCGTGGTTGTATCAGCATTACTACCATCAACCGCTGGATGCCCGTGAAATTATCGCGTTGTGGGAGCAGGGCGATGAACATGCGCGTGCACACGTAGAACGCTATCTGGATTTGCTGGCGGTGTGTCTTGGGAATATCCTGACTATCGTCGATCCTGATTTGGTGGTGATTGGCGGAGGCTTATCGAATTTTACCGCTATTACGACGCAACTGACGGACCGACTGCCACGTCATCTGTTGCCGGTTGCCCGGGTACCGCGTATTGAGCAGGCACGGCACGGTGATGCCGGCGGGATGCGCGGGGCTGCTTTCCTACATCTTACCGATTAATACAAAGAGGTTGTTATGCTGTCGCGTCGGGGTCATCGGTTAAGCCGCTTTCGTAAAAATAAACGCCATTTGCGCGATCGCCTGCGTCAACGAATCTTTTTCAGAGACAGAGTGGTGCCTGAATTGATGGAAAAACCAAGAGTGCTGGTACTGACGGGAGCGGGAATCTCCGCTGAGTCAGGAATTCGAACCTTCCGCGCGGCGGATGGTCTCTGGGAAGAACATCGGGTTGAGGACGTTGCGACTCCGGAAGGATTTAGTCGAAACCCGGAACTGGTTCAGTCGTTTTATAACGCCCGTCGCCATCAATTGCAACAGCCAGAAATCCAGCCCAACGCGGCGCATATCGCACTGGCAAAACTCGAAGCCGAACTGGGCGACCGTTTTTTACTGGTGACGCAGAACATTGATAACCTGCATGAGCGTGCGGGCAGCCAGAACGTTATCCATATGCACGGCGAACTGCTCAAGGTTCGCTGCTCGCAAAGCGGGCAGATTCTGGAATGGAAGGACGATGTGACCCCGGAAGATAAATGTCACTGCTGTCAATTTCCGGCACCGCTGCGACCACACGTGGTGTGGTTTGGTGAAATGCCGCTGGGCATGGATGAAATTTACATGGCGCTGGCAATGGCGGATGTATTCATTGCGATTGGCACATCGGGACATGTTTATCCGGCTGCGGGTTTTGTGCATGAGGCGCGGCTGCATGGGGCACATACGGTAGAACTAAATCTCGAACCGAGCCAGGTTGGCAGCGAGTTTGAAGAGAAGTATTACGGTCCGGCAAGCCAGGTGGTGCCAGAGTTTGTTGAGAAGTTATTGAAAGGTCTGTGAGCACGGATGGCGTAGGCCCGATAAGCGCAGCGCCATCGGGCAGTGATGATGCGCCGGATGCGACGCTGGCGCGTCTTATCCGGCCTACGAGGAGGGCAATTAACGTCCTGCTTTTAGCTTCTGATAATACTCTTCATAGATAGCGCTGGCGGAACCGACGTCGTTCTGCCATTCCCCTTTGTTGATGGTTTCTGCGTCAGGGTACAGGGTTTTATCATTTGCGACTTCAGGGCTTAACAGCTTACGTGCTGCCAGGTTTGGCGTCGGATAACCAATAGTTTCCGCAACTTCTTTCGCCACGTCCGGGCGCAGCAGGAAGTTAATCAGCTTCAGCGCACCTTCTTTGTTTTTCGCGTTAGCCGGAATAGACAGGCTATCCATCCAGAAAATGCCACCTTCTTTAGGCCATACCACTTCCAGCGGTGTACCTGCCTGACGCGCAACATACGCGGAGCCATTCCATACCATCCCCAGATTGACTTCACCTTCCATATACGGGTTGGCCGGGTTGTCAGAGTTAAACGCCGCGACGTTAGGCATCAGCTTCTTCAGTTCGTTATAGGCGGCTTCAATCTCTTTCGGGTCGGTGGTATTGCCGGAGTATCCCAGCTTGCGCAGCGCCATCTGGAACACTTCACGCGCATCATCCGTTAACAGCAGACTGCCTTTGTACTCCGGTTTCCATAGATCGGCCCAACTGGTGACGGTTTTCGGATCGATAGCATCGCTGTTTACGCCAATGGCCGTCGCACCCCAGATATACGGGATGGAGTAGTCATTGTTCGGGTCAAACGGCTTGTTGAGCATTTCCGGATCGAGGTTGTGGAAGTTGGTCAACGTCGACTTGTCGATCTTCTGGATCATGCCTTCTTTACGCATTTTATCGACGTAATAGGTGGACGGAACCACCAGATCATATGCGCCGTCTTTATAGGTTTTGAGCTTGGCGTACATGGTTTCGTTCGACTCGTAGGTCGAATAGATAACCTTAATGCCGGTCTCTTTGGTGAACTGTTCCAGCAGCCCTGGCGGGACATACTCGGTCCAGTTATAGAAATAGAGCGTGTTGTTGTCATTCGCGTGAGCGGCGCTCATGCCCAGTGCCAGAGCACCCGCCGCGAGCAGGTGGCGTGACCATTTTTTCATCATTTAACGTCCCCTGAATTAAGGGCCTCAGCGGCCCTTGGTTTTATCACGTGCAATAAGCTGGCTGGCGATCACCATAACCAGCGACAGAACCAACAAAATGGTCGCCAGCGCGTTCACCTCTGGTGATACACCGACTTTGACCATTGAGTAGATTTTTAATGGCAGAATTTCATAACCCGGTCCGGTAACGAAGGACGAAACGACGACATCATCCATCGACAGCGTAAAGCTCAGCAACCAACCTGCAGCCACCGCAGGCATAGCCAGTGGCAGTATAATCTTGCGCAGAATAGTTACTTCGCTGGCACCCAAATCTTTAGCAGCCTCAAGCATGCGTACATCAAAACCTTTCAGGCGTGAGTAAACTGTCACCACCACAAAAGGCAGACAAAAAGTGATATGTGAGAACAACAGCGACCAGAAACCCAGTTGAATGCCGATCAGCATAAACAGCACCAGCAGAGATATTGCCATCACAATATCTGGCGACATCATCACCACGAACAGCATACCACTGACGAACGGTTTACCGCGAAAACGGTAGCGGTACAGCGCAACCGCAGTGAGTGAGCCGATCAAGGTGGCAAACGTGGCGGATAGCACAGCCATCGTCAGCGAGTGCTGCGCCGCCTGCAACAGGCTGTCGTTATTCATCAGCAGGCCGTACCATTTGGTAGTAAAACCCTGCCAGTTGATGCCGAAGCGCGAGCTGTTAAAGGAGTTCACAATCAGAATGATGATTGGAATATACAGATACGCGTAGATAGCGGTCATAAAACCGCCGCGGAGCAGTCGACCGATCATTCGAGTTCCACCTTCTTGTTCAGCAAGCGCGAGGCACGCCAGTAGATCAGCAGCATCAGACCCATCACGATGGTCAGCGTAATGCTGGTGGCTGCACCAAACGGCCAGTCACGGATGTTCAGGAACTGAACTTTAATCACGTTGCCAATCAGCAGGTTTTTCGCGCCGCCCATTAAGTCGGAAACGTAAAACAGCCCCATTGCGGGCAGCATGACCAGCAGGCATCCGGCGATAATCCCCGGCATCGTCAACGGAATAATGATGCGGGTGAAGGTCTGAAGTTTACTGGCACCTAAATCGCGTGCGGCTTCCAGCAGCGGTTTATCGAGTTTTTCAATGCTGGAATAGAGCGGCATCACCATAAACGGTAGCAGGATGTATACCAGCCCGATAATCACCGCGCTGGGGGTAAACATGATGCGAATGGGTGTATCGATAACCCCGAGCCATAACAGAAACTCGTTGAGATAGCCTTTGGTACTGAGGAAAATTTTGAGTCCGTAGATGCGAATAAGTGAATTGGTCCAGAACGGAACAATCAGCAGGAACAGCAGCAGCGGGCGCACTTTTTCCGGCAGTTTCACCAAAAACCAGGCAAACGGGTAGCCGAGTACCAGACAGGCGAGCGTGGCAATCAGCGCCATATTGAGGGAGTGAACCAGCACCTCAAAATAGAGCGGATCGAGCAGGCGCGTATAGTTCTCCAGCGTAAAGACCATTTTGACGAAATTGGCGTCGTCGCGGGTCAAAAAGCTGGTACCGATGATCATCAGGTTGGGCAGAAAGACAAATAACACAAGCCAACCGACAATGGTGACGATCACCACACTCTGGAATTTACTTGTGTTCTTCATCAGCCAGTACTACCTCCCAGCTTTCTACCCAGTTAATCGCCATTTTCTGGTCGAGAGAGTGGTCAAAGTCAGGATCGTCTTCATTGAAGAATTCGCTGACCATCACCATCTTGCCATTTTCCAGTTCCACAACCGACTCCAGCGTCATGCCTTTGTAGTTGCGTTCGCGCACGTAGCCGATCAGGCCTTCGATATGATTATCATCGTTGATTTCATCTACGCGCAAATCTTCAGGACGTAACAGGACGTGCAGCTTTTGTCCGGGAACCACCGCGAAGTTGACATAAATATTGCACTCGCGGCCTTCAACGTTAGCACGAACACGCTGTTCATCCAGACGTTCAATCACTGTGGCGTTAAACATATTGATCTCGCCGATAAACCCGGCGACGAACAGATTCTTGGGCTCTTCGTAGATTTCGCGCGGTGTACCGTCCTGCTCAATCTTACCATCGCGCATCACCACGATGCGGTCAGACATTGTCAGCGCTTCTTCCTGATCGTGTGTGACAAAGACAAAAGTGATACCAAGCTTACGCTGCAGCGCTTTCAGTTCATTCTGCATCTGCTTACGCAGTTTGTAGTCCAGCGCAGAGAGGGATTCATCTAACAAGAGTAAGCGGGGTTTGTTGACCACAGCTCGGGCAATCGCTACGCGCTGCTGCTGGCCGCCGGAAAGTTGATGCGGTTTTCGCTGGGCGAACTCTTCCAGTTGCACCATGCGCAGGGCTTCGGTAACGCGGGGAGAAATGTCGGCTGCGGGCGTTTTTTGCATGCGTAAACCAAAGGCCACATTCTCAAATACGGTCATGTGGGGGAATAACGCATAGCTTTGGAAGACGGTATTCACGTAGCGGTTTTCCGCTGGAACGTGAGTAATGTCCTCGTTGTCCAACATAATATGACCGGAATCAACCGTTTCCAGACCGGCAATCAGGCGAAGAACGGTTGTTTTACCGCAGCCAGAGGGGCCAAGCAGCGTAAGAAACTCGCCATTATTGATGGTCAAATCCAGGCTGGAAATCACCTCTTTGCCATCGAAACTTTTGCGAATTCCCGCTAATTGCACCAGTGGAGAAAGCGAACGCGGTTGTTTATTCAATTTTTTACTCTGTCCCATGTAAACGCAACGGATGGCTGACCGATGCGGGGTTTGTGGTTAACCACCTTGATGACTCTTAATGAGGGCCGTTATTCTACGGCAAACCATTGTAATCGCCAATCCTTGTTGCGAATTACTGACTTAGCCCTATAGTCAGAGGGGATGTCAGGGCGAAATATTCTCACTTGCGGGGATAAAAGTGACCTGACGCAATATTTGTCTTTTGTTGCTTATTGATAATGTTGTCACAAAAAGTGAGGGTGACTGCATGGATAAACTACTTGAGCGTTTTTTACACTACGTGTCGCTGGACACCCAATCAAAATCGGGCGTGCGGCAGGTACCCAGCACCGAAGGACAGTGGAAATTATTACAACTGCTCAAACAACAGCTCGAAGAGATGGGGCTGGTTAATATTTCACTGAGCGAAAAAGGCACGCTGATGGCAACGTTACCCGCTAACGTTGCTGGCAATATTCCTGCGATCGGCTTTATTTCCCATGTGGATACCTCACCGGATTTCAGTGGTAAAAATGTCAATCCGCAAATTGTTGAAAACTATCGCGGTGGCGATATTGCGTTAGGCATCGGTGATGAAGTTTTATCGCCAGTGATGTTCCCGGTGCTGCATCAACTTCTGGGTCAGACGCTGATCACCACAGATGGTAAAACGTTGCTGGGCGCGGATGATAAAGCAGGCGTGGCGGAAATCATGACCGCACTGGCTGTGCTTATCCAAAAAGATATTCCGCACGGTGATATCCGCGTGGCCTTTACGCCAGACGAAGAGGTGGGTAAAGGGGCGAAGCATTTTGACGTTGCGACATTCGATGCGCAGTGGGCCTATACCGTTGACGGTGGTGGCGTAGGTGAGTTGGAGTTTGAAAACTTCAACGCCGCGTCGGTTAATATTAAAATTGTTGGCAACAATGTGCATCCCGGCACCGCAAAAGGTGTGATGGTAAATGCGCTGTCGCTGGCGGCGCGTATTCATGCAGAGGTTCCGGCAGATGAAAGCCCGGAAAAGACGGAAGGCTACGAAGGCTTTTATCATCTGGCGAGCATGAAAGGGACGGTCGATCGGGCGGATATGCACTACATTATTCGTGATTTTGATCGTAAGCAGTTTGAAGCGCGTAAACGCAAGATCATGGATATCGCCAAGAAGGTCGGCAAAGGGTTACACCCCGACTGCTATATCGAACTGGTGATTGAAGACAGTTACTACAATATGCGCGAAAAAGTGATTGAGCATCCGCACGTACTGGATATCGCCCAGCAGGCGATGCGCGATTGCGATATTGAGCCGGTGCTGAAACCGATCCGTGGCGGCACTGACGGCGCGCAGCTGTCGTTTATGGGATTACCGTGTCCGAATCTGTTCACCGGTGGCTACAACTATCATGGTAAACATGAGTTTGTAACCCTGGAAGGAATGGAAAAAGCGGTACAAGTGATTGTGCGTATTGCTGAACTGGCCGCGCAACAAAAATGAAGTATGTGTAGTTGCCGGATGGCGCTTCGCTTATCCGGCCTACATTATTACACTCCAGTAGGCCTGATAAGACGCGTAGCGTCGCATCAGGCACACTTCGCATTATCCTTCGAAGAACCAGTACCCGCTGTTGACCAGCGCGGCAAGCATGGCAAGGAAAGAAGGATCTTCCAGCGCATCCTCAAAGTTCTCAGCCGTCAACACAATATGACTGGCCAGCGCTTCCAGGGCAGGACGATGCGGCGAATCAATTTTCTCACCGTTAGCGTAGACGTCGTCGCCAATACGCAATACACGCAATCCGCCCAGACGCACTAACACATCACCTTGCTTCAGGGCATCGTAAATTTCGTCTGGCTGATACGGTGGCTCCGGCGGGGCAATATCCAGTTCATGACGAGACTGAGAAATAAACTCGCCAAACCACTGCTGGAAATGTTCTGGTTGATTAATCAGCCCGAGCATCATTTCGCGCAGCTTATCCATCTCCTGCGGAAGAACGTCGGCCGGATGATCGCGCGGCGGCAGGTCCGGATCGCTGTAATAGGTGCTACCCAGTTCGCGTTGCAAAACGTAATCGGCGAACCCGCTGATCAGCTCGCGAGTGTTTGGCGCACGGAAACCGACCGAATAGTTCATCGCGTTTTCCAGCGCATAACCTTCGTGCGGGAATCCCGGTGGAATGTACAGGATATCGCCGGGTTCCAGCTCTTCATCGATGATAGCTTCAAACGGGTCGACCTGAAGGAGGTCCGGGTGAGGGCAGTGCTGTTTCAACTGCAGTTTTTCACCTACGCGCCAGCGACGACGACCGGTACCCTGAATGATAAATACATCGTACTGATCCAGGTGCGGGCCAACGCCGCCGCCGGGGACAGAGAAAGAAATCATCAGATCGTCGATGCGCCAGTCCGGTAATTCACGGAACGGGCGCATCAGCGCGGCAGTTGGCTCGTGCCAGTGGTTGACCGCCTGCACCAGCAAAGACCAGTTGTTCTCGCCAAGATGGTCGTAGCTTTCGAAGGGACCGTGGCTAACCTGCCATTTTCCGTCCTGGTGGCTGACGAGTCGGCTGTCGACTTCGCTTTCCATTGCCAGTCCAGCCAGTTCGTCAGGAGAGAGAGGATCAATAAAATTGTTAAACCCGCGTTTTAAGACCACCGGGCGTTTCTGCCAGTGGCGTTCAAGAAAATCGGGCCAGTTAAGTGTGAGTTGGTATTCCATAATGAGCATCCCGCAGGCTGGTATCTGCAACCGATTATAACGGATACTTAACCTCAAGCGTGAAGTCAGTACATATTTATTACATGCGACGATTACTCGTCTTTCTGGCCCGGCTGCTGGCGGCCAAAAATAACTTCCATGCGCGCGCCACCCAGCAGGCTATCACCGGCAATAATCTGCCCGTCATACTGTTCGGTGATTTCTCGCGCCACCGCCAGACCGACGCCTTGTCCTGGACGTAGCGTATCTACGCGCTGTCCACGGTCAAACACCACTTCCCGTTTGCTTTGCGGAATACCAGGACCATCATCTTCAACCAGAATATGCAGCTGATCCTCAGACAGTTGCGCTGAAATCTCGACAAACTCCAGACAATATTTACAGGCGTTATCCAGTACGTTGCCCAACACCTCGACAAAATCATTCTGTTCGCCCACAAAGCTGATTTCAGGTGAGATATCGAGATTAATGTTGACGCCTTTACGCTGATACACCTTATTCAGTGCCGAGGTCAGTTTATCCAGCAACGGCGCGATCGGGTGCAGTTCGCGGCTGAGCAGGGCACTGCTGCCACGCATGCTGGCGCGATGCAGGTAATAGCCTATCTGTTGGGAAATACGGCTGATTTGTTCCAGCATGACAGGCTCTGCGTCGCTGACGCTCATCTTTTCATTACGCATTGAGCGCAGAGTACTCTGCAATACCGCCAGTGGTGTTTTCAGGCTATGGGTGAGGTCTGTTAACGTGGTGCGGTATTTGTCATAACGCTCACGTTCGCTTTTTAACAGCCGATTGAGATTACGAACCAGGCTGGTCAATTCGCGTGTGGTGGCGGGGTTTAGCATCTCACGATGATGTTCCTCAAGCTCACGGACTTCACGCGCCAGCGATTCAATCGGCCGCAGGCTCCACCACGCGGCCACCCATAACAGCGGAATGACCAGCAACAGATTGGCGACCAGCACATAAATAAACCAGCTCCAGACCATATACGAGCGCTTTAGCTCTATCGGAATGGTATCGACAACCACAATGGTCAGTTGCGGCATTCTGGCAGTAGCAGGATAGACGTTTACCGCCACGGAGTGGGTCATTTCGGCGTCGTCGTCATCTTCTCTGACTTCTTTTAACTGCTGCTGCGCGGAGTGATCTTCGCCCAGTAGGGTGCTGGTAGCGTCTACGTTGGCTTCAATCTCATGAAATCCGTTGGTTTTTAGCCAGTCCGGTTGAATACTTTGCGTCAACCAGGGAACATTGCGCTGCGCCCACAACAACTCACCGCTTTCGTTATAGATCAGCGACATTGTTGGGCTTTGCATATCGAGATTTTCAGGCAACTCGACGTTTATCTTGCCGTTTTCCCACTTTGCCAGGGTATAGAATAGATTACTTTCACCCCGCAGTAGGCGGAACGTGGTCTTATCAAAGCTGACACTGTAACCCACAAGGGCAACCATGCCGTAGGCCAGCGACAGCACCAACACCACGCCTGCAGTTGCCAGTAAAAAACGTAACCGCAGCGATAACGGGAAAAAATGACGCAATAGTTTATTCATTAGCGCAGTTCAAAAAGATATCCCTGGCCACGCACGGTAGTGATCACCTCATGCGGATATTGCGCCTGAATTTTTTTACGCAGACGCCCCATCAGGACATCAATAGTGTGACTTTCGCGCAGCTCGGCATCCGGATAAAGCTGCAGCATGAGCGAATCTTTACTGACCACTTTGCCATTATTACGGATGAGAGTTTCCATAATGGTATATTCAAACGCCGTAAGCTTGATAACCTCATCATTGACGGATAACTCGCGTCGGGAGAGGTCCACCTGAAAAGGCGGAAGGGAGATAATTTGCGATGCCAGACCGCTGTTTCGACGCATCAGTGCCTGCATGCGCGCAGCCACTTCTTCGATGTGAAACGGTTTGGTGACATAATCATCAGCGCCTGCACTGAGGACTTCCACTTTGTCCTGCCAGCCTTCGCGCGCGGTTAATACCAGAATTGGCAGCGAAACCTCATTACTGCGCCAGCGGCGGATTAGCGACAAACCATCTTCATCGGGGAGCCCTAAATCAACGATCGCGATATCCGGCAGATGCTCATTCAGATAATAGTCCGCTTCCTTCGCATCTTCTGCATCATCCACCTGATGCCCTAAATCCTGTAACTGAACCTTGAGGTGGTGGCGTAATAAAGCATTATCCTCGACAACCAGTACGCGCATCATCGTTTCTCCCTAAAATAATGGTATGAATAGTTTAACGCTGATTATGTGGATTGAAAGCAGCGCTATGAAATTAAATAACTTTTCTCATGCTCCCCTGCCCGTGGGGGCGCCCTGGGGGCAGTGCTGTTGGCATCTGATTGTTCAGCATGTTGACCTGATCCTGGTTCATGTCGCCAATCCACTTGGAGTAAACCTCGTACACCATGCGCGCATCTTCATGTCCCATCTGACTCGCTATGAATGACGGGTTCGCTCCGGCCATCAACGTCCAGCATGCGTAGGTATGCCGTGACTGATAAGGATTCCTTTCGCGGATATTTGCAAGTTAAGTGCCTCGCTTCCAGCCATTGGCAATCGAGTTCTTGGAGAAGTAACTGCCTTTTTTTGACGAATATGCTGTCGGTGAAAAAACGAAGCGAAGAGATTGCTGCTCAGTTTTTCCGATCTCCCGATGGTGAAATCGAATTTCTTGCTTCGGATTAGCGCCGGTGACTTCGTATTGTTCCTTCAGTGCATCCAGAGCAGGTTTAAGCAACGTTATCGTCCTTATTCCGGCATCTGTCTTAGGGGGTACAAATACTCGCTTATTCGTCAAACTTCTGGATACGTGGATTTCACCTTTTACCAAATCAATGTCTTCCCATGCCAGGGCGCATATCTCGCCCGGCCTCATCCCCGTATGAACGGCAACAATGATGATTAGTGCCTGGCTACGGGGAAGGGCGGCTATCAGTGCCTGGTACTCATGAAGTAAAAGTGGGTCGGGATCATTTTTAGATAACTTGAGTCGCGACACTCCTTCATAAGGAGCATGCAATATAAACTGGCTTCGGTTTGCGAGCTTAAGCATTTCTGATAAAACTGCCATCTGTTTATTGACTGTTGAGGGCGCGCGGCCCTGCCTGGCCAGATTCGGCATTGCCGGGTTAATAATTGTCCCGGTCAATAACTCCTTTCGGTAATGCAAAATGTCGGCATGCTCAATATCTACCAGACGGGTATTTTCTCCGATTACACGCAGTAACGTATTTACGACCGAAGTAAGCGATAGCAGTGTTGCACCAGATACCTCTAAGGCTTTGGTGTCTGTAAAAAAATCACTCAGTTCTTTAAACGTGATGATTTTTTTGGTTGTGATGAACTTCTTAAGCGCTTTGGATTCCGGGAAACGTTCCGCATAGTCGAACTTACCGAGCTGTATTTCGCTTGTGATGAGCGCGCGAAGATTGCCTGAATACACCCTAAAACCATATGGGATGGGTATGGGGGGACTGAAATGCCCTTATGATCATTACCGAGTAAATCATCACGGAGAGTTCGCCAATTGAGGAAAGGTGACACGGATTTACAGATCAACAACCCCTGGCGTTATAACAACGCAGGGGTTGAATATTTTACTGCATACTTTCCAGGTCTTTTGCTATATCGCGATGGCGTCCCTGGTCGGCAATCTCACGCCCCTGGCGAGCCGGCGCTTTAAGAGCCTTTTCCAGATAGCGTTTCCCTTCGCCAGTCTTTTTCTCTTTCAGCAAAAAGTCACCATAAAAATAGTTTGGATCGATGCCATCAGGATTGATCGCCAGTGCTTTTTTCAGCATTTCTTCGGCTTTGTTTTTATCACCAAACCCAATCGGCCAGCCGGGAACCTGATAATATAGCGCCCCAAGGCTGGTCCAGGCTGATCCTTGTAAAGCATTGGGGTCGATGCTGATCGCTTTTTCCAGATCGCTACGGGCCTGTTTGACCAGACTCAATGCACCCAGCCCTCCTTTAGCCCCCGCCCAGCTACTGTCGATAATCGCCGACCAAATAAGCAATGCTGCGTCAGCATTATTTTTTGCCTGACTCGCACTATGGGCCCGCTGACTTAGTGTGGTAAAGCAGCTCTCTTTTTTTGCTTCAAGGGTCTGATACTGACAAACGGACCAGTCGTGCTGGAGGTTTTCCAGCGTGGTAGTCGCCATGGCAGAGGCGGGAAAAGCTGCTGTCAGGAGCAACGTTTTCATAATTTTCATTTGTCTTCACCTTTGAATGTGCCCTGGGTATAGGACTGGATCACTGCTAATTTTTTACCCAGCGCTTTGTCTACCATACCGGGAAACCAGGCATTGATTTTAACGAACAAACGTTCCATCGCGCCGAAGCGGTAGCGTTTCTGCTCTGTCTCAAGGAGATGTACCAGACGTACGGCGACAAATTGTGGGGAGTCACTGCTGTTGCCCAGTTTGCGGTTAAGCGCGTAAACCTCGTCACTGTTGAGTGCTGTTTCGGTAGCACGCGGCGCGGCATACAGTACGCTGATACCATTCCCCTTTAATTCGCGCCCCAGCGCTTCCGACAAACGGTGCGTGGCCGCTTTGGTGGCGCTATACACGCTCCAGGCAGGGTGGCCAATCTCACCAAATATCGAACCAATGTTTAGGATGATGCCCTGTGGATTAAACTTATCCAGCATGGCGCGGGTCAACAGAGTGGGGATTTCGATATTGGTTCTAATCTGTTCCCGAATATCGTCAAAAGACTGTTGTTCAAACAGTGCAAAACGGCTGGTTCCGGCATTGTTGATCAGGATATCCAGTTTGTTCTCATCTTTGAATCTGCTGGCCAGCGCGACGATTTCGTCATCGGTATAACTGCTCATTAGCACAATATGATGCCGTTCCGGATAGGGAAGCATCTCTTTCAGAAGCGTCATCGCCTGTGCATTTCGTCCAACCAGGCAGAGTCTGGCTCCTTTGTGCGCCAGCCTTTGCGCCAGCTCTTGTCCGATACCACCGCTGGCGCCAGTCAGCAGAACGGTTTTATCATGCAGGTTCATACGTGGTCTGCCCCAGTTGGTTAAGCATCTCTGTGTACAGGTGATAGACGCGACGAGCGGCATAGATAATGGCTGCCTGATCGGCCTCGTCAGTCACGGTATCCATAAGTGAAGCGAAAAATTTAAGATGTCCTTGATCAAGTTCACCGTGTGAACGCAGGTAGGTTGTCGCCTGTTCTGGCAACCCCAGTGTCCGTTCCACCTGGGCTGCAATCGCGGTAGCAATAGATACGCTGGTTCCCTCCAGAACCTGTACCATGCCAAAAATACTCATAGGGTTGACCCGTTCAATGCGGTAGTAGAGCCAGGCCACCATCATTTCTATCGGTATCCCTGGGGTGCCATTGCGAACGCTTTCCGCATCACCGCCGCAAGCCTGAATATCGTTCAGGATCCATTCCTGATGCCCGTACTCTTCGTCAATATATTCAGCAATTGCGCCCCGAATGGCTTCATGTGAGGCTGGCAAACGGCTGCCAGCACTCATCAACAGGGGGACGGTATGGCTGACGTGATAGTAAGCTTGTGTCAGAAAAGCGATATACAGGTCGCGCGAGATGTCACCAGTCTGGCAGCGCGCGATGACAGGCGAGGAGAGTAAACTCCAGCGTTCGGCCTCAGTCTGTTGTTGTAATTTGTTATAAAAGCTCATGATGACTCCTCTTCACTACAGGTGAGAATGTGTTGCCAGAGGGATTGCCGGATGAGTTCCCGGCGTGGGCGGCCATTTGCAGTGAGCATGCCAGGCTCTGATATAGCTGAAGTGAATAACAGGCGATGGAACTGCGCATAATCAGGCAGGCGAGCTGAAAGGGCCAGCAGCTGCTCGCGGGCCTGCATCTGTTGCCCGTCGAAGACATCGACGAGTGCAACGTTATGCCTTAATCCTTCTCCAAAAATCACTATCCGGCGTACAGCTGGACAGGTCATGGCCTCTGCCTCAGGCCATTCAGGTGAAAAATTACGACCAAAAGCGTTTATCTGGACATTCTTCAGGCGCCCCTGAATACGAACAAACCCGTGTTCATCAACACTGCCAAGATCGCCGGTGGCAACTGTTGGGGAGGCTGGTGCGGATCCCAGATATCCCAAAGCGTTAGCCGGGCTGGTGACACACAATTGTTGCTGGTCATCAACATTGATCTGGATACCTGGCAATGGCCGACCGACGCTGTTCTCTTTTATAGCGTCGGGCAGATTGAGGGCAACGACAGAGCCACATTCTGAGAGACCGTATCCTTCATATACAGGTAAGCCACTCTTTATCGCCATTGTCAGCAATGAAGCCGGAACCTTGCCACCGCCTGCGGCGACAAACCGTAAAGATTGCGTACTGCCTGGTACCTGCTTGTGCAGATGCAGTAACACACGTAGCAACTCTGGTACCAGCACCAGACTTTGTGGACACCAGGTGGTCAGCGCCTGAAGAAACTGGGCTGGATTAAAGCGGCTGGAACCTTCAAACCCAATCCGGGAGGGTGGGAGAATCACCGTCTCAGCGCCAAGTAGCAGAGGGATGTAAACGCCGCACAGATTTTCCAGCAGAATACTGAGGGGCAGTGTCACCAGGTGTTTTTCCAGTTTCAGGGGGTGCAATGCGGCCGCTAACGTTTGAGCCATCCATACCATACCATCCAGACTCAGACAGACACCTTTTGGCTCTCCGGTTGTACCGGAGGTATACGTTATCTTTGCCGTTCCTGCCGGCAGAGTCACGGGGTCCTCTACTGCACGGATTTGCAGTCTCCCGAGTACAAAATCGTGTTCCTGCCAATCCGCCAGGATTTCTCCACCGATTTGTGCATCCACAGAGGCTGATGATCGTACCCAGGCTTTCTGTTGCCCGCTGAAAAAGGAGGGGACAGGGATGATCACCACTCCACTTATCAGGCATGCGAGATCGATGATGGCCCATTCAGGGCTGTTATCCATTTCAAGTGCCAGCCGTTTTACCTTGAGGGCAGATAATTGTTCGGCCACTGCTTTAACGGCATCATGGTATTGCTGCCAGCTCCACGAGCGAGAATCGTCCTGCAGGGCGATGGCATTTGGCTGAAGCGCAGCCTGTTTCTCAAGCGTGTTCAGAAGCATAAGATCCTCCGGAAGGGGTTATCCAGGGAGCAGAAGGCGGATCAGCAAACATTCCCAGCAGCAGGCTGGTCTGACTCAGTGTGGTTTGCCCACCATGTAACTCCCCCGCCATAATTTGCGGGTCATGTTCGTAATAGCTCCCCCATTCACGCGCAGCTTCGCCAAGCCTTGTCGAGTCAGCGGGCATCAATGTGACTGGTTGCAGATTCAGGCGGAAAAAGGTATTGCGTATTTTTTTAGTTCCGGTAAAGACAATCCACGAATAGCAGTATTGATTGAGAAGCAGGCATAGAGCCGCATACATTATTCGGGCGCTTGCCCCATCGCTCGCGGCAAAATTACCAATTTCAACAATCGAGTCGCGTGAAACGGGATGTGACAATCGTGCAGACAGCACGACTTCAACCGGGACATCAAGATAGTGTTCGAGGTATATCTTGCCCATTGAGGCCGGTTGGACGCCACAGGCTGCTTTTAATTCTCCGTTGGCATCGAACATTCCAAGTAACCATGGCATGCAGCGAGGAAGAGAAGCATGATAAAACTGAGAATAACTTTCACGAATAAACTCTGAAATATCATTTTGCTCACGTTCACCTGGAAGCCAGCGCAACGTATAAGGAGATAAGATTCGCATAGGAAGACCTCTTTTAGCGTCTTACCAGTATGGCGAGTCAACATTATGTCAACATTAAGTTGAGCATGAGCCAGGTAATTTAAATCCAATGTCGCGACAAAAATGTGTAGGACCCGAAAAAACGGAATATCTGATGTGTAAATACATTACGTAAAAAAATTAATAATTTGCGCTCTTAAATCGTTGATCATTTCTGCTTACAGGGGTGCTGTATAAAAAAACAGTGTATACATCGGAGGTAATTATGAGAATTGAATTAGCCATTGATCGAACTAAAGAACTACCAAAAGGCGCGATACCAGCCATGGATAAAGAGTTGCTGAAAAAATTGGGTAATCAGTATGAGGACTGTAGCCTGAGCATTAGTCGAGCTGGAGCTGGCAGTTTCAGCGTTCTTGGCGGTGACAAGGACGACATAAAGAAAATTGAATCAATTCTCCAGGATTACAGTAGGCATTCACTGAGTGCCTACTGTAATGTTAAACATTAAAATTTGTATTTATTTCTTATCGTTACAGTCAGGGATCATTCTCAAAAGAGTGTTATCTTTCTGGACGTAGTGATGAAATAACGCTGCACCTGCATGCGCTGCGATTAAAAAGTATCCGACGTTTGCCAGTGTTTCGTGAATATCTTTAATAAGTGATTTTGTTTCCCCGTCAGGAGTAACGAAAGGTGCAATGTTAAAACTTAAGAAACTCCAGTCCTTCCCACCGTAAGCCATAATTGCAATACCTAATAATGGCAGAGCCAAAAAAGAAATGTATAGCAGGATATGCATTATTTTAGCAGCCATCATCTGCCAGGTCGGTGGGGGCGGAATGATGTCTGGGTCATGATACTTATGTTTAATAATTAATCGTATTATCATTAAAAACCAGACAAATACCCCAGCATTGTAATGTGTTTCTTTCATGAGCAGGTAGGTGTTGCTGCCTTTAGGAAACCAGCCGCGTAGCTCCATAGCTGCATAGGTTATCGCTATTAACATCAGAGTCAGCCAGTGTAAGCGAATCTGAAGTTTTGAGAATTTCATCATTATTATTTCCTCAAAGGGTGTGTTGCATCAACCATAAAGCATGAAGCTTAACAAATCCTTATTTTCGGTGAGAGATTAAGAAATTGTTATTCCAATGACCCCACGTGAATGTTTTGATAATTATTATCACTTACGGGTCCTTTCCTGCAATCCGGGCTGTTTTTTGTTGCCTTCCTTTTTCCATTCGTACCAGCCATCAGCAAAGAAAATTGCGCGGCCATGCTGCCAGAGTGGTTTAAACATTCTGCGGGTGGCTACAGTTTCAGATCGTGCATAAATTAGTAGCAGCTTAGACCACCATAGATTGTTACTTTTTTGGGGCAAATTTGGGGGGGGGGAAGGGATAATGTAGCGGGTGATAAAAAGCCGGAATCGCTTACGCTTATCCGGCTTCTGTTCAGCATCTGGGGAGTTGCTGATTACTTCAGTTCATCAACCATGGTGATGGCGCGGCCAATATAATTGGCAGGCGTCATTGCTTTCAGGCGAGTTTTCTCTTCTTCCGGCAGTGCCAGACCATCGATAAACTGCTTCATACCTTCGGCGTCAACGCGCTTGCCGCGGGTCAGTTCTTTCAACTTCTCATATGGCTTCTCAATACCGTAGCGACGCATCACGGTCTGAATCGGCTCTGCCAGAACTTCCCAGTTATGATCCAGTTCATCCAGCAGATGATCGCGGTTCACTTCCAGTTTGCTCACGCCCTTCAGCGTGGACTGATAGGCGATCAGCGCATAGCCGATACCCACACCCAGGTTACGCAGAACGGTAGAGTCTGTCAGATCACGCTGCCAGCGGGAAACCGGCAGTTTACTCGCCAGGTGCTGCAGAACCGCATTGGACAGACCCAGATTACCTTCGGAGTTTTCGAAGTCGATGGGGTTAACTTTATGCGGCATGGTGGAAGAACCGATTTCACCCGCGACAGTTTTCTGCTTGAAGTGACCCAACGCAATGTAACCCCAGACGTCGCGATCGAAATCGATCAGAATGGTGTTAAAGCGGGCGATGCAATCAAACAGCTCGGCAATGTAGTCGTGCGGCTCAATCTGCGTGGTGTAGGGGTTCCACTGGATACCCAGCGAGGTGACGAACTCTTCGCTAAACTGATGCCAGTCTACTTCCGGGTAAGCGGCAATGTGGGCGTTATAGTTACCCACGGCACCGTTGATTTTACCAAGAATTTCAACCTGGTTGAGCTGGCGATACTGACGCTCCATGCGGTACGCCACGTTTGCCATCTCTTTGCCCATTGTTGATGGGGTGGCAGGTTGGCCGTGAGTACGGGAGAGCAGAGGAATATCGCGATATTCAACTGAAAGCGCGGTGATGCCATCAATCAGTTGACGCCAGTACGGCAGAACCACTTCGTCGCGTGCGGTTTTCAGCATCAGCGCGTGAGACAGGTTGTTGATGTCTTCTGAGGTGCATGCGAAGTGGATAAACTCGGAAACGGCGTGCAGTTCCGGGATATCCGCCACTTTTTCTTTCAGGAAATACTCAACTGCCTTCACGTCATGGTTGGTCGTACGCTCAATGGTTTTGATACGCGCAGCATCTTCTTCATTGAAGTTAGCGACGATCGCATCAAGGAAACCGATTGCGTCGGCAGCAAAAGCAGGAACTTCCTTGATCGCTGCGTGCGCGGCCAGTTTTTGCAGCCAGCGTACTTCAACCTGTACGCGGAATTTCAGCAAACCGTATTCGCTGAAAATCCCGCGCAGCGCGCTGACTTTATCGCCGTAGCGTCCATCGACAGGGGAAACGGCGGTCAGTGAGGATAATTCCATAGATCACAACTCCGGGGTTAAATGAGCAAGAATTTGTTTTGCCTGAGTCGTCAGGCGATTACGAGAAAACATGAGTTGCAGACGGCCTCCACCAACCTGATGCCAGAGCACGGCAGCACGGATGCCAGCCAGCAGCGAAGCGCGTACTTTAGCCTGTACCTGCGGGCTCTGAAGGATAGCCGGGGAACCCGTGACCTGAATACGCGGGCCGAGTGGGCTGATGACGTCAACATAAATGCCAGCCATCGCACTCATCAACGTTTCTGACTGCAAATCAAAATGGTCCAGCTGGCGCTGCAAGCCGCTGATACGGTCTCCCAGCGTGTCCATAGCGCCCTTGGCCGCTGACAGCTTACGCTCCAGCACCATCAGGCTTAGCGTGTAACGAGTGAGTTCAGCGTTCAGTCCCTGGCGACTGCTGGCGTTCAGTACGCCGAGCATTGTTTCCAGCCCCAAACGCAGGTTGGCCTCGCTGCCGCCAAACACGCCCAGCGTAGAGCTGGGATTCATGTCGATGACACTGTTCAGTGAAACGTGTAATGCATCGGCATCACAATGCCCCTGGTGCGCCAGTTCCTGCACCAGGCGTGCCGACTGGCAAATGCCTGCCAGGGCGAGGGTGATGTCATAATAATTCTTTGCCACGTTCACTGCTTCCTTGTATCAAATGTGTAAGTAATTATACCGGTAGAGGCAATCGTTGTTCGATAATGCCGCCGCCGAGGCACACTTCGCCATTGTAAAAGACAGCCGACTGACCCGGCGTAACCGCCGCGACTGGCTCGTCGAAAATGACTTCAATACGCTCAGCATCCAGTGCCTTAACGGTGCACGGGATGTCGGTCTGACGATAGCGGGTTTTCACCGTACAGCGCATGGTACCGGTGAACGGTTCGCGATCGACCCAATGCAGCTGTTGCGCCACCAGGCCAACAGACATCAGACGTGGATGTTCATGACCCTGAGCGACAACCAGAATGTTGTTCTCAACGTCTTTATCCACTACATACCATGGATCTTCTGTCCCTTCTTTCGTTCCGCCAATACCCAGACCTTTACGCTGACCCAGAGTGTGGTACATCAGCCCCTGATGCTGGCCAATCTCTTCACCATCAACGGTGATGATTTTGCCTGGCTGAGCCGGCAGGTAGCGACCAAGAAATTCGCGGAACTTACGTTCGCCAATGAAGCAGATGCCGGTGGAGTCTTTTTTCTTGGCCGTAATCAGACCAAGGTCTTCGGCAATTTTACGCACCTGCGGTTTTTCCAGTTCACCGACCGGGAACAGGCTTTGCGCGATTTGCTCATGGCCGAGCGTATAGAGGAAATAACTTTGGTCTTTATTACCATCGAGCCCACGCAGCAGGCGACTTTTGCCGTCGACATCTGCGCGACGCACGTAGTGACCGGTGGCGATGTAATCGGCACCTAAATCTTCGGCGGCAAACTCAAGGAAGGCTTTAAACTTAATTTCTTTATTACACAGAATATCCGGGTTCGGCGTACGGCCCGCTTTGTACTCTTCAAGGAACAGTTCAAAGACGTTGTCCCAGTATTCTGCGGCAAAGTTGACGGTATGCAGTTCAATGCCGAGTTTGTCACAGACAGCCTGTGCATCCGCAAGGTCGGCTGCCGCTGTGCAGTATTCCTCGCCATCGTCCTCTTCCCAGTTCTTCATGAACAGGCCTTCTACCTGATAGCCCTGTTGTTGTAACAGCCAGGCAGAAACGGAGGAATCGACACCGCCGGACATGCCGACGATCACTTTTTTTGGGCTTTCAGACATAGGAATACTCACAACATTGAACTTCAAGGCGGCATATTCTAGCACGCAGCCCTTTACTTGACACCCTCTGTAAATGGCCAGTTAAATTCACCGATCATGGCCAGCGGGTAGCGCTGGCCGCTCTGATAACAGCGAATACTCTCTGCAACCAACGGCGAACGCAGGTTTGGCGCAGAGAAAATCTCTTCTGCGCTGACCCAACGACAGCAATCAATATCGCTGTCATGGGGTTCAGTAGCGCACATATTGGCAAGCTCGATAGTGAAAAGAAAACGCAAAAAGGGCGTTCTGTCCGGCGCAATCCATTGATGCATACGAACAAAATGCTGTGGCTGTGCTTTAATGCCCGTTTCTTCCCATAGTTCGCGTGCTGCGGCTTGCACCAGCGTTTCGTCGGCTTCCAGGTGTCCTGCGGGTTGATTCCACAAGGCCTTGCCATTGATCGTTTCTTCAACGACTAAGAATTTATCTTCTGCATGCACAATGCAGGCGACCGTGACGTGCGGTTTGAACATGTTTCCCCCTTATTCCTCAGCAAAACCTTCGGCAACATCTGGCCAACTAATTTCACCGCTGGTCTTGTCGATACTGATATAAGCCACAGGAGGCGACGTTTGTGGGTCGGCCCCTCCGCGACACAATGCAGTTTGATGATCCTCGCGTACGATAATCTCAATGGCCTTTTTAGCATTCCAGCTTTCATAAAAAATGCATTGATAGTCCGGGCGAAGGCTGAGGGTCGCGACTCGTGTAGCTTCGTCTGTCGATAATGGATTGATATCATAGCGGTAGTTATCACCGCTGTTTAAAGGCTGGAGTTGTGACTTTTTCAACCAGCCGCGTACGATATGGCGATCGGCGGTGTAATAAACCGCTTCAATAAAGTCATCTTTTGACTGCTCTTGTGTGGAAATAATGTCGCCGGGAACCAAAAAAACGGACTGGCTGCGGCACTGTTCCGTTGGCATGGTATAAAACCAGGCGCGATCGTTGCCTGTAACCTGATAATGATTATCAGCAACGGGGGGCATTCTTTCGCGTTGCGGCATCTCTTTGTGCGCCCATTTCTTACAGGCCGGATTTACGGATAAGGGAGTCGTCAGAGGTACCAGTCCTTCAGCCGCGACCCAGCCTGTGGCGAACATGCCTTTGGCATCACGGTATCGAACATAGCGAAAAGTATGAACGGGAGCGTCTGCTGATTGGGCCGATCGCGCTTCTCTTAACACCTCTACCGTATTGCCGTTGACCAGGAAAGCAGGGAGCTGACATTCAACATCTGGTGCGGAGTTGAAGTGTAGTCGGGAGGTTGTTTTTACCTGAGCGGTTTCATAGAGATAATCAGCCGCGCCTGCTGCGATACCTGCTGCCGCCTCACAATTCTGCGCGGCATAACCCAATGGCGATACGGCACACAGAATGAGTGGCGCGATGAGTCGTTTGTCCATTTCTTTCATTCTTCCTTGTTAATGGCGCTGTAAAGGCCTGATGCTAGAGCTCCCGCCACTCGCCGTTGGCGAGATTATCCAGCGTGTAATCCCCCATAGCATAGCGAATGAGACGCAGCGTAGGATATCCAACATGTGCTGTCATACGGCGAACCTGGCGGTTGCGGCCTTCATATAAGGTGACTTTCAGCCAGGTGGTGGGGATATTTTTCCGCTCCCGAATCGGCGGATTTCTCGGCCACAGCCATACGGGTTCCTCTACTACCTCAATGCCTGCGGGTAGCGTGGGGCCATCATTGAGCGTTACTCCGGTACGCAGGGCGTCCAGCGCTTCTGCTGTCGGCTCGCCTTCAACCTGGACGTAATAAATTTTCCCGGTACGCTTACCGGGTTGCGTTAACCGCGCCTGCAGTGCGCCGTCATTGGTCAGCACCAAAAGCCCTTCGCTGTCCCGGTCGAGTCGGCCCGCCGCATAAATTCCCGGCAAGGGAATAAAATCTTTTAACGTGCTTCTGCCAGCCTCGTCAGTAAATTGTGGCAAAACATCGTAGGGTTTATTGAACAAAACCACGCGTTTTGGCTGGTTTTCTTTACGCTGCTTAGTGACTTGTCGTGAGCTGAATCGCTCAACCCGGTGATTTCTAAAAGAAGTTTTTTGCATGGTATTTTCAGATTATATCAATTGCCGCATTATAGCCTAAGAACGAGTGTCTTTCATGGCGGCGAACATTAGGGTAGTATTGACATGCTCATTACAAAACATTAACAAAAAATTGCTCTAACGCATTCGTGCAGCAGGACGCAAACGCACATGCAGCGCGATGACAGACGAGCAGAACCAGAAGCGCTCGAAGGAGAGGTGAATGGAAAGCAAAGTAGTTGTTCCGGCGGAAGGTAAGAAGATCACCCTGCAAAACGGCAAACTCAACGTTCCTGAAAATCCGATTATCCCGTTCATTGAAGGCGACGGTATCGGCGTTGATGTAACCCCACCGATGATCAAAGTTGTCGATGCTGCTGTCGAGAAAGCCTATAAAGGCGAGCGTAAAATCTCCTGGATGGAAATCTACACCGGCGAGAAATCCACTCAGGTTTATGGCCAGGACGTCTGGCTGCCTGCTGAAACCTTAGATCTGATTCGTGAATATCGTGTTGCCATTAAAGGCCCTCTGACCACTCCTGTTGGCGGCGGTATTCGCTCTCTGAACGTAGCTCTGCGTCAGGAACTTGACCTGTATGTCTGCCTGCGTCCGGTGCGTTATTATCAGGGTACACCAAGCCCGGTTAAACACCCTGAACTGACCGATATGGTCATCTTCCGTGAAAACTCCGAAGATATCTACGCGGGTATCGAGTGGAAAGCTGACTCTGCCGATGCTGAGAAAGTGATTAAATTCCTGCGCGAAGAGATGGGTGTGAAGAAAATACGCTTCCCGGAACATTGCGGTATTGGTATCAAACCGTGTTCTGAAGAAGGGACTAAACGTCTGGTACGTGCAGCGATTGAATACGCCATCGCCAACGATCGTGATTCAGTTACCCTGGTACACAAAGGCAACATCATGAAGTTCACCGAAGGCGCGTTCAAAGACTGGGGTTACCAGTTAGCGCGTGAAGAATTTGGTGGCGAACTGATCGATGGCGGTCCATGGGTGAAAATCAAGAACCCGAAAACCGGTAAAGAGATCGTGGTTAAGGACGTCATTGCCGATGCGTTCCTACAACAGATCCTGCTGCGCCCGGCTGAGTATGACGTGATTGCCTGTATGAACCTGAACGGTGACTACATCTCCGATGCGCTGGCCGCACAGGTTGGTGGTATTGGTATCGCGCCGGGTGCAAACATTGGTGACGAATGCGCACTGTTCGAAGCAACCCACGGTACTGCACCGAAGTATGCCGGTCAGGATAAAGTGAACCCAGGCTCCATCATTCTGTCTGCAGAAATGATGCTGCGCCACATGGGTTGGACCGAAGCGGCTGACCTGATCGTTAAAGGTATGGAAGGCGCGATTAACGCCAAGACCGTAACCTATGACTTCGAACGTCTGATGGATGGCGCTAAGCTGTTGAAATGTTCAGAGTTTGGTGACGCGATCATCGAAAATATGTAATCCACATTCTGGGTTGTATGAGAACGGGAGCCGGTTGGTTCCCGTTTTTTTGTGCCTGATAAATTCTTTCCCTGTCATTTTATCCGCCCAGTACCTAGGGGGATCAGGGCTTGTTGTGGTCTATTTATGTTTGGTTTAGCTAAAAAAAGGCAAAACGAGACTAAAGCCTCCGACATAAAGCGCTGACCAGGTCGCCGCAGAGATCAGACTGACTGCATACACTTTCACTGGATGAAGATGCAACATTCCAGCAACTAATGGCACAATGTAACGCAGCACGGCAATAAAGCGCGAAGTAAAAAGTATCGGTACAGAACTGTTTTGCAACCGGCGTCGAACCCGTACTACTGTATCGGCATGACGCGACATGATGCGTGCCAGCCAGGGTAGATGTCCCATCATCATTCCAAGGTGATAATTAACAATTGTCCCGCACCATGCGCCAATCATTACAGCAATTCCCGCTTCCCATGGCGCAATAGTCGCCTTGCCGACGGAAATTACAGCAACCAACATAACAGATGCTGGCGGTAATACAGCTGAAATGAGGAACGTAGATTTTGCGAATGCTATTCCAAAAAGCAGGCCCCACAGGCTGAAAGGATGAAGCGCGAAATGGCTCATCAACGCGTTTACCCACTCCATCAATGCTTCTCCAGTTAAGGTTCCTTGGCTATTTAACCGCGATACGGCTTAATCAGGCCTCAACACAGATGAATTACTGACTGCTGCACTTAATCCCGGCTGTGACAGCTATCTGCGTATAGCAGCAGAATACAGTTGAGCGGGATAGGGTAAAGGAAGATGAATCGAACGCACTTAATCTGAAACCAGCCACATATCAGCCTCTTCAAACATTTCCTGGACAGTACGGCTTATCTGTTCCTTCTCGTGCTTGCTGGCGTCAGTGTTGATCGCCGGCAATGTCATCATCGGTTTAACCCGGACATCAGCGTCGGGGAAAATTCGGTGAACCCTCTTGGTCAACTCGCCCAGAATGATATCTTTTGCACCGGGCAGCCCATCAAAATTCCTTTTGTCATAAACGAGTTCCACGAACATTGCTTATCGTCTCTTTGCTGGATGGATATACAGTGTTTATACTGTGTTTTTATCCGGTATTCAAGAGAGGGCATAAACATGGGCTTTCCTTCACTTGCGGCAGATTATGTTGAAACACGAATCTCCCTCGATCAGCAACTAATCAGCCAGCCCGCAGCGACTTATTTCATGCGGGCATCGCGTTCACATTTCAGGGAAGGAATACTTCAGGGGGGCTGCTTGTTGTGGATGCGTCACTTACTGCCTGCGATGGCTCATTGCTGATATGTGCAATTGTAAGTAGCCCGCATAATCGTGCCATTCACACTTAGAGATCATCCGGCATAATCAATCTGCCAAAGCGGACATTGGTAAGCTCATGCAGTATGGATTCACGAAGAACATACGTTATATTTTGTCCTGATTGACACGGGATGAAAGCTCCTGATGGCTCTCTTTTCGCTCGCTGTAACGATCTGCAAGATAACTGGTTTGTCCCTTAAGCAGCAGCGTGATTTTAAACAGCTCCTCGGCTACATCGACGATGCGGTCATACCATGAAGAAGGTTTCATTCGTCCGTTTTCGTCGAACTCTTGCCATGCCTTGGCTACAGAGGACTGGTTGGGGATCGTAAACATCCGCATCCAGCGACCAAGTATACGCATCTGGTTCACGGCATTGAAGGACTGTGAACCGCCGCAGACCTGCATTACCGCAAGTGTTTTGCCCTGCGAAGGACGAATCGCTCCTTCACTTAAGGGTATCCAGTCAATCTGCGCCTTCATGACTGCGCTCATAGCACCGTGCCGTTCCGGAGAACTCCACACCATCCCATCACACCATCTGACCAGACCGCGCAGCTCGGTGACTTTGGGATGCGTGTCCGGCGCATCATCCGGCAGGGGTAAACCGGAGGGGTTAAACAGTTTCACTTCCGCGCCCATCGCCGTCAGCAGGCGACCGGCTTCCTCCGCGGCAAAGCGGCTGTAGGAGCGCTCTCTCACTGAACCATACAGGATCAGAATCCGTGGTGGCTCCTGCACGTTCAGGCGTTCAGCGATGTGTTGATCAAAGCATGCAGTATTCAGGGCAGGAAATTGTTCCATTTTTCTCCTCCAGAGAGAGCAGATGATTTCAAAGTTAATACATATGATTTACCATATGTGTATTCTAAAGGGAACGGAGAGAAAAACGCTACAACCTGTTCAGCTTTTCAAAATTCTGTCAGATGAAACACGGCTCGCCATTGTTATGCTTATGCGGGAGTCCGGAGAACTGTGCGTGTGCGATATCTGTGCAGCTACCGCCGAATCACAGCCCAAAATATCACGCCATATGGCCGTCCTGCGCGAGGCAAAGCTTGTTCTTGATCGTCGGGAAGGGAAATGGATCCACTATCGTCTGTCACCTCATATTCCGGCGTGGGCCGCGGAGACAATCACGACATCCTGGCTGTGCCTTCGGGAGTATGTGCGGGAATGGTTGGCAAAGTCGGCCTGTACCTCATGCTGATGCAGGAAAACATATTTACATAATCATATATAATTGAGTCTGAAATGTTTTTGGCAGGGAGTATATTTTTACTGACGCTGGTACTGGTGATCTGGCAACCCAGAGGCCTGAGTATTGGCTGGAGCGCGAGTATCGGAGCTGCGCTGGCGCTGGGAACCGGAGTCATCCATATCGCAGATATTCCCGTTGTCTGGAACGCGACAGCGGCATTTATTGCGGTCATTATCATCAGCCTGTTGCTCGACGAGTCCGGCTTCTTTGAATGGGCCGCACTGCACGTCTCCAGTTGGGGTAACGGGCGTGGCCGCCTTTTGTTTACCTGGATAGTCTTGCTTGGTGCAGCTGTTGCTGCGTTGTTTGCCAATGACGGCGCTGCGCTGATCCTGACGCCGATTGTAATTGCGATGCTGCTCGCACTGGGATTCAGCCGGGGCACGACATTGGCGTTTGTCATGGCCGCAGTATTTATTGCAGATACGGCCAGCCTGCCGCTAATTGTTTCTAACCTGGTAAATATCGTCTCGGCGGACTTTTTCGGTCTGGGCTTTACGCAGTATGCCTCCGTTATGATCCCCGTAGATGTGGCAGCGATTGCGGCCACTCTGGTCATGCTGCATCTCTTCTTTCGCAGGGACATTCCGGCGACGTATGACGTTTCGCTGCTGAAGATGCCTGCCAGTGTGATAAAGGATCCGGCAACGTTCAGGGCGGGCTGGATTGTCCTGTTATTGCTGCTTGTCGGTTTCTTTGTTCTGGAGCCACTGGGGATCCCGGTCAGCGCGATAGCGGCTACTGGCGCAGCAATACTGTTTATAGTGGCGAAAAGAGGTCATGCCATCAACACCGGAAAAGTCCTCCGCGGTGCACCATGGCAGATCGTTATTTTTTCGTTGGGTATGTACCTGGTGGTCTATGGCCTGCGCAATGCAGGGCTTACGGAGTATCTGTCTGACGTGCTGAACCTACTGGCAGAAAAGGGGTTATGGGCAGCAACGTTCGGCACCGGCTTCCTGACCGCGTTCCTGTCGTCGGTGATGAACAATATGCCGACGGTGCTGATTGGTGCACTGGCGATTGACGGGAGCACGGCGACTGGCATCGTCAAAGAGGCAATGATTTATGCCAACGTGATTGGCTGCGATTTAGGTCCGAAAATCACCCCGATTGGCAGTCTGGCAACCCTGCTTTGGCTGCATGTGCTTGCCCAGAAAAATATAACGATTACCTGGGGATATTACTTCCGTACGGGTATTATCATGATTCTGCCCGTGCTGTTTGTCACTCTGGCCGCGCTGGCGTTGCGGCTCTCCATCACTTTGTAATGAGATACAGATATGAGCAACATTACCATCTATCACAACCCTGCCTGCGGCACTTCTCGCAACACGCTGGAGATGATCCGTAACAGCGGCAACGAACCAACGATAATTTATTATCTCGATACGCCACCGACCCGTGATGAGCTGATTCAACTTATTTCAGATATGGGAATTACGGTGCGTGCATTACTGCGTAAGAATGTTGAGCCTTATGAACACCTGGGTCTTGATGAAGAGAAATTTAGTGATGAGCAGTTGATTGATTTCATGCTTCAACATCCGATCCTGATTAATCGGCCGGTAGTCGTTACGCCGCTTGGCACTCGTCTTTGCCGCCCTTCAGAAATAGTGTTGGATATTCTACCGGAAGGTCAGAAAGGAGCGTTTACCAAAGAGGATGGCGAGAAGGTCATTGACGAAACGGGTAAGCAGATTAAGTAATCTGCCACTTCAAAATACCGGATGTCTGTTCACGCTATGCGGGTATCCGGTTTTCGCTCAAATCGGACCTCTGCGGCAGCAACAGCTTTACCATCGAGGCTTGCCATTAGTGGTAGTGTGTTGAATGCGCTGGCGTGAAAAACTTGGATTCTTGGCGAAAACTCTTCCCCAAAACTAAAACCAAAGTTTAGATAATCAATGAGTTTAAAATGGTAGCTACTGGCTGATTTGAAAGTAGAGAGGATGATAATTTCGACTTTATCAAATGGTTGCTATGATTTTAGCAATGAAATGTTGCGCCACATGGGGTGGACCGAAGCGACTGACTTAATTGTTAAAGGTATGAAAGGTGCGATCAACGCCAGGACCGTAACCTATGATTTCGAACGTCTGATGGACGGCGCTAAGTTGCTGAAATGTTCAGAGTTTGGTGACGCGATCATCGAAAACATGTAATCCAGATTCTGGGTTGTATAAGAATGGGAGCCGATTGGTTCCCGTTTTTTTACCTGCAAAGTGCTTTCCTGGAACTTAGACTATTAAACTCATTTTAATAGCACTAAAGATTAAATTTTTATCTTTGTCATTACAATTCTATTTATTGATAAAAGATATCCATATCTTTCAATATTTATTTAATTCTATCCGGGTATGAGAACTAACTATAATTGAGTGGTGTTGGTATATTATTGATTGTTAGATGCAAAACAGTCGTTTTAAAAACAAGAAAATATTGGGAGTATATTAAAGGTGGTGGCGTTTTAATGTTGTTTTACTCTAATTTTAAGTCCATTTTTATCAGCATGCTATGATAATTTATTATTCTGAATGCTAATAATGTCCAAAAAAGAACATTTTTCCCGATTGATTTTTTATTACCTTTCTGTTTTTATCTTGGCGACATGCTTGAGACATAAAATTCAAAGCATGACTCCTTATTATGTGTGTAACTTACTATTAGTTGATGATGAAAATGGTTATTAAAATGCTAAGTTTAAAAACGGGTTTAGTGGCTGTTACATTATGTTTTGCTATGACAGTTTATGCAGGAGAAAGCGTAGTCACCGGCGGTTATGTACATACCCGGACAGATGGACAGAACCTTAACGGTCTTAACGCTAAATATGGTTATACCCCAGATGAAAGTGATTTAGGCGTTATAACATCCTTAACTATTTCGGCAAATGACGATAATGATATAGATCGTGGTTATGGTTCTGCATTAGCCGGTGCAAGTTATAAAGTAAATGATGTGATAAAACCTTATGTAATGGTGGGTATTGGGAGAGGTGCGATCAAAGCTAATGGTGAAACTGATACTTCTACAGGTTTTGCCTATGGTGCTGGTATTCAGTTTACCCCCATTGCAGCTTTCACTGTTGATGCAGGCTATGAAGGTTCTAAGGTCTTTGGCGCGCAAGCTAATAGTATTGTAGTCGGCGCCGGCTGGAAATTCTAAGGTTATTTATATGAATAAATTAATGATAATACTGGTTGCATTTTCTACTGTTTCTTTGATGTCTGGTTGCGTATCAGAAGAACAACGCTTAGCTAAGTGCGAAGCGAAGGGAATTAGCCGTGATGTTTGTTATCACGAAGAAAAAGAATATTGGAATAATTACAGTGCTAACATGAGTCGACTGCAGGCTGCTAATACACAAGCAGATGCTTTTAAAGAGTCTATGAGTGATCGCAAGAAGCATAAGCATTATGATGACGATTAATATTTTAGACCACGTACTTACTGTCTTGAGCGCTTATGCTCTTAACATTATAATCATTTATTAATTATTCAAATGCTTATGCTCAGGAATCACTCTCAAAAGCGTATTTTTTTCTGTATATAGTGATGAAATAATGCAGCGCCAGCATGGACTGCAATCAGAAGTAACAGATATTGGCGAGTTGACTCCCCCCAAGGCCAGAGGTATTTATGATAACAATGGCCTTACTTTGATTTCAGAAAAACGCTTCGCCTGCTGTATGCAATCATTCTTTTGATGAAAGTTTGTACGGGAATACGTGCAGGGCATTGGCTGCAATGGGGTAAACACCAAGGCCTTCTGTTCGAGCTTTAATTTCCTCGAATGAGAGTGAAGGGGAAGGTTCTCGTCCTCCCCACAGATTAATACCTTCAGGAACATCGTCCCGACTGTACTCCTCGGCGATCTCAATAGTTCCGCCGCTATTCAATTCGATCACGACGCTTTTTCCGTCAACAGGAATGAGATTCCCTTCATTGTCAGTGATAAAGATTTTCATTTGCTTACCTCTTATTAGTACATTCATATGATAGCAAAATTGGAAGGAGGGATGTCATTATCGTTATGATCTTTCCAGGGGGTGTTTTTTATAAAAATCAATTTCTTATGTTGTAGCTTTGGAAGTGTGACTGGGCGCATGGCGACTTTTGATTCTATCTACCATGCTCTGTAGAGATAAATTAGAACACGTCAATGCTCATCGCAACGACTGATCAGTTTTCACCACGGGACATGAGAATGCGCAAAGTACTTTTACCGGTAACCGCAGCGGTGTGTCTTTTTTTGATAGGTGTTTTTATTCTTAATATGCAGCTGTGGTATTCCTCTTCGACAGAAATCCTTGGAGGAGCCAGATATGCCGCGAAAAATATGGATAACATACTGGATGAAGCTTTCCAGGCAACTCGAACCGCTATGCACATCGCCGAAAAAAAATGCGATCTGGAGGGTCAATACCAACTTGGAACTGAAGCTGCACTTCGCCCTCATTTGCGAACGCTGATCATTATCCGACAGGGGAAGCTTTGGTGTACGTCACTGCCAGGTAATCGGATCTTGCTTAAGCAAATTCCGGTGATTACTGATACAAATTTGCTGCTTACTCCCGCAAGAAATACGGAAAATGAGATACCCGTTCTGCTGTATCAAACTCGTTTTCAAACCAACCACATCATTGTCACTATTAGCGGGGTGCATATCCGTGGAGCATTGAATGTTCCGTTAAAGGGGGTGACATATTCACTACTCGTAGGTGACGAAGTGCTTGGTTTATTGGGTGATGTGAAAACCGTTACAGCAAGCTCACAGATGTCTGGTCAGGTGAATTCCGCAAAGTATCCGTTCAGCATTATTTATAATGAACCGCCATTGTTTAGTGCAAAAAGGCTGGTTACACAAGGTTCAGGGATTCTGGTTTTTATCCTGTTAATATCTTTCGCAGCCGCTTATGCCATTGATAAATATCTAAATAAGAACGATACCCCAGAAGAAACGTTGCGCAGAGCGATAGTAAAAGGAGAGATCGTGCCTTTTTATCAACCTATCGTAAATGGTCGTGAGGGGACGTTACGCGGTGTTGAAGTGCTGGCCCGATGGAAACATCCAACAGCCGGATATATCTCTCCTGCCTCCTTCATTCCCGTCGCCGAAAAATCAGGCCTGATAGTGCCACTAACTCAAAGTCTGATGAGGCAGGTTGCGGCGAATATGAACGCCATTGCCAGCAAACTGCCATCTGGATTCCATGTCGGTATTAACTTCAGCGCATCCCATATCACTACCCCTACATTTGTTGAAGAGTGTCTGAAATTCAAAGATAGCTTCAGCCGCCATGATCTCAACCTGGTGATTGAAGTTACTGAGCGTGAGCCATTACATATAGATGAAGAACTTGTGCAGAGGCTCAATATCCTGCATGAAAATGGCTTTGTGATTGCGCTTGATGATTTTGGTACGGGCTATTCTGGGCTTTCTTATTTGCATGACCTGCACATTGATTACATTAAAATCGATCAGAGCTTTGTGGGAAGGGTTAATGAGCTTCCCGATTCAACCCGAATTTTGGATTGTGTTCTCGATCTGGCGCGCAAACTGTCTTTAAGCATCGTTGCAGAAGGAGTTGAAACGAAGGCTCAGCTCGATTATCTCAACAAAAACAACATTGTTTTCCTACAAGGGTACTATTTCTATAAACCAGTAACCTTCACTGAGTTCGTCATGATTCTGCTGGCAAAGCCTAAAGTGAAGGTTTTTGTCGAATAAGTACATGATAACCCTATTGATGAAAAGGGAGCATGAAATCTGCTTCGGGAGTAAAAATCCGATGATTATCTTTATCGTGAGACAAATCTCAGATTCTGTTATTTAAAACCTATACCCTTATCGATGTGGTGGTTATTTGTGTTTTCATATACAGCAACTGGATAATGGCATGGCAGATATAACATTCGCGATGGAGCGTGATTCAAGTCACAGTGCAGCGAAAAAAGAGTTGGATGTACGAAACAATACGAAGTACACAAACCGCAACCAGCTTGTGATTGCCGCAGCACTGTTTTTAGGTGGTATCGTCGGGGTTATTGTTTTGGCATTGTATCTAATGGTGCATGAAGGGGTGTTTCTGTATTAATCATTTAAATATTCTTATCGTTGGTGTATTGCTAGTAGGAGGTGGAACAAGCTACTTCTTCTGTATTGATGAACGGAATAACATCGTAGGGAATAGCTGTTTGTGGAGAAAGATTGTAGATCTTACCGTCATAGTGGCTACTTACATAAGAAAATGATCTTAATATAAAGCTAAGATCAGCGGGTAGAGTCGTGGGTTGAGCGTTAACTTCATTGTAAAACCGTTTACAGCTACCTTTCAAATCTAAACCTGAAAAAATTATTCTTTCAAATTTTAGACTAATGGCTATTTGTAACGCGCTAAATGCGACCGTAGCACTACCAAAATGACCATGTGTTACATCAGTTGAAAATGCAATTGTTTTCACTTTTCTGAATGCAGAGCATTTAATTCGAAGATTCTTGTTAGTCATTGTTTTTATTTTATAGCGAATCTTTCTACCGATACCACCTCTGGATTTGCAAATGTCCTTTAACAGAAAACATGTGTTGAGCAAGTTCTCTGCCTCTGTTGAATCAGCTCTTTTAACAACATCTTCACTAATAAAGGTATGCTGAGCATAGGCGGAATACTTATAAAATAAGTCTTTATTGTTTTCATAAAAAGAACCGTCACAAACAACATAAAGAAATACAGGGATATTGTTGTTAATTAAATAGCCTGCGCTACCATTTACGCAAATGCAGCTTTTACTACGCATTATCTCAAGGGGTGTATCTAATGATGAAGGTCCAGACAAGTAAATAATACAATCATCGGAAACTCTTTCACCCATTATTCCATTAAGTATTTCGTGTGTGATGAGCATGGCGGTTACCGTGGATGTTATTTTTGAAATAATAACATTGAGTATCCGTTCCAAATAAAAGAAGATGTTTCTTTTTGTTTTTTAAACTTGAAGGATTGATTATGTGAATGTATTTTTATTATTATTTTGACAAATGTTTTTTTGAGAGTAAGGTCTGGTAACTCAGGAAAATATGATGATGTTGGCTTTTGTTTTTCGGTTTTAAAATCCAGGCATTTGTTGTGTGAATAAATCTGATTCTGGTGTTCTTGCCTGGTAAGAATTTAACATGAAAATCAGTTACTTTTAGTTACAGGTGGCTGAGGGTGTTTTAATCATATCCTTATAAAAAGTGCGATTTTATAACATCATCCGCCTGTTATTTGATGTGACATAATTCCTGACGGGCTATCAATTCCAGTCCGTCAGGAAGGGAAAACAACATTAGAACTGATAGTTTAACGATACCCAGTAGTTACGGCCCGGGTTTACGTATCCGGTAGTGGATTGTGCAGTCTGATAATAATCACCTGCGTAGGTGCTATTACGGCCCACCTGGTAAAGTTTAACCTCGCTAAAGTCTTTATCCAGCACGTTATTAACTGCCGTATTAAGTGTCAGATCTTTGGTCAGTTTGTAAGACATTCCCATGTCCAGGACGGTCCAGGCTTTTAAATTAGCACCTTTATCGTCATAGACGGCTTTTTGTACTGCGCTGAGATTGTCGTAATTTTCCGTGAAGCGTGGGGCCTTACCGCGATAACGTGCGCTCAGCCAGGCGTTCATATCTTCCGTTGCCTGCCAGTTCAGACGGGCGTTAGCCATATGCTTTGGTGTATAGCTTAACGGCGCGCCTTTATTGTCACCATCTTTTTGCTTGCTCTGAGTGTAGGTGTAGTTGAGAGATAAGGTCAGCACATCCGACCATAGAGGGAAGGTGCTGGCAAATTCAACGCCATCGGTCCTCGCCTTGCCGCTGTTGGTATAACTGTTGGTATTATCATCGATAGAATACGAGACAATTTTATTTTTGTATTCAGTATAGAAGCCGGTAATGTTGGCGTTAAGCCCGGCGTTGTTCTCGTAATACAGCCCGGTTTCGTAGCTGATGCTTTCCTCAGGTTTGAGGTCCGGGTTACCGACTGTATTCACCGTTCCCTGCGCGGTTACACCGCTGATCCCGTTATGTAACTGGCTCAGTGATGGTGCTTTATAACCTGTCGTTACGCCGCCTTTGAGGGTCCATTCATCAGATACGTCCCAGACCATATACGCACGTGGGCTGAGATGACCGCCAAAGACATCGTTATGCTCATAGCGTGTTCCTGCGGTTAAGGCCAGCGAATCGAGAATATGCCATTCATCTTCGGCATAGGCTGCCCACGTTTTTTGGTGGAACGTCTCGCCGGTATTGGCCAGCACCACACCATCTTTCATCCGTGCATCCCAATATTCCCCGCCGAGGGTTAACAGATGCGAATCACCTAGTGGTGTCAGCAGCACGGAGTCCAGAATGACGTTGGTGTTCTTCAGTTCACGCGCGTCACCGGCCCGACCTGCGTTCTCTGGCGTGAGTGCGGAGGAGACCAGTTGTCGGCCCTTGTTCTCGGTTTCATTCCAGCCGAGGGAGGATTTCCAGGTGCCGAACGTTAAGGCGGTATCGTGGCCGAGGGTCACTTTGTTACGCTCATAGCGCAGCGTTTTATCATAACCTCCCGTCAGGTTACCCAACTGACCGTCATCGTTGTCATAACGCTGTCTGGCGGAGTCGAGATCCAGCCACAGCGTATTGCTTTCATTGGCTTTCCAGTCGAATCGCGTACCAATATTGTAGTTTTCCGACTCGGTTGGATAAGGTACGCGGGTGGAAGAGGTATCGCTCAGCGAAGTGACGCTGGAACCCTGACGCTGGGTTGTGCTCCCCCGAACCTGCATATCCAGTACGCCCGCGATTAACGGGCCGCTTGACCAAAAGTTGGCGACCGTACTGTTACCCCATTTATTACTCTCTTGCAGGTTAACGCCGGTATTGATGGAAGTGCTCCATTTATCGGTGCTTTTTTTGGTGATGATATTCACCACGCCACCGATTGCGTCGGAGCCATAAAGCGTCGACATCGGGCCGCGGATAACCTCAATATGATCGATTGCCGCCAGCGGGGGCATAAAGCTGGTATTCATGGCAGAGAAGCCGTTTGGCGTCACGTCGCTGCTGCCGTTTTGACGAATACCGTCAATCAGGATCAAGGTATAGCTGGCGGGCATGCCACGGATGCTGATCTCCAGACCGCCAGTTTTACCGGTGCTGCTTTCAACATCTACCCCTTCAACAGAACGCAGGGCTTCACCTAAGTCATTATATTTATTGGTTTGTAACTCTTGCTGCGAAATAACAGAGACGCTGGCGGCGGCATTGGTGATTTTCTTTTCGTAACCGGAAGCGGTTACCACCATGACATCTTCAGCAAATACCAGGGGGCTGGAAAATCCTAAACAGGACAGAACGACAGAGGCAACGGGTTTTAAACGCATAGTCAAACTTCCTTTGTTAAAAATCAAAGGCAGTAAGATAAGTGATCGTAATGATAATACAAATAATTATCATTACAAATTTACATAACTTGTCACTTCTGGTGTTTTTTTGAATAAATATACATAAATTGTCATTAATTTTAGATAAGGAAATGGCAGGAAGGGTAAATAGTCAGCATGAGTAATTATTTGATAGGGATTAATATTCCTTTGAATAAATGGCGAGGGATTAATCTATATTTTGAGATTCACATCGTACTCATAACGGAGTATCAGAAAAAAGTATGATAATTTTAGAAAATCGTCATACTTTTCTGCGCCGCATCATTTTTTTCGTCATTTCTGTCCGCCATAATCCCTTCCCCAGGAGACTGCTTAACGACTGTAAATCGTTATGCAGCATAAAAATAACGTAAATCTGGATAACATAATGATCAAAGGCAAGCTGGCACTGCTTACGTGCGCATTGACTCTCGCATTAACCTCACCACTTCTCGCCGCGCAAAATGCGAGCGAAGGGCAGACGTTAAAACTGGCAATTGGACCGGAGCCAACGGAAGGTTTTGACCCGATGTTGGGCTGGAGTCATGGCAGCTATCTGCTTTTGCATGCACCATTATTAAAACAAAATGCAGATATGAGCTGGGGAAACCTGCTGACGGAAAAAGTAGAGACCAGCGCAGACGGCAAAACCTGGACGTTGACGTTAAAACCTGACCTTAAATTCTCTGATGGTTCGCCGCTAACCGCTGAAGATGTGGTGTTCACCTATAACAAAGCAGCAAAAAGCGGCGGCAAAATCGACATGGGAAACTTCACCCATGCCAGTCTGAAAGATAACCGCACGGTAGAAATTACGTTGCGTAGCCCGCAAAGTACCTTTGTGAACGTGCTGGGTTCATTAGGAATTGTTCCGCAAAAACGGTATGAAGAAAAAACATTCGCTAAAAATCCGATTGGCGCGGGTCCGTATCGACTGGTGAGTTTTCAGCCGGGGCAGCAGTTGATCGTTGAGGCTAATCCCTGGTATGCCGGTAAGAAAAATGATTTCAGTAAGCTGGTGTTTGTCTTCCTTGATGAAGATAACGCTTATGCCGCAGCGCGTAGCGGCCAACTGGGACTCGTACGTATCGCGCCGTCGATGGCGGTCGCTCCTCAGCAGAAAAATTTGAAACTTTGGGTACGCGACAGCGTGGAAAACCGGGGCATTGTGTTCCCGATGGTTCCTGCAGGTAAAAAAGACGCCAATGGCTATCCGATTGGGAACGATATCACTGCCGATGTTGCCATCAGGCGCGCCATCAACTACGCCATCGACCGTAAGCAGCTTGCCGATCAGGTCATGGAAGGTCATGCGATTCCGGCGTATAGCGCGGTTCAGGGTCTGCCATGGCAGGGACAATCAGTTGCGTTCAAAGATGGCGATAGCGAAAAAGCGCGAACGATTCTGGAAGAAGCCGGCTGGAAGGTGGGTAAAGATGGCGTACGTGTGAAGGACGGTAAAGAGGCTCGCTTAACGTTGTGGTACGCCAGCGGTGACAGTACACGCCGGGATTTAGCCGAAGCCGTACGTGCGATGCTGGAGCCAGTGGGTATTCAGATTTCTCTGCAATCCGGGAGCTGGGAAACTGTTGAGCGGCATATGCATGCCAACCCGACGCTGTTTGGCTGGGGAAGTCTGGATCCGATGGAGCTTTTCCATCACTACAGTAATCAGGCTGCGGGCGTGGAATATTACAATCCAGGCTATTACAGCAATCCTGTCGTTGAGCAGCATCTTAAACAGGCAATTGACGCTCCGGACTGGCAAAAAGCGTTGCCGTTCTGGCAGCAAGTTGAGTGGGATGGCAAGCAAGGGGCTGGCGTGCAGGGCGATGCTGCCTGGGCATGGCTGCTGAATATTCAGCATACCTACCTGGCAAATCCGTGTATTGACTTAGGTAAAGGCGCACCGGAGATTCACGGTAGCTGGTCACTGCTCAATAATCTGGATGAATGGACCTGGACCTGCCGTTGATGAAGTCTGTTGTGGGCCATTTTCTACGGCTGATAGTGTTATTAGTGCTGGTTGCGGCTGGCACTTTTGTGCTGCTCAGCTTTTCTCCGGTCGATCCGATTCGGGCTTATATCGGCAACGATCTCCTGCATGTGCCGCCGGAGCAATATGCGCGTATCGCGGCTCGCTGGGGATTGGACCAACCGCTATGGGAGCGTTTTGGTCACTGGTTTGGCCGTGTATTACAGGGCGATCTCGGCTACTCAATGTTGTTTAACGCGCCGGTTGCCAGCGTGATCAAGGAGCGCTTTGCGACTTCGTTTGCGCTGCTTGGTGGCGCGTGGCTACTCTCTGGCATATTGGGAACGGCAATGGGGTTTGTCGCGGGTCGCTACCTGAATCGCTGGCCGGATAAAGCAATCTGTCGCCTCAGTTATCTGCTTTCTTCGCTGCCGACCTTCTGGATTGGCATGCTGTTGTTGGCGTTATTTGCCGTGCGCTGGCCGGTATTTCCGGTCTGCTGCGCGTGGGAGCCGGGCAATAGCGGTGATATGGCAACGTTTAGTGAGCGTCTGCGCCATCTGGTGCTTCCCGTTTGCGCGCTCAGTTTGCTGGGACTGGGACAAATTACGCTTCATACACGGGAAAGCATCGCCAGCGTGATGAAAAGCGATTTTGTCCGTTTTGCGCGTTCTCAGGGAGATAAGGGCTGGTCACTGTTACGCCATCAGGTTTTGCGTCATGCAATTACGCCTGCGCTGTGTTTGCAGTTTGCCTCGCTGGGGGAGCTGTTGGGAGGCGCATTATTGGCCGAAAAAGTCTTTGCTTACCCGGGACTGGGGCAGGCCACTATTGATGCCGGATTACGTGGAGATCTGCCGTTACTGATGGGAATTGTATTGTTCAGTACCGTATTGGTGTTTATTGGTAACTCGCTGTCTACCTGGCTTGTCCGTATGTTGAACCGTGCTCTGGAACGACCTGATGCTCTATAACCCGACGCCGACGCTGATTCGTCTTTTGCTCTCTTTTAGCTGCCTGTTATTCATTGCAGTGTATGGTGCCGCAATGCTGGATAACCCGTTGAGCGTTAATCTGCTTGCCCGGCATTTACCGCCTGATGCGCTGTACTGGTTTGGCACCGACAACCTTGGTCGCGACCTGTGGATCCGTTGTTTTCAGGGTGCACTAACCAGTCTGCAAATTGGTATTGGTGCGGCGTTGTGTAGCGGTTTCATCGCGTTAGTGATGGCGGCGGTTTCGCGCATACATCCGCGTCTGGATGTGCTTATGCGCCTGATTACCGATGCCATGCTGTCGATGCCGCATCTGCTGTTGCTCATTTTGATCTGTTTTACGCTGGGCGGTGGGAAAAACGGTGTGATTATGGCGGTTGCGCTGACTCACTGGCCGCGTTTGGCGCTGATCCTGCGTGCTGAAGCGCAGCGCGTGGCCCACAGTGACTACTTGACGCTGACTTGGCGTCTGGGGCACGGCCATTTTTACTGCTGGCGACATCACTATCTACCCGCCTTATTACCTCAATGGCTAACGGGAACACTGCTGATGTTTCCCCACGCGGTGTTGCACAGTGCGGCGTTAAGCTTCCTCGGTTTTGGGCTGGCACCGCATGAACCGTCACTGGGACTGCTGCTGGCGGATGCGCTGAGATTTATCAGTCATGGCGATTGGTGGTTGGTGCTGTTTCCGGGATTGATGCTGTTCAGTCTGGTGATGTTATTCGATCAGCTCGCAAGGGCGGTACATCGTTTATGGTTACGAGGTGACGCATGTTGAGTTTAAGACAGGTCTCGCTGGAGGTGGCGCGTTATCGCTGGTACGGCGCGAGAAACTGGTCTTCGCTGTTGCAGGATATCTCTTTCGACGTGGCACCGGGTCAAATGGTGGCGTTAGTGGGAGGAAGCGGGGAGGGTAAGAGCCTGCTGCTGCAATGCCTGCTCGATCTCTTACCGGAGAATTTGCGCTTCCAGGGCACTATCACGCTGGAGGGAAAAACGCTGAACAGCGATGATATTCGCAAATGTCGTGGCAATACCTTCAGCTATGTCCCGCAAGGCGTTCAGGCGCTTAACCCGCTGCTCTCGATTGAAAAGCATCTGCGCAGGGCATGCCAGCTTTCTGGCCAACAATGGAATGCCGGAAAAATTGAACGATTGCTCCAGCGTAGCCGACTGGAAAGTCGCGTATTAGATGCTTTTCCGCGCCAGCTTTCAGGCGGTATGGCGAAACGTGTCCTGGCCTGTCATGCGTCTCTGAGTCAGGCTCGCTATATTCTGGCGGATGAAATTACCGCCTGGCTTGATGCACCTCTGGCTAATCAACTCCTTGAACAGTTGCGTGAGCAATGTGAGCAAGGGGCTGGCGTTTTATGGGTAACGCATGACCTCACGCTGGCGGCCCGCCATGCGGATCGTATTGTCGCGTTGCATCAGGGAAGGGTGTCGGATAACGTCAGCCGGGAACAGCTGTTACGCGGAGAGATTAGCGAACATCTGCAACGACAATGGCGGGCGCTGCCTGAAAGAAATCAACTTTTTGGAGAGCGCGATGTTGTGGTGTCGTGATGTAACAATCCGTCAGGGAGAAAAGGTTCTGTGGCAAAATCTGACCTTCTCTCTACACCCTGGAGAACGTATTGGGATTTGTGCGCCAAGTGGGACGGGCAAAACGACGCTGGGACGCGTGCTGGCGGGCTGGCAGAAACCAACTTCGGGTGACATTCTGGTTGATGAACAACCGTTGCCGATGCACCAGTATTGCCCGGTGCAACTGGTGCCACAGCATCCGGAATTAACTTTTAACCCCCGACGCAGCACCGGTGATGCGGTTCATGATGCCTGGCGACCGGATGCTGAAATGCTTACCCGTCTTCACATCAACCCAGAGTGGTTAACTCGCCGCCCCGGACAACTTTCTGGCGGTGAACTGGCGCGAATTGCTTTACTTCGTGCGCTGGACCCGCGGACACGTTTTCTTATTGCTGATGAAATTACCGCCCAGCTCGATCCTTCCATTCAACGGGATATCTGGGCGCTGCTGCTTGAAGAATGCCAGCGTCGGCCATTGGCTATGCTGATTATCAGCCATCAACAGGCCCTGCTTGAGCAGCTTTGTTCCAGCAAACTCCTTGTAACGTGAAATGAGATAAGGCTTGTAGCTGATCTATTGATTAAATTGATATGTTATATTATAACATTCACTCGCAAATGATTTGAGGGTGAAATTTTGGCTATTTGTATTAAAAAACTGACAATTGCTCTGGGGATGCTTGTAGTCAGTGGTTCGGTTATGGCGCACGGTCATCATTCCCATGGTGCGCCGATGAGCGAAGCAGAACAAAAGGCGTCGGAAGGGGTTTTTGATGATAACCAGGTGCAAAATAGGGCGCTGACCGACTGGGATGGCATGTGGCAATCTGTCTATCCGTATCTGGTCAGCGGCGAGCTTGATCCGGTCTTCAAAAAGAAAGCGGAGAAAGACAAAAGCAAAACGGCAGAACAAATTAAAGATTACTACCGTAAAGGTTATGCAACCAACGTAGACACCATCGGCATCGAAAATGACGTAATGGAATTTCACACCGGTAATCAGGTTGCATCATGTAAATACGACTACGCCGGTTATAAAATTCTGCACTATAAGTCAGGCAAGAAAGGTGTACGTTATCTGTTTGAGTGTAAAGACGCTAACAGCAAAGCACCTAAATACGTGCAATTCAGCGATCATATTATCGCGCCGCGTAAATCGAGCCACTTCCATATTTTTATGGGAAATACCTCGCAGGCAGCCTTGCTTGAAGAGATGGAAAACTGGCCTACCTACTACCCTTACCAGTTGAAGGGAGAAGAGGTTGTGGATGAGATGCTGCACCATTAATCCGGGCTAACCTTATCTGTACACACCCGTCACCAGTGGCGGGTTTTTTAATTCATAACCTTCTCTTTCCATCACCCGATGCATTCGTTAGCATATTGTCTCGCAGCAAGTGCATATGTTTTTTCAGGAAGAGGTTAACGTGTTCGCAGAGTATGGAGTTCTGAATTACTGGACGTATCTGGTGGGGGCTATTTTTATCGTGCTGGTACCGGGGCCAAATACGATATTTGTGTTGAAGAACAGCGTTGGTCGGGGAGTGAAGGGCGGTTATCTCGCCGCAAGCGGTGTGTTTATCGGCGATGCCGTGTTAATGTTTTTGGCCTATGCCGGAGTTGCCGCATTGATCAAAACAACGCCCGTTTTGTTCAACATCGTTCGCTATCTTGGCGCGTTTTATCTGCTGTACCTCGGTGCGAAGATCCTGTATGCAACACTGAAATCGAAAGCTGGCGATGCCGCGCCTGAAGAAGTCCCGTTTGGCGCTATTTTTAAACGTGCGTTAATTCTGAGCCTGACGAATCCTAAAGCTATTTTGTTTTATGTGTCGTTCTTCGTGCAGTTTATTGATGTCAATGCGCCGCACTCAGGGCTGTCATTCTTTATTTTGGCTATTACGCTTGAGATAGTGAGCTTTTTCTATCTGAGCTTTCTTATTTTCTCCGGCGCGTTCGTGACGCAGTATATCCGTACGAAGAAAAAACTGGCCAAAGTGGGTAATTCCCTTATTGGTCTGATTTTTGTTGGTTTTGCCGCTCGTCTGGCCACGCTTCAGTCGTGACGCCATTGGCCCGTTGGTTACGGCGGGCCTTCAATATTACACCCTGCAATTCATTTATAATTGTATTGTTATAACCAATAAATGGTATTTTAAATGTATATTATGAGGCGTACCCTGTGTACAGCAGCGGTTCAGTAAGAACTCGCTGGTTGTCGACTGGAAAAGGGAAGAAAAATGCTTCAAATTCCACAGAACCATATCCATACACGCTCTACTCCATTCTGGAACAAAGAAACGGCACCTGCCGGAATTTTCGAACGCCACCTTGATAAAGGAACCCGTGCCGGGGTTTATCCTCGACTTTCGGTTATGCAGGGGGCGGTCAAATATCTCGGATACGCAGATGAACATAGCCCGGAGCCCGTAGAGGTGATGGTTATTGAAGCCGGTCAGTTTGGCGTTTTTCCGCCGGAAAAATGGCATAACATCGAAGTGATGACCGACGACACTTACTTTAATATCGATTTTTTCGTTGCCCCGGAAGTTCTGATGGAGAGCGCGAATCAACGAAAAGTCGTGCGCACCGGCAAGGAGTAAATCATGGGCAAAGCAACCTATACCGTAACAGTGACCAATAACAGCAACGGCGTGTCAGTCGATTATGAAACTGAAGCGCCGATGACGCTGTTGATTCCGGATGTGGCCGCTGAAGTGGTTAAAGACCTGGTCAATACGGTACGTTCATACGATACCGAGAATGAGCACGACGTCTGCGGCTGGTAGATGTTAGCCTCTGCCTCTGATTGCATATTTTCGTTTTTGATTTATAAACCGCACTGCGTTTCTCTGGCGCAGAGCGGTTTTTTTATCCGTGTTAAACCTGGAAATATCCGGAAAAAGATTTCTTAAGAATACCTTAAGAAATCCGCATTGATTGCTAATGTTGGATCATTCACAGGGGTTATGATCGTGAAACAGTCACAATACAGAACCTCGCTTATGAAACTGAATACCCGACTAACATTACCCACTTTCATTCTTGGGCTGATCATCGTAGCGATCCCGTTCACTGCGAACTGGAATCTACCTTTGCTCAACGGTACTGTCGTCAGATGGATTGAGAATGGCCAGGCGTTATGGCTGCTGTTTGGAGCGCTTTTTACTCTCAGCTACATCCGGCCTTTATCACGTCCTGAAGGCGAGAAACAATTTTGGCTTTGGGCGGCTGTGTGGTGGTTGGTGTTGCTGGGTCGCAGTACCAGTTGGGGCCGTGATTATTTCCCCGAGCACCCTAAACTTCTGTTCAGAGTTATCTCAGTGGTATTGATTGCAATGATTATTCTGCCTGTCCTGATATCAAAACGCTTACGCCAGGATATTGCCCGTCGCTTACGCAATGAACCGCTGCCGCTATGGCTGTTAGCGATCACCACCTGTGCATTTTTGATCTCCGATACGGTAGAGCATCATCGTCTGCTGGCCCCTGTCTTTTTGCACAACGCGCAATACGGCGATCTCATTGAAGAGCTGTATGAACTCCCGTTTATGGTAGGATTGTTCCTGATGAACCTCGGTTTTATGCAGCGGGATAAGCAGGAAGAATCTGCTGCTATTCGCTTTAGTGAACCACAGCTGGCGAAGTAACGAGAAAATACCTGAGTCTGGATGACCAGACTCAGGCGGTTAGCGAGGTGACTTACGCAATGGCCTCGCACAAGCGTGATTTCATGTCGCTATACGTCTGTGCGGCATACTTTTCAGCCCATCCCTGATCGCTAATGTGCTCAATACTTACGGCGCAATATTTGGTTTCCGGCGTTTTCGAAATAGGATCGAGGTTATCCTGGGTTAACTCGTTACACGCACCAATCCACCATTGATAGGTCATATACACCGTTCCGGTATTGATACGCTCGGATACATCCGCGCGGCTGATGACCTTACCACGACGCGAGCTGACCCATACCAGGTCACGATGACGAATACCCAGTTTTTCTGCATCATGAGTATTGATTTGCACATACCCAGGCTCATCTGCCAGGGCTTGCAGCGCTGCGCAGTTGCCGGTCATTGAACGACAGGAGTAGTGCCCAACTTCACGCACTGTACACAGGACCAGCGGATACTTTTCATCAGGAACTTCTGCGGGCGCTCGCCATTGTGCGGCAAACAGTTTGCCTTTGCCATTGGCGGTATCAAACTGGCTGTTCGCGTAAAGGTAAGGTGTGCCGGGGTGATCGAGCTCCGGACATGGCCACTGAATATGCCCCATTTCACCCATTTTCTCATAGGTTACGCCGTAGAACAGCGGGCACAGCTCGCGCATCTCATCCCAGATTTGCTGGTTACTTTGATACCGCATGGGATAGCCCATTTCACTGGCCAGCAGGCTGATGATCTCCCAGTCACGCTTGACATCTCCTGAGGGTTCAATCGCTTTTTCAAAACGCTGGAATCCACGATCGGCGCAGGTAAAGACGCCACCGTGTTCACCCCAGGAGGTGGCCGGCAGGAGGACGTCGGCCATTTCCGCTGTCTTGGTCATGAAGATATCCTGCACGACAATAAAATCGAGCGCGTTAAACCCTTCGCGGACCAGACCTAAATCGGCCTCGGTTTGCAACGGATCCTCCCCCATGATGTAGTAGGCTTTAATTTTGCCTTCAATAGCCAGATGCGGAACTTCGGTGATGCGCGTCCCAACCTTGTCATCCATCTGATTAACGTCAATGCCCCAGGCGTTGGCGAATTTCTCCCTGATGGTGAAATCGGTCACGTCCTGATACCCAGGGAACTGGTTAGGCAGTACCCCCATATCGCACGCGCCTTGCACGTTATTTTGCCCACGCACCGGCCCAACGCCGACGTTAGGGCGTCCCAGATTGCCGGTCAGCAGCGCCAGGCTTGACAAACCACGAACCACGTCAACGGCCTGGCCAAACTGGGTGACGCCCATTCCCCACATCACGGTTGCCGATGGCGCTGCGGCAAATGTACGCATCGCCTGACGAACCTGCTGTGCGGGAACACCCGTTAAATGTTCAACGGCTTCAGGCGCATAGTCCTTCACGGTTTCCCAGTATGTTTCCAGTCCTTCCGCATGCTTTTGTACATACTCGCGATCGTAGAGTTGCTCTTCGATGAGGACATGGCCAAAGGCGTTAACCAGTGCCATATTACAACCGTTTTTTAACTGCAAATGTTGGTCAGCGATACGAGCAGTTTCAATACGACGTGGGTCACAGACAATGATTTTTGCGCCATTCTGGCGAGCTTTAATTACCCTGCGAGCCACGATCGGGTGCGAGTCGGCGCAGTTATAGCCAAAGATCAGCAGACATTTTGAGTTTTCAATGTCGCTGATGGAATTGCTCATGGCGCCATTGCCTAATGTTTCCTGTAACCCGGCAACGGAAGGGCCGTGACAGACACGGGCGCAGCAATCGACATTATTGGTATGGAGAACGCCACGTGCGAATTTTTGCATCACGTAGTTGGTTTCATTCCCTGTTCCACGTGAAGACCCGGTGGTCATAATGGCGCGGGGGCCATAGGTATTTTTGATTTCAGATAAGCGTTTTGCGGTGTAACGAATGGCTTCATCCCAGCTAACGGGAGTGAATTTTCCACCTTTTTCATAACGGATCATCGGGCGAGTCAGACGGGGAGTCAGAAGGCGAGTGTCGTTAAGAAAATCCCAACCATAGTAGCCTTTCAGGCATAACTGATTTTGGTTCGTTACACCCTCTGCGGCCTCGGCGCGGATGATTTTGTTATTCTCAACAACAAGCTTGAGCTTGCACCCGGCCCCACAGTATGGGCATACACTGGTGATTTTTTTCATCAATAACAGACCTGTTAAATGCTGAAATAGCGCGAATTGTAAACGGAGCCGCGCGATACGCATCGCGGACTACGATTTGTCATAGTGACCGGTTGTTTAAGCATAAATCGTGCCAGAAGTGAAAACCCAGTAATTGCAGGGACTGAGGGCGAATGAGTAAAGCAGAATGACTGACGATTCGACATTAATGACGAGCTACGTCAGGGAAAATGTCGCATCGAATGGTTTAACCTTATGAAAGATCAGAAAAAGATGAAAATAGCAGGTGATACCGATCACAAATTTTAATTTTTCAGCGCTATGCTATGCTTTTATACAACGAGCGAATCGTTAACTTAAAAACATAAGTGAGGGATATTATGGGCATTATTTCATGGGTGATTTTCGGTCTTATCGCTGGGATTTTGGCAAAATGGATTATGCCGGGTAAAGATGGCGGCGGATTCTTTATGACCATCATCTTAGGGGTTGTCGGTGCGGTAGTGGGTGGCTGGATCAGTACCTTCTTTGGTTTTGGTAAAGTTGATGGTTTCAATTTTGGCAGTTTTGTCGTAGCGGTTATCGGTGCGATTGTGGTGCTGTTTATCTATAGAAAAGTCAAAAGTTAAGTAAACATGCAGACAATAGAGGCCACTGATAAGTGGCCTTTTTCTTTGGTTACCACCACCCCAGTTCCGTGCCCAGAACCACGATGATAGCCACGCCAATCATAATAAGCGTTGTTTTTTTCATCGTTATGCTCCAGGCGCAGCGTAACCGCCAATAAAAAACCAGGATAAGAAAACGACAGCGGAAATGAAAATAATGACAGGGAAAATAATACCGAGTCGCATACGATTATCTACCAGAGTTATTTAAAGACGAGTCAGCATAGCAGGGGTTAATGTACGACAAAAGCGGTTTTATCCTGACGTTTTTTATCCTTGTACATTGCGCTGTCTGCGAGGTGAAGCGCACAGTTTACATCAGTCTCCAGCGGATCAATTTCCACCACGCCCAGACTGGCGCCAGGATAAAACAGATGAATATCGCCCAGGTGGTAGTCGCCGCAAATTTGCTGCTGCAACTGATGTTTCACCTGCTGCAGACGAACGCGTTGCTCCCTGTCATCATCCGGCGACAGGCGAGCGACTAAAAATTCGTCACCGCCCAGTCGACCGAGAATGTCATTATCACTACATTTACGCAGCAGGCGGTGCCCAATCTGGATCAGGAACTGGTCGCCAACCTCGTGGCCAAAGCGGTCATTGATCAATTTGAAATCATCCAAATCGATATAGGCGACAACTATCTTCTGCCTGAGGTGGCGGGCGAGCGAAAAAAGGGTCTCTACATTTTCAAAAATTGCGCGCCGATTCGGTAATCCGGTCAGGGCATCGGTGTAGGAGTGAGCAATCAGCGCAGCGTTCGCTTCACGTAACTGAGCAACCAGCGACTCTTTTTGAATAGACTGGGCGATTAGTCCGGCAAACAGATGCAACACCTGTTCACCACGTTCGCTTAACGCATGCTGGCGGCGACTGGTGGCGCAGAGCGTACCGTAAAACGTTCCGTCCGGAAGATGAACGGGAGTACTCAGAAAAGTGGTGATGTCCAGTGCGCGAGCGGTGGTACATTCCGGCCATCGTACGGGCACGTTGTCGCTGTACAGACAGTTTTCCTCAATAGCGCGTTTGCACAGCGTCTCATCCCACGGTACGGACAGCCCTTCGGGGATCTGCATTTGGCAGCTATTACGCGCATACAGAATATGCTGCAGACGGGCATCCAGATCGACCTTGGTCAAGTATGTAGATTCCATCTCAGTCACTACTTCCAGCATTTCCAGAAGTTGGCGTACCAGACTCTCAACTGACTGCTCCGTGGCTAAGGATTGTGAGACTCTGGCAAGGATCATGTCCGACATGAGGTGTAAATACTCCTGAGTGATGACAAGGCTGGCGTGGGCGCATGATAGAACATCAGGGAGCAAGATGAAACACGTGTTTCTGGCTGAAATGTAATCATAAAATTGAAATTAGAACGTAAAACATGGAGATAGAAGGGAAGTCGGGGTAACCTGCCGGAATAATGCTTTTAAACAGGAGTAGAGATGAAACTAGCGTCTATTATTTTGCCCGGCTTGCTGGTGCTGGCGGGGTGTACAACGCAGCCTGATGCCCCTAAACCACCAAAAATCGGCATGGCGAATCCGGCATCGGTGTATTGCGAACAAAAGGGCGGTACGCTGGTTGCGGTGCAGACTCCGCAAGGCGTAAGGTCAGACTGCAAACTACCCGGAGGGGAAGTGATTGATGAATGGGCGCTCTGGCGTAGAGATCATCCGACAGCGGGCAAGTGATACGCGGTCAGCATTGACGTAGCCACTCAGCGAGCACCAGCGCGTGGTTTTGCTGGGTATTTTTCGCCGCATACAGTAGCGTTAAGGTTTGCTGTCGGGCAATCTCTGCGAGGCGCTTTCCTTCTTGCTGCTGTTGAGCCAGTTCAGCGCGATATTGCTCAGAAAAATGCGAGAAATCAATCAACTCTGCGTGGAATGCCTTACGTAAATCAGATGACGGGGTAAGTGCTTTATTCCATTCGTTGAAAATAAGATCGCTCTTTTTCACCCCGCGAGGCCATAACCGGTCGACCAACACGCGGTAACCATCGCTTTTTTCTGCCGGGTCATACACACGTTTGCACTGAATATTCATCTCTTCATCCGCTCCATTAAGCTATCGCTATTACGGTTAAATAAGATCGTAAAACGTGACCATTATAGCATTCCGCCAGCCCTGACTCCCAATTTAAGGGATTGTGATACCAACAAAAAATCGGTAGGCTGAGGCTCCTTATAGTGTCCCTCATTGTCTGGACATAAGGAACGTTTAATGGAAATTTCCCCGATTAAAGATACGCTTCGCATTGCGCTGGTGGGCGATTACAACCCCGATATTGTGGCGCATCAGGCTATTCCTCTTGCCATTGATGATGCCGCTGCCGTCCTGGAATTAGTGGCTGATTATGACTGGCTAACCACATCTGATATCAGCAGCAGTGAGGACCTGGTAGGTTATGATGCCATTTGGGTCGTTCCAGGCAGTCCTTATCGCCACCTGGAAGGGGCGCTGATCGCGATACGCTATGCGCGTGAAAACAGCATCCCATTCCTGGGTACCTGTGGCGGCTTTCAACATGCCATTCTGGAGTATGCCCGCAACGTGCTGGGCTGGATCGACGCCGCCCACGCGGAGACGGACACCACGGGTCGGATGGTGATAGCACCGTTGACCTGCTCGCTGGTAGAAAAAACGGATGATATTGAGCTTCGGGCCAATACGCTGATTGCCAAAGCCTACGGACGGGATGTTATCTCGGAGGGATATCACTGCAACTACGGCGTATCGGAAGATTTTGCCGCTGAGCTGGAGCGCGGCGATCTCCGTGTGACCGGTTGGGATGAGGCTGGTGATATTCGTGCCATTGAGCTGGTGACACATCCATTTTATGTCGGCACGCTCTTTCAGCATGAACGCGGAGCGCTGGCGGGAAAACCCGTACCTCTGGTTCAGGCGATGCTGCGCGCCGCGCGCGGATAAATATTGGGCAGGTTGTCCGCGAACCTGCCCTCTGCATTATGCGATCGCGATCTCCCGATTGCGCCCCGCGCACAAACCAAACACCGCCATCAGCATCGCTAACACGGCGACACCCGTTAATGGAATCAGCCAACTACCGTTGAGGTCGTGAATTTTCCCCATCAGCGGTGGCCCGCAGGCGGCCAGTAAATATCCGACAGACTGTGCCATGCCGGAGAGCGCTGCAGCCTGATGCGCTGAGCTTGCGCGCAGGCCAATAAAGGTTAAGCCGAGGATCATCGTCGCGCCTGAGCCAAAGCCAAACAGGATGGTCCATAGCAATGCCTGTTCGGGCATTATGGCGAATCCCGCCGCGCCGACAGCGCACATTAACGAAACCAGAGCGGCGATGGCGCGCTGATCCTTAAATCTGTTCAGGACGAGAGGGATCAATATTCCCGGCGCGGCAGTCGCCAGCTGCAGTAAACCATGCAACGAACCGGCCTGAGATTCACTGTAGCCATGGCTAATTAAAATGGCGGGTAGCCAGCCGATGATGACGTAATAGACAAGGGAGTTGATCCCCAGAAACAGCGTCACTTGCCAGGCTAGGCCAGAGCGCCAGATCGCGCGGGAATGCAAGGCGCGCGAGTTACTCAGGCTGGCATGAGCAGTCTGGCGGCATTGGGGCAACCAGATAATCAGCGCCAGCAGCGGGAAGGCCATCAGCACCATCAACGCACCGCGCCAGCCAAATCCATTTAGTGCCAATGGAACCACAATTGCCGAGCCCAGTGCCGCCGCCGCGCCCATGGTCAGCGAGTATGCGCCAGTGAGTTTCGCCACATGCTGGGAAAAATCACGCTTAATCAATCCGGGTAACAGCACATTTCCCAACGCGATTCCGCAACCAATGATGGCGGTACCGCTAAACAGGAACCCTGAGGAAGGCAGCGAACGAATCGCAATACCTACGCAAATCAACAGCATCGCGGCAAACAGGCTACGTTCGATGCCCCAGCGGCGCGCAACGGCGGCAGCCAGGGGTGATACCAGCGCGAAGGCCAGCAGCGGCAGGGTAGTCAGAAGCCCAGTCTGGGCGGTACTCAAGCCGTAGTCGGCGCGAATGGCATCCAGCAACGGGGCTGCGCCGGTAAAGGTGACGCGCAGTGTGGTGGCAATCATCAGGATCCCCGCGATCAGCAACGCTGCATTTTTGCCACGGGAGGAAGGTGTAGTAATCATTTTTTTCTCATATCGTCAGGCGAGGCGATACTTTAGCGTTTTTACACTATGGATGAATCAAGCTAAAATGACAGATTATCGCTAAAATAGGACATTCTTATGTTGGGGCTGAGACTGGATGGATATGAGCCCGATTTGCACCACGATGCGGCGGTAGCATTTTGTATTCAGGCTCGGGAAGATGAACTTTTCAGTCCGCTGCATCAGCATCGTAAGGGACAGTTGATCCTGGCGCTGCATGGCGCGATCACCTGTGAAGTTGAAAACGCTATGTGGATGGTGCCTCCGCAATATGCGGTGTGGATCCCTGGCGAAATTCCACACAGCAACCACGTTACCGTGGGCGCGCAATTGTGTTTTCTATTTATTGAGCCGCAGGCTGTCGTGATGCCTGAACGTTGCTGCACGCTGAAAATCGCCCCGTTATGTCGGGAACTCATTCTGGCGCTGGCGTCCAAATCGGATGCTCAGCGACTGGAACCGGCAACTCAGCGGCTGACGCAAGTGTTGTTTGATGAACTCCCGCAGCAACCCCAGGAGCAGATGCAGTTACCGGTTTCCGATCACCCGAAAATTCGCAGAATGGTCGCAACGATGGCGAAAGAGCCTGCACAATGGCAGACGTTGGGACAATGGGCCAGCGTATTTGCGATGAGTGAACGTAACCTTGCTCGTCTGGTCGTCAAAGAAACGGGGTTGAGTTTTCGCCGCTGGCGTCACCAGCTCCAGCTGATTCTGGCGCTGCAGGCGTTGATCGATGGCCGCAATGTACAACAGGTCGCGCAAATGCTCGGATACGATTCGACCACGGCATTTATCACTATGTTCAAAAAAGGCCTGGGGCAGACGCCAGGCCGTTATCTGAACGGGCTGGCTACTGCTTCCCAACAATCAACGAGACCAGGCCTGCCGCAATAAGCGGCCCCACCGGCACACCGCGAAACAGTGCCACGCCCAGTACCGTGCCCACTAGTAATCCGGCAACAAGCTGGGGCTGACTGCCCATTAGCGTAACGCCGCGTCCGCCGAGCCATGAGACAAATACCCCGACGGCAATAGCGACCAGTGATTTCCAGTTTACAAAGGAGTGGATGAGCGTGGAGGGCGGTAGCGTTCCGCTGGCGATCGGTGCCATGACACCAATGGTCAGAATGATAATCCCGACGGTCAGGCCCTGTTTTTCAATCCAGGGGAAGAAAGTATTCAGAGGGGTAACACGGACAATGATCAGCACCAGAATTGAAACAGCGACAGTGGTGTTGTGGCTGACAAAGCCCAGAGCTGCCAGTCCGAGGAGGATCAGCAGAGTGACATCAAACATCGTAGTTTCCTTGCCAAAAGAAAAATAAGCCTGCTTACTGTACGCGTAAATGCGTGACGGAACAGGCTTTTTTTAATGATTATGATTTTTTTTGGGCTAACGCACGATGCGACGTTTTTTACTGCTAACGCAGACCATTATTGTTCGCAGCGGAAAGGGATTAATTCAGGTTGCGCGATACGCAGGTAATCTGCGGTATCCATGATCACGGATTTTTCCAGCAACCCGGCATTAAACGCAATTTCATGAAAACGCTCAAACAGTAGCGGATCAGCGACCAGCTTGAGATTAGGATGAAAACTGAACGGTGGGATAGCGCCAAATACGCAGCCAGTCAGTTCATCTACCTCCGCCGGGCTGGCAAGAGAGGCTCTCAACCCGCCAATATGGCTGGCTAACCGGCTCAGGTCGGCCTGCTGATCGGCAGAGAGGATCGCCAGGACATGCTGATTGACGCCGTTGCCTTTTACTTTGCAGACCAGCGCTTTTGCTCCCTGGCCCAGTGCGGTACCACGAATTTCAGAAACTGCCTCACATTTGCCGACGGCTTCATGGCTTACCACGCGGTACGTTGCGCCTTGCTCTGACAACAGCGAGATTAAACGCTGATGCGTTGCGTTACCTTTGTTCACTTCCGTCATGACTTACTCCTGGTACAACAATGAAAATCCTGCAGAAAAATAATCACGCACCGGCGTGTTTTTTCTGTTTGTTCAGATAGAGCTGTGCATCAGATGCTTTGTAAGCATCATCAATAGTGTCGTTCGGCTGCATATTATAAACCCCGGCGGAGAAGCTGATGGATATATCATGCGCAATAATTTGTAAGTTATAGCGAATTCTCTCCAGCAGGCGGGGCGTTAAATCACTGGGGTGGTCGATGAGGATAATACAAAACTCATCGCCGCCGAGGCGGATGGCGTAGTCGCTTTTGCGAATAGAGCTTTGAATGGCTTTGGCCAGATGGGTGATAATCCGATCGCCTTCTTTATGCCCTAACGTGTCATTGATGACTTTCAGTTTATCGCAGTCGATGGCGATAAAGGTGACGAGCGTTCCCGTGTTCACCAACTGTTGCAAACGCTGCTCAAGCGCCGGCGTTAAAATTTTACGGTTGTAGAGCCCGGTCATCGCATCACTGACATTTTCCCGCGTGACGTTGTGATACAACCGAAAATGCGTTCTGACCATATTCAGCAGTAATATCGTTGCCAGTAAATAGAATGCGAATATCTTCCAGGACGAGACAATAAAATACATAACATCGAGTGAGAGTGTGATGCGTATACCACCGGGTATGTCCTTCTCATAGTCAACATAGCGGAACAGATCGGTTTCACTTTTATGAACGAGAATCTCTTTACCGGAGCTGGTATCCGAGACCGTTACGTTAAGATAGCGCCAGACGAGAGGGCGGTCGCTGGTATAGAAAATATTCTGTAAATTCTCTTTATTAATATCTACCATCACCACACCTTTTAACTTACCGGTGTAGTAGACCGGTGTTAAAAAGCTCATCACTTTTTTCTCGGTCAGGTTATCTTCATAAATACTGGAAATCACCGTGCGGCCGGTGAAAATACCATCAATATCATTCTGGTCGATTCCCAGCGTACCTTTTTGCAAAAACGACCAGTTGTGTATCGCAAATTTCCGCGAGTCGATCAAATCATAGAAATAGACGTAGTTATTTTTGAGATCGACGTAATATCGAAATTTATACTCTAACGTCCCTAATCCCTGACCGTAATCTTTCTGCTGACGATTAACATTGACCGCCCGGTCAAAAGAAGGCAGCAGAAAAATGTCATCAAGCTGTTCACTACATTTTGTTGAGGTGGTCTGCAACGTACCGTGCAATGGCAGATAGTTGTGCTTAGTAAGGTTGAGCCCATGAGCGCCGTTAACGCTGTCAAAAGCGGTGCAAAGTGCTTTTTGCTGTTCGAGAGAGGCTGGCTCATGGGGGGACGAAAATGTGCGCATCAGATGGGCTGCGATGCTCTGATTTGTGTACTTATCATAGAGGAACGATGAGTCGGCTTTCTCATTGATATAGCGCATGTACGCATTCATTGCTTTATCGCTGGCAATGAGCTCATAAACCAAAAAAGAAGACGTCAAAACAATTACGCTGACGGAGATAAAGAGCCTGAGCGCTTTATGATGCAATTTCATAATGATTTACAGCCCTGTAAGTCTGATAGTTCAGTCTATCACACGGCATACATCCGCTCTAACGCTACGGGCAAGGACATTTTGTAATAAAAATCATTCGCGCGCTTCACCTTTAACTCTTAATGTTGTATTTATAATGCAACTTATAAAAAGGAGACAGGCCAATGAGCGCGACTGAAAAAGCGGGTCATACATTTTTAGCCAGCCTGGGCAAAACCCGTCTGCGTCCGGGCGGCGTTGAAGCAACAGAATGGTTGTTTAGCCAGTCACAGCTGACGCCCGGCAGCCAGGTTCTGGAAGTGGCCTGTAATATGGCCACCACGGCGATAGAGTTAGTTCAACGCTTTGGTTGTACGGTCTACGCTATCGATATGGATAAAACCGCGCTGTCTAATGCCAGAAATAATGTGGCAGCAAATGGTCTGGAAAATCACATCCATGTGATGGCTGCGAATGCCAGTACCCTGCCTTTTGCGGATAACAGTTTCGATGTTGTGATTAACGAAGCCATGCTGACAATGTATGCCGATAAAGCGAAGGCGAAGTTAATTGCCGAATATTATCGCGTGTTGAAGCCCGGTGGGCGTCTGCTCACCCACGATATTATGTTCACCGCCCAAAAACTGGGCGCGGGCGAACAGGGCCAGCTTGTCGATGTGGTGAAATCAAACGTTAGCCCAATGACCAGACAAGGCTGGCGTGATTTGTTTCTTAACTGCGGGTTCGAACAGGTCTTGCAGCAGAATGGCAACATGTCGCTGATGTCACCGCGCGGATTAATTCGTGATGAAGGGCTTACAGGGGCAGTTAAAATTGTGTTTAACGGCTTACGCACGAGCGAAAATCGTCGTCGGTTCCTGAAAATGTTCCGCTTCTTCCGTTCGCAACGTCATCAGCTAAACTACATTGCCTGCTGCTCTGTTAAGGGAAAATAAAAACAGGATGGGGCACTATTTATAAAATCAGTCAGCACATCTACGCGCTGACTGATTTGTTTAGATTAATTGTTACTGGTCGTACTTTGCTTATGAAACAGTTCGCGAAATACCGGGTAAATATCATCCTGGTCGCGGATATGCTGCATCGCAAAGTTATCAAAGGTTGATTGCAGATGTTCGTATTCACGCCATAAGGTTTGGTGGGCGCGGCGAGTGATTTCGATATAGCTGTAATAGCGTACCACTGGCAGTAACTTTTTCGCCAAAATCTCATGACACAGCGGTGAATCATCTGCCCAGTTATCACCGTCCGATGCCTGTGCAGCATAGATGTTCCACTGGGCAGGGTTGTAGCGATCTTTCACCACTTCATCCATTAACTTCAGCGCACTGGAGACAATGGTTCCCCCGGTTTCCTGAGAGTAGAAGAACTCATGTTCATCCACTTCTTTCGCCTGGGTATGGTGGCGAATATAAACCACCTCCACGTTCTTATAGGTCCGGCTTAAGAACAGATACAGCAGGATATAAAAACGTTTAGCCATATCTTTGGTCGACTGATCCATCGAACCAGAGACGTCCATCAGGCAGAACATCACCGCCTGGCTGGAAGGGTCGGGGCGTTTTTCATAATTTTTGTAGCGTAAATCAAAGGTGTCGATAAATGGCACGCGTTCGATTTTTGCCCGCAGTTCGGCAATCTCTTTGCGTAACCGTTCCTCTTCCAGCAACTGCGCTGGTTCGCTTTTCGCGATGGTTTCCAGATCCGCTTCGAGAGCATGCAGTTCGCGACGCTTACCCGCTGTCATCGCCGTACGGCGCGCCAGTGAGTTTTGCAGGGATCGCACCACGCTAATGTTGGCAGGCACACCGTTAGAGGTAAAACCTGCCCGGTGTGTTTTATACTCCGTTAACTGACGCTGCTGATTCTGCTTCAGGTTAGGAAGTGCTAAATCTTCGAACAACAGATCAAGATATTCATCTTTAGAGATCTGAAAGACGAACTCATCCTGACCCTCACCATCCTGGCTGGCCTGGCCTTGTCCACTTCCTGAGCCGCCACCGCCGCCCTGTGGGCGTTCAATGCGGTCATTCTGCACAAAATGGTCGTTACCCGGATGTACGCGATGGCGCAGGCCACCACGTCCCTGATGAAACATTGGTTCGCTAATATCATCAGTCGGAATAGAGACAGATTCGCCGCTATCCACATCAGTCACCGAACGCTTGTTAATGGCCTCGGAGATCGACTGTTTAATTTGCGATTTATAACGGCGTAAGAAGCGCTGGCGGTTTACCGTGCTCTTGTTTTTGCCGTTAAGACGCCGGTCAATAAACCAGGTCATAAGCCCCCCGTACTGCCAACTGTTCGCCATGTCTGTAAGTGCCGGATGGCGCTGTCGCTATCCGGCCTACGGAACATTGTTTTGCAAGCCCGGTAAGCGCATGCGCCACCGGGCACTTATGTTAAGACGATTTACGTACGCGCAAATACCATTCGCACAGTAAACGCACCTGTTTACGCGTGTAGCCTTTTTCCATCATACGGTCGACAAAATCGTCGTGTTTTTTCTGCTCGTCAGTCGAGGTTTTAGCATTGAACGAAATGACCGGCAGCAGCTCCTCGGTATTGGAGAACATTTTCTTCTCAATAACCGTGCGTAGTTTTTCGTAACTGGTCCAGTTTGGATTGCGACCGCTGTTATTCGCTCTGGCACGCAGAACAAAGTTGACGATCTCGTTACGGAAATCTTTCGGGTTACTGATACCCGCCGGCTTCTCAATTTTCTCCAGTTCTGAGTTCAGTGACTCGCGATCAAACAGCTGACCGGTATCTGGATCGCGATACTCCTGATCCTGAATCCAGAAATCCGCATAAGTGACATAACGGTCGAAAATGTTCTGTCCGTATTCGGAATAGGATTCGAGATAAGCTGTCTGGATCTCCTTGCCGATGAATTCAGCATATTTCGGGATCAGATAGCCTTTCAGGAACTCAAGATAACGCTCAGCTTGCTCCTGCGGGAACTGTTCACGCTCGATTTGCTGCTCCAGTACGTAGAACAGATGAACCGGGTTAGCTGCCACTTCGGCATGGTCAAAGTTAAAGACGCGAGAGAGGATCTTAAACGCGAAACGCGTGGACAGACCGTTCATTCCCTCATCAACCCCGGCGTAATCCCGATACTCCTGATAGGATTTCGCTTTTGGATCGGTATCTTTCAGGCTTTCGCCATCGTAAACGCGCATCTTCGAGTAAATGCTCGAGTTCTCAGGTTCTTTCAGGCGAGAAAGAATGGTAAAGCGAGAGAGCGTTTCCAACGTGCCCGGTGCGCAAGGCGCATGGGTCAGCTCACTGTGGTTAAGCAGTTTTTCGTAAATTTTGATCTCTTCAGAGATCCGCAGGCAATAAGGCACTTTGACGATGTAAACACGGTCAAGGAACGCCTCATTGTTTTTGTTATTACGGAACGTTACCCATTCAGACTCGTTCGAGTGGGCAAGAATAATCCCGTTAAACGGCAGGGCGGAGATACCTTCTGTCCCGTTGTAGTTTCCTTCCTGGGTGGCGGTCAGCAGAGGATGCAGCACTTTAATCGGTGCTTTAAACATCTCAACGAACTCCATAATCCCCTGGTTTGAGCGGCACAGTGCGCCCGAATAACCGTAGGCATCAGGATCGTTCTGGGCGTGGTGTTCGAGTTTACGAATATCCACTTTCCCGACCAGCGCAGAAATATCCTGGTTGTTTTCATCACCAGGCTCCGTTTTAGCGATTGCGATCTGCTCCAGAATAGACGGCCAGACTTTGACGACGCGGAATTTTGTAATGTCCCCGCCAAAATCATGCAGACGTTTAGCAGCCCACGGCGACATGATCGTACCGAGATAACGACGCGGGATCCCATACTCTTTTTCCAGGATCTGCGCGTCTTCCTGCGGATTAAACAGGCATAACGGATGATCGTTGACCGGGCTACGTTCGCCATTGGCGCTCAGGACATAAATCGGTACTCGTTGCATCAGCGACTTCAGCCGCTCAGCAAGAGATGATTTCCCCCCTCCCACAGGCCCCAGCAGATACAGAATCTGCTTCTTCTCTTCCAGACCTTGAGCCGCATGCTTCAAATAAGAAACAATCTGCTCAATGGCGTCTTCCATGCCGTAAAACTCTTCAAAAGCGGGATAGCGTGCAATTACCCGATTCGAAAAGAGTCGAGAAAGTCGAGGTTCATGGGCAGTGTCAACCATGACAGGCTCACCAATAGCCATTAATAGCCGCTCTGCCGCGTTGGCATAAGCACTGCGATCTTGCCGACAAGTGGTAAGAAACTCCTGCAGCGTGAACTCTTCGTCCTTGGCAGCTTCATAACGCTGGCGATAGTGATCGAATATATTCATGGTATGCCGTCCTTTCGTTTTTTAGCACATGTTAAGAGCCGTTCATATGAATAGTAGAGGCCCCTGAAGAGGTAAACTGAACGACGTCGCTGCTGAAGAAATAAGCAACTCTCATGCCATTTTAGTGGTCAGGAGATCAACGTATTCGGTGATACACCTTCTAAAATTAAGCGTAGATGGCATTTGCAAAACTTGCCTGTGTGCGCAAATGAATTTCAATGGCATATCAATAACTCATCAGCAAAAAAAGCACATCTTATGTAAAGAATTGGAGCGGGATTCATGCGGTGTTCACCGTGCTGCAAGCAAAATGTCATCACTCGCTGAGAAATTAGGGGGTTACATTCTGGGGTGAATACGTAAAATAGTTGGGCTGAAGCGTATTGGCGGTTACACTTTGACCGCTACACATTTGAATAAGGAATTATGGATTGTGACCAAACTCAAACTTCTGGCACTTGGCGTCCTTGCCGCAACCGCAGTTAGCACCGCACAGGCGGAAAGTCAGTGGACTGTTGGCGCGGGTGTTGGTGTGATTAATAGCCCGTACAAACAGTATGACCGCGATGTTTACCCTGTTCCGGTTGTCACCTATGAAGGCGATAATGTGTGGTTCCGCGGCTTGGGTGGCGGTTACTATTTGTGGAATGATACGGCAGATAAGCTTTCCATCATGGCGTACTATGATCCGACGCATTTCAAGCCGGGTGATAGCGATAGCCATGCTTTACGCCAACTCGACAAGCGTAAAAGCAGCTTGATGGCTGGTCTATCATATGTACATAACACCCAGTATGGTTTCCTGCGTACCGCACTGGCGGGTGATACCCTGGATAACAGCAACGGCTTTATCTGGGATCTGGCCTGGCTCTACCGTTACACCAATGGTGGTCTGACCCTGACGCCGGGTATCGGTGTGCAGTACAGCAGCGAAAACTACAACGACTACTATTATGGTGTGTCCAATCACGAGTCTCGCCGCAGTGGTCTGAATAGCTACAACGCTGACGATGGATGGGATCCGTACCTGGAGTTGACCGCGAGCTATAACTTCCTTGGCAACTGGAACGTGTACGGCACTGGCCGTTATGTGCGTTTGAGTGATGAAGTGAAAGACAGCCCGATGGTCGATAAGTCCTGGTCTGGCATCTTCTCGGTAGGTGTGACCTACAAGTTCTGATACTACTCGGTGTCAAACTCAAGCCCGCGCGATATGCGGGCTTTTTTACGTCATTAAAATTAAGACAACCCCCAGATCATGATGGTGCAATTTGTGCACCCTAACAGGACACATGCACGTTGTTTTGCTTTACTGTGGTGCATTAACACAGGAGGGTGCGATGACAGCGAAACAGGTGACGTTTACAGACCAGGTATCGCTTCCAGCTATTGGGCAGGGAACATGGTACATGGGCGAGGATCCAAGCCGACGCCGGGATGAAGTGTCTGCGCTGCAGGCCGGACTGGATCTCGGTCTGCGATTGATTGATACCGCAGAAATGTACGCTGATGGTGCAGCGGAAGAGGTGGTGGGTGAAGCATTAATGGGACGGCGTGGTAGCGCTTTTTTAGTCTCGAAAGTTTACCCATGGAATGCCGGTGGACAGAAAGCCATTGCCGCCTGCGAAGCCAGCCTGCGTCGACTGAAAACTGATTATCTGGATCTCTATTTGCTGCACTGGATGGGCGATTTTTCATTTGCAGAGACCGTCGATGCCATGGAAACACTGATTGCGCAGGGGAAAATCCGCCGTTGGGGCGTCTCAAATCTCGATTATGATGATATGCAGGCGTTATGGCAGGTACCCGGTGGACGGGAGTGTGCAACTAACCAGGTGCTTTATCATTTAGCCTCGCGCGGTATTGAATATGATTTACTGCCGTGGTGCCAGCAGCAGCAGATGCCGGTCATGGCATACAGTCCGCTGGCCCAGGCGGGACGGCTGCGTGGCGATTTGCTTTCTAATTCCGTGGTGAATGACATTGCGCGCGTGCACAATGTTAGTGCTGCACAGATTTTGCTGGCGTGGGTGATTCGTCAGTCGGGTGTAATAGCAATTCCAAAAGCCGCAAGCGTAGCGCATGTCGAACAAAATGCCGCCGCGCTGGAGATAACGCTCTCTGTGGATGAGCTGAAGCAGTTAGATAAGGCGTATCCGGCGCCAAAAGGTAAAACAGCGCTGGATATGGCCTGATTTGCCAAATTACGATGCTCACGCAGCTTATCAGGCCAACGGCTGCGTGCGGTTTGCAGGCCGGATAAGGCGTTAGCCGCATCCGGCATGTTGCACTGATTTGCCTGATGGCGCTGCGCTTATCAGGCCTACGACTGCGTGTGTTTGTAGGCCGGATAAGGCGTTAGCCGCATCCGGCATGATGAGCAGAGTTGTCTTAGCGTTTAGCAACACGAATAGTCTGCGCGAGGCGAGATGGTTTTGCTTCGGTGGTTTTCTGCGGAGCGGTCGCGTAAGCCGTTTCTACACAAACAAACGTTTTGTAGCCATCATCCGGCATGTCGCCCATACTGACGGACAGCGCCGGGCCAGGGTTCCAGCCCACGACATTCAGGTGGTGGTGGTGGACAACGTCGATATTGCGATTCAACGCATCATCATGAATCACGCTGCACGCTTCCGGATTCAGATAGACACGATCGGTGCGGTCCGGGAAGGTCTGGATACCATCAGCCAGCACATCTTCTTTAGCATCATTCACTTTATCGATCAGGCGATCGCCGAGACCACTAACTTTCACTGCCGCAATGTCACCAACGTTGAAATAGGTATGCAGTGCCGAGGTGGTTTCAAACTCACCGTGAGCTTCCAGCTCCATCTCACAGGTAGCTCCCACTTTGAAACGGGCCAGCAGGCAAAACTCATGCGGCCAAAGCTGACGCGTTTCGGCATTGCTTTGCAGTTCAAACGTCAACACCACGCCATTGTCGTCTTCGTTGTGCGCTTTCAGCGTCCATGGCAGGTTACGGGCAAAACCATGCGAAGGCAGGCCCTGCTGAGCAGCCGGACCAAACCACGGCCAGCAAATGGGTACGCCGCCACGCAGCGCTACGCCGGTTTTAAACGGGGTATTGTTGCTTAACCACAGGACTTCCTCTTCACCGTTTGGTTTCCAGGAAAGAAGATGTGCGCCCTGCAGCGCGAAAGACGCTTTAACCTGGGGGTGATCGACAACAAGAACCTCAAGCTCATCAAGCTGACGGCGGGAGAGGACAGGGGTAAGCTGTTCAATGACCGGGAGAGCGAAAATTTTGTTAATCATGATGCAATCCTTGGTATGTGAATATTTTGGTCATAAAAAAAGGCGACCGAAGTCGCCTTTTTGGATCAGATACTCATCTCAACTTATTTGGAGATGTGAGCAATCAGGTCCAGAACTTTGTTGGAGTAACCGGTTTCGTTGTCGTACCAGGATACCAGTTTCACGAAGTTGTCGTTCAGTGCGATACCAGCTTTAGCATCGAACACGGAAGTGCAAACTTCACCGTTGAAATCGGTAGATACTACGTCGTCTTCGGTGTAACCCAGAACGCCTTTCATCGGGCCTTCGGAAGCAGCTTTGATTGCTTTCTTAATTTCTTCGTAAGAAGCAGCTTTTTCCAGACGAACGGTCAGGTCAACAACGGATACGTTCGGGGTAGGAACGCGGAACGCCATACCAGTCAGTTTGCCGTTCAGTTCTGGCAGTACTTTACCTACAGCTTTAGCTGCACCGGTAGAGGACGGGATGATGTTCTGAGATGCGCCGCGGCCGCCGCGCCAGTCTTTGTGAGACGGGCCATCAACGGTTTTCTGAGTAGCGGTGGTCGCGTGAACAGTAGTCATCAGACCTTCGATGATGCCGAAGTTGTCGTTGATAACTTTAGCCAGCGGAGCCAGGCAGTTAGTGGTGCAGGAAGCGTTAGAAACGATGTCCTGACCTTCGTATTTGTCAAAGTTAGCGCCTTTAACAAACATCGGAGTGTTATCTTTGGACGGACCAGTCAGAACCACTTTTTTCGCGCCAGCAGTGATGTGCTTACGAGCGGTTTCATCTGTCAGGAACAGGCCAGTAGCTTCAGCTACTACGTCAACACCAACTTCGTCCCATTTCAGGTTAGCCGGATCACGTTCAGCGGTAACACGGATTTTTTTACCGTTTACGATCAGATGACCGTCTTTCACTTCAACGGTACCGTTGAAACGGCCGTGAGTGGAGTCATATTTCAGCATGTAAGCCATGTAGTCAGCGTCTAACAGGTCGTTGATTGCAACGATCTCGATGTCAGAACGTTCTTGAGCAGCACGGAAAACAATGCGACCGATACGGCCAAAACCGTTGATACCTACTTTGATAGTCATATATTCCACCAGCTATTTGTTAGTGAATAAAAGGTTGCCTGTAAAATTACAAAAACCTTACGCAGCGTCAAGCGGAATCGTGTCAATCATTGCGACAAATCAATCTGCTGCCTAAGCTTTGCGCAACTGACTCGCCTCACTCTTCCTTTGGGCTTGAAACCACATGGGGTCGGCGGCCCGAATTTTAAAGGGCAATCAAGATAAAAACGTGATTCTGATCACGAATTGCAGGCTGCCATTTCGCAAGGATCAAGTTTAGAACAAAAGTTCGCACTCCGGTGTTAATGTTTTGTTAGAATCTGTCTCGCGATGTGAGTTTAGATAAAGCGAGATGTGAGCAAATGGCTAATCAACCTTCTCCAGAAGAACTGAAAAAAAATTTAACCGAAATGCAGTTCTACGTGACGCAGAATCACGGGACAGAACCGCCATTTACCGGGCGTTTGCTGCATAACAAGCGAGACGGCATCTACCACTGTCTGATCTGCGATAAACCGCTATTTCGTTCCGAGACAAAATATGACTCTGGCTGCGGCTGGCCCAGCTTTTACGAGCCTGTCAGCGATGAGGCTATCCATTACATAAAAGATACGTCACACGGCATGCAGCGCATAGAAATCCGCTGCGGAAACTGTGATGCGCACCTGGGACACGTCTTCCCGGATGGGCCGAAACCTACCGGTGAACGGTACTGCGTTAACTCAGCGTCTTTGAACTTCACCGATAGTGAAAACGGTGAGCAAACCAAGGGTTGAAGAAACGATTCAGCAAATTATTCTACGGAGAGTGGATTTAACATGAATCTTGATGAGATGATCAACAGTATGACGCCGGAAGTTTATCAGCGCTTATCGACTGCCGTTGAGCTCGGAAAATGGCCGGATGGGGTAGCGCTAACAGCAGAACAAAAAGAGAATAGCTTACAGTTGGTGATGTTATGGCAGGCGCGTAACAATATTGACGCGCAGCATATGACGATTGATACCAACGGTGAGATGGTGATGAAGAGCAAGCAGCAGTTGAAGGTTGAGTTTGGTATTACGCCCGAACCGATTGCGACGTTTAAATCCTGATTAACCTGGCCCGGCAAACATCGGTGTCGGGCCCGCAGTTGCTGTTATTTCTTGTTCATCATCGCCTTCAGGTCGGCAAACGGATTGTATTTCGCCTCGCCGACGTCTTTCTGCGCATCTTCCCCTGCCACTACGGTAGAACCATACTGATCCACCTCAGTGTATTTCGAATGCTCATGATCGTGACAGTACAGGCATAACATCTCCCAGTTGCTACCGTCTTCCGGGTTATTGGAGTGATCGTGATCTATGTGATGTACTGTCAGCTCGCGCAAATTTGAATACACGAACTCACGGGAACAGCGTCCACAGACCCACGGAAAGAGTTTAAGCGCCTTCTCCCGGTAACCGACTTCCAGACGGGCGTAATTTTTAGGGATAAAAGCCATACAGCTCATGCCTCCAGTAGAAAATGAAGAGCTGCGCCAAAAGCTGGCGCAGCAGAATGTGCTAATCATAACCTATTGTGTCAGGCGTTGGGATCAGTGTTTGATGCCTAACGAATCGGCTAACTGCTTCGCCAACTGATTATTGTCATCTGCGCCGTACTCCCAGAACATGGCGCCTCCCAACCCTTTGCTTTTGATGTAGTCGGCTTTGATCGCCACCGAACGCGGATTTTCATAGGAGAGGGCAAAGAGTGTTTTTCCATCCGCAGACTGCACCGACAGCCACGGCACTTTCGCTTCATCATCCCAATGTTGGCTAAAGCGTTTTTGCGGATCGTTGATCAACTTCGCCACGATATCGTTGTACTTCACGTAGGTATCTTTGCTCAGGTCGACGCCCAGTGATTTGAACAACTCAATTTGAGCTGACTCGAAATAGGGCTGGGTAGCCGGGTTTTTCTGCGCGTCAGGTTTGCTCCAGTCAATACCTGGCTCAACGGCGCGTTTTGGTACGCGTCCATAAAAGCCAATGCCCAGATTCATTTGGCTCGGTTTCAGACCGGCTGCGAGATAGTTACTGACCACAAAATCGGCGCTGTATTTATCCGCCGCGGCGACCGTCGGCCATTGCGTCGAATCATACAGGTTCGAGTTAAAATACTGGGTGCCGTAAGCCATGTCATAGGTCATCAGGTTGATGTAGTCGAGCGATGGTGCAATGGCTTTTACATCCACCCAGCTTTTCGGACTTTCTGCATTTGCGCCCACGGCGATGGTCAGCAGTTTTTTATGCCCCAATGCGGTCCGCAGTTCTGTTAGCAGCGCGGTAAAGTTAGCGCGGTCAGCCGGTTGGCTTTCGACCAGTCCCCAGGCTCCGTTAACCGGATATTCCCAGTCGAGGTCGATGCCATCCAGACCATATTTCGCAATTATCTCTTGCGCAGACTGAATAAACACTGCGCGCGTATCCTTCGTTGCCGCCGCACCAGAGAATCCACGCGCTCCCCAACCGCCGACGGAAAGTAACACTTTCAGGTTTGGATTTTGTTTACGCAGCTGTGGAATTTTCAGCAAATCATCCTGCACTTTCTGTGAAAGCCAAATTTGATGCAGTTTGCTGGCGTCTTTTAAGGCGTCATTGGTCTCGTCTTTTTCGTTGTTGTAGACAAGGCCAAACGAATAGTTGAGATGAGTTATCTGGCGAACATCCAGTTTATTGATGTCGCCGCCAGGACCGGCAGTGTCGTCGCCACCGCCATTAAAGTAGCCAACTGACATCAGTGAACTGGCGGAAACAACGCTGGCGCAGAGCAAGGGTAATGCTGCCAACAAAGGCAATAGTTTCATCGGTGTTCCTCTTTGACATTTAAACAAGTAAACACGCCACGGAAATGGCGTGGCGAAAAAAACAGCACCCGCAGGTTAACAATTTCATAACAGGAAAAATGCGAAGGGGTTCACGCCATTTTAGCGAAGCGGCTGCCAGGTTCACTTGGTTTTCAATTCATCTTTGCACTTATTTGTGATCTTGGTTGTGAAATGCAGATAATAATCTGTGTTTTAAAGATTTGATGTTGACCTCAAAAATTATATGGATAAGTATGATTGTCACTGATGCAAAACTGAACACAAAGGAAAATTCAATGAAAGCACTGGCAAGATTTGGCAAGGCCTTTGGCGGCTATAAGATGATTGATGTACCGGAACCAGTTTGTGGCCCGGATGACATCGTGATTGAAATCAAAGCGGCGGCTATCTGCGGCGCGGACATGAAACACTACAATGTTGATAGCGGATCTGATCAATTTAACTCCATCCGCGGCCATGAGTTCGCCGGTAAAATTGTCCGCGTTGGCGACAAAGTTAAGGACTGGAAAGTCGGTCAGCGGGTGGTTTCTGACAATAGTGGACATGTCTGCGGTGTTTGCCCGGCCTGCGAACAAGGCGATTTTCTGTGTTGTACAGAAAAAGTGAACTTAGGTCTCGACAACAACACATGGGGCGGAGGGTTCTCTAAATATTGCCTGGTGCCGGGAGAAATCCTCAAAATTCACCGCCATGCGCTGTGGGAAATCCCACAAGGCGTTGATTATGAAGAAGCGGCGGTGCTGGATCCTATCTGTAACGCCTACAAATCTATTGCTCAGCAATCCAAATTCCTTCCCGGCCAGGACGTCGTGGTTTTCGGCACCGGCCCATTAGGGCTCTTTTCCGTGCAAATGGCGCGCATTATGGGGGCCGTTAATATTGTGATGGTCGGGCTGGAAGAGGATGTTGCCGTACGCTTCCCCATCGCCAAAGACCTGGGCGCGACAGCTGTCGTTAACGGTTCGACCGAAGATGTGGTTGCACGCTGCCAGGAAATCTGCGGTAAAGACAATCTGGGGCTAGTCATTGAATGCTCTGGTGCCAATATAGCTCTGAAACAATCGATCGAAATGCTGCGCCCGAATGGTGAAGTCGTTCGCGTCGGCATGGGCTTTAAACCTCTCGATTTCTCCATCAACGACATCACCGCGTGGAACAAAAGCATCATTGGCCATATGGCCTACGATTCTACATCCTGGCGCAACGCCATACGCCTGCTGGCCAGCGGAGCGATCAAGGTCAAACCGATGATCACTCACCGTATCGGCCTGTCGCAATGGCGCGAAGGATTTGACGCCATGGTCAATAAAACCGCGATTAAAGTCATCATGACTTACGACTTTGATGAATAACATGTTTATTAAAAGGACGTTATCGCATGGAACAAATAGCAAAACCGCACTGCGGCGCCAGACTGGACAGGCTACCTGACTGTCGCTGGCATACGTCAATGTTTGCGATGGTTGCCTTCGGATTACTGGTTTGCTGGAGTAATGCCGTCGGCGGATTAATTCTCGCGCAGTTAAAAGAACTTGGCTGGACTGATAATTCCACCACCGCCACGTTCTCTGCCATTACGACGGCTGGAATGTTTCTCGGCGCGCTTGGTGGGGGAATTATTGGCGATAAAATCGGGCGTAAAAACGCATTTATTCTATATGAAGCGATTCATATTATTTCTATGATCGTGGGTGCGTTTTCACCCAATATGACCTTTCTGATCGCCTGCCGTTTTGTAATGGGAGTTGGATTAGGCGCGCTGTTAGTGACCTTATTTGCCGGGTTTACCGAATATATGCCTGGTAGAAATCGTGGTACATGGTCGAGTCGGGTCTCGTTTATCGGCAACTGGTCTTATCCACTCTGTTCGCTGATTGCGATAGGGCTGACGCCACTTATCAGCGCGGAATGGAACTGGCGCGTACAGTTGTTGATTCCTGCGGTGCTGTCGCTCATAGCAACGGTTATTGCCTGGCGCAGTTTCCCTGAGTCGCCTCGCTGGCTGGAGTCTCGCGGGCGCTACCAGGAAGCCGAAAAGGTGATGCGGGCAATTGAGGAAGGTGTCATTCGACAGACCGGTAAGCCGCTGCCACCAGTCGTAATAGATGATGATGGCAAACAACCGTGTTCTGTTCCGTACTCCGCATTATTAACAGGGGTGTTACTGAAGCGGGTTATTTTGGGTTCCTTTGTTCTGATTGCCATGAACGTCGTCCAGTACACCTTAATTAATTGGCTACCGACAATATTTATGACACAGGGCATTAATCTGAAAGACTCCATTGTCTTAAATACCATGAGTATGTTCGGCGCGCCGTTTGGGATTTTTATCGCCATGCTGGTAATGGATAAAATTCCGAGAAAGACCATGGGTGTGGGGTTATTAGTGTTAATTGCCGTGCTGGGATATATCTATTCACTGCAAACCAGCATGCTGCTGATTACGCTAATTGGTTTCTTCCTGATTACTTTTGTCTATATGTACGTTTGCTACGCCTCGGCAGTCTATGTTCCGGAAATATGGCCAACCGAAGCGAAACTCCGCGGTTCTGGTCTGGCGAATGCGGTAGGACGTATCAGTGGTATCGCTGCGCCTTATGCGGTCGCGGTATTGCTTAACGGTTATGGAGTGACGGGTGTATTTGTACTGCTGGGTGCGGTCTCCATTATTGTCGCTGTCGCCATTGCTACCATCGGAATTGAAACCAAAGGCGTCTCTGTCGAAAGTCTCGGTATTGATGCAGTTACCAGCAAATAATATTGATGGGAAATAAAATGAAAAATTCAAAAGCGATATTAAAAACGCCGGGCACGATGAAAATTATTGCCGCCGATATCCCGGTGCCAAAAGAGCACGAAGTGCTGATTAAAGTGGAATACGTTGGAATTTGTGGATCAGATGTTCATGGTTTTGAATCAGGTCCTTTTATTCCGCCGAAAGATCCCAATCAGGAAATTGGTCTGGGGCATGAATGCGCCGGTACGGTGGTGGCAGTAGGGAACCGTGTGACTAAATTTAAACCCGGCGACCAGGTGAATATCGAACCGGGCGTGCCGTGCGGTCACTGCCGCTACTGTCTGGAAGGGAAATACAACATCTGCCCTGATGTTGACTTTATGGCCACGCAACCTAATTATCGCGGCGCGCTAACCCACTATCTGTGCCATCCGGAGAGCTTCACTTACAAGTTGCCCGATAATATGGACACCATGGAAGGCGCGCTGGTAGAGCCCGCGGCGGTAGGGATGCATGCCGCAATGCTGGCGGACGTTAAACCGGGCAAGAAAATCGTCATTCTGGGGGCGGGCTGTATTGGTTTAATGACCCTGCAAGCCTGTAAATGTTTGGGTGCTACCGACATTGCGGTGGTTGATGTCCTGGAAAAGCGTCTGACCATGGCCGAGCAACTTGGTGCGACGACCGTGATCAACGGGGCGAAAGAGGACACCGTTGTCCGCTGCCAGCAGTTCTCCGGAGATATGGGGGCCGATATTGTTTTTGAAACCGCGGGTTCAGCGATCACTGTTAAGCAGGCTCCATATCTGGTAATGCGCGGCGGGAAAATCATGATCGTGGGTACTGTACCTGGTGATTCAGCGATTAATTTCCTCAAAATTAACCGTGAAGTGTCTATTCAGACCGTTTTCCGTTATGCCAACCGCTACCCGGTCACGATTGAAGCCATCTCCTCAGGGCGTTTTGATGTGAAGTCGATGGTGACGCATATTTACGATTATGAAGATGTTCAGCGCGCGTTTGATGAATCCGTTAATAACAAATGTGAAATTATCAAAGGCGTTATTAAAGTAAATTATTAATCTATTGAAAAGGGAGAAATAACCATGCTGGCAGATATTAAATATTGGGAAAATGATGCTCAAAATAAACATTATGCGATTGCCCACTTTAACGTGTGGAATGCGGAAATGCTAATGGGAGTGATTGATGCGGCGGAAGAATCTAAATCGCCGGTAATTATCTCCTTCGGTACCGGCTTTGTGGGTAATACCTCGTTTGAAGATTTTTCGCATATGATGGTTTCTATGGCGAAAAAAGCCTCGGTGCCGGTTATTACCCACTGGGATCACGGACGCAGCATGGAGATAATCCATAACGCATGGGCCCACGGCATGAATTCACTGATGCGTGATGCTTCCGCTTTTGATTTCGAGGAGAATATTCGCCTGACCAAAGAGGCGGTCGATTTCTTCCACCCGCTGGGTATTCCCATCGAAGCAGAGCTGGGCCATGTGGGTAATGAAACGGTCTACGAAGAGGCGCTGGCGGGTTATCACTACACTGACCCAAGCCAGGCGGCTGAGTTTGTCGAGCGTACCGGCTGTGACTCGCTGGCGGTAGCGATTGGTAACCAGCACGGCGTCTACACCTCCGAACCGAAACTGAACTTTGACGTGGTTAAACGAGTGCGTCAGGCGGTATCCGTTCCGCTGGTGCTGCACGGCGCGTCCGGCATTAGCGACGCGGATATCAAAAAAGCCATTTCATTAGGCATTTCGAAAATCAATATTCACACCGAACTGTGCCAGGCCGCAATGGTGGCGGTGCAGGAGAACCAGGACCAGCCGTTCCTGCACGTTGAACGTGAAGTACGTAAAGCCGTAAAAGAGCGCGCGCTGGAGAAAATCAAATTGTTTGGTTCAGACGGTAAAGCGGAATGACAATATGGATTATATCGAGGTTATTTGTATAGGGGCGGCAATTGTTGATATTCCCTTGCAACCAGTGAGTAAAAATATCTTTGATGTTGAATCTTATCCATTAGAACGAATAGCTATGACCACGGGAGGTGACGCTATTAATGAGGCGACGATTATTTCTCGCCTCGGCCATCGCACGGCGTTAATAGGCCGGATAGGTGACGATGCTGCGGGGCATTTTATTGTCGATCACTGCCGTCGGGAGAATATTGATATTAAAAGCCTGAAGCAGGATGCTGATATTGATACTTCCATTAACGTGGGTTTAGTCACCGCTGATGGTGAACGCACCTTTGTGACTAACCGTAACGGCAGCTTATGGAAACTGAATATAAACGATGTTGATTTTGACCGTTTCTCTCAAGCAAAGCTGCTGTCGCTGGCGAGTATTTTTAATAGCCCGTTGTTGGATGGTGATGCACTGACGGCAATTTTCACTCAGGCGAAAGCGCATAAGCTCATTATCTGCGCGGATATGATTAAACCGCGACTGAATGAAACGCTGGACGATATCCGTGAAGCGCTGAGCTACGTGGATTATCTGTTTCCCAATTTTGAAGAGGCAAAACTGCTCACTGGGAAAGAGACGCTGGATGAGATTGCCGACAGTTTTCTGAACTGTGGCGTGAAAACCGTCGTGATTAAGACCGGCAAGAGAGGCTGTTTTATCAAGCGTATTGACATGAAAATGGAGGTCCCGGCGGTGTCAGGAATTACCGCCATCGACACCATCGGCGCGGGGGATAACTTTGCTTCAGGATTTATCTCCGCGCTGCTAGAAGGCAAACCGCTTCGCGACTGCGCGCTGTTTGCTAATGCAACGGCGGCAATATCGGTACTGAGCGTGGGTGCCACGACGGGTGTGAAGAACAGAAAGCTGGTTGAACAACTTCTTGACGAATACGAAGGGTAATAGCGGCAGATGAAAATGATTCCTTTAGGAAGTACGGATATTACGCTTTCCCGCATGGGATTAGGCACATGGGCTATTGGCGGTGGTCCGGCATGGAATGGCGATCTCGATCTGCAGATTTGTATCGATACCATTGTTGAGGCGCATCGCTGCGGTATCAATCTGATTGATACCGCGCCAGGCTACAACTTTGGCAACAGTGAAGTGATTGTCGGTCAGGCGCTGAAAAAGCTGCCGCGCAGCGAGGTAGTGGTTGAAACCAAATGCGGCATCGTCTGGGAGCGAACAGGCAGCCTGTTTAACAAAGTGGGCGATCGCCAGCTGTATAAAAACCTCACGCCTGAGTCTATTCGCGAAGAGGTTGATGCCAGCCTGCAAAGATTGGGTATCGACAGTATTGATATCTATATGACCCACTGGCAGTCGGTCGAACCCTGTTTTACGCCGATTGCGGAAACCGTAGACACGCTGAACGCACTGAAAAAAGAGGGGAAAATCCGTTCGATTGGTGCGGCAAACGTCAATGCCGGGCATATCAGGGAGTATCTCAAACACGGTGAGCTGGATATTATCCAGGCCAAGTACAGCATTCTTGACCGGGCGCTGGAAGCTGAACTGCTGCCGCTATGTCAGCAGAATGGCATCATTGTGCAGGTATATTCACCGCTTGAGCAGGGGTTGTTGACCGGTACTATCGCCCGAGATTATGTTCCTGGCGGCGCGCGGGCTAACAAGGTCTGGTTTCAGCGGGAAAATATGTTGCGGGTGATTGATATGCTTGGGCAGTGGCAGCCGCTTTGTGAAAAATACCGCTGCACAATCCCCGCACTAGCTCTGGCGTGGATTTTAAAGCAAAGCGATTTGATCACCTTACTGAGTGGCGCAACCGCACCTGAACAGGTTCGCGAGAATGTCGAGGCGTTAACCATTCCCCTGACAGATGATGATTCATTATTGATGAGGCGAATGGCGGAAGCGTTGGATATAAATTAATTCAGATAGGATTGACCTCTGTTTCTGTGTAAAAGAGTATTAAAATCTGTGATTCAGACATGTTCTTTTGAAAATAAATATAGCCTGTGAGATACTAGGGTCTTATTATTACTTTGCAGGAAACAGAGGTATCATCGTGGCGGCAAAAGACAGGATTCAGGCCATTAAGCAAATGGTGGCTAACGATAAGAAAGTGGTGGTATCTAATTTAAGTTCAATCTTTCAGGTGACTGAGGAAACGATTCGCCGCGATCTTGAAAAACTGGAAGATGAAGGTTTTTTGACCCGAACATATGGCGGTGCAGTGCTCAATACCACTGCGTTGTCCGACAATATTCATTTTTATAAGCGTGCAAAATCTTTCTTCGAAGAAAAGCAGATCATTGCACGTAATGCATTACCGTTTATTAAAAATAAGACCACAATGGCTGCCGACTCCAGCAGTACCGCGATGGAATTATTAAAGCTGTTGAAGGAAAGAAACGATCTGACGTTGCTTACCAATTCGGCTGAAGCATTTCATGAGCTGGCGCAGTCAGAAATTAACGTGGTCTCTACTGGCGGTGAGCTGAATAAGAATACGCTGTCGCTGCAGGGAAGAATCACCAAGGAGATTATCAGCCGCTATCATGTTGATATCATGGTGATGAGCTGCAAAGGTTTGGATATGCAGAGTGGGGCGCTTGATTCTAATGAAGCGGAAGCGGAAATCAAAAAAACCATGATCCGCCAGGCGACTGAGGTGGCATTGTTAGTTGATCACTCAAAGTTTGATCGTAAAGCTTTCGTTCAGCTAGTGGACTTTAGCCATATTAATTACCTAATAACCAATAAGGCACCGGGTGCAGAGTGGATTGCATTTTGCAAAGAGAATAATATTCAACTCGTTTATTAACTATAGCGAGGGTTGTGTCGATATTATTTTAGTTTGCACCTGGGAAATGCCATAAGAATCTAATGATGATGGATGGCGCGGCAAAATTGCTTCTGCCGCGATCGCCATACTTTCTATTTAGCTGAATTTGAGGCATCCAGATGGAACAATGTGACCCTATCGGCGCAAGATTAGATCGCTTACCTTTATCTCGATTTCATTTTCGTATTTTCGGCATTATTAGTTTTAGTTTGTTAATAACCGGTTTTCTCAGCTATTCCGGGAATGTGGTATTAGCAAAATTAGTCAACACTGGCTGGTCAAACAATTATCTAAATGCCGCGTTTACCTCAGCGCTGATGTTCGGCTACTTTATCGGTTCACTAGCCGGCGGCTTTATTGGTGATTATCTCGGTCGACGCAAAGCGTTCCGCATCAATTTGTTAATCGTCGGGGCCTCAGCCTGCGCTGCAACGTTTGTGCCCAACATGTACTGGCTTATCTTCTTCCGCTGTCTGATGGGGATTGGAATGGGGGCGCTAATTATGGTGGGCTATGCCTCATTTACAGAATTCATTCCACCCGCGGTACGTGGGAAATGGTCTGCCCGTCTGTCATTTGTCGGCAACTGGGCACCAATGCTATCTGCGGCAATTGGCGTCGTGATCATTGCACTTTTAAGCTGGCGGGTGATGTTTCTGCTCGGTGGCATGGCAATGCTGTTGGCCTGGTATCTGTCGGGAAAATACTATATTGAATCCCCACGTTGGCTGGCTGGTAAAGGGAAGAGAAGCGAAGCTGAAAAACATCTTATGCAGGTTGAATCGCAAATTGAGCTAGAAAAAAACATCACTTTACCATCCTGCCGGAACGAATGCCCGTCGGCGGATTTAAGCACGGCAAGTGGTTCATTTTGGCTATTGTTTAAGGGGCCAATGTTGCGCTGTACACTGGTGGCGATCACGGTGCTTATCGCAATGAATATTTCGCTCTACACCATTACGGTATGGATCCCGACTATATTTGTTAATTCGGGAATCGATGTAACGAAATCCATATTTATGACCGCGATAATTATGATTGGCGCGCCAGTTGGGATATTTATTGCCGCGTTAATTATCGATCGCTTTCCACGGCGATTGTTTGGCTCATTCTTGTTGATTATTATCGCATTGCTCGGGTATTTCTATTCACTTCAAACTGAAGAGTGGGCCATTCTGAGCTACGGGCTGGTGATGATTTTTTTTCTGTATATGTATGTCTGCTTTGCCTCTGCAGTTTATGTCCCAGAACTATGGCCCACGCACCTAAGATTGAGAGGATCAGGTTTTGTTAATGCGGTGGGAAGGATTGTCGCTGTGTTTACGCCCTATGGCGTCGCTATTTTGTTGACCCGCTATGGCTCCGTTACGGTCTTTATCGTGTTAGGAGTAATGTTGGTTCTATGCGCGCTGATTCTTTTTTGTTTTGGCATCGAAACACGCAAAGTATCGCTGGAAGAGATTTCAGCGCTGGCCTGAGATAACGCGCCGACAGGAGTGACCCTGTCGGCATCGCTTACGGTTGGGTTTCCAGCCAGTCGTCCAACGTATACAGCGTTGCACCCGCCGCCGCCATTTCTATAAAGGCGTTTGCACTGTCCTGGGGTTGAATATTAACCCCACGGCAGCCGTCGGTAATAACGCTGACGGTGTAGCCAAGATCGAGCGCATCCAGTACGGTGAATTTAACGCAATAGTCGGTTGCCAGACCCATGATGATGAGCTCGGCAATGCGGCGTTCGAGTAGCCATGCATTCAGCGCGGTAGCCTGACGACGACCGTTATCAAAAAACGCACTATAGCTGTCGACCAGCGGGTTCTCACCTTTAGTGAACGTTTGAGTTATCGCACGCTGGTTCAGCAGCGGATGCAGGGCTGCACCTGCGCTGTTTTGTACGCAATGATCGGGCCAGAATGTCTGCGCCAGTCCATCGAGTTGTCCCTGGCTGTAGGGCTCTACCTGATGCTGGCTGGCAAAACTGCCGTGATTAGCCGGGTGCCAGTCCAGACTGGCAACGACCATGTCGCCGCGTAAGGCACACCAGTCAATCAGACGGTTGGCAATATCGATTGTGCTGTCACCTTGTGGGACCGCGAGGGCACCACCGGCACAAAAGTCATTTTGTAAATCGACCAACAGTAAGGCTCGGGCCATGGGCATAGACTCCTTTAATCGTCAGGCGTGAGCTCACCACGCAGATTTTGCGTCATCGCTTCACGGATCGTCTGCGTATCCAGTCCCTGACTCAGCAAATAGTGCAGTTTGGTGAGAGTGGCTTCGACGGTCATATCCGCGCCGCCAATCACGCCAGCATGCGCTAGCGCATTGCCTGTCGCGTAGCCCCCCATGTTCACCTTGCCGGACATACACTGCGTAAGGTTCACCACCACAATGCCACGCGAACTCGCATCTTCAAGTTCTTTCAGGAACTCTTTATTCTGCGGCGCATTCCCCACGCCGTAGGAGCGCAAAATTAATGCTTTTACAGGTTGGCGCAGGAAGTTGCGTACTACATCAGCGGAGATCCCAGGATAAATGGTGACCACGCCAATCGGTTGCGGAGTGATAGGATGCACAATCAACTCACCTGTACCGTGAGGTGCGGGCGGAGTTCCCAGCCGACGAATGTGGATCCCGGCTTCCAGCAGTGGTGCAAGGTTGGGTGAGGCAAACGCGTCAAAACCATCAGCATGCGCTTTAGTGGTCCGGTTGCCGCGAAACAATCGATTGTTGAAAAACAGGGTAACTTCATTGATCGGGTAATTTGCTGCAACGTACAACGCATTCAGCAAATTGATTTGTCCGTCAGAACGTAGTTCTGCTAATGGGATTTGTGACCCTGTCACAATGACCGGCTTGCCCAGATTCTCCAGCATAAAAGAGAGTGCCGAAGCCGTAAACGCCATGGTGTCAGTGCCGTGCAGAATGACAAAACCATCGTAATCGTCGTAGTGCGCTTTAATGTCTTCCGCAATATGCTGCCAGTCTTCCGGCGTCATATCGGAGGAATCCATCAGCGGGGCGTATTCGTGGATGGTGAAGTCTGGCATCTCCGGACGGTGGAATTCAGGCATCAATGCCAGCTGGCGCTGCAGATGACCGGAAACGGGAATATAACCCTGTTCTGAGCGCTGCATACCAATGGTACCGCCGGTATAGGCAACGTAAATTGATTTTTTCTGCATGACTTTTCTTCTGTCTCAAAGAAAACCCCTCTTCATCCCGAAGAGGGGTCAATAGTTAGCGAACGTTGGCGCAGGTCAGGCAAAACGCATAACGGTTTTGCGGATCGTTGAATGCGGCCAGCTTATCGCTTTCGGCTTTTACTGCACTGGCCGCAGAGGCCAGCGGTGGTGGGAGCATAGCCTGAATGGCGTCAGGTAGCATGGCACGAACGGAGCCTGACATGCTGTCCATCACCATATCAACGAATGTCGGTTCGTCCTGATAATACGCAATGTGCCATTGTTTCAGTTTGGCCAGCTCAGCCGCTTTCGCCACGGCGTCATCAAAATCACCCAGACTGTCTACCAGACCGTTGGCTTTTGCATCCTGTCCGGTCCAGACGTGGCCCTGTGCGATTTTGTCAATCTGCTCAGGTGTTGTTTTACGCGCATCTGCGACCAGCGTGATAAAGCGCTTATAGCCGTTCTCGATGCTAAGTTGCATCATTTGCTGCACTTCTGGTGGTAACGCTTTGGTGATGGAGATATCCGCCAGTGGGGATGTCGCCACGCCGTCGGTGTGTACGCCAATGGAATCCAGACTGTTTTCCACGGTGTTGATCACGCCAAAGATGCCGATTGAACCGGTCAGCGTGCTGGGGTTCGCCACAATGTAGCTTGCTGGGGTGGAGATCCAGTACCCACCGGATGCTGCCATGCCGCCCATGGACACCACAACCGGTTTACCCGCCGCTTTTGCCGCAGCCAGCTCAGCACGAATGACTTCGGAGGCACTGACGCTGCCGCCAGGGCTGTTCACGCGCAGAACAATTGCTTTCACTTTCGGATCAAGACGGGCTTCGCGGATCTGCGCGGCAGTCGTGTCACCGCCCACATTCCCAGGAGTTTCTTCACCGTCCATAATCGCGCCATTGGCGAAGATAACACCAATGCTGTCTCCAGTATCCGCTGGCGTTTTCAGTGAGTAATCGTAATAGCTGACAGCGCGATAATTTTTATCCGCTTTGCTCCAGCCAAACTGTTTGGTCAGCATTTTTTCGACTTCGGCGCTGGAGGCCAGTGCATCCACCAGTTTGTTGTCGAGCGCATATTTCGCGGTATCACCATCGACTTTTGTCAAACCGTCCAGCATGGCCTGTGCGCCAGGGAACACCTGCTGAGCAGGGATCTGGCGATTGGCAGCAACCGTGTCGAGATAGTTCTGCCACAGCTCGCCGATCCAGCGGCTGTCAGCTTCACGCGCGGCAGGAGACATATCATCACGGATAAACGGTTCTACGGCAGACTTATAAGTCCCGACACGGAACACGTGTGTGGAAACTTTCAGCTTGTCGAGCAGGGATTTGTAGTACAAACCGTTGGTGGCAAAGCCGTGCAGATCAACGGAACCCTGTGGAGAAAGATAAATTTTATTGGCGAAACTGGCGAGGTAGTACTGCCCCTGGCTGAAGTTATCGCCTACGGCAAAGACCGGTTTGCCGCTGTCGCGGAATTCCCGCAGCGCTTTACCGATATACTGCATGGAAGGCTGGTCGGCCCCGGCAAAATTTTTCAGATCCATCACAATGCCGGTGATGTTGCGATCATCTTTTGCCTGGCGAATAGTATTCACGATATCGAACAGGGAGTTTTCCTGCAGGCGATCGGAACTGGCACCAAACAGCTGACGACCAATAGCGCTTAAGCGACTGGTGCTCGACGGCTTATCGACAATCACCCCCGAGATATCCAGCAGCAGTGCGCCTCGCTCAGCGTGTTCACTGTTATTGCTGCTGCTGACCTGCATCCAGATACCCACGCCCACCAGCACCAAGAAGATGAAGAACAGGTTAAGCACAAATTCACGGACGAAATTAAGTAATCGCCATGTCCATTTAAAAAATCCGGCAATAAATCGCCACAGGGTTCGCATGTATTCTCCCTACCGATTAACAACACGCCATCCCGAAATCCCGGAGAAAGGCGATAAGATGAGGCTATCGTAATGACCAGACAGGCACTTGTCAGCAGGAATCACCGCCTGTGCTGTAACAAAATCCGCTCACGTGTTAATTTTGTGAACAAATCTCATTGTTGGAGTTAAGCAAATGGATGCACTCGAATTACTTATCACCCGTCGTAGCGCTTCTCGTCTTGTCGAGCCGGCTCCGGCCGGAGAGCAACTGCAAAACATTCTGCGGGCGGGAATGCGCGCACCGGACCATAAAACGCTGCAACCGTGGCAATTCTATGTCATTGAGGGTGAAGGGCGTGAACGCTTTAGCACCGTACTTGAGAAAGGCGCGATTGCCGCAGGTAGTGATGAGAAAGCTCAGGAAAAAGCGCGCAACGCACCGTTTCGCGCACCGCTGATTATTACCGTGGTGGCGAAATGTGAAGAAAACGACAAGGTTCCTCTGTGGGAACAAGAAATGTCTGCCGGTTGTGCGGTGATGGCTATGCAGATGGCCGCAATTGCCCAGGGCTTTGGCGGTATCTGGCGAAGTGGTGCATTAACCGAAAGTGCGGTCGTTCGTGAAGCATTCGACTGTCGCCCGCAAGATAAAATCGTCGGTTTCCTCTATCTGGGCACACCGCAGCTAAAAGCATCCACGACGATCAACCTTGCCGATCCGAGCGCATTCGTCCGTTATTTCTGATATCAACGGCAAAACTGTCTGGATTCTGAGCAAAGACACTCGAATTCAGACAGTCACTCTTACCACATCATGGAATGAGCGCTACCATATCCGGATTGCAATGACAGGAGATGTCCATGAGCGAGCAAGCTATTCGTTTAACGCAATACAGCCACGGAGCCGGTTGCGGTTGTAAAATTTCCCCAAAAGTGCTGGAAACCATCCTGCACAGCGAGCAGGCGAAGTTTGTTGATCCGAACTTACTGGTGGGTAATGAAACTCGCGACGACGCGGCCGTATACGATTTGGGAAACGGCACCAGCGTTATCAGCACCACCGATTTCTTTATGCCGATTGTCGATAATCCGTTTGATTTTGGCCGCATCGCCGCGACTAACGCCATCAGCGATATATTCGCTATGGGCGGCAAACCGATTATGGCAATTGCTATTCTGGGCTGGCCGCTGGATAAGCTGGCGCCGGAAATCGCCCGCGAAGTCACCGAAGGCGGACGTTTTGCCTGCCGTCAGGCGGGTATTGCGCTGGCGGGCGGCCACTCTATCGATGCCCCAGAGCCTATCTTTGGCCTTGCGGTAACCGGCGTTGTGCCGACCGAACGCGTGAAGAAAAACAGCACCGCAGAGGCAGGGTGTAAGTTATTCCTGACCAAGCCTCTGGGGATTGGCGTTCTGACGACAGCAGAGAAAAAATCACTACTGAAGGAAGAACACAAAGGACTGGCGACAGAAGTGATGTGTCGGATGAACATTGCCGGTGCGGCATTCGCCGATATCGACGGCGTGAAAGCCATGACCGACGTTACCGGTTTTGGTCTGCTGGGGCATCTGAGTGAAATGTGTCAGGGCGCAGGCGTTCAGGCGCAAATTATCTACCAGGATATTCCTAAGCTGCCTGGCGTTGAAGAATACATCGCGCAGGGTGCAGTACCCGGCGGTACCCAACGTAACTTTGCCAGCTACGGACACCTGATGGGTGAAATGCCGCAATCGGTACGCGATCTGTTGTGCGATCCGCAAACTTCCGGTGGCCTACTGCTGGCGGTAACGCCGGAAGCTGAAGCCGAAGTGAAAGCGGCAGCGGCGCAGTTCGGTATCGATCTCACCGCCATTGGTGAGTTAGTGGAAGCTCGTGGCGGTCGCGCCATGGTTGAGATTCGTTAACTCGATGCGGTTGTTTATTGCCGAAAAACCAAGTCTGGCGCGAGCTATCGCCGATGTGTTGCCAAAGCCGCATCGCAAAGGCGATGGTTTTATCGAATGCGGAAATGGACAAGTGGTGACCTGGTGTATTGGTCACCTGCTTGAACAGGCGCAGCCGGATGCCTACGACAGTCGTTATGCTCGCTGGAGTCTGGTCGATCTGCCGATTGTCCCGGAAAAGTGGCAACTGCAACCGCGCCCCTCGGTGACCAAACAGCTCAACGTCATTAAGCGCTTTTTGCATGAGGCCAGCGAAGTTATTCACGCCGGTGACCCTGATCGTGAAGGGCAACTGCTGGTGGATGAAGTGCTGGATTACCTGCAACTGGCGCCTGAAAAGCGCCAGAAGGTGCAGCGTTGCCTGATTAACGACCTCAACCCGCAGGCCGTTGAGCGGGCTATTGAGCGGCTGCGCGCCAACAGTGAGTTTATTCCGCTGTGCGTGTCGGCACTGGCGCGAGCGCGTGCGGACTGGTTGTACGGTATCAATATGACGCGCGCTTACACCATTCTCGGACGTAACGCAGGCTATCAGGGCGTACTTTCGGTCGGGCGCGTACAAACGCCGGTGCTCGGGCTGGTTGTGCGTCGTGATGAAGAGATTGAGAACTTCGTCGCCAAAGACTTCTTCGAAGTGAAAGCGCATATCGTAACGCCCGCCGATGAGCGGTTTACCGCTATCTGGCAGCCGAGCGAAGCGTGTGAGCCGTATCAGGATGAAGAAGGGCGCTTGCTGAATCGCACGCTGGCTGAACACGTGGTGAACCGAATTAACGGTCAACCGGCGATAGTCACCAGCTATAACGATAAACGGGAATCAGAATCCGCGCCGTTGCCGTTCTCGCTGTCGGCGTTGCAGATTGAAGCGGCGAAGCGCTTCGGTTTAAGTGCGCAAAACGTTCTGGATATCTGCCAGAAGTTGTATGAAACCCATAAGTTGATTACCTATCCGCGTTCGGATAGCCGTTATCTGCCGGAAGAGCACTTTGCCGGACGTCATGCGGTACTGAACGCGATTAGCGTCCATGCACCGGATCTGCTCCCGCAACCGGCGGTCAATCCCGATACGCGAAATCGCTGTTGGGACGACAAAAAAGTGGATGCGCACCACGCCATCATTCCTACCGCACGCAGTTCGTCCATCAACCTGAACGATAACGAAGCGAAAATTTACAACCTGATTGCCCGTCAGTATCTGATGCAATTTTGCGCAGATGCGGTATTCAGGAAGTGCGTTATTGAGCTGGATATTGCCAAAGGCAAGTTTGTCGCTAAAGCGCGTTTTCTGGCGGAAGCCGGATGGCGCACGCTGCTCGGCAATAAAGAGCGCGACGAAGATAATGACGGGACGCCGCTGCCGGTGGTGGCAAAAGATGACGAACTGCTGTGCGAAAAAGGCGAAGTGGTTGAACGTCAGACTCAACCACCACGTCACTTTACCGATGCCACGCTGCTGTCAGCGATGACCGGGATTGCGCGATTCGTGCAGGATAAAGATCTGAAAAAGATCCTGCGCGCAACGGATGGTTTAGGTACGGAAGCGACGCGCGCCGGAATTATCGAACTGCTGTTTAAGCGCGGATTCCTGGTGAAAAAAGGGCGGTATATCCATTCGACCGACGCGGGAAAAGCGCTGTTCCACTCGTTGCCAGAAATGGCGACGCGTCCGGACATGACCGCGCACTGGGAATCTATACTGACCCAAATCAGCGAAAAGCAATGCCGCTATCAGGATTTCATGCAGCCGCTGGTGGGGACGCTGTATCAGCTTATCGATCAGGCGCGCAGCACACCGGTACGACGCTTTCGCGGAATTGCTGCACCTGGCGGTAGTGGTGGCGATAAGAAAAAGAGTGCGCCGCGTAAACGTCCGGCGAAAAAAAGCCCGCCATCTGAAGAGGCGGGCCTGTAAGTTTGTAGGCCGGATGCGGCACCCGTGCCTTATCCGGCCTACAGGCTTGCAGAGACAATATTAAATCACACCCTGACCCAACATCGCGTCGGCAACCTTTACGAAGCCTGCGATGTTGGCGCCACGTACGTAGTTGGTCTGCTTGCTTTCGCCGCCGTATTCAACGCAGGCATGGTGAATATCCAGCATGATGTGGTGCAGGCGCGCATCCACTTTCTCCGCTTTCCAGCCCAGACGAGCGGCGTTTTGCGCCATTTCCAGACCGGATGTCGCTACACCACCGGCGTTAGCGGCTTTACCCGGTGCGAACAGTACACCTGCCTCGAGGAACAGATCGGTGGCCTCGATAGTGGTCGGCATGTTTGCCCCTTCGGCGACAGCTTTCACGCCGTTGGCGATCAATACGCGTGCTGCATCGACATCCAGCTCGTTCTGAGTGGCACACGGCAGGGCGATATCGACCGGAACCGACCACGGCTGTTTGCCTTCCAGGTAGGTCAGGCCAAACTCACGGGCATAATCTGCTACGCGACCGTCGCGGCTGTCTTTGATTGCGCACAGCCGCGCCAGTTTTTCTTTGGTAAATCCACTTTCGTCAACTACGGTACCGCTGGAATCGGAGGCGGTAACCACCCGAGCGCCAAACTCCATGGCTTTCTCAATGGCGAATTGCGCCACGTTACCGGAGCCAGAAACCGCCACGCGCATGCCTTCAAAGCCCAGACCATGGCGTTTGAGCATCGCTTCGGTGAAATACACCAGACCGTAGCCGGTGGCTTCCGGGCGGATCAGGCTACCGCCGAAAGAGAGACCTTTACCGGTAAAGACGCAGGCGCTGTTATTGGAGAGTTTTTTCATCATCCCGGCCATAAAGCCGACTTCACGGCCGCCCACACCGATATCGCCCGCCGGAACGTCGGTATCGGGACCTAAATGGCGGAACAGTTCGGTCATCAGCGCCTGGCAGAAACGCATGATTTCGCCTTCGCTTTTCCCTTTTGGATCGAAATCGCTTCCGCCTTTACCCCCGCCCATTGGTAGCGTGGTGAGGGCATTCTTAAACGTCTGCTCGAAGCCAAGGAATTTCAGGATCGACAGGTTCACGGAAGGGTGGAAACGCATACCGCCTTTGTATGGGCCAATGGCAGAGCTAAACTGCACGCGCCATGCGCGGTTGACCTGCACCTGATTGCGGTCGTCCAGCCAGACTACGCGGAACTGGATCACGCGCTCCGGTTCAACCAGACGTTCCAGCAATGACATCTGGCGATAACGCGGGTTTTGCTCAAGGAAAGGCCACAGCGTGGTCATTACCTCACGAACGGCTTGCGCGAACTCGGTTTGATTCGGGTCGCGCTTTTGCACATGGTTAAGGAATGACTCCAGAGAACATGTCTGATCCATAGATATAAGAACCTCTTATGTATTGATATGGTTATATTTTTGATTTTTGTGTTAAGTGTTGTGCAGTTTTTGACTATACCATCAGCACTGTGACGCGACGCAAGAAAAAATTAACCCCGCTAAGTAAATTAATATTGCGTCGTGGGTCATAACCAAAAACGATGATCGAAGAGGCTAAAGTTTCTGCCGATTTATACCGTTATACTGAGCATAATTGTCAGTTAAAAAGGAAAGAATATGCGCCGTTTAATCGTGGCAGGCGTGTTGGCCCTGGTGTCCGGCGCGACGCTGGCAAATCAGCCTTATCGCCCGGATGTGCAGGTTAACGTACCGCCGGAAGTGTTCAGTTCCAGCGGTCAGCGGGCGCAGCCCTGTAGCCAGTGCTGTATTTATCAGGATCAAAACTATTCAGAAGGGGCAGTGATTAAAGCTGACGGCGTCTTGCTTCAGTGCCAACGCGATGAAAAAACGATCAGCACAAATCCGCTGGTCTGGCGTCGCGTAAAAGAATAAACGCTTCCAGTAGTGGGATATCGGCAGGCGCCAGCGGATAACGCAGCGCCTCTTCGGGTGAACACCAGACGATATCCTGATGTTCATACGCCTTCAGTTCCCCCTGATATGACGGTACATGCCAGGCATGTAAGTGGATCAGTCGGCCCGAAACCTCGCGCTGATGACTGGCAATGTAGCGCCCCACGACTGCCTCAATGCCCAACTCTTCACGCAGTTCACGGAACAGCGCCTCGGGTTGACTTTCGCCCGGTTCAACCTTACCGCCGGCAAACTCCCACATACCTGACTGATCCGCATGTAGCGGACGCTGAGCCAGTAAAATTTTGCCATCACGTTCAATGATAGCGGCGACCACGTCGAGGGTTTTCATTATATTCATCAAGATCTAACAGCAGAAAATGACATACTATCGTTATCTTTGTTTTATCTAAAGTATTCAGGAGCCACCGTTGAACGAACCTCAGTCGTGGGTAAAGCCGTTAACGCGTATCCCTTCCAGTCTAAAACCGCTCGTTGCTACGCAGAAAAAACATTATGGCGATGTGCTGCATCCCACGCGCTGGTGGGGGCGGATGCCGTTTCTGTTCTGGCTGGTGGCGCTGTTTGTCGGGTTTCTGGAGCGTAAAAAGGCGCGCTTAACGCCGGTGATGCGCGCGCTGTTGATGACCCGCGTTTCTCAGGTGTGCCACTGCGCTTTCTGCGTTGATGCCAACAGTTTACGGCTGGCTGAACGCTGTGGCGCTCTGGATAAAGTCTTACAGGTTGCCAACTGGCAAGAATCGGCGCTATTTAGCGCAGAAGAGCGAGTAGCTCTGGCCTATGCCGATGCGGTGACCGCAACGCCTCCACAGGTTGACGATGCGCTGAAAGCGCAGATGAAGCAGCATTTTAGCGATGATGCCATTACGGAAATGACCGCGCTGATTGCGTTTCAAAATCTCTCGGCGCGTTTTAATGCTGCTCTCGATATTCCTTCCCAGGGGCTGTGCGACAGCTTTAAAGGACGCCCGCATGCTTGATCGTCATATTCATCCGCGATTAAAACCGCTTTTGCATCGCTGCGTAAGCATTATTGATAAACCGGCGATTACCCCGGACGGGCTTACGCTGGTCGGTTTTGCCATTGGCGTGTTGGCCTTGCCATTTCTGGCGTTAGGCTGGTATCTGGCAGCGCTGGCGGTCATTGTGCTCAATCGGCTTTTTGATGGGCTGGATGGGGCTCTGGCGCGGCGCAGAGGGCTAACCGACGCAGGCGGATTTCTTGATATCACGCTCGATTTTCTGTTTTACGCCTTAGTGCCATTCGGTTTTATGCTCGCCGATCCGGCGGCTAACTCGCTGGCTGGCGGCTGGCTGCTGTTCGCCTTTATGGGAACCGGCAGCAGCTTTCTGGCCTTTGCCGCGCTGGCGGCGAAACATCAAATTGATAACCCGGGCTACGCGCATAAATCGTTTTATTATCTGGGGGGACTGACCGAAGGTACTGAGACGATTTTGCTATTTGTGTTGGGGTGTCTGTTCCCGGAATATTTTTCCGTGATGGCGTGGGTCTTTGGCGCGCTGTGCTGGATGACGACGTTTACCCGGATCTGGAGCGGATACCTGACACTGAAAGCGGTCCAGCGTCAGGAGTAAGATATTGCGTTGCCGGATGCGCTTCGCTTATCCGGCCTACAACGATGGTATATCCAGGCAGAGTAAAGCGTTCTCGCCGCATCCGGCAATAATGACAATCTTACTTACTGGCGTCCGGGCCCCGTTCACCGCTGGCAACCGGATTTTTTGGATTGCTGCTCCACTCATACCAGCCGCCGTCGTAGACGGAGACGTTTTTCCAGCCCATCGCGCGGGCATACATAAACGTTTCTGAAGCGCGCCAGCCGGTACCGCAATAGAAAGAGACCTGTTGATTCGGCAGGATATTCCATTGCTTCCACATGGCGGCGATGTCATCCGCGCTGCGCATGGTGCCATCCGGGTTATGAAAATCTTCCATATGCGTGGAGTCGCTGCCTGCGTGGCCCCAACGTGCACCTGCAATCTCACCTTTTGGCTTAATGTAGCTATAGCCGCTGGTGGTACCGACAAATTCTGGCCATGAACGAATGCTCACCAAAGACGCATCCTGGCGATGCAGCAGACCGCGAGCCTGTTCCATATCGAGCATCAGCTGCGGCTGGGCAGGGATTTTCACGCCGAAATCAGGTTCTGGTTTCACCGTTGGCGGAGTTCCGCGTTCGACCGGTAAACCTGAGTCGGACCAGGTTTGCCAACCGCCGTCGAGCAGACGAACATCTTTCACGCCTGCGTACAGCATAATTTGCGCCACGCGAGCAGCGGCATAGACATCGCGACCGTATAAAATCACCGTGGTGTCGTGGCGGATACCGTGTTTCGCCAGCATCGCTTTGAGCTGCGCGTCGGAAACTTTATTCCACAGCGGTTCGCTTTCAACTTCGTTGGTATCAATGTAGCCCGCACCAGGGATGTGGCTGAGCAGATACAACTTCGGCGCGCCCCAGGCGGCCTCAATCACTTTCCAGTCACCCGCCGGTTTAGCGGTTACGTTTTTACCCTGCTGCAGGTCGTGCAGCCACTGCGGGTACACCAGCTGTTCGAAGTGCGGCAGACGTTGCAGGCGGGCTGGGTCCGTAAGCGCATCGCTGAGGGTGGAGATATGGTTAAAGCCAACTTTTTGCAGGCGGGCTTTGACAGCCTGTATGTCGTTATCGCTACCATACAGCGCTACTGGCGCATCAGTTTTCAACTGATGTGACTGAACCCAGGCGCTGAGTTGTTCATCATTCATCTTGTCGAGCCAGGCGGCAGACAGGTTCAGTGCGGAAGGTTCGTGTCCTGAAGGACCATTAAGCGACTGCGGCCAGCCGTTGTAAAAAGCGCTCTGACGGGTATCGATCGCCGCGCCTTGCTTTTGCTGTAACTGGTCGAGGGTGAGCGTCTGTGCTGTTTCAGCTGCCCAGGAAGAAGCGCAAGCGAGCCCTAAAGCCAGTGCCAGCGCGGTCATTTGAGAAACACGTTTCATCGAATAGCCCGACGTTGAAAAAAAGAGGACGACATTCTGTGCCGCCGGTTAAGTAAAAACCTTGCGTTAACGCAGCATATCGCCACATTCACGCCCAGTTTTCCATCTGAAGTACGCGGCCTGCTGGCGGAACGTCCTGCGCGTCATGAGTCACCTGTACCACCGGGATCCCCAACTTACGCACCTCGGTGAAGACCCATTGGCGAAAGGTGTCGCGTAGCGACGCATCCAGCCGACTAAAGGGTTCATCAAGTAACAGTGCCTGGGGCTGAGCCAGTAGCGCGCGGAGCAGGGCGACACGCGAGCGTTGTCCGCCGGAGAGCGACGCCGGATCGCGCGAATAAAAATCGGTCAGGTCAGCGCGCGCGAGAGCACTTTCCACCGCATGTCGTCTGGCGGAACCCTGCAGGCTGGCAGGTAGGGCCAGCAGTAAATTCTGCCCAACGCTGAAATGGTCAAACAACAACGCATCCTGGAACAGAATGCCAATCTGGCGCTGCGCCGTAGGCAGCGAGTCAACGCGTCGTTCGTTGAGCCACAGCTCGCCTGATGCCTGAAACTGAGGCGACAACGCCCCGACCATCCACGAAAACAACGAGGACTTTCCGCTGCCGGAAGAACCCATAATCGTGACAATGTCACTTTTATCAACCTGAAAGGTAACGTTCTTCAGCAGCGCAGTCGCCCCTTGGTACAACGAAACGTTTTGCACAATGAGCATTAGCGGAGTCCTTGTCGAAAGCGGCCAATCCACGCGGCGAGAAAGGCTGCGAGCGCGAAAACGAGCAGTGGTAGAAGAAGCTGCCACAACGCTTGTGTTGCCAGAATCTCGCTGCTACCGCCGCTGCTTAATGCCACCGCTTCGGTGGTCAGCGTGGAATAGCGTCCGGCACCTAGCCACAGCGTCGGCATATACTGGGCGATACTGACCGAGAAGCCAACCGCGAAGGCAATCAATGCCGGACGCACCAGCTGCGGGCATTTCACCAGCCAGAATATCCGCCCCTGCGACCAGCCCAGCGTTTGTGCAATCAAAATTAATCGCGGGTCAATGCGCTGCCAGGCCGGTTTAAGCACAAATAGCATCCAGGGCATCACCCACAGCAGGTGGCCCCAGATAATGGTTGTCATCAGTCCATCCTGTTCGGCATATAACGCCAGCAGATATTGTCCGGTTACCAGTGGTAGCGCAGGCAAAATGAGCGGTAGCCAGACCCAGCGGTGCCCGGTTTGTGGACCCCATTCCAGCCAGACAAAAAGTATCAGTAGCGCTAACACGCTGGAAAGGAGCCCTAGCTGCAGGCTATTGCTGAGCACCTCGTGGTTTAGTGAGGAATAGCTGGCGATAAGCGCCAGTACAAGCGCGCATACCACACCGCTGACGGGCAAGATCTGTACCAGCGGGCGTGCGATTGTTATAGGTGAAAAATGCAGGCGTTCACCATTTACTGCCGGGATAGTACGTCGCCAGGCGCGCCACAACAGATAACTCACCAGCGCGATAATGAGGAGTAACAGCACCAGCAACAGGCTGGCGAGTGCGCCTTTCGCCTGCTGTTCGACATCGCCCTGACTGAGCCATTGCCAGCTCAATACGGCCAGTGTTGGCGGATTTCCGGGGCCGAGGACGATTGCCACATCCACAACGGAGAGTGACCAGGCAACAATCGCCAGCATAGCTTTGCCTAATGCCGGGCCGATAGCGGGCAGTACCAGCCAGTTCAGGCATTGCAGTCGGCTGTAACCCAGCGAATCCAGCACGATAACCTGCTGCGAAAGTTGTTTTTCACTCAGTAGAGCCGAGAGGATCCATAACAAAAAAGCGCTCTCTTTCACCGCCAGCGTCACGCCAAGCCCAATGCCGAAACGGTCTGGCTGTGGGCTGAGGAACGGAAGCCATTGCCAGATTTTACCGCCTTCGGCAAAAACCAACATCACGCTGGTGGCGAAGGCAACATGCGGGATCGCCAGCAGCCACGGAAGACGGGTGCTTAGTCGCGCCCAGCCTGCACCGGGCCATAAAGCGAGGATCGCCAGCAGCGCGATGATTAGTGCGCCGCCGGCAGCCAGTCCTGTGGAAACAAGCGTCGCCAGTAACGCCTGCGGAAGTTGAGGGTCGGCAAAGAGAGCCAGCCAATGGGTTAGGCTAAGGGCTGGCGCTATCAGAGAGAAAGCCGCTGGCACCAACGGCAGATAAACTGCCGCCATGATGGCCCAGAGTAGCAAAATTAATGCGTACCGTAGCGGCGTAACCATTCTTGTTCCAGAGCGTTTACCCAGGCAGCATGCGGTTCCGGCAGAACGGCAGGGAGTCCTTGTGGGATCCGTGCCAGCAGCGCATCACGCTGTTCGACAGGTAATTTTTGTGGATCAAGCACCGAAGGATCTCCCCAGACAGTTGAGTCGGCTTTACGCAGTTGTGCTTCGGGCGAAAGCAGGAAGTTTGCCACGACTTTTGCTCCGGCGCTGGCGCGGGCATTCGCCGGAATGGCAACAAAGTGCACGTTGCCGAGCATGCCCTGTGAGAAACCAAAACTGTAGCTGCTTTTAGGCAATTCGCTGCTGGCTACTTTTTGCTGCGCGTGGGCTGGGTTAAAGGTCAATGACAAACGCAGGGTGCCGCTATTGAGCAGTACATCCATTCGTGCTGGCGTGGGCGGAAAATCTTTGCCTTCACGCCAAAGTACAGGGTGCAAGGTATCAAGATAATGCCACAATGGCGCGGTAACGTCGGCGAATGTCGCTGCATCTGGCGCAACTTTCAATGCTTGTGGTTTGGTGGTGAGCGAAATTAACAACTGCTCCAGAAACGCCGTGCCGGTAAAGTCTGGCGGGCGCGGATAGGTCACCGTGCCAGGGTGCGCCTGCGCAAATTCAAGCAGTGCCTGCGGAGATTGCGGCGGCTGTGCGGTGAGATCGCGCCGGGCAATAAAGGTGAGTTGGGCACCGCCCCACGGTGATTCAGCCCCCTCCGTTGGAACGGAGAAATCTTCGGTCACCGGTTTCTGGGTATCAACATAGCGCCAGTTAGGCAGCGTTTGCGCCCACTGAGTTTGCAGAAGCCCGGCTTCTTTCAGGGTGCGGAAGTTTTCGCCGTTAACCCACAATAAATCGACAGAACCCCCGGTTTTTCGCCCGGATGCTGCTTCTGTCTGGATACGTTTTACCGCGTCGGCGGCATCTGCGAGACGTACGATTTTCAGGTTAATGGCATAGTGCGTTTTCATCTCGCCGCTAACCCAATCGAGATACTGGTTAACTGCATTGTCGCCACCCCAGGCGTTGAACCACACCGTCTGACCGCGGGCATCATTTTTGATTTGTTGCCAGCCGTCGTCCTGGGCAAACGTCGCCAGCGGACAGAGCATTAAACTCAGGCACAATAAGCAGTAACGCATAGTATCTCCATGGCTAAAAATGGGGGAAGTCTCAGGTTTTTTTTCGCTGATGTTCAAGATAAAGGCTTCTCGCCACTGAAATTATTACGCTCAGAGCGAACAGGATGAACAGGCCGGTTACAAACCAAAATGTACCGCCGGTTAACAGGCTACCCGCCCATGAATAGACGATAGTGGCGGGTAACTGACCGATGCCGGTGGCGATGAAAAAATGGCGAAACCGAATCGAGGTCAGGCCTGCTGCGTAGCTTACCGGATCGAACGGTACAAAAGGTAACAGGCGACAGACCAGAATGGTGTGCTTGCCATAGCGCTCGAAAAAAGCGTCCATGTTGTTCAACACCGTTTTTCCGGTCAGTTTCTCCACCGCGCCACGGCCTAAAACGCGGGCAATAAAAAAGCACAGCGCCGCGCCTGCCATTGCGCTGCACCAGGACAATATGCCGCCCCAAAATGCACCAAACAGCGAGGCGTTGGCAAAGGTGATCACAAAAGCGGGAAGCGGGGCGACGATGGCCTGCAAGATCATCAGGAAGAATGAAACGACCGCCGCCTGAGTTCCGTAAGAACGAATAAAATTCTCAATTGCATGCTGATCGAGCGTGGCAAATGCCGCCAGGCTGGCGTGGAGAAAATCGCTCACGCCAGGTATCCACGCCCACGCCATCAGCGCGAGCAGCAGCAGGATTATCACTCCTGCGCGGTAGTAATGGATGCGTCGTTTTATCATTTATCTGCGCACTCGTGAGGAGCTGACGGATCGATATGCTTATACCGGGCCCAGGCTTTGGCTGCCTGAACGAGGGCGAATAACGCCAGCCCCGCCACGCTGAGTTTACCGATAAATGCCCAGCTAATTCCTTCGCTGGCCAGTTCGTGCGACATCAGCGTATAAATAAAAATGCCTGGTAAAGTGGTTGCCGCAGATATCACGGTAAATGACCAGAACGGAATGGCCGTCAGCCCATAGGCGTAATTTTGAATATTATAAGGGAACAGCGGCACGAGCCGGGTGAGAATCAGAAAGTCAACTCCGCTATGGGCAATGCCTTTTTCGATAGTCTGAAACATTGTCGTATGCCCAACGTATTTCAGGAGCAGATCCCGTCCAAGCCAGCGAGCCAGCAAAAACGACAGCGCCGAGGCCACGGTTGCTGCCACTAACGAGATAAGCGTCCCTGCCACGGGGCCAAACAGCACACCGCCGACGATCACCAGGATGCTGCCGGGGATCAGACACAGCGCAGCAACAATAAACAGCAGGATATAAAGCGTATAGCCGAACATACCGCTTTGGCGGATGACGTCTTGTAAATGATGGAAATTGCTTATCAGGTCGGTCAGACCATAATGATGGAAAACTCCCGCCAGAACGCAGAACAGGACCGCGACAATCAGCAGCCGGTATTCTGCTTTATGCGAACTTCTTTTTCATGGGGGTTCTCCTGTAAAACCGAGTGCAATGGAGCATTTTCGTCAGCGAAAAGTGCGCGCGAAGATATAATAAATTCCCGGCCGCAACAATGTATTACCGTCGCTTTATTGATTTTTCACAGAATAACAGACTCTCCAGGCCGGGCCCGGAGAGTAAAAAAACATAGAAGGTCAGACGCGGAATTTAGCCCATACCGGCGCATGGTCGGACGGTTTTTCCATACTGCGAATTTCATAGTCGATGCCGGTTTCTTCGCAGCGTTCCGCCAATGGGTTGCTCGCCAGCAGCAGATCGATACGCAGGCCACGGTTATCGTCAAAGCCTTTTGAGCGGTAATCAAACCACGAGAACTGGTCATTCTTTTCAGGATTTGCGTGACGGTAGGTATCCACCAGACCCCAGCCCAGCAGGCGTTCCATCCACTCACGCTCCTCCGGCAGGAAGGAACATTTTCCGGTACGCAGCCAGCGTTTACGGTTCTCTTCGCCAATGCCGATATCGAGATCAGTTGGGCTAATATTCATATCGCCCATGATCAATACCGGATTGTCGCGCTTCAACTCTGTCTCAAGATAGTTTTGCAGGTTCTGGTAAAACGCGGCTTTGGCCGGGAATTTAGTTTCATGGTCGCGGCTTTCGCCCTGCGGGAAATAGCCGTTGATCACAGTGATGCTGCCCAGAGGGGACGGAATTTCTGCCATGATAATACGACGCTGCGCTTCTTCGTCATCGCCCGGGAAGCCACGACGTACCGCAATTGGCGTTTCTTTCGTTAACAACGCGACGCCGTAATGGCCTTTCTGGCCGTGATAAAAGACGTTGTAACCGAGCTTTGCTACCTCTTCGAGAGGGAACATATCGTCGTGGACTTTTGTCTCCTGTAAGCCAATAACATCCGGTTGATGTTTTTCGACAATGGCTGCCAGTTGATGGGGACGGGCACGCAGGCCGTTGATATTAAAAGAGACAAATTTCATAGTCACTGCCACTTTGCAAGATGAATAGTGCAAGGATGGTAGCAGAATTTCTGCAGACTGACTGCTTCTTGTCACCTGATTCCAACAATGATTGCTAATGGTGTTAACGATGGAGCAAAAACTGCACCGTTTTGGCGCGAAGCGCGCCGGAATGGAGCAATAATTTCCGAAAAATTTCGTATACGATCACAATTCCAGAATTATATTTGGCGACTGAATAAAACTGCGTTTTTTCCTCTGTTTAGTCACCTGATGTGCAAACATATTCACTTTATATGCACGTATAGTGAATATCGTCACGTTGTAACCTGTTGATATTCCGTCCTCGACCTCCGTTTATGCACTTTTTTCGCTGGCTGGCACGAACCCTGCAATCTACATTTACACCGCAAACACTATATTTATTAACATATAAATAACCTTTTATTTACCGTTGAGGTCGCTATGTCTCTGTCAATTACGCGTGAAAATTTTGATGAATGGATGATGCCTGTATACGCTCCGGCCCCTTTTATTCCGGTGCGGGGTGAAGGTTCACGTCTGTGGGATCAGCAGGGTAAAGAGTGTATCGATTTCGCGGGAGGCATTGCGGTTAACGCGCTGGGTCACGCCCATCCGGCATTGCGCGAGGCATTAAACGACCAGGCGAGCAAATTCTGGCATACCGGAAATGGCTACACCAACGAGCCGGTATTGCGTCTGGCGAAAAAGCTGATTGACGCCACCTTCGCCGAGCGCATTTTCTTCTGTAACTCCGGCGCAGAAGCCAACGAAGCGGCACTAAAACTGGCGCGTAAATATGCCCACGATCGTTTTGGCAGCCAGAAGAGCGGGATTGTGGCGTTTAAAAATGCCTTCCATGGCCGCACGCTGTTTACCGTCAGCGCCGGTGGTCAGCCCGCCTATTCGCAGGATTTCGCGCCGCTGCCGCCGGATATCCGCCATGCCGTGTATAACGATCTCGATTCTGCCAGCCAACTGATTGATGACACGACCTGTGCGGTCATCGTCGAGCCTGTCCAGGGCGAAGGCGGTGTGGTGCCGGCAACAAACGCGTTTTTGCAGGGGTTGCGTGAATTATGCGATCGCCATAATGCGCTGCTGATTTTTGATGAGGTTCAGACCGGGGTTGGCCGTACTGGCGAGCTGTATGCCTATATGCATTACGGCGTTACGCCGGACCTGCTGACGACAGCTAAAGCGCTGGGCGGTGGTTTCCCCATCGGCGCACTGCTGGCGACAGAGCATTGCGCCAGTGTGATGACGGTGGGTACGCACGGTACAACGTACGGCGGCAACCCGCTGGCGACGGCGGTGGCGGGTAAACTGCTGGAAATTGTTAACACGCCGGAAGTTCTCAACGGAGTAAAACAGCGCCACGACTGGTTTGTGGAGCGTATTAACGCCATTAACGAACGTTTTGGACTGTTTAGTGAAATTCGAGGACTCGGGCTGCTGATCGGCTGCGTGCTGAACGCGGAATTTGCCGGGAAAGCGAAACTCATCTCGCAAGAAGCGGCTGTTGCCGGGGTGATGGTACTGATTGCTGGCGCTAACGTGGTGCGTTTTGCGCCAGCGCTCAATGTCAGCGAAGAAGAAGTTGCCACCGGACTGGATCGCTTTGCGCTGGCCTGCGAACGCATTAAAGCAGGAGGTTCATCATGATGGTGATTCGTCCCATTGAACGTGCTGATATCACCGCGTTGATGCAGCTTGCCGGTAAGACCGGCGGCGGATTGACCTCGCTACCGGCGAATGAAGCGACGCTAATGGCGCGTATCGAACGTTCGCTACAAACCTGGCGCGGTGAGTTGCCCAAAAGTGAGCAGGGATATGTGTTTGTGCTGGAAGACAGCGCCAGCGGAACTGTGGCCGGGATTTGCGCCATTGAGGTGGCGGTAGGACTTAACGATCCCTGGTACAACTATCGGGTCGGCACACTGGTCCACGCCTCGAAAGAGCTGAACGTGTATAACGCGCTGCCGACGCTGTTTCTGAGTAACGATCACACGGGTAGCAGCGAGCTTTGTACGCTGTTTCTCGATCCGGACTGGCGAAAAGAAGGCAACGGCTATTTGTTGTCAAAATCGCGCTTTATGTTTATGGCCGCGTTTCGTGACAAGTTTAATGAGAAGGTCGTGGCTGAGATGCGCGGTGTGATCGATGAACACGGTTACTCGCCGTTTTGGCAAAGCCTCGGCAAACGTTTTTTTTCAATGGAATTCAGCCGGGCGGATTTTCTCTGCGGAACAGGGCAAAAAGCGTTTATTGCTGAATTAATGCCCAAGCATCCTATTTACACCGATTTCCTGTCTGATGAAGCACAAAGCGTGATTGGTCAGGTTCATCCGCAAACGGCGCCCGCGCGGGCGGTGCTGGAGAAAGAGGGCTTTCGCTATCGCAACTATGTCGATATTTTCGACGGCGGGCCGACGCTGGAATGCGATATTGACCGGGTGCGGGCGATTCGTAAAAGCAGGCTGGTGGAAGTGGCGGAAGGTCAGCCAGCAACCGGCGATTATCCGGCCTGTCTGGTTGCCAATGAAAACTATCAAAACTTCCGCGTCATGCTGGTTCGCGCAGACCCGGATACCCAACGTCTGGTACTGACGGCGGCACAACTGGATGCCCTGAAATGCCACGCGGGCGACCATGTACGTTTTGTGCGTCTTTGTGCAGAGGAGAAAACAGCATGACACTATGGATAAACGGTGACTGGGTGACGGGACTGGGCGAGCGTCGGGTGAAAACCAACCCAGTAGGTGGTGATGTGCTGTGGCACGGCAATGATGCCGATGCCACGCAGGTGACGCAAGCGTGCCAGGCTGCGCGTGCAGCTTTTGCCGGTTGGGCTAAACAGCCCTTCAGTGAACGCCAGGCGATTGTTGAAAAGTTTGCTTCATTGCTGGAAAGCAATAAGTCCGAGCTAACCCAGATTATCGCCAGGGAAACCGGCAAACCACGCTGGGAAGCCGCGACTGAACTGACGGCGATGATCAATAAAATCGCCATCTCCGTCAAAGCTTACCATGCCCGTACCGGAGAGCAGTACAGCGAACTACCGGATGGCGCGGCAACGTTGCGCCATCGCCCACACGGCGTGCTGGCGGTTTTTGGTCCGTATAACTTCCCTGGTCATTTACCCAATGGCCATATTGTTCCGGCATTACTGGCAGGCAATACGTTGATTTTCAAACCCAGCGAGCTGACGCCGTGGACCGGTGAAGCAGTAACAAAGCTGTGGGAACAGGCGGGATTGCCGCCGGGCGTGCTGAACCTGGTGCAGGGCGGACGTGAAACAGGGCAGGCTCTGAGTGCGCTGGAAGACCTCGATGGTCTGCTGTTTACCGGCAGTGCTAATACCGGTTATCAGTTGCATCGGCAGTTATCCGGTCAACCGGAAAAAATCCTCGCCCTCGAGATGGGGGGTAATAACCCGCTGATTATTGAGAATCCGGAGGATATTGATGCCGCGGTACATCTGACCATTCAGTCCGCATTTGTCACCGCCGGACAACGCTGTACCTGTGCCCGCCGCCTGCTGGTAAAAAAAGGCGTACAGGGTGATGCGTTCCTGACGCGTCTGGTGGAGGTTAGTCAGCGTTTAATGCCCGGCAACTGGGATGCGGAACCGCAGCCGTTTATGGGCGGACTGATTTCCGAACAGGCCGCGCAGCATGTCTATGATGCCTGGCAGCGTCTGGCGTCGTTGGGGGGACGTACGCTGTTGGCGCCACGTCTGGTGAAAGCCGGAACGTCACTGCTGACCCCTGGAATCATTGAACTGACCGGGGCGGCGAACGTACCTGATGAAGAGGTTTTTGGGCCGCTGCTTGGCGTATGGCGTTATGACAGTTTTGATGAGGCGATTCGTGTGGCGAACAACACCCGCTTTGGACTGTCGTGTGGGTTAGTTTCGCCCGATCGCGGCCAGTTTGAACAGCTACTGCTGGAGGCACGAGCAGGGATCGTCAACTGGAATAAGCCGTTAACCGGCGCTGCGAGTACCGCACCGTTTGGCGGCGTTGGCGCTTCCGGGAACCATCGCGCCAGCGCGTGGTATGCCGCAGATTATTGCGCCTGGCCGATGGCAAGTCTGGAATCACCGGCCTTAACGCTGCCAACGGCGCTTAGCCCCGGGCTGGATTTTTCTCGCGAGGATAATCTATGAAAGTCCGTGAGGTAAATTTTGATGGTCTGGTGGGATTGACTCACCACTATGCAGGATTGTCATTTGGTAATGAGGCCTCAACCAAACATCGATTTCAGGTGTCGAACCCGCGTCTGGCGGCGAAGCAAGGTCTGCTAAAGATGAAAGCGTTGGCGGATGCGGGTTTTCCTCAGGCGGTGATCCCCCCCCACGAGCGGCCTTTTATTCCGGTTCTGCGTCAGTTGGGTTTTAGCGGCAGTGACGAACAGGTGCTGGAGAAAGTGGCGCGTCAGGCACCTCACTGGCTCTCCAGTGCCAGCTCCGCATCGCCTATGTGGGTAGCGAATGCGGCAACGGTTTGCCCTTCAGCAGATTCGCTGGACGGGAAAGTGCATCTGACGGTGGCGAATCTGAATAATAAGTTCCACCGTTCGCTGGAAGCGCCTACTACCGAAGCGTTGCTACGGGCGATTTTCCGTGATGAGAATAGTTTTGCTGTCCACGGTGCGTTACCCCAGGTTGCGCTTTTCGGTGATGAAGGGGCGGCAAACCATAACCGCCTCGGTGGAGATTACGGCGATCCCGGTGTACAGCTATTTGTTTACGGTCGTGAAGAAGGCAATGCATCCCAGCCGAAGCGCTATCCGGTAAGGCAATCCCGTGAGGCCAGTGAGGCGGTCGCACGACTGAATCAGGTTAACCCGCATCAGTGTATTTTTGCTCAGCAAAATCCGGATGTCATCGATCTTGGTGTGTTTCATAACGATGTGATTGCGGTGTCGAATCGCCAGGTGTTGTTTTGTCATCAGCAGGCGTTTGTTAGACAGCAGGCGTTATTAGAGCAGTTGCGTAGTCAGGTGGCAGGTTTTACCCCGCTGGAAGTCCCGACTGCGGAAGTTTCGGTGCAGGATGCGGTGACTACCTATCTGTTTAACAGTCAGTTGCTGAGTCGTGACGACGGTTCGATGATGCTGGTCCTGCCGCAGGAGTGCCGGGAGCATACTGGCGTGTGGCGGTATCTGAACCGTCTTCTCGAGGAAGACAATCCGATCGATGACCTGCGGGTATTCGATCTGCGTGAAAGTATGTCCAACGGCGGCGGTCCGGCATGCTTGCGCCTGAGAGTGGTGCTCACCTTGCAGGAACAGCAGGCGGTGAATCCGGCGGTTATCATGAACGATATGCTGTTTAACACGTTGAATAACTGGGTTGACCGTTACTATCGCGATCGTCTTACCGCTGCCGACCTTGCCGACCCACAGCTGTTGCGCGAGGGGCGTGAAGCGCTGGATACGCTGACGCAATTGCTTAACCTCGGCTCTGTGTATCCTTTCCAGTTGGAGGGGATGCGCCATGGATAACTTTCTGGCTATCACGCTCGCAGGTGCCACTCCGGAGGAAACGCAAGGAACCATTCATGGTTTTGACTGGCAGTGGATCGGTCACGGAATTCTGGAACTGACGCCGCTTGCACCCGTTGAACATTCTCTGGTGCTGTCTGCGGGGATCCATGGCAATGAAACCGCGCCGGTAGAGATACTCGACTCATTGTTGTCCCGGTTATTTAGCGGCGAGCTGGCACTAACATGGCGGCTACTGGTGATTCTGGGAAACCCGCAGGCGCTTGCTGCGGGAAAACGGTATTGTCATAGCGACCTGAATCGTATGTTTGGCGGCCGGTGGCAGATTTTTACCGCGAGTGAAGAAACGCGCCGAGCCCATGAGCTTGAGCTGTGTCTGGAGGATTTTTATTCGCGGGCGAAAGAGCCAGCACGCTGGCATCTGGATCTGCACACCGCGATTCGCGGTTCACTGCATCTGCGCTTTGGCGTGTTGCCACAACGCAACGTTGCCTGGGATGAGGGTTTTCTTGAATGGCTGGGAGATGCGGGACTGGAGGCGCTGGTTTTTCATCAGACGCCTGGCGGTACCTTCACCCATTTTAGCGGGGAACATTTTGGCGCACTGGCCTGTACGCTGGAACTCGGTAAAGCGCTGCCGTTTGGACAAAACGATCTGTCCCAGTTTGCGCAAACGGCAGACGCACTGGCGCAGTTGCTGCGAGGCGAGCGAGTATCGACGGGAGAAACATCTCCGCTGCGCTACCGCGTAGTGTCGCAAATCACGCGACGTAGCGACGATTTCATTCTTCATATGGATAACCAGACGCTCAACTTTACCTCTTTTAAAGAGGGAACCTTGCTGGCGCAGGACGGTGATGAACGTTTTATTGTCACCCATGATGTTGAATACGTTCTCTTTCCGAATCCCAACGTGGCCTGTGGTTTACGTGCCGGGCTGATGCTCCAAAAAATGTGATAAATATATATGCCTTGCAGGTTTATCCTTCAGGGCTTATTTTTGCGTGCTGTTTTTATTTATTACGGATTATTCCTGGTGAATTGCTTTCTTAATAATCAGGTTTCAGGTATAGTTCTTCATAATCCTTTCAAAATCATCCTGTTGTAATTTTTTATTGCAACTCTGCGCAATTTATTCTTTTTTTCTTCATAATTGATGAAAATTTGTTTTTTATACTTTCACTGTTTTACCGTTGCTCTGATTAATTGACGCTTAAGCCGGTAAAGTTAATCTCGTCAACACGACATCACATTGCATAAGAGTCGCATGAGTGTCGTAAAAATAACTGAAAGAAAGGATAGAAATTATGCGTAAACTGACTGCTCTGTTTGTTGCCTCTACTCTGGCCCTGGGTGCTGCCAACCTGGCTCACGCCGCTGACACGACAACAGCTGCGCCAGCTGATGCCAAACCGATGATGCACCACAACGGTAAATTCGCCCCGCATCACGACATGATGTTCAAAGACCTGAACCTGACCGATGCTCAGAAACAGCAGATTCGCGAGATCATGAAAGGTCAACGCGACCAGATGAAACGTCCGCCGCTGGAAGAGCGTCGCGCGATGCACGACATTATTGCCAGCGATAGTTTCGATAAAGCGAAAGCCGAAGCGCAGATTGCGAAGATGGAAGAACAGCGCAAAGCCAACATGCTGGCGCATATGGAAACTCAGAACAAGATTTACAACATTCTGACCCCGGAACAGAAAAAGCAGTTTAATGCCAATTTTGAGAAGCGTCTGACAGAACGTGCAGCGCAGAAAGGTAAAATGCCACAAGCTGCCGAGTAATCGATCAGCGTCTACACTAAATCATTCATGCTGTGTTGCACTGATTGCCGCACAGCGTGAAACCAAACTCAAGACCGCCGCTCTTGTCCACAACACGTTTAACGATGTGGGCAGGATCGGCGGTTTTTTCTTTCCTGCCTATTGCACCGGACACACGACACGCTATTCTCCTGAAGCCCGTGAAAATTCTACCTGGATCAGCGCGTTATTCTTTTTTGCAAAACACCGGGTTCATCGCTAAGGCAAATCAACTCTGCTGCCGATAACAATAATCTGCAGGGTGAACATACCAATGATGATTTATGGCTGCCTGTTTACGGCGGGTTGCCGTGCTGCGTCTTTCTGGAGGGATGATGGAATACTTTGATATCCGCAAAATGCCGGTCAATCTGTGGCGAAATGGTGCGGGAGAAACCCGTGAGATTTGCTGTTTTCCGCCAGCAACACGAGATTTTCACTGGCGGGCGAGTATCGCCTCCATTGCAGCCAACGGAGAGTTTTCTCTCTTTCCCGGCGTAGAACGCGTGATTACTCTACTGGAAGGTGGAGAAGTGACCCTGGAAGAGTCAAACACCTTCACACATACTCTGAAACAGCATCAGCCTTTTACCTTTGCCGGTGACAAGGTGGTAAAAGCGAAGCTGACAGAAGGGCAGATGTCGATGGATTTCAATATCATGACCCGACGGGATGTCTGCCAGGCGAAAGTCAGAGTTGCCGACCGTACGTTTACGACTTTTGGTTCGCGCGGCGGCGTGGTATTTGTTATCAGCGGTGCCTGGCAACTGGGCGATAAGCTACTGACCGCCGATCAGGGTGCAAGCTGGCACGACGGTAAACACACCTTACGACTGCTGGAGCGCGAGGGAAAACTGCTGTTCAGCGAGATTAACTGGATGCCGGGCCATTCTCCGGACGCAGTTCAATAATGTCATATTGACCAGACAGAACAGGCCGGCAGAGAATTTTGTAGCCATCATGGTCAAAGCCGGCCGGCATACGCGCTAGGGTAGCCGCTTCATCCAGCGTTGAAACGGCTCCCAGCCACAGCCAGTTGTTGATGATATGGTACTGTGTCATTTCAGCGCGGGTTTCCTGCAGCGCAATGGCATTGCTCCATGGCCAGCAAATCACTCTCACTCTTTCCAGCGCCTCTAACAGACGCAAATGATGGGCTTCATGACTCTCTTTCCCGCAGCACGCTCCGGCGCATCGCTTAAGCGCGGAGCGAAAACAGGCGCGCCCGCGACTCAGGGGTTCCAGCCCCAACAGGCCGTAGCAGAGCTGCTGTTCATCCGCGAGGCTTTGCAACGCTTGTAGCGCTGCGCGACGATTGGCAAACAGGCCAAACAGATTGGGGGCATGGGAGAAATCAATATCTCGTGCGTAGACAACCTGAACAGTTCGGTCGGTAAGCTGCAAGGCGCAAAGCTGACGATTGCGCCGCAGTCGTTTATTAAACAACGGCTGCTGTTCTTTGATCAATCGCGCTTCCAGCAGCAGGGCACCAATTTCTCCCGCGGTACAAATCCAGCTAATGCGTTTGGCCTGACGCAGCATTGCTGCTTCGTTTGCGGTACGCAGGTGTGCCATCACGCGGCTGCGAATATTGATGCTTTTACCAATATAGAGCGGCATAGTGTCACTTTCACTGTGAAACAGATAGACGCCTGGCACGGCGGGAAGCGCATTCAAAAATGGACGCAGGTGCTCAGGATATTCATAGATTGCCGCTGCCTCAAATGTCAGGCGCGGGGCTGATTGACGCCGTACCACTTCTCACTCCGGATGCTGGTTATCCATCCAGTGTAACAGTTTGGAACCGATTAAAAAAGCGGCATCAGATCAGGAAAAGGGACCGGACAGCGGTGATCCCAGTGCTATCCGGCAATATGTGACTAAAAGAATTACGCTTTTTTCCAGAAGTCATCAAACACCGTAATCGGTGTGCGACGTTTGTGCTCGGTCTTCAGATACCAGCCTTCAATTTTTTTCGCGACGTCGGCAGCCAGCGTTTTTCCTTCCAGATAATCGTCGATGTTGTCATAGGTGACGCCTAATGCGGCTTCATCCGGCAGAGAAGGACGCTCGTCTTCGAGGTCGGCGGTTGGTGCTTTCTTATATAAATGTTCCGGGCAACCCAGCGCGGCAAGCAGCTGCTTACCCTGACGCTTGTTCAAACGGAAAATAGGGTTAATGTCAGTACCGCCATCGCCGTATTTGGTGAAAAATCCGGTGATAGCTTCTGCTGCATGATCGGTTCCCACGACAACGCCGCTGGTCATACCGGCGATACTGTACTGAGCCTTCATACGTTCACGGGCTTTTTCATTGCCACGGACAAAATCGCTCAGTTCAATACCCGCTTCACGCAGGGCCTGTTCACTGGCCAGTACCGCACCCTTAATATTGACGGTGAGTACGCGGTCCGGTTGGATAAAGGCGATGGCATCCTGACAGTCCTGTTCATCAGCCTGAACGCCATATGGCAGACGTACGGCAATAAACTGCAGCGCGTCATTCCCCGTTTCTTCGCGAAGCTCGGAAATAGCCATCTGGCATAGTTTTCCCGCGAGCGTTGAGTCCTGCCCGCCGCTAATCCCTAATACCAGTGATTTCAGAAAGGGGTAGGTCTGCAGATAAGATTTAAGGAAATCCACGCTGCGGCGAATTTCTTCTTCTGCATTGATGTGCGGTTTTGCGCCAAGCGCCTGGATTATCTCTTGCTGCAGAGTCATTTAACCCCCTATGGAAAATAAAATGATCAAAAAAATGATGTGTTAAAATTATCGCGTTGAGGCCCAAACGACAAGGGATGCGAGCATCATTTTGTTTTAATAGAATTTTCCGAAACTGCCTAAGTATCATCTGATTGCTTGAAAAATGCGTTGTTGTGCTCCAGGCTTATATAACACGCTGAAATACAAGAGGACGGAATATGAACAAGAACCTAACAGGAATTCTGAGTGCAGCGGCTGTTTTGACTATGCTGGCAGGGTGTACGGCTTACGATCGTACCAAAGATCAATTTGTTCAGCCCGTGGTGAAAGATGTGAAGAAAGGGATGAGCCGGGCGCAGGTGGCGCAGATTGCCGGTAAACCTTCTTCTGAAGTCAGCATGATTCATGCGCGAGGGACATGCCAGACCTACATCCTGGGTCAACGAGATGGTAAAGCTGAAACCTATTTTGTTGCTTTAGATGACACCGGACATGTGATTAACTCCGGTTACCAGACCTGCGCAGAGTACGACACCGACCCGCAGGCGGCGAAGAAGTAACAACTGCTTATTGCCTGAGCATTCAGACGAACCGGCCATCGTGCCGGTTTTTTTGTGCCGAACGATCTTATTTATTGCCGCGAATTATTTGCCCGAAATGTGAGGGGGGTCATAACGACAGGTCAAGGAGAGACAATTTAGTTGGTCAAGGAAATACCATCCACTGGTGCAATCCCGTATACTCATTTCAGCCACCTAAAAAAGTAATTTAGCTGACGCAAGTTACCCAGAGCATGGATGCAGGTTATGGCTTGCGGAGTGTCTGGTTGACAGATAATCGCATATGAGGATCGTTTTAATGGAAAAGAAACACATTTATCTGTTTTGTTCTGCGGGCATGTCGACTTCATTGTTGGTTTCGAAGATGCGTGCTCAGGCCGAAAAATACGAAGTGCCGGTTATTATTGAAGCGTTTCCTGAAACGCTGGCCGGAGAAAAAGGTCCAACGGCCGATGTCGTGTTATTAGGTCCACAAATTGCTTATATGTTGCCCGAAATTCAGCGTTTGTTACCCAACAAGCCTGTGGAAGTGATTGACTCGCTGCTGTATGGCAAAGTCGATGGTTTAGGCGTGCTTAAGGCTGCTGTTGCAGCAATTAAAAAAGCCGCAGCAAATTAATTATTTTATTTTAATTTTTCCCGTCAAAGAGTTATTTCATTAACATTCACCGCAATTTTTAATTGCGGTATTTAAGGGTATTTTTCTATGAGTAACGCTATTGCTTCACTTGAAAAGGTACTCCTTCCTTTTGCTGTAAAAATTGGAAAGCAGCCACACGTTAATGCAATCAAGAACGGTTTTATTCGTTTAATGCCGTTAACCCTCGCAGGGGCCATGTTTGTATTAATCAATAACGTTTTCCTGAGCTTTGGGGAGGGGTCGTTTTTTTATTCAATGGGCATTCGACTTGATGCTTCAACTATTGAAACGCTGAATAGCTTGAAAGGCATTGGTGGAAACGTCTATAACGGTACGCTGGGTATCATGTCATTGATGGCACCGTTCTTTATCGGCATGGCGCTGGCAGAAGAACGTAAAGTCGACTCACTGGCTGCCGGGCTGTTATCTGTCGCCGCGTTTATGACCGTAACGCCTTATAGCGTGGGTGAAGCCTATGCCGTTGGTGCGAACTGGCTCGGCGGTGCCAATATTATTTCCGGTATCATTATCGGCCTCGCGGTCGCGGAAATGTTCACCTTTGTGGTTCGTCGCAATTGGGTCATTAAATTACCTGATAGCGTACCGACATCTGTATCGCGCTCTTTCTCTGCGCTGATTCCTGGCTTCCTTATCCTCTCCATTATGGGGATCATCGCCTGGGCATTGAACACCTGGGGTACGAACTTCCACCAGATCATTATGGATTCCATTTCAACTCCGCTGGCGTCGTTGGGCAGCGTGGTGGGCTGGGCCTACGTGATTTTTGTTCCGCTGCTGTGGTTCTTTGGTATTCACGGTTCACTGGCGCTGACTGCGCTGGACAGCGGTATTATGACGCCATGGGCGCTGGAAAACATCTCTATCTACCAACAGTTTGGTTCCGTAGATGCCGCGATGGAAGCCGGTAAGACGTTCCACGTCTGGGCGAAACCGATGCTCGACTCCTATATTTTCCTTGGAGGTAGCGGGGCAACGCTGGGTCTGATTATCGCTATCTTCCTGGCATCGCGTCGTCCTGACTATCGTCAGGTTGCTAAACTGGCACTGCCATCAGGTCTGTTCCAGATTAACGAACCCATCCTGTTCGGTCTGCCGATCATCATGAACCCGGTGATGTTTATCCCGTTCATCCTGGTTCAGCCGATTCTGGCGGCGATTACGCTGGCAGCTTATTACTCAGGCATTATTCCACCGATTACCAACATTGCACCGTGGACCATGCCAACCGGTTTGGGCGCGTTCTTTAACACCAACGGTAGTGTCGCTGCTCTGCTGGTCGCGCTGTTCAACCTCGGTATCGCAACGCTGGTTTACCTGCCGTTCGTGGTGGTAGCCAACAAAGCGCAGAACGTTATTGACCAAGAAGAAAGCGAAGAAGATATCGCTAACGCATTGAAATTCTAAATTTAATCCGGCATGGCTACACGGTCATGCCGGACTGAACCAGAGGAAAAAAGTATGTTGGATATCGAGAATATCGTCGACACGCAGTCCGAAGCAGAAGAACTTGAAGAAGTGGTGATGGGCCTCATCATCAACTCCGGTCAGGCGCGTAGCCTGGCGTACGGCGCACTTAAAATGGCTAAGCAAGGCGATTTCGAGTCGGCCAAGGCGATGATGGACCAGTCTCGTCTGGCGCTGAACGAAGCGCACCTCGTGCAAACGAAACTGATTGAAGGCGATCAGGGCGAAGGTAAAATGAAAGTTAGCCTGGTGCTGGTCCACGCGCAGGACCACCTGATGACATCAATGCTGGCGCGTGAGCTGGTGACTGAACTGATTGAACTTCACGAAAAGCTGAAATAGCGAGGAGTGCATAATGCAGCTACAGATTAACGCACCGGAAATCAAAACCGTTTATGAACAGCAGCTGTTTAATGGCAAAAATTTCCATGTGTTCATCTATAACAAAACTGAGAGCATCAGCGGGCTGCATCAGCATGACTACTATGAATTTACCCTGGTTTTAACCGGGCGCTATTATCAGGAAATCAACGGTAAACGCGTACTACTCGAACGTGGAGACTTTGTCTTTATCCCGTTGGGATCGCACCACCAAAGTTTTTATGATTTTGGTGCGACAAGGATCCTTAACGTCGGCATCAGTAAACGTTTTTTTGAACAGCACTATCACCCGCTACTGCCATTTTGTTTCGTTGCATCGCAGGTCTATCGGGCGAATAACTCGTTTCTTACCTATATTGAAACGGTTATTGCATCACTTAACTTTCGCGAGAGCGGACTGGATGAATTTGTAGAAGTGGTCACCTTCTATATTATTAATCGGTTACGTCATCATCGCGAAGAGCAGGTGTTGGATGATATTCCGCAGTGGCTTAAAACCACCGTTGAGACCATGCACGACAAACGGCAGTTTAGCGAGAATGCGCTGGAAAATATGGTACACCTGTCCGCGAAATCCCAGGAGTATCTGACCCGTGCAACCCAGCGTTATTACAGCAAAACGCCGATGCAGATTATTAATGAAATCCGCATTAACTTTGCTAAAAAACAGCTGGAAATGACGAACTATTCTGTAACGGATATTGCTTACGAGTCTGGCTACAGTAGTCCAAGCCTGTTTATTAAAACGTTTAAAAAGCTGACGTCGTTTACACCGAATAGCTACCGTAAGAAATTAACTGAATTTAATCAGTAGATATTATTTGCCAATAACCCATTTTTTATAGCTTGCCCAAAATAGCGTCGGGACAGCCACGCTATACCTGACATACGGGTTGAGCATAATACACGTCAGTGTTTTGACACTGAAGGGAGAAAGTATGAGCCAGAAATTAAAAGTCGTCACTATCGGTGGCGGGAGCAGCTACACCCCTGAATTACTTGAAGGCTTTATTAAGCGCTATCATGAATTACCGGTTTCTGAGTTGTGGCTGGTTGATGTCGACGGTGGAAAAGAGAAACTGGACATTATTTTTGACCTATGCCAGCGCATGATCGATAAAGCCGGCGTGCCGATGAAGTTGTTTAAAACGCTGGATCGCCGTGAAGCACTGAAAGATGCTGATTTCGTTACCACCCAGCTGCGTGTAGGGCAGCTGCAAGCCCGTGAAAAGGATGAACGCATTCCGCTGAGCCACGGGTATCTGGGGCAGGAAACCAACGGCGCTGGCGGGTTGTTCAAAGGCCTGCGTACCATTCCGGTTATCTTTGATATTGTTAAAGATGTGGAAGAACTGTGCCCGAATGCGTGGGTGATCAACTTCACTAACCCAGCCGGGATGGTGACTGAGGCGGTTTATCGCCATACGAATTTCAAGAAATTCATCGGCGTATGTAATATTCCGATCGGCATGAAAATGTTCATCAGCGACGTGCTGGCGCTGAAAGAGAGCGATGACTTATCTATCGACCTGTTTGGTCTGAACCATATGGTCTTCATTAAGGATGTTCTGGTCAACGGTGTGTCACGCTTTGATGAACTGCTTGACGGCGTTGCTTCGGGTCAGTTGAAAGCCTCTGGCGTGAAGAACATCTTCGACCTGCCGTTCAGCGAAGGATTGATTCGTTCGCTGAAGCTGCTGCCGTGCTCGTATCTGCTGTACTACTTCAAGCCAAAAGAGATGCTGGCGATCGAAATGGGCGAGTACTATAAGGGTGGCGCACGTGCTCAGGTAGTACAAAAAGTTGAAAAACAACTGTTTGAACTCTACAAAAATCCTGAGCTAAACGTTAAACCGAAAGAGCTGGAGCAGCGCGGCGGGGCCTATTACTCCGATGCGGCCTGTGAAGTGATCAATGCCATCTACAATGACAAACAGACCGAGCACTATGTCAACGTTCCTCACCATGGGCATGTTGATAATATTCCTGCGGACTGGGCGGTTGAGATGACCTGTACGCTGGGGCGCAATGGTGCTACGCCGCATCCGCGAATTACCCATTTTGATGAGAAAGTGCTCGGCCTTATCTATACCATTAAAGGTTTTGAAGTGGCGGCGAGCAATGCGGCATTGAGCGGCGAGCTGAATGATGTGCTGCTGGCGTTAAACCTGAGTCCGCTGGTGCATTCTGACAGCGATGCCGAGATTCTGGCGCGTGAGCTAATTCTGGCACATGAAAAATGGCTGCCAAACTTCGCCGGGTGCATTGAGAAACTCAAAAGCGAACAACACTAACTGAGGTCGGCTATGGAACGCGTACTGATTGTAAATGCGGATGATTTTGGCCTGAGTAAAGGACAAAACTACGGCATTGTTGAAGCTTGTCGCAATGGTGTTGTCACCTCGACAACGGCGCTGATTAACGGTGCGGCAATTGACCATGCGGTACAGCTGAGTCGCGACATACCTGAACTTGCCGTCGGAATGCACTTTGTTCTGACGCTGGGCAGGCCGTTGACGGCAATGCCGGGCCTTACTCGTGACGGGGTACTGGGGAAATGGATCTGGCAGATGGCGGAGGAAGACACTTTGCCGCTGGATGAAATTTCTCAGGAACTGGCCGCACAGTATCAGCGTTTTATTGACCTGTTCGGGCGGGAGCCGACGCATCTGGATAGCCATCACCATGTGCATATGTTCCCGCAAATTTTCCCTATCGTAGCAGGGTTTGCTGCCCAGAAGGGGATTGCGTTGCGTATCGATCGTCAGGCGGTATTCCAGGCGTCTGACTTACCGGAAACCTTACGGACTTCCCAGGGATTCAGCAGCGAGTTTTACGGTGACGCGATTTCTGAAGCTCTGTTTTTGCAGATGCTTGATGCGTCAGCCGATCGCGGAGAATCCTCGCTGGAAGTGATGTGTCATCCGGCTTTTATCGATGACATTATTCGTCAAAGTGCCTACTGTTACCCCCGCTTAACTGAGCTCGACGTGCTGACGTCTTCGTCACTGAAATATGCTATTGCGGAGCGCGGTTATCGTCTTGGCAGTTTTCTAAACGTGTAATTCCTGAGTTTGCGGCGCTTGATGCGCCGCATTTTTTTAGGCCGGAATCGTGTCTATTTTTCCGGCGCGTGACCAGACGCGGTGCGCGGTCATCAGCGTCAGCAGGGTATCCATGAACTGTGTGTCTGCACTGTCCGCTTCCACCACGCCTTCTTCTCCTTCCTTTTTGATATTCAACGTTGCTTTAAACCGACGAGCATCGCCAGCCAGGGCGATAGGTTTTAAGTGTTTATACGCTTCGAGTAAGTAATATCGGGCATCTCCGTTCATTGCGATATCCGCAATATTCCCACATGGAACAATGACTGCATCGACCGTCAGGGATGGCGAACCCGCAAAGGTACCGGCGATTGTCAGAACGGAGCCATCGTCGGCAACCACATTCCCCATTCGGGAATAGAGCAGTTTGGCATGAACACCTTCGGCCTCTAGGGCTTGCATGATGGCGAGCAGATCGGCCGATTTCACCTGGTCATTAAGTAAAATGGCGACCACACGGCCCTTAATCTCACCTTGCGCACCTGCATATAAACTGAGTGACGGCGCATTTTTCAAACCGTTGACGTTGGCCGGCGGTATAATTTGGGTTTGTTCCTCAGTGAGTTCAAAACCGAGATTCCCGGCAACCGCCGTGGCGAGGGCAGTATCAATATGAGCTAACTGTTCGACCACTCTTTCTCTGATATAGGGGCGCGTAACTTTGCTAAGTTCGAAACTGAATCCGCCTATAATATGCTGCTGTTCAATTGGCGTCTGACTTAGCCAGAACAGACGAGGCTGCGCATAGTATTCGCCGAAAGAGGGGCTGCGTTCGCGGATTTTGTTTCCTTCAATCCGTTCCTGGTACGACTCAAATCCACCGCGTTTTGGCCCCGGAGGTGTTTCACGCGGCCAGTTATCATTGATGGAATTCGGTTCATAGTTGGCCGGGTTGGTATCGATGTCCATGCGATGCATGCCGTCACGCTGGAAATTATGATACGGACAGGTTGGGCGATTAATTGGGATTTCATGGAAGTTGGGCCCGCCCAGACGACTGATCTGGGTATCGGTATAGGAGAACAAGCGGCCCTGCAACAAGGGATCGTTAGTAAAATCGATGCCCGGGACGATGTGTCCGGGATGAAAAGCTACTTGCTCATTTTCGGCGAAAAAATTGTCCGGATTGCGGTTTAGCACCATTTTACCGACGAGTTGTACCGGAACCAGTTCTTCAGGTATCAATTTCGTTGGATCGAGCAGGTCAAAATCGAACTTGAATTCGTCCTCTTCAGGAATGAGCTGTAGCCCCAGTTCATATTCCGGATAATCGCCCGCTTCAATCGCCTCCCACAGATCGCGGCGATGAAAGTCGGGATCCCGACCGGTAAGTTTTTGCGCTTCATCCCATACCAGCGAAGCTTTGCCTGCCAGCGGTTTCCAGTGGAAACGGACAAAGGTGGCTTTCCCTTGCGCATTAATCAACCGAAATGTGTGAATACCAAAGCCTTCCATCGTGCGATAGCTGCGCGGAATACCCCGATCGGACATTGCCCATATGACGTTGTGCAACGTTTCAGGCTGTAATGAGACATAATCCCAGAAGGTGTCATGGGCGCTTTGGCCCTGCGGGATGGCCCAATGCGGCTCCGGTTTAACCGCATGGACGAAATCTGGGAATTTATGGGCATCCTGAATAAAGAAGATGGGAGTATTGTTTCCCACCAGGTCGAAAATGCCCTCTTCAGTGTAAAACTTGGTCGCAAATCCCCGTATATCTCTGACCGTATCCGCAGAGCCTGCGCCGCCCTGAACCGTAGAGAATCGGACAAAAACCGGGGTGATTTTATTTTCATCACTCAGAAAGTCCGCTTTCGTCGTCGCGCTGAGACTGGCATAGGGCTGAAAGTAACCGTGAGCGGCAGAACCTCGGGCATGTACGATCCTCTCCGGGATGCGTTCATGATCAAAATGGGTGATTTTTTCCCGCAGGATGAAGTCTTCCAGCAGAGTTGGCCCACGGTTTCCGGCGCGCAGAGAGTTTTGATCGTCCGCAATGCGCACGCCCTGATTGGTGGTCAGGGCAAAATCCTCGCTTCCTTTGCGAAAACTGTCCAGCGCGTTGAGTTTGTCACTTGTGACGTCAGGCGCTTTTAAGCTGCCGGATGTGGTGGGTTGCATGCCTGGTGGCGTGGGTTCAGGCGCTGGCTGATGTGAACCGTCTGCTGGCGCCAGTGAGTCAAGTCCTGGCTGGGATTCGCTGGCATCATGAACCGGCGCTGAGTGATGGAGTGGGTGCTTATCGTTCTGTGACATTAAACTCGTCTCCTGTTTTCATCGCTGAAAGGGTCGTTGTTGCTGTCAAAAACTTTAACTATAGACCACTCATTCAGCGGCGCAGGTACAGGCCGATGACGTAAAGCGCGATGAACCAGGCAAACAGCGCACGCAAGGCAGGACGTCAGGAGGCAAAATCGGCTAAGATAGCGGTTTTCTGATTTTTAGAATTTGTCTTTAGTGAAGCAACTGATTATGAAACCTCTTCGCCAACAAAATCGTCCGGTTATCAGCTATGTTCCTCGCGTGGAGCCCGCTCCACCAGAGCATGCGATTAAAATGGATGCGTTTCGTGACGTATGGATACTGCGCGGAAAATATGTCGCTTTTGTCTTAATGGGGGAGTCGTTTCAACGTTCGCCTGCATTTACGGTCCCGGAATCAGCGCAGCGCTGGGCTAATCAGGTTCGTCAGGAAAATGAACTGAGCGATTAATGGATATAAAAAAACCGCCGGAGCATGATACTCCGGCGGTTTTTTGTTTTTTAGCTGACAGACTTAGCGATGCGCCAGTTCGGCGTTATCGTCGCTGTCCAGAATTGTTTTATCGGTCTGCTTCAGCCATTGACTGGTCAGCGTACCGGCAGTCATGGAACCGCTTACGTTCAACGCAGTACGACCCATGTCGATCAGCGGTTCAACGGAGATCAACAGCGCAACCAGCGTGACCGGCAGACCCATAGCAGGCAGAACGATCAGTGCGGCAAACGTTGCACCGCCACCGACACCCGCAACCCCTGCGGAACTCACGGTCACGATACCAACCAGCGTGGCAATCCACATTGGGTCCAGCGGGTTGATTCCAACGGTCGGCGCGACCATTACTGCCAGCATTGCCGGGTACAGACCCGCACAACCGTTCTGGCCAATCGTGGCGCCAAAAGAGGCGGCGAAAGAGGCGATGGATTCAGGCACGCCCAGACGACGGGTTTGCGCTTCAACGTTCAGCGGAATTGAGGCTGCGCTGGAACGGCTGGTGAAGGCGAAAGTCAGCACTGGCCACACCTTACGGAAGTATTTCAGCGGGCTAACGCCGTTAATACCCAAGAGGATCCCGTGAACCACGAACATAATGCCCAGACCGAGATAAGAGGCCACGACGAAGCTACCCAGCTTAATGATGTCCTGAAGGTTGGAACCGGCAACCACTTTGGTCATCAGCGCCAGAACACCGTACGGCGTCAACTGCATCACCAGACGAACCAGCTTCATCACCCAGCTTTGCAGGGTATCGATAGCCACCAGAACGCGCTCGCCTTTTGGTGCATCATCTTTCAGCAGTTTCAGTGCGGCTACACCCAGGAATGCTGCGAAGATAACTACGCTGATAATCGACGTCGGGTTGGCGCCAGTCAGATCGGCAAACGGGTTTTTCGGAATAAACGACAGCACCAGTTGCGGAACGCTGAGGTCAGCCACTTTGCCAACATAGTTGGTTTCAATCGCGTTCAGACGGGCCGTCTCGGCACCACCTTGCACCAGACCTTCGGCGGTCAGGCCGAACAGGTTGGTCACCAGAACCCCAACCAGTGCGGCAATCAGCGTGGTAAACAGTAGCGTTCCGATGGTCAGGAAGCTGATTTTACCTAACTGAGAGGCATTGTGCAGACGCGCAACGGCGCTGAGAATTGATGCAAATACCAGCGGCATAACAATCATCTGCAGCAACTGTACATAACCGTTGCCGACAATGTTGAACCACTGTACGGAATCTTTAAGAACCTGGCTGTCGGAACCATAAATGGTATGCAGGGCAAGGCCGAACACGACACCCATGACCAGACCGACCAGTACTTTTTTGGCCAGACTCCACTGTTTGTGCCGGGCTTGCGCCAGCACGAACAGCAGCACTATGAACACGATAATGTTCGCGATTAAAGGAAAGTTCATCCCCGTTCTCCTGATCTTATTATGCGTATCACCGTTTAAAGGTGATTCTGTTGGCGCAAGATTAGCAGAACTGTGACATGCCTCTTATATTCAAATGGAATTGTTTATACCGAAAATGACTTTTTGGCTGATTTATTAGTCAATCTGATGCGTTATGAAACGATTGAACTGCATTTGTAGCGTATTAATCATCTGCGAAGACCAGCGTACAGCGCTGTTCTCTTGTACGGTCTGCGGCATCCAGATTGCCCATGCGAATAGTGCCATACACAGAAACCGCTCCAGTTGGTTGCCTTTTTGCGGCACGAGAATGGGCAGACGAAAACGCCAGCGGCAGGGCCAAAGCAGGGGAACGCCCGCCGGGGTCAGCATATCGGCCAGAATATGGCTGAGATAACCGAGAACCATACCTTGTAAGGCATCAGCCGGTATTATCCAGGTGTCCGGGACTTTCAGGTAAAACGTGGTCAGCAGGGCAAAGACTGCAAGCAGGCTATGCGTAAACCCGCGATGACCAAATGCCCGGGCAATGGGTTTTGATATCCACTTCAGACGCTGCCCCAGCAGGGATTTGGGATGATCAATATCCGGCAGCAGGCACGTTAAAATGGCGGAAGGAACAATATGCCACCAGTCACCCTGCGCAAGAACGGGCGTTAGCTCGGCATTCTTGGCAAATACCGCACAGGCAATAGAAAAAAGAAGGTGGCCTTCCGCCGTCATGATAAAACCCAATAAACTGTCGATTCATACAGTATAGGGGTTTTATACAGTAGGCGGAAGAGGTGACGTTGTAACCCTTTGTCACAAGTGCGCCATTACCGCGCCAGCCAACCGCCATCCACGGCTAGCGTATAGCCATGAATATAGTCAGAGGCGGAACTTGCGAGGAATACGACCGGGCCTTTCAGATCATTTGGCGTGCCCCAGCGCCCTGCGGGAATACGATCGATAATCTCCTGGTTGCGCTCGCTGTCTGCGCGCAGCTGCTGGGTATTATTGGTCGCCATATAGCCGGGTGCGATAGCATTGACATTAATTCCTTTGGCCGCCCATTCATTGGCGAGCAGGCGAGTGATGCCGAGCACGCCGCTTTTTGATGCTGTATAGGAAGGGACGCGGATTCCGCCCTGAAAAGAGAGCATCGAGGCAATGTTAATAATTTTTCCGCCATTGCCCTGAGCCAGAAACTGGCGCGCCACGGCCTGTGACAGAAAGAAAACAGATTTGAGATTCAGATTCATCACGTCATCCCAATCCTTTTCACTGAAGTCCAGCGCATCCTGACGGCGTATGGTTCCCGCATTGTTGACCAGAATATCGATCCGGCCAAACGCCGACACCGATTGTGTCACGATGCTGGTGAGAGCATCTTGTTGGCTGAGGTCGGCCTGAATAGCCATAAAACGTCGACCGAGGGCGTTAATTTTCTCTGCGGTTTCATGTGGTATTTTACGATTCACGCCGACTACATCGCAGCCCGCTTCAGCCAGCGCCACTGCCATACCCTGCCCAAGGCCGGTGTCACATCCAGTGACGATGGCTACTTTACCTTCGAGACGAAAAGCTTCCTGAATCATGTTTACCTCAACTATTTATGTCATTAACGCTTGCTCTATAGGGCAAGGATAGGAGAGGTTAAACAGAAACACAATTAAAAATGAAACGATGTTTTAAAAATAAAAAATCTGAGAGGGCGGGCAATACGATCATTGCCCGTTATAGGATTAGCCGCGCAGATGAACGGCAGTAAGTTCGGTGAGCGAGGTTAGTTTGACGTCGGCAAGAACGAAGCGGGGATCTTCCTGATTCTCATGCGCTGGTACGACGATGGAACGCATACGGGCGGCTTTCGAAGCAATCATGCCGTTTACCGAGTCTTCCAGTGCTACGCAGTTTAACGGGTCAATGCCCAGTTTTGTGGCGCAATCGAGATAAACCTGCGGGTGCGGTTTGCTGTAGGGCAGTTTTTCTGCAGAAGCCAACGCGTCGAAGCTGCTGCGCAGATCAAACATGGTCAGCACTTTTTCCAGCATATGCAGCGGCGAGGCGGATGCCAGTCCTACTTTGATTCCCTGAGATTTGCACAACGCCACGGCTTCACGCACACCCGGCAGCAGTGGTTTTGTTTCTTCCACTAACGCAATGGCCCGGGTGATGATGCGCTCGGTGACTTCCTGACGTGAGGGACCGTTCCACGGTTGCTGCGCAAACCACAAATCGACCACCATATCGATGCGTAAGCCAAGAGTATCGGGAAGTTCATGGCGGCGGGAGATATCAACGCCTAAACTTGCTATCACATCCAGTTCAGCCTGATCCCAAAGCGGTTCAGAATCGACCAGTAACCCATCCATATCGAAAATTGCAGCAAGAATTTGACGCGGGGTTGACATTACAACCTCTCCTTTACGGTGATAAAAGGGATTAAGAGCCAGTAATAACAGGCTCTGAGCGTTCATTATGGCTAATTCAGCAGTATACCGCCTTTAAAGATCAGGCGAAAACGGTTATCAGCGGGTAAACTTAGGCCAAAATGACACGTCTTTATCAAGGGGAACTCATGACGTATCAACAAGCTGGACGCATTGCCGTCTTGAAAAGGCTGGTGGGATGGGTAATTTTCATTCCCGCGCTGATTTCAACACTGGTTTCTGTACTGAAGTTTATGTATGCGCACAGCGAAAAGCAGGAGGGAATTAACGCGGTCATGCTCGATTTTGCTCACGTGATGATCGATATGATGCGGGTTAATACACCTTTTCTTAACGTGTTCTGGTATAACTCGCCAACGCCCGATTTTCAAAGTGGACTGAATCTCGTTTTTTGGCTGATATTCATCCTGATTTTTATCGGTCTGGCGTTGCAGGATTCAGGCGCTAGAATGAGCCGCCAGGCACGTTTCTTACGCGAAGGCGTTGAGGATCAGCTGATTCTGGAACAGGCAAAAGGCAGTGAAGGATTATCCCGCGAGCAACTTGAGTCGCGAATTGTGGTACCGCACCATACGATCTTCTTACAAATTTTCCCGCTTTATATTTTGCCGGTGATCGTTATCGTGATCGGCTACTTCTTCTTCTCATTGCTGGGCTTTCTGTAAGTGCCGCTCTATCGGGCCTGCCACGTTGCGAAACGGCAGGCCTGATAAGCAACGCGGTACGTAGTTAAGCAGCGAGTAATCTATCCAGCGCTTTCTGCGCCACAACCAGATGCTGTCCTCCGAACAGAATTGCTCGATTCAGCAGCGTATAGAGCTGGTAGATTGGCTGCCTGTCAAGAAAGTCCAGCGGTAGTGGTGAGACTGACTGGTAACCGTCATAAATTTGCGGCGGCTGATCGGTATGTAACGGCAGCATTGCCAGGTCGCACTCTCTGTCCCCCCAGTAGCAGGCAGGGTCAAAGATGTACGGACCGTTAGGACCGAGGGCGCAGTTCCCGGACCACAAATCACCGTGCAGGAGAGACGGCTGCGGCTGATGAGAAGAGAGACGTTGCTGGACATGTTCGACGATGGCATCAATATTGCCAAACGCAATGCCTTTTTCAGCGGCGAGTTCCAGTTGCCAGCCTATACGCTGCTCGGCGAAAAAGGTTGACCAGCGACGTTGCCAGGTATTGGGCTGCGGTGTGGTAGAGAGCGCGTTATCGAAGTCGAGACCAAACTGAGGCTGGTCGCTCCATTCGTGCAAATGCGCAAGCTGTTGACCGAGGATAAACGCGTTATGCGCATCAAGCGGACGGGGAGGGAGGAAATCCATCACCAGAAAGCTGTAATCTCTGTCTGCGCCTACTGCCCAGACTTTCGGTACCGATACAGTTTGACTGCGGGAAAGTAGCTCCAGCTGATCGGCTTCTGCCGTAAAGCCGGTTAACAACTCTCTTTCATCGCATTTGACGAAAAAATCTCGCCCCGCATAGCGTAAATGCCATGCGGCGTGAATCTCTCCGCCGGGCAGTTCATTACGCAGTTCGATTTCGCCTTCACCTAATTGCTCGCTTAAAAGACGACTGATAGCCTGCCACATGATGTCTCTCCCCATGTTGTCTGCCAGATCATAAGGTTAGCGCAAGAATGCGGTTAAAAAACACGAACTGACGCACACCACGGACGCGTCATCGCTGGAAAGGCACTTAATGTTTGTCGCTCTTCTTCACCCCGTACCGTTGTGGAGACGTCTGACTGCACATGATTCACTTCTTTGTAATAACGTGATTTTTTATCATAGTCGCATAACACCCATGCTGACAGTTTTACGCGAGAATCCCCCTTTGTCTTCAAAAGAGGGACGGTGTCGTTATTGAGTGAGATACGAATAAATTTTTTGCGTGTCGTCCAAAGAGCACAGGCGCGTACCCTGATTTAGTGTTGCTGCGCTACCTGCGGCGACGCCGTAACGGACAATATCCTCAAAAGGTGCATTCTCAGCCAGTTTAAGCGTCATGGCCCCGACCATACTGTCGCCCGCGCCTACGGTGCTTTGACTTTTCACCGGTGGCGGAACCACCTGAACGCAGGTATCTCGATCTACGCCCAGCGCCCCTTGCGGCCCAAGCGAGACCACAACGCGGTGCGCTTTTCCACTATGTACGATTTCCTGTGCGGCCTTGCGCACATCATCGGGCTGTGTCAGTTCTCGATTTACCAGCGCACTCAGTTCTTTGAGGTTAGGTTTGACCAGTTCGATATTGCCGATGGCTAACGCCGCCGTCAGTGCTTCACCTGAACTGTCGACAATACAGCGGATCCCTTGTTTTTGTGCGGTGGTAATCAGTCGGGTCAACTTCTCAAGCTGTACGCCGGGCGGCAAACTACCGCTGATGACCAGCAATGCACCAGATTCAATTTCCAGCACCTGATCCTGAAGTTGGTAGAACTCGTCATCGGTCAGCGCAGCGCCAGGCATGACAAAACGATACTGTTCGCCGCTGGACTCAACGTGGACATGAAGATTTTGTCGGGTCCAATCTTTGGCTTCGACAGTGGATACGGGAACATTTTCGTCGGCGAGCAATGCAACAAGATGCTCTCCGGTTGCACCCCCCGCGGGGAAAATCGCCGTTGCGGTTCCGCCAAGATGGGCAATTGCGCGAGCAACGTTGATGCCGCCACCGCCGGGTTCAAAAACCGGCGAGGTACAACGAAGCTTACCTTCCGGGTAAATTTGCGGGGTGATTGTTGCGCTATCGAGAGAGGGCGCAAGTGTTAACGTATAGATACGTACCATCTTTACCTCCTGTTAGGCTGTCCTCAGTCTGGCACTTAACCTCCCGAAAGTGAAGTAATTAACAACATGATTTTTCATATCTTTATTTAAAATTATCGTCATAAAGTTATATAAATAAAATAAAGGTTTAGGAACGCTCTTATTCAAAAAATGAAATAAGAATTTATTGCTATGTTATTCGAGTCTTTTTATAATTTGTTACCTTTCAAGGGTCTTTTGTCATTGATCCATATGAAAGTTTCCGAGACCGTAATGGTCTCTTTTTTTGTTGTACGGACTCTTAATAAATGAAGCTTTTGAAGACAGTGCCCGCAGCATTACTGCTGACGGGAGGCCTGCTTGCGTCAATGCATGCTGCCGCCGATGATTCCGTTTTTACTGTCATGGATGACCCTTCCAGCGCGAAAAAACCCTTTGAAGGTAACCTGAACGCGGGATATCTCGCCCAGTCAGGCAACACAAAAAGTTCTTCTTTAACCGCAGATACCACCATGACCTGGTACGGCCAAACGACCGCATGGTCTCTGTGGGGAAATGCCAGTAATACCTCCTCAAATGATGAGCGTTCATCGGAGAAATATGCCGTAGGTGGCCGTAGTCGTTACAACATGACCGACTATGACTATCTCTTTGGACAGGCAAGCTGGTTGACCGACCGCTACAACGGCTACCGCGAGCGTGACGTGCTGACTGCGGGTTATGGTCGTCAGTTCCTCAACGGGCCTGTGCACAGCTTCCGTTTCGAATTCGGTCCTGGCGTGCGCTATGACGAGCACACGGATGGCACCACCGAAACACAGCCGCTGGGCTATGCGTCCGGGGCCTATGCATGGCAGATGACGGACAATACCAAGTTTACTCAGGGTGTGTCGGTATTCGGCGCTGACGATACCACACTCAACTCTGAAACTGCCCTGAACGTTGCCATCAACGAACACTTTGGGTTAAAGGTGGCTTACAACGTGACCTGGAACTCTGAACCACCGGCAACAGCGCCGGAGCATACCGATCGCCGCACGACAGTTTCCCTCGGCTATCGGATGTAGTGACAAGCCGGGTCAAATAAATGGCCTGGCTTTTCTAAATTAAAGTTAAGTTTATTTAATATTTAATTTGCGTTTTATTTTTCTACCTGGCCATAACGCGTTATTTTCAGACGAATTCGATTAATCGATAAATAAACGAAATCGGAACAGCGGGTGAGCGTCATTTAGCCCCAGATCATCGCAGCCCAGCGCAGCATCAACATGGCCGCACAAATAACGAGCAGAATCACAACCATCTTCCAGTGTTTCTTCGCAAAGCGATTTGTGGGCATTGTTTTTTTCCTGCTCAGGTTAGATGACTTTGTGCAAGTGTAACAAAGATGGTTGGGTGTCAGTGAATTGATTTACATCATAGAGCGCGCGTTGATTGCTGCTTTGATCGACCCGTAATGCCGTGTACACTGTCAAACGGTGTTATCAAAAAGCGGGTGTAGGTCCAGTGTGGTCTTTAAGGCGACCAGTGACATATTTCGCAGAGTGAAGCGGGAATCAGCCCACACCTTTTTGATAATTTTAAATATTGAATCTTTGTATGTGATCTTACGTGTGGGTCACCACTGCAAATAAGGATATAACATGCCTGTTATTACTCTTCCTGATGGCAGCCAACGCCATTACGACCACGCTGTAAGCCCCATGGATGTTGCGCTGGACATCGGTCCAGGCCTGGCGAAAGCCACTATTGCTGGCCGTGTTGACGGTGAGCTGGTAGATGCTTCCGATCTGATTGAGCATGATGCGAAGCTCTCCATCATCACCGCGAAGGATGAAGAAGGTCTGGAGATCATTCGTCACTCCTGTGCGCACCTGTTAGGGCACGCGATCAAACAACTCTGGCCGCACACCAAAATGGCGATCGGACCGGTTGTTGATAACGGTTTTTACTACGATATCGATCTTGACCGTACGTTAACCCAGGAAGACGTCGACGCGCTTGAGAAGCGGATGCACGAGCTCGCTGAGAAAAACTACGATGTTATTAAGAAGAAAGTCAGCTGGTACGAAGCGCGTGAAACCTTCGTGAAGCGTGGCGAGACCTATAAAGTCTCCATTCTTGATGAAAACATTGCCCATGATGACAAGCCTGGCTTGTACCATCATGAAGAATATGTCGATATGTGCCGTGGCCCGCACGTGCCGAATATGCGTTTCTGCCATCACTTCAAACTGATGAAGACCGCTGGGGCATACTGGCGTGGCGACAGCAATAACAAGATGCTGCAGCGTATTTATGGTACTGCATGGGCAGATAAAAAAGCCCTGAATGCCTACCTGCAACGTCTGGAAGAAGCGGCCAAACGCGACCACCGTAAAATCGGCAAGCAGCTTGACCTGTATCACATGCAGGAAGAAGCGCCGGGTATGGTGTTCTGGCACAACGATGGCTGGACTATCTTCCGTGAACTGGAAGTCTTTGTTCGCTCAAAACTGAAAGAATACCAGTATCAGGAAGTGAAAGGTCCGTTCATGATGGACCGCGTGCTGTGGGAAAAAACAGGTCACTGGGACAACTACAAAGATGCGATGTTCACCACCTCTTCTGAGAACCGTGAATACTGCATTAAGCCAATGAACTGCCCTGGCCACGTACAGATCTTTAATCAGGGTCTGAAATCCTATCGCGATCTGCCGCTGCGTATGGCTGAGTTTGGTAGCTGCCACCGTAATGAACCGTCAGGTGCGCTGCATGGACTGATGCGTGTTCGTGGCTTCACTCAAGATGATGCGCATATCTTCTGTACTGAAGAGCAGATTCGTGATGAAGTTAACGCGTGCATTCGTATGGTCTACGATATGTACAGCACCTTTGGCTTCGAGAAAATCGTCGTCAAACTGTCCACTCGCCCCGAAAAACGTATCGGTAGCGATGAAATGTGGGACCGTGCTGAAGCTGACCTGGCCGTTGCGCTGGAAGAAAACAACATCCCGTTTGAGTTCCAACTGGGTGAGGGCGCGTTCTACGGTCCGAAAATTGAATTTACCCTGTATGACTGCCTCGATCGTGCATGGCAGTGCGGTACTGTACAGCTGGACTTCTCCCTGCCGTCCCGTTTAAGCGCCTCTTACGTTGGCGAAAACAACGAACGTCAGGTGCCGGTTATGATTCACCGTGCAATTCTTGGGTCGATGGAACGTTTCATCGGTATCCTGACCGAAGAGTTCGCTGGCTTCTTCCCGACCTGGCTTGCGCCGGTTCAGGTTGTGGTCATGAACATCACCGATTCTCAGTCTGAATACGTTAACGAATTAACGCAGAAACTACAAAATGCGGGTATTCGTGTAAAAGCAGACTTGAGAAATGAGAAGATTGGCTTTAAAATCCGCGAGCACACTTTACGTCGTGTCCCTTACATGTTGGTCTGTGGCGACAAAGAGGTAGAAGCAGGCAAAGTTGCCGTGCGCACCCGTCGTGGCAAAGACTTGGGCAGCCTGGACGTAAATGAAGTGATTGAGAAGCTGCAACAAGAGATTCGCAGCCGCAGTCTTCAACAACTGGAGGAATAAGGTATTAAAGGCGGAAAACGAGTTCAAACGGCACGTCCGAATCGTATCAATGGCGAGATTCGCGCCCTGGAAGTTCGCTTAACAGGTCTGGAAGGCGAAGCTTTGGGTATTGTGAGTCTGAGAGAAGCGATCGAAAAAGCTGAAGAAGCTGGAGTAGATTTAGTTGAAATCAGCCCTAACGCCGAACCGCCAGTTTGTCGTATTATGGACTACGGCAAGTTCCTTTATGAAAAGAGTAAGTCTTCTAAGGAACAGAAGAAAAAGCAAAAAGTTATCCAGGTTAAGGAAATTAAATTCCGTCCTGGCACCGACGATGGCGATTACCAGGTAAAACTCCGCAGCCTGGTACGCTTTCTGGAAGATGGCGATAAGGCTAAGATCACGCTGCGTTTTCGCGGTCGTGAGATGGCCCACCAACAGATCGGTATGGAAGTGCTCAACCGCGTCCGTGACGATCTGAGTGAACTGGCAGTAGTCGAATCCTTCCCTACGAAGATCGAAGGCCGCCAGATGATCATGGTGCTCGCTCCTAAGAAGAAACAGTAAGGCCTTCAAGTAGCAATGTCTGTGGAGCCTACGGGTTCCACAGCCGTTGTTCGCCTACGTTTCGTTTATTAACAATGCGAAGTGGAAGTTATTAAAATGCCAAAAATTAAGACCGTACGCGGTGCTGCTAAGCGTTTCAAAAAAACCGGTGGTGGTGGATTTAAGCGTAAGCACGCAAACCTGCGTCATATTCTGACCAAAAAATCTACTAAGCGTAAACGTCACCTGCGTCCAAAAGGCCTCGTGTCTAAAGGCGATCTGGGTCTGGTTATCGCGTGCCTGCCGTACGCATAAGCCGTTAACGTTTAATTCATTTTTTTACTAAGAATATAGATACAGGAGAGCACATATGGCTCGCGTAAAACGTGGTGTAGTTGCCCGTGCACGTCACAAGAAAATTTTGAAACAAGCTAAAGGCTACTACGGTGCGCGTTCTCGCGTATACCGCGTTGCCTTCCAGGCTGTTATCAAAGCTGGTCAGTACGCTTATCGTGACCGTCGTCAGAAAAAGCGTCAGTTCCGTCAACTGTGGATTGCGCGTATCAACGCAGCAGCACGTCAGAACGGTATTTCTTACAGCAAATTCATCAACGGCCTGAAAAAAGCCTCTGTTGAAATCGACCGTAAGATCCTGGCTGACATCGCAGTATTCGACAAAGTAGCGTTCACCGCTCTGGTCGAAAAAGCGAAAGCAGCTCTGGCATAAGCCGGTGAAAAGAGGGAGCCTGGCTCCCTCTCTTTTATTTGCAGTACAATCAATTAGTTGACAATTTATCCGTAAGCCTTTTCAATAATGGTTGTCCGGTTTTTACCACACAAGGTAACGCAAGCATGAATGCTGCTATTTTCCGCTTCTTCTTTTACTTTAGCACCTGAAATCAGGAGGCTTGCGCGTGAAAGAAGAAACGGAAAACAGCGCCTAAAAGCCTCCCTGGTGGAGGCTTTTTTTATACGCGTCATCCTTCAAGTTGTCTCTGTATTGGCTGCATTCGCTCTTTTGCTGCGTTGATACAACTTGAATGATTTTGCGTATATATGAGCGACTAGTGAATATCGCAACATAACGAGGAAAACCATGTCACATCTCGCAGAGCTGGTTGCCAGTGCAACGGCCGCCATTAACCAGGCTTCAGATGTTGCCGCGTTAGACAATGTCCGCGTCGAATATTTGGGCAAGAAAGGGCACCTGACCCTTCAGATGACAACCCTGCGCGAACTGCCGCCAGAAGAGCGCCCGGCAGCAGGTGCGGTGATAAACGAAGCCAAAGAGCAGGTGCAGCAAGCGCTGAACGCGCGTAAGGCCGAATTAGAAAGTGCTGCCCTGAATGCCCGTCTGGCAGAAGAAACTATCGATATCTCCCTGCCAGGGCGTCGTATCGAAAACGGCGGTCTGCATCCTGTAACGCGTACAATTGACAGGATTGAAAGTTTCTTTGGTGAGCTGGGCTTTACCGTGGCGACTGGTCCGGAAATCGAAGATGACTATCATAACTTCGATGCGCTGAACATTCCTGGCCATCATCCGGCGCGCGCTGACCACGACACTTTCTGGTTTGACGCGACGCGTTTGCTGCGTACGCAGACTTCCGGCGTGCAGATCCGCACCATGAAGGAAAAACAGCCGCCGATCCGTATTATCGCCCCGGGCCGTGTATATCGTAACGATTACGATCAGACTCACACCCCGATGTTCCATCAGATGGAAGGGCTGATTGTTGATACCAACATCAACTTCACCAACCTGAAAGGCACGCTGCACGATTTCCTGCGCAACTTCTTTGAAGAAGACCTGCAGGTTCGTTTCCGTCCTTCCTACTTCCCGTTCACTGAACCTTCTGCGGAAGTAGACGTGATGGGCAAAAACGGTAAGTGGCTGGAAGTGCTGGGTTGCGGGATGGTTCACCCGAACGTGCTGCGTAATGTTGGCATCGATCCGGAAATCTACTCGGGCTTTGCATTTGGTATGGGGATGGAGCGTCTGACCATGCTGCGTTACGGTGTTACCGATCTGCGTTCTTTCTTCGAAAACGATCTGCGTTTCCTCAAACAGTTTAAATAAAGGCAGGATAAAACAATGAAATTCAGTGAACTGTGGTTACGCGAATGGGTAAACCCGGCGATTGATAGCGATGCTCTGTCAAACCAAATCACAATGGCAGGTCTGGAAGTTGACGGTGTGGAACCTGTTTCCGGCGCGTTCAACGGCGTTGTGGTGGGTGAAGTGGTTGAATGTGGCCAGCACCCGAACGCTGACAAACTGCGTGTCACCAAAGTGAATGTAGGCGGCGACCGTCTGCTGGATATCGTCTGCGGTGCGCCAAACTGCCGTCAGGGGTTGAAAGTGGCTGTGGCAACCGTTGGTGCCGTTCTGCCGGGCGATTTCAAAATCAAAGCCGCGAAACTGCGCGGTGAGCCGTCTGAAGGTATGCTGTGCTCATTCTCTGAGCTGGGTATTTCCGACGATCATAACGGGATTATCGAACTGCCGGCCGATGCGCCAATTGGCACCGATATCCGTGAATACCTGAAGCTTGACGACAACACTATCGAAATCAGCGTCACGCCGAACCGCGCCGACTGCTTAGGCATTATCGGTGTCGCACGTGATGTTGCTGTGCTGAACAAAGCTCCGCTGGTTGAGCCGGAAATCGCGCCTGTAGCGGCAACCATTAGCGACGTCCTGCCGATTCAGGTTGAAGCCGTGGAAGCCTGTCCACGCTATCTGGGCCGCGTGGTTAAAGGCATCAATGTTAAAGCGCCGACCCCGCTGTGGATGAAAGAAAAACTGCGTCGTTGCGGTATTCGTTCAATCGATGCCGTGGTTGACGTGACTAACTATGTGCTGCTCGAACTGGGCCAGCCGATGCACGCATTCGACAAAGACCGCATTGAAGGCGGAATTGTTGTCCGTATGGCAAAAGAGGGTGAGACCCTGGTATTGCTGGATGGCAGCGAAGCGAAGCTGAATGCGGATACGCTGGTGATTGCGGACCATAACAAAGCGCTGGCGATGGGCGGCATCTTTGGTGGCGAACATTCCGGCGTGAATGATGAAACGCAAAACGTCCTGCTGGAATGTGCATTCTTCAGCCCGCTGTCTATTACAGGTCGCGCACGTCGTCACGGTCTGCACACCGATGCTTCTCACCGCTATGAGCGTGGTGTTGATCCGGCTCTGCAACATAAGGCCATGGAACGTGCAACGCGCCTGCTGATCGATATCTGCGGCGGCGAAGCGGGTCCAGTCATTGACGTGACGAACGAAGACACGCTGCCAAAACGCGCAACCATTACGCTTCGTCGTAGCAAACTGGATCGTCTGATCGGACACCATATTGCGGATGAGCAGGTGAGCGACATTCTGCGTCGTCTGGGTTGTGACGTGACGGAAGGGCAGGATGAGTGGAAAGCGGTCGCGCCGAGCTGGCGTTTCGATATGGAAATCGAAGAAGACCTGGTCGAAGAAGTCGCCCGCGTATACGGTTATGACAATATCCCGAACACGCCGATTCAGGCGGGTCTTATCATGGGTACGCATCGTGAAGCGGATTTGTCGCTGAAACGTGTAAAAACCATGCTGAATGACAAAGGCTACCAGGAAGTAATTACCTACAGCTTCGTCGACCCGAAAGTCCAGTCGCTGCTGCACCCGGGTGAAGAAGCACTGCTGTTGCCAAGCCCAATCTCTATTGATATGTCGGCTATGCGTTTGTCCCTGTGGACCGGCTTGCTGTCTACGGTAGTGTATAACCAGAACCGTCAGCAGAACCGCGTACGTATTTTTGAAACGGGTTTACGTTTCGTACCGGATACACAGGCCAATCTCGGGATCCGTCAGGATCTGATGCTGGCGGGCGTGATCTGCGGTAACCGTCATGATGAACACTGGAATCTGGCAAAAGAGACCGTTGATTTCTATGATCTGAAAGGCGATCTGGAAGCGGTTCTCGACCTGACCGGCAAACTGGCAGACATTCAGTTCAAAGCTGAAGCGAATCCAGCACTGCATCCGGGTCAGTCTGCGGCGATTTATCTGAAAGGTGAACGTATTGGTTTCATTGGGGTTGTTCATCCTGAACTGGAACGTAAACTGGATCTGAACGGTCGCACTCTGGTGTTTGAACTGGAGTGGAATAAGCTCGCAGACCGCGTGGTGCCTCAGGCGCGTGAAGTTTCTCGCTTCCCGGCGAACCGTCGCGACATCGCGGTTGTTGTGGCCGAAAACGTTCCCGCTGCGGATATTTTATCCGAGTGTAAGAAAGTTGGCGTAAATCAGGTAGTTGGCGTAAACTTATTTGACGTGTACCGCGGTAAGGGTGTTGCGGAGGGTTATAAGAGCCTCGCTATCAGCCTGATCCTTCAGGATACCAGCCGTACACTTGAAGAAGAGGAGATTGCCGCTACCGTCGCCAAATGTGTAGAGGCATTAAAAGAGCGATTCCAGGCATCATTGAGGGATTGAACCTATGGCGCTTACAAAAGCTGAAATGTCAGAATATCTGTTTGATAAGCTTGGGCTTAGCAAGCGGGATGCCAAAGAACTGGTCGAGCTGTTTTTCGAAGAGATCCGTCGTGCTCTGGAAAATGGTGAGCAGGTAAAACTCTCTGGTTTTGGTAACTTCGATCTGCGTGATAAGAATCAACGTCCGGGCCGTAACCCGAAAACGGGCGAAGATATTCCCATTACAGCACGGCGCGTGGTGACCTTCAGACCCGGACAGAAGTTAAAAAGCCGGGTCGAAAACGCAACGCCCAAAGAAGAGTGATTTAACGATCCGTTAAGTCACTTGCTCTGCCATCAAAGCGGCAGCGCAAACCATGATATATAACTAAAAAGGCCGCTCTGCGGCCTTTTTCCTTTTCACTACCGAATCAGCACCGTAGAATCACCTTCATCTCTTTTCAGCAGAATGGAAAACATGCTGACTTTCGCCCATCAACAGCAGCGTCGAAATGTGCGCTGGATACTGTCACTGTCAGTACTTATGCTACTGGCAACGATTCTAAGCTTGTGCGCAGGAGAACAATGGATCGCTCCCGGCGACTGGTTCAGCGCCCGCGGCGATCTGTTCGTCTGGCAAATCCGACTTCCCCGTACCCTTGCCGTTTTGCTGGTAGGCGCTGCGTTGGCCTTATCAGGCGCAGTGATGCAAGCTCTCTTTGAAAATCCGCTCGCCGAGCCGGGATTATTAGGCGTGTCTAACGGTGCGGGAGTCGGGCTTATCGCGGCGGTGCTGCTGGGGCAGGGGCAACTTCCCGGCTGGGCATTGGGCCTTTGCGCCATTGCCGGGGCGCTGATTATCACGCTCATACTGCTACGTTTCGCCCGCCGTCATTTGTCTACCAGCCGTCTGCTGCTGGCAGGGGTGGCGCTGGGGATTATCTGTAGCGCGTTGATGACATGGGCCATCTACTTCTCCACATCATTTGACTTACGACAGCTGATGTACTGGATGATGGGGGGCTTCGGTGGCGTAGACTGGCATCAGGCCTGGCTCATGGTGGCGTTGATTCCGGTACTGGTGTGGATCTGCTGTCAGTCGCAGCCGATGAATATGCTGGCATTAGGAGAGACGTCTGCTCGTCAGCTGGGGCTGCCACTATGGTTCTGGCGCAACCTACTGGTGGTCGCCACGGGCTGGATGGTCGGCGTGAGCGTGGCTCTGGCAGGGGCGATTGGTTTTATTGGGCTTGTGATCCCGCATATTTTGCGTCTGTGCGGCCTCACCGATCACCGTGTTTTATTGCCAGGTTGTGCGTTGGCTGGTGCAATCGCATTACTGTTTGCTGATGTTGTCGCGCGTCTGGTGCTGGCCTCGGCTGAGTTACCTATCGGCGTGGTGACGGCCACCATGGGCGCACCGGTATTTATCTGGCTATTGTTAAAAGCCGCGCGCTAGAACGCGTTGGTTCGGTCTATGATTAAAAACTGAAAATCCACCTGTTGTTCTGGAGATGCTATGCAAAACACTATCCTCGATACAGAAGTGACGACCATCGACGGCGAGGTTACCTCACTGCAGCCGTATTCCGGAAATGTGCTGTTAATCGTCAACGTTGCTTCAAAATGTGGACTGACGCCGCAGTACGAGCAACTGGAGAATCTGCAGAAAACCTGGCACCAACAGGGCTTCAGCGTTCTTGGTTTCCCTTGCAATCAGTTTCTGGGCCAGGAGCCGGGCAGCGAAGAGGAAATAAAAACGTACTGCAGTACCACCTGGGGCGTAACTTTCCCGATGTTCAGCAAAATTGACGTCAACGGCGAGGGACGCCATCCGCTGTATCAGAAGCTGATTGATGCCGCACCAACGGCCGTTGCACCTGCGGACAGTGGGTTCTATGAGCGAATGGCGAGCAAAGGTCGTGCGCCGCTCTACCCGGACGATATTCTGTGGAATTTCGAGAAGTTTTTAGTGGGTCGCGATGGAAAAGTGCTGCAACGATTCTCACCGGATATGACGCCTGAGGATCCCATTCTGGTGCAAACCATCAAGCAGGCGCTGGCAAACTAATGTCTCGATTGATGCAGCTACAGGACGTCGCGGAATCGACCCGTCTTGGCCCGCTTTCTGGTGAGATAAAAGCAGGAGAGATCCTGCATTTAGTGGGACCAAACGGTGCCGGAAAAAGTACGCTGTTGGCGCGTATAGCGGGTCTGACGAACGGAGAGGGCAGCATCACTTTTGGTGATATGCCGTTGGAGGAATGGCCGGCTGCCAGGCTGGCGCAATATCGTGCCTATCTTGCGCAACAGCAAAATCCGCCGTTTGCGATGCCGGTCTGGCATTTTCTGACGCTGCATCAACCCGACAAAGCACGTACCGATCTGTTACAGGAGGTCGCCGATGCGCTCGGCCTGGGAGATAAACTGGGGCGCGGCGTGAACCAACTCTCCGGCGGTGAGTGGCAGCGTGTGCGCCTGGCTGCGGTTATCCTGCAGATTTGCCCACAAGCGAATCCATTAGGTCAGCTTTTACTCCTGGATGAGCCGATGAACAGTCTGGACGTCGCGCAACAAAACGCACTGGATCGATTGTTGAGTCAGCTGTGTTTGCAGGGCATAGCGATTGTGATGAGTAGTCACGACCTTAATCACACCTTACGCCATGCGCATAAAGCCTGGCTACTCAAACGTGGGAAACTGCTTGCCAGTGGTTCTCGAGATGCGGTACTGACGCCGGCCAATCTGTCTGCGGCCTATGGTGTCAACTTCCGACGTTTGGATATTGAAGGGCATAGAATGCTCATATCAACCACTTAAGTTAAATGGGTTCTTGAAAATCATATAATTTCCACGCTAAATTGGTATAAAAATAAAATTCAGAGGATTCGTACTGAATGCGCTTTTGGCTCCTTTTAATCACAGCATTGTTTTTGGCGGGCTGCAGCAGCCATCGTGCGCCTGCGCCAAATGCCCGCTTGTCGGATTCAATCGCCGTTATTGCCGGTCTTAATGATCAGCTACAAACCTGGCATGGCACACCCTATCGTTATGGTGGTATGAGTCGTAGCGGGGTGGATTGTTCTGGATTTGTTTTGATGACGATGCGCGATAAATTCGATCTGCAACTCCCACGCGATACGCGTACGCAATCAAAGATTGGTACCGAAATTGATAAAGACGATTTGCTGCCCGGCGATCTGGTTTTCTTTAAAACCGGGTCTGGGGAAAGCGGTCTGCATGTCGGTATTTACGATACCAATAATCAATTTATTCATGCTTCAACCAGCCGTGGAGTGATGCGCTCGTCTCTGGATAACGTTTACTGGCGTAAAAACTTTTGGCAGGCGCGACGTATTTAATCCTCACAACTCCGAGGCTGCCATCGAGTGGCAGCCTCGACATCACCGTTTGAAAGTTAACTTTTATTTCTGCTTTTGGTTAGACAATACCCATGAACATTAAGAGCGTATCTTGCTAAAAATATGATTTATTCCGAGATATTAAAAAGTGCAAAGCTGGATATTCGCTTATAATCAGGATAAGCTAAAAAAAAGGATTCGATTTACCGGCTAAAAAGGGAAAAATGAAAGGGCCTCTACTTGCATCAGCAGTAACGTATTTCTTCATCCTTTGCTACAGGATGCCGGATAACACCCATGCAGCGGGGCTGGCACGATGATTGTTTCACTGGATAATCTTTACCATTCTGAGTTCTCTTTTCTTCCTGCGAGAAGCGAAAAAGGCGATCTTGAATTCGTCGACATCATCACCAATTTCGCCAGTGCACATGGGGATGTGCGTATACCCACCGAGCTGGTCCTACCTCGGATGTCAGACGACGAACAATGTCGTTTATTTGTAGAAAAACTAGAATTAATCGAAACGTGCCAACATTTTTTTATTCAGCGAAAAGTATTTGCCTGGATTAATTTAACGCCAGCAATTGCTAATACTTTATTATCAGATACTGAACTTGCTTCACAAGTTGAACGATTTTCATTTCTGGAGCTGACTATTAATGAAAGCTATCCGGAGTTAAACAAAGGTAAAGATAATCCAACATTGGCCGCACTTGCTGCGCGATTTCCATTAGTCCTGACAAACTATGGTGCTGGCGGTATATCAACCCGGGCAATTTTTGACGGCCTGTTCAAACGCGTCGTTCTGGATAAAAACTTTGTTCAACAAAGGATTGCACATATTTCGTTTGAGCCGTTTATGCGGGCTATTCTGGCGCAACTATCTCCCAGCTGTGAGTCAATAATCATTAGCGGAATTGATACACAAGAGATGCTGGAGCGCGTTTTGCCTGTAGGATTCAGTGCCATGCAGGGAGGATTGTGGCCTGCAGTGCCTCCTGCGCAGATAATTTCGCTTGCTAAGATATAACCCTTTTATTTGCTGGTGTTTAACAGGCTATTAACAGTCTACACTAGAGGCAGGAGGCCCTATGACCCTGTCTTTTACCACTCGCTGGCGTGATGAACTACCAGCAACTTATACCGCGCTTTCACCCACCCCTTTGAAAAATGCGCGCCTTATCTGGCATAACGATGCGCTGGCGGAGCAATTAGCTATTCCTGCGGCGCTATTTGATATTTCAACTGGTGCGGGCGTTTGGGGAGGCGAATCGCTGCTTCCCGGGATGTCGCCTTTAGCCCAGGTTTATAGTGGACATCAGTTCGGCGTCTGGGCAGGTCAGCTTGGCGACGGACGTGGGATCCTGCTGGGCGAACAACAGCTCGCGGATGGTTCAACGTTTGACTGGCACCTGAAAGGCGCCGGACTCACACCGTATTCCCGCATGGGGGATGGGCGCGCCGTGCTGCGCTCGACCATTCGCGAAAGCCTTGCTAGCGAAGCGATGCACTACCTGGGAATACCGACCACGCGGGCATTGTCGATTGTCACCAGCGACACGCCGGTGTATCGCGAAACGGTCGAAGCGGGAGCGATGCTTATCCGCGTGGCGCAAAGCCATATGCGGTTTGGCCATTTTGAGCATTTTTACTATCGCCGGGAGCCGGAAAAAGTGCGCCAGTTGGCTGACTTTGCGATTCGCCATTACTGGTCGCAATGGCAGGAAGACGCCGATAAATATCAGCTGTGGTTTAACGATGTTGTCACGCGTACTGCGACGTTAATCGCTGACTGGCAAGCGGTAGGGTTTGCGCATGGTGTTATGAATACGGACAACATGTCGATTCTGGGTCTGACGATGGATTACGGTCCATTCGGTTTTCTTGATGATTACGTGCCCGATTATATCTGCAATCACTCTGACAACCAGGGGCGATACAGTTTCGATAATCAACCGGCCGCCGCGTTGTGGAACCTGCAACGTCTGGCGCAAACCCTGTCGCCGTTTATCCCGGTCGAGGCGCTCAATGATGCGCTGGACAGTTACCAGCTGGCGCTGTTAACTCGCTACGGTCAGCGGATGCGGCAAAAGCTCGGCTTCTTTAGCGAGCAGAAAGACGATAACGAACTGCTTAGCGAGCTGTTTAGTCTGATGTCGCGGGAAAGAAGCGACTATACGCGAACGTTTCGCATGCTCAGCCAAACGGAACAACACAGTGCGCAATCTCCGTTGCGCGATGAGTTTATCGACCGCGCAGCGTTTGACGACTGGTTCACGCGGTATCGCTCGCGTCTTCAGCAAGACAATATTGCCGATGCTGCCAGACAAACACAGATGAAGGCGGCTAACCCGGCGATGGTATTACGTAACTGGCTGGCGCAACGGGCGATTAGTCAGGCAGAGCAGGGGGATTACGCCGAGCTGCATCGGTTGCACCTGGCGTTGCGTACCCCGTTTGCCGATCGTGATGATGACTATGTCAGCCGTCCACCTGACTGGGGCAAACGGCTGGAAGTGAGTTGTTCAAGCTAAGGAGCCAGAAATACCTGCGGGGAGGCGTTGGCCGGATGCTGGACAACGTGTACCTGAGCACCGTACCAGCGCTTCAGATCATCGGCCTGTAACACAGTTTCCGGTGTTCCCTGCGATACCAGCCTGCCGTTGTGCAGCAGCACTATTCTGTCTGCCCACAGTGCGGCGAGGTTCAGATCGTGAAGCACAATGCACACATGTAGCTCTCCCGAAGAGGTAAGCGTTTTTAGCATGCGCAACAGATGCTGCTGGTGGTAAAGATCCAGCGCGGAGGTCGGTTCATCAAGGAATAACCAACCGCGAGGCGCACCGTCGCACCAGAGTTGTGCCAGCGCACGGGCCAACTGTACTCGCTGTTGCTCACCGCCGGAAAGCGCGGCGTATTGCCGACCCGCCAACGGTGTGCATCCGGTCATTTCCATCACCTGAGCAATAAGCCGGGGCTCCTGCTGTTGGGTCCACGGCGCGCGGCCCATCGCGATGACGGCCTCTACCGGCCAGTCGAATCCCAACTGTGTTTGCTGGCGCATCACTGCCCGATGCCGCGACAGGGTCTGGGTAGACCATTCATGCAGCGGTTTGCCCGCCAGCACGCAACGCCCGGTTGCTGGTTTGAGAAAACCGGTCAGCAGGCGCAGCAGGGTGGATTTCCCCGCACCGTTTGGGCCGATGAGCGCAACCAGTTCACCTTTTGTAAGGGCGAGCGATACGTCGTCAATCACCGCTCTGCCAGCTACGTGACAGTGAAGCCCTTCAGCGATGAAATGTTCAGCCATGCGCTCCTCGCTGACGAAAAATAAGCCATAAAAACCACGGTGCGCCGAGAAGACTGGTCAACAGACCGACCGGCATCTCCGCAGGCGCAACCGCCGTACGGGCCAGGGTGTCGGCAATCAGCAATAAAAACGCGCCCGCCAGCACGGAACCCGGAATAACGGCCCGATGGTCTGAGCCGAGCCACATACGTATTAAATGTGGGATTACCAACCCGATAAAGCCAATCACCCCGCTTACCGCCACGGCTGAGGCAACCAGTAATGCGCTACAAAGCAGCAAAATACGCTGGATTGTACGTACATCAACGCCGAGATAATGCGCCTCTTCCTCACCCAGTTGCAGAAGATTCAGCGCCGGAGCAAGTCGCCAGATGATCAGCACTGTCGGGATTGTCAGTGAAGTGACAGCCAACAGCGTGGACCACTGTGCAGCCCCCAGACTTCCCATTCCCCATAGCGACAGCTGGCGCAGTTGCGCATCATTACTGACCCACGACAGTACGCCAACCGCCGCCCCGCAGAGCGCGTTGATGGCAATGCCGACCAGCAGCAGGCGGGAGAGCGAACCGTCGCGCTGTTGGCTGAGGATAAAAATCACTACTGTTGCCGCTAGCGCGCCGAAAAAAGCGGCCAGCATTGGAGCATACAACATCATCAGCGCGGGCAAAGAGACAGGCAGCACCACCCACAGGGCCACAGCGCAGGCGGCGCCGCTGCTTATTCCCAGTAATCCAGGGTCTGCAAGCGGATTGCGAAACAGTCCCTGCATCACGCAGCCAGCGAGCGCCAGAGAACCGCCAATCACCAGCGCCAGCAGGACGCGGGGAAGGCGAATCGTGATCCAGATTTGACGCAGTGCCTCATCGCCATCACGCCAGAGCAGACTTACCGGCAGGCGCAACGCGCCAAAACCGGTAGCCAGAACCGTCATTGCAACCAGCATCAATGCCAACATCCACAACGAACAGATGATCCGCCGGGACATCAGGGCAATTGCTCCGCTTTAGCACGAAGCTGCAAAATAGCCTGTGGCGTGCGAACGCTGAAGCCCAACAGCGCCATATCGTCAACCTGCAATACCTGTTTATTCCTTCCGGCAGGTGTTTGTGCAAGTCCCGGTAGCGCCCACAGGTTATCTTCGCCACCCATCGCCTTAACGCCGTCCTGCGAAATCACCACCAGATCGGGCTGGCTTGCAATGACGCCTTCTTGTGACAGCGGCTGATAGCGATTAACGCCCTGCATGGCGTTGCGTAGACCTGCGGCACGAATCGCCGCATCGGCTCCGGTTTGCTGGCCCGCCGCCATTGCGGTCATCCCGCCATGATTGAGAATAAACAGCACACGTTTATTAAGTTCAGACGACGGGAGCGTCGCCAGTTCCTGACGTAACGTTGCGCGCAGCGTTTCGCCGTCGGCCTCCCGATGAGTAGCCTCAGCGATAACCCGAACTTTTTCATCAATCGCGTTAAGATCGTTGCTTGCTGGGATCGTGACAACCCTGACGTTGCTCTGCTCAAGCTGTTTTAGCGCTAAAGAGGGCTGTGCCTGTGCGCTGGCAAGGACCAGCGTAGGGCGGGTAGCCAGGATCCCTTCGGCGTTGAGTTGGCGCAAATAACCAACATCAGGTAACGCGGTTGCCGCTTCCGGCCACTGGCTGGTGCTGTCGCGCGCCACAAGTGAGGGTTGTGCGCCCAGCGCATAAACAATCTCGGTGACATCGCCACCGAGCGCAACAACCCGTTCCTCGGGCGCAGCCAGCGCCGCGAAGGGCAGCAGCGCGATCAGGGCCAGCAGTTTTTTCATGCGGCCAGTCCTTTCGGCGTCAATGCGTCAATCTGTGCGCGCCATTGCGTCTGCTCCGGCTCGCCTTCCGTACGTTGACCATACAGCTGGGCGATTTGCGTGCCGTCGGCAGCAAACAGCTCCAGACTGGTGACGTGACCATCGGCGGTCGGTTTACGCGTCACCCACGTTTCCGCCACGCTCTCTTCCAGTAGATGCAGGGTAAAGGTTGGGTTGAAGATGTTCAGCCAGCCTTTCATCGGCACCAGTTTTTCTATTACTCCGGTAAATATCTGTACACAGCCGCGATTACCCACAAAAACCATAATTTCGTTGCCATCCTGACGCGCGGCGTCGAGTAATTGCGCCAGTGCGCTATTAGAAACCTTACAGGCCAGATCGTCGCCAACCAGATTAAACGCCTGTTGGCGGGTGAGATCGTGGCGTTTCAGCAGACCGAAGAACTGATGGACATCGGTCATCGCTCGCCACTCTTGATCAACAGTCTGTGCGTCGACAGTGACGGCGGCAGGCACAGAATTGTTGACGGGTTGCAGCACCAGCGGCGGGTTTTCTGCAAAGATGAAACGGGTCAGCAACGCCGCCCATTCCTCAACGAGGGTATTTTGTGTGGTATAGACCTTCAGCAGTGCGTCTCCCTGATGGTCAAAGAATTGAATGCTCTGACGCTCGCCGTGGGCGGTGGTCTCACTGATATGAAAAGCGCTTGCCCACTGATTGAGGAACAGGCGCAGGTCGAGGGCGCGTGGATTAAGAACCAGCCCGGCATGGCCGTTCAGGTGCTGATTGGTAAAAGCGCCAACCTGTTCATGCACCGCATATTCGTTGCGGCAAATGCATTTGGTTTCACCTACGGCTTCCAGTGCGCCGAGGATTTCGCGGACTTCGCCACGTAAGCGCCAGGCGTCATGGCCGACGCGCGCAAAGGTCAGTTCGGCTTCACTAATATTCATCAACCCTGCAATGTCGCGTGCGTATTTGCCGGGATTTTCTTTCTTCAGTTCCAGCCAGCGTGTGTAATGATTCATTGTCTCTTCCTTCCAGATTGCGGCCCCGGCGAACCGGGGAAAAGTGATTACCACTGATAACTCACGAAAATTTTGCCATTACGACCATCCTGCGGAATGCCTTGCGGCGACCAGTACTCTTTGTCGAAGGCGTTGCCCAGTACCAGCGTGGTGGTCATGCCTTTCAGTGCTTGTTGGCCCTGATAGCTCACGTAAAAATCGTTTACTGCATAGCCAGGCTGTTTAGCGTAGGTGCTGCTGATATGCGTTGAACGGTCAGCAAATGTCCCAATCCAGCCTACGGAGAAACCGCTGTGCGCAACCGGCACATTCAGTTTGCTGGTGACGGTGTCGGGGTTAATGCTGGAAATGTATTCACCTGTGTCAGTATCTTTGCCGCGTGTGCGGTTATAGGCCATGTCGAGACTGAACAGGTCGGCGGTATATTTCGCCATCACGTCCCAGCCCCAGATTTTGGCATTGGGAACGTTATAGGACATGGTTGTCGCAGCGGCGAAGTCAACACTGGTGGAGATGTAATCTTTTGCTTTGGTGTCGAAATAGCTGGCTTTAAATTCGAGCGCATCGCTCGCCATCAGCAGATCGTCAAAGCGCAGGCCAAATCCGTATTCCTGCGTTTCGTTGGTTTCCGGGCGCAGGTTAGGGTTTGGCACCCAGTAGTTAGTGTAGAAACGACCAATCGAGAAGTGTTTCGCATCGTTATACATCTCGCCCATGGTTGGCGCACGGAAGGCCTGAGCGTATGAACCGAACAGCATCAGCCAGTCGGCTGGCGTAACGGTGAGTCCGGCGCGGGACGACCATTTGTCAGCATCAACATCTTCATAGCCGTCGCTGCTGCCGCGATAAGAGTCATAACGGGTACCGCCCAGCAGCGTAACCGGCAGGTCGCGCAGGGTGATTTCATCCTGTAGCCAGCCGGAGCTGAAATCGATCTTTGCCTCCGGGAAACCGGTGGTTGAACCACCCGGTTGTTGTTCCTGACGATAATATTCGCCGCCGTAGGTCAGCAGATGAGAAGCAAAAGAGTCGGTAAACAGGCGGGTGCGGTTGTCGAGTTTACCGCCTTTGGTGGTCTGTTTGCGAAATTCGCCGGTGTTATCTGCGTTCTGAGCATTAATGCGCGCTTCGGACCAGTAGATACGGGCATCCGCGTTCAGCCAGTCATTGTCCGCAGGAGCAAGCGAGTAGGTCAGTTGCGCATCACGCTGGATCGTTGAACGGTTGGTCATCGGGTTGCTGGCATCAGCTGCACTGGTCTGCGGGTTTTTAGGTTCCCGGGCGTCATTATTGTAGTATCGCAGCGAGCCGGCCAACGTCTGGGCGCTGTCAATTTTCCAGCTACCTTTCGCCAGCATATTGTTGATCGCTTCATCGTTTGGCGCTGTAGTACCGTCGCTTTGGCGCAAATCACCGCGATCGCGACTCGACCATGCAAGCAGTCCGTCCAGCGTATCGGTGCGCCCAAATGCGCTGGCGCCCATACCGAGGCTGTGATCGCCGGTTGCCGCAGTACCGAACACGCGGTAACCGCTGTTTTGTCCGGCTTCCAGCAGATCTTTGGCATCCGCAGTGTCATAGGCGATCACGCCGCCCAGCGCGCCGCTACCGTACAGTAGTGCGGAAGGGCCACGCACGACTTCGATACGTTTGATAAGCGCCGGGTCGAGGAAGGTGCTGTTTAGGTGCCCGGTGTCAGTTCCCTGACGAACGCCGTCAACCAGTACCAGAACGCCACGTCGATCGTAGCCGCGCAGATTCACGTCCTGGCCGTTGGTACGACCCGTTCCATCGAGGGTTAGACCCGGAACCGTCCGCAACAGATCGGCTGCCGAACTGGCGGTCTGGTTTTCCGGGGCGGTGGCATCAATCACGCTGACCATCATCGGCGCTTCAAAGGCACTACGGGCATTGCCGGTGGCGGTGACGGTCATATCCTCGACCGCCGCATAGGCTACGGCGGGCAGGTTACTGACAATCGCCAGCGCCAACAGCGATGGGCGCAGGGAAGCGGTGTGCAGGTAAGGCATAGCAACTCTCCATTAGGAAATCGAAAAGCGCTGGCTGCCTGGGTATGACCTGGGTGGCTGGCGAAATGTGTTGTTTATTTAGTCAGAATGAGTTTTCCGGCTTGCGTCTGGCGCAGCAGGTAGTGCTGACCATCATGCTCTATGATCACGCGTCCTTCGTTACCCAGCAGGGTTTTACTGTCAATTCGTCGCTCGTTTGGCGCGACGGAAGGCGGTGTTGTGTCTTTTGTAGGCGTAGCCGTTGTGTTATCCATACGTGACATAGTGTTTAAAAATAACAATCAATGTAACAATGATAATCATTATCATCAAACTGCAAATTTGCGGCAAGCGTTTTTGTGAAATAATTGTGACGAGAACGTTTTTTGCACAACAATCGGGGAAAAACAAAGGATTAGCACCGGGCAAAGTGATATTGCCCGGTGAACAGCATTAAAAACGGCTATCAACCGCAGAGGCGAGTTTTTCAACCAACAGTTCAGTATCTTCCCAGTTCAGGCACGGGTCGGTAATAGACTGACCGTAAACCAACGGCTGGCCGCTAACGATTTTTTGAGTACCTTCACGCAGGAAACTCTCCGCCATGATCCCGGCAATTGCCGTCGAACCGTTACGAATTTGCTGGCACACATCATCACAAACGTCCAACTGACGACGATGCTGCTTCTGGCAATTGCCGTGGCTAAAATCGACCACCAGATGCTCAGGCAGGGAAAATTCGTGCAGGGTATCGCAGGCTGCGGCAATATCTTCAGCATAATAATTCGGCTTTTTACCGCCACGCATGATGATATGCCCGTAAGGGTTACCGCTGGTCTGATAAATGGTCATCTGACCGGTTTTATCCGGCGAGAGGAACATGTGACTGGCGCGGGAGGCGCGAATCGCATCGACGGCGATGCGCGTGTTGCCATCCGTTCCGTTCTTAAAACCGACCGGGCAGGAGAGCGCGGAGGCCATTTCACGATGGATCTGACTTTCGGTGGTGCGCGCGCCAATAGCTCCCCAACTGATTAAATCGGCAATAAACTGGCCGGTCACCATGTCGAGGAATTCAGTCGCCGTGGGGACGCCCAGTTCGTTGACCTGCAACAGCAGTTTTCGCGCCAGTTCAATACCGTGGTTTACACGATAACTGCCGTTCAAATCCGGGTCGGAAATTAGGCCTTTCCAGCCCACGACGGTGCGTGGCTTTTCAAAATAGGTACGCATCACGATTTCCAGACGCGCCTGGTGCTTTGTGCGCAGCGCCTGTAATCGTGTCGCGTATTCCATCGCGGCATCAAGATCGTGAATCGAGCAGGGACCTACGATCACCAGTAAACGGGGGTCTTCACCATTTAAAATTTTTTCTATCCGACGTCGGGAGTCCGTAACATGACGGGCGACGGAGGATGAAACAGGATGCCGTTGCGCAAGCTCTGCTGGAGTGACCAGGTTGTCAATACGCGCAGTACGGAGTTCATCGGTTCTGTTCATTACTTGTCTCAGAAATTTGTTGCTTCAACGGCAGGACTACCGGGAAGTGATGTACATCACAATATCACACTCATCCTGCCTGGTGGCGAGCATAATAACAAAAAATCGAACCAATGCACTAGCATTCTAGTACATGCGGCGATTCAGTCCCATGATATCGAGGATCTTGGTAGCAATCTCTTCTACCGAATAATTGGTACTGTTCAGCCAAGGGATCTGGTTTTTCCGGTACAGCGCTTCTACCTCAGCAACTTCCATTCGGCACTGACGCAGCGAGGCGTAACGGCTGTTCTCACGGCGCTCTTCGCGGATGGCCGCCAGGCGCTCAGGGTCGATAGTCAGACCGAACAGCTTATGCTGCAACGGCTTCAGGGAGGCGGGCAGCACCAAATTATCCATATCATCGGCAATAAAGGGGTAGTTGGCGGCGCGGATACCAAACTGCATGGCCAGATACAAACTGGTTGGGGTTTTGCCGCAACGAGAAACACCAAGCAGGATCACCTGGGCCTGATCGAGGTTGCGCAACGAAATACCGTCGTCGTGGGCGAGGGTGTAATCAATGGCGGCAATGCGCGCGTCGTACTTGTTGAGGTTACCGGGATTCAGACCGTGCGTGCGATGGGCGATAGGTGTAGGGTCGAGCTTCATCTCGTGTTGTAGTGGGGCAACCAGCGCCTGCACTATATCCTGACAAAATCCCTCACTTTGCAGAATGATTGAGCGAATTTCTGGCAGGACGATGGAGTAAAACACCAAAGGGCGCACGCCAGTTTGTTGGTAGATCGCGTCAATCTGGTCTTTAACCGCGCGCGCGCGACTCTCATTTTCCACAAACGGCAGCGTAATGCTGCTGATCGTGACCGGAAATTGCGACATCACCGCGTGACCCAAGACCTCGGCGGTGATGGCCGTACCATCAGAAATATAAAATACGTGACGATCAACAGCATTATCCATTTTGCTCATCCTGGGCAGACATAATTCTCTGAAAGCATAAATTAAAATTCGCCAGAAGCGAATATTGCTGCATCTTTTTTATAAAATGAAACGGTATTTTTATAATTAATGAAAAGTACATTTCATTTTTCGGAACAAATGTTTATACCGGTAGTTTTTGTGGAGATCCCCTGTGGCTCGCGGGTTTGCGCAAATGCGGAAACAATCTGAAAAAATAAAAAATAAAGTTGCTTGAACGATTCACCGTTTTTTTCGCTGGAGTAAATATGCAAAGATAATTACGCAAAATTGAGTTTCCTAACCTCGTTCAAATATAAGGATTGTTCGATGTCCAACAATGGCTCGTCACCGCTGGTGCTTTGGTATAACCAACTCGGCATGAATGATGTAGACAGAGTTGGGGGCAAAAATGCCTCCCTGGGTGAAATGATTACTAACCTTTCAGGTATGGGTGTTTCCGTACCGAATGGTTTTGCAACGACCGCCGACGCGTTTAACCAGTTTCTGGACCAGAGCGGTGTAAACCAGCGCATTTATGAGCTGCTGGATAAAACGGATATTGACGATGTCACCGAGCTTGCAAAAGCCGGCGCGCAGATCCGCCAGTGGATTATCGACACTCCTTTCCAGCCGGAGCTGGAAAATGCCGTCCGCGATGCCTACGCGCAGCTGTCAGCGGACGATGCCCATGCCTCTTTTGCTGTGCGATCTTCCGCTACCGCAGAAGATATGCCAGATGCGTCATTTGCCGGTCAGCAGGAAACCTTCCTCAACGTCCAGGGATTTGATGCCGTGCTGGTTGCCATCAAACACGTATTTGCCTCGCTGTTTAACGACCGTGCGATCTCTTATCGTGTCCACCAGGGTTATGACCATCGTGGCGTAGCGCTCTCTGCGGGTGTGCAGCGGATGGTGCGTTCTGACCTCGCGTCTTCCGGCGTCATGTTCTCCATCGATACCGAATCCGGTTTTGACCAGGTGGTGTTTATCACGTCTGCATGGGGCCTGGGCGAAATGGTCGTGCAGGGCGCTGTTAACCCGGATGAGTTCTACGTGCATAAACCGACGCTGGCGGCTAACCGTCCGGCTATCGTTCGTCGCACCATGGGTTCGAAAAAAATCCGCATGATCTACGCGCCGACCCAGGAACACGGTAAGCAGGTAACGATCGAAGATGTGCCGCAGGAACAACGCGACATTTTCTCCCTGACTAACGAAGAAGTGCAGGAACTGGCCAAGCAGGCGGTGCAGATCGAGAAGCACTACGGTCGTCCGATGGATATCGAATGGGCGAAAGACGGTCATACCGGCAAGCTGTTCATTGTGCAGGCGCGCCCGGAAACCGTGCGTTCTCGTGGCCAGGTGATGGAGCGTTATACGCTGCATGCGCAGGGTAAAATTATTGCTGAAGGTCGTGCTATCGGTCACCGCATTGGCGCGGGTCCGGTCAAAGTCATCCAGGACATCAGCGAAATGAACCGTATCGAACCAGGCGACGTACTGGTTACCGACATGACCGACCCGGACTGGGAACCGATCATGAAGAAAGCAGCGGCGATTGTCACCAACCGTGGCGGTCGTACCTGTCACGCGGCAATCATTGCCCGTGAGCTGGGGATCCCTGCCGTGGTGGGCTGTGGCGATGCGACCGAGCGCATGAAAGATGGTGAGAAGGTTACTGTCTCTTGTGCCGAAGGCGACACCGGTTATGTTTACGCTGACATGCTCGATTTTAGCGTGAAGAGTTCCAGCGTGGAGACCATGCCGGATCTGCCGTTGAAGGTGATGATGAACGTCGGTAACCCGGACCGCGCTTTCGACTTCGCCTGCCTGCCAAACGAAGGTGTTGGTCTGGCGCGTCTGGAATTTATCATCAACCGTATGATTGGCGTACACCCGCGTGCACTGCTGGAGTTTGATGACCAGACGCCTGAGCTACAAAATGAAATCCGCGCCATGATGAAAGGTTTCGATTCTCCGCGTGAATTCTACGTTGGTCGTCTGACGGAAGGGATCGCGACGCTGGGAGCGGCGTTTTATCCTAAACGCGTCATCGTGCGTATGTCTGACTTTAAGTCCAACGAATATGCCAACCTGGTCGGCGGTGAGCGTTATGAACCGCATGAAGAGAACCCGATGCTGGGCTTCCGTGGGGCGGGCCGTTATGTTGCCGATAGCTTCCGCGACTGCTTCGCGCTGGAATGCGATGCAGTAAAACGTGTCCGTAACGACATGGGCCTGACTAACGTTGAAGTGATGGTACCGTTTGTACGTACCGTTGCCCAGGCGAAAGCGGTGGTGGAAGAGCTGGCACGCCAGGGGCTGAAACGCGGTGAGAACGGACTGAAGATCATCATGATGTGTGAGATCCCGTCTAACGCCTTGCTGGCCGAGCAGTTCCTCGAGTACTTCGACGGCTTCTCCATCGGCTCAAACGACATGACGCAGTTGGCGCTGGGTCTGGATCGTGACTCTGGTGTGGTTTCTGAACTGTTTGATGAGCGTAACGACGCGGTGAAAGCGCTGCTGTCAATGGCGATTCGTGCAGCCAAGAAACAGGGCAAATACGTGGGTATTTGCGGTCAGGGCCCATCTGACCATGAAGACTTTGCGGCCTGGCTGATGGAAGAGGGGATCGACAGCCTGTCGCTGAACCCGGACACTGTCGTACAGACCTGGCTAAGTCTGGCTGAACTGAACAAGTAACATCATGCCTTATCCGGCCTATTCAACGTAGGCCGGATAAGATACGCTAGCGTCGCCATCCGGCACTTTATCCTGCAACACTCTCCACGCTCAAACGCTGAATAATATCCTGACGCAGTTGGTATTTTTGTACTTTACCGGACGCTGTGCGTGGTAATTTCTCCACGATCACAATGTGCTCAGGGTATTTGTACTTTGCCACCCGCTTGCGACTAAAAAAGGCTACCACTGACTCCAGTGACAGCGAATGATGCGGCGGTTTTAGCACCACATAAGCACATGACCTTTCACCTAAGCGTTCGTCTGGCATCGCGACAACGCAGGCATCGTGAATGCGGGGGTGCTGCAATAAAATATCCTCAACTTCGCGGCTGCTGATGTTTTCTCCACCGCGGACAATGATATCTTTTTTCCGTCCGGTGATTTTGATGTACCCCGCATCGTCCATTCGGCATAAGTCGCCGCTGTAATACCAGCCGTCTTGATCCAGCGCACGGGCGGTGAGTTCGGGTTCATCGAGATAGCCCATAAACACATTGGGACCGCGTGAGGCTTCTTCGCCTTCTACACCCACAGGCAACGTATTGCGCGCTTCATCGACGACTTTAATTTCGACGCCTGCAGCAGCATATCCGTCGGTATCCATCATGCGAGAAAGCGAATCATCGAGATTGACCAGCGCATGCGGGGGACTCTCTGTCGAGCCATAAATGCTTAATAATTTTATGCCGAGCTGCTGGCAGTCACGGGCAATCTTCTGTGGAATGGTTGTGCCCCCACATAAGAAAAAGCGTAGCGATGAGAGATCGCTTGGCCGTTTGTCCATGCTACACAACATGTCGTAGACGAAGGGCGTTGCGCCGAGCACACAGGTACAGCGTTGTTGTTCCAGCAGTTCAAGACAGGCGGCTGGGGTGAAAATATCTAACAATACGCTGCGTGCGCCGATTAAAAACGGTGCGGTAACGCCATGCAGAAAACCGGTAGCGTGTCCCAGTGGTGCTGGCATTAAAAACACATCCTGCCAGGTGAGATTAAGGCGGGCACAGTAGGCGCGCTCGCTGGCAAGAATGTTGTTGTGGGTCAGCATTACGCCTTTTGGCATTCCCTCGGTACCGGAGGTAAACAACACCACCGCCAGTTCATCGGCGTGAACATTAATCGTTTGGGTTAATGGCGGAGCTAAAAGCAGTTGGCTGAGCGCTAGCGAGGTCGTTGCCGGAGCCAGTTTATCCACGGCAACGATCTGTTGCAGATGTGGCAACTGGTTTTGTAAGGGCAGGATCAGATCGACCGGTCGGGTCTGTTTAAACAGCGTCGGTGCGAAAAAAATCTTCGCTTTGCACTTATTCAGCACCCATACCAGCTCTGCTTCACGCCACGCTGGCAGCAGCGGTACGGAAACGGCCCCGGTTTTCAGGCAGGCCAGGTAGATAATCGTAAACTCGCACCAGCCCGGTAGCTGGAAGGCAATGCGATCGCCAGGTTGAATACCGCAGGCTAAAAACCAGGTTGCCAGACTGCTGGCCGCGCTATCGAGTGCAGCATAGGTGTATGAAGCGCCATGGTTATCAACCACCGCGATTTTATCTGGCATGGCTCTGGCAGTTTGGTTCCAGTAATCGCCAAGCGAAGCATCTCCCCATAAACCCTGTTGCCGCCAGACTTCGCGACGTTCGGCGTTAAACGTTAGTGTGATACTCATGAAGTTATTCCCTGGATGATTTCGGCATACATCTGACCGGATGGCCGGCGTGGCCGAACCGGTGTACTACAGGCAAAATCCGTTAGCCGTAGCGAAAATCAATGCCAAATGTTCCGACCGGATATTCCCATTGGTCGAGGATCGTGTCGCCGCACAGTACTCGACACGTTCCGCACTCCAGGCAACCAGCAGAATCAAAATGAATGTTTCCACTCTCGTCCTGCTTATACAGCCCGGCGGGGCAGGCTTTCAGCAGCTTGCGAAATTCATTAAGGTCTGGATGTTCGGCCAGGATGATGTGCGGGTGGCCTTCATCGACATTGAATTTATTGACGCCCAGTTTGACGTCAACGTTAACAGTATTGTCCTGACTCATAGTGCAGTTGCCCCCTTGATACCGTCTTTCAGTAAGTTCATCAGTCCGATTTGTTTGGCATGGGACATAATCATCTTGCGAACCGGTTGATTTGGACGTCCGTCAACGGTGAACATATCGCTCATGATGTCGGCCACCATACGCGGATACTGGGTGAACAGACGTGGGTTTTCCATCAACGCCGGGATCTTGCGAAAATGTTGTAAATCACGCATCACACAGCCTTGTTCAAGCGCGCGTTTGTAGGCCATCAGGCTGCTGGCAGAGAAATCCTGTCGTTCTTTTGCTGCAATGGCTGTTTGGGCAGCGGCTTCTGCGGAAGCGATGGCCAAATCCATACCTCGCACCGTGAAACCCAGGTTCAAACAGAAACCGGCGGCATCACCGACGATCATCACACCGTCATCGACCAGCTTTGGAACCATTGCCAGACCGCCTTCCGGCACCATATGCGCGGAATATTCCAGTAATTCACCACCGGCAATCAATGGTCGAATAGTTGGATGTTGCTTAAAGTCTTCCAGCATTTGTGGAATACTTTTTGTGGCATGGGCAATATCCCCCAGACCACACACCAGCCCCAGAGAGATGGAGTCCTGGTTGGTATACAAAAAACCTCCTCCCATCAATCCATCAGACGGTGAGCCTGCAAACAGCCAGGCCGCGCCTTCATTACCTGAAAGGTTGAAGCGATCTGCAATGACCGCTGGAGGTAAGCCGATCAGCTCTTTTACGCCAACGGCATAGTGATGTGCAGAAGAGGGAGGAACCATCCCCAGGGACCGCCCCAGCATAGAGTTGACGCCATCGGCCAGGATGACAATATTGGCTTCCAGGATATCGTCACCGGCCTGGACTCCGGTGACCTTATTACCTTCGCGGATCAGAGCATCGACGCGCACACCGGGGATGAACTGCACGCCAGCTTGTTCCGCTTTTTCCATTAGCCATGGGTCAAGTCTGTTGCGCAAAACGGTATACGAATCCTGCGTTGGTGCGTCAGCTTTTTCACGATGGAAATCGAGAGTGACGGCGCTTTCTTCGGTCAGAAAGGAGATTTTTTCGCGGGTGACTTTACGCTCGAGCGGCGCCTCCTGCGCGAACCCTGGCATGATGCGCTCAAGGCTATGCGCGTAGAGTCTTCCGCCGGTCATATTTTTACTGCCTGCACTGTTTCCGCGCTCAATGACCAGCACGTCCAGTCCGGCCTGAGCCATAACGTAGCCTGCAACCGTACCCGCCACGCCAGCACCGACCACAATGGCATCAAATTTTTCATCTGACATGCTTTATGCTCCCTTCCCGCTGCAAGGGCAGCGGGAGATGTGCGTTAAATGGGGGGATTAGCGGCTGAGATGTTCGATAAGGGCCGGAACAACTTTGTAGATGTCGCCTACCAGGCCGTAATCGGCATAATTGAAAATAGGGGCTTTCTTGTCTTTGTTGATAGCAACAATGACTTTCGCGCCGTTACCACCGACCATATGCTGAATTTGTCCTGAAATGCCCAACGTCAGATAAAGGTCTGACTTCAGTAACACACCAGAAACGCCAATGTAGCGTTCGCGCTCCATCCAGTTTTCGCCTTCGGCGATCGGGCGTGAACAGCCCACTTCTGCCCCCAGTACCGATGCCAACTGATGCACCATCTGCAGATCATGTTGCGCAACCAGGCCGCGACCCACGCCAACCACACGTTTGGCTTTACTGAGGTCTACGCTGCTCACGGATTTAGCGCGACGTTCCTGGCACATAATTTCATGAAGCGGTGCGATGTAAGCTGCTGGGACAACAGGGCAGTTGTGCGAGGCGTTTTCTGCTACGGGTTCAAGCAGGCCAGGGGCAAGAGTGATAATTGCCAGCGCGCTTTTGATTTTTTCTTTGCCGAATGCCAGCCCACCATACATTCGGTGCTCTGCGAACACTGTGCCATCCTCAAGAGTCACCGATATTGCGTCGTTCACCATCGCGGCATTGAGTTGGATGCTTAACCGTGCCCCAAGTGATTTCGCGCGCTTTGTGGCTGACATCAACAGCATTCCGGCGTGTTCTTGCATCAGCGCCGCGATGGTTTCGGCGTAATTTTCTACACGCTGTAAACCGGAGGGGGCTTCGAGCACGATTATTTCATCGGCACCCAGAGGTTTAACCTGATTAGCCTGTTCGCTGCCTTGTACAATAAGATGGACATGCTCACCCCACTGACGTGCGCCGGTCATTAATTCTGCGTAGCGTTCTACGTTATCGCTGAACACCCATACGTTAGCTAATTTACTCATGACAATTTCTCTCCGTTGAGCTTAGTTCAGGGCTTTTTTAAGGTGTTCAGCCAGTTCGGCAATGGCTTCAGCCGAGTCATTTTCCAGAATGATGTGCTTACGTTCTGTTTGTGGCGGTACGGTGAGGCTTACCAGTTCCGCTAACGGTGACGCAGGCGTCCAGCCAATATCGCTGGCTTGCCATGGTGTGACGGGCTTTTTACCCGCGCCGAGAATGGCTTTCATTGAGGGAATACGCGGCGTGTTGATATCCGAGGTTACGCAGAGTACGGCGGGGAGCGGCAGGTCAATCACTTCAACCTCGTCTTCCAGCACGCGCTCAACCACAATGCGGTCGCCGTTACGTTGGATGTTGCTGACGGCGTTAATCACCGGGAGTTGCAACAGTTCGCCAACCAGTAAGCCAACCTGTTGGGCATAGATATCCCCCGATCCTTCTCCGAACAGCATCAGGTCGAAATTCATATTTTTGGCCGCGCAGGCCAGCGCCTGAGCGGTGTCGCGGGGCAATGAATGCTCCAATTGCGGATCCTGCACCATGAACAAACTGTCCGGTCCACGTGACAGCACGTCTTTACGCACTTTGGAATTTTGCAGTAGCGATCCGCCCACGGTTAAAGCGACGATTTCATCACCCTCCGCACTCAGTTGCGCCGCGGCCTCAATCGCATTCAGATCAAACTGGCTGATTTTGGCATCGGCCCGGTCAAAGTTAAGCGAATGCTGTGGGGTAACAACAATGTCCTGTTCTTCAGGCACCAACTTAAAGCAGGTTATTATTTTCATGGCATCTCCAGTCATCCACAGTAGGGAAAATTAACTGAAAATAGTTTGCGGCAGAGAGGGGACAGTTTTCGACGGGGCAATCTGTTTTCATTCCCAACAATCTTGCAAAAAAAAGTGCTGCGGGAATGCTTGTTTTATAAACGAGAGCTCGGCCTTGTGTACTGAAGAGAAAAAAGAGCAAACAAACCAGGGAAGGATAATTGCGAAATGAATCATGTTTTTTAACGTTTTTACGCTTAATTTGTTTCTGATATGTAAATTGTTAATGTTGAATTAATAACATTTATTCTTTTCGTTTTTTATAAAACGGAAATAAACGTGGAAAACAACGCAATGAGGCAGGAGGTATCATCTTGCAGTCGACGCAAATAATTTTGTTTCGCCAGCAAGGAATAACGTTGTATAACGTTATTATCGTTTTCACTTTTCGATATTCAGTATTCACAAAATTACTGCCTTTAGGTGGAGGTTGTCATGTATCAACGCTGCTTTGATAATGCCATTGAGACCCTTTTTGAGCAGGGGAAAACGCCGAGATTTTCCCGATTCGTCATTAGCGATGATCCTAACTGGGAGTCCGGACATCATGTTCATGATAATGAAACGGAGCTTATCTATGTTAAAAAGGGGGTTGCAAGATTAATCATCGACTCTTCGCTGTATGTCGCGCATGCCGGGGACATTGTGGTGATTGAGCAAGGGCGATTGCATGCGGTTGCATCTGATAGCAGCGCACCTGCTACCACTTACACCTGCGCACTCTACGGTTTCCGGTTTAACAGTTGGCAGGACAATCAGATATTGCAGATGCACTCGTGTCCGGTCATTAGCGTCAGCCAGGGTAAAGAGGTTATTAAGAGTATTTTTAATGAGCTGGGGGTGATGCTCCCGCAGAGCAAGAACAACCTGACGTCTTCCGCTTATGACGCATTCGCGTATGCATTAACCGTGTTATATTACGAAAACTTTAAAAATGCTTACCGCTCTGAACAGGGATATATTAAAAAAGATGTCTTAATTAAAGATGTATTGGTCTATTTAAATAACAACTTCCGCGAAAAAATTACTCTCGAACAGTTATCTAAAAAATTCCGCGCCAGCGTGAGCTATATCTGCCATGAATTTACCCGCGAGTATCGTATATCACCCATCAATTATGTTATTCAACGGCGAATGACAGAAGCGAAATTTTCCCTGACCAATACGGAGGCCTCGTTGGCGGAAATTTCGTGGCGGGTAGGGTATGAAAACGTCGATCATTTTGCCAAACTTTTTCAGCGGCATGTGGGGTGTACTCCCAGCGATTATCGTAAGCAGTTTAAAAATAACCTTGCTGAGCAGGAATGCTTGATGCCTGAAGTTTGATTCTCCCGCACCGTCCCGGATAGCGTATCTGCGCTATCCGGTCAGTTATACCGCTTACTTATTCTGATAATCCTTTAGGATTTGGCGACCCGCGACGTAAATCATGATTTCATCGGTACCACCGCCAATGCGCTCACAGCGGACATCGCGCCAGAATCGGGATACGCGTGCTTCATCGGTGTAACCCAGTCCGCCCATGATCTGAATTGCGTCGTCAATCACTTCCATTGCCGTACGTGCACAATACAGTTTTGCCAGTGCCGCACTGGTTCGCAGCGACTGTTCCTGATCGGCCTGCCAGGCGACCTTCAGCACCATATTGCGCATGTTTTCAATTTTGATTGCCATCAGCGCCAGTTTTTCCTGGATCATCTGGTTATGACCGATCGGCTTACCAAATGCGATGCGCTGGTTAGCGTAGCGGGCGGCATCTTCGAAGGCGCATTCGGCAAAACCCGTGCTGCGCGCGGCGTTGATCAGGCGTTCCATTTCGAAGTTGTACATTACGTTGAGGAAGCCCATGCCTTCTTCGCCGACCATATCGCTTTCGTCCACTTCAACGTCATCAAGATAGACTTCGCAGGTGCTTAACATGTGCCAGCCGATTTTATGCAGCGGGTTAACCTTAATGCCCGGTTTCTTAGAATCCACCCACCACAACGTAAAGGCTTTCTTCGGATCTTTCGGCTCCGGGTCGCGAGCCAGTACCAGCATGTACGGATACTCTTTAGCGCCAGTGATAAACGTTTTTTGCCCGTTGAGATACACCTTGCCATTTTTGCGGGTGTAGCTGGTGGTGGCACTATTATTATCGGAGCCTGCTCCCGGCTCGGTTAATGCCAGCGCATACGCCGGATCGCCCGTTTCCATGGTGCTTTCTGCTGTTTTACGCAGCTGCTCGGCGGAGCCAAAACGTCGCATGCTGTGGATGCACTGACCGTTAGTGATCAAAAAAGCGGGCGCGCCACATTTTGACACTTCCATCAGCGCCAGCATCTGGGTGACGTAATCAGCCGGGATGCCGCCAAACTCTTCCGGAACGCCCAGCATCGAAATGCCGTTGTCCGCAAGGGCTCGCATAAATTCCTTCGGATAAGTCGCCGTCTGATCGCAGGTACGGAAATACTCCTCCGGGAAATTGCTGGTAATCAGCTCACGAATGCTGGCAAGCAACAGTTCTTGTTCTTCAGTTAATGAAAAGTCCATCAGGGTACTCCTTTTAATTGGCTGCGTCGGGTAATACAAAGCCCATCGAGGCATCGATAAATAATCTTTCGTCCATCAATTTCAGGTCTGGGGAAATAATCGGTGTGAAATCCATTTTGTCCAGGATGTCTTCCTGTAAAGAGACTCCCGGTGCTATTTCGATTAAATGAAGACCATCTGCTTTTAACGTAAATACAGCGCGTTCAGTGATGTAACGCACATCAAGTCCACGTTCGAGGGCAATTTTTCCGCTGAAAGTCACTTCAGGTAATTCATTAACGAATTTTTTCACCCGACCTTCCTGCACGATATTTAACTTACCGTCCGCAACTTCCGTTTTCAGACTTCCGGCAGTTAACGTGCCGCAGAAAATAATTTTTTTGGAAGTGGCGCTAATATCGATAAAACCGCCGGTACCCATGATTTTGCCATTGAATTTGTGTACGCCGACGTTGCCGTGGCGATCCACTTCGGCAAAACTTAAATAGCACACATCCAGCCCGCCACCGTGATAGAAGTCAAACTGGGACGTCATATCCAGAATGGCGCGAGTGTTGACGTTGGCACCGAAAGCAATGCCTTGAGAGGTGATGCCGCCAATCGGACCCGTTTCGACTGTCAGAATAAAATCGTCAGCACAGCCTTCTTCGCGCGCGACGAGACCAATGCCATCGGCAATACCTACGCCAACGTTGCCGACCGCACCTTTGCGCATTTCAAACAGGGCGCGTCGGGCCACCAGTTTACGCTGATTGAGCGGCAGGGCAGTTTGTTGGCTGTCATCGAGCACAAAATCGCCAGAGATAAAGCGGTTAACCGGCGCACCACCGTACAGTTGCGTTTGGTCGGGGTCGATGACCACAATATCGACCAGATAGCCGGGAATACGTACCGACTTCGGATGCAAAGTGGCTTTCTTCACCATTTTTTGCACCTGCATCATAACGATGCCGCCGTTATTGTGTACGGCCTGGGCAATCACCAGCGCATCAAGATACATAACTTCATCTTCAAAGGTGGCATAGCCTTCGCTGTCACAGGTGGTGGCGCGAATAAAGGCGATGTTTGGCGCAATGGCTTTGTAATACAGGTACTCTTTGTTATCAATTTCCACCAATTTGATCAGATCTTCGGTGGTCACTTCATTCAGCTTACCGCCCTGTTGGCGAGGGTCAACAAATGTACCGATGCCGATATCACTGAGGATCCCAGGCTGGTGGGCTGCCGATGCACGCAGGGTTTGGGTTAATACGCCCTGAGGATAGTTATAGGCGGCAATTTTATTTTGTTCAGCCAGATCGGAGATTCGCGGTGATTGTCCCCAGTGTCCGCATAATGCCCATTTGACTAAACCTTCCTGTGCCAGCGGGCTAATTCCCCGGTCGGCACGGTCACCCAGACCTGTAGGACTAATCAACGCTAGATTTCGTGGTGACTGGGAGTTTTTATATTTCTCAGCCAGTGCATTAATTAATGTTGTTGCTTCGAGAATACCCCCGCCTGCACCTAATACACAAAGAGTTGCTTCATCAGGAATATAATTAACTGCATCTGCTGCGGATAATACGGGTACCCGACCATCTATACGATTTGGTCTTGAAAATTTCATGTGAACTCCAGATTATATGCGTGCGACTACCTGTCGCTATATTCGACAATAATATTGTGAGTTATTTAATAATGTTTAATCATCGGCCAGATATCCGTGGTTAGACGAATATCTGGGGTAGGGCATTACTGATATTAATATGGATATATCTGTAATTAAGCCTGATGCAATATTGTCAATACAGTACGCAGGTCGGTGACCGAAATTTGTCCTGGGGCGGAGGCTTTTTTTACTGCCCCAAAGGTTGCCGCTGAACCGAAAACTTCACCAGACAGACGTGAAATCACCCCTGTTTTAGCCATCGACATGGTGATTATCGGGCGATCGGCATAGCGTTCTTGCATTTCCAGCGTGGCGCTAAGCAGCGTCAGAACATCCGCTTTATTTTGCGGCATCAAGGCAATTTTGGGGATGTCTGCGCCTAGTTTCTGCATTTTACGCAGGCGCTGGACAATCTCTTCAGCAGCTGGTGTCTTATGAAAATCGTGATTGGACATAATCACAAAGACATTTTTCGCGTGTGCATGCTCGACGGTCGCTTTGACCAGTTCGTCTCCGGTAAACAGTTCCAGATCGATCATATCCACCAGACCGCTGTCTACCGCCGCGCGGTTAAGTGCAATATAGTTTTCGACAGACAGTGCCTGTTCACCGCCTTCTTTGGCGCTGCGGAAGGTGAAAAGTAGCGGTTTGTCCGCTATCACATCGCGGATGGCGCGAGCCGCTTCCAGCACGGCATCTGTGGAAGAGACATCGCCGAAATGGTCAACGCGCCATTCCAGAATGTCGAAATCCGCTTCGCGATAGGCCAGCGCTTCGCTTTTTACCGTTGCGATGTCTATACCCATCAGCGACACAATGATCTTCGGCGCACCATCGCCAATAACGAGATTTCTTACGGTTACGGTTTTCATTGATTACCCTTTAACTATTCTACAAATGCTTGCCCGTCAGGCGGCAAAACCCATAACCTGTTTCACATACTCCAGCGGGAAATCTTTCCCGGTCCAGAGCTTGAACTGTTCAGCCCCTTGCCATAACAACATGCCGTAACCATCAATTGTTTTGCAACCAGCACTTTGTGCCTGCTGCAATAATTTGGTCATATGCGGGTTGTAGACGCATTCGGTTACCAGCAGTTCCGGACGTAGCAGGGAAGCGTCGGTCACGAGAGATTCATTTTCCAGCGGCTTCATGCCGACTTTTGTTCCGTTGGTTAAAATATCCGCGCTGGCAAGTGCGTCAGCAAAAGCCTGGCGATCTGCGAGATCGATAACAGTGACCACGCAGTCGGTGTTTTCATTGACGCGTTTGGCAAACTCCTGCGCTTTGGCAAAAAACTCATCCTGGCGGTTAAAGAGTTTAATTTCTTTGATGCCTTCAATCGCTGCCTGTGCACCAATGGCTGTCGACGCACCGCCTGCGCCCAACAGTACCATGGTTTTACCTTTGATATCGAAACCACTTTCCTTAATTGCACGAATATGACCCGTGCCATCGGTATTGTAACCACGCAGGTAACCATCATCATTGACGATAGTATTAATTGCACCGACCAGTTTGGCGGCAGGTGTTAATTCATCAACATATTCACATGCTAGCTGCTTGTTGGGCATTGAGACCCCGGTACCACGCATCTTTAAGGCCTTCAGCCCGGCAATTGCATTAGCAAACGTTGAGTTATCGACTTCAAATGCCATATAAGTGAATGGCAATCCCGCTTTTTCTAATGCCTTATTTTGCATTTCAGGCGACAGACTGTGTCTGATAGGGTAGGCCATCAATCCAATTAGTTCATATTTAGCAGTTACGTCCATTTGATACTCCTTCTAAACAATTTATTGAAAATAACGTTCGCCCAACCGCACATCATTTTTGGGGATATCAAATACGCGGTAGTAACGAATAAAGACGATGATGGCGGTGATGAAGGCCAGCAGAGCAAATGCAAAGTCCAGCAAAATGATGTACTGCAGACCAATGTTAGAGAGGTATCCGGTGATTAATGGGATAATAAAGTTGGCTACGCCACCCATCATCATATAAATACTGGTGACTTTGGCTTTGCTCTTGGGAAAGAATTCAGACATCACCGAGACACCGAGCTGTAAAATACCGCCAGCGGCAGAGAATCCAATGAGAAATGAACCGACGTTACACACCAGCGGAGAGGGATATAAGTAGATGACGGCTGCGGTGATGGTTGCCAGCCCGGCGTTAAACACATTTGCCCAAATAGGCCGAACCCATTTTTTTAACAGAGCGGCAAAAATAAATACGCAGACTAATGATCCCATACTGTAGTAAGAGATTGTCTTCAGTGCGTCAGATTCTGCCATGCCGGCAAAGGCCATCGCATATTTGGGCATCCAGACTACGATGACGTAAAAAGTCGAAAAGGCAGCAACACCAAACATGACGGATGCCACACCTTCCAGCCAGACCAACGGTTTACTGTTCATCTGTGGCAGATCTTTCGCGATGCCAGCATCCACCATCTGGCCAGGGAAGCGACTTCTTAGCAGCATCAAGGTAATGACGACAAACAACGCACCCGGGATAATGACCGCATAGCCGTACCAGACATGGTTGAGCAACATGGTGCTGACGACGATGGGGTAGATCATCTGCCCAAACGAGACCATAGCTTTCACCAGGATAACGGCTGAGCCAGAGGCTTTAGGGAAGCATTCCATTAACGCCGGGTACCCGCCGGTATCCAGTGCCGAGTTTGCCACGCCAACGCAAACGGCCAGAATAAAGGCAATCATCAGATTAGGGCTGGCGGGAATACCGAAGAAGAACAGTATATAAAGAATAGCGCCTAACAGAATGATAGCCCGACGACCAAATTTATCTGAGAGCACGCCAAAGAATAAGATGCTCACCAGTCGCCCCAGACCAATGCCTGAAATCAAATAGGCAATTCCTGCATTGTCGGTGGAAAACTTTTCTGCAAGAGAGGTCATATTTTGCGCCAGTGTAATGACGCTAATGCCGTGTAGGAAATAACTTAAATAAATACAGATTATCGCCAAAAGAAATGGCGTATTAAAGGTCTTGCTTTGAGACATTTTCACAACTCCTTGCGGATTTTAAAATTGTTCTGTGCTCGTCGATATTGTTTAAATTGCGGCGACCTTGTAATTAATATACTGGGCGGCAGCCACAGAACCTACATAGCATGGCGTTTAAGTTACCAGGTATATTGCATAACACACTGTGAAATCGAACTCTGCCAGCCAGTGTTTTGCTGATGTTTTAAAACTGAAGTCAATTATTTTGCAGAAGAGGGGAACAATATTGCATCCACGCTTATTTTACGGCTTGTATCATCTTTAGCTGATGTTTTGACGTGATGTGGCTGCGATAACCAATAAACAACGCCAACAGGAATCCAACAGCGGCTATGCCAGTATCAAACCACATGATGTGAGCAATACTGGTTTCAGAGAGTTTTGCTGTTATCAATGGAATGGTGAAGGTCGCAATGCTGCCGGCGCTGTAGTAAATACCGGTCGCTTTGCCCTTCGCATGCGGAAAGCGTGCGGCCATCAGCGTTAAACCGATTTGCACAACGCCCCCTGCGGAAGAAAAACCGATGACAAACGCAAAGATAATGACAACGATAGGTGTCGGATGCAGACAAACCATCAGCAGTGCGACAAATGAGATAAACGTATACAGCATCAGCATCGATGTCGCGCGTTCTGCTTTTCGCGCCAGCGGGGCGGTGATCAGCACGCACAGTAGAGAGCCGCAGGTATAAATGCTTAACAGTTTGATAGATAACGTATAGGGCATTCCGGCGACAAACTGTCCGTATTGCGCCAGCCACTGGCTTACCAGGTAAAATGTCGCCATTGCGATGTAGCCGTACAGGGTGTAACTGGCAAGGTCGAGCAGGGAGCAACGATGTTCAGGTTGTCCGGTTTCCCGTTCAGCCGGTTGAGCCCGGATGACGGTATGAGGCCCGGGATGTGGCGGAAACCGACAGCGAAATAAAAACACACCGTTGAGTATCATAACGGTTGCCGCCAGCAGGAAGGACCAGCCAAACCAGATTTCGGCCCATACCAGCAGACTGATAATCATTGGCAGCAGGAACTGACCGCTGGAGACGAAGGCTTTTATCAAAATATTGGCCGTGCTGGGTGAACGGGGGAATGCCTCCATCAGGCTGGGATAGGTTCCGGCATCGAGAAAACTGTTTGCCATTCCCGCTAAAAAACCAAAAGCATAGGCAAGAAAAATACTGTGAGTATTTATGATGCCAATAAAGAAAATCAGGTAGCAGGTCATACCAAGGATAATAAATGGTCTGCGACCATAGCGATCGGAAAGCATCCCTGCTACTAATAAAACGCTTAAGCGGCCGATACCGAGTGAGGAAATAACAATCGAGACGCCCGCGGTATTGGTTTGCCACTGTTGTTCCAGTGAAGACATATTGAGGCTCATCAGAATGACCCCCATGCCGTGCACCAGGTAATTTAGGTACAGCCCTATCGCAGTGGAGAAATAGGTGTTTTTCATAATGTGTTACTCAGCGAAGAGGCTAAATAGGTATGGCGTTGCGATCTCTTAACACATACGCTCGAGATCGTGAGCATAGAGTTCAACAGCTGCCGACTGATAGATTTTCCAGTCGAGAAAACCATCGTGGTGATAAACCGCCTGAAAAGCGTTCAGATCGGGGAAAAAACGCATGGTGTTATTACCAATGCGGTTATTTATTTTGTCGATAATTGCATTAATTCTTAACTTCCTCTTGGCTTTCATTTCTGAACAAATGCGGACAATGTCGTCTGGAATTTCTCTTTCACCCTTTTCCCATTGTTGCCAGGCGACAACATTGTCATCGCGCGCGATATACTTGGCGCTTTCTTCCACCGTCATAGCAAAAATATGGCGGATCGCCTGTAGCTCTAATGCGTTCATTATTTGGTCGCTTCATAAAAGACGGTGGAATAGTAATAACATTGCTGTGGATATTTCGGCTTGAAGAGAGTCACAGTATTTTGTGCAATATTATTTGGTCCTTGACGGGGAAGATAATGTGTTGGTGCGTTAAGGTTGGTGGAGTGGCGTGCGAAGGACAAAAAAAAGCCCATCGTGGGAGATGGGCAAAGACTACACACAGCAATTCGTTGTTTCACTCAGGGGATTTCCATGCTTATAAATCAATGTGTTGATCTAAAGCCATGGGCTAATAGTAGGCATACTGATTTTTTACGTCGATCAGATTCATCTCAATAGTTTAAAAACTGTAAAGAATTTGCGACACAAATGAGTATTGAAAGAGGGATGAAGTTGGTTCTAATCCCGTAAGAGGGAGGGATTGATTAGTATTGTTAAACAATCAGGCGGCGTTGCCGCCTGATGTTGGATTACTTATTGCGTTCGATTTCAGCAATTTCTTCGAGGATTTCATCCGGATTGGTACCTGGCGCAGGGGCTTCGTTTACCCAGGCGGAGAACAGACGCCAGGAAACGGCCAGTACTACTGGACCGATAAACAGACCAATCATGCCGAAGGCAATCAATCCGCCGATGACTCCGGAGAGAATCAGGAGCAGTGGCAAATCGGCACCCATGCGAATCAGCATCGGTCGAATCACGTTATCCAGTGTTCCGACCACGCCGCTCCACACCAGCAACACGGTGCCCCAGGTTGAATCCCCCGTCCAGTATAGCCAGATAATGGCCGGAATCAGTACCGGTAGCGGCCCCAGTTGCACCAGACATGACAGGATCATCAATACCGCCAGCAGTGTGGCATACGGCACACCGGTTACCGCCAGACCAATACCCCCGAGCACTGCCTGTACCAGAGCGGTGACCACAACGCCTAATGCGACGGCGCGAATGGCTTGTGCTGCCAGCAGAATGGCAGCATCTCCACGTTTTGAGGCAAGACGGCAGGCGAAGTGACGAATACCTAATGCGACTTGTTCACCGCGCCAGTACAACAGGGCACTGAACAGCAGCATCAGGCCACAGTGCATCATAAAGCGGCCGATATGCGCGGCCTGACCGACGAACCAGGTGGTGGTGGTGCCGATATAAGGACGAACCTTGGCCATAATCGCCGAACCGCCCATATCCAGTAAGCTGTGCCATGCGCCATACATTTTGGCACCCACCAGTGGAATGCTGTTCAACCATGCCAGATCCGGTAGTGTCATATCACCTGCGGTTACGGCATGGATCAGCGGCCCACTGCCATCGACGATACTGTTAACCAGCAGCGCGATGGGGATGATGAACAACAGCACCAGCAACAGCGTCATCACCAGTACGGCAAGTGAACGGCGTCCCCAGAGCAATTTTTGTAAGCGTAGCAGGATAGGCCAGGTTGCAATGACAATCGTTCCTGCCCAGGCAAAACCGAGGATAAAGGGCTGAACAATCCAGAGACAGGCCACAATCAGGATGGCTAAAAACAGCACCGATAGCAGCACTTGTGCAATATCCCTGGGCTGACGGAAATTTACCATAAATACTTTTCACCTTTGTCTTTGCGCCAGAACGTTGACGCGACGTGAATACTTAAATCACACCCTGTAATGATGAGCAATTTCAGCGGTTTTGAACAGGCGGATTCTGCCTGTAAATCTGCTGAGCGTATTAGAAAAAAATGTGATACAACAAACAAAGCAACACGCAAACGATTAAATTCACAACACAGACCGCAGGAAAGGGTCACTATAATGATTCCACAAATTTCTCAGGCACCAGGTGTCGTTCAACTGGTGCTCAACTTTTTGCAGGCGCTGGAGCAGCAAGGATTTACGGGCGATACGGCAACGAGCTATGCCGATCGTCTGACAATGTCGACGGATAACAGTATTTATCAGCTGCTACCTGATGCTGTCGTTTTCCCTCGTTCAACCGCAGATGTGGCGCTAATCGCCCGTCTGGCGGCAGAACCGCTTTTCTCGTCGTTGATTTTTACCCCGCGCGGCGGCGGCACCGGGACCAACGGTCAGGCGCTGAACCAGGGCATTATTGTTGATATGTCCCGCTATATGAGCCGCATTATTGAAATCAACCCGCAAGAAGGTTGGGTGCGGGTAGAAGCCGGGGTGATAAAAGATCAGCTCAACCAGTTTCTGAAGCCTTACGGCTATTTCTTTGCCCCGGAATTATCCACCAGTAACCGGGCAACACTCGGCGGGATGATCAACACCGATGCGTCCGGGCAAGGATCGTTGGTTTACGGTAAAACTTCCGATCATGTGTTGGGCATCCGTGCGGTGCTGATGGGCGGTGATATTCTTGATACTCAGCCAATGCCGATCGAGCTTGCCGAAATGCTGGGGAAAAGCAATACCACCATTGGCCGCATCTATAAGACCGTTTATGAACGTTGTCGCGATAACCGACAGCTGATCATGGATAAATTCCCGAAACTTAATCGCTTCCTGACCGGGTACGATCTACGGCACGTCTTTAACGATGAGATGACCGAATTTGATTTAACCCGCATTCTCACCGGCTCTGAAGGTACGCTGGCGTTTATCACCGAAGCCCGTCTGGATATCACCCCGCTGCCAAAAGTCAGACAACTGGTTAACGTCAAGTACGACTCTTTCGACTCGGCGTTGCGTAATGCGCCGGTGATGGTGGAAGCACGCGCATTGTCGGTAGAAACTGTTGACTCCAAAGTACTCAATCTGGCGCGGGAAGATATCGTCTGGCATTCGGTAAGTGAATTGATTACCGATGTACCTGATAAAGAGATGCTGGGTCTGAACATTGTAGAGTTTGCCGGTGACGACGAAGTATTGATTAATTCGCAGGTCAGCGCACTGTGTGAACGTCTGGATGGCTTAATCGCTCGTCAGGAAGCGGGTGTCATTGGCTGGCAGCTGTGTACCGAACTGGCGGGAGTCGAACGAATTTACGCCATGCGCAAAAAGGCAGTCGGTCTGCTGGGTAATGCAAAAGGTTCCGCGAAGCCAATTCCGTTCGCCGAGGATACCTGCGTTCCGCCGGAGCATCTGGCGGACTATATTGCCGAGTTCCGCGCGCTACTCGACAGCCACGCCCTGAGTTACGGCATGTTTGGTCACGTAGACGCAGGCGTGCTGCATGTCAGACCGGCGTTGGATATGTGTGACCCGCAGCAGGAAGTGCTGATGAAACGCATTTCTGATGATGTTGTGGCGCTGACGGCGAAATATGGCGGTTTGCTGTGGGGCGAGCATGGGAAAGGTTTTCGTGCAGAATATAGCCCGGCGTTCTTCGGCGAGGAGCTGTATCGCGAACTGCGCAAAGTGAAATCGGTGTTTGATCCGCAAAATCGGCTGAATCCTGGGAAAATCTGTCCACCGGAAGACGTAGATGCGCCGATGATGAAAGTGGACGCGGTGAAACGCGGAACGTATGACCGTCAGATCCCTCTGGCCGTACGCCAGGAGTGGCGCGGGGCAATGGAGTGTAACGGCAACGGGTTATGCTTTAACTTCGATGCGAAAAGCCCTATGTGTCCGTCGATGAAAATCAGCCTCAACCGTATTCATTCGCCAAAAGGGCGAGCCACGTTAGTGCGTGAATGGCTGCGTTTGTTAGCGGATCGCGGGATTGACCCAATACAGCTGGAAAAAGAGCTACCGGAAAAACGCGCCAGTTTACGTTCGCTGATTGCCCGTACCCGCAACAGTTGGCATGCGCGCAAGGGTGAATACGATTTCTCACACGAAGTAAAAGAGGCGATGTCAGGTTGCCTGGCGTGTAAAGCCTGTTCCACCCAGTGTCCAATTAAAATTGATGTACCGGAGTTCCGTTCGCGCTTCCTCCAGCTGTACCACACGCGTTATCTGCGCCCGTTGCGCGATCACATGGTGGCGACCGTTGAGAGCTATGCGCCGTTAATGGCAAGAGCGCCCAAAACGTTTAACTTCTTCATCAACCAGCCGCTGGTGCGAAACCTGGCTAAAAAGCACATTGGAATGGTTGATTTACCTCTGTTGTCTGCACCGTCGCTGCAACGCCAACTGGTGGGGCATCGCTCCGCCAATATGACGTTGGAACAGCTCGAATTACTCAGCCTTGAGCAAAAAGCCCGTACGGTGCTGGTGGTGCAGGACCCTTTCACCAGCTATTACGATGCGCAGGTGGTTGCTGACTTTATACGTCTGGTAGAGAAGCTGGGCATGCAGCCGGTACTGCTGCCGTTTTCGCCAAACGGCAAGGCGCAGCACATTAAAGGCTTCTTAAACCGTTTCGCCAAAACGGCGAAAAAGACATCCGAGTTTCTTAACCGGGTAGCGAAGCTGAATATTCCGATGGTGGGTGTTGATCCGGCGCTGGTGCTTTGTTATCGCGATGAATACAAGATGGTGCTGGGTGAACAACGGGGGGATTTCCATGTGTTGCTAGCCAACGAATGGTTATCGAAAGCTGTGGAAGCACAGCAGCCAGTCGCTGTTGGCGGTGAACCGTGGTATTTCTTTGGCCACTGTACCGAAGTGACGGCCTTGCCGGGCGCACCTGCACAGTGGGCGGCTATTTTTGCTCGCTTTGGCGCAAAGCTGGAGAACGTCAGCGTGGGATGCTGTGGTATGGCTGGCACCTACGGCCACGAAGTGAAGAATCACCAAAACTCATTGGGGATCTATGAGTTATCATGGCACCAGGCAATGCAACGATTGCCACGTAACCGTTGTCTGGCTACCGGGTACTCCTGTCGCAGTCAGGTTAAACGCGTTGAAGGTACGGGCGTTCGCCACCCATTACAGGCACTGCTGGAGATTATAGGATGATCTGGAAACGTGAAGTCACACTCGAGGCGCTCAATGCCATGGGTGAAGGAAATATGGTTGGGCTGCTCGATATTCGTTTTGTGCACATTGGTGACGATACGCTGGAAGCTACAATGCCGGTGGACCATCGCACCAAACAACCCTTTGGGTTGCTGCACGGCGGCGCATCCGTGGTGCTGGCGGAAAGTATTGGTTCGGTAGCGGGATACCTGTGTACTCAGGGTGAGCAGAAAGTGGTGGGCCTGGAGATCAACGCCAACCATATCCGTTCTGCGCGGGAAGGGCACGTCAGGGGCGTATGTCGCGCGTTACATACCGGCTCTCGTCACCAGGTTTGGCAAATAGAGATCTTCGATGAGCAGGGACGATTGTGCTGTACGTCGCGTCTGACGACCGCAATTTTGTGATGCATATTGCTTTTGGTCATTATCTGCACAGGGAATGGTGTTATACTGTGCAGGTTTTGAACACAAGCGAGGATGATATGTCTACCCAATTAGACCCTGCCCAACTGGCAATAGAATTTTTACGTCGTGATAAAACCGATCTTTCACCGGCTCAGTACCTGAAAAGGCTAAAACAGCTTGAGCTGGAGTTTGCAGATCTGTTGGCGCTCTCTTCAACTGAACTGAAAGAAGAGATCTATTTTGCCTGGCGCATGGGCGTTCATTGATTCCGGTATGCTTATCGTAACGAAACCCCGACACGTGTTCGGGGTTATTTTGGCCTTAAATCTTCATTACCACTTCATCTCACCGCTGTTAACCTTCGCACTTAGTTCCAGCGAGCTTGCGTCTGCCAGACCTGGCCATGCTGCCGTCATGGTTTTAATCACATAATCCGATCCTTTCTTCTCCCCTAACGCCTGCTCAAACGACTGCAAATAGTCCTGGGTGAAGCGAATAGCTTTATCGCCGGTTGGGCGTTCGCCAATGTAATGACCCGGGACCACTTGAGTGGGCTGTAAGCTCTGCATTTCGCTCAGTACGTTACGCCATGCACTACGCTGTTCTTCAGACTGTGTATCCGCCGTCCAGACATGAATACCTGAAGCCACGCCTGTGCCGCCAATAATGGCCCGATTCGCCGGGATCCAGATATACGCTGCATAATCGTTGGAGTGACGCAGTTCCAGCGGTTCACCATCAACCGTGAACTGCGTTTGCGTCGTCGCCTGCGGAACGGTGAGCGATGTTGGCGCGCCGTCCTTCATTTGCGGGCCCCAGAATTGCAGTTTGGCCTCTTTGGTGGCGCGGATATGGTCTACCACCTGCGGTGTTGCCAGAACTTTTACCTGTGGGAAAGCGTTGACGATAGGTTGCAGACCGAAATAGAAATCCGGATCGCCGGAAGTGATCACGATAGCCTTCAGCGTTTTACCGCTGGCGCGAATCATCTGCACCAGCTGTTCGCCATCTTTGGTGCTGAACTGGGCGTCAAACAAAATCGCCTCTTTGGGGCCAGACACCAGCGTCGAAGAGACCGGGAAAATACCCTTCTCCTGCGGATTATAGACGTCCAGCTGTAGCGGTGCGGCGAAAGCTGAAGACGCAAACAGAGGTAACAGCAGGGCCAGAGATTTAACTTTCATACCAGGTAACCTTATGCAGGGAATTGTCTTTTGATAGTTCCCGTATTTTAAGCATATTCGTATCTGTTAGAATTCCCTCATTAGGACATGCTGAGTTTCATAAAACGATCGGATGGGATGCAATGGACAGAGTGATGGCGGCAATGGTATTTAATCATATCTGTGATTTGGGCAGTCTGAGCGCCGCTGCACGTGCATTGGGGCTTTCCCGTCCGATGGTCAGTCGTTACCTCGACGAGATGGAGAAATGGGCAGGCGCAAGGCTTATCCATCGCTCATCGCGTCGCTTAACGATCACGCCAGCGGGTGAAGAGGCATTACTGAAAACGCGTTCTCTGGCGCAACTTTCGCTGGATATTGGTGCCGCCAGTGGCGCGCAAATTCCCTCGGGCACGCTACGTGTGGCCTGCGCCCATTTTACCGCCATGCATATTCTTGCTCCGGTTCTGCCGGCGTTTATGGAGCAATATCCGCAATTACGTATTGAGGTGGAGATCAATAATCAACCGGTAAGCCTTGTGGGGGAACGCATCGATGTGGCGATCCGCATAACGGATAATCCCGAGCCAGGAACCATCGCCCGTCGGTTGGGCGACTGTAAATCGGTACTTTGCGCGTCCGCAGATTATCTGCATCAACATGGCACGCCTGAGACAGTCGACGATCTCACTCGGCACAATTGCCTGTACTACAGCGGTTTTGCCGGACAATCCTGGCACTTTTTGGATGCCCAGGGGCAGTCTGTCTCCGTTGCAATCAAAGGGAATTTGAGTGCAGGGATCTCTTCGCTGCTCTGCGAGTCGGCGGTGGCAGGAATGGGAATCGCGTTGGTGCCAGAACTGGAAGCGCAGGAAGGGCTGGCGCAGGGAGCGTTAATTCGATTACTGCCAGAACTTCAACCTAAATGCTTACCAATTTATGGCTTATACCTTTCTCGGGAGCATCAGCCTGCGGGGCTACGTTTGCTGCTGGATGCGCTTAGTGGGGCGGCGCAATGCTAAAAAGGTAGCTAAACGTGCTCACAAAATAGTCAAACCGCAAGTTGTGTTAAAAAAAACTTAACGGTGTATGAGACTATTCTTATCGCCCCTTCAAGAGCTAAGCCATCGTGAGTGCCGGAGATAAGCGCCGGATGGGGCCGGAACCCTTAAGCCTGCCAGCAAGCAGACTTAAGGGTTTTTTGTCATTAGCATATTATTTGAATAGTTGTTTTCCCTGTTTTTATCCCTACCTATCCCTTAAATAGACATTATCTATACATCTTTTAATCTTTGACCTGCCTGAACGATTAGATTTCTATAATCCATTATTAATCAATGCATTGAACAAATAATTCCATTCCTGTAAACCCTCGCTGCAGGGTCTATGCTTAGTAAAAGTAGTCAAAAAGGGCGGTTAACCCGAATGCCCCTGCTGTTGAGGGGTTGAAGTGATAATCATTATCACTAACATGTTGTTATAGCTTAAAAGCTAGTGACTCGAGGTAACCCTATGGAATTGCATTCAGGAACATTTAACCCGGACGATTTTGCCTGGCGTGGACTGACGTTAACACCTGCGGCTGCGGCGCATATCCGTGAACTGGTGGCAAAGCAACCCGACATGTTGGGCGTACGCCTGGGCGTGAAGCAAACGGGATGCGCGGGATTCGGCTACGTGCTGGATACCGTGCGCGAGGCCCAAAAAGACGATCTCCTGTTTGAAACGGATGGCGCCAGACTGTATGTGCCTTTACAGGCGATGCCGTTCATCGACGGCACAGAAGTCGATTTCGTTCGCGAAGGATTAAATCAGTTATTTAAATTTCATAACCCGAAAGCCCAGAACGAATGCGGCTGTGGCGAAAGTTTTGGGGTATAGGCGGTACTATGTCTCGTAATACTGAAGCAACTGACGATGTCAACACCTGGGCTGGCGGGCACCTTAATTACAAAGAGGGCTTCTTCACCCAACTGCAAACCGATGAGCTGGCGAAAGGGATCAACGAAGAGGTCGTGCGCGCGATTTCGGCAAAACGTAATGAACCCGACTGGATGCTGGAATTCCGCCTGAATGCCTTTCGGGCATGGCTGACGATGGAAGAGCCGCACTGGCTAAAAGCGCACTACGACAAGCTGAATTATCAGGAGTACAGCTATTATTCCGCACCGTCCTGCGGTAACTGCGATGAAACCTGCGCATCTGAGCCGGGAGCGGTGCAGCAAACGGGGGCGAATGCGTTTTTAAGCAAAGAGGTTGAGGATGCCTTTGAACAGCTTGGCGTACCGGTCCGTGAAGGCAAAGAGGTGGCGGTTGATGCTATTTTTGACTCGGTATCGGTGGCGACCACCTATCGCGACAAACTGGCGGAACAGGGCATTATTTTCTGTTCGTTCGGTGAGGCGATTCACGATCATCCTGAGCTGGTAAAACAATATCTGGGCACCGTGGTTCCAGGTAATGACAACTTCTTTGCCGCGCTGAATGCAGCGGTGGCATCTGACGGCACGTTTATTTATGTACCGAAAGGCGTGCGTTGCCCCATGGAACTGTCGACCTATTTCCGTATCAATGCAGAAAAAACCGGGCAGTTTGAACGCACCATTCTGATCGCGGATGAGGGCAGCTACGTCAGCTATATCGAAGGCTGTTCGGCCCCGGTGCGCGACAGCTACCAGCTGCATGCCGCGGTGGTAGAAGTCATCATCCACAAAGATGCCGAAGTGAAATACTCGACGGTGCAAAACTGGTTCCCCGGGGATGGTAACACCGGCGGCATTTTGAACTTCGTCACCAAGCGCGCTCTGTGCGAAGGTGAAAACAGCAAAATGTCGTGGACGCAGTCGGAAACCGGCTCGGCCATTACCTGGAAATACCCAAGTTGCATTTTGCGTGGCGACAACTCTATCGGCGAATTCTACTCCGTGGCCCTGACCAGTGGTCATCAGCAGGCCGATACAGGCACCAAGATGATCCACATCGGTAAAAACACCAAATCGACCATTATCTCGAAAGGGATCTCCGCCGGACACAGCCAGAACAGCTATCGCGGTTTAGTGAAAATCATGCCGACCGCCACCAACGCCCGCAACTATACCCAATGTGACTCGATGCTGATCGGGGCGGATTGCGGAGCGCACACATTCCCATATGTGGAGTGTCGTAACAACAGCGCCCAGCTCGAGCACGAAGCCACGACGTCGCGCATTGGCGAAGATCAGCTGTTTTACTGCCTGCAGCGCGGTATCAGCGAAGAGGATGCCATTTCGATGATCGTGAATGGTTTCTGTAAAGACGTGTTCTCTGAACTGCCGCTGGAATTTGCCGTGGAAGCGCAAAAACTTCTCGCCATAAGTCTTGAACACAGCGTCGGTTAAAATTTAAGGAAAGCACATGTTAAGCATCAAAGATTTACAGGTCAGTGTGGAAGATAAGGCGATCCTGCGTGGGCTGAGTCTTGAAATTCGCCCCGGAGAAGTGCACGCCATTATGGGGCCAAATGGTTCCGGGAAAAGTACGCTTTCCGCCACCCTGGCCGGACGTGATGACTATGAAGTCACCGGCGGGACGGTAGAATTCAACGGTAAGGATTTACTGGAACTGTCACCGGAAGACCGGGCCGGCGAAGGGATCTTTATGGCATTCCAGTATCCGGTGGAAATCCCCGGCGTCAGTAATCAGTTTTTCCTGCAAACGGCACTGAATGCGGTGCGCACCTACCGTGGTGAAGAGTCGCTGGACAGGTTTGACTTCCAGGATCTGATGGAAGAAAAAATTGCGTTGCTGAAGATGCCGGAAGATTTGCTCACGCGTTCGGTCAACGTTGGTTTCTCCGGCGGTGAGAAAAAGCGTAATGACATATTGCAAATGGCGGTGCTGGAGCCTCAGTTGTGCATTCTGGATGAGTCGGACTCCGGGCTGGATATCGATGCGCTGAAAATCGTCGCAGACGGCGTGAACTCACTACGCGACGGGCAACGCTCATTCATTATCGTCACCCATTATCAACGCATTCTGGACTATATCAAACCCGATTATGTTCACGTTCTCTACCAGGGGCGAATAGTGAAGTCCGGTGATTTTACGCTGGTCAAACAACTTGAGGAGCAAGGTTATGGCTGGCTTAGCGAACAGCAGTAACGTGCTGCAACAGTGGCACCATCTGTTTGAAACGCAAGGTGAGACGCGCTCGCAACATGCCCAGCAGCATCTGCAGCAGATGCTGCGTCTGGGGCTGCCAACGCGTAAGCATGAGGACTGGAAATACACGCCGCTGGAGGGGTTAACCAATAGCCAGTTTGTCAGTCATGTCACTGAGATAACGTCAGCCCAGTGTGAAGCGTTAGCGCCGGCAATTGATGCCATACGACTGGTATTTGTCGACGGGCAATTCTCTCCAACGCTGAGCGACAGAGCGGAAGGTAGTGGTTTTGACATTACCATTGACGATGCGCGCCAGATGCTGCCAGCGGCTATCCAACCGGAAGTGTTTCTGCACCTGACCGAAAGCCTGTCGCGTAGCGTCACTCACATTCAGGTGAAGCGTAACCAGCGCCCAGCGAAACCGCTGCTGCTACTGCACATTACCCAGGGGCTGGCGGGCGATGAGGTGAACACGGCGCACTATCGCCACCATCTGGAGCTGGCGGAAGGCGCAGAAGCCACCGTTATTGAACACTATGTCAGCCTCAGCGAGCTTCGCCATTTCACTGGCGCACGTTTAACCATGAATGTCGCGGCGAATGCGCACTTGCGCCACATCAAACTGGCGTTTGAGAACCCACAGAGCCACCATTTCGCGCACAATGACATTCAATTGGGGGCGGATGCCACGGCCGCCAGCCACAGTTTTTTACTCGGTGATGCGGTGCTGCGTCATAACACCAGCACCCAGCTTAACGGCGAAAACACCACGCTTCGGCTCAACAGCCTGGCAATGCCGGTGAAAAATGAAGTCTGCGACACCCGCACCTGGCTTGAGCATAACAAAGGATATTGCAACAGCCGCCAGCTGCATAAAACGATAGTCAGCGATAAGGGGCGGGCGGTATTCAATGGCCTGATCAACGTCGCTCAGCACGCTATTAAAACCGATGGCCAGATGACCAATAATAATTTGCTGCTCGGTAAACTGGCGGAAGTGGATACCAAGCCGCAGCTTGAAATCTATGCCGACGACGTGAAATGCAGTCACGGGGCGACGGTAGGGCGGATCGACGACGAGCAGATGTTCTATTTGCGTTCGCGCGGGATCGGCCAGCAAGATGCCCAACAAATGATTCTCTATGCGTTTGCCGCTGAGCTAACGGAAGCCCTGGGCGAGGAAACGCTGAAACAACAGGTACTGGCACGGATCGCCCAACGCTTGCCGGGAGGCGTAGCATGACATTTCCCATTGAAAAAGTGCGGGCCGATTTTCCGGTTCTGACGCGTGAAGTGAATGGTTTACCGTTGGCGTATCTGGATAGCGCGGCCAGCGCGCAAAAGCCGAACCAGGTGATTGATGCCGAAGCCGAGTTCTACCGTCACGGCTATGCGGCGGTCCACCGCGGTATCCATACGCTGAGCGCTCAGGCTACGGAAAAAATGGAGAATGTGCGCAAGCTCGCTTCGCTGTTTATTAACGCCCGCTCCGCCGAAGAGCTGGTGTTTGTTCGCGGTACGACGGAGGGCATCAACCTGGTGGCGAACAGCTGGGGCAGCAGCAATGTGCGGGCGGGCGATAACATTATCATCAGCGAAATGGAGCACCATGCCAATATTGTGCCCTGGCAGATGCTGTGTGCCCGCGTAGGTGCAGAACTGCGCGTTATCCCGCTCAATGACGATGGTACGTTGCAGCTGGAAACGCTGCCGACGCTGTTTGACGATCGCACGAAGCTGTTGGCGATTACCCACGTATCTAACGTGCTGGGCACGGAAAACCCGTTGGGTGAGATGATCGCGCTGGCGCATCAATACGGCGCGAAAGTGCTGGTGGATGGCGCGCAGGCGGTGATGCATCATCAGGTGGATGTGCAGGCGCTGGATTGCGATTTTTATGTTTTCTCCGGGCATAAACTTTACGGTCCAACCGGTATTGGCGTTCTGTATGCCAGAGAGTCGCTGCTGCAGGAGATGCCGCCGTGGGAAGGCGGTGGTTCAATGATTGCGACGGTGAGTTTGAGTCAGGGAACGACGTGGGCCAAAGCGCCCTGGCGGTTTGAAGCCGGAACGCCAAACACCGGGGGCATTATCGGACTCGGCGCGGCTATTGAATATGTTTCAGCGCTGGGGCTGACTGAAATCAGCGAATATGAACAGTTCATGATGCGCTATGCGTTGGAACAGCTGGCGGATGTGCCAGATTTAACAATCTACGGACCGGATAACCGTCTGGGTGTGATTGCATTCAACCTCGGCAAGCATCACGCCTATGACGTCGGGAGTTTTCTCGATAACTATGGCATCGCCGTGCGGACGGGGCATCACTGCGCAATGCCGCTGATGGCCTTTTATAACGTTCCCGCGATGTGCCGGGCGTCGATTGCAATGTATAACACCCATGAAGAAGTGGATCGCCTGGTAACGGGCCTCAAGCGTATTCACCATTTACTGGGCTAACAGGGAGGCGTTATGGCTGCGCTACCGGATAAAGAAAAGTTGTTGCGTAATTTTCTGCGTTGCGCTAATTGGGAAGAGAAATACCTGTACATTATTGAACTGGGTCAGCGTTTGCCGGAACTAAACGATGACTTACGCTGCCCGGAAAATAGCATTCAGGGATGCCAAAGCCAGGTATGGATTGTTATGCGTCAGAATGGCGAAGGGATTATTGAATTACAGGGCGACAGTGATGCGGCAATTGTGAAAGGGCTTATTGCCGTGGTATTCATTTTGTATGATCGCATGACGGCTCAGGATATTGTGAATTTTGATGTGCGCCCGTGGTTTGAAAAAATGGCGCTCGCACAGCATCTCACACCGTCTCGTTCACAAGGGCTGGAGGCGATGATTCGGGCTATTCGCGCCAAAGCCGCAACTCTTAGCTAAACTGATAAAACACGTCAACTTTCAGACCGACTTGAAAGCGTTCGTGTAAGGCAACGCAGTGACTCGTAGGCCGGATCGGGCGCTCGCCGCCGTCCGGCAAGAACGCCAGGGGGGTGAGTGAGTATGAAACGCGCGTCTGTTATTACGTTAATGCTAATCGGCGCCTACAGCGCTATTCAGGCCGCATGGGCGGTCGATTATCCTTTGCCCCAGGCGAACAGCCGCCTTGTTGGGCAAAACCAAACCTACACCGTGCAGGAAGGCGATAAAAACCTACAGGCGATAGCCCGTAAGTTTGATACCGCTGCAATGCTGATCCTTGAAGCCAACAATACTATTGCCCCCGTACCTAAACCCGGAACGCTGATCACTATTCCCTCACAATTACTGCTGCCGGATGCACCACGCGAAGGCATTATTGTGAATCTGGCGGAACTGCGTCTGTATTACTTCCCGCCGGGAGAGAATATTGTTCAGGTATTCCCGATTGGTATCGGTTTGCAGGGGCTGGAAACGCCGGTAATGGAAACCCGGGTTGGGCAGAAAATCCCGAATCCAACCTGGACCCCTACACCAGGCATCCGTAAACGCTCTCTGGAGCGTGGCATCACATTACCGCCTGTTGTACCTGCCGGACCAAATAACCCGTTAGGACGCTTTGCACTGCGTCTGGCGCATGGAAACGGTGAATATCTGATCCATGGCACCAGCGCACCGGACAGCGTGGGCCTGCGAGTGAGTTCTGGGTGTATTCGCATGAACGCGCCGGATATCAAAGCGTTGTTTGCTCAGGTCCGCACAGGCACGTCGGTCAGGGTGATTAATGAGCCGATAAAATATTCGATAGAGCCAAACGGCATGAGGTATGTCGAAGTGCATCGACCGCTGTCGCCTGAAGAGGAACAAAACGTCCAGACCATGCCGTATGTGTTACCAGCCGGCTTTACCCAGTTTAAAGACAATAAAGCGGTGGATAACAGTCTGGTGGAAAGGGCGTTGTATCGTCGTGCAGGTTATCCGGTCACCGTCACTGCCGGGCAAGCATCGGTCGCGAGCAATGGGCCAGAAGTGAAGTCTGCGCAAAATGGTGTGCCGGGAGAAGATGCTGAGGTGCGCGCTACGCAATAACAGGGAAGGGGAATTCAGAGCAAAAAAAATGGCGCACAATGTGCGCCATTTTTATTACACAGATACTATTACTTGCGGTATTTAGTAGCTGCGTTGTCCAGACGCTGGTTAGCGCGAGCTGCGTCATCTTTAGCAGCCTGAACGTCGGAACGCATTGCGTTCACGTCGTTGCTCAGCTGGTCAACTTTAGCGTTCAGAGTCTGAACGTCAGAAGACAGCTGATCGATTTTAGCGTTGCTGGAGCAACCTGCCAGCAGAGTAGAACCCAGGATTACCGCGCCCAGTACCAGTTTAGTACGATTCATTATTAATACCCTCTAGATTGAGTTAATCTCCATGTAGCGTTACAAGTATTACACAAAGTTTTTTATGTTGAGAATATTTTTTTGATGGGAATGCACTTATTTTTGATCGTTCGCTCAAAGAAGCATCGAATTGTGCAAAAACGGCTAAAAAACCGAGTGAAAACAGAAAGCTTCCATCGGATTCATCTTAGATAATCACGGATTAGATAGTGAAATCCGATTTGATTTTTTATTAATTGTGGCTATCGATTAAATAAAAAAAGCGCCACCAGGGCGCTTTTTTAAGCAAATTAATTCGCGATGGAATTATTACAGCACGTGAACGGATGCAGTGTTGGTGGTGCCGCTCGGAACCAGTGCACCAGAAACCATAACCACAACGTCACCTTTCTGAGCCAGACCGCTTTCCAGAGCGACTTCTTTACCCAGGCGATAGAAATCATCGGTAGAGCTGATTTCTTTAACCACCTGTGCAACAACGCCTTTGCTCAGCACCAGCTGACGCGCGGTAGTTTCGTTGGTGGTCAGCGCCAGAATGGTGGCATCCGGGAAGTATTTACGTACTGCGCGAGCAGATTTACCACCCTGGGTTGCGACGACGATCAGCGGCGCGTCCAGTTTTTCAGCAGTTTCAACCGCGCCACGGCAAACGGCTTCGGTGATGCGCAGTTTGCGGCTGTCGTTGTTGAAGTCCAGACGGCTGGTCATCACACGGTCAGTACGCTCACAGATGGTCGCCATGATGGTAACGGCTTCCAGCGGGTATTTACCTTTTGCTGATTCGCCAGACAGCATTACTGCGTCGGTACCGTCGAGGATGGCGTTCGCTACGTCACCGGCTTCTGCACGGGTCGGACGCGGGTTTTTGATCATGGAGTCCAGCATCTGGGTCGCAGTGATAACGACTTTACGTGCACGGATACATTTTTCGATGATCATCTTCTGCGCGAAGATAACTTCTTCAACCGGGATCTCAACGCCCATATCGCCACGCGCAACCATGATGCCGTCAGACGCTTCGAGGATTTCGTCGAAGTTGTTCAGGCCTTCCTGGTTTTCGATTTTGGAGATGATCTGGATGTTTTCGCCGCCGTGCGCTTTCAGGTGCTCACGGATTTCAACGACGTCAGAACGTTTACGGATAAAGGACGCTGCAACGAAGTCAACGCCTTGCTCGCAACCGAAGATCAGGTCTTGTTTGTCTTTTTCAGCCAGTGCTGGCAGTGCGATGGAAACGCCCGGCAGGTTAACACCTTTGTTTTCGCCCAGGTCGCCGTTGTTCAGCACTTTACAGATAACTTTGTTACCTTCGATGGCGGTAACTTCCATGCCGATCAGACCATCGTCAACCAAAACGGTGTTGCCGACGGACAGATCTTTCGTGAAGCCTTCATAAGTAACAGCAACGATTTCGTTGTTGCCTACGACAGATTTGTCGGTGGTGAAGGTGAAGGTCTGGCCTGCTTTCAGGGAAACGTCGTTACCGCCTTCCAGTTTGATGGTACGGATTTCCGGACCTTTGGTGTCGAGCAGGATTGCTGCTTTCTTGCCGGTTTTGCTCATGACGTTGCGCAAATTCTTGATGCGCTGACCGTGTTCTGCATAGTCGCCGTGAGAGAAGTTCAGACGCATGACGTTCATGCCCGCGTCCAGCATTTTGGTTAACATCTCTTCGGATTCGGTTTTCGGACCGATGGTGCAAACAATTTTCGTCTTTTTCATGACAGTCTTAGTCTTTAAGTTGAGAAGGATATGGAAATCTGGCTCCCGCCGCGCACGGACGGGAAGCTAAACCTGAGTTACGAAAGTTGTGATGCCTCGCTCTAAGGATAGGTGACATCGAAAGAGCGTGCAGAGGAATGTGTGCTTGTGTTTCAGCCCAACGGGATGGTGATTTTTGTAGTCGTTGAGTTTTACAGGTCAATGTGCTGAAACCATTCAAGAGACAATTGGCGCGCATTATACGCTGAAAATTATCAAAAAGGAAAATGGAAACAGCGTTTCAAAACACTTCTGTGCAGTTTTACAAAGAATCAGCATTAAATTGTTTCGGGTTGGTTAACAAAACACCGCCCAACTTCAGACGGTGTTGCGCAACAAGAAAAAAATAACGTGTTGCAAACTCAGCATTCAGCCTTAGTCGAGCAGCTTTCGCCCCTCAAGATCGATATGGATGTCCTGCTTATGCGCTTTCCGATACCACAAAACCGCCAGACCGATTACAGACCAGATAACCCCGAGCGTCAGCGCGTGAATGTTCATATTCATACAGACATAACCAATGACGACCATCCCCAGCACAGGAGAAATCACATGAGGGACAAAACGACGATGCTCTTTCATCTTTACGTTGTAGAGCACGAAGACACTCAGGTTCACCATAAAGAATGCGAAAAGCGCACCGAAGTTGACAAGGGTGGATATGGATTCAATTTTCCCGGAAAACAAGTAACTAAGGAATAGTGTCACAGCCCCGGTGAACAGAATTGCATAGTCAGGTGTTTTTCTTTTACTGTGCACATGCGCCAGAAATGTGGGTAACATTTTATCTCGCCCCATAGAGAACAGGACGCGCGATACGGCGGTTTGCGCCGTAATGATATTCCCGACTGCGCAAACGAACGCTACGATGATAGAAAATGCAACTTTAAGCCAGATGCCGCCAACATCGCCTGCAATCGTGAAAAAGGCCTCGTTAGTTTCTGTACCTTCCGCAAAACTGTCGATTTTACCCGTAGCGAATGCGGCAAAGGTCACCACAATAATAAACAGCACGGTGGCCAGGATAAGGGCGAGAAGGGTTGCCTTACTGACTGCTTTCCCGCCGCCTTCGCTTTCTTCACTTAGGGTACTAATGGCATCAAATCCGAGGAAGTTGAGCGCCGCAACAGAGATCGCGGTAGCAATTAAGCCAGGGGTAAACCACTGAGAATCAAAAAAAGGTTTGAAAGAAAATGACACGTGGCTGCTATCAAGCATCAGCAGTCGCAAAATCAGCACCACAAAAATGGCCAGAATACCGAGTTGAATAAAGACCAGCAGTTTGTCGAATTTAGCCGTTTGTTGTATTCCCAAATAATTTATGCCCGTTCCGATAGCCACATAAATTAACGGCCATACCCAAATCGGTATTTGCGGAAGTATTGCATGAACAGCAACACCGCCCAGGACGGCAACCAGCGTAGGGAATAACAGATAATCCAGCAACAAAATCCATCCGGTGAGAAAACCCACAGCGGGGTTGATGCACACGCCTGCATAGGTATAAGCCGACCCGGAGGATGAGATGTGCTTTGATAATGTTGAATAGCTGTGGGCGGTAAAAAACATCGCGATAGCGCCAATAATATACACGAGCGCGACCATGCCATGAGATAAATTATATACGACGCCATAGAGAGAAACCGGCGCGATCGGCACCATAAATACCAGCCCGTACAGCACCAAATCTGTGAGAGATAACTTTTTTATTTTACTCATAGTAAACACCTCAATTCGTGTTAATCAAGGCCTCGTAAAAACTCACGGACAGCAGTGAGGCAAGGCTCGGTATTTTCTTCATGTGGGTTATGGCTGCTGTCAGGAATCGTGACACCCCGACAGTGGGTTATATGGGTAATAAGCGGTTGAACGACCTGTGATGTCGCCTGATCATACTCACCATGAAGGACTAATCCTGGGCATCGAATCTTGTGCAATGAACGGGTGATGTCCCACTGCGCCAGCAAGCCATTCACCGCAAGTTCATTCGCGCCCCATAGCACATGGTAGGCGGTGGGATCGGCGGCAAATTGCGCATCAGACCGCTGAATATGCAGCGGTTCTTGCGCCAGGGAATAAACATGTTTTTTGTAGTAGGCAATAAGTTGTTCAGGCGGATGCTGATAGATTTTTGCCTGCATAATGGCATCGTCTGACATTGCATCAGCGCCAGTCGTGAGTTCTTTAAACAATCGCAGTACTTCGCTTTGCCAAAGTGGGATGCTGGCGGGAGCGCTGGCATATATCACACCACTCAACCCTTCCGGTTGCGTGCAGGCGTGCTCTGCTGCCAGCATACCTCCCCAGGAATGTCCGAGTAATGAATATCGCCGACCAATATTCAGATGACTGATTAATTGGCGAAGTTGCTGAAGATAACGTTCTATTGTCCAGAATGAGGCATCCGCCAGCGGAAAATGCGTCGAACGACCACAGCCATATTGATCGTAAAATATCACCATGCGTCCATCATCAGACAGCTCATGATAATTTAATAGATAATCAAAACCGCCTGATGGACCGCCGTGTAAGATAATTAATGGCATTAATTGAGATGCCGGGTCGCCATAAATACGATAGCTGGTTAATATGCTATCGCAAAACATTTCACCATATTTGTAGTGACTTTGCATATTTTTAACCGATACGGAAGAAAAAGGGCAGGTGATTCAATAATCACCTGCAGATTGGCATTTATTTTTTAATTGCTTGCAGAACGTTACACCAGAATGACTTGTAATGTTCCCATTGCATAAATTGCGGACTTCCCCAGTGCGGTGCGCAATCACTGGCAAAACAGCCGACTTTGCCTTTATTGTACTCACCGAGAACTAATAGTGGGTCGTCATTTATTTTGACCAACGTGATGCTGTTTACCTTGGCACGCAATTTGTTATAACCGAGCAAGGGGGGCCACTGTGTCAGGTCTTGCGTAATGACATGCTGTTCCTCCGTGTTGATTGGGCAGCATCCTTCCGGAATTTCAACGCGATCATCATGTTCCAGCATTTCGACAGGCAAAACTTCGGCCAGCAGGGTGTTTTTATAATTTGCTTTCGCTTCAATGCCGGTGAAGGAAAGGTATCCACCAATCATTAACAGACCGCCGCCATTTGAGACATATTCTTTAATCAGCGCTAACGCATTCGGGATGATATTCATCTGATAAAAAGTTTTGTTTTGCAACAAAAAGGTATTGCTGCCTATATCGCTAATCACGATAGCATCGTATATATCAAGTTCCTCTACCGTCTGCGGGAAGTGGGTTTGTACAATATGCGCTGGCATGTAGTCGATAGTGATATTTTGCTGGCGCAGACAGGATAAGAGATAGTCAGCGCCTTCTTCGTATTTACTGGATGTGAAGCTGTCATATCCCTTAGAATGAATCATATGAATATGCCATGACTCACCGATAAATAAAATTTTCATACTGAGATCCTATTATTTGATATTAATAATATCATGCGATTGAGTGCGCATCCGGTGTAGTACCAGCTCATGCTGCGGCATGCTCGATGCGCCTTCTTGTTCAACTGCCAGTGAAGCAAAGGCAGAGGCATACTGAATGGCTGATACAAGGTCTGATTTACGGGCAAGTGAAGCGGCCAGTGCGCCATTAAATGCATCACCCGCGCCCGCAGCATCTTTGACGACGGCACTCCAGGCTGGGATAAACAAAGTACGGTGGCGTTCGCACAGTAATGATCCTTGTGCGCCGAGAGTGATAATGACCTTCTCAACGCCTGATTGAAGAATGATATTCCCTGCTTTTTGAGCATCATCAATATTTAATATTGTAATACCCGATAAAAATGATGCTTCTGTTTCGTTAGGTGTTAAAATATCTATTGAAGGTAATAAACGGCTAACATTTTTGGTATAAGGTGCCGGATTCAAAATAATTGTCTTGTTTGCTAATTTACCTAAGCGAACAAATTCTTCAATAGCATCGATATTAGTCTCCAGTTGCATTAGCAAAACGTTAGCTTCAGATATATGACCCTGCTGTTCATTAATTTCGTGCCTGGTTAGCATCATATTGGCACCAGGATAGATAGCAATGATATTATCACCATCCTGCTCTGAAACATAAATTAATGCACTTCCGGTGGGTGCATCATCAGTCTGATAAGCACAATATGAATTTATACCAGATTGGATAATATGATTGAGGGCAAAAGAGCTAAACTGATCTTTACCTACTTTAAAAATAAAGTGGACGTCGGTGCCAGCATTATTTGCGGCCAATGCCTGATTAGCACCTTTACCTCCTGGATAAAAACCGAACTGGCTTGCGAGGATTGATTCACCGCTTTGCGGAAGCCAGGGGACGGTAGCCGATACATCAATATTAAATGAACCTAAAATACAAACTTTTCCCGACATTTTCGTGACTTCTCTATGTAATCGAAAATCTTTGTTTGCCGGAGTTGAAATTGTGCCGGAGATATCAATTTTATTTTCTGTTATCAACTTGCTTAATGCCTGGCGGTTAACAATACCACCGCCGTAACAACGCAAAAGCATACCTGTTTTCTGAAAATAACAAAGATCTGAACGAATAGTCTCCTGGCTAACATTAAAAAGAACGGCGAGTTTGCTCACGCTGACACTATGATCTTTGATGAGCAAGTTAAGAATAGATGTACGCCTTTCTTCTTTAAACATTAAAGCCTCCGTGTATTTTGCTGAATTGTATTTATAGTAATGTTGCCATGTGGTGAAATGAATCACAGATCATGCTGTAAACCGGAAGCAAAACCAAATTATTGAGAATAATAAAAAGTGGATTACACGTTCTTTATTTTTATATGTTTACAATTAACGCAAGATATCTTGTGAGCACAGTCATGTATTAGTTTTGCAATTTCCTATGTCTCATTTAAAAGATGCTGGCTTGCTCGATTCAGTTATAAATTGAGATGGGTTGAGATAAAAAAAACAGTGAACAAAAATGTCAGGAGTTTTTCCATCATCGTGGCTGGGATAGAACGGATATCTGTTCAGTGTTCGCGACATATATATCTAAATGTTATATCAAATACTTTTTAATTCATTTTAAAAGACAATTCCGCTGATTACACTCGTTTGGACATCCATACTGCTAAACAGCCAAAAGCGATAGCAGAAGAACAATAAGCAGCAGCGGATACCCAAACGACATGATTGTCCTGAAAAATATTTCGAAAGTGTTTACGCCAGGAAGGCTTGCCATCACCGCTGTCGATAACGTCAACCTGACGGTTGAACAGGGACAGATTTACGGCATTATTGGTTACAGCGGGGCAGGTAAAAGCACCTTAATTCGTTTGCTCAATGGGCTGGAAAAACCGACCTCCGGCAGCGTGATGATTAACGGCCACGATATCTCTGCCGCCCGTGGGGAATCGTTACGCCAGGCACGACTGAAAATCAGCATGGTGTTTCAACACTTCAATTTGCTGTGGTCACGGACCGTTAGCGAAAATATTGCTTTCTCTATGCAAATCGCTGGCGCGTCCAAAGCGTCAATCAAACAGCGGGTTGCTGAACTGATTACGCTGGTTGGGCTGAGCGGTCGTGAAAATGCGTATCCGTCCCAGCTCAGCGGCGGGCAAAAACAGCGTGTAGGAATTGCCCGCGCGCTGGCGAACAATCCGGATGTCCTGTTGTGTGACGAAGCCACCTCGGCGCTGGATCCGCAAACTACCGATCAGATCCTCGATTTACTCCTCGATATTAACCGTCGCTTCAAATTGACCATTGTGCTGATCACTCATGAAATGCACGTAGTACGCAAAATCTGCGATCGCGTGGCGGTAATGGAAAATGGCAAAGTTGTTGAGGAAGGCGACGTACTCAGCGTCTTTACCCATCCACAGCAGCCGATCACCCGACAGTTCGTTCGTCAGGTGAGTCAGTACACCGAGGAAGACGAGTTTAATCCGCAGTTGGCAAGTGAGCTTGGCGGCGTAGTTATCAAGCTTACGTTTACCGGGCAACGCACGCACCGGCCTGTGGTTGGCGAGTTGACCCTGCGCTATGGCCTGCCATTCAACATCTTGCACGGCAAAATGGCGCAAACCGCACACGGTGTGTTTGGTCAACTTTGGGTGCACGTGGTGGCCTCTGAGGAACAATTGAACAATATTTTGGCCGACCTGCGCCAGAGCGACATTGAAGGCGAGGTGATTCAACATGGCTGAAGAACTGTTTCCCCATCTGAAGTGGGAGCAACTGTTAGCGGCAACCCAGGAAACGCTGTATATGACAGCTCTTTCGGGTGCTGCGACCTTTATTCTGGGCATCGCGCTTGGTCTGGCATTGTTCCTGACCGCGCGCGGCGGATTGTTCCCCAACCGAGCGGTATATAGCGCTATTTCGCTGGTGGTGAATATCTTTCGTTCAATCCCATTCATCATTTTGATCGTGCTGCTGATCCCGTTTACCAAAGCGATGGTAGGCACCATTCTCGGCGCCAATGCCGCGTTGCCTGCGCTGATCGTCGGTGCTGCGCCGTTTTATGCACGTCTGGTCGAAATCGCTCTGCGTGAAGTGGATAAAGGCGTTATTGAAGCGACACGTTCGATGGGCGCACGGCTGAGCACGCTTATTTTTCGGGTTTTACTGCCGGAATCCTCTCCTGCTCTGGTGTCCGGGATCACCGTGACGCTAATTGCGCTGGTTAGCTACAGCGCGATGGCAGGGGTAATTGGTGCCGGTGGTTTAGGGAATTTGGCCTATCTGGAAGGATTCCAGCGCAACCACAGCGACGTCACGCTGGTGGCGACGGTGACGATTTTGCTCATTGTCTTCATCATCCAGCTTTGCGGCGATGTGATCACCTCTCTGTTAGATAAACGCTAATAAAATACGGAAACCATTATCATGAAAAAATCACTGACGTTACTCGCCGCAGCAACCTTAAGCGCCCTGAGCTTCGCCTCCTGGGCAGACACTCTGACCGTTGGTGCATCTAACGTGCCGCACGCGGAGATCCTTGAACAGGCCAAACCGATTCTGGCGAAACAGGGGATCGATCTGGAGATTAAACCGTTCCAGGATTACATTCTGCCGAACACCGCGCTGGCTGGTCGTGAGATTGACGCTAACTACTTCCAGCATATTCCGTACCTGAACAGTGTGATTAAAGATCATGCGGGCGATAAAACGTATGACTTCGTCAGCGCCGGAGCAATTCACATTGAGCCAATTGGTATCTATTCGAAAAAAGTGAAATCGCTTAAAGAACTACCGGAAGGCGGCAAAGTCATCATGCGCGATGCGGTATCTGAGGAAGGCCGTATTCTGTCGATTTTCGAAAAAGAGGGTGTTATTAAGCTGAAGCCGGGCGTGGATAAAGTAACCGCGCGCATTAGCGATATCGTCGAAAACCCGAAAAAGCTGAAGTTCCTACCAAACGTGGAAGCCGCGCTGTTACCGCAGATGTATAACAACGACGAAGGCGATGCGGTGGTGATTAACGCCAACTACGCCATCGACGCCGGGCTGGATCCGGTGAAAGATCCGATTGCCGTTGAAAGCGGTGAAAACAACCCGTACGCCAACATCATTACCGTGCATCGTGGCGACGAGAAGAAGAAGGATATCGTCGCATTGGTCGATGTCCTGCACTCCAAAGAAATCCAGGACTGGATCCGTACCAAATATAAAGGCGCGGTGATCCCGGTAAACAACTAATCCGCTTTTTGCCGAGTGGCGTATGAACGGTAACGCATCGATGCCGTCAACGTCCGGTGTGTTAACCATTTCAGAAACCTATAGTCATACAGGATGGACCGGAACGTTGACGTCAATCGATCCGGTTAACCATATGGCTGGATTGTTGTTCAAACATATGGCACATTGAAATAAAAGTTAAAAAGGGACTCCACCGGAGTCCCTGTTTTTAAACAATAAACTCTATTAGCATAAAAGCCATCGCTAATACTAACTCAGCAAGCCATAGGGCTGCTTCTATTTTAAACCCGGTAGTCAAATGACCTGGAAGGTTTCTAATATAATTATAAGATTCAATACTCATATCATGATTGATTACTCTATTATATGGGAATATAAGGCTCCCCATAATAAAATCTATTTTTGCGAAATATGCCGCAGGAGTGCCAATCAAACTCGCCCCTCTTGCCAGTCGTGCTGTTTGAGGAAGCAAACCAAATTTATTCTCATATGCTTTTGCAATTATCTTGTAATTATAACCATTAATAACATAAGATATAAAGATTATTGCTAGCATTAAAAACATAAAACTTATTCCTATCAAACCTTGTAAATTAGCGTAATTTTCTATCAAATAACTTTTCATATATAAGGATTCCTGATTCTTCCATAAATGTCTCGGGCGAGTAGGTAAGCTTTTCTGGACTATTAATTATAATTTCTCCCACATACTCTCCTGCTTTTTCTCCATATTTTTCAGCACCTTTACCTGCTAAGATTCCAGCACCAGTGCCGATCGCTAAACATAATGCAGCACCAGCGCCTGCAAATTCTGCGCTAGCAAAACCCATTGCCCACATGCAAACAGCTCTGGAAGCTGTGCCAGCAGCACCACTGGCAAACATACTTGCAGTTTGTTTACCACCAAACTTACTATATTCAGAGATAGCGGCTTTTCTACATTCACTTTCACGGCCTTTTGCGCAAGCATCGTATACATTTGTAGTGTAACTAGCAAAATCGAGGCCGACACCAACATAACCTACGGTTTTCATTATTTTAAATAACTTTGCGGATTTTTCTATATAACTTGCATACCCTTCAATATCATTTATACCAGTTTGATTCCATTTATGTATAATTGATTTTGTTGATAGTCCTAGTGCCTGTTTTATATTATCATATTGTTTTAGATCTAATTGCTCTTTTGATAATCTATTCATAATAGCATCAAGCTCTTTAAACAACCGCTTTCGCTGACCAAAAAATTCCTCACCAGAAATACGACCAGCATTTTCGCTATAAGTTCTTTGGTATAGACCCTGAATTTGATTTAATTTTTTATTAATTTCTTCATAATAGTTTCCTCCCGCGTCCTTTATATAACCCAAAATGTCGCCACTTGTTCCTAGCGCATCACTGTATAAATTTGATGCGAATATATCTACCGGGGTTCTGTTTTCAAATAGAATTTTAGCCTCTTCATTTGTTAATGGTGCTAAAGCCAGATCAATTTTATCTCTGGCAACTTTAATATGATTTATTTTATCGGTATCAATTTTTTCAGGATCAGCAACAATCAATATTGAACCTGGTTTTTTTCCTCTTTCTGGATTTAGTTGGCGGTATAACTCTCTTACTCCCGATGGTGGATTGACTATTAACTCACACTCATATTTCTTAGGTGATGTTTGATCTGGCACGACACAAAAACCGGGTTCAACCGATTGTCTTGCTTCAGAGGGGCGCTGATGCCGTACAGGTGGTGTCTCCGGTTTTGAATTACTGGTATTATTTACTGATTGAAAACTGGACAAAAGATATTCATCATATCTGTATGTTAAATTAAAACGTGGTGTAAACCTGCAATGACATTTGCATGAACCTCTACTGTGTGCGGAGCCTGCAAGGAGACATATTATTTCTGTTTCATAACCTGATAAATCTTTCCCCATCCTTGTGTAAGTATCAAATAAATGCCTGGAAATCCTTGTTCGAAAACCTGTGCTAAAATTTGAAGTTAAGAATTTATTTTCCTTATCTCCAGTAATGATTCTTTTCCGTCCAGGTATTATACCTCCTGCAGAACCAATAAAATCATCGCGTTCATATATTTCATTGAAATTTCTAAGTGAATTATATGAACGTCTTTGTAAACCTGATTCTTCCTGCATTTTCCTCAGTCTCTCTGAGGCTGGTGTTATTTTTCGACCTTCATAATCGATGTCATCATCAAAGGCATTCTTGAAGGTATTTCTAATTAAATTTCTACCTACCTCTATATGTGAACCATTTGGTACGCCGCCTTCAATTTTGTATCGTTGACCATCAAGGCCGCATATGTATTCATCTCCTTCGCATGCTATGTTAATTCCTCTGATGCGAGGGAGATCAGTATTTTCCAAAATATAACCACCGCAACTTGTTCTATCTCCAGGAGATAATAAAAAGCCTTGCTTATCTTCATCCCAGAAGTTCATAGATTAAGTCCCTATTTTAAATATCCAGACTAATTGGTGTATGATATCAAACTATTTCACATTTAATTAATGTGACTATGTTCTCAAATTACACAAAAAAACCTAAATTCCGCATGTGAAATTTAGGTTTTAAATATTCAAGGGTTTATCTATTTATCGGATAAATGAATTATAAAATTCGGCTTTTATCAATAATTAACTCTATTTCACCAACTCTGCCATTTGATACTGAATCGCCTAATGAATCATTATCAGCAACCAAACCGTAAGCGAAGACAGCATGTGATTTGTTCCTTACTTTATTAGTTTGTGCCAGAAAACCTCTTTTGACCCAACTTTGCCGTCATTGAGTAACTTCTGTTGGAGTTATCTCTATAGCCAATGACTTTGAACGTCATAGGCCGGATAAATCGCGTTAGCGTTGTCATCCGGCGCTAAAGTTATATACGCTCAATTCTCGCTGGCAACCCCTGACGCACCGACGCACCCGACACCCAGTCAAGCCAGGTATTGGCAACCTGCCGGGTAGGATCCGCAAAGCCCAAATCATTGAGATTAATCCCTGACTTTATCTGTGCATCAAATGCCATTGGCTTGCCGTCGAGCGTATGCTGAGCTGCGCCCATCTCTTTATGCCCGTAACCGTGTTCAATGGCGATCACGCCCGGCATGACGCCATGCAGCAGACTTATCTGCGCTTGCGCCTGACCGCCAGGGGTGGTGATACGCACGATATCGCCGTGTGCTAAACCATACCGCTGACCATCCTGCGGATTGAGCGCCACCAGATTAACCGGTTTCAGATGATGAAGGCGCGGGATAACCGCCGTGGCGCTGGACATGGTATTGGATTTAAAGGAAATCAGTTTCAACGGCCACTCTTGTTCCGGGAACAACTCCTCGACCGCACGTCCATCAGACAGACGTGAAGGATACCAGGCCGGGCAGCCGCTGTAGCGCTCGCCGGTAATTGCATGGCGGTGCGCGGCAACGTTCGCATTCCAGATTTGGAGCGGTTTTTCCCAGGCATTGCCGACGCGGTTATCAACTCGTCCGCTGATGTCCGGCGCAAAGCGCCCGCCGCGGGAGTAGATAAACGCAACTCGGCTGATTTCATCGGGTTTCAACGTTTGGGTCATCACAGGCATGATCCGCTGTACTCCGGTTAGCGCTATGTCTTCCGGCTGTGCCTCTGCAACCGGGGCTTTGCCCATAAACGCAATATTGGCGGCGAGGCGCAGGTAGTAATCTTCCGCACGATTCAACGGATAGTGATTACCTTGCGGATCGGTAATCGCATTGTCGCCGAATCCAGGTAGCCCAATGCGCTTTGCCACTGCGATACAGAAAGATTCCATCGAGGCCGGTTGACCGTCAGCCGTGAGGCTGGTCGCAGGTCTGACGACAGGCCAACGCGCGGTGGTGGCTTTGCTGGCCACGCCTGCCCACGGAGCGCTAAATCCCCAGCTTTCGAAGTTGTGGGTATCCGGCACGATGTAATCTGCCAGCGCCGTGGTTTCGTTCATAAAGGCGTCAATGGCGATAAACAGCGGCAAACGCGCAGGATCTTTAAGCTTTTCTTCCGCCACGCCACGTAATCCCGCAATGCCGTAAAACGGGTTGGTCATGTTTGAGATCCAGGCTTTCAGCGGATAAGGGTAACCTTCAAGCGCCGAGACGAGGAGTTCGGTAAGCTGACCTGCGACAAACGGGTACCACGGGGCCTTAGCCGGGAAGGGGGATTGTCCGGCAGCTACCTTATTGCGGTACTCTTCGGAAGACTCATAAGCGGTTTTACTGCGCGCGATGCTTAACCCTTTCGGCTTTACCTTCCCGGCGAAGCTGTCCATGTTGTAGCGCGGACCGTCGGTGGCACCATTGAATTTGCCGCCACCAACAAACACACCGCCTTCAAGACTGAGGTTGCCAATCAGCGCATTGAGCATCATTACCGACCAGGCGTTATAAAATCCATTGCCTGCCATCATTCCGCCGTGCGTAATTACTGCCGCTTTACGTCCGTGGCGGGTGAATGCGTCGGCCAGAGTGCCAATGTCTGCTTCTGACACCCCACACTGCTGGCTGTACTGCGTTAGCGACAGTTTCTCTGCGGACTCTCGCAGACGCTGGAAGCTGCTTTTTACCGTTACCGTCTGCCCGTCAGCCAGCGTCACCTCGCGGGTAACAAACAGTTGCGCACGCGGGCAACTGTTGGCGGCGACAATCTCACCGGCCTCGTTGACGACCACCGGCTCCTGGGCGGCGTTTGTGCTCAGATGGGCGAGGGTCAGGTGTTGTCCGGCAAGCGTTGGAATTTCATCGGTAATCACAAGATGAGTGGCGTTAGTCCAGCTTTTTTCTCCTGCCTGCTGCATGGCCTGCACGCCGGGAATGGCGAGATAATCAGCGTTATAGCGTTGTTTATCGATAATCCAGCTTATCATCCCCATCGCCAGCGCGGAGTCGCTTCCCGGTCGTACGGGCTGCCAGTGGCCGCGATCGTCAGCCAGCACCGTGGTTAATGGCAGGGCGGGCGCTACCACAACATAGCGGAAGTCGTCACGTAAACGGGCGCTGGCCAACTGGCGGGCCTGGCGCTTAAACGGGTTGCCGGATTGCGCCGGAGAGGTGCCCATAAACAGCGCGAATTCGACGTTATCCCAGTCGGGTTTCACGTGGGTATTTTTATCCAGATCGCCCATTAACGCGCCGGAACCGGCCCGATAGGCCAGACCGCAGTAAGCGCCATGAGCACCGAAATTTTTACTGCCGAAACTGTTCAGTGCGAAGCGACGTAGAAAGGTATCACGTCCTTCATCGCTGGTATTAGTGACCAGCAGTTGATTGGATTTTGGGCCAAAGCCGGGATGTTTCGCATCAAGCGGTGTAGCGGGATCGTAGATGGCTCTCAGACCATCAACGTGGCCTTCACCAAACAGATCTCCGCCTTCCACCACCTCTTTGATCAGCTGTTCGAAGCTGATGCGCTGCCATTTTCCCTCACCGCGCTTACCGACGCGCTTCATGGGCTCCAGAATACGTAACGGGCTGTACAGACCTTCGAGTAAAGTTGCACCACGGGCGCAGGCGGTGGAACGTGCGTCAAGACCTGACTCCCCGGCCAACTGTTCCATTGCCGTGGTAAAGGGGACGGAGGCGTCTATATGGTGCTCGTGCGACAACGGATGATAAGGGTTGCCCGCAATGCGCAGCACCTTGCCTTGCTCAGTGTCAACGCGAACCCGCACGCCACACTGCGTCCAGCAACCAAAACACTGTGTCATGGAGATCACCTGCTGCGGGTTTTGCTGCCAGTGCGGCCGGGCGTTGGCTTCAGGGATGAGCGCGTTTGCAAAGATGCGGTCACGGGTAATTTTGCCCGAGGTTCCGTCCAGCAAACCGTCTATCGCGCGCTTTGCCACATCCCGATAACTCAGGCCAAAAGTCACCATGCCACCTACGGCAAGGCCCACTTTAAGCCACTGACGACGGGTTAAATTAGCCATGTTGCATTCTCCTTCCGATCGCGTTCAGGGCTTCACGAACAATAATAATCAGTGCTATCCACAGGCCGAAAGTACCCACAATGGCCAGCCAGCCATCGGTGCCGCCGGGCAGGGTGTAGGGATTAAACTGCGCGTTAAATTTCGGTACGGTCTGCACCTGGATGAGTAACGTCCAGCGCATTAGCCAGCACAGCGCCATGGCGCTAAAAGCGAGTAATATGCGCAGCGGTAGCGACAAGGGGTAACGTACAACCAACCCGCAAAGAACAAGTGAAACAAGCCATAACGCAACCCAACCGATAGCGTAGTGTTGTGCTGAAGAAGCCACATCCAGCCATTGGCGGATAGCCGAACCGGAAAGCGTATTACCGCTCGCCCAGATCAACACCACGATAGCCAGTGCGATCAACGTGACCATTTGCCCCCACGCTAGCTTACGCGGCAGTACGTCCTTGTTATTTGTCGTGGCAATAAGCAGGGCAAGAAACGTTTGCAGCGCGCTGAGGAACATCGCAACCGGAAAGGCGTAACTGAACCAGATGGGACGCGCCTGCACCACCGATACTTCACGGCCGGTGTAAACCAGCAATCCGATGGCGGACAGTGCGCTACCAAGTGCTAACCATTTTGTGACGTTGTAACTTTTTAGCGTTAGCCGTTTAACGTGCTGCGCCAGAAACCACAGACCTAAAAAACCGGTAAACAGCGGTAAGAACAGTGCGCCCCACGGCATCCAGGACCACGGCGTCGGATACGCATAGAAATGCCAGACGCGGGCGGTTTGGTGTAGATCAGCGGTCAGCGCCAGCGGTGCGGTAATCGCGCAGGTCAGGGCGATTAACAGCGTCAGATTCTCCAGATCTGCCGTTTCTTTTTTGCGCCAGTGGAGAACGCAGGCAAACAGTGCGGCGCAGGCGGCAATGCCGATGAAAAAGAAATATTGTACGGCCCAGGGTAACCAGCTTACGTCCTGGGGATGGGCCAGAACCTCGTCGATAATTAGTGAATGGTTCATTTAAACCTCCTGCCAGAGAGCGGGTTGAGCACGTCCAATCAATGGGGTGACAAATGCCTCATCCAGTCCCAGATAGAACACGTGAGGAGACGTACCGCTTTCCGGCTTCAGGACTTTGATGGTGTCATGGTGTTCATGCAGCATTTGTGAAATGCTGCTGTGTGGATCTTTAATATCACCAATGATGCGCGCGCCGCCGACGCAGGATTCTACACAGGCCGGAAGCAGCCCCGCTTCGAGGCGGTGAACGCAGAAGGTACATTTATCGGCGGTTTGCGTTTCATGGTTGATGAATCGCGCATCATAAGGACAGGCCTGCACGCAATAGGCGCAGCCAACGCAGCGTGTGTTGTCGACCACCACGATGCCGTCTTCGCGTTGGAAAGTGGCCTGTACCGGGCAAACGGGCACGCAAGGGGGATTATCACAATGGTTGCATAGTCGCGGCAGCAGGACGTTGGTGACGCTTTGCTGACCTTCAATCTGTACTTGATACTGGTTGACGAGGGTACGAAATTCGCCCTGTGGCGTCTGGTTTTCAATGGCGCAACTGACGGTACAGGCCTGGCAGCCAATACAGCGTCGCAGGTCAACCAGCATGGCGTAGCGATGCTGAAGTGAGCCTTCATGGCGTTCAGGCGAAAAGGGAAATTTCGCCTGAGCCAGCGGAACCAGTGATGCGCCAGCGGTCAGGACGCCCAGTTGCTGGAGAAACTGCCGTTTACTGCTGTCCATATTTTCTCCCGTCACGATGCAACAACGAAACATTGGTCACGCCGTTGATTTGCGTGTGATGAATAAAGAATCTCAATGATTTACAGTGTAAAAATCGTGACGGGGTATACTCTATTGTGGTTAACCACATACCCGGCTTGTTGTTGATCTAAAACAACATAATTGACAGGGACAATTGAGTGGGACGCAACGTAGTAAGATGTCTGACAGTGCTGGCGTCGCTGTGGATGCTAAGCGGCGCGGTCAGGGCGCAGACATGGAACATTGGCGTTTTGGCGATGCGCGGGGAGGTTTCTACACGTAATCACTGGCAGCCGCTGGAAACATTGTTGAATCAGCAAATCCCCGGCGAACAGTTTCATATTCAACCGCTGGATCTGCACCAGATGCAGGAGGCGGTGAATCGTGGAACGGTGCAGTTTGTTGTTACTAATCCGGCGCAGTTTGTTCAGCTAAACAGCCGTTCTGCGCTGCGCTGGCTGGCTTCGCTACGCTCCACCCGTGGTGGGAAAGCCACCAGTAACGTGATCGGCAGCGCGATCCTCGTCAGACGCGACAGCGGGATAACCTCCCCACACGATCTGATCGGCAAAACGGTTGGCGCCATTGATGCTCAGGCTTTTGGCGGCTATTTGCTGGGATATAAAGCGCTCAGTGATGCCGGTCTGCGCCCTGAACGCGATTTACGTCTGACGTTTACCGGATTTCCCGCCGATGCCTTACTCTATTTATTACGTGAAAAAGCCGTGCAGGCGGTGATCGTGCCGGTGTGTCTGCTGGAAAAAATGGATGAAGAAGGCCTCATTCGTAAAACCGATTTTATGACCGTGTTGAACCATCCGACCTCAATTCCCTGTCTGACCAGTACACCGCTCTATCCTGACTGGTCATTTGCCGCACTACCTGCAGTGAGTGACGAGCTGGCCGATCGCGTCACGCGGGTGCTGTTCAATGCACCGCAAAACGCGACATTTCGCTGGGGAGCGCCCGCCTCGACCCGCGAGGTGGAAGCGTTGTTGCGCGATGTCCGCCAGCATCCGCAGCAGCGTCAGCTGTGGCTGGATGTCAAAAGCTGGTTTATTCAACACCGACTGGCAATGGGGGGCGTGGCCATCGTGTTGCTGTTGCTGACGCTCAATTACATCTGGGTAATGCTGTTGGTTCGCCGACGCGGCAGGCAGCTAGAGCGGAACAACGTGTTGTTGCACAAACAGGAACAGGCGCTGGAGACTGCCCGACAAATGAGCGTGCTGGGGGAGATGACCTCCGGTTTTGCCCATGAGCTCAATCAGCCGTTGTCGGCTATCCGCCATTATGCCCAAGGCTGTCTGATTCGCCTGCGCGGTCAGGATGAGCAGCATCCGTTGCTGCCCGTGCTTGAGCACATCGACACCCAGGCACAAAGGGGGGCCGATATGCTGCGCAATCTCCGGCAGTGGGTCAGCCAGGCACAGGGCAATCCGGTACTTCCCGATGACTGGCAAGCCATCAACGTTCACGATGCTATCCATCACGTCTGGCAATTACTGCGCATGCCCCAGCAATTCCCGGCGGTAACGCTGCACACACAGGTCAGCAAGGCGTTAACATTGACGCTGCCAAGCGTTCTTCTTGAGCAGGTGCTGGCCAATCTGGTACTCAATGCCGCCCAGGCAGGGGCTACCACAGTTTGGTTTAGCGCCCTGCATAAGGATGGTGGTGTGAGTATTCAGGTGCAGGATAATGCCGGAGGCATTGACGAGACGCAGTTGTATCAGGCGTTTCAGCCGTTTATGACCACTCGCAAAGAAGGCATGGGACTAGGACTGGTCATTTGTCAGCGACTGGTGCGCTACGCAAACGGAGATATTGAGATCAACAATCAGCAGGCCCCGGACGGAAAAGCGGGGGCGAGAGTGACATTATATTTTAAACCAAATCGGGAAGGAGGCCGTAGTGGCGATAATTCATCTGCTGGATGACGACATTGCCGTCACCCAGGCCTGTGCGTTTTTATTGGAAAGTCTAGGATATGAAGTGTCTTGCTGGGAGCAAGGTGAGAAATTCCTCGCTGAGGCAAATCTGCACCAGGTGGGTGTACTGCTGCTGGATATGCGTATGCCGGTACTGGATGGGCACGCTGTGCATGAAATCATGCGTCAGAAAGCAAGCACGCTGGCGGTGGTCTTTCTCACCGGGCATGGCGATGTGCCGATGGCGGTTGAGCAAATGAAACGTGGCGCGGTCGATTTTTTGCAAAAACCGGTGTCAGCCGTGCCGCTTCAGGCAGCATTAGAGCATGCCTTGCAGGTCTCGGCAGCGGCGTTCTCGCGACAAGAGATCATCTGCTGCTATCAACAGCTTACGCCAAAAGAACGGGAACTGGCGCATCTGGTAGCAAAAGGATTAATGAATCGGGAAATTGCTGATGCCATGAATATTGCCGTGCGTACGGTTGAAGTGCACCGGGCGCGGGTGATGGAAAAAATGCAGGCGGGAAGTCTTGCTGAGCTTGTAAATCGACTTCAGAGAGTTCAGTAGAATGATGACATTTCTTTGATTTTCATTGAATTTTGTCTAAATACTCAGAGTGATATATGCTGTTGGTTTGAGTTAATGACGAGCGGGCAAAAATGGGAAATCAGACGAAAGACGACGAGTTGTACCGTGAAATGTGCAGAGTAGTCGGTAAAGTAGTGCTGGAAATGCGCGATCTGGGACAAGAGCCTAAGCATATCGTCATTGCGGGAGTACTGAGAACCACCCTTGCGAACCAGCGTGTGAAGCGCAGTGAGTTAGAAAAACAGGCTATTGAGACCGTAATTAAAGCATTGGCCGGATAATCCGCAAAAAGAGGGCGGCAGTTTCTCTCGCCGTCCTCTTATTCTCATTACGTTAATCTATCAATAATTATAATTTAGCGTTGCAATTAATGCTATCAAACTCGCTATATATTTAATTGTATATCGGATGATATATAAAAATATATATGAGAGTGGAGTCACAAATATTTGCAATACATATGAAGTGCTATTTCAATTTATCTTAATGATAATAAATCTCACTCCGCATTAATTATATCCCTTCCGTTTTTTAATTGATGACGATCAAGACTATGCATGCTGAATAACCACATTATTTCTGTGCCTAACCCTAAAGGATTAGATTCATTCAGTTTAACCACCGTCATTTATGCGATCAGGTTAGGGCAAAAATTTACGTGTTGTTGGCAACATTAACCGCCCGATATGGCTTGACCTGCGCTGGTTTAAATTAGCCTGAAGGTGTTGCTACCACAGCATTTGCGAAGAGGATGCGAAATAAATGAACCAGGTTGATCGTCCATTTTTAGATTGTGGTTTAACGCGACTAGAATTTCTGCGGATATCAGGAAAAGGACTGGCGGGATTAACGATTGCTCCCGTGCTGTTATCCCTTTTTGGTTGTAAGCAGGAAGATGTCGATAGTGGGACTGTTGGGCTTATCAATACGCCTAAAGGGGTTTTGGTGACCCAGCGAGCTCGCTGTACGGGCTGTCACCGCTGCGAAATTTCCTGTACCAATTATAACGATGGTGCGGTGGGTACCTTCTTTTCCCGGATAAAAATCCATCGCAATTTCTTCTTTGGCGATGATGGTGTCGGGTCCGGTGGTGGGCTGTATGGCGATTTAAACTATACCGCTGATACCTGCCGGCAATGCAAAGATCCGCAGTGTATGAAGGTCTGCCCGATAGGTGCAATTACCTGGAAGCAGGAAGACGGTTGTATTGCGGTGGACCACAAACGCTGTATTGGCTGTAGCGCGTGTACCACAGCCTGCCCGTGGATGATGGCAACCGTAAATACCGAAACGAAAAAGTCCTCAAAATGTGTGTTATGCGGGGAATGCGCCAATGCTTGTCCGACTGGGGCATTAAAAATTATCGAGTGGAAAGATATTACTGTTTGATAGATAGCAGGCATACCTGATTCGCGCCATTAATTGCCAAAAATACCGCAGTTTTGGATAAAAAAGCTGCCTGAAGAATGGCGGGTATATCTATTAAACCTTCTTGCAAAGGAAAACATGATGGCTAATGGTTGGACAGGTACTATTTTACGGGTCAATCTCACCACGGGTAATATCACCCTTGAAGATTCCAGTAAATTTAAAAAATTTGTCGGTGGGATGGGCTTTGGTTATAAAATTATGTACGACGAAGTCCCGCCAGGCACCATGCCTTTTGATGAAGGGAATAAGTTGGTTTTTGCCACCGGACCATTAACGGGTTCTGGCGCTCCCTGTAGCTCCCGCGTCAATATCACCTCCTTATCGACATTTACCAAAGGCAATTTAGTCGTGGATGCTCATATGGGCGGTTTCTTTGCTGCACAAATGAAATTCGCCGGTTACGACGCCATTATTATTGAAGGCAAGTCCGAATCGCCGGTCTGGATCAACATTAAAGACGATAAGGTTAGCATCGAAAAAGCCGATTTCCTGTGGGGTAAGGGGACGCGCGCCACAACTGAAGAAATTTGTCGCATCACCAGCCCGGAAACCTGCGTCGCCGCGATTGGCCAGGCGGGGGAAAATCTGGTGCCGCTCTCCTGCATGATCAACAGTCGCAACCACAGCGGCGGAGCTGGTACTGGCGCAGTAATGGGCTCGAAAAACCTGAAGGCTATTGCGGTAGAAGGGACCAAAGGCGTCAATATTGCCGATCGCAAAGAGATGAAGCGGCTCAATGACTACATGATGACCGAGCTCATCGGCGCTAACAACAACCACGTTGTGCCAAGCACCCCGCAGGCCTGGGCAGAATACTCTTCGCCAAACTCGCGCTGGACGGCGCGTAAAGGGCTGTTCTGGGGCGCAGCAGAAGGCGGACCAATCGAAACCGGGGAAATCCCGCCGGGCAACCAAAATACGGTAGGTTTCCGTACCTATAAATCGGTGTTCGATCTGGGGCCAGCCGCAGAAAAATACACGGTCAAAATGAGCGGCTGTCATTCATGCCCTATTCGTTGTATGTCACAGCTCAATGTTCCGCGGGTGAAAGATTTTGGCGTGCCGAGTACCGGCGGCAACACTTGCGTGGCGAACTTTGTACACACCACCATTTTCCCCAATGGCCCGAAAGATTTTGACGATAAAGACGATGGGCGCGTGGTGGGAAACCTGATTGGTCTGAACCTGTTTGACGATTACGGTATCTGGTGTAACTACGGCCAGTTGCACCGTGATTTTACTTATTGCTATTCGAAAGGCGTCTTTAAGCGCGTACTGCCGGCTGAAGAGTATGCGGAGATCCGCTGGGATCAGTTGGAAGCGGGTGATCCTAATTTTATTAAAGACTTCTACTATCGGTTGGCGCATCGCGTGGGGGAACTCAGTCACCTTGCGGACGGCTCTTATGCCATTGCTGAACGCTGGGATTTGGGCGAAGAGTACTGGGGTTATGCCAAAAATAAACTGTGGTCGCCGTTCGGTTTTCCTGTTCACCATGCGAACGAGGCTTCAGCGCAGGTGGGGGCGATCACCAACTGTATGTTTAACCGTGACTGCATGGCGCATACCCATATCAACTTCATCGGCTCCGGTTTGCCGTTGAAATTACAGCGCGAAGTGGCGGGCGAGCTGTTTGGTTCACAGGATGCCTACGATGAAACCAAAAACTACACCCCGATCAATGCAGCCAAGATCAAATATGCCAAATGGACGCTGCTGAAAGTCTGTCTGCATAACGCGGTTACGTTGTGTAACTGGGTTTGGCCGATGACGGTTTCACCACTCAAGAGCCGTAACTATCGCGGAGACTTGGATCTGGAGGCGAAGTTCTTCCAGGCAGTCACCGGTGATGAAACCACGCAGGCGAGTCTGGACCTTGCCGCTGAACGCATCTTTACACTGCATCGCGCTTATACGGTCAAACTGATGCAAACCATGGATATGCGCAATGAGCACGATCTCATCTGCTCCTGGGTATTCGATAAAGATCCGAAGATCCCGGTCTTCACTGAAGGAACCGACAAGATGGACAGGGAGGATATGCGTCAGTCATTGACGATGTTCTATCAGGAAATGGGCTGGGATCCAGAGCTGGGTTGCCCAACGCGTGAAACCCTGAACCGACTCGGACTTGAAGACGTGGCAGCTGATTTGGCGGCGCAAGATCTGTTGCCAGCGTAAGGAACGTGAGATGACTAACGTGAGCAACGTTCTGGCACCCGTAGAGGCGCTTCCTGACGAGGTTGATAGTCAAAAGAGACACTGGCTACAGGCGTTTCATCCGCCGGTAGAACAGGTGACTGCGCCGCAGGTTCAGGATCCTGCCAGCCCGGAGTCGATTGTGGCAGATTTTATCCGCCAGCATTCGGCATCGGGGCAATTGGTGGGGCGCAGCGTGTTTCTGCAGCCACCTTATTCGGTCCCTGAAACCGATCTATCCGCGCTGCTGGATGCGCTGTGTCAGGACGCAATTAACGCGGATATCACCCGTGTGCAGGGCGCGGAAGATGTCTATTTCTACTCAACGCAAACCATGACGGCAAACTACGCCGACATGTGCGTGCAGGTGGTGGAAAACGACATCTGCCGTGCGATTGCCGAGGCGGTACGCTTCGACGGCCGCACGTATCCTCGCCCCTATAAGGTCGCCATGTTGACGCAACCGCCGTATAGCTTTGAATCTCAGCAGATTACAGCGGCGCTAACGGCTATGGAAACGCATCCCGATTACGCAGATATACGTACTGTGGAATCGTCAAATGCGGAACCTTATCTGTTTAGCGAACGTTTTATGAGTTATGGCAAAGCGTACGGCCTGTGTGAATGGCTTGAGGTTGAGCAGTATCAGAACCCATGAATTATTCAGGTTGATGTCATGGAACGTGTGGACGACCACTGTCACAGTTTAGAGGATAACCCGATGTCCTTCACCCGACGAAAATTTGTCATTGGCATGGGGACGGTGATTTTTTTCACCGGCCCAGGTCAAAATCTGTTAGCGAGTACCAGGAGCCCTAAAGCCGTTCGTTACGTCATGATTCACGACGAATCACTGTGTAACGGATGTAATATCTGCGCGCGGGCCTGCAGGAAAACCAACCATGTTCCTGCCCAGGGCAGCCGTTTGTCGATAGCGCATATTCCAGTCTCAGACAACGACAACGAAACGCTGTATCACTACTTCCGTCAATCCTGCCAGCATTGTGATGATGCGCCTTGTATTGAGGTGTGTCCGACCGGTGCCTCCTGGCGGGATGAGAACGGTATTGTGCGAGTAGATACGTCTTCCTGTATCGGCTGCAGTTACTGTATTGGTGCGTGTCCTTATCAGGTTCGTTATCTCAACCCGCATACCAAAGTGGCGGATAAATGCGACTTTTGCGCTGAATCACGCCTGGCGAAAGGTTTTCCACCGATCTGTGTTAACGCTTGCCCGGAACATGCGCTGATTTTTGGCCGTGAAGATAGCCCGGAAATTCAGACCTGGTTGCGAGAAAACAAGTATTACGAATATCAACTTGCAGGCGCCGGGAAACCCCATCTGTATCGTCGGTTCGGTCAACATTTGATTAAAAAGGAAAATGTATGAACGCGTCGCAAAATGCCGAACAGTTTCACGCCCAGCTTGCGCAGTATGTTCCCCTGTTTTCACCGGACTACTGGCCCGTGTGGTTAGTCGTTGCCGGGTTAATGCTGGTGGGAATGTGGCTGGTGCTGGCGCTTCACGCCATGCTGCGCTTTCGGGCGGTACATAAAACGTCGGCAGGGCACGGTGAGAAGGTCTATTTATATTCGAAGGCTGTTCGTTTGTGGCACTGGTCGAATGCGCTGTTGTTTTTGCTACTTCTGGTCAGTGGCCTGGTCAATCACTTCTCTGCCGTCAGCGCACCGGTAATGAAAAGCCTGCTTACCGTTCATGAGGTTTGCGGCTTTTTGCTACTTGCCTGCTGGGTTGGTTTTGTGCTGATCAACCTGATTGGCGGCAACGGACATCACTATATTATTCAACGTCAGGGCTGGATCGCTCGCGCGCAAAGACAAACACGTTTTTACCTGTTTGGCATTATGCAGGGCGAGTCACACCCATTCCCGGCATCACCGCGTTCTAAATTCAATCCGCTACAGCAGGCGGCCTACGTTGGCGTGATGTATGGGTTGCTGCCACTACTGCTGATTTCTGGGTTGTTATCGCTTTACCCGACGGTCGTCGGAGATCTGTTTCCTGGTGTGCGTTACTGGCTGCTTCAGGCGCACTTTGCGCTGGCAATTGTCAGTCTGTTTTTCATTTTTGGGCATCTTTATCTTTGCACTACGGGCCGCACGCCGGGCGAAACCTTCAAGTGTATGGTGGATGGCTACCACCGGCATTAAGCGATGATGATTACACGAAGTGACTTACGGGCCTGGCGTGTTGGGCCCGTCATGTATCGCTGGTTTCTACGCGCGTTTCCCGCAGGAGGAAGCTATGCCGATGTTCATCGCGCGCTCCAGCGGGAAGGGTATACCGATTGGGCAAATAGCCTGGTGGAATACGGCTGGTCGAAATGGCGGGAAGAGGCGAGTTTTGCTCAGCAGGATATTGACGCAATGGGGAATATTTCCTGTGAGCAAGCAGCGGAGGAAACCAGTCGTCCGTTGGCGAGTGCGGAAGATTATGCCCGATTTAGCAGTGCGGGTGACAACGTTAAAATTGCCAGCGCCGGGTATGCCGCACAGATCGCCAGTGCCGGTTACAGCGCACGGATTGGCAGTGTAGGCTATAACACGCATATCGGCAGTTCAGGCGATCGTGGGCGAATAGCGATTGCGGGAAATTCGGCGCGTATCAGCAGTGTGGGCGACGGAACGCGTATCGCCAGTACTGGCATGCGCGTACGCATCAGTTCGCTTGGCGACCGAAACCGGGTTGCCAGTAGCGGTGATTTAACCCAGGTAGCCTGTTTTGGCGCAGAGGCAAAAATCGCTAACTGCGCGGACAATATCCACATTATTGCCAGCGGAGAGAACGCTGTTGTTGCCAGTACCGGTACTGTAGATTCGATAACGCTCGGTCCCGGCGGATGTGCGGCGCTGGCTTATCACGATGGCGAGAGAATGCGCTTTGCGCTTGCCGTTGAAGGGGAAAAAAACATTCGGGCGGGCGTGAAATATCGGCTCAACGAAGACCATCAGTTTGTGGAATGTTGAGCCGAGAGGTTATTTTAGTGCGAAGCGGCGCTGGGTGATTTTCTCCAGGCTAAAGCACAGCAGGTAATAGACCAGTCCGGTAAAGATAAAAATGGCTGCCGGGTAGATTTGCACCCGGCTGTTAACCTGACCGGCAACCGTCGTGAGTTCCGGTACGTTAACGATAAATGCCAGTGACGTGTCCTTCAGTAGCCCAATGAAAATCCCCGTCAACGACGGCAGTACGTTACGCAGCACCTGCGGCAGCAAGATAAGCCACAGGGCCTGATCCGGGCGAAACCCCTGAACGACTGCCGCTTCATATTGCCCACCAGGCAGTGCGCTAATTCCAGCATACACCGAGTGCATCACCGAAGCGGCAGTGAACCATGCCAGCGCCAGCGTCACGGTAACGGCACCGGGCAGATCGCTTCCGGTCAGCATGGGTAGCAAATACCACATCCAGAAAATCACAAAGATGAGCGGAATGCCGCGAATAAATTCTGCCCAGATAAACAACCCGTTGCGAACCGCGCCTGGAAATCGCCAGGCGCAGCAGGCAAGAACGATCCCGCCAGGCAGCGCCAGCAAAGCCGCACCGATAGCCATCAGCAAAGTGAGCAGTACACCACCGGGTTGCCCCTCAGCTACACGTCCCCACAGGAGATAGTCAAGATTGTCGGTAATGACCGAAATATTAGCGATCATGCAGTATGCTCCTGACGCTGAAGATGCGCATTCTTACCTTTGACGATTTACCCGCCGCCGGCCGTGGGCCAAGACGCGTAAGCAACATACCCAGCACGATGCCGGTAAACAGATAGAGTGCGGTGCCAACGGCAAAGGCTTCCAGCGCGTGCGCGTTGTAGCTCTCAATTTGCCGTACCTGGTAGGTGAGCTCAGCAAATCCAATACCGCTGGCAAGCGAGGAAAGCTTCATCAGGTTGAGATATTGCCCAACAATGGGTTGCCAGGCGTTTGCCAGTCCCTGAGGCAGTAGAATGTGACGAAATATCGCCCAGGATGAAAACCCCTGCGCCACGGCAGCCTCGCGTTGTCCGGCAGAAACTGCCTGTAAACCTGAGGCGATCTCTTCGACCAAAAATGCTGAGGTAAATACGCCCAGTCCCCATGCTGAACAGATAAACTCCGGCGTTAACCACCAGACATCACCCGGCAGAATTGACCATGGATGATCAGCATTGATGAAGCTAATGACGTCACGGGGAAGCCAGTTCCATGCGGCAAAATACCAGAACATCAGTTGCACCAGTAAAGGGGTATTGCGAAACACCGAGACCCACACCCCGACCATCGTTTTAGCGAGACGATTGCCCGTCAGTCGCAGGCTGAGCAGTGAGATGGCAATGAGCGTGGCGAGCACGATACCTGCCAGCGTCACCCAAAGCGTGGTAAGAAAACCAGAAATTATCCATTGCAGGGGTTGCCCGCTCAGCACTCCCTGCCAGTCCATTGCATGCATTATGATGATGACTCCTGGTGTAACGGGTCGAGCACTTTTTTCAGGAAACGCTGGGTTCTCGGGTGCTGTGGTTGGACGAAAAAATCCTCCGGCGGGGCCACTTCAAGAATATCGCCACCATCGATGAAAACCACACGATCGGCAATCTCGCGGGCGAAATGCATTTCGTGGGTCACGACGATCATGGTGATACCGCTGTGGGCGAGATTTTTCATCACCTGCAATACCTCGCCGATCATTTCCGGATCCAGCGCGGAGGTGGGCTCATCAAACAGAATAATTTGCGGTGATGAAGCCAGTGCGCGGGCGATGGCCACGCGCTGCTGTTGTCCACCGGACAACTGTGCGGCATAGGCATTGGCTTTTTCCGCCAGTCCCACCTTTTCCAGCAACTCAAGTGCCCGACGATCCGCTTCCGTCTTATTCCAGCCGTGAACATATTCCAGCGCCAGCGCGATGTTTTGCAGTGCAGTCAGATGCGAATAGAGATTGAATTGCTGAAATACGAAACCGATACGGCTGCGTAGCTGGCGTAATGCCGCCCCGCGCAACTGGCTAATCGGTTTACCATCAATGAAGATTTCGCCATCGCTGAGCGACTCCAACTGGTTGATAAGACGTATAAGAGTGGACTTTCCAGAACCGGAAGGTCCCAGAATGGTCACCACTTCACCGGGCTCAACTGCCAGGTTGACGCCGTTAAGTACAGTTTGAGCGCCATACTCTTTAACCACATTGCGTAGTTCGACGCTCGCCTGACGCAAATGGGTAAAATCCGCAGCCGAAGCTGCGGATCGATGAAAAAGGGCTGAGAGCATATTATTTGGCTTCTATTTTAAAGGCGCGGGCTTGTGGATTTTTGGTTTCAGGACCAAACCAGACATCATAAATTTTGGCCGCCTGCCCGGTAGATTCCAGCTTCAAAAGTTCATCGTTAACGGCTTTTAACAACGCTGGCTCACCTTTTTTCACCCCCACGCCAATCTCTTCTTTGCTCAACAGGTCCGGTAGAATTTTGAAATCTGCTTTATCCGGCGCACCGCCTAATAAACCGGCCAGAATCGTACTGTCCTGGGTGATGGCCTGAACATTGCCGTTGCGCAGTGCGGTTAACGCCAGCGGGATATCGTCATAGGCCAGTACGCGCGACTGCGGGAAGCGCTGATGCAGTGCCTGTTCACCAGTAGTGCCTTTTACCGCGCCGATGCGTGCTTTGCTGTATTGATCGAGCTTATCCGGAGATTTTGCTGGCACAAGGAACTGCTGGCCGGTAACAAAATAGGGGACGGAGAAATCTATTACCTGCGACCGCTCAGGCGTGATCGTGATATCCGCAACGATTAAATCGGCTTTACCAGATTGTAATAACGGAATTCGGTTTGCCGGATTGGTCGCCACCAGTTCCAGTTTTACACCAAGAGATTTGGCCAGCGCTTCGGCAAAATCGACGTCGTAGCCGACAATCTTATGCGTTTTGGCATCGATGGAGCCAAACGGCGGGTTCGCGTCAAATGTTGCGACTTTTACTACGCCTGCGGCTTTGATATCGGCCAGTTGGTCAGCCTGAGCCTGCGAGACGGTAAGTCCAGAGGCCAACAGCACGCCGAATGCCAGCAGTGTTTTTTTAGCGCGGTAAGTTTTCGTAGCCATCATTGTATGAAATCCCTGTAGTTTTTGGTTTGTGCTTTTTACGCTCCCATAACTTACGGTTGGGACAAAATAAGAAAAAATTCTTATCTATATACAAAATGTTATTAGTGAAGGATGTGTTAATAGCGGGTGAAAATAATGCATGAGTGAAAGGTAAAATAGTGCATAAGCCTGATAATAATTTGCATTTTGTTTATGTTTGAGGGCACGCTTGAATAAGATTGAGCTGTGCTAATGTCCAGAAGGTTTACTGGAATACCCTCCAGACCTGTACCATATGTCACAACAGGTTTGGATTGGGGATAAGCATGCTGCGTGATAATTTTAACGATCTCTATTATCTCATTATCGTTGCGCGCGAGCGTAGTTTTACCCGGGCAGCGGCAAAACTTGGGGTTTCGCAATCCGCGCTAAGCCATGCGATTCGTGGGCTTGAAGAACGGCTGGATGTACGGCTTCTCACCCGCACCACGCGCAGCGTTGCGCCGACCGAAGCCGGAGAACGGCTTATCAACAGTATCAGCCCGCGTTTTGATGACATTGAAACAGAGCTGCTGGCATTAACCGATGTCCGTCAGCGGGTGGCTGGTAACATACGGCTGACGCTGGGCGAACATGCATTGCAATCTACCGTCTGGCCCGCGCTGGAGCCGTTTTTGCAGACATACCCTGATGTGAATGTGGAAATGACCATCGACAATAGTCTGACGGATATTGTGACTGGCCGCTATGACGCGGGTATTCGGCTTGGCGAGCAGGTAGCAAAAGACATGGTCGCTGTCAGAATTGGCCCGGACTGGCGCATGGTAGTGGTGGGGGCACCGACGTATTTTGCTCGCCATGGCAAACCGCAAACCCCTCACGACCTGCAAAACCACAGCTGTATTAACATGCGTATGCCGACGCTGGGCGGATTATACGCATGGGAGTTTGCTAAAGACGGACAAGATTTGCGCGTGCGGGTTGAAGGACAGCTTATTTTTAACAATCTACCCCCGCGAATTAGCGCAGCGATTGCCGGAAGGGGGCTGGCTTTTGTGCCGGAAGATACCGTCGAGCAGGCTGTTGCAGAGGGGGCGTTGGAAAAAGTTTTGGAGGACTGGTGTGAACCTTTTCCTGGCTATTATTTGTACTATCCCAGCCGAAAACAGCATACCGCTGCCTTTGCGCAACTGATTGAGGCCTTACGGTATACGGGCTGAAGTGGGGGGGGGGAACAGGCAATAAAAAACCGGCATTGCGCCGGTTTGGAAATCAGATTTTGCAGGCGTCGCCGCAGTCATTATCAGCAATAATTTCCTGCGCTTTCTTGTCTGCATCTTCCAGACGTTCAGCGTTACGCTCTTGCGCTTCTTCCAGTCCATCAAAGACCAGATTATCGAGATCAATTTCCATCATTCACCTGCTCAGGTTCAGCGTTTAACATCGCGTTATTATATTGCAAAAATGTTGCTTAACAGCAGCGATTCTTGCTACTTAGCATCGAACGCAATCCGCTGTGCGTATTTATCCGCCAAAGTGGCCCACGGTTCGCAATTGCTAAAGAATTGTTGGTTGTAAATACCGCAAAATTCTCGCTCTCTCTACCGTTTTATTCCCACTTTTTCATTAACGTGATGCGCGATCATTTTTAACAAATCTGCGACAAAATCACTATACATATAACTTAATATCTTTTATACATTAATTGTTCAACCCTGCGACTATTCCACAAAAGAGAAAGCTATATGGAACAGACACCTGATAAGAAAAACGATAATTTTCAAAAAGATGGTAAAGAACAGTTCAATAGATCGATCGGTTTAATTTCAAACTTCGCGTTGGGTTTTACCTACCTGTCGCCGCTTACCGCCGTCTACTCGCTGTTTGCGCTGGCCGTAACGCTGGCGGGGCCGCCTGCAGTATGGTGGATTTTAATCGTCGCATGTGGGCAACTTTTGGTGGCGCTGGTGTTTGGTGAGGTCGCTTCCCAGTATCCGATAACCGGCGGGCTTTACCCTTGGGCCAGAAGGTTGTGGGGCAAGAAATATGCGTGGATCGCCGCCTGGATCTACCTGTGGGCACTGGTGGTCACCATTACGTCGATCGCGGAATATACATCAACGTTTGTTGAATCACTCTTCCATTATGGTCAGACTCCAGCCACGATGTTGGTGACTTCCGTTCTGCTGCTGCTGTTGATGATGGCGGTTAATATGTCCGGGACTAAAAATCTGGCCCGGGTGGCGAAAATTGGTTTCTGGTGTGAAATTGTTAGCGTGATCGCGCTGGGGATTTATCTGCTGATTTTCCACCGTTCGCAGCCGTTCTCTGTAATTTTTGACTCGATGGGTGTGCTGGCTCATGACGGCAGCTATTCCACCGCATTTATGTCTGCTGCGCTGATGGGACTGTTTATGTTCTTTGGCTTTGAGGCCTGCGGTAACGTTGCGGAAGAGGTGCAGAATCCCAGTAAAAAGATCCCAGTGGCGATGATTTTAAGCATCGTATTCGGCGCGATTTCCGCCATTATTTCTGTTATGGGTTATCTGCTGGCTTCACCGAATCTGGTCAGCATCGTGAATGGCAAAACGTCCGATCCGATCCCGGCAATCCTTAATGAAGCTCTGGGTGAAACCGGCGCGACTGTCTTTATCGTCGTCGCGATTATCGCCATGTTGTCGTGCATTTTGTCTCTCCAGGCTGCGTTAAGCCGTCTTATCTTTTCTTTCTCCCGCGACAGAATGCTGCCGGGAAGTGAATGGATGGCCAAAATCTCTAAAAATGGTGTTCCGGATAATGCCATGGTCGTCAGTTGCCTACTGCCAGTGATCATCTGTGTTTGGGTTTATTTCCAGCCAGATAACCTGTCGCGTATCACCGCGTTTGCTGTTATCGGGATTTACATCTCGTTCCAGATGGTTGTGCTGGCCGCGCTGCGTCAGCGCCTGAAAGGCTGGAAACCGGCGGGGGAGTGGACCATTGGCGGTTGGGGCGTAATCGTGAATGTGCTGGCGTTAGCTTACGGATTGTGCGGGATCTGGTTACTGGCGCAACCGGCAGACAGCAGCGACTTCATTGACCGTTGGACGGTCCTGTTCGGCCTGGCGATTGTCGTTGGCTCGGGACTTATTTATATGTTCCTGACCCGTCCGTTTGGTCGTTCAGCGGCGCCGGAAAACGACGCCATTGCGTACGCCAGTAAGCTCAATATGGGGCAGGATAACTAAAAACTAAGGGCCTTCGGGCCCTTAGTTTTGATAGTGATAAAGGATAAAGTAGTCGCTCTGATACACCACGGTACTATTTGCAGGTGACAGCAATTCACCCACGCGAAAACGTGGCCAACTGGAGAAAATGATCCTGTTTTCCAGATTGGTCAGAATCACATAATCAGGATGAGCGCAGGAGAGCAGTTCGGCTTCTATCTGACTGACCAGCAAATCGACCGCGGCAACACCGAGAAACTGGTCGTTGTAGTAGACCGGGACGGCTGACGTTAGGGTATAGGAAATATTGCAAATATAGTCGACGTAGGGACCGTGGATATAGGCTTTGCCAGCCGGAGGAGAATGCTTAAACCACTCAAAGGTTCTGAAATCCAGTCGTTGTTGCGTGGCCTGATCCAAATCCAGATGCGCCTGGCTCAAACCGTTATCTTTCTTATACCACCACTCCAGCAACCAGTACTCTTTTGTGTTTGCGGTGCTCTCAATATGGCTGGCGAATCCCGCCCCTGAACAGTAATGGTTGTCACTGAGCGTGCGCTTGATGTGCTGTTGAACGGTGGATCTTACTGATGGGTCGAGGACGACCTCGGCTGAGGCCTTTTGTACCCCTGAAATCGCCTCATGGATGCTCCTCGCTAGCGCAACGGTAGAATCTACGGTAGAAACAGTAATGTCATCAATTTTACGGATTAATGCGCTTAGGGATGTCGAAGAGCTCATTGTCTGTCCTGCCTTCACTGATTGTCAGTTCGAGTTATATTTCAGCTTTTTTTCAATAAGGTAGTAGGTAAACGTGTCGATGATCCGTGTGGCAAACTGTACTGACTCTGCCTCGTTGTGAGCAGCCAGTGCATCGGCCAGCGCTGAATAAAGCGCGATAATTTCCGCATGAATACTGTCTGTGCGATAAAGTATCGCCACAAGTGATGCCCATTCAGCCTGAACTTGCAGCTCCTGATTGGCCAGTCGCGCTGAATGCGAACTGGCAGCAATCGCCAGCAGACAACGCATATCGGCCTGGGTCATCAGCTCAGGTGAGTTTGCCTTTCTGAGTACCTCGACAAACTCGCGAAATTTGGCGATATCCGCACCGGTCATCCGTCGGGAAGCCAGCCTCGCGCTATGGCTAATAATGGCGCAATGCATTTCACCCAGATCAGACAGATAATCCGTACTGATCGCTTTGAACGGGTGCAGGGCGCTATTTTTGCCATCGATATTTTCGCAAACGAAGCTCCCGCCATTACGACCACGAACCGTATGGATAAGATTATTAGCCCGAAGCGTGTTTAGCGCTTCTCTGATAGTGATATGTGAGACACCCATCATTTTTGCCAAATCAGTTTCGTTGGGAAGCTGTTCTTTTGGCTCCAGCAACCCCGTGATAATGGCATTTGAAAGGCGCTGGACTATCTGGTCTGAACGACTGACCTGCCCGATAGGCGCAAATATGACCGCGTGAGTAATCATAATCTTTTCTGTACTCAATTCCCTGAAACAACGACCATTTTTAACACATGCCCGTCGGGCAAGGAAGGTAAGAATGGCCGAGTTATTTTACATGCCTGGGCGCAACGTCACTGCACAAGCGGATGTGTGTCCCGATAACCTCATGATGAGCTGAGCATAACGCGTCAGTTGGCAATGAAAAGCCTTACCATGCAAATGTGAAAATTAAGTTAAAAATGCGAGGCTTATCATAGTGTCAATGTTGCGCATTTGAAAAAATTTTACAATATATATATTACATAAGATTCTTTATGTATTAATTGGCAGGAGACAAACATGAAAACCCTGAAGCATTTTATTAATGGGCACTATGTAGCAGGCAGTAGCGAAGATAGCTTCGAACTGGTGAGTCCGGTTGATGGTGAAACATACGCAATTTCTCCCAACGCTAACGAGGCGGAGGTAGAGCAAGCCTACTCAGCAGCGGAGGCGGCGTTTAGCATCTGGAGAAAATCGACGCCAGCACAGCGGCAAAAGGCGTTATTGCTGCTAGCTGATGAGATTGAACGCAACGTTGAGCGACTGGTAACCGCGCAGAGTCAGGAAACCGGTCAGCTTCGCCATTTTATTGAGAAAGAGGAGATTGCGGCATCCTGCGATGCCATCCGTTTTTTTGCTGGCGCGGCGCGCTGTCTTGAAGGGAAGGCGGCCGGAGAATATTCCGCCGGGTTTACATCGACCATCCGTCGTGAACCGCTGGGTATCGTTGGGCAAGTTACGCCGTGGAACTACCCGTTCATGATGGCGGTGTGGAAGATTGCACCAGCGCTGGCGGCAGGCAACACGGTCGTGTTAAAGCCAAGCGACACCACACCAGTCAGTACGCTGCTGTTAGCTGAACTGGCAGCACCATTGTTCCCGAGAGGGGCGTTTAACGTCGTGTTGGGCAAAGCCAGCACCGGTTCGCTGGTGGTTTCAAACCCGAAGGCTTCACTGGTTTCGATTACCGGTTCGGTCCGCGCGGGTTTGCAGGTTGCGGCTTCGGCGGCGGCAAACCTGACCAGAGCACACCTGGAATTGGGTGGAAAAGCGCCTGCAGTCGTGTTCGCCGATGCGGATATGGATAAGGCGATTGCGACAATCACTACGGCAGGCTTTTTCAATGCCGGGCAGGATTGCACAGCGGCTACGCGGATCCTGGTAGAGCAATCCATCTATGCTGAGTTTCTGGAAAAACTGATCCAGAAAACAAAAAGTATCAAATTTGGGCCGCCAGAAGATCAGAATGCGCTGTACGGCGCATTGAATAGCCGGAATCAACTGGAGCAGGTGAAAGGTTTTATTGAGCGTTTACCGGCACATGCAAAAATTGAAACCGGTGGGCTCGCCGGGCCAGGTCCGGGCTTCTATTTTGAGCCGACGATTGTCTCCGGATTGCATCAAAATGATGAAGCTATTCAGCATGAAGTATTTGGTCCGGTAATGACCATTCAGTCGTTTTCTACTGACGAAGAGGCACTACACAAAGCGAATGATGTGGAGTATGGTCTTGCCGCCAGCGTCTGGACCCGTAACCATGGTCGCGCGCAGCGCTTCAGCATTGACCTCGATTTTGGCACGGTGTGGATTAACAATCACATTCCTCTGTGTGCCGAAATGCCGCACGGCGGGTTCAAAAAATCGGGTTATGGCAAAGATCTCTCATCCTATTCACTCGAAGAATATACTCGGGTGAAACATATCATGTGTGACATTTCTGAATAGAGAGGATTACGATGAAAACAGTAAAAATTGCGGTGCTTTCATTAGTGATGCTCTCGGGCTATAGCCTTGCAGAAAGTACATCACTGAATACCGTAAAAGAATATATGGCGGCGTGGAATGCGCATGATGCTTCGCGAGCCGCTCAATATCTTGCGGATGATGCGGTTTATTATGATGCCGCCGCGGGTGAACCGGTAAACGGGAGAGAAAAAGCGGAAAAAGAGGTTATCGGCGCTTTTATTAAGGCGGTGCCAGATCTGAACTGGAAAATGGTTGGCAAACCCGTCTACGACGAAGACACCGTGGCCTTTCGTTGGGAATTTTCAGGCAAAAATAGTGGTGAATGGGCAGGGAGTCCGCCGACAAATAATCCGATCAAATTTGAAGGCGTAAGCTATATTCATGTTAAAGCAGGAAAAATCACCTGGCAGGGTGATTATTATGATTCTAAAAAACTGGATGAAGAGTTAAAGCCAGTGAAGTAGTCGGTTGTACCCCTTTATAAATAAGAAGGGGGTATTTCTCTTATTTGTGTCGTATTAAAGGCAGTGTGTAGCAATAAGGAAAAAAGTTAATGGCAATTACCAGACGTGATTTTCTCAACGGCGTCGCGGTGACTATTGCGGCGGGACTTACCCCGCTGGAGTGGGTCAGGGCGACAGGAAAGGGAAACGCATTTATAGATGGAAATTATTATCCTCCTGCGCTGACAGGGCTGCGGGGTAATCATCCTGGATCATTTGAAATGGCGCATGCGCTAGGCCGCGAGCAGAAGCATTTTGATTTAAACGCTCTGCCCGTTGAGGAAGAGTACGATCTGGTGATTGTTGGGGGCGGGATTAGCGGGTTAGCTGCCGGTTGTTTTTGGCGTCAAGTTGCCGGGCAAAATAGCCGGATCCTGATCCTCGATAACCATGACGATTTTGGCGGACACGCCAAACGTAATGAATTTACCAGCTCGGGCAAGAAATTACTCGGTTATGGCGGCAGCGAAGCATTCCAGTCACCCGCGCATAATTTCAGCCCTGAAGTACAAAAACTGATGGAAACCGTGGGCGTCAGCGTCACGCGGTTAAAAGAGAGTTTTGACGTAAACTTCTACCCCGACTGGCAGCTCAGTCGCGGGGTTTTTTTCGACAAGAAGAATTTTGGCGTAACAAAAATCGTCAGCGGCGATCCGGGCCGCGCGGTATCTGATGATATTCCGCCGGACAGGCTCAATGGCCGTAAAATTGAAGACTTTATCAATGATTTTCCGCTAGGTGAGAACGACAGAAAAGCGCTGATCGACCTGCATGTACGCCCTGGCGATTACCTTCCGGGGATGACGGTCGATGAGAAAATGGAATGGCTGGATACCCACAGCTACAGTGAATTTTTAGCAACAAAAGTGGGTTTGAGCAAAATGGCGCTGCTCTATTTTCAGCAGCGTTCCAATGACTTCTTTGCCATCGGCATTGAAGGCATCTCCTGCAGCGATGCCAGGGCGTGCGCCTTACCCGGCATGGAAGGGATGGGGTTACCGCCGTTGGACGGAGAGTCGCTGGCCGACCTCGAAGAGCCGTATGTTTACCATTTCCCGGACGGTAACGCCGGTCTGGCCCGACTGTTAGTCAGGTATATGCTGCCGGATGCGCTACCGGGTAACACTATGGAAGACTCTGTTCTCGCCAGATTACATTATGAAAAGCTGGATCTACCAGAAAACACCACGCGCCTGCGCCTGAACAGCACAGTGATTAATGCGGCCAACGTGCAGGATGGCGTTGTGGTGACCTATCTGCGTGACGGTAAAATGCACCGTGTGCGCGGTAAGAACACCATCATGGCAGGTTATAACATGATGATCCCGTATCTGGTGCCTGAGATGCCGGAACAGCAGCAGGCCGATCTCAAACTGAACGTCAAGGCTCCGCTGGTGTACACCAACGTGATGGTCAAAAACTGGCAGGCGTTCAAACAGCTTGGCGTACATGAATTTTATTCTCCAGCTGCACCTTACAGCCGGGTTAAGCTCGACTATCCGGTCAGTATTGGTGGGTATCAACATCCGGCCTCCCCGGACGATCCGATGGTCATTCACATGGTCTATGTGCCGACCTATCCGGGCAGTAACCTATCGGCCAGAGAGCAGTTCCGCCTGGGACGAGCCTATTTGCTGGGGACCACTTTTGCGGCGCATGAGGAGATGATTCGCTCCCAGTTGCAGGAGATGTTTGGCTCAACAGGCTTTGATAATCAACGCGATATCTCCGCCATTACCGTTAACCGCTGGGCGCATGGCTATGCGTACTACGCCAATTCACTGTTCGATGATATGGATAAAATGCCAGAAATTATCGAGCGGGCGCGTCAGCCAGTCGGTCGCATTGCCATCGCTAACTCCGATTCTGACTGGAGTGCTTATGCCCACACAGCAATCGATCAGGCATGGCGTGCGGTTAATGAACTCAAGGATATGGGGTGATCTATGCGTAACGAAACCATTCTCGCCGCCTGTTTATTTACCGCTTCGGTAAGCGCTGCTGAATCTAACGGTGAATACATCGCGCGAATTTCAGACTGCGTCGCCTGTCATACCGCTGAAGGTGGTGCAGCGATGGCGGGGGGCAAAAAGTTTCCTACTCCGGTGGGGGATATTTATTCGACCAACATTACCCCGGACAAGGCACAGGGTATTGGTAATTACTCATACGAGGATTTTGAAAAGGCGGTACGCCAGGGAATTGCCAAAGACGGTCATCCGCTCTATCCGGCCATGCCTTATCCCTCTTATGCAAAACTTTCTGACGAGGATGTTCAGGCGCTGTATCGCTATTTTATGCATGATGTCACACCGTCTGCGCAACCCAATAAAGAGAATGCCATTCCGTGGCTACTCTCCGCCCGCTGGCCACTGCATATCTGGAACTGGCTGTTTACCGACGCGCCAGCGACGACAGTAGATAGCGCGAAACCAGATGACAACGCAGCCCTGGTAAAACGGGGCGCTTATCTGGTGGAAGGTCCCGGGCACTGCGGTTCTTGCCATACACCGAGAGGTATGGCGATGAATGAAAAAGCCTATACCCATGCAGATGCCGAGTACCTGAGCGGAGCGATGATTGACGGCTGGTATGCACCTTCGCTGCGGGGCAGCGGAATGTCTGAGCAGGCGTTAAAATCGCTGTTGCTGACCGGTAAGAGCAAGCATGCTGCGGTTTCAGGTTCGATGGCTGAAGTCGTCACGCAGAGTACACAGTATCTGACCGACGAAGATGCCACGGCGATCGCCCAATATCTGCTGAGTCTGAAAAGCGCGAAGCCTGAAACGGTGCGTGCTGCTGCGACTACAGCATCCTGGTCGAATTCACCTGAGGCGGGCAAAGTGACCTATAACCGTTACTGTTCGACTTGTCACGGTCTGGAAGGGAAAGGTACGGATGATAACGCACCTTCTTTGGTCAACAATCCGCTGGTCATGGTTGATGACCCGACGCCGCTGTTCAGAGTGATTGCCCACGGCGCAGAAACACCGACAACGCGCGGCAGCATCTCCTTCAAGATGCCCGCCTACGGAGGCATGTTAAGTGACAACGAAATGCGCGACGTGATTAATTACGTGCGTAAGACCTGGGGTGAAGGGAATGGCGAAGTAAGCCATGAAGATCTGGCTGGGATTAAAAAAGCATCACATTAAACAGTATGCCGGATAAGGTGCTTGCATCGCAATCCGGCAGTGCTTACACGGTGTTTACCCTGATAATATCCGCGAGTCGGGTAAACGCCGCCGTCATTTCATGCTCTTCAATACTTGCAAACCCCAGCAACAGGCCGCTGCGTTTCTCTTCATTCACGTAGTAGCGTGACAGCGGGCGCACCAACAACCCTTGCGCATTCGCCTGTTGGGCAATGACCGCGTCATCGCTCCCTGCGGGTAACTGTAAGATCATATGCAGCCCGGCGTTGCTGCTGAAGGAACCAAGATAATGTTCACCAAGCTGGCGGTTGATAAGCTCTACCAGCATCTGGCGACGACGACTGTATAGTTGGCGCATTTTCCGAATGTGCGCTGCGTAATAACCCTCGCGAATAAACTCCGCCAGCGCGGCCTGAATCAACAGATGTCCACCACGATAGAGGTCGTTATGAACCTTTTTCAGCGGAGCGGCTAACGATTTAGGTAGCACGACATACCCGAGTCGCAGTGCGGGATAGAGTGTTTTACTGAATGTCCCGATGTAGATGACCGGTGTCTCTTCTTCCAGCCCCTGCAAAGAGGGGATCGGCTGGCCGGAAAAGCGGAACTCACTGTCGTAATCATCTTCCACTATCCAACTTCGCGTTTCACGTGCGCGAAAGATAAGTTGCCGGCGGCGACTGAGGCTCATCACCGAACCGAGAGGGTATTGATGTGACGGTGTCACAAAAATAAGTTTTGGCGGTGTTTCGCCTGCATCCGGCGGGACCATACCTTGTTCATCAACAGGAATAGCCGAAAAATTTACCGCATTGATACGCAGAATATTTTTGATTCCCCAGTAGCCCGGCTCCTCAATCCAGGCGTGATCGCCCGGGTTGCATAACGTTCGGGTCACCAGATCCAGCGCCTGGTGAATACCTTCGGTAATCAGAATTTGCTCCGGCGAACACCGCACGCCGCGAGCGGTGCGCAGATAGTCTGCCAGCGCTTCTTTCAGCTCATTCACACCGCCTGCGGCATCGTAAGTGAGAAACTCCGGGCGCAATCGTCTTGCCAGCCTGTCCTGAATTTTTTTGAGCACCCGGTGCGGAAAATGCTCTACATCAGGTACGCCTGGAATAAACGCGCCCCACTGACGGGGACTGGCGCTGGCATTACCTAACAGCTCAAGGCAGCGGGCAGATAAGCGGGTGTGATCCTCCAGAGCGGCAGCAACAGGTTCTTTATTGGGACGCAGGTTGAGATTGTCCAGCACGCTGTCAGTGACAAATGTGCCGCTACTGGTACGCGCAGAAATATAACCTTCGGCCTGCAACTGCTCGTAAACCCGCAGGACGGTATTGCGCGATAGCGCCAGCTCTCCTGCCAGGTCACGCGACGGAGGCATTCGGGTAGCCGGTTTCAGGCTACCTTCGAGGATGCAACTACAAATGGCGGCATACAGGCGGCGATGTAGTTTTTCGTCAGTCTGCTGACTAAATGCATGCTTGATCACATCTCCGGCAAGTGAACGCATTTGGATCCTTAAAATAAAACGATTTGGCTCTCGATTAAAGTACCAGACGGCGTCTAAATTTAAAGGGTAATTCAACCGAAATGTATTAATGGACAAGGTGTAGAGAATGAACAATAAAAACCTGCAACAACGTCGTCTGGATGCCACCCCGCGTGGCGTGGGTGTGATGTGTGATTTTTATGCCCAGTCGGCAGAAAACAGCACGATTACCGATATCGAAGGCAATCAGTACATTGATTTTGCCGCCGGGATTGCCGTGCTGAACACCGGACACCGCCATCCTCGCCTGGTGCAGGCAGTCGAAGCGCAACTTCAGGCTTTTACCCATACGGCTTATCAGATTGTCCCGTACGAAAGCTATGTGTCTTTGGCTGAGAAAATCAACGCCGTCGCGCCAATCGATGGCAAGCGTAAAACCACATTCTTCACCACCGGGGCTGAAGCGGTAGAAAACGCGGTGAAAATTGCACGCGCACATACCGGGCGTCCTGGCGTTATCGCATTTGGCGGTGGTTTTCATGGTCGTACTTACATGACGATGGCGTTAACCGGCAAGGTGGCACCCTATAAAAAAGGTTTCGGTCCGTTCCCTGGCTCTGTTTACCATGCTCCATATCCTTCTGAATTGCATGGTATTTCCACGGAGGATTCCCTAAAAGCGATTGAGCGTCTGTTTAAAGCCGATATCGATCCAACCCAGGTTGCGGCGATTATCTTCGAACCCGTCCAGGGCGAAGGGGGCTTCGTGGTGGCACCGCCGGAATTTGTGGCCGCCATCCGCCGTATTTGCGACGAGCATGGCATCGTGATGATCGCCGATGAAGTACAAAGCGGGTTTGCCCGTACGGGCCAGCTGTTTGCGATGGATCATTACGCCGATAAAGCGGACCTGATGACTATGGCGAAAAGCCTCGCGGGCGGCATGCCGCTGTCTGGCGTCGTGGGCAAAGCCGAAATCATGGATGCACCTGCGCCTGGTGGTCTGGGTGGAACTTACGCCGGGAACCCGCTGTCGATCGCGGCGGCCCATGCAGTACTGGACATTATCCATGATGAACAGCTGTGCCAGCGTGCGGCGGCCCTCGGCGAACAGCTGCGCGCCGCTCTGACAGATGCGCAAGCAGGGTGTCCTGAACTGGCCGAAGTGCGTGGTTTAGGTTCTATGATTGCTGCTGAATTCTGTGATGCAGCGACAGGGGAACCCAACGCTTCCGCCGCACAACGCGTGCAGAAGAAAGCCCTTGAGCAAGGACTGCTGTTGCTGACCTGCGGTCAGTATGGCAACGTTATTCGTTTCCTTTACCCGCTGACGATTCCGCAGGATCAGTTCGCCAAAGCGCTTCAGATCATCAAAGCGGCGACGAAATAGTCCCGTATACCGCAGAAAAGACATAAAGCCGACGGTTGTCATCACCGTCGGCTTTATTATTGCCGGCATAAATTGATCTTCCTCGTGTGTAGTGCGGTATTTATCGCGAATGGGTTGCCAGTTATTGCGTTATATAATTTAATGCATATCGTTTTTACTCCTCTATTCAGATGGTATCCCATGTTAACTTTCCGCTCTTTTGTGCTGGTATGCGCCAGCATGTTGTTTGCGTTTTCTGCTCAGGCCGACCGTACGATCACCGATCAGCTTGGTCGTCAGGTCACGATCCCTGACCATGTGGACAAAGTCGTCGTGCTGCAACACCAGACGTTGAATATTCTGGTCCAGCTCAATGCCCAGCAGGACATTGTTGGCGTTATGTCGAGCTGGAAAAAACAGCTCGGGCCTGAATTTGCGCGCTTTATGCCGACGATTACTACATTGCCGACGCCGGGTGATCTCACCAGCGTGAACATCGAAAGCCTGCTGGCAATTCATCCACAGGTGGTGTTTGTCGCCAACTATGCGCCCGCGGAGATGATCCAGCAGATTCAGAACGCCGGTATTCCGGTCGTGGCTATCTCATTGCGCAAAGATGCCGGCGGGCAACAGAATAAAATGAACCCGACTATGGCCGATGAAGAGCAGGTCTACAACGAAGGGTTGAAGCAGGGTATTCGCCTGATTGCGGATGTCGTGGGGCGTAAACCGCAGGCTGAAACGTTAATCGACTACGTTTTTGCGGCACGAGCAAAATTCAATGCGCCGGTCGCAAACATCCCGGATGCGCAAAAAGTCCGTATTTATATGGCTAACCCCGACCTGATGACTTACGGCTCCGGGAAGTACACAGGACTGATGATGCAGCACGCGGGGGGATTAAACGTGGCGGCTGCCAGTGTGAAAGGGGCCCGTCAGGTTGCGCTGGAGCAGGTATTAGCGTGGAACCCGCAGGTGATTTTTGTCCAGGATCGCTATCCGCAGGTGGTAACTCAGATCCAAAACGATCCGAACTGGCAGGGGATTGATGCGGTGAAAAATCATCGTGTCTGGTTGATGCCTGAATACGCCAAAGCCTGGGGCTATCCGATGCCGGAGGCGTTGGCGATCGGTGAACTGTGGATGGCCAAAAAACTGTATCCGGATGCCTATAAAGATGTGGACGTTGATGCGCAGGCGCAAGATTACTATCAGCGTTTTTATCGTGTGAACTGGCAGTCTGATGCAGCTAAGTAACCGTTTTTTGCCCCAGCAACCGCTCTTAATCGTTGTGGTCCTGTTGCTGGGCGTCAGTTCGCTATGCCTCGGACAGTATCCGCTGTCGTTAAGCGAGGTGTTTTACCACCTGACGCACTATAGCGACGTTGGGGGAATAGCCAGCCAGGTGATCTGGACGGTCAGATTACCGCGTATTCTGATGGCACTGCTGGCGGGGGGCGCGCTGGGGTTATGCGGGGCGACGTTGCAAGGAGTATTTCATAATCCGCTGGTCGACCCGCATATTATCGGTGTGACGTCGGGGGCGGCCTTTGGAGGAACGCTGGCCATCCTGCTCGGTCTTTCACCCTTGCTGATGATGGGGTCAACGTTTTTCTTCGGTCTGACGGCATTGATCCTGGTGTATGTCATTGCTGCGTTACAGGGGCTGGAGAATACGCTGGTGTTGATCCTGTCAGGTATCATTTTGAGCGGCTTTTTTGCCGCGCTGGTGAGCCTGATCCAATATCAGGCTGATACCGAAGAGACGTTACCTAATATTGTGTTCTGGCTGCTGGGCAGCTTCGCGACGGCCAACTGGAATAAAGTACTGCTATTGGCGGTTCCGGTCGGTATCGCCGCGACGGTTTTGTTCCAGCTACGCTGGCGGATAAACCTGTTATCGCTCAATGACAAAGATGCCAGAGCACTGGGTGTGGCGGTAGTTCCTCTGCGACGCAGCGTTTTGGTGTGCTGCGCATTTTTGGTCGCCGCTCAGGTGGCGGTCAGCGGCAGTATTGCCTGGGTTGGGTTGGTTATTCCGCATCTGGCGCGTTTGCTGGTGGGCGTTGATCATCGTCGTCTACTGCCGTGTGCCTTCTGGTTGGGGGGCGGTTTTATGATTGTCGTGGATGATATTGCCCGCACCCTGATGCACGCGGAGATACCGCTGGGGATCATCACCGCATTGTTCGGTGCGCCGTTGTTTGCTTTCTTGCTCATTCGTACCAGCCGTCGGGAGAAATCATGATACCTGCCGCACTGCGCGTAAATCAGCTTTCTTATGGGTATCGCGCGCCGCTATTTGAGCCGCTAACGTTCTGTTGCCAGAAAGGTGATATCTGGGCCGTGCTTGGACGTAACGGTCTGGGTAAAAGTACGCTGCTTGATACGCTAACCGGCACGCTGCCTGCTTTAGGCGGGAGTATTGAAAATAACGGTGGGATAGGAATTGTGGCACAGCATAGCCATCTACCGTTTCCTTATACGGTCAGCGATGTGGTGCTGATGGGGCGAGCACAGCACGTGAAGCTTTTTGCGCAACCCAGCCAGCAGGATCAACAAAGAGCAATGCAGGCATTAGAGCAGTTGAGTATTGCGCATCTTGCCTCCAGCTCATTTGGCTCACTTTCTGGCGGGCAGCAACAGTTAGTGATGATTGCCCGGGCTCTGGTGACTGAGTGTCAAACGTTGTTACTTGATGAACCGTGTTCCGCGCTGGATCTCGCCAATCAGCAGGTGGTGCTCCAGCTCATCAGCGATTTGGCCCATCAACAGGGATGCAGCATTCTCTTTTCGACCCACGATCCGCTTCATGCGTTGCAGGTTGCTTCCCATACTTTGCTGCTACTCCCTGAAGGTAAATGGCGGGCAGGGCCAACGGACAGCATTGTGACCGAAGAGAATCTGTTTCTGGCCTATGGCTTACCGCTGCGAAAACTTAGCGTGGAGAATCACCCTACGCCGTTTATCGCACCGTTGTTTTCTATTCGGCGTTAAGCGGTAAGAATCCTGCGGCGGTAAGGAACGCCTGACCGCTGCGGGAAAGTATGAATTCAACCAGCGCCATGACTTCTTTGGATGCATCAAGCACCGCCAGTTGGTATTCGCAGCAAATATTGTGCTCGTCCGGAATAGCCACGTAATGTACGTCGGTCATCGCGTGCAGCGCGTGTGCGTAATGCGCGTAACCGATAAACAGATCGGCCAGCCCCTGGCGCAGGATCCAGGCGCTCGCCAGTTCTCCTTGCGGGATTTTTATCGTATCACGGCCACCAACCAGTGGGATAGCGCGCGCCCGAAGTTGCTGCCCGAGTCCTGGTTCCAGTACATCCATATTGTCGAAAAATGCCCAGGTATAGTCTCCGGAAGGGTCGCAGCCGGGCGTTGATGTACCTGGTCGCAGCGTTGGGTCGCGGAGTAAATCCAGCCAGGTTCCGATTCGGTTGCTGACAAGGCTCAGTTTGTTCCAGCAAAAGGTGTGCGTTGAGACGGCTTTATTGCGTACCAGCAGGTTTTGCGGATGTTCCCGGTTGGCGGAGGCAAAGAGCGCACACGGTTCACCCGTTTCAATACGCTCGCGCAGTAAACCGGCCGGACCATATTCAATCTTGACGTCTATTCCACTCATGCGCGTGAACTGGCTTATCAGCGGGGTAAATGCTGGGCGTAAACTGCCCGCGGCGAACAGGAGAATGGAAGAGGGCATGGTATCCGGGCTCTGACGAAAGACATTATACGAAGAAGATGAATGATACGCGTTGAGCATGGAATTTAGAATGATTTAACGCATTGCTATTGTAGCAACGTAGGAAATGATAAAACTGAAGATAAACGATAGTTTTGAGGGGAAATAGCACCAAATCGAAGAGATGATTTGGTGCGTCCGAGTGGACTCGAACCACCGACCCCCACCATGTCAAGGTGGTGCTCTAACCAACTGAGCTACGGACGCAAGATGGTGCGTTCAATTGGACTCGAACCAACGACCCCCACCATGTCAAGGTGGTGCTCTAACCAACTGAGCTATGAACGCAACGTTGTAGGTGACAACGGGGACGAATATTAGCGGCACAGACCGAATGAGGCAAGAGGGAAATGGCATTTTTCTTCCTGATCTCACGCGATTGCAGAGTAATTAAGCAAGTTGATTATATTTTGTTGATTTTGCAGCGTGTTTTTTATTCAGGCTGTGCGCTGGGGGCATAATGGGGGCATTTTGGTCGGCATCCTGCTATTCAGCATGCTTACCTGATCCGCATTCATTTCGCTGATCCACTTCGAATAAACCTCATAAACCATCTTTGCATTCTCATGCCCCATCTGACTGGCAATGAACGATGGGTTAGCTCCTGATGACAGTAGCCAGCATGCGTATGTATGGCGAGATTGATAAGGATCCCTCACTCTAACGCCTGCCCGTTTCATGCCGCTTTCCCAGCTGTATGGAAAAGACCTTTTAGAAAAGTACTGCTTCTTTTCCCTCGACTGCTGTCCTGGAATGAAGACAAACCGGACAGAAAGCTGTTCTGTCCGTCCATACTCGCGATGATGGAGAACGATATCTGTTTTGGGTTGGTTTGCTGTCAGTTGATGGATTTCATTCAGTGCTTCGAGTGCAGGCTGTAAAAGTGTGATTGTTCTGATCCCCGCATTAGTTTTAGGGGGAACAAATAGCCCTTTTGCCGTAAGGTTCCGGCATACATGTATTTCCCCCTTTTTCAGATCGATATCTTCCCAGGCGAGCGCGCAGAGTTCGCCGTGACGCATACCGGTGTGAATCGCAACAATCCAGGTGAGTGCAAACCGGCGGGGCAGAGCATTGATGAAAGCCTGATACTCATGAAGCAGCAGCGGATCGGGATCCCTTTGAGAAACTCTCAGGTTTTTAACATTTTCATAGGGGGCATGAGTGATGAACTTACTATGGTTAGCCAGTTTCAGCATACTGCATAGTGTGCCCATTAGGTTGTTTACGGTCGAAGCCTTGCGTCCCTCCTTATTGAACCAGACCACTTTTTTGTATGTAACTTCACCAGTCAGTAATTCCTGACGGTATCTCAACAGATCGGTGTGCTGAATTTCGGCAATGTGCGTTCTGCCTCCGACAATGCGAAGCAGGGTATCTATCCTGGATGTCAGTGAGTCATGTGATGCCGCAGATAATTCGAGCTTTTTTATTTTAAGGAAAAGGTCACAGAGCTCTGTGAAGGTTGTTATGCGCTGTGTGGTGGTAAACTTTTTGATTGTCTTTGACTCAGGGAATCGTCTGGCATAGTCAAAAGTTCCCATCTGTATATCGCCAATAATTCCAGCACGAAGATTTCCCGCTTTGCGGATGTTCGCCGCGGTGATAGCCCAGCCGTGCAGTATTTCTCGACACCTGGAACCACGGTAAACGAACCAGATCCTTATTTTTCCATTGTGTATTTCTACACCGGTCGGTAATGCTGCCATTAAGCCTCCTGAACAAATTTATTAATTCGGGGGTAGTTGTACCAGAGTACACCATTACTGCTGCTGGTCTCTCCTAATGCGGTCAGATGTTTAAAGTGAACACCCTCGATCCACACTCCCAAACGATAGTTTTTAATTTGCCCCTTTGAGAGGCCAGTTCTTTCGCTCAGCCGGGTTTCAACTACCCATTCTTCATTGAAGACGATATCTGGCATGGTCTGTATCTCGTGTTTTGCCCGCCTAGAGCGCGCAAAAGCCCCGTCCGCTGGATATGGTCTTCTCCGGCGGAGTTTAATCAGGCTGGTGGCGGTAGGGCGGGACAGTAGTGTTTAAATGTTAGCTGCGAAAATTGATGTAAAAAAAAGCCTGCTCGGGCACGGACTCGAACAGGCACAAAGAAGAGATTTTGAACTTTTTATAATGAGGCACAAAATAAGATAGTTATATCTTACTATCTATTAATTGCGGTCATATCATTGAAAAACTTAAACATCAGTATAATTTATGCGATTCCACCGCCGAGCTACATGCCATCCTTATTGTTACCGGTATGCTCAAACTCCCAATCAACATCCCGTCCCTGGTACTGAGGCATCACTTCCCCCTTATCAACACTTGTAACAACCTTGTATGACTCATTTTTCCATAAACCAGTCTGAGGGCAGATTTGACCTGATGTTGACTTCGATGCTGGAGGTGTCGCTTTATCGTTAAGGTAGTTAAAGCTGTCAATGCAACCAAAACCAACACGATTTACCGAAGAAATCATAATAACTCCATATAATTATCCATAACATGCATATAGATGCGGCCATAAACTCTGTAAATTAACATTGTGAAGATAATTAGTTGATGTGCGTCACAAAAACTTGTCCGCTCCAGGCATTCAGTAATGAGTGAGCACCTTATAGGTATGAGCGTTTTTCATCAGTAGTTGGGGGAAGCAGTAACAGGTCATTCTTATCTTTTATTAGTGGTCTCCTGGTAGCTGGGCTCAAGTAGATATCCGAATCAAAAAGGGGGTACGCTGGTATTTATGTGTCCGCTCCCCTAATGCCGAAAAGTTTTTAGGGAGAAAAAAGATATGTTCTCTATGGGGAAAACGGTCGCTATCCATCCTGATGGTTTACTGTATGTCGGTTTTAACTTTGTGTTCCCAGACTGCAGCGCGACCGCTTTCCTCTTTCACGAGGTTATTGGGCGGACAAATTCGGCATAGACGCCGTCTTCGCTGTCAAAGATAGAGAACAGAAACCAGCCATCACCGTCCGGCGGCATCGGCTCCCATTCATTCAGGGCCTCAAAATTCTCCAGACAGCGTTCGTACAGGGCATCGTTCTGATCTTCCAGAGTAACAATCTTCTGCTCCAGAGCGTGTGACATAAACCAGTCGGTTATCTCGGCTGGTGGTGTGCTTTCATCCCAGTCAGGTTGAAGAGCCGCTGCCGGGTGTGTCCAGTAGCCGACTTCATCGCGTTCCACCGGGGCGGGGCCAATGGGCAGGTAAAGCAATTCTGCCAGCCTTTGTGATATGACGGAGTCAATGCAGTGGGATAGCGCCATCAGGTCGAGATTATCCAGTTGCTGAATGCGGCCTGATTCTGAGAGTTTATTGGCGAGGCCTGACTGCAAATCTACAACCTCAGTTGCCCTGAGTTGGTTAACAGCGTTGTCCAGCATCAGGGTTGGGACCAGCTTTTCTATGCTGACAGCCAGGGTAACCGGGGAAACAGGGGCGGAGTTATCTGACAGCAACTTAATTACTTCGGAAACGGCATCCGACTGTTTCCTCGCATGCTGCCGGATTAGATCGCATTCTGCGGCCAGCGTGAGTGACTGCTGGTGCTGCTGCTCTGATAGTTCGCGTTGAACCTGCCAGCGTTTGACCAGTTCCTTCAGTACAGCACCGGCTTCACTATATCCAGCCAGTTTCTTCGTGGTTTCGATGATTTCAGCGTCAGTCTTGTGTTGTAAGCTCATAATGCCTCTTATGCTGCGTTGGGTTTAGGCCAGTTTTCAGCCTGCCAGTCCTTAACTACGTTCATGCAGGCGGCATGCACCTGGCGCGCCGTGGCAATGCCGAATCCTTTAACCAGGTTGGAGAGTTCTTCCGGGGTATGGCTTACTACAGTCCACAGGCTGTAAAGACCGGAGGCGTTTAGCAGATCAAGCCACTTGTCCTGCAGGGGAAGATTGCTAAGAGGGGTCGCCATTGCCCACTCAGTACGCTTAACCAGGTGAGGGTGGGTATCGCCCAGCAGCTCAATGATCCTGCGGTTTAACGCAATCCCCAGAGCAGAGGGCCAGGCTGATTTGAACTGGTCAAGAATCGGATACCGCGCACGACACCACTGCGTAACAGATACCAGAACGGATATGCCGGAGTTGCTCCGAATTTCGATATGCCAGTCAATATCCTGAAGCAGGTCGAGATGCAGATCCCGGTCGGTGGATCCCAGCGTCAGTCGCCAGCCGAAGGTGTAAAAGTAAAACTGGAGACCGCTGTCGTCGGCAGCCGGGTACCAGACCGGTTCAACGTCACCGTCAATACGCTGGAGCCGTGTCCGCAACTCTTCGTTTTCAAGACTTAATTCGGCGTTCTGCTGGATGGCGACCGCCAGATTGGTTTTCGTCGTGGCCAGTTCGCCGCGGATCTTCCGCATCTCTTGTTTTTGCTGGCCGAGAAGCGTGGTTTTACTGGCGATGGTTTCTTTGAGGCTGACTATCTGCGTTTTCTGGCGTTCCGGGTTCATCGACTTGAGCTGGTCATTCTCAGTCTTCAGTTGTCGCTTATCACCCTGCAGAACAGAAATCTGTGCTTTTGCGATTTCCTCTGCGGCCCGCGCTTCTTTTGTTGTTAACTCCATATCAGCCAGCTTCTCAGCGAATCCTGCTGCCTGAAGTCCCAGCGTGGTGTTTCGGTCATCCAGTGCTTCGCATTGCTCAACGACAGCGTTGAACTCGTCAACCTGTAGGTTGTATTGCTCGATAACCAGCACTTCTAACTGGTCAGTCAATGCGAGGGCACTTTCGACAGATGCCCGGGAAATGCCGGCAGTCTGTTCGACGGCCAGCTCGAGCTGGGAGCGAACAGGGCGCAATGAGGTTGCCAAAACTGTTGCCACCGTAGAGTCAGAAATAGTGGTCATTCTGACACCTCCTGGCTACGACGCTGGCAGATGTCAGCGCGAACGTTACGATAATGCATATTTGCTTCTGAGCAGGGGTATTCAGTCGATTTCAGCCAGAATACCTGTGCTGTTTTGTAGTTCCCGCGCCGTTCTTCGCTGGCGGCGCGTTCGGTGATCATCTTGCCTTGCTCTTTCATCTTTTGAGCCAGTGTTTTCATTGGTGCTAACCTTTGTATCCTCGAAATAACAGGTAATAACGCGGCTGTAGCCGATAACGAATAACAGCCGGTCGGTTGTGCGCAGATACCGGTATCCGCGCCGTCGCAGCAATCCCAGTTTTCGCAGCCTTGCCTTGGTCAGGGGTTTTGCCTGCAGAAGATCGTCGATGATGAAACAGGGAAGGGATTGCCGCCGTTCGGTGTAACGCCGTATGGCGTGGTTAGTAATGCTGTTAACCATCGCCAGACGTGGGATGGTAATGTCAGTCATTAGCGGGATTTAAACTCCGTAATGGCCTTAAGAAGTCGGATTTGCCAGAGACAGTCGTTAAGCGGCATGTGAATGCCGGCTGGAAGCTGTTTAAGCGTAGAGACAACAAATCCGTTGCGTTCGGCATCATTAAGCAGTGACTGGACATCATTCACATTACGGCGAAACCAGGGCACCTGAACGTCAGAATGCCGGAAAGCATTTTCCCACTGTGGGATATCGAAGCGCGCTGGCTTTGCCCAGATGTGCACTGACTGATGTAAATCACTGAGGCCCGGCGTCTCATCTTCCTGCCAGGTACGACGACAGGAGTCGAGCACGAAACGATAGAACTCGCAGCATGCCGAACGAATGGAAATGCGGTCTTCCTCGCCATAGAACACGGATTGTTGTGTTTCCTTATCCTGCGACATCCACCAGGCCACAGTGCTGGCGTCAATTACCGTTCCGGGCTGACGGTCATGGCTGATGCTGATAACTTTCTGAGCGAGTGGGGTGAAGGTGTGTGGATCGAACTGAACTAACCCAACCTGAGCAATATGCGCGTTGGGCAGAACGGATAACGTTTCGTTATCGACCATGATGTGAACGGGCTCTTGCATATGTACCTACATTTGCATTGCGAAGTTGAGAAAGGCCAGCGCAAAGGCGCACAGCACCACGGCGAAAAGCACCGGCCTGCGCAACTGACTATCTGGCGGCATCACAGTGACAGGCTCGGGATGCTTGTTAAAACGTGCCTGGCAGCGTGGGTGAGGCCGGAAAGGATCATTGATAAAGATTGTTTGATGGGCGTTACGGGCCGCCATGGATTTTGTTAACACCTGAGATTTCATGTATATTTCTCCTGCTCCTTACTCTCCGTTAGGGGCAATACCATTCAAACTGCTAACCTTGTCTGGTATCTCGTGTAATCAGCGGTTTGGTCGCTGCTGATTGGGATAGCCCCGGTTTGGTCGCCGGGGCTTTTCTCTTTGTGAGGTGCCTGCTTTTTTCCACTTCAGGCGAGGTGGTACTCTTGCTGTCACCACAACAAGCGAGAGTAATTCGATGGAAGAACAACAAACTGGCGAGTGTCCGCTCTGCGATACTGGTGCGTCTTTCAACTTCACCGATCATGAAAACTACAAACTCATTCAGTGCCCTGAGTGCGGTATTTTTGAAATAAGCGTGGGTGCTGAAAGAACGCTGCGGGACAGGCATATGGAACAAAGGCTGGAATACGCTGAGTTATCCAGAAATGCACCGAAGGGGCAGATGCTGGTTATCAAACTCAACGTTACAGTGGATGGAAATTTTCTTGTTTACGGATACGCTGCTCTTCGGTGAGCATTGCGTCCGGGATTTCACGAATTGAGACCATGTATCCGTTTTTGTTGATCACTTTATTCAACGTCTGAAATACCTGCGTTGGCCATTCGTATACCAGTTCATTTATTTGCGACAACGTTTCAGGAGATGGTGATTCGTTTTCAGGATTGGATTTCGACATGTTGATTCCTCAAAAGTCCGGCATATTCAGATACCGGACTTTTACGAGAGATGTACAGGTTAGAGTTCCAGTTGGCGAATAATCTCGTCCAGCCGCGCATTGGCAGTAGCGACAGATGCCCCGAACCGGTGAATAACATCGGCCAGTGGAGAAAGTGGTTCATTTACTTCACTTGCACCACTTCCTTTAACTTCCGGGCAGGGTGTAACTACCGGGATCAAGCGGTCATGCAAGTTGTTGATTCGTCCGTGAAGACTATCAAGTTGATCCCATACCTGATTGACCTTTACATCAATTACAGAACGCTTGGGTTCGGCACATACTGCCATGCCTGTTGTCCCGCTTTGTCCATTCATAGGGTGCTAACCTCTTTGTTGTGAGTAGTGACGCTGTGCTGCGTCATGATTTTCAGGCCTAACTTGAAAGCAAGGTGATATTCCGCAACCGCACCGTCGCTGCCTTTCCAGCCATTGAGCATGTAAATGGCATCAGCACGCTGAAGCATGGACATACAGATCGACATGTAATCGGCCTGAGACAGACCATCGGGAAGAACGGCAGGATTGAGAGGAATATCACCAGCTTCTTTCAGCCTGTCAGCCGCGGCAAAGAATGCCGGGCGATTGAAGAGGGGCCGGTTGGTCATTGGCCCCGCTATATACACCTTCATATGCTAACCTCGTGAAATTCAGGTATGCACACCCAACAACCCCCCCAGGTTCATCGGAACGGGTGTGCATGCCTCAATGACACAAAAAGTGTAGTCGTTTTAATGATATTTTCTGTCTACGGCTATATTTGAGATTGCAGTTAATATGAGCGTAAATAGAGTGTTAGGTACTAATGATAGTGATGAATTGATATACACCCTAGAATATATTAATTCACATCTAGAAAAGGTTGAGAGTTCTACATATCATTGGAAATGGATCCTATTAGCATGGCACAGTGTTATCCAAAATGTGATGATTCACGCTATAGATAACGGTGATTGCTTTAGGGTTTTTCTTGCTAGCGGGAATAAAAGGATCAAAGAGATATATTGGGAAACTCACGAGAATAATTATGATCGTATAAACAAACTGCAACTTCCAAAATTTATGGAGTTGTATGATGGTATAAAAAACAACAAGTTAGTAACACATCCTTTTCCAGAAAATGTCGATTGCGATAGAAATGTTAGGTTGTTAAATAAGTTGAGAAATGAATTTACTCATTACCAACCTCATGCATGGGTACTTGATGTTTGCGGGTGCCCCAGATTATTGCTCACAACGGCAGGTATTATTGATTTTTACATGTTAAATGGTTTACATCGTAGGTGGTTTGATGAAGATGATGAAGGGCTATTTCTTCATCAGTTTGGTATTTTCAAGAATCACCTAGTATCACTTCAAAATTATTATAAGTAGCATAACCGCATTTCGTAATCTGGCGCGGTTTCTCCGTTAACGTGGGAAGGCCGTGATCCCCTTACTTGCACATTAAGCCAACACATCCCGGAGGATCGCCTCCGGGATTCTCGTACTGTCAGCACCCTGGCATGTGCCAGACCAGCAACCCATTCGGGCTGTTAGTTCTATCGACCTGACCACGTTGTTAAAGAGCAAGGGCCTTCGCCTTGGATTTATTGTTGCACCTATAGGCGAATAAAAACAACACCAAAAGTGCAAATTTAATATTCAATAAAATCATCGTATTGAAAAATATAAGAAAATAGTTAAAGGACAGGGTATATGGAGAGATGCTTACTGGTAAGTGAAGATCCCTGAAGGGCTTTACGTAGTCCTTCAGTAAGCAAGGTTCCTAGCTTTTCGGGATCTGAAGAGTGACAGATGATTTCGATGCAACTGCCTTTTGCTGAATCATAAAGAGCAGCCCTGATGAGATAGTGGTCATTTAAATCTTTCAATATCAACATGTTACACCTCCATTTAAGATAAATCTCATTCTAAAGTGGTGTCAGGAAATTGTTTGACCAAAATGGTGGGGAATTACTTCATATTTATTATATAAATTAAGGAATTACAGAGTATTGCGGGGCGCTAAATGTGACAAGCTCCGCAGCAAAAACCTAACTGTGTAAAAATACAGTATTTAGTTTGAAGCTGCAGGAATGAATCTTTCCGGGCTCACAATTGCAGAAATTGGATAAATGGCACGGATATTATCCTTATACAGCATAGAAGGGCGATTAGAAGTGTAGTCAGATACGGTGTAACCGGCTCCAGAGTCAAGCATCAGCATAGTTATTAGTGGCTGACTTTCGTCATGAAGTAAAACATAGACATCATCACCCGGTTGGCATGTTCTCCCCGGTTCAACGACTAAAAATTCCCCAGATTTTACCCGCGGCCATAGTTTGGTACCAATAATCTGCACGCCGAAAGAGGAAAGTTGCGAGTTGTCCAGTCGTAGATAGCCGCCCAAAGGCTCAGTGCAAACTTTACCATCGTCGGTAATGACCTTTAGACGTACAGGCACCCGCTCCTGAAGCTGAGTTTCTGTAAGGGACAATTGTAGCGATTGAGATTGTTGTCTGAGTTCTTTATCAAGTGAGGGGCTGATGTCTGACACATCAACTTGAAGAAGCTTAGCTAGTGCAGACACGGCCTTTGTATTCAGTGAATTACGGCCATAGAAGTAATGCCCCAGTGCAGAAAGACTGATATCCATTTCATCAGCAATTCTCTGCATTGTGAGGTCAAGACTCTTTTTCTTTGCTTCGTAGATGCTTTTCAGTCTCTCAGCATCAGCAATTTGTTCTGAAGTTAATTTTTTCTTCTGCATTCAGTCATTTTATACCATTGGTACATTTGTTTAATGCATTTTAGGTGTTGTCATATTTGCACTAAAAATGTAGTATTTCGAATGGAGGACCTATGAAAAAAACAGCGCTAAAAGATCTGGTGAGTAAACATGGTGAACTTAGTCGGGTTGCCAGAGGATTGAATATCCAGCCATCGGCAGTTCAGAAGGCGGTTAACTCTGGCCGAGATATCACCATTATCGAATACAAGAACGGGAAAATAGTCGGGTCTGAAGCTCGTCCTTTTCCATTTAAATCCCGCTGACCACGGGCATTTTCAACCTTAAACAAATACACGAGATAACCATGACCAAATCCATCCTTGAACGTCTGCCGCAACGTCGTAATCGCGGTGTAACCCCGGATGACATGCGCACCGAAGACATGCGCTGTCGCGTTACTCCGGCTCGTCGGGTTGCAGTTGATGCCGTGGCCCGTAAATGCCGGGATCACGGCGTTTCCCATAAGTCTGACGTAATGAACCTGGCGCTGGAAAATCTGGTTTATCAGATGACCAGTTGCGATCCGGAACTTGCCGAAGAAATCCGTCGCGCGCTTAAAGCCGAGGCACTTCCAATCGATCACACATGGCTTGCTGGTGGAGAAGATGAATAACAATGCCCGTTCTCTTGAAATTGCTCGTCAGGTGCTTATCCGGCAGGCCCGCGCAGCTGGTGGAGAACCAGCTGTTCAGGCGCTGCTTGATCGCCTGACTGCAAACTATTCGCTTATCCGGAACAACGGTAGCGATAAAAAACACTAAGCGTGCCGGGCTTTCACCGGCACCGTGCTGCGACCAACAGCACTCGGTTAGCAATTAATGGTAACTCTGTCCCTGTCTGCGAGAAGGGACAGTAGGGCGAACTATGAGTCGAATATTCGATATTGTTCAGTCACTGACTGGGCAGAAAAACAATCTGGTTGTCCCCAGGCAGTTTCTGCGCTTCTTTGCCGGAGACCAGCAGGCGTATCAGCTTGCGGCAATTCTGAACCAGATCATCTTCTGGTCCGGGCATTCAAGCCGCGAAGACGGCTGGTTTTATAAGACCCATGAAGAACTGGGTGAGGAGGTCGAACTCAGCTCCGATCAGGTGCGTCGTGTCGTCGATAAGTTATCAAAGGCCTACCTTGCCGGTATTCTCAGTACGGCGAACAAGCGCACGGCCAACGGCGATAAGGTCAAACATTACCACCTTGATGGTGACGCTCTTATCGAAAAACTGTTCCCGGCAACACGATGTCCGAAGGAGAAAAAAGAGCCTGATTCGCCAGACGGGAATGGCGAAGTCGCCGAACCGGAACCGCATAACCGCCAGTCCGGAACGGCGGAAGCGCCGCTCCCTGGGTCCGGCGAAGTCGCCGTTCCTATTCTCTATACAGATCAATACACAGATCTAAACATGCAGATCTTAAATTATCGTCCGCGCACAATTTCTGAGCAGACGAAGCGGTTTCTTGAACGCCATCCGGATGCTGTCGACGGGGTCTATACCGCCGGTGGTCGCTCATGGGGCAACCAGGACGATGTTGTCGCTGCGGCGTATGTGTTTAAGCGAGCGCTCAACATCAACGCATCCCTCGGCGAACCAAACTGGATTGAGTGGGCAAACGACATTCGTCTGCTGCGCAATGCCAGAAACGTCACGCACAAACAGGTCTGCGAGGTGTTCCGCTGGGCTAACAAACATCATTTCTGGAGCACCAACATCCTCAGCCCGTCCGGGCTACGTCGCAAATGGGACAATCTTGTTGCACAGATGGGATGCCGATCAGCTGGCGCCGGTTCCGGCGGCCTCGACTGGGATAACACTGACTGGGCGGAAGGAGTGCTGGGATGAAAGACCTGATGCAGGCAATACAGAACCATGACGGCAGGGCGCTCAGCCGACTGGCCGGTGGCGCGCCTCAGCACACCCAGCGTGAAGAGCAGGCCGCTCTGGTATTCAACGACCTGTTTCGCCAGTTGCGCGCCACTTTTCCGGCACTCAGCACACACATCAAAACCCAGGATGACCTCGACGAGTTTCGCCGAACCTGGATGCTGGCATTTGCCGAGAACGGGATCACCACCATGGCACAGGTGAACGCCGGAATGCAGATTGCCCGCCAGCAGGAAACCCCGTGGATCCCGTCGCCAGGTCAGTTTGTTGCCTGGTGCAGGGAAGGGAGTCTGCGGATAGCCGGTCTGCCTTCTGACGAAGAACTGGTCGAGATTGTCCGGGACTACTGTCGGCAGCGCGGGTATTTGTCTTCTCCGGAGGCGTATGACTGGAAGCACCCGGCGCATTACTGGATGGTTACTGCGCTGTATGCCGGTATGCGTGCAAGCAACTGGACGGACAAAGAATTGCTGGAAGGTGCGCGCCGGGAACTGACAGGTATGGCCGAGAAAATTCGCCGTGGAGAACCGATCCCCGAGCCGGTTCTGGTGCTCACAGAAAAACCGCGCCCGGCACTGTCGCGTGAAGAAGGGTTAAAACGCATCACAGAGATTCGCAATAAGTTCGGCCTGACCAGACGAACGAAGTAACACGAGAAACTGTGCCTGATCAGCGCGCTTAAACCAACAAAATATGAGGTTAGCAATGTTTAATCTGAAGAACCAGCGGTTATACCGCTTAAGCCGTGACGTTAAATTTGATACTGACTCGCTGCAGGAAAAGTTAAGCGCTATGCCATTCACACCTGGTGGTGTAAGGAGGATCTGCTGATGTATCAGATTATCTATGCTGATCCCCCATGGTCATACCGTGACAGTGCAGCAGATGGTAAACGAGGTGCTGGGTTCAAATATCCGGTAATGCGGTTTGATGACATCTGCCGTTTACCTGTATGGGATCTGACGAACCCTGAGTCTTGCCTGCTCGCTATGTGGTGGGTACCGACTCAGCCCGAAGAGGCGCTGGCTGTCATGAAAGCCTGGGGTTTTCGTCTGGTCACGATGAAAGGTTTCACATGGCACAAAACTAACCGGATTAAGGGTAACAGCGCTATTGGAATGGGGCATCTTACCCGAGCTAACTCCGAAGATTGCTTGTTTGCCGTGTGTGGGCGCCTGCCTGTTCGACTGGATGCTTCGATCTGTCAGCACATTACCGCTCCGCGCGGAGAACATAGTGCCAAGCCTGTGGTATTTCGTGAAATGTTACAGCGTCTGGTTGGTGATATTCCCCGGATTGAATTATTCGCGCGCGGCGACATACCTGGTTGGGATTGTTGGGGAAATGAATGTGACAGTAGTGTCCAGTTGATATGTGGTGGATGGAAAGCCGATGCGCGCACTGCTTAACCCCATCATTATTCGCGAACTGGATCAGGTGATTCTGCGACCGGGTCGTTCGCTAATGAGCTTGTTTTACGGGCCAGTGATAATTGCTCCGGCTGGTGAGATGGAAGCCGGGCGTAAGCCTGGTTTACTGCCACAAGAACAGCCCTTACTGTTGGAGCCCGCATTTTCATCATTCTGGATGGAGCCTGAAGTGCTGCGCGCCGCAGGTGGCTCAGTCCAGAGTTGGGTCAGAAAGTTTAACGTCTGCCAGTGGAACCATGGCACAGATGAATACCATCACCAAGAACTTACCACGGCCAAGTACGAGCATTCAGGCCTTTGCCTGTGCTGGCATCATGACCGCGTGCTGGTGGACCAGCCTCCAGCACTGGTTGCTGATATTGCCCGTCAAAATGCGGCGCAATACATTCTTGAATCAGTTCGCTCGCATTTTAGGTACCCCGATCATCACATCGTTACTATCAGTGACCTGGGGTGCTGGGCATTGGTTAAACGAGTTGCTGGTCTCCTCCCTGACACAGTGATTCGTAAGTTGCTGTGCATGCCTTCAGTTGAGCCAATTAAACCTGTCTACCGCGAGAGCGAACTGGTAATAAACCCGCCAGATCCACTAGCAATAATTACAACTGCTGTCGAGGATACGCCGGTTCTGGTTGTCGCGATCGATGCTGACGCGCCAGCGCAGTACATGCGCCGTCCGAAAATTCCTCGTTGGGAATGTCAGGTGTACACTGACTGGGTCAAAATGCAGGCGTGCTGCGGTTGCGGTGCACCTGGAGACGATCCACACCATCTTGTTGGTCACGGATTCGGCGGTACCGGCATGAAAGCAGGGGATTTTCACGTTATGCCTATGTGCCGTATTTGCCACCGGGAACTGCACGACAACGTAGCTATATGGGAGAGTCAACATGGTAGCCAATTGGAGCATATTTTCCGGTTACAGCACCGTGCTCTGGGGCTGGGCGTGATTGTGACAGGCTGTGCGTAGTGGAACCGGTTAATCTTGCTATATCGAGATTCAATACAAAGCGGGCATTTCTTATCCTTCACTATAAAAATCATAATACTAACTAATCGGGACTATAAGTTGTCAATCGACAGCATTGTGTTTATTTTGTAAAAAATAAGTTAAATTATGGGTGTTGTTATATGGATATTAATGAATTTCCAGCTGGAGTCATCGAACATCTTGGCTGGTATGTATACCGCCTAATTGACCCGAGGGATGGCAGTACGTTCTACGTAGGGAAAGGGAAAGGTAATCGTGTCTTTGCTCATATGCGTGGTGAGGTTGCGGCAGTGGATGATGATGAGTTACTGAGTAACAAACTCAAGCAACTTCGAGAGATCAGACTAGCTGGCCTTGAGGTTATCCATGTTATCCATCGGCACGGTATGGCTGAAGAAAAGACCGCTTACGAGGTTGAAGCTGCACTCATAGACGCCTATCCCGGTTTAACTAACATTATGAACGGTGCAGGCAGTAATGAGTTCGGTGCTGCACACATCAAAGAGTTAATCGCTACGTACCAACCTGAAACAATTACGTTCCAACATAAGACCCTGATGATATCGGTTAACAGGAGTTCAAAGGATATTGACCTCTATGATGCAGTACGGTTTAGCTGGCGTGTCAGCGTTGAGCGTGCTCGTAAGGCTGAGGTCATTCTGGCGACAGTAAGAGGTATCGTGAGGGGCGTATATATTGCTGATGAGTGGCTCAAGTCTACTCGTGAGAATTTCCCTGAGATAGCTTCATGGGATGCAGATGATGAGTTTGAAGCTACTCAAAGTTCCCGCTTTGGGTTCCGGGGTAGGGCTGCATCTCCTGAGATTACACAGCTTTATTTAGGCAAGAAGATCCCTGATGACCTCAGAAAGAAAGGTGCTATGTCCCCTGTGAGATATTCTCCCGGGTTTTGATTCCGGAATAGAACTGGATTTTAGATCCTAGCCAATTTTCGCGCATGGCGAGAGAGGCCCTGTCATAGTTGGCCCCCTTTGTGCCAATAGCGGAAGCTAATGTGCTAGAGGCCCTCTAAACATTGATGATTAGTTTAGCAGGCATACTTACTCCAGCAGCAGTGATAGGTATGCGGTCCGGTCATCCGCAGGGTGTATGTGTTTGAAATACAAATCATACCAATGATATGATATATTGCATATCATATGAAGCCATGTGATAAATATTTATAATAAATCGTCTACACAAGGAGTTTGACTTGAAATTAATGCATTTGAAAATAAATAAGCTATTTGGTCTCCTTGATTATGAAATTCCCTTGAATAACCATGAAATCACTATGCTTACAGGTCCAAATGGATATGGTAAGACGATGATTCTTAAAATAATAAATGGTGTTCTTGCAAATGAATTAAATATTCTCTGTAAACTTAAGTTCGGTTTTATTAAGATTGATTTTCAAGGTGGCTCTGTTTCAATTTCTCATGACTCTAAGAAAGATAGCTTGATATTGGAGCATTTTGATAATAATTCGGGAAACACTACGACAGAAAAACTAAAGTTGCAAAAAGATGAATCCAGTATGGAAGACGTATTTTATATAAGTTGGCATGGTGGGGAAGCTAAACCAAAACAAAAACCACAACTGGATAAACCACTATCTTCGAAGGTGTTAAGTCACATTACATCGAAAAAAGACGTATCTTTCATATGTGCAGATCGATTACAAGTCAAAGCTGATGATGAAACAGTCATTGATTTATGTGCAAAAAAATTAAAAGATTTGATGGAAAGCGCACAAGATGATTCCGCTGCGTTATCACAAAAATTAGACGCTACATTTCCTATCCGATTATTTGATCGTTTAGAACAACAAAAACGATTTTCATCTGAAAATATTCAAGCACGCTTAAATGGTATTCAAGATAAACGTAGGCATTATATGCGGCATGGTCTTATTCAGGCTGAGAACGATCTAATGCCTGAAAAAAGCACAAGTCTTTATAGCAGTAATGAATATCTAGGTGTCTTGGATCTATACATTGAAGATGCCCTTGGGAAATTGTCACCATTTCAGACATTGCATCAAAAAATTGATTTATTTGAATCAATTTTGAAAGAAAAGATTTTAGCTTTTAAAAAAGTGATGATTGATAGAGATAACGGATTTTATTTTGAAAGTTTAAATGGTGATTTTATTGAACGCAATATGCTTTCGTCGGGTGAACAGAACCAAATAGTTCTTCTCTTTAATTTGATTTTCGATCTTGCTTCACAAAAAGTAATTCTTATTGACGAGCCCGAGATATCATTGCATGTCGCTTGGCAACAAACTTTCTTGGATTCTCTTAAAAAAATACAAAAAATTAACGAATATGAAAAAGTTATTATTGCCACTCACTCCCCACAAGTAATCAGTAAGAATTGGGAATTAACATACGATCTATATGAAATGATTAAAAATAGAAATGAAAGCCAACAATCTTCAGAAGGAAAAGAGTAAATGATTTCATTACGCGAAGCTGTCAGCGAAGATGATTGGCTGAGTAGTATGATGCTTTTATTCAGAAGCGAAATGAATCGACGTCGTATATTGATTTTAGTTGAGGGTGTTACAGATATCCGATTTTTCAATGCATACCGGCTTGATAATAGGATAATTTATGAATCACCTGAAAATGGAAAGCGTGAAGTAATATCGGCTGTTAGTCAATTGCGTCATGCGGGGAATGATGCTGTATATGGTGTATGTGACGCTGATTTTGATGAGTTAAGCGGAAAAAAATACGAGGGGGTTTTTTATACTGATGCTCATGATCTTGAAATGATGTTAGTGAAAGGTGGAGTGGTTGATAAATTCATTATGTCACACACAGATAGAAAACTAATTCAAGGGGAATTGGCTGACGCATTCTGTCGTGATGTAAAGATGAATATCCTTTATGCATGTTATAAAATCGGACTTCTTAAATGGTACAATTATCTTACACATAGTAATCTTAATTTCAAAGGGATAACTCATAGGGAATTTGTAAGTATTAATAGAACAGATGTTTTAGTTGATGTGAATGAGTATATAACCCATGTAGTAAATAGAAGTCGTGCCGGTGGGCATTTTAATGTTGCAGACTTATTTAATGAAATGCGTAAATTAGATTTAATGTCACCAGATCACTTTTCTATATGCAATGGACATGATTTTACATGTATTTTAAAAATGATGTATGGAACGGATTTATCTTTAAATAAAAACATGCGTCTGGATGAGATAGATAGTTATATGCGTATGAGTTACGAACATCACACATTTAAAACTACAAAATTACATAACTGTCTGAATCAATTGTTAACTTTACATTAAGGCTTAAGCTATAACCTATTGCGGTTTATGAAAGTACAAGCTTTGCTGAGGGTAGTGATTTTTACGAATTAGAACTGCGGGGGCTGTGGTGTATAACAGCTCCTGTCTGCCGGGAGAGGCTACTGCAGTGGAAATGAGCCTAGCTGATGTGGTTCCGACCCAGTACAACGTACCACCTCAATTGTAAATTTTAGGCAATGAACATCTTTTGGAGTTCCTTGAACCAATAGACGCCTCATTGCTCACAAACCATACTTCCCAGGGCTCTTCGGCAGTGGATAGTTTGTACAATTTACTACTCAGGACGTTAAGGGGCAGAAAAGTTGAAAATTGAGACGATTAATTAAATGACTCAATGTCCGTTCATCAACTCATCGCAGACCTCACGGTGCTTTAGGTAGTCCGCTACATGCCATGAAGCGGACTATTTGTGCTAACTAAAGTAGTTTGGGTTGTGTTAAAGCTCACCGAACCCATTGTGATACGATGGGTGCTTTAGATTGTCAAATGGGGTCAGTCCACGGTGGATACAACATCGTGCGATGGGGCTAGGGGCTAAAGTCAAAGTGATGCATTATTTGTTCTCATAACTGTATTATTGTTTTATGATTCATCTGCCACTTTTCTCATGGAATCAAACGGATGAACCAGAAAGCATGGTCTTTTAAAGCAGTAGGTCAGGATGATCTTCGGTACTTTGGTAATAATGGTTATCACGATGACTCGACTAGTTTTTACAGATATGACAATTTTGTTCCAAACCATAAGCAAGTCAAAAAGGGAGATATTGTCATAGTAACTGACAGAAAAAATGTCCTGGGTATATCAGTCATAGATAATCTAATATCGGCTCCATACATTAAAATTCGTAACCGATGCCCACATGAAAACTGCGCACCAGCAAAGTTAATTCATCGTAAATCTAAAAAACCAGAGTGGCGCTGCAGCAACGGTCATGAATTTAATCATCCTAAAGTAGAAGAAGTCTCTGCGCTTGAATTCAAAGCTGACTATAAAAAACATTACAAACCAATTAGTTCTGTCTCTATAACGGATTTAATATCTCACACACCTCGCTATAATGTTCAGAGTTCAATTCAGGAAATCGACTTTGAATGGGCAAAAAGTCTGTTTGGTGGCATCGTTCAGTTGGATCCTACTGAAGCGGACTGTGATAATATTCTTCTCGATGCTGATGATCAGCGAAAGGCTGTTTTGCGACATATTAAGCAACGGCGCGGTCAAAAAGCATTTCGTGACAGTTTGATAGCTCAAACCTCTAAATGCGCTGTAAGTGGCTGCGAAATTGTTGATATCCTCGAAGCTGCACATATCACTGCATACAAAAATGATACACACAATCATGTAAGCAATGGGCTATTACTGCGATGTGACATACATACGCTTTACGATCTGGAACTATTTGCTATCGATCCTGATTCATTCGCTATTTACTTTGCTCCACAGATCCAAGATAAAGAATATACGAGGTATCATGGGAAAAAATTACAAGTAACGTATAAAATTAATCGTGGAGCACTTGTGGAAAGATGGGAAAGGTTCATTGAAAAAAATGATTTAGTTGAAGATGTACCGATGAGTATGGTCATTCAGATTTAGACGCTATTACATATGGGGATTACATTTAATTAGATATTTCTTATGTTCAAAGTCTTTTCCTGACACTGAGTCGATTACCATAACTTTTGGTCACAATTCCGTTAAGGTACAGATCTTAATTATCTGTACCTATTAATATCATTTTGACGATTTTAACCGGAGGTATTAACCACCCATTGATTGTGCTGCTTGTTTGAGCAAGTTTTTACGGCATCGATAACTGACAAGTAACAACACAAATGACAAGATTGAGCTGGCTATTTTACGATATATTTCATTTTTTTCTGAATAGCTCTCATAGGCATCAGCAAGTGCACTATATGTTCTGGAAAGACGCTGTACGGATGTAAAATATGACACCATTATATTATCACATATCTCAGATTGAGAATTTTCAGATTGAGAAATATTGCGTATTATCACCCGAGTTTGAGCAACCAAAGCATCAGATAGTTTATCCTCAGATGGAGCGGACAGTACTGAAACCAATGCTAAGTAATCTTTAGTTGCATTTTTATTACACTCCGCCAGCTGAGGGAAGATATTATGCAAGTCGTCAGCCGTCATTTTAACTGACTTGCGAACTTCCGGAGGAAGACTCGTATACCAGTTAACATATTTTAACTCTTCAAAGGGTTTTAGCATACCGATGATAATTGGTTTTTCGGCCAACCAAAAATCCAAATAACGCGATTCTGAAATGCTTACCTTTAGTGCGATTTGTGCAGTTTCAGAGAATGTATGCTCACGGGATGTCAATTCTTTCCTCATCTCACTCCGTTGTTTTTGATACTCATTACGTAAATTAGCAAACAACTGCGTATGTTCAATGACGATATTTTCATAATATCCTGGTGGCGTTACAGGAATGGATTTTAAGCTTAACCATCCAAAATTAAATAATCCAACGCATATCATGAGTAATACTGCTGCTATTTCGTATTTATTGCGCCTGACAAACTGAAAAAATACTATCATCAATACTTTTCTCTTATTAAATTTATTTGTATGTGCGGCTCTTCATTCAACATCTTTCGTAATCTCCACTATTAGCTGCACTCTAGGGCTGTTAGTTTCTCACTGTGTACCTCGCTTGAATAAGTGTATGTTCTGTTTTCTTGAGAACTACATCGCACAATACAAAAAAACTTCTGCTTCGGAGGCTAGGCTGACATTGAAGTAATCTGTCTTCAAACTGACTAATGAGTCAGCCTTGATATAGGCTGACTCATTTTAGAAATGATAACTATTTCTTGCTCGAACGGCACTCTCTGCACCAGCTTTGATTTGTCGCACCAGATGGTATTGTTCTGAAGCCGAAGAGAGCCTGTAACTCACTAGCCGTGTGTGCTGTAGTCCGTTTGCAATTTGGACATGTATGTGGAAGATTTACTGTTCCTACCATTTTGAGCTCCTTTAGATTTCACCGCGTTCTTTGAGAATCTTCATTGCGACACTTTTTTCACGATCGCTGGCTGAACTGAAGAATCCCTCTGACTTGATCAGCTGTTTCAATTCTGCACTGTTTTTACCTTCAAGACGCATTTTAATAGCCTGCAACTCATTTACTTGAGCTTCTAGTGCGCTAGCTACGCCTTTTATGATTTTTCCTGTAACATTCCAAAATCCCACGTTTACTTCTCCATTTCTTCATCTGGTTCTTCTCGAACCAGAACATGCTGAAAAGTTTGCGATTCACTCTAGAAAACTTAATTATCGGCATGTGTCCCATAAACCTGAGAAATCAATTTTTAACAATTTATTAGAAGGGAAACAATCTTGGTGGAGGCTTGCTTAAAGTGATATTTACCCAGTGTATCTTGGAGAAGATTTTGTTACGGATGTGGTGCTGCTTACGGAGTTGTATAGAGGTATATTCTTTGCCAAGAATTATTTATACGACGAAAAGATATGATTGATCTGGCGTATTATGTGAATGCTATTAAAAACGGAAAGGAAGTAATTTGCATTCAAGAACAGTGGGTACAGGATGATTTGGCTGAAGTTGAAACTATCGCCATGGAATGGCTTCATGATAGCGGTGTGGTAATCCGATGCACTAATGAACTTGAAGCTACACAACATCCCAATAATGTTTGCCCTGAATGTTGGATTTGTTGGGAAGTGATAGATGCGGCAGGGCAGGAAATCAGGCCAATGAAGAAGAATTTTTATAATGTTTGTCAGGAGTCATTCTGGTTGAGTATGAATTGACAGTCTGTACTGCATTTCACTTTTTGCAACACTGCAAGAAACTGCTCCTTTTTATGAGATAATGCTCGCGACCAAAGCAGGTTAGCGAGACATAAAAATGAGCACAGAAACGGCTATCAAAATCTTCGATCCCCGGACGGCTAAGCTGGAACCACGCGGTGGCAAGTCGTCTATCCACTGGGATGACATTGCTGCAATACTGGCAACACTGGAACGTGAAAATCCAGTGGGTTATCAGATGATAATGGTGAATTACAGGGATGATAAGCAGCAGGAGCGCGCGTTGCGTGACAATGTCACAAAGTGGGCGAGAGCTTTCTGCTCTAAAAGCCAGTTAGCTCACAGACCGCTGGTTGAAAGGATGTGCCAGACGGTTGTCGACCTCCAGTTTCATCGGCCACTGAGCAGTCAGCAGCGATCTCTCCAGCACCTGCATCGCCTTTATGGTTCATATGCTCAGCGTGAAACTACACGTATGAAGAAGCTGAAAAAGATGCTCAGTAAAGAGTTGCGTGATGATCGAATTAGTTACCTCGAAGAACAAATTTCGGCAGCCAGGAAGAATATTAATAACTGGGTAGTAGCCCATGCTCAGGCATCCACTCATTGCCCGCGCTGCCGCGGAACTGGAATCATTAACCAGCCTCAGCATGGTACTTGCCCCGTCTGCAATGGCGATCGACATATCGCTCCGACGCATCGGGAAATCGTGCGTCACATCAGTAGCAATACAGGCCAGGTTGAAATGTACTTGTTTGTGATGGATGAATGCCGCTGGTGGTTGTCAGCCAGCGCCAGTGCAGCGACAACGCGACTCTGTGAACTATTTGAAATGAATCGCGATGGTTGACACAAAACGATGTCAGGATGAAAATCCCAACAATAGCTGTATCTCTCATAACCCGCGTCGTGCGGGTTTTTTTGTGCCCGTTTCCGGGCAAGGAAAGCACAAATGGTCGAAAAAGAACCCGGTATTCTCGGCTGGATTGCATCGCTGGCGCCATGGGCAGTCGGGCATGCCTACGCAACCTGGGGAAGTATCACCGCCTTCCTCGCAGCGTTGTGGTCGAGTCTGAAAGATGGACGGGGATGGGTGTCATCTTTGTTCGGCGGCGTGCTGGCTGTTCTGATAACACTCAGCGTTCTGGCAGTGATGAGAAAAAGTGGGCTTCACGAAGAGTGGATGCCCCTTGTGGGCCTGGTTGTTGGCTTCGTTGGTGCTGACAGGATCCGCGCGGCAGTTCTGGATGCGTGGGAATTACGTAAAAATAAACTGGTGAAAAACGATGAATCAGAAAAGTGAAATTATACCGCTACTGCGGCAGGAAGAAGGTGTCCGGTACTCGCCTTATATTGACAGTCTTGGTTATCCGACGACCGGAGTGGGGTTTAAGCTCGGTCCGGCAGGCGTGCCACTTTCACACTACACATTTACGCTTGACGACGACACGATTGACGCGTGGCTCTACAGTAACGTTGATGCAACTCATGAGGCAATGACTGATAACGATGACATTGTTCAGGCCTTAACTCATTGTAATCAGCCTCGGGAGGATATTCTGACCAGCATGGGTTATCAGATGGGAGTCTCGGGTCTGGCGGGTTTTCATCACATGCTTTCAGCAATCGTTGATGAGAACTGGGAGGAAGCAGCAGCCCAGATGCTGGACAGTACCTGGGCCAAACAGACGCCGGAACGTGCCAGCCGTCATGCTGAAGTAATGCGTAATGGCCTGTGGTCACCAACCTATAACTTTTGATTTATAAAATGCTGATAATTGATGTCTCGCTACGTTAAAAACAGCATAAATGATCTGATTTTCATCTCCACTTTTAACCACTTCCCGAGGGTTGTATTTTCAAACCCAGCATAAAACTCTGTTAGGAATTCTCATGAAATCGACAATCGTCTTAACTGGCGTGACATTGTGCTGCCTGTTGTTGTCCGGTTGCTCTGGTGCCAGAGTTGTGGAAACCACCACGTCCGCGGGTACAACGCTGTCTACAGTCAGGGTTTCTGGCGGTACTGAGTTTACCTTTAATCAACAATCCGGCTTACTGTGCATTGATGCAACCGGAAGCAGTGCTTGTTCCCGTCCTATTCAAGAATAGAAGTAGTTACTCCAGAGCGTCGCGTGCGGCGCTCGATAGTGATTACTGGATGTTGATATGGCGAAAACTGACTGGAAAAAGCTGGAGCAGGAGTTTCAGCGTGCTCATGCTAAATCTGGCATCAAATTGCAGGACTGGTGTGAACAGAAAGGGATCAGTTACGCCACTGCCCGCCGCCACATCAAAATGCGCAGAAGTGCGCAGGCAGATGCGCAAAAGAAAGTGCGCAAAACTACGCAGTCTGTTTCTGAGGAATCCGGAGCTGATGCTGGAGAGGACGAAGATGCGCACAGTACTGACGACGATGAAAACTGCGCAGATCAGCCAGAAACGAAACGGATTCGCGGATCCCGATCTTTGGCCCCAACAAATGCATTCCAGGAGCGCAACACTGCCGCTGTAAAACATCGGGGTTACGCGAAGTATCTCGACGCAGATGGCCTGATGGATGATGCCAGCGAAATGGCACTCATTGATGAACTGGTGTTCACCCGGGCGCGGGCGCTTTCCGTCACCAGCACAATGAAACGTATGTTCGCTGATATGGAGCAGGCGGAAACCGTAGAACTCCGCGTCGAACTGTACGGCAAAATACTTCAGGCGGAACAGGCGCTGGACCGGAATATCGGTCGTATTGAGTCCATAGAGCGCACGCTTAGCACACTGGACGTGTATGCAGCCACCACGCCGAAAATCATCGCTGATACAGCACGTATCAAAGCGGCTACCGCCAAGATGAAAGCCGAGACAGATATTCTCACCAGCAATAAGCGGGGCGTGACCACGCCAATGACGTCGATCGTTGCTGACCTGCAGGCTATGCATAACTCCGGACGGATAAATGACTTCCCGGAAGAGTGAACCGCAATACTGCGAACCGGACCTGAACGGTATGTCGGAGGAAGAGCAGCGCCTTTTCATCCTGACAAAACTCAGTAACCCGTGGTGGCGTCTTAACAACCTGTACAAGATTCAGGATGAGAAGGGGATTCTCGTCACGTTTCGGATGCGACCGGCACAGCGTCGTCTGTTCCGGAACATGCACAACAAAAACACCATTCTGAAAGCGCGCCAGCTTGGTTTCTCCACCAGCATCGATATCTATCTTCTGGACCAGGCGCTGTTCACGCCAAACCTGAAGTGCGGGATCGTCGCACAGGATAAACAGGCGGCAGGTGAGATATTTCGTACCAAAATAGCCGTGCCGTTCGATAACCTGCCGGGATGGTTGCGGGCCAGCTTCACTGTCGTCGAGCGTCGTAGTGGGGCAAATGGTGGCTTCATCCTGTTCGGGAACGGCTCAAGTATCGGCGTGGCAACGTCATTCCGTTCCGGTACCGTCCAGCGACTACATATCTCCGAGCATGGCAAGATATGCGCGAAGTACCCGGCAAAGGCGAAGGAACTGCGCACCGGTACGCTTAACGCCGTGGCGGACGAGTGCATCATCTTTATCGAATCCACCGCCGAAGGTGTTGGCGGGGATTATCACTCTATCTGTACTGCTGCAATTGAACTGGAGCAGGCAGGCATCGAACTCACTGCGCAGGATTTTAAGTTTCACTTCTATCCCTGGTATGACGATCCGAAGTATCAGGCATCGGTGCCTGCAGGCGGTCTGCGACTCAGTAAGTACCACCAGAAGTATTTTGCCGCCGTTGAGCAGCGCATGGATATCACGCTGACCGACACGCAGAAGCAATGGTACATCGGCAAGGAGCGGACGCAGGGCGAAGAGATGAAACAGGAGTTTCCGTCCACGCCGGAAGAAGCGTTCCTGACGTCCGGGCGTCGGGTATTCGACGCGATAGCAACCATGCGCGCCGGTGGCCGGTGCATCACGCCACTGATTGTCTACGATATGGACCCGGTTACCGGGAAAAAGTCGAAAGTACAGGCGTTGCGTGGCGGCAACAAAGAAGAACTCCAGCGAACACTGATGAATCACCTGCTGGTCTGGGAACTGCCGGACCCGGATGACGACTATGCAATCGGCGCGGATATCGCAGAAGGACTTGAGCATGGCGACCGCTCATCATTTGACGTGGTGAAGAAGAGCACTGGGGAGCAGGTGGCGCACTGGTACGGGCATCTGGACGCGGAACTGTTTGCCATGCTGCTGGCCCACGCTGGGCGCCTGTACAGCGGCATTGTCCGACAGGGTGAATATGAAACTCAGATCCCGGCGTATATCGGACCGGAACGAAACAACCACGGTCACGCGGTTATCCAGAAACTCCGCGAGATTTACCCCACCAGCAGGATCTACACCGAAGAGTATATCGATCGCGATAACGACGACGAAACAGCGAAGCTGGGCTGGCTGACCACCAAACAGAGTAAGCCCATCGTCATTGAGGGCATGAAAACCCTGCTACGTGAAGACTGCGACGGGATCCGCTGGATGGGAACCATCACCGAAATGTCCTCATACGTCTACGACAAGAAAGGCTCGATGAATGCGCAGGAAGGCTGCTTTGACGATCAGGTCATGAGCTACTGTATTGCTCAGGAAATGCGGGCACGTATGCCTGCACGCCCGGTTACCGTTTACAACGACACCAGACCACAGCACTGGATGACACAATGAAACTTATCGAAATCAGTAAGAACCGCCAGCATCGCGGACAGTTCACACAGACGCAGTTGCTTAATCTCATGGGCGATATCGACGGTCAGCCGGACTGGCGTACCGATGCAAACCGATGCTGTGCCTATTATGACGGCGATCAGATCCCACCACAGGTGGCTGCTGTGCTGGAAGAACGCGGGCAGCCGGTTGAATGTCAGAACCTGATAGCACCAGCAATTGACTCCGTCCTGGGTACCGAGGCGAAGACACGTTCAGATCTGCGTGTCGAAGCTAACTATGAAAACGACGACATGGAGACGCTGGCGGAAGCACTGAACGCTGAGTTTTATACCGTGTGTCAGGAGATGCGTATTGATCGCGTCCGTTCTGATGCTTATGCCGGGCAGATTAAAGCAGGGCTGTCATGGGTGGAAGTTCGTCGTAACCCCGATGTTACCGGACCGCGCTACATTGCGGAACAGATAAACCGCAACGAAGTTGACTGGGACTGGCTGAGTAAAAAGCCCGATCTGCGAGATGCGCGCTGGGTGCGCCGCCGTCGCTGGATTGACCTGGATGAAGCTGTGATGTTGTTCCCGCAGCGGGCCGAGACGCTGAAGAATGCCGTCGGTACATGGGACACCTTTGATGACATTGAACGCATTGATGGTGATGACGTTGATCTGCGTAGTGGTTGGGAGGAACGGCAGACGTGGAGCCGCAACGAAGCAGAGTATCTCAGTACCAGCCGCGACCGCATTATGCTGTACGTGATCTATTACCGCGTCTATGAACGCATCCCGATGCTGGCGCTGCCGACCGGCAAAATGGTTGAGTACGATAAAAACAACATTGCTCATGCCGTGGCGGTTGCCAGTGGACGGGTGAAGGTTGAGATGCGTCTGGTGTCGTTTATCCGGGAATCGTGGTGGGCCGGTCCGTATCACCTGGGCGATCGTCCGTGTGATGCGCCGCAGGGGATGTTTCCGCTGGTACCTTTCTGGGGATTTCGTAAAGACCAGAGCGGCATTCCCTACGGTCTGGTATCGCGTATGATTAGCGCGCAGAACAGCTACAACTTTCGGCATCTGAAGGTTACCTGGTTACTACAGGCGTCGCAGGTCATCATGGATAGCGATGCAACGAACATGACAGCAGAGCAGGTCCGTAAAGAGGCGAACCGTCCGGATGGCGTGTTTGTCCTCAATGCCGATCGTAAGAACAAAACCAAAGCAGCGGATGCGCTACAGATTAACCGGGACAGCAGCGTCAGCGCCCAGCAGATGCAGGTTATGGAGTATGACCGCCAGAACATTCAGGACTGCGCCGGGATCTATTCCAGCTATATGGGGCAGGACACCAGTGGTGTGGTTTCCGGCATCGCAGTCAGCAACCTGGTCGAGCAGAGTTCGACGACGCTGGCTGAGATCAACGATAACTATACGATGGCCTGTAATGCGCTGGGTGAACTGGTGCTGAACTATCTGCTGGAAGACCTGAAGCAGAAGACCAGCTACACCATCGTGGTGAACAGGAAGGACAAACGACGCCGTAAAGTGGTGACTATCAACACGCCGGGTGACGATGGCAAGATCACCAACGACATCAGCCGCCTCGACGCGCGTATTGTCTTGGCACCGATCGACTCCACGCCAGCGTACCGCGCCCAGCTTGCTGATCGTCTGATTGGTATCATCCAGAAATTGCCGCCGCAGGCACAGTCTGCTGTTATCGATCTGGTGCTGGAACTGGTGGAGATCCCGAACAAGGATGAGTTTATCGACCGCGTCAGTCGCGCGCTGGGGACGCAGGATCCGCAGTACATGACCGACGAAGAGAAGCAGGCTTCCCAACAGCAGGCGAAGCTTAATGAGTTTGCTCAGGCGCTCCAGTTCAAACAGCAGATAGCGGAGATCCAGAATAAGGACGCTGATACCGCCAATAAGCAGGCCAGCGCAAGCAAATCTCGGGCATCTGCAGATGGACAGAAGTACTCTGACGGGTTGACGATGGCGCAGACAGGGCAGATTATGCAACAGATGGAACTGACCCAGCAGACGATCACACAGCAGGGCGCGCAGATACAGCAGTTACAACAACTCATTATTCAGTTGGTGAGCAAAGGAGCAAAGCTTGAGTTGTAGGTTTAATAGCAAAGTTATAGTATTTTGATTCATTTGATTTTTAGTGGCTTCAATGGAATTTTATAAAGGATTTAAATATGCACCTTGTGTCAGATTTTGAGCAAATAATGATAAATATAATGGAGCTTGAAAATGGTAGGGCTTCCATTGGGCAAGATCTGGATGAGTATAAAAAATTAATAAAAAAAGGCACTTGTTTCATGCCTTATCGTTCTGCTAATGGTATCGCTTTTGCCCCATCTAGATTTATTGGGTACTTAGGTAATAAATTGTCAACTCATAAGCATAACGAAGGTCGCGATGGACGGGATACTAATAAAGTTATAAATTCTATTATTGGACACCCTCCTAAAGCTAACTCAACCCTAGAAAAGTATTATCTTGGCTTTTGTGAGAAGAATGGTATCACCCCTTCCAAAACAGGTGCGTTTGGGGTAGGGAGAAAATACTGGTTATCTTCTGATGTGAATGATTTAACGAGTGTTTTAGATGATCTGGCTATAAACGAAATTCAGTCATCTCTTAACATAACAGATACGGAGCGAGAGCAGTTAACAATGGCCAGAATAGGCCAGGGGATATTTCGTAAAAATTTAATTGAAGCATGGAAAACTTGCTGCGTTTCTGGTTGTGATTATACCCCTGTTTTACGCGCATCGCATATCAAACCCTGGAGTTTGTCAACAAATGATGAACGACTTGATGTCAATAATGGTCTTTTATTGATACCAAATTTGGATGTGCTTTTTGATAAAGGTCTTATTTCTTTCGAGGATAGCGGAGAGATGTTGATATCTCCTGTATTAACAGAGGACGTTATCAGAACTCTGGGATGTGGCACATCCATTAGAGTTAAATTACGGGCAGGTAATATTCCGTATATCTCATGGCATAGAGAAAACTTATTCATAAGCTCAAGTAATTAACATTAGCCTTTACTTGACATTCAACTATCACAGGATGAAAATCCCCACAATAGCAGTAATGCCACTTTAACCCGCCTTTGAGCGGGTTTTTGCGTTTTTACGCCGCCCGGAGCGCGCCGAGCTCTCTTCCTCAGTGCATCACAGCAAAGCCGTTCCCCCGTGGAGCGGCTTTTTTGTATGTACTTTTCGTTAGCCGACGACACAGGCAAAGGTGAGATATGAGCAACGTTGAATTTACAGGTACCGAGACTTTAGAAGAGTTAGAGGCAAAGCTGGAACAGATCGAGGCTGAACCGGATGAGGAGATCATTGATGACCTCAACCCGGAAGACAGGCCTGATCCAATATCTGCACCGACTACCATCCTGACGGGCGATAAACCGCAGCCAGCCGCAGCCGCTCCCAAGCCGGAAGACGGCGGACAGGCAGCGCAGCAGCCGACGCCGGGCGAGGGTGGCAAGGCGGCAGAGGGCAGTAAGCCGGTAATTCTGGCTAAAGACGGTGTGCACACTATTCCGTATGACGTGCTGGAAGCCACTCGTGAGCGGGCACGTCAGGCGGAAGAACGGGCACAACAGTTGTCTGCCGATGCTGCAAAGGCCACGCAGCTCGAAAAGGAACTGAACGACCTGAAACAACGTGCAGTGGATGCCGGTGTGGATGCCAGTCTTCTCGATGACTCCGGGCTCAATGATGAGCAGTTGAAGGAGTTGATGGAAGAATATCCCGCACTCGGTAAACACCTGCAGGCTCTTACCCGACAGATCAGCGCATTAACCACCAGCCCCACGGCGGCGGCGCCGGCCAGTGTTCCGTATGCGGGGGCCAGTCCGGTTGATGTCGCATTAATGCAGCTACCCGAGCTCGATAACTGGCGTACAGGCGATCAGGATCGCTGGGATATGGCGCTGGTCATCGACGGGCGACTGCAAAAAGACCCGGCCTTCGCCGGAAAATCTCTCGTACAACGCTTTCAGGAAGTGGAGCGCCGGGTTAAGGCCGCCTTTGGCGATGCCCCGGTGCAGTACCAGGCAACCATTGCAGCGCAGGCAGACAAAGCGGTCGCGGCAGCCGCTGCTACGTTGCCGGGTTCACCTTCCGATATTGGTTCGACAGTAGCAGCACCAACTACGGACAGAGCCGCCCAGATTGCGGCGAAGTCCGGGAATGACCTGCTGGGTTCAATGGCATCGATGAGTGATGCTGAAATTGAATCGCTGCTGTCGAGTCTGGACATCTGACAACCCGCCACCCGGCGGGTTTCTCTTTAATGGAATCAGGATATGACTACAGTAACCTCGGCTCAGGCGAATAAGGTTCTGCAGGCCGCGCTGTTTGTCGCAGCTAACCGCAACCGTTCATTCGTCAATATGCTGACAGAGAACGCCCCGAAGAATGCGCAGGGGGACAACGGCAAACGCAGCGCGGAGCAGTCCAGCCCGCATGCACCGGTTGTCCGCGTGACCGATTTAACCCGTCAGGCAGGCGATGAAGTGGATGTTGATATATTCTTCAAGCTGAACAAACGCCCGACGATGGGCGATAAAAAACTGGAAGGTCGCGGTGAAAACCTCGAACAGTCCACATTTGGTCTGAAGATCAACCAGGGTCGCCATATGGTTAACGCCGGTGGCCGCATGTCTCAGAAACGCACCAAGCACAATCTGGGCAAGACCGCCCGCACACTGCTGGGGACGTATTACAACGACCTGGCAGATCAGGTCTGTACGGTACAGATGATGGGCGCGCGCGGTGATGTGACCGCTGACGATATCATCGTTCCGCTGGCAGACGACGCGGAGTTTGCGGAAATTATGGTCAATGACGTGAATCCGCCGACCTATGGCCGCCAGATGTATGGCGGGGATGCCACCAGCCTTGAAACGCTGGATTCTGCGGATCTGTTTACGCTGGATGTGGTGGACAATCTGTCCCTGTATCTCAGCGAAATGGCGCATCCACTGGCTCCCATCAAGCTGGCGGCAGACGAAATGTCCGGCGACTCACCGTACTACGTCATGTTTGTCACGCCGCGTCAGTGGAATGACTGGTACACCTCCACCAGCGGTAAAGACTGGCAGATGATGGCGGCGGCAGCGATCAACCGTTCCAAAGGCTTCAATCATCCGATCTTCAAAGGTGACACCGCCATGTGGCGCAACATTCTGGTTCGCCAGTACAGCGGTATGCCGGTGCGCTTTAACTCAGGTTCAAACGTCACTGTCTGCAATAACGACAAAGACGCGACGACCAAGATCGTTACCACCACAACAATGGTGGATCGCGCTGTGCTGCTTGGCGGTCAGGCGATCGCCAATGCCTATGGTTCCGGTGAATGGGGCAGCCCGTTCCAGCAGCACACTGAGAAGGTGGATCACGGTAACACCACCGAAACCTCCATCCGCTGGATCAACGGTCTGAAGAAAATCCGCTTCCGTGGCAAAGATGGTTATGTGCAGGACTTCGGGACTATCTGCGTGGATACCGCTGTTTCCCAGACCAACAACCCGACGCTGTAGGCGTCTTCCTTTCTTCGGGCGGCATTGCTGCCCGCTCTTTTATCAGGAGATCGTTATGCCAACGATTCAGGCATCGTCTTACAACCGGCCTGTTTATCAGGGTTCGCACGGTAACCAGTCAGTCGCGATTGCGAAATATACGTTTAATGCCACGGCGGTGGATACGGTTGTCGATATCTTCAGTCTGCCACCGGGTGCTCAGCTAACGACGGCATTACTGTATTCCAGTTCAGGTCTGGGTGAAGGTGCGGGTGTCGATCTGCTCATTGGCGGCGCGGTAGTTACCTCCGTTGATGACTTTTCCGCAGCGGATACCACTCATACCCGTTGTGTTCTGGAAGAGACGACTTCTAATACCGATGTGTCTGTGCAGGTGACCGGCGCGGCAGCTACCGGCGATCTGGTGCTGGAAATCTTCTACATCTACGAAGGTACGCTGTGATGGATAAGATTGATCTGGTCTACATCGGACCCAAACGCATCAAGCGTGACACGCTGACCGGAAGCCATCTGCTGTTTCCGCGCGGTAAATCAGTACCGACTCCGGCGGATATTGCCCAGCGTATGCTTCAGCATCCGACTGTGTGGATTGAAGCTCAAAATCTTCAGGAGTGGCGGGATCGTGAGTCGCAGGCATCAGAAGCGGCTCGCCAGGCCAGTGAAGCGGCACTGCTACATGAGGAAGAAGAACGTAAGCGCCGCGATATGAACTGCGGCGACTACGGTGATATTGGCAAATTTACCGCCGCGCAGCTGCGTACCCTGGTGGAAGGCGCTGAACTGGACATCCCTCAGCAGTCCGCTCAGGAAAAAGTGGATGACTTCCGTCTGCGTGTCCGTGACGCGCTACGCGCAAAACTGGCGGCAGAAGGGGACGCGTAATGATCTCGCTGGCATCACCTGACGCGCTGTATCCCCTGGTGCGGGAATCGATTTCCGGCGCGCTGGATTTTATGATCCGCCGCGCGATCGTTGAAACGGCTATCGAGTTCTGCCGGGAGTCACGGCTTGTGCAGGATACCGTGGGGCCGGTCAGTGTTGCCGCCGGTGACAGCGTGTTGCTGGTGCCAGCAGATCAACCTTATCAGGGGCGACAGTTGATCAGGGTTTTCGGTGAGCAGATGCAGCCGGCTACGGACGGGCCGCAGTTGCAGGCTGGCGTGGATTATCAGCAACTGAGCGGCAATGAACTACGGGCTAACCGCGCATATGCAGAGTTCAATGCAATTTTCGTTGTTGAACCGCGACAGACCGCCATCACTATCCCTCAGATCCTGATTGATGATTATCCGCTGGCGCTGGCCTGTGGCACCGTCGCCCGTATGGCGGATATGCCGGGCAAGGCGTGGAGCAATCCACAGCTGGCAGCGGAGATGAAACCGTACTTCGTAGACGGCTACCGCGCCGCGTTCCGCTGGCGCATCGAAAATACTGCATTCAATACCTTCCAGAATCCCGTCGTTAAGCAGGAATTTTTCTGATGACTATCGCTGTCGTGGATGTACTGGGGCGCGTGAATACTCAGTTGCGCGATCCCGGGTTTATTCGCTGGACCAAATCAGAGTTGCTGGGCTATTTCAATGATGCCGTGCGCGCCGTTGCGCTCAAACGTCCGGATGCCACTGCTTCAGTCATTCCTTTTGTGTGCGCAGCCGGTGTGCGTCAGCAGTTGCCGGAGGGTGTCTATCAGTTAGTCGGCATTGTTGGTCAGGACTCCGGGCGTGCCATGGTCCCCGGCGATCGGGTCACGCTGGACACTGCCGACCCGATGTGGCGCACCACGTCCGGGGAAGTGAGCGCGGAGGCGTATCTGTACAATCCGGCGCTACCGCAATATTTCATGCTTTATCCCGGAGTGGCAGAAGGCGTAACGCTGGAGATGGCAGTGTCGTTATATCCGGTGGAGGTCACGCTGGAGGAACTGGACGAGGAAGACCCTGTTGCGATGGCGATCAGCGATATTTTCATTAACCCGGTGGTGGACTGGTGCCTGTATCGGGCGTTCAGTAAAGATGCGCCAGGGCAGGATGACAATCTGGCAAAGCAGCATCTGCAGAATTACAACGACGCGATGGGCATCAAGAACAACGTTGATAAGGCAGGTGTGAAGGCTAAAGCTGTTCGCGCCGCCGGGCAGACAGGAGTTGCGCCGTAATGGGGACTTTAACTCTGAGTGGCGTTCTGAAACGTCCGATCTCCGGTGATGTGGTACCCAACGCACGTATTACCTTTGATGCCATTGCCACGGGCAGTGTGGTACTGAAAGGCGTGAGTTCATCCTGTAAAACTGCCAGCGACGGCAGTTATTCTGTTGATCTGGAATACGGTGATTACACTATTCAGGTTAGCTGGGCAGGGCAAACACAGCAGTATGGCACGGTGCATATTGATGATACGACGCCGACGGGTTCCCTGAATGATCTGCTTATGCAGGAGCTGACCGAGTCTCAGTTGACTCCGGAGATTGTTCTGGAGTTTCGTCAGCTTGAGCAGGAGATGCAGGACGATCTTGCTCAGATGGAAGGTCTCAATACTGAGGCGGCAGGCAGTGCCAGTGCCGCAGCCTCATCTGCAACGGCGGCAGCCACATCGGAAGCAAACTCTGCCGCCAGTGAAGATGCGGCGGCGGCCTCAGCATCAGCAGCAGACGCCAGTGCAAAAAGCATTGAAGGTCATGCAGATGCAGCATCGGCTTCTGCTAAAGCAGCGGCGACCTCAGAAACGAATGCGGCGGCCAGTGAAGATGCAGCTGCATCTTCGGCGACAGCGGCAAACATTTCCGAAACAAATGCGGCTGGCAGTGAAGCCGCCTCTGCGGCGTCGGCAGCAGCGGCGCAGGTGTCAGAATCTAACTCAGCAGCCAGTGAAACGGCGTCGGGTGCATCCGCGGCTGCGGCTAAAACGTCTGAAACAAATGCGCAGGCCAGCCAGGAAGCGGCCGCGACCAGCGAAACCAATGCAAAAAATGCACGGGATGCGGCGGAGGAGTACGCTCAGGAAGCAAAAGACGCTGCCAGCAAAGTCACATCGCCATTAACGGATCAGGGGCAATGGGCTATTCAGGCGGGTTACCCCAGTACGCCGGATATTGCCAGCGTCTGGCAGATCACCGACGGCGGCACTGACCCGGTTAACACAGACATTATCTGGGATCCGGGTGACATGCTGGTATATCTGGCCACGACAGGAATCTGGTGTCGTTTGCTGGGGCAGCAGGTGGTTGCCGGTGAGCCAGTTCCGCTCAAAATCGATGCAGATATCATCCTGAATGTTGGTTCTGGCTTACAGATTGTGACCAGCGGTACCACGGCGGTCGATGTGGTACGTCTGGATGCTGATAATAACTTAGTGCTCGGTGCCGACGCATTGCCGGGGATTTGCCTCAAAACCGCCGAACCGACCAGTTTATTTGTAATGGTTTCTGATGGCAGCGGTGGTTATACCAAAAGTCGTATTTACTCTGAGTCCTTTCCGCCACCGCAGGGAAATTATCTTACCGAAGCTCAGGGCGATACCCTGTATTTCAAACAGGATGAACTGCTTAAAGAAATTGCCGATGCTGGTGCTGATGCTCAGTCAGAGAGTCGCCAAAATCTTGGGCTGGGTGATGCGGCGAATAAAAACGTCGGTACTACTGCCGGAACTGTTGCCGCGGGTGATGATTCCCGTTTCGGTGCAGGTTTAACCTGGGACGATATTTACCCGGTAGGTAGTGAATTCTCCAGTTATACCGATAGCCGTAACCCATTAGATATTCTCGGATTCGGTACCTGGCTACCAGTCGTGGGGTTAATCGCTGGCGTAGGTGCTGCGACTGACAGTCAGGGGTATACAGCAAACTATACCGCAGGTTATCAGCCTGGCTGGTGGCGAGTTCAGAACGGGCATATTGTTGCCCAGACTCTTGGACTAGCGATGGCGTTTGTACCAGATCATCAGCACGCGATGCAGCGATACGGCGATTTTGAAGACAATAAAAATGCTGAAGGTGGCGGTGGTTACGCGGAAGCCCCGGCATATTCAACGCATCAAACGGATCCCGCAGGCGGTCATACTCCATCAGGTACGGTAACAATCGGTACTGGCACAGCAATCGACAGCGCTGCTTTCTTTAACCCGTATTACGGGAAATATATCTGGGTGCGTACAGCATAGTGGGGTATTAGTTATGGCGGGGATTGATATCACCACGATGCACGGGGAAATCCCGCGGGATGCTGACGGATTATTGCCGCAGTCAAATTCAACGTACGCTGAGAATTGTCATTTTGACTGTGGTGTTATTACGCCGTTGACAGCGGATATCGATGCTTCTATCGCTTTTACATTCACTCCGCAGACGGTGTTTCATTATTACGACGACTACTGGTTTGCGTGGGATCATGACGTGGATGTTATCCGCAGCCCCATTGCTCAGGATCCCTATAACCGGATTTATTATACCGACGGCGAGTACCCCAAACTGACCAGTGCTGATATCGCGCTGGTGGGGGATAATTTACCGTCAGCGTATTACCGGTTAGGCGTTCCGGCGCCGGAAACTGCGATTGGTATCAGCGCCGTCACTCCGCCGAATGACGATGACGGTAACCCGGTTATTGATGATGATCCGACGAATGACGAAACGCGTTATTACTGCGAAACCTACGTAACAGCCTACGGTGAAGAAGGACCGCCTGGCCCGGCATCAGCAGATGTAGAAATTACCGCACCTGGCAGCTCGGTTACACTCAGTCTTGCCGCGCCACCGGCAGGCAATGACAACATCACGCGCCGACGTATTTATCGGACTGTCACGACAACTAGCGACGCCGAATTCCTTGAAGTTGTCGAGCTTGATATTGCGGTGACCAGTTATGTTGACAGCCTGGCCAGTGATGAACTGACGGCAACGCTGGAAACGGAAGACTATCTGATGCCGCCGGATAACATGATTGGCCTGTGCGCAATGAACAACGGGATCAGCGTGGGATTTGCCGGCAATGAAATTATGTTCTCAATGCCTTATCTGCCGTATGCCTGGCCCGATGCTTATAAGCTCTCTACCTACGACAACATAGTCGCTATTGCCTCTGTGGATACCGCTGTTGTGGCGGGCACAGAAGGTGTCCCGGTTGTCTTCTCCGGCATAACGCCAGGTAACATCAGCGATAAGCCCGTCCAATTGAATCAGGCCTGCCTGTCGAAGCGCTCTATGGTTTCGATGCTGGGCTTTGTTCTCTACGCTGGCCCGGCGGGAATAGTGAAAGTAACTGCTACTGGAGCGGGTTCGGTCGCCACTGCAAATGTGATGACGCGCGAGCAGTGGCAGGCGTTCAATCCCTCTACTGTTCGTGCGTGGTCGGTTGGCGGCAATTACATTGGTCTGTATGACTATGATGGGGACGGCGACGGCGTGTATGACACCGTCAGAGGGTTTATCTACGACCCGAATAACAACGATCTCCGCCGTCTGACGAACACCTTCGATGCAGCCTATGCCGACCCCCAGAGCGACCTGCTTTATGTGGCAAAAAGTGATGAGCTTTGGGTCTCTCAGGCGTCGCAGACACCGCTTTCTATGCGCTGGCGATCAAAAGTGTTTCATGTCCCGCAGGGCTGCAGCTATTCCGTTTGCCGTGTTATGTCTCCGTCGGTCATTCAGGTCGGTATCCGCTTCTTTATTGAAGGGCAACTGGCGTGCACCATGCCGCCGGGCTCCATCGTGGATAACATTTTCCGCTTACCTGTGATGGCTGGCAGTAAGTGGCAGGCCGAGGTCTACGGCTATGCGCAGGTGGACCGGATTACGCTGGCGCAGAGCGTAAAGGAATTGCCAGCATGAATGTGAAGGATTCGCTCGCCAGAGCCAGGAAACAGGCAAAGGGCGGACAGCGAGGCACACGTCTGAAAGCCAGTTCATCAAATTCAGCCAGCACATCGACGGTAAGCCCACTGTTTCGTGCAGATAAAACGCTGGATGCACTGTATGAAAATATGGAGATTCTGACGGGGCAACGCGGTGAAGGGGCGGCGGTTGTGATGGTCACTGACAGTTCCGGCAATCGCGTGCCGTTCTACCCTGATGGCTCTGGCGGCACTACGGATGGCAGTGGCTCAGATAGTGGTTCCGGTGGTGATGGCGGATTAACGCCTGCTTATCCCTCAACGCCAACCGGACTGGTGGTAAACGGCGGGTTTAGCGTTGTGGAATTAGACTGGGATGCACCAGTGTATTATGGCCATAGCCTGACGCAGATCTGGCGCTGCCCGGAAGATAACCTGTCAGAAGCTGTTCAGATCGGGAGTACCGCTGCGAATATTTACAGCGATCCGATTGATCCGGTTTACGAGGGATATTACTGGATTCGCTTTGTTAACAGCGACGGCGTGACCGGACCATTCGATGCCAGTGAAGGTACCTACGTTAAAACGCAGGAAAGTACCGATGACATTATCAATGTCATTAACGACACCATTAATGACTCCCCTCTGATCGCTCAACTGCAGGCCGGACTGGACGGCGTTCAGGAGCAAATCACCACCATTGATTCCGAAGGGACTCAGGCCTTCCAGAATATGTGGTCGGTAAAAGCCAGCGCCGACGGTATTACCGCTGGAATTGGTCTGGTGGCCGGTGTGGATGATGAAGGCGCGCCCATCAGCCAGGTTGCAGTGGCGGCGACCCAGTTCTTTGTATTTGACCCTAATAACCCGAATCCTGACGGCACTATGGAGGCGCTGTTCTATGTGGATGCCGACTATGGTGTCTGCATGCAGAAAGCGGTTATTGAGCAGGCGACAATCCAGGTTCTTAATGCCCAGACCATTGTCGCGGATGAAGTTACCGCCGGAATTGAAATCGACTCGCCAGACATTAAAGGCGGTCAGATTGAAATCGGGAATGGTTTCTCTGTAGACAGCAGCGGCAATATGACCGCGAATAATGCCACGCTGAATGATGTTACGCTTAACCGCGTGACTGCGAATGAGGGGCAATTTAACAATGTCACCATTGGCGAAGACTGTGTGATTGAAGGTACGCTGTCAGCTAACCAGATTAAAGGCGATATTGTTAATGCTGTCGGATTTTCTATTGGAATATCTGGAAGCCGGCGGATTGAAATTATTGATGATCAGGAATTTGACAGAACGGTCATGATTCCTGCGGTTTCAATGAATTGTGAGTCACATGATCATGAGGAGTATGATCACACTGTATCTGGTGGGGCATCAATTCAAATGGAAATCAGTATTAATGGAACTGCATATGCCACATATTCGGCCAGTTGCAGCGGAAACTCATCTGGGGCCGGAAGTGCATCTCTGGCATATGATTTTATAATGGGTACAGGTGATCTGATTATTGATATTACCGTCACTAACTCCACCTATTACGGTAGTGTGTCAATTAGTGATGTTGTGTTAATGGTTGCCAAGAAAGGAAGCGGAGGGATCATTGTATCGTGAACCAGTTTATTTCTCTGATGAACCGGGTTGCGGCCGACGTAAATGAACCCGACCTGTTCGAAAAAATAAAAGACGCCTGCCGTAAAAAGCAGGCGTTTTGCTTTGGCGATGAAAATACACGGGTCGTGCTTCGACTGATGGATCGGGACGGTGAGAAATACATGCTGGTCTGGCTGGGAATCAGCAGCGGCACTGGCGCACTGGCGAAGTTTAACCCGATCGTGACTGAACTGACGCGTGCCGCAGGAGCCGAATGGTTTGAGTTCTGCACAACTCGGCGCGGCTTTGTGCGCGTGGCCGGGATAATGGGGTTTATTCGCCAGCCTGATGATGAACGGGGCCGGATGTGGTTCAGAAAAAACGTGAGGTGATTATGGGTGGTGGAGGCAGTGTTGAAGTTAAAGAGACTGAAACTCAGAAGGCACAGGCAGAAGTAGCCGAATCGATGTGGGAACTGTATCAGCAGGAACTGGCGCCCTATGAAGACGTCTTTATTCAGGATGTAAACAAGATGAATAACCCGCTGGCCTACCAGAAGGCAGCTGGCGATACCAACATGTCATACAGTTCGCAGTTCAGCGATGCGCGTGACAATGCGGCTAATTCTTTGACCTCAGTTGGAGTGAACCCTAACAGCGGTAAATTCGGTACCACGCAGAACTCCCTTACCAGGCAGCAGGCATTTCAGGAAAACGATGCAATTAATCAGGCGCAGTCATCGCAGGCCGATCAGTACGTTGGTGGGCTGGAGGATGCACTGGCGATCGGCTCCGGTGAGTCTGCTCAGAACATGTCTGCGCTGGACAGTCTGTCTAATGCGTCGAATAAAGCAGCAATTTCAGATGCCCGATCAGCTGAAACAGCATCGCTTGCCCAACCGGATGCGTTGAGTCTGGCAAATTCCGGTATCCGGGCCGGAATGGGCGGTGTTGGGTTCTATCACTCCAGATATTCGTGAGGTTCACATGGGATATGCAGACGATACGATGGCCGAAATCACGCGTGAGGCCTGGGAAGACTGGCAGACACGTTATGAGCCGGTGTTAGACGAAATGCTGAATCTGGAGGATACGCATCAGTTGATGACGGACCAGTTGGGACGGGTATCGCAGAATGAGCAAAATTCACTGAACACAGCGCAAGTAACACAGAGTAATGATATGGGGCGCTACGGGCTGGCCAGCGCATCGAACCCACAAGACCAGTCAGATTCAGTCAGTGCTGCGCTTTCTGATGCCTCCACGAGAAATGGCATCCGAACGGCGGAACAGCAGCGCGATCTTAATATTCTTACCGGATCTGGAGCCAAAGCCTCCGGTGCGATGAAGTACCACACTGAAGGGGCTTACTGATATGGGCTATGGACTTTTGCAGGCCGGGCAGCAAACCCGCAAAGAAGCCATGCAGGGCATGGGACAGGCGGCGAATGAAGAAGCCCAACGTGAGGCCGCACAGCAGCAGATTGACGCCCAGCAGACAGCAAAACGCGAAACTGAGCAGGGCGCTTTTGAGGGACTGAATATGGCAGCACTGGCGATGTCAGTTGCGGCGATGTTTTAGGGGGAAGTATGTCTTTTTCAAGCGGATTTGCCGAAGGTCTGAATTCGGTCAACAACATCTGGCGCACGGTGAACAATCAGAAATACCAGGACGAGTCGAACAGCCTGCGCCAGGCAGACCAGATTATGCGTCAGCGTGAATTCGATCAGAATAACCAGTTCAGACAGGATTCTCTGGATCAGCAGAAACAGTTTCATGCAGATGAGATGGGGCTTCGCGATAAAGAAATGCAGATACAGCAGCAGATAGCTGGTATGAATCAGGCATTTCGCAGCGCTCAGTTGGGTATGGAGCAATACCGTAACCAGATGGCTGAATTACAACCGGTCTGGCAGGGAGCGATTCAGATCCTGTCAAATGGGGGCGAAGTCCCGGCAGAGGTGCTCGATAAACTGAGCGGTACGCCGTTTGATCTGGGGGCAATGTCTGGTATGCCATACCGGTCTGCGGTTAAGTCGATTACGGATGCGTTGAGCAAAAATCCGGATCAACTGAACTCTGCAGATAATCTGCGAGACTTGAATACCGTCCTGGCCCCAGAGCTCAAGCGCGGGGTTGGGGAGCTGGATCCCGGCAATGGTAAGACGGTTGCAGGTCGTGAAATAACAGGCGTCATTCCATCCCCTGACGGAAAGCTAATTTCACCGAAAATTAAGCTGACATACTCGGATGGTTCTACTGCTGAAGGGCCGCTGTCGAAATTTGGTACCACACATCCGGATGATCCCCTTATTGCTATTCCAAAAGAAGCGGCAGGGCAGCAAATGTTTGCGCGCGCGGCGGCATCAGCTCTGATTTCCTCCAGTCCAAATGCGAAAGCGCTTGGTGGGGCCGGGAAAAATACCGTTCGGCAGCAGGTTGCAGGGAAAATCGCAGATCTGGAAGAGAAGCGAGTTGAGTCTGATAGCAAATTGCGGGCAGGAGATATAGGTAGTGATGTCGCCACCCACAAGACTGTTCTGGATAATATCAACGCTAACGACAAGCAGTACCAGGATCTGGAGCAGCATCTGTATAGCGTATATGGCGTGACGCCTCCGGGAACGGAAGATGATAAGCGTGCAGAACAGAGTAACAGTGATGCGCTCCGTCAGCGACTGGCGGCAGACAAAGACTATCCGGGTTTTAAACAGGCGATGACTGATAAAAAGTGGGATGTTGATAAAATACCGACCGATCAGCTGAGCTCTTTACTGGAACAATACAAGCAATCGCTGGCAAAAAACGTTAAAGCCACTAGTATGGCGGATCAGATGCGACAAACTTATGAGCAAAATAGTCAGTAAGTAAAAATCAATTAGTTTTTATTTCCAATAAATTAATTTTTACATTAACTCACCTTAATGAACACTTAATTAATAATTGTCTACTTCTAAAGGGGTAAGATGTAAAAATGTAAGGATTATAATTTAAAGAGGTTATTTGTGCGCAAAAATTTATGCTTGGGTGGATTATTAGCTGTTATCTCTTTTGCGTCATTAGCACAATGTATTGATGGGCATTGGTTACAAGATAAAACTCAGGATGGTCGAGTGCTTGAGTTGGAAGATGGAAGTATATGGCTTGTTCAAAATGGTGGGGAGATTGACACAAGCTTATGGCTGTCACCCTCTAACATTATTGTTTGTGACGGAAGCGAAATGATCAATAAAGATGGGTCAGAAAGCTCGTCTGTATCTGTTAAATTAATATCACACTAAGGTTTCAATATGAAAGGAACGAATCTTTTTAAGAAAATAGTGATAATAATTACATTTTTTGTTTCTGGGTGCGCAGTAAATCCCGCCTCAAAAAATATACCTGTTGCAGAAATGTCTAATTATGAACTCGTTGAGTGCCGTGGGGATACAGGGCTAAGCACTTTATGGACTCATAATAAAATGGATATGTGTTCTGCTGAAATTCAGCATCGTATAGCAACCGGTAGAATGACTGAACAAGAATTTGGGGCTTATGGAATGGGTTTAGATCAACAAGCTGTTGAAGCCCAACAGGCAATCATTAATTCCCAGCCGAAACAAGTTTATGTCAGCCGATATTAGTTAACAGCTAATATACAGGACATAATTTTTAACATGCTATCCATATTATAAAAAACGCCGTATTATTCTTCTAATGATGCCGAGTTTCGCCCACAGCGAACTCGGCTTTTTTATTGCCTTTTTTCAGGAGTTCACCATGCCTTTTACTCGCCCCAATGAGTTTGATCCCGGCTTACCACCTGCGGAATACGCGCTGCCAGAAGCACCTGGTGCTGAGTTTATGGATATCCCCAAGGCTTTTGGCGCTGGTATCGGCGAGGGGACGCATTCTATTGGCGAGGGACTGCATGAGAACAGCAAAAAAATAGCCCATAACGTTGTATCTCATCCTCTGGATACTGGACTGGGAGGGATCGCTGCATCTGTTGGGATGGATGCACTTGGCAATATGCTTGATTCTGCCGGGCACAGTACCGGTGATTTCTTCAAGGGACATATGTCTGAAGGCGGCCAGAAGGTTATGGATACACCGCTTTATCAGGATGGTCATTTTACCGATACGGCGAAAAATCCACTGAACTGGCCGATTGTCGCAGCGGATGCCGTTGGGCAAACCGCACCAGTAATTGCAGCGTCTGCTGCTGGTGGGCTGCCACTGGCTACGGCGGCTGGCTTCGCCCAGAATGCTGGTGGTACGAGTGAGGCGGTTCACAGCGCTATCATGAATGCAGATGATAACCAGCTCATGCAGAGTTCCACCTTCGTTAACCTGTTTAAAAATATCGACCAGGATCCGCAGTATTCAGGCTACAGCGACCTGCAAAAGATTGATCTTGCTAAAAAGCAACTGGCCGATACCGTTGCTATGGCAGATATCAGCGATCCCAAAATGCTGGCTGCCAACTTATTAGCGGCCTACACCGGCGATGCCTATCTGGGACAATTGTTTGCCGGGCGCATGCTCTCCAGTTCTGTCGGCAGGACGCTGGTAAAAGCGGGCGTTCGTGATGCAGGTATTAACGCCGGTTATGCCGGTACGAGCCAGTATATTGAAAACGAAGGCATGAATGAGGCCGGGATAAAGACCGAGTCCGGACAGGGCGTTAAGGACCAGATGATAACCGGCGGCTTAACCGGTCTGGCCATGGGGGGCGTTCCGGCAATCGTTGGACATATTCGCGAGGGGCGGGCTGCAGGCCGGGGCGAGAATATTTCAGATGAACCCGCAGCTTCACCCTCGGAAGAAAAGACCGAGAAAGCTGTTGATGATATCGAGACGGGCGCTCAGGAAGTTCAGCAGGGCATGCAGGATCTGAAAGAAGACCTGACCCCTGAATCGCCTGAAGATATGTTCAGCAAGGGGTTGGGTGAGGAAGGTAACACGTCAACCGAACCACCAGCCGGTTATCGTGCCGGGCTGTCGCCTGAACAGGCAGCCGAGCAGGAACGTCTCGCCGCAGGTTTTAGCGACCGCGAAAAATTCGGCGGTAATGGCCCGGATGATTTTGCTGATATCCCTGCATACATGCGGGCGGGTAAAACAGTACACGCTGATCCAGATTCACGTCCATTCCATCTGGTTGATGCCGCCGGTCCACTGGGACAGGCTAAAGCACGCTTTGATGACAAAAATGATGCCGAAATATTCAGGAATGCGCAGTTGCTGGATCAATACTCTCGCGGCAAGCGAAATGAACCTGATGAGAATGAACACCAGGCCGTAAAAGACTGGTTTTATCGTATGACTCGTGGCGTAAAACGTGAGGATGCCGACCCTAAAAAGCGTAAGCGCAGCAAGAAAGGGGCATCAGAGACTCAGCCTCAGCGCGAACCACGTAATGATTTCGAGGCGAAGAATATTCACGACACCATCATGGGGTATTACCAGTTCGTCAGGGATGCGGCCAGAAATGCAGAGAATGGCGAGTATACCGCGCCGTCTATGGCGGAATATGCCGACCACCGTTTTCCCGATCGCCCGCTGGCGCTGGAAGACAAGAATATTATATTTTCCGGCGGCCCGGTCCATAACGCGCGGGAGGGCACAGGGGATGAAACGCAGTCCGGCGCTGGCCCTGAGTTTCGTGCAGGTGAGCGTGTTCGGGGTCAGGAGTTTATTCCGGCCGAGCGTGCTGGCGGAGGAATGCGTCCGGTAAATACCATTGACGGCGAGGCGCGCCGTGTGTGGCCTGAGCTGGAGGATAAAAACATCATCTTTGCGGGTGGGCCTGTTCCGGATGAAGGACAGCGCGGTGCTGCACCGCAATTTGAGGGCGGCAGGACCAAAGCCCGGCGCCGTCTGGATCGTTTTGAAGATCGAATGGGATCTCGACAGAAGCACGCTGCACTCCCATATCGACAGCTTTCCTCAGGTGAAGCAGCAATCCCGGATTCGGTTTCTGAGGCTGCGAAAGCCGGGAACGGCGAACTCTATATGCGGCGTAACGGAAAACCATTCCCGAGCGAGGGGCTGGCCAGACTGAGTAAGCCGTATGCCGAAGCTAAAAAAGCCGGGGAACAGCCGGAGGTAGTGAAAGTTGATGGTGGTTATGCTGTAGAAGTCCCGGACAAAAAGGATAACTCCGTAAAAAAGGACGAGCCCACCAGAGAGCCTGACAAACCCGATCGCCAGCTCGCAGAGCCTGAAACCAGAACCTCATCAGCAACAGATACCAGCATTACCTCTCCTGAACAACATTCCACCTTCTTTCGTCATCTTATTGAAAACCCCGAAAGCACTTCGCCGGATGATGTGCGTTCTGCGCTTGAATCGACCATAGCGAACAAAGACGCAATCACGCATGCCCTGGGTAAGCTGACGAAAGAGCAGCTTAAACCTTATAGCGGTCGGTATGTCCCGTCAGATGTGAAAAAGGGACGCCTGGTGGACAATGCCTGGGACTCGCTGGTTAATGACTTCCGCTGGCTGGTGAACAAAGGCCCGACGATGGTGACCACTGGCGGTCAAAGCATTGAACAGCATGCGCGTGATGGGGTAGCGGGGATCACGCAGTCAGATATTAACGAATACGCTGACAGCGTGAAGCATGCCCGGGCTGAGCGTCAGCAACGTGCCGATGCCGTTCGTTCGGCGATCGACAATCCACAGACGCTGGATGACTACCGCACACTGATAAAAGCGAAAGGGCGCGCAGCGCTGACGGCTGAGCAGGGGGAGAAGTACGATCAGTTGCTGGCAGAGCACCAGATTGAGCAGCAGAAAACGCAAAAGGAAACACCGCGTGTGACGGAGGGCTTTACGCACGGTGATACTCTCCAGATTAACCCTGTGGAGGAAGGGAAAAACAGTAAGACTGGCGAAACGGTCTATAACGTCAACCTGCAGACACGTCTGGGAACCGAAAAATTTAAAGAGGCGGCAGGGATGGCGCGCAAACTGGGTGGCGGGTACTGGCGGGGTAACTTCTGGTTTCTGTCACCAGAGAAAGCGCAGCAGTTTACGGGCTGGTTGCGTGGAGACCGCGTCGATCATTCCGCTGCCGATGCCGAACGCCGCGTACAGAAACAGGAACAGCAACAGGAACGTTTAACCAGCACCTCTGACCGGTTGCGCGAGGGGGCCGAAGATCGTCTGAACGCTGACCGTAAGGTGAACACTGTTAAGCGACTGCGTGAAGCTGCCTCTGCGATGGATCAGGCAAACCGGGATCTCCGGGATGCCGAAATCATGCAGAAAATTGCTCAGGGCATTGCTGATGGCAGCCTGAAGTATCTTTCCGGTATTCAGCATAAAACCCAGATAGACACCCTGCGCGGTATTTCCCGCCGCCTGGTTTATGATATACCGCAGGATATCCGTGACACTCTCAGCTATACCACCGCTGACGGTAAGCGGGAATGGAATGATAATGTGCCGCTGACCAGCCGCGTGAAATACGCACGCTACCCAATGCTGGACTGGCATCCCTCAACTTTGTTTGACGTTATCGGGAAAATGGGGGATGCGCGTGGGTACAAACTGGCGGCCAGTGAGTTACGTCTGTCACAGCAGAGAGAGCATGGCATGTCACGGCTGCCTGCCGGGCGTAAGGCGAACGACAAACTGGCAGCATATTTATCCGGTCAGCCCGGAAGCTGGCCTGAATATGTGGCTGAATATAACCGCCTGCAGCGTGCCGGGATAACAACACGTCCGCTGTTGCGGGCCGCCCTGGTGGAACTGGAAAAATTAACCGGCGACATACCGCTCAATGACATCCCAAAAATCCAGAAGATGGAGATGGATCTGCGCAAGAAACTTGCCTGGGATCGCAACGCCTTCAACGACTTTTTTCCCACACCGGAAAGCCGTGCTGACTGGATAGCCAGCGAGGCCGATATTCAGCCTGGTATGGACGTTCTGGAGCCGTCAGCGGGTAACGGCGTTCTGGCAGAAGCGGCGCGCAAAGCGGGTGGCAATGTGGATGTTGTCGAACTGGAACAGCAACTGCGCGATATTCTGAAAGAGAAAGGTTTTAACGTTGTCGGTAGTGACTTTGACGAGTTTACCCCAGATAAGCTTTACGATCGCGTGCTAATGAATCCGCCGTTTTCCCACGACCTTGATATCAAACATGTACAGAAAGCTTTTGAACATCTGAAACCCGGCGGCAAGCTGGTCGCCATCGTTTCCACCATGGCTGGAGAACGGAGTAATAAGCGTAATCAGGCGTTTCGTGAATGGCTGGATGAGCTGGGGGCTCGCGAAGAGAAACTGCCAGAAGGCATGTTCAAAGAGTCGATGAATCCCACGAACGTGGCGACGAAACTGCTCACACTGACAAAGCCTGACAAGGTTAATTATTCTAAGGTTCCGCGCAGCGCATGGGATGAAGATTTCCCGGATACCGTGTTGCATGGACGTCTGGGCGATGCCACGGCCCATAAGGACTACGTGGCCGCAAAAGGGGGTGATGATGCTGCAGCACGCCGGTTAGTCGCTGATGTGATGACCAGAGAGTCAGTTAACGAGTTGCGCCAACTGCTGGCTGGCAGAAAGGCCATTCTTGCGGCAGTTCATGCTGAAGAGGCTGTCAGTCGTAACGCCATTCCGCAGGCAATGGCTGACGTACTGGGTAAAATCCTTGGGTTAGAAGTTGACCCGCATCTCCTCCAGTCGGCAAAAGTAGGGCGCACGGTACAGGATGGATTTGGTCGTCTTACTAACCAGCCGAGCTTTGATGGTCCGGTGCGTACTGATTTACCCTACATTCTCCTTGATGACACCCTGACACAGGGCGGCACACTGGCGAATCTGAAAGGCTACATTGAAGATCACGGCGGGAAGGTAATTGGTACCAGTGCGTTGACGGGTAAAAAATATTCAGCGAAAATTGCATTAGCAGCGGATACGCTTCGCAAATTGCGCGATCACTTTGAGGGGACCGATCTTGAAAACTGGTGGAACGAACAACACGGGTACGGCTTCGACAGGCTCACAGAGTCAGAAGCAAACTACCTCCTTCGTGCCGCGGATGCTGACAAAATCCGAGATCGAGTCCTTACGGCAAGACAAGATGGAGCGGCACCTCCGCAACCAGAAAGCCTTAGAGACAATGGACCTGTCCCACCTGATGTAAATCATAAATTCTCGCAAAACGCCTCCGAATCCGGGGGCGTTTTAGCATCTGGCTCTCCGCGCGAACGTATCCGTTCCGGTATTGCGGATTACCAGCCCCGTGGACTGAGTAAAAAGCAGGTAGAAGATGAAGTCTCCCGGTTCCTGAAAAAATGGAAAGGTGCCGGTGGTATTGCCGTGCAGGTCGCAAAGGATATGACTGAAGCTGAGCAACTGGCTGGTTTCCCTCTTCCTGATGCGCTTATCCATGCGATGCACTTTCCTAACAGCGGCCGCATCATCCTGGTCGCCAAAAATCTCGACAGCCTTTCTCATGTTCGGGCCAAGTTACGCCACGAAATCCTCGGGCACCATGCGCTGTCTGAAGTTGTGGGCCCGGCGGAGTACGACAAATTGTTGCGGGCCGTAGCCGCTGGCCAGAATTCCAAGTCACTGAAACCGTACTTTGACCGCGTCGCTGAGAACTACGAGAGCGCAGATCCGTGGAAGCAAGTGGAAGAGGTCATCAGTCATGTCATTGAAGACGGGGAACGCGGTTTTCTGGGGCGCGCATGGGATCGTGTGTCAGGTGCAATTCTCCAGGCATTACGTAAATCAGGCTTCCTGAGTGATGAAAATATCACTGCCGGTGAAGTGCGTAGCATGATGGCACCGATCGCCAGGCGTCTTAAAAAGCTCGGGGGATGGGCCGAAAATACGGATAAAAAACGGGATGTCACTGCCAGTTTCAGCCTGACCGGAAAAGACGGGCTGTTCAGCAAACCTTTACCCGGGGAAACCGAGACCGAAGCGACTCTGCGGCGTTCGAAGAGTTTCGGCAGTGTGGTCCAGGAGACAATCGGGAATGTCCGCAACCTTCGACCGACCGACATCATTAAGCGCCTGCGCTCTAACATCAGCACCAATGCCCTGATGATCGGTACTCTGACCAATCGCCAGCTGGCGGCCGTTTATAACAAGCTGATGAAAACTGACTATGCCGGACAATACCAGGATCTGCAGGCGAAAATGGAGGCCCGACGCAACCGCATAATGAACTCCGCAGAACGGGGCATAGAAAACCAGTGGAACAGACTGGATAAAGAGGAAAGCCGCGCGTTGTCTGACCTGATGGTGGATGCGACGATGACCCGCGTTCACCCGGACAAACCACTGGCAGAGCAGGATCGTTTCCAGAATCTGAAAAATGAGCAGACCCGCCTTCGTTCCTCAAAAAGCGGTGATAACAAAGAAGAGTCTGCCAGTCGTCTTGCCCGGGTAAGTGCTGAGCTGGATGCAATGCGGGATAACTATAACGATCTCCATAGCCGCTGGATGAAGCTGTCGCCGGAAGCTAAAGAACTCTGGCACGATACTGAGAAGTGGTACAAAAATAGCTACGCCGACCTCAAAGAGGCGCTTATTCAGCGTATCAATGATGTAGGTGGTGATCAGAATGCCGCGTTAATCAGTCGTGTTCGCGAGCAGTTTGAGCGAGCCCTGAAAGACGGCCCGTACTTTCCGCTGGCCCGTTTTGGTAAATACGTTGTGACTGCCCGCAAGGATGGTGATTACATTCGCGAGCACTTCGAAACCCGCAGTGCAGCGCTGGCCGCTCTCGAGGCCTACAGAAAAGAAGGGTACCAGGCTGCCCAGTCAGTGAAGGCGAAGGAGAACGGCAAAAATGATGATTCCGCCCATAGCCTGGGTAAAGAGATCCTCGACCTGCTTAACAAGTCTGAAGATGGCAATCTGAGCAAAGAGCAGCTGACAGATCAGGTCTGGCAGATGATGCTGGAACTGATGCCTGATTCCAGTTATGCCCGTCACTTTATACGCCGTCGCCGGGTGAAGGGTGCCAGCCATGATGCGCGCCGGGCATTCGCGAACAGTGCCTTTCACTTTGCTCACCACATTTCCAAGATCGAATATGGCCATAAAATGCAGGCTGTACTGGATGACATGGGTAATGAAATCGATGCGGCAATGAAGGGGGATTACTCTGGCGTCCAGCCGGATAATCTTGAAACCGCCCAGCGTATGCTGGACGAACTGAAAATGCGTCATGAGATGACGATGAACCCATCTGGTGACGGTTTTGGTAATGCACTGACCGGCACGGGGTATGTCTTCAACATGGCGGCTAACCCTTCCTCAGCCATTATTAACATGACACAGACTGCGCTGGTGGCATTGCCGCAGCTGGCGACTAGATACGGCTGGAAGAACGCCATGAAAGCGATGGGAACCGCCACCGTGGATTATTTCCGCTCGGCAGATAAACGGTTTAAATGGTTTGGTAAAGGTTCTTCCTGGCTGGATCGTGATGCCTGGTTGTCTATGAGCCGAAGTAACCGGTTAGGTGCCGACGAGCTGGAACTGATGAAGCGTCTGAATGAGGATGGGGTGATTTCCATTACCCAGGCCTCTTCTCTGGCGCAGCGCGCGGAAACCGGGACGAAAGATAAGATCCATTTCAATAAAGCGCTGGATATGTCGATCCTCATCGGCGGCCAGTTATTCCATAACGTAGAGGTCGCCAACAGGGAAGTGACGGCACTGGCGGCATACCGGCTGGCAAAAGCAGCAGCAGGTGGGCACATAGATCCGGCGCAGGCGTATAAAGTTGCGAGTAACGCCGTGTATGACGCACATTTTGACTACAGCAGCGCCAACCGTCCGCGCTGGATGCGCCAGAGCTGGCAGAAGGTTGTGCTGCAGTTCAAGATGTACGCCCAGCATATGTTCTATACCCTGGGACGAAGCTTTGCGGAGTCGTTTAAAGGTGAAACGCCGGAAATCCGTCGGCAGGCGCAGAAGGAGTTTCTGGGTTATATGTTGATGCATACCCTGGCGGCAGGTGTCACCGGCTTACCGTATGTTGTTCAGGTCATTTTCGGTGCGGCAGCGCAGGGGATTCATGCAGCAGTGTCGGATGATGATACCCCATGGGATCCGGAAGTAGTGCTCAGGAACTGGCTGACTGATGAACTGGGTGGCTTTGCCTCTACAGCAATTACTGACGGCGTAGTCAACGCACTGGGTATCGATCTCCATTCCCGGGTTGGTATTCAGGATTTGCTGTGGCGCAGTCCACCGGAAGGGACTGAAGGCAAGGATCTGTATGTTTACTACATGGAGCAGATGCTGGGTCCAACTATCGGCGGTATCGGTCTCAACTTTGCCAGCGGATACGACAAAATGGCGAAAGGTGACTGGCTGGGCGGTATTCAGACAGTCACACCGGCAGCGGTGAAAAATCTGGTGAAAACCTATGCCGAGGCCACTCGGGGTGTCACTACATCATCCGGGGAGGAAATTGTACCAGCTGATGAGTTTACCCACTTTGAACTAGCAGCCCAGGCATTTGGATTTAGCCCGTCAAGGATCGGCTTGGCATATGATGCCCGCTCGGCTGTAAAAAATGTGCAGTCTGAACTATCAAATCTCCGGGCTCAGTTATTGCAGCGATACTTTGCAAACGCTATGCGCGGCGATGATAACGAAGGCGTTCTGGAAGATATTCAGGCCTATAATCGCAGTAACCCCACCAACGCTATTACCGGTGAAATAATCCTGAAGGCCATGAGACAGAAGCAGAAAACTAGGCTGAAAAAGGAAAGGGGGCTTGCGCTGAGTCGGAAGGATGAGCATCTGAGAGTGCTGGGTAGGTTTGGGAGTTATGATCCTATTATGTAATTTGTGGATAGCTTGTTTGCTTTAAACTTACTAGATAATCTTGCCTCAGCAGTACTGTTCATGGTGGTTTCGCATCTCGCTCATTGCATCCAAATGAACGGCTGTTATGAGCGAAGAGCGGACTTTAGCTTACTTCCTCAGGTATGTCATACCACACATCCAGCATG